>Ga0207733_100019_pt1 | contig 214970 bp, 206 predicted proteins | sample A23P3SouthBayCA_FD_187735 | JGI IMG/M metagenome (GOLD analysis project Ga0207733, IMG submission 187735) | Aerobic enrichment media microbial communities from Eden Landing Ponds, California, USA - A23 P3 (SPAdes) | ecosystem: Environmental > Aquatic > Marine > Unclassified | place: Emeryville... | reverse complement strand
CCGCCGGTACTTCTCGCCGCAGTCGAGACAGCGCACGTCCTGCCGGGAGAACGCCCGCAGGTTCCCGATCAGGTCCGGCAGGAAGTGATACTCGATGATACGCTCGGCCACGTCCGTCTCGTCGACGGCCCGGATCTTCCGCGAGAGGTTCAACTGGGCGTCCATCTTGTCCTCCATCGACCCCAGCGTCTTGTACGCCGAGAGATCCGGCCCGGCGGCGATGTTCGTCGTGTCGTGGGTGTGGTCGAAGCCAGTGTACTCCTCGTCGGTCCCCAGCGTCTCCTCCGCGATGGTCATGATGTCCTCGACGTCCTCGGGGTCGGCCAGTTCCCGGGTCGCCTCGTAGAACTCCTTCGGGTACTCCCGCATGATGTCGACGTTGTGCGCCTCGTCGTCGATCTCCGCCGGGTCGATCCGCGAGGACATGACGAGGGGAGCGTCCATCTGCCCGCCGCGCTGGTCCGGGAGGAACTGCTTCGAGAAGTTGAGCAACCCGTCCATGAGAAGCATCACACAGTCTTCATCGCCGTCGCAGTTCCGGCGCTTCGCGGCGTGGAAATAGGGGTGAGCGTACCCGACTGCTGCCGTCGTAAATCCGACAATACGGCCGACCGTCGCGGCGCTGGTGTGGGGCGCCATCCCGAAGACCAGTTCCCCCACCAGGTCGTCGCGTTCCTCTAACTCGTAGAACGGTTCGAGGCCGTAGTAGGATTCGAGGAGGTCGTCGACGAAGTCGGCGGTCTTGAGCATGTGCTCGGCGGCGCCCTCGGAGAGCACGACGTCCTGGACGTTCAGTTCGACCAGTTGGTCGTCGTGCTGGAGCGGCTGGCCGTGGATGTCCTCGGCGTAGCCCAGCGCCCGGAAGGCGTCGGCGGTCACGTCCAGTTCGGATGGACGGACCGCCGTGACGGGCAGGTCGGTCATGTCGTAGCGGACGGTGCCGTCCTTGAACGCCGAGACGCCGTGCTTGGCCCGCAAAATGCCCTTCTCCATCGGCTCGGGCGTCTTCTGCTCGGAGGAGAGGCCCTTGACGGCCTTGAGCGCGTCGTAGGCGGTGGGGCGCTCGTTGAGGTTCGCGAGGGCGGACTTGAACTCCGCGTTCACGTCGACGACGGTCGTCTGGGTGGGGCGGGCGAGCGTCTCGCAGCGGGAACACTCGGCGCGGCCGGACTCGTCGGGTTCGACCTCGTGGTCGCAGTCCGGGCAGACGTAGACGGCCTCGCAGACGCCGCCGCAGTCGGGACAGCGGGGCTTGTAGGTCCGCTCGCCGCAGTCGGTACACTCCTGGCGGCCGACTTCGAGTTCGATCTTCCCCTGGCTGTCGTCGTAGCTGTCGCCCGCGACGGCGGCGTCGCCGACCTTCCGCTGGGAGCCGCCGGCCTCGCCGATGGGAAAGAGCGTGTGGACCGCCGGCGAGAGGTCGCGCTTCTCCGATTTCTCCGGGCGCCCCATCCGGTTGCCGATGCGGGTGGGCGCCCGCTCGCGGACGGCGAAGGGGGCGATCTCGTTTATCGCCTCGATGGCGTTGGCGCCGTCCTCCGTGGAGGCGGCCGACGATTCGAGCTGGGCGTCGCTGGCCTCCCCGCCGCCGTAGGCTCTCGCGCGCTCGGAGAGGTCGTCGGCCCCCCACTCCCGTTCGAGCGAGTCGGAGAAGCCGAGCGTCCGGACGAGCGGTCGCCAGTCCGGGATCACGAGCGTGTCCTCGGTCTGGGTGTGCTCGACGAGCAGGTGTTCGACGGCGTCGCGGACGTCCGGGGCGCGCGGGAGCACGAGGTCACCGGCGGCCGCGGCGCCGGCGTCGCGGTCGTGGCCGTCGGTCGCGGCGTCGTGCTGAGTCTCGGCTGCGCCGTCGGTGTCGTCGGCGCCGTCCGGATCCCGCACGACCGCACCGTCGGTCTGTGCCACACGCCCCTCGTCCACCGCGTCGGCCAGCGCGCACACCTCGTCGACGCTCAGGTCGTGCCAGCAGTAGGTGTACTTCGGATGGAGCGGCGCGTCGTAGGCGTCGACCCACTCCAGCGCCTCCTCGGCGCTGGGGTCGGAGAGGTCCACGTCCAGGGAGTCGCGCATCGCCTGCACGTCCGCGCCGGCGTCGTCGAACTCCTGGGCCCACCACTCGACGGTGTAGGAAGCCGGGGCCAGCGGGTGGTTGTTCTCGACGAACTCGCCGTAGTTGACGAGGTACTCGCCCAGGTCGATCACCTTCTCGACGCCGTTGCGCACCGCGAGCGCCTCCTCGGGGTCGTCGATGCGTCGGACCTCGCCGTTGGCCAAGCGTACCGTCGGCCCCTCGATGGTGTCGACGGGAACGACCCCCGCGGCCTTGCCCGGCCGCTCGGTCTTGATCTGGGTCCCCGTCGCGAGGAAGTCGTCGACGAGGTGCATCGTCGCCGGGTGGACGCCGGCGGTCGCGTTCCCGTGGTTGCGCGCTCGGCCGTAGCGCAGTCGGAAGCCGCCGGCCTCGCTCGGGTGCGAGAACACCGGCCGCCCCGCGATCAGGTCCCGCAGGAACTTCTTGGAGGGGTCCAGCCGGGGCGGCCCGGCGGGTTCGTCCGCGTCCTCCTCGTCGGCGTCCGCGTCGTCGTCGCCGTCGGCCTCGTCGCTCGCTTCGTCGCCGTCGTCGGCCTCGCTCCCGTCGTCTTTCCCGATGGTGCCGTCGATGAGGTCCTGGAGCCACGGCCAGTCGACCTCGTCGAGGTTCCGGGTGTAGCGCTGGATCTTCGGGGCCTTCAGCGCGATCCCCTCGGCCATGACGAGACACATCCCGCCGCGGGCTGAGTTGGAGTCGATCCGTTCGAGGTCCCGGTAGCCCGACACCTCCTCGTCGCCGGTGGCCTCGCCGTCGAGCATGATCGGCATGTGCTCGGCGATGAACTTGCTCTCTTTCTCCTTCGGGGTGTACTGCAGGCCCGTCTCCTTGTCGTAGAGGTCGATCTCCTCGGCGTAGCGGCCGATCTCGTCGTCGCGGGCCTTGTACTGGTCGATGCCGAGCATCGCGCGGGCGTAGTCGGCGACGAGCACCGAGAGGGCCTGCGCGGTCCCGCCCGCAGAGCGGATCGGCCCGGCGTAGTAGACGTTGACGAACTCCGTGCCGTCGTCGTTTTCGAGGATCTCGACGCGGTCGATCCCCTCGATCGGCGCGGCGACCACGCCCTCGGTCAACAGCGCGACCGCAGTGCGGACCGCGCCCTCGACCTTGCCGGCCCGGGAGTCGTAGTCGCCCACGTCGCCGTCGACGAAGTCGGAGACCAGTTCGAGCGCGGCCTCCTCGCGGCTCATCTCGCCTTCGAGTTCGCGGACGCGCTCGGCGACGCCGTCGATGCCGAGGATGTTCTCGACGCGGTCGGCCATGTCGCGAGCGACCGGGATCTCCACGCTGTCGGTGGGGTCGCCGCCCCGCTCGCGGGCCGTCTCGGCCACGTCGAAGGCATCGTCGAGCCCGGACTCGAGCCGCTCGAAGTAGCGTTCGTCCTCGGGTTTCATCCTCGCGTCCCTCCGTTCATCGTGCCTCGTTCATGTGTGTCGCTCCGCTCACAGGGGCCACAGGTCCAGCGCGGTCTCCTCGTCGTACTCCCGGTCGAGCGCCGCGTCGAACTCGCGGACGTACAGCTCCCCGGCGAAGACGGTCGCGCTGTCGAGGTGGCCCGCCAGCGCCGTCCCGTCTTCCCGCGAGAGGACGGCGTGGGTGTGGGCGAACGGCTCGCCGTCGAGGTGAGAGACGTTCCCCACGCAGGCGGCCATCTCCAGCGGCTCGTCGAACGTCTCGGGGTAGTACTCCTCGTCGTCCTGGTCGTAGTAGAGGATCTCGGCGTCCTGCACGGCGCCGAGGCCGAAGAAGAACGCCGCGTCGATCCCCTCGTCGGCGGCGAAGGCCTCGATCTGGGCCCGCCAGTCGTCGCCGTGGGCCAGGCGGGCGACGAACTCGCGAGCGCCTTCGACTTCCAGATAATCCATACGCCTACGAGGGGCGGCCGCCATAAAAAACGTTCCGAGCGGCGCCGCGAACCGGCGCCCCCCGGCGCGGGCGGAGTCGCCCTCGGTCGCGGCCCGAACGGCGGACAGTCGTTCCCCCATCGCTGGGCTTGAAGACGCCGGGAGCCGAACGGGGTGGCATGGATATGGACCTGTCAGGGAAGACGGCACTCGTGACCGGCGGCGGCCGCGGCAACGGCCGCGCGATCGCGCTGGAACTCGCCGAACACGGCGCCGACGTGATCGTCAACGACCTCGACGAAGCGGTGGCGAACGACACCGCCGCGACGATCCGCGACCGCGACGACGACAGCGACGCCGTCGGCGTCGGCGCGGACGTGACCGACGAAGCCGAGGTGCAGGCGATGCTCGAACACGGCGTCGAGGAGCTGGGGAGCGTCGATATCCTCGTCAACAACGCCGGTGTGGGCGACGCCGGCCCGTTCCTCGACGAAGGCTACGACGACGACTTCCGGCTCAACATCGAGGTCCACCTGTTCGGCTCGATCAACTGCACCCGCGCCGTCGTCGACGGCATGATCGAGGACGGCTACGGCAAGATCATCAACATCACCTCGATCCACACCAAGAACGGCGTCGGCCAGTCCCCGCAGTACGACGTGGGCAAGTACTCCCTGCTCGGACTCACCAAGAGCCTCGCGCTGGAACTCGGCCGCGAGGGCATCCGCGTCAACGCCGTCGCCCCCGGCTGGGTCGACACCCGCATGACCGACGGCTTCTCCGAGGCGGTCACGGAACAGATCGAGGACCTCAACCCGCTCGGCGAGTTCGCCCAGCCCGAGGACATCGCCAACGGCGTCACCTTCCTCGCCTCGCCCGCCGCCGACTACGTCAACGGCCACGAACTCCGCGTCGACGGCGGCCAGGTCCCCATCCCCGACTGGCGGCTGGACAACCGATAACGCGATCGGGCGGGCCGGTTCGGGCCACGGAGGCCGGGACTCGGTCGTCCGCTCGCGGCGCTTCACCCTCCAGCCGGTGGCCGCTCACCCCTCCCGACCGTGGATCGGCCCGTCGCTGTCGCGGAGGTGGCCGCCGGCCCGGTCGTTGTGGACGGCAAGGGCTTCGGCGACGACGCTGTGGGCGACCTGCGCGGGGCTCCCGCCGCCGAGGTCGAGGCCGGCCGGCGCGTAGACCCGCGCTCGGTCTCGTTCGTCCAGCTCGACGCCGTCGTCGGCCAGCGCCGCGCGCAACCGGCCGAACCGCTCGGCCGGCCCGAGCACGCCGAGGTAGTCGACGGGCGTCGCCAGCAACTCCGCCAGCGCCACGCGGTCGTCGACGAAGTTGTGGGTCATCAGCACCACCGCGTCCTCGGGGCGGAAGTCGACGGCCTCGCGCAGGTCCCGCGGCGAGGTCGCGACGACCCGGTCCGCCCGCGGGAAGCGTTCGTTCGTCGCGCCGCCGCCGCGGAAGCCGACGACTGCGACCCGAAAGCCCGCCGACCGCGCGAGCTCGACCACCGGCCGAACGTCGGCGTTGCTCCCGACCACCACGAGCCGAGGGGCCGGTCGCACGCGCTCGACGAACAACCGAACCGCACCGCCGTCCGTTTCCGCTCGAACCGACGCCGTCCCCTCCACGTCGTCGGGGACCGCCGCCGCGACATCGGACGGAAGCGAGCCGACCGGGTCGCCCTCGCCGCCCGAGCCGCCCGCCCCGCTCGCCTCGTCTCCGGTCCAGCGGTCGCCCACCGCGAGGCGGTCGTCGTCGCTCTCGACGACGACCGCCGCGGTCTGCCCCCCCGCCAGTTCGTCGTCGAGCGCGACCAGCGGCCGGTGGTCCTCGCTCAGCGGTTCGAGTAGCAGGTCGACGACGCCGTCGCACCCGACGCCGAGGCCCCACGTCTCGTCCGACCGGAGGTCGAACCGCTCGACGCGGGCCGCCCCGTCGGTCAGCACGTCGCCGGCCAAGTCGACCACGGAGTCGGCGAGACAGCCGGCGGTCACCGAGCCCGCGCCGGTCGAGTCGGGCGCGACGACCATCTTCGCGCCCGGGCGCCGGTAGGCCCGCCCGTCGACGGCGACGACCGTCGCCAGTACCGCCGGTTCGCCCGAATCGAGGGACTCGCGGGCGACGGCGCGCACCTCGCGTTCGGGCGCCGACCAGTCCGGCTGGGCTCGGTCGCCGCTCATGCCGTCGGAGTGTCGCCGGCCGCCCGGTCGGCGGTCGTCTCCAGCGCGCGAGCGACGTACGTCTCCAGCAACTCGCCCCGGAACTCGCCGGAGGCGTAGGGGTCGGAGCGACGCCGCTCGGGATCGATGTCGGCCGTCGCCTCGCTCGCCGCGGCGTCGATCGCGGCCGAATCGAGCGGTCCGTCGGCGAGCGCGTCCTCGACCGAGGGCAGGCGAATCGCCCGGTCGACCGCGCCGGTCGCGGCGACGCGCGCACTCGAAACGGTCGTCTCGCCACCGGTATCGTCGCCCGCACCGCCGCCTTCTGCGCCGCCGTCGGTCTCGACGACGGCAGCGACGCCGACCATCGCGTAGCCCGTCGCCGGGTGGGTCTTCTTCGCGTACGCGAACCCGCCCTCGTCGGTGTGAGGCACGCGGACGCCCGTGAGGAGTTCGCCCCGTTCGACCGCGGTCTCGCCGTCGCCGCGGAAGAAGTCGGTGATCGGGACCTCCCGCTTGCCGTCACGATTGCGCAGGAGGACGACCGCGTCGCTCGCCAGCGCGGCCGCCGGCAGGTCCGCGCCGGGGTGGGCCGCCGCCAGGTTCCCGCCGATCGTCCCGCGGTTGCGGATCTGGGTGTCGCCCACTTCGCTCGCCGCCTCGGCCACCAGCGGGACGGTCGACCGCACCGCCCCGGAGTCGACGAGCGTCGCGTAGGTCGTCAGCGCGCCGACGACGGTCCGGTCGTCCAGCGCGTTGACCGCCTCCAGCGCGGGCACGTCGAGGTCGACGACCACGTCCGGCTCGCGCCCTTCGGTCTTCATCGCCGGGACGAGACTGTGGCCGCCCGCCAGGATCTCCACGTCCGCGCCGGCGTGTTTCTCCAGCAGGTCCAGCGCCTCGCTCACCGACGCGGCCCGCTCGTAGTCGAACTCGGCCGGGAACATCTCAGTCCTCGGCCTCCGCTCGCGGTCGCTCGGTTCGCTCGCCGGATTCGTTCGACTCGCCCCGCTCGTCGGCGAGCCGTTCGGCCGCGGTCTCGACGGCGTCGACGACGTTCCCGTACCCGGTACAGCGGCAGACGTTCCCCTTTAGCGCCCGCCGGATCTCCGCGCGGGAGGGGTCGGGGTTCTCGTCGAGCAACTGGTGGGTCGTCGCGAGCATGCCCGGCGTGCAGTAGCCACACTGCAGGCCGTGTTCGTCGTGGAACGCCCGCTGAACGGGGTCGAGCCCGCCCTCTGCGAGGCCGGCCGCGGTCGTCACCTCGCTCCCGTCGGCCTGGACCGCCAGCACCGTACAGGACTTGACCGCGTCGCCGTCCATCTCGACCGTGCAGGCGCCGCACTTGCCGCTCTCGCAACCGACGTTCGGCGCCGTGTAGCCCAGTTCGTCCCGAAGCGCGTGGACCAGTAGCGTCCGCGACTCGACCGTCAGAGCCTCGGTCGTTCCGTCTACCGTCAGAGAGATGTCGTGTGTCGACATGAGAGGGGTGATCGCTTGTCCCGACAACGGCGGCGAGCGAGTAAAGTGTTGGTCCCGGCGACGCGAACGACCCCGGGTCGCCGCTCACTCTCCCGTCTTCAGGATCCCGACGTAGTCGCCGCCCGCCGGGTCCAGCCCCTCGTCAGGTTCGATCGCGTCGACGAGGGTCCACGGCGTCTCGCCCGCCAGCTCGGCCATCGTGTCGGGCGCGGCCATGAGGTAGTCGAACCACGGCGTCGCCAGGCGCTCGTGGCGGACGCGCATCCGGAGCGCGCCCGGGAGGCGACCGCGCTCGCGGTTCTTCTCGTGGTAGGCCAGGTGCGCCTCGTCGTCGGTCGCGACCGGGTCGCGGCTCTGGGCGACGAGCGTCGCGTCGTCGGTGGCTACCTCCGCCAGTCCCCGGAGGCGCTCGGGCGCCGTCTCGGCGGTCCCGACGAGGCCGAAGTTGTTGCCCAGCATCAGCACCGTGTCGAACCGCCCGGGGTCGAACGCCTCGGCCACGTCCGCCACGTCGACCACGCGGGCGTCCTCGACGCCGCGCTCGCGAGCCACCTCGACGGCTCCCTCGGACACGTCGATCGCGGTCACGTCGTGGCCCCGCTCCTGCAGGGCCAGCGCGGCTCGGCCCGCGCCACAGCCGACGTCGAGGACGCGCCCCTCGACGCGGTCGATCGCCCGCCGGTCGGGCTCGGGCCACTCCTCGTAGCCGCCGAAGTAGAACTCGCCGCCGGCGCTGACCCCGATCCAGCCGTCGTCCCGCTCGATCACCTCGACGCCTTCGCCGGTCTCCTGGTAGTTCCGGAGCATCGCACCGAGAGCGTCGCCGGTCTCCGGCGTCGGTGCCTCGACCGTCTCGCTGTCGTCCATACGACCCGATCGACCCCCCGGAAAATCAGTGACGGGGGTCGTGTGGGAGACGGTGGCACGCCCGCCGACGCGGGCGATACCGCCGCGAGGGAAACAGTAAGGACCGGGCGGTCCTCGGGATGAGACATGTACCTCGGAGACCGGACCTGGCCGGAACTGGGCGAGTACTTCGCCGAAGAGTCGCTGGCGCTCGTCCCTCTGGGTTCGACCGAACAGCACGGTCCGCACCTCCCCGAATCGACCGACCACCGCATCGCCGAGGCGCTCGCCCGCGAAGCCGCCGAGCGGACGGGGTATCTCTGCACCCCGACCGTCAACGTCGGCGTCAGCCCCCACCACCGCCAGTTCAACGGCACGATGTGGGTCGAACCCGGCGTCTTCCGCGACTACGTCGAGTCGCTCACCCGAAACCTCACCTACCACGGCGTCGACCGCGTGGTCTTCGTCAACGCCCACGGCGGCAACGTCCAGCACCTCCGCGAGGTCGGCCGCCGGGTCCGGGACGACGAGGTCGCCTACGCCGTCGAGTGGATGTGGGACGAGTCCATCCCCGACCTCGTCGACGACCTCTTCGAGTTCAACGGCCCCCACGGCGGCCCCAAGGAGACCGCCATGATGCTCCACATCGACGACGACCTCGTCCGGGAGGACCAGTTCGAGCGCGCCCGCGACGAGGGTGTCCGCGACGTGGAGCAGTTCGAGGGGCTGCGCAAACACGGCGCGCGAACCTTCTACGACGCCATCGACAACACCGAGAGCGGCGTGCTGGGCGACCAGACCGACGCGACCAGGGAGAAGGGCGAACAGCTGTTCGAGGCCGCCAGCGACCAGCTGGTGAACCTCGCAGAGTGGCTCGACGACCAGCCCTTCGAGGACCTGATGCCGCGGGATCACGTCTGATACGGCTTGTCTCACTGGCTCCCACGACGACCCCCCGTTCGAGCGGTCGATGTGGCACTGACTGAGCGCGATCCGTATGGATGGAAAGAGACAGGTGGGACCGTTCCGATCGACCGCGTATGAGCGACGACGACTTCGAAAGCGAACTGGCCGACGCGTTCGAAGACGAGTTCGACGCCGACGGAGCGGCCGCCGCGACGGCCGCCGGCAACGCCGCGGCGTTCCGCGAGGACGTCGACGAGGATCTGACCGTCGAGGACCTGCTCGACCGCGTCGAGGCCCACAGCGGCGACTTCGAACACCGGTTCGACTACGCGATCGGCGACCTCGCGTCGGAAAACGACGACTGCACCGACTCCCGCGAGTACCGCGTCGCCGGCTACGACGCGATGGCCGCCGACCCGAACCAGGGCTTCTGAGCGGTCGCGTTCGGCTCGTGCTCCGGTTACTCGACGGCGTCCAGCCGCCGCTCCATCGCCGCCAGGTACTCCGCGGCGACCTCGGCGTCGGCGGGCTCGTCGCCGGCGTCGAGCAGGTCGACCACTCGCTCGCAGCCGTGGCGGAGTTCCCGCTTGAACTCGCCGTCGGGGAGTTTGTTCCGGACGACCGCGGCGGCGCTCGTCACGCTCTCGCGTGCGGTAGCGGCATCGCCGTCGGCGAGCGCGCGCCGGCCTTCGGCGAACAGCTGCGAGAGCACCGTTCGCACGTCCGTCGGCAGGTCCTCCACGCCCGTACGTTCGGGGTAGGCGGCAAGTGTCTTTGGGGGTCAGACGGAGTCCACCGAGTCGAGGTGCAACCGCGCATCCACCGGGTCGCCGTTCACCTGAAACGCCTCGCCGTCGTGTCCGGTGAGGTCGTACGTTCCGGTCGCGAGTGCTCCGGTCCCGTCGCCGGTGGTCGCGTCACGACGGAGCGAGTAGGTCGATTCGGTCGACTCTCCCGGCTGCAGTCCCGTCGTGAATCCCACCCGAGTCACCAGACCGATGGTGAAGCCATCCGTCTCGACGCCGTCTGATCGCTCGTACGCCTCGTTCCAGAGCGTGATACTGTTCGCCGTGTCGACTGCCTCCGCGACGAGAACCCCGAACGGTGCCGGCGGTCCCGCCGTGATTCCGACCGGTTCGCCCCCCGTGTTCTCGACCGTCAGGTGTACGTCGGCGATCACGCTCTCGGCGTCCGGATACTCGACATCGAAGCTCATCGAATACCCCTCCGATTCCCCTCCGGTGGTAACGCCGACCGTATACCCCCGCTGGCTCGTCCGTACCTCTCCCGGTGCAGCCGCACAGCCACCGAGCGATACGGCCAGCGCGGAGAGCAGTTCCCGTCTCTGCATCGGCTCCCACGACTCGACAGATGGGTAAGTGTCTTCCGGCTGTCTGTTTCCGTCGGATACGTCCGCCTCGTCGGAGCGGGCGCGGTGGGTTCCGGTTCTCCGGCGACACGCGACCCCGATAGCAACGAATGTGGTCCGCCCACCGAAACCTTTTGATTGTAAGCGTTGTAAGGATTGAACACACGGGACGATACGCATGTCCAACGCCAGCAAACGAATTCCGGTCACGGAAGAGCGGTGGAAGGAATTGAACGAACTGAAGGGGGCGGGCGAGACGTACGATGACCTGCTCGGGGAGTTGATCCAGGAACACCAGCGGCGACAGCTCGCCGAACGAGCGAAGGAGGTCCGCGAAGCGGACAGTGAGGAACTGACATCGCTCGATGAGCTATGAGGTCCTCCTTGCGGAGGAAGCCCGCGAGTACGTCGCCACGTTGGACGAGAAGAGCACACGCATCGTAAAAGATAATCTCCGAAAATTGGCGGACGATCCGTATCCGAGACCTGATTCGGGGTCCGGTGACAAAGAGAAGCTGGTAATCGAGGGCGAGGAGCTATATCGAATACACATCGGGCGAACCCACACCGCGTTCTACGATGTCCTCGAAGCAGACGGGGAAGTCCGCGTGATCGAGATCGTGGATATCGACGAGGCACACAAGCGCTACGGGTTCGATTGAATGAGTGAGCGGTCGCGTTCGTTAACTCCTCGAAGTCGAGAGATCTTGTCTGACGATGTGGGATCGGGTTCCAACCGTTCTTATATTCTCGACTCAGGTTTAGAAGCACTCTATAGCCGAGTTTCCGCGCCTCAGTACTGCCACGGGCGCGGTGGGTTCTCGCTCTGTCGCGATGTGCGGCGGACAAGTTGGCGAACATGTGTTTCATAGGTCGGGGAGGTGGTCGCTGCGCTGTTCGGCCTGTTCTCGGTCGGTCCGTCGGTCGTAGTGGCGATCGAGGATATCCTCACTCGCGTTGAGTCGGTCTTTGACGACTCGGCGGGGAACGTCCTCACGGCGGTAGTAGGTCACGCGACCGCTACGAACGTCGTGAGGAGAGCGCGCAGAAGGGCACTTGCTCACGTGGTCGAGGTGGGTCGCCTCGCAGTCGTCCAGATCACGATCGTGCGGACACTCTTCGCCACGCCAGCAGGGGCGGGTGACTCGATAGAGCGTCGTCCGAAGGGTGTTGCCCGCTGGCCGACCGTACTCCGTGGTGATCAACGGTTCTCGTCCGTGGTCGTCGGTCACCTCGTTCCGGTGGAAGTCGATGTAGTCCTGGAGGTAGGTAGCCGTCCGCTCGCTGATCCGGTTCCACCGGCTACCTCTCTCCTGATTTTTGAGGGGTGTCCCTGTGTCAGGGCGGTGGACGAAGTGGAGCGCGGGACCGGACAGGCGCGGATGTTTCCCTTCTATATCGAGGTCGCGGAGATCGAGCCCGCGAATCGCTCCCGTGCGCGCTCCCGTTTCCCACAGGAGAAGCAGTATGATGTGGTCACGAGTCGCGGGTTGCGCGTTTTCGAGGTAGTCGAGTATCGCAATCGCTCGTTCAGGTTTGAGCGTCGTGGTCGATACACCCTCTCCGTTCTTGAGGGTCGGCAGCTCCAACTGTTCGTATAGTTCCGGGTCGACCGCATCGATGTTGGCCGCGAAGCGGAGGAATCGGCGAAGGGTCGCCAGCTGGCTTTTCAGCGTCACCAGTTTAATCGGCTCCCGATCTTCTCCCTAGCCTTCACGTCGCCAGATGCGGTACCGGAACAGATCGCGGCCGGAGCCACCTTCTGGGCCGTGTCCCAGCACGGCCCGATTCCGATGACCGGGAGCCACCGGTGCGGCGACCCACGAGAACACTGGAGGTTGCTGACAACATAAATGTAACGACGACTCTAATACGTTGTTAAAGCACTCTTTAATTGGTAGAGTATGAAATAGGTGCCATACGATGGAAATGAGATCAAGATGCGTCGATCTGGTTCGTGGATGAGTGTCTGGGACGACCGGATTCTCGAGTGGATGCGAGAAAACGAGGGGTCCGGCACTCCCAAACACCTCAACGACAGCGGGCTAATTCGCGTCTCACAGACTCACATTGCCCGACGGTGCAAGAAACTGGCCGAGAACGGCCTACTCCGACACGTCGGCAATGGAGCGTACGTAATTACGGAAAAAGGAGAAGCCTATCTGGAAGAGGAATACGACGCGGAAGACGACGTATATATCGACAACGGAAATTCGGTCGCTGACGGCCCATCGGCGTCGGAACAGGGAACGAACGGCGTGTAGGGACCCTCCAACATGACGATACGAAGAACTGCAACATGGCAACGGTGTCTGGACGACCGGATACTCGAATATCTCCGAGACGAATCGTGGTCGACGCCTCGCTACATGGCAAAACTCCCAGGAATCCATGCGACGAAGGCGCAGGTCAGGGAGCGGTGTTACGTTCTGGCCGATGCCGAGTTAGTGGTATTTCTCACCGAGGACGCCGATCTCGTGGAGATAACAACCGCTGGGATGCAGTATCTTAACGGCGAAATCGATATGGAATTGCATCCGCCACCCCGTCACCCTCGGGCGATTAGTCACTAGCTGAGAAGTAATCTATTTGTAATTGGATATGCCTCTTCAATTTCGTGTATCAGTACATCCCCGACGAAATCGATCAACGGCGTGCCCACCACCAAGCAGTGAAGCAGGATGCGGACGACAAGAGGGTCAAGCGAATCGGGAATCTCGGTGAACTCGCGTTTGAGCAGTTCTGTCGTGAATATCTTCCTGCGGAGATGTGGGAATGGGAAAACGAAGATGCGATCCGACGCTGTAATCCCGAGAGCTATTCAGGACACGACTTCGAGGTCTTTGGCTACGAGGTCGACGTAAAAACCTCGCGTGACGTGTCCGCTTTTCTGCCGAAGAAACTAGTTGAGAACGACTCGGAAGACGATATTATCGTGATGGCGTGGCACAGAGACAACGAGGACTCGTTGATCCTTCTCGGATGGGAGCACGTCCAGACGCTGAAATCAAAGGTCCAGACGCAAGAGGAGTTCTCCGGTGACGAACCCGAGAAACTGCAACACCTGGCGTCGAGACCGATGAATGACCTCCAGGACCTCGGGCCGAACATGGCGAACATGAACCAGAAGCCCGAGAATCCGTTTCAGCCGGGTGACCGGGTAGAAAAGAGGGGAGAGAAAGACCCGTCCGTCGGAGTCGTCGTCGAGGTACTACCCCCGGAGACACAGATCGAACTGTACGGGCAGGAGTTGGACGGCGAGGGAGTTCGAGTCGCATTCCCGAGTTCGCTGGATGAAGGGCCTGGAGACTGGCGGGAGATCGATCGGGCGCTACTGTCCTCCTACTGTGACGACCAAGACATCAGCCTGTATACCTACAAGCACAAGAATCTGAAATTCGCCGAGAATCCATTCACTGTAGGTGATTACGTCATCAAGCCGTCGCACGACGATCCAGATATTGCGGTCGTTGTCGAAAGCGAAGAAGAAGTGACCGTCACCTTCGAGCGCCAGTTGGGAGACGAGATTGAGCCAGCGAATCTCAAAGACCACTGTGAGGAGAACGGAGTTTCGACGTACAGCTACGGGTCTTCAGTCCTCGAATTTGCGGATGTCTGAGTAGGATCTACCGCACCGCGACCGCAATACGATTGGGGCCGACCGGAGGTCGGCCCGTGCGCCCCGGCTTGCCGGGTCGACCCGCAAGGGGTCGCTTGCCGGCAGCGGAGTCGCTCGCGCGCCTCGGGGCGCTCGGCGCGCGCAAGACGCGACTCCGCTCTCCGGGGCTTATAGTTGTTTGGTGGTAAGAAGCTTGCAACCGGCGTTAATTATAATGTATTGGAAACTATATCTGGTGATAATTCACATGGCCAGCAAAATCAGTGTCTTGAAACGGGAATCCAAATCGTTCATCGATGACGTGCACATAGACGGAAAACATGCCGGTTCAATCGTCTCATTCAACGATTCCGTAAGTGTCTATGAATTTAGCCTACGTGGTTCTTCGATAAAGGGTGCTATCGGAGATCTTGACGCGAGTGGAAGAACTTCCTTGTATGATTCAATCGAGGCGTCAGTTAAACACATGGCGAATTTCCAGTCAGAGCAGGGGATGATGAGCAAGCCAGCTGTTGTGATCACGTTTACTGACGGGAAAGAGAATGAGAGTGCCAATTCGAAATCGGATGTCCAATCAGCAATCGATGATATAAGTTTCTACCCTCAAAATGGCTGCTGGCATTTTATTGTACCTGTCGGAAAGAAGGTAGATAAAAGTGGACTAAGGTCACTGTGTCAAGGTGATTATGGCGCAGTGGTAGATGACGCAGATAGTGTTCATGATCTTGGAACTATATTTAAAGCACTCCTGATTAAAGTTGGAAAACTCGCAGTGGAAAAGGGGATGGTCAAGAAAAGTGGAAACAAAGTCGAAGGTAAAGCCATACGAAAAGAGGTAGACTATGCAAAGGTCGTCCCGCTGGCTTACATACTTAACTTAGATATTTCTAGCTCTATGTCAAAAAGCGCGTGAACTCTCTTAATCATCCATATACCATCTAGTATATATTATAAAAAACTACTTTATCCAATAGTAACAACTACAATTTATGGTGTTTGATGCTATTCTAGACGAGACGTTAGGAAGTCTGTGTGGGCTTCCTCCGGGCACTGTCACGGCGGCATCAGCAGTAATAGGGGCAGTGTCTTCAGATAATGATTCAAAGACCAAGAATACGGTCGAAAAGAATACTTCTGGACTTTCCAAAGATGAAAAGGAAATAATCCATGTAGCAACGCTAAATCTGGCAGATACCGCTAAAAGGGATCATCCGCGAAAGTCAGAGGAAGCATGTATCCGATACGCGATGAAGATTATACTCCTTGCCAACAAGATGTACTCTCCGGACGGATTTAAACGGATGTTAGTAGATGCAGTCCAGCCGCGACATAGTAAGTGCAGAAAGGTGATGATGACTGTGGAGCAGGATTTTAAGAAGGCTATTCGCTAAATTTTCGATTGTGCTTTCTTCGTGCCCGCTCGCTACGAAGTAATCTGGAATTGGGCTTGCTCGTCAGGCTCGTACGATCCGGCGATCGGCGGCACCGGGTCGAGCGTGTATGCGAGGTCATCGGGTTCGCCGTCAACGAGATCCCGGTAGAACTCCGCGGAGTACTCCGTCTTGTCAAGACCAGTTTCCTCGGCACGTTGCACGATGATATGGTCGGCGTGTTCTCGAATCGGCGGCGCGATGTCGTACCCGTCTTCACGGTGGCCGATGATGAATAGCCGCAGGCCGAGTTTCGCTTTGAACGTCACCAGCGGGTAAAACTCGCTGTTCACCTCGTAGCTCTGAGTCTGCGCGTTCGCCTGCGTACTCATCTCGTCGAGGACAGCCACCACGTCGGAATAGGACTCGCACAACTCTTCTAGGTCCGATTTCGATTCGACGGTGTGGGTCCGTTCGTTCAGCTCGCGCTCTTCCCACTCCAGGGTGGTGACGTTCGTGGCGAGGATGGCGTCGGACTGGTCGCGGAGATGGAGCCCGGCACCGACTAGGGCGGAGTTCGTCTTCCCGCCGTCGGTCATGCCGAGGAACACGCCGAGGTAGCCCGGCCGGCGGAGGTCGCGCACCAGCTGGGAAAACACCTGGGCGCTGGAGAAGTCCGACTCTCGACGAGTCAGCCCGGACAGCCAGGAGAGGACCGCGAGGTTCCCGTTGCGGACTGCCTCCGCTGCGACGGGCGAGCCGTGTGCGGCGATCAGATTCCGACAGTACTGGGTCTGTTCGAACGTCGCCGGGAGATCGGCGTCGTGGTCCTCGTTGATGCTGAGAATCTCGTCGTACCGTCGCTTGTAGTGGACGTACCGATGGAGCGCACGGCCGTCGAGGAACGGCGCGAGCGGATACACGCGGTTGTTCTCGGTCAGCCGACCCTCGGCCACTTCGCGGAACTCCGCAGCGCCGATGCCCAGGGAACTGCCGTCGTAGCTACTCATGGTTCACCTCACTGCCGGGATGCTGGCCGTTGCTGCCCGGTGAGCCGTCGGACTGCGCGCGTTCTTCCAGCGGGTCGGTCGACTCCTGAATGTCAGCTGACCCAGGCCGGTCGGCGGCCGCGCGTTCCTCCTGGTCGTCTGCTTCCTCGCGGCTGGGGATCAGCCCGCCGAGGGTGTGGTCGAGGTCGATGTTCAGGTCGAAGTCCATCGGGTTCAGCCCGTGGGCGAGGAAGGAGTCCTCTTCCGCGCCGAGCAGCAGCGAGTGAGCCAGTTTGTCCGTGTTTTCGAGGACCTTCATGTCCGCACCGGCGCGGGCTTTCAGTCCCTCGAACGCGAGCGGGACGAGTTTCTTCCGCTGCTGTTTCAGGGAAGCCTTCTTCTCCATGAACTTCTGGTGGGAGATCTCGCCTTCCCACGTCGACGTGAGCACGCGGCGGGGGACCGTCTCTTTCTCGCCCGTCTCGGGGTCAACCTCTTCGCGCTGCTCGATGCGGTGGCCTTCGGCGAAGTAGATCGTCTCTCCAGTGGCGCGACCGTGGCGGGTAGCGAGTCGGTCACCCTCTATCTCGGCCTGTCCGAACTCGTCAGGGTGGAGGTACTTCATGCCCCACTCCTGGCCGTCGGGGTCGAGCAGGACGATCGGCACGTCAAGGCGCTTCTGGTAGACGTACGCGAAGAGGAACGCATAGACGACGATGAACGGGCCGGCGATCAGCCCGGAGAGCAACACGATGGAGATCGGGCGCTCGGGCAGGCCGTACCACCAGACCAGGGCGAGCCCGGTCAGGCAGAGAAGCCCGAACATCAGCGGGATGCCGGTCGCTTTCAGTACCTCCAGCATCAGCCGCTTGTTGCTCGGAGACGGCGGAGCCTGCGGGTTCGGCGGGTCGTTAGTGTTGGTCATGCTCGACACCTCGCAGTTTCCGGTTGGCGTAGAACGCGCCGGGTAGCGCGACGGCGAAGAGGACGAAAACGGTCGAGCCGGCCAGCCAGGTGTCTTCCGGTGAGGGACCACCCGGTACGAAGTCGGTCGAACCGACCTTGATGGGGTGGCCGTACAGCGTCTCTTTCGTGGCGATCGAGACGCCGACGAAACCGTTGTTCTCCGTGACGGCGAACTCGATTTTCGCCTTACCGTCGACGATCTCTGTCCGTCGGTTGATCTCGCCCTCTTCCATGAATGCGCCAGCGTCGGCGAGTGTGACCGACGTAGGCTGTTCGGCGCGGAAGGTGAGCGTCACCGTTCCTTTGTCGCCGTTGTAGGACGACGAGAGCAGCGTCAGCCCGTCCTGTATCTGCGTGCCTGTCTTCTCTGGCAACTTGACACCGCCGCCGCTGTCGGTGCTGTTGTCGGGCTGTGCGACAGCGCCAGCCGGCACCACTGAGAGCAGCGCCAGTAGCGCGATAGCTACGACTATTCGTTTCATGATTTGGATAAATGTGGATGGGGTTAGTCGTCAGCTGATCAAGGCTGGACCAAGGACCGGGTACAGTAGCGCGAGGATGGCGATCACCGCGATGATGGCGACCACGATCCCGGCGACGCCGCCGGTCAGGAGACCGCCGCCGAAGCCACCGAGTCCGATGTTCGGCAGCCAGCCAACGCCGGACTGGTTCCGCATCCGTTGTTCGCGGGCCTCGACTTCTGCGCGGAGCAACTGGAGTTCTTCCATCAGCTCGTTGTACTCGGTTGTGTTGACCGTGTCGTACTCTACGTTACGCACACTGACGTTCTGGACGTTCTCACCGTCGGCGTTGGTGATGTTCTGCACGGTGAAGTTGGTCTTCAGCTCGATGATGTTCGAGTCAGTCACCACGTACTGCGTCCCGTTGATGGCGTCAGGGTTGTAGGTGGTTCCAGTCTCGAACATCCGCTCGCCGGGCTCTCATCGGAGAGCAGCATACCCTTGTACTGGGCGCTACCGGCGGTGATCTTGAAGTGGCCGACGCTGTCGACGTTTTCCGGGGTGTTGGCACCCATCAACGTCAGCGACATGGTCGACCATGCCTGGAACGATCCGTTAGGAGCGTAGTCGCGCTGCACCAGGTACGGGTCGAGCAGGTCGCTGTTGTTTATCGCTCCAGTCTGATACTTGGTGTAGGTGTTGTTGGCGAAGTTCTCGATGTTGTTGTGTGCCTTGGTGGTCTGGTTGTCGATGTCGTGGAACTTCGACGCGTAGGGTTCGAACTCCAGGAACTCGACGCGTTCGTACTCGTCGGTCGGCGGAGCGACCACGATGTACTGGAGACTCGTGTCCTCAGACTGAGTTCCCTCACGGCCTGCCTCCATCACTTCGCCCGTGGTCGGGTCGAACGTGTACAGCGAAGACGTAGTGTCACCGCCGTTGTTCGTGTGGTTGACCTTGACGGTGACCATCTTCGCGGTGATAGTGGTCTTGTTTTGTAGGGGAGATCTCCGTCTCTCCCCAGCTGACGATCTTTACGCTATTAACACACTGCGTGGGACCTCCGTCCCAACAGGTACTGCCGTCTTGATTGTCCTCCTTGGGGACGGACACATACGAGTCAGAGACACCAGTCTCATTGCGCGCCTTGGCTCGCAGGTACTTCGCGTTGGCAATCTGGTTGTTCCAACGCTGAACGAGATTCCATTCCTTCGTACTGTAATAGTCGTCCTGAGCTTCTTTCGCAGCGGTCGTTGCCGCCGCCTCAGAAGACTGATTGTTGTAAGCGCGGATGAGCGCGTTCTTGCCCTCCATCATCGAGATGGGAAGCGAATCTTCCAGGTAATTGTTCAGCGAGGAGTTGTACACCTCGAAGTTCGCCTGCGCGTTCTGGGCGCTCTGGTAGATGTCGATCTTCGTCTGGTTCGCGTCCGTTGCAGTCGTATTGACTCCGCCAGTGTCGAACCAGCCACCAATAACGTTCGGCACGGTGAGGAACGCGCTCAGTTGTCGGGCAATCTGACCGCCTGCGGACTGCGCTTCGGCAGTAGCCACGACCTCGACGCCGGGCCGGTCGTCGATCTCCTGTGGCGTCGGCTGGCCCATCCCGTTCAGCGCGGGCGAGAGTGACCCGGTCAGCAGCGCGACCACGAGAAGCGCGCTCAGCAGTTGTCGCCTCATGGTCTCACTTCCCGAGGATGGCTCCGCAGACCACCATCAGCGCCATGACCACGACGCTGGACCACGGCGAGGTATTCGTCACGAGGGTCTGTACTTCCGCGAGCGTTGCGTGGGCGGTCATCACGACCGCAGTCAAGGCCACGATAATCCATTCCAGCGGGTGATAGTGCTGGGGGTTGCGCGTCCCGCTGGACGCGAAGACCACGGCGTAGGCGGCGAACGATCCGGCCAGCGGGAGGAACTTGTACTGTGTGAGCAGGTCCACGATGTCGAGCATCAGCCCGGTCTGGACCAGCCCGACCACGGCGAAGAACATCAGCGCCAGCGCGGTACCGATGTTCAGTTGCTTGTAGGCCTGAAAGGCCGATCGAGAGCGGTACCGGCTCATTCGCCGTCACCCATCGCACGGACTTCCCACACGTCGAACTCGCGTTCGTCGCCGTCGTCGGTGGTGAATGTCCGCGTCTCTTCGGTGTGTTTGATGCCGACGACATCGCCCTCGCCGAGTTCGTTCGACTCCAGGGCGCGGTCGATCTGGCCGTTGGACCACATCGCCACGATGTCGCCCAGACCGCGGGCCAGCTCGATGACGGTCGTATCATACTGGCCGCAGTTCGGTTTGATCGCACGGATCTCTCCGACAACGCTTTCGCCGGATTCGAGGTCAAGCCAGTCAGTGTCGTAGTCGTCCGATTCGTCGCTCGTGTCGACCGTTTCGAGATCGTCGAATGACGGAGTATCTTGGGTTGCCATACTACGCTAAATAATTGACGTGGTCACCACTAGAAAGGGGAAAACACCAGACGGCAATGGAATTGCTTCATACCCGTCTCCACAAAAGTGAGTTCACAAAGAACGCTGCTTATAATGTAAGTGTATCTATATTGGTACACTCTAAGTAATGAGTACAGAATTACTGTACAATAGAAATAAATCTATTGCAGAAATTCTATCATCTGCTAGTAGCAGTATTTGACAAGTGATTGTGTCAGAAGATATCCTACACTAGCTTAAGTTCGAAGGCCTGAGGCCCCTTGAGAGAGAATCCTAATTCAAACCTCACATCTAGACCCGTTTTCAAATCCTGTTCATTGTCTTGTTGTCTTGGTGTAAAGTAGATGGGGTCTTCCCAATTTGTTACAGTATGGTCATGGATGAACCCCTCTGAATTGGTTAGGTCTTTAATTGTACCCTGGAAAATCTTCCGACTATTGCCCTCCCTCCAGAAATATTTGACACGAGTCATATGTTTTGGAGCCATATTATTAGATCTAAAGAAAGAGTCCTTGGCCTCTTGATGTTTCCCGTTAATTGCTAAAATAACGGATTTACGATATTGGGATTCCCACGTATGTTCGAAATCCTGTCTTTTGTCCAATTTACGCATCAATTTGTACATCCTATCATAGTCTTGTTTGCCTTCCTCAAGCCGAATTCTTAACCAGAGGTTAAGAACTCCTGCAGGATATGAGTCTGCTTTGACTGCTTTATTAATACACTCGAGAGCTTGATCAGGATCTTCCTCATTATAATAATACCAAGACAGAGTATAGAAACCAGTACCAGAATTCTCATTTTCCAGAACATTCTTCGCGTGCTCTTTGGCTTCCTCTGGAGAAATGTCGTTTAGTATTCTGGACTTTAGCCGATTCAGCATATCTCGATCTTCAGGTTGGTTGAACCGCGCTAACCCTTCGTCAAGGAGTTCAAGGGCGCTATGTTGGAGAGTGAAGCGCCTACTGTCATTTGCGGTCTTGGAAAGATCCCTAAGGATGCGAGCCTGCACGTGGTAAGAATTGGGATTGTATTCTACCTGTCTAGAATTTATAAGGTCATCTATGATACTCTGGACTCTATCGTTATCAATATGTAAATTATCAATCCCAACTTCATCCTTCAGTGACGACCACTTTAGATTACCAAGTGTGACAAGAATATGTTCTTCCCTCTCATAACTTTCGTACCTCTCACTTTCTTCTTCAAGCGCTTTTTCTAAAAGGGGAATGTATTCTTCCTCATCCCTTCCACGTTCGTGCTTCAAGAGCGCTAAGTGATGGAGTATCGGTCTTGCGGGTTGAAGTTCAGCAAGTCTCTCAAGGGACTTCTCTAATCCATCATTTGAAAATGGGGGGGATTTCGAAGAAGACCCTTGTACACCCTGTGAAATTAGAATTTCTCCAATAAAATCTGACTCCACCTCAGATTTCAAATCAACAGACTCTGCCAAATTCATCAATATCTCGTCTACGTCGTCAACATCTAACCACTCACACAGATGATCTGCAACTATCGAGTGGTAAATTCCAAATAATGGCGATTCTCGCGAGTCAGTAGTCTCTGTGACTAATGACTGGGAGCTCTGCTGTATATTAAATATTTCTCTCCAATCGATGCTCTCGCTGCTTACCGTTTCTAGATACCTTCGGCAAACTGTAACTGGAACTCGGGTATCCAAGAATGTCGCAATAGTACATAGATTCACCAACTCCCTTTCCAGTTCTCCTTCTAAATCTTCGTACTCTTCAGCAACGATCTCTTGAATTGATTTCCTAGTCTGGAAAATCGACTTCCACATAACCGGCATGTATTCGGGGTCTTCAGAGATGATACTTTTAGCACGGTCACGATCCACTCCGACTAACGAATGCTTATCAGTAATATATACTAAGTAATCGATAAAGTCTTTCCTCCGATCTGATGGGACTGTTTTGTTAAGGGAAATATTTGCGACTTGCATGTTGATGCTTTGTGGATCAACTTTGTCAATGGATTCAGAAATCAAAACTGTTCGATAGCTCAACTCCTTTTTGAGCGCCTCGAACTGTGCCCTATCGTCTTCTCCAATGGGTTGTTTACTAAATAGTACAACCATTTCAGGCCCGTTGACTCCAACTTCATCTGCCCGCTGTTCTATTGCTGATAAGAAATCTTCGACCTCATCAGAGTAAGGAACCGAAGACCAAGTGTGTGTAGGGAGATCTATTGCAATGGCGCGGTCATTTGCAATCAAACGTTGGACTGCAGCGGAAATAATGAACGACCTGCCTGACCCTGGTTGCCCAAATACGTTAATAAAACTGCAATTTTCTTCTCTGATCGATCTTAGGACTTCATTTTCGGCCTCCCTACGAAAGTGCCATCTCTCAACAAATGGCCGGAAACTATCCGAATTGCCTCTGTAGAATTCATTCGGGGATACCTCTCGAGTATACCGCTCGTTCAGTATAGGGTCATATGATTCAAGAAATCTCCCGATTTCTTCGTTAGGTATCGATACCACTTCTTCGCCAAATGGGACTGCCTTAGTCCGGTAATCGCTTGTGTCCCTCGCACTAACACGATCCTTGAGTTCTTCAGCAAATTCCCCAATATCACCTACTATTGGCTCAACTCCAAGAGATTCAAGTCTGTACCTTTTCTCTTCAGCTGGTTCATTTTTGAATAGTGCGTAAAAATTCCCATCAGGTGCGCCTGACTTTGTGATCACCTGTTCAAGTAAGGATTCGAAGATCCCGTCAGAGAATGAATAGCCTACAAACAAAAATGACTTTTCAGCTGCGTATGATCCAAGGATATCGAACATTCGGGAGCGTTCATCTTTCGCCCTCTCTCTATCACCACGGGTGAGCACCATCGATCCCTTATCATAAGGGGATGATGTGATACTACCCATTAATTTTACACAGAGAAGGTGTGTGTTCGAGTGTGAAAGTTCGAATTTTCCACTGTCAATAATGGTCCGGACTCTCGTATCTTGATTTTGTTTTAACGCATCTTCAAGAGCAGTGTCATAATTCGTAGTGAAAGTTGCATACCAGGGTAAGCCCGTTAAATAAGAAACTGGTTCTGATAAGGAGATCCCCTCCAATTCTGATTTAATAAATTTATGTACCTCTTCTCTTCCTTCTTCTTGAACTATGTCATGGAGGATCTCATAGTTGTCCGTCAGCGGGCTAGAATATCTGAATCTCTCACTAGTATTTTCAACAAGCTCGTTCCAAGTTACCCCGCCATCCTTTATCGACAAAGCAGACCCAGCAAACAGAGCACAATCTCCACGTGCAATTGTCCCTGCAAGACTATTCAGTAGTTCGTCGTCCATGATAACAGACAATCAAATCGCATTCATTTGTTTGTTGTGGTTAATTTTAGACCGGCGGATATTCGAGTCATGTTATTTCGCAGTCCGCCCCTTTCGCGGTTGACGACTGGCAACCCTTGTTACTAATATCAAGGAAGCCCTCAGCGGTTTCGAAGTCCCGCGAACCGTCATCTAACTCGCTACCCGGTAGGTCCCAATACGCATACGCACCGATGTAGTCAACGATACATCGGAAAGTGGTCTCCCCAGGCAACGTTGAACGCACCAGCGGTTGCCCCACGTTCGAGATCGCCTGCTCTATCGCGGCGTCAAGGTCGTTTATGTTGCCCCATTGCCGACGTGCAAGGTTGTCGCATATTTCCCCCGTACTTGCGAACTGCACGGAATCTAGCGAACACCAACGAACGGCCTTACGAACGTTTGGGTCCTCAGTATGATCGCCCGGATCTATCCCTTCAGTGATCGACGTCGAACAAGACCAAAAGCGACGATTCGTCGCCCAGTACAGCGCGAGTTTCCACGTCGCCGCTTTGTCAGCGTACGATTCCCGTTGGTCGTCAGATGCCTCAAACGACTCAGAGGCGTCAAGCAACGAACCAAACGTCGTGCTCAGGTACTTGCCGAGGTACGCGCCGGCTGTTGACTCCATTTCATGGCCCTCGTCACCAAACTCGATCAGCTCGTGCGACCGGGTGCGCTCCCGAATCCAGTCCTCGCTGTGATTGTGGTTGCCGAAGCGGTACCAGTCCACGAAACCCTTGTCGCTCTGAAAATTCGGTTCCAGGTCGTTGAGGTCATCTCTATCAGTCAATGGATACACGTCGACGATCTCGCCCTGGCCATAGTCGGACCACTTCTTTGCCAGCTCCGGCTTGTCGCACAGCCACGGCATCCCGTCGCTTTCTCGTTCCGGAACGTCGAAAAAGAGAACGTGCAGATGGGGATAGCCCTTCTCGGTGAATTCGAGCGCCTTGATGTAGTCGGGACGGCATCGAGGCCGTCCAGTGACTGAATCATCAAGCTCTGGTCGCCAGCCACACGTCCCTTCCTGGCGCGTGTCCGATTTGGTCGACGGATCGGAATCGAAATACGAAAGCAGCCGGTTGAAATTCTCGTTGATCGAGTCGATCCCGTCCAGGAGGGAATCCTGTCGCTTCGGGTCGGTGGTGAGTGTCACTAAAACCGCGTTGTCGGCGTGATCGTAGCCGTATTCGAGGGCGTCATTGAAACGGGCGAACTGCTTGGAGACACGACCGGAGTCGTTGAAGCGGGTCTTGTAGTCCTTCGTCATCCGGCGGGTCGTCTCGCTGCCCTGACCGTCGACGAAGTGGACATCGAAGAGGAGCTTGTAGTCCTCGATGCGATTGAGGTAGGATGTAAAACCGTCAACCAGCAATTCCTGGAGGTCTTCATCCACGGAATCGACCTTTGCGAGGTAGTTGCGAAGAAATTCCCGGTCGAACACCGGGCCATCGCGCTCGGTGGTTGTTTGAGTAATGCCTTCTGTAATCAAGTCAAGAAGGCGCAGTGTCGGCGTGACCATCAGCACCCCTGAAGACTCGGATTTTCGCACGTAGGGGTCTTCTCTGTCTGCGAGGTTGTTGACGAACCGATAGGCGAACTGGTAGTCCGGATCGGACCCTTCGACGCGCTCGCAGGCCTCCGGGGAGACGCCTTTGACGACGTAGGACACGATGTGCGTCAGCGGGGTCCCCTCTGGATGTTGCGCTACGAACTTCGCTATCCGGCATCTCTCGGTATCGCGCTCCGTGAGCGTCCCGTCGATGAGCGGCCCGTAGCCGAGGAGATCTCGCTCTTCCATGAGGTCCGCCAGGACGGGAGTGTTACATCTCTCGGAGAGGTCGAGGTGACCCAGGTGTCCGGGTGGAGACGCGATACTCATTGAGGATTAGTCGAGAGATGCAGCTGGGCGCGACTCGCCGCGCCGGGACTTCGGCAGGTGATGCGTCAGGGAGGAGAGTTCCGACGCGTCGGTGACCTGGTAGCAGCTCCAGCACTGCTTGGTCTGGGCCGCGGGCGAGTCGACGCGGTTGATACAGTCGGCCTGGCAGCTCCGATGGCGACACTTGTACTCGACGTACTCCGACCAGTCCGTCACGGGGCATCACCGTCCTCGGCGCGCGTGACAGCTCGACGAACGTCGGCGTCAGTCGCTTCGTCCAGGGGAAGCCGTGACGCGCGGACGAATTCGTTCGGTGGGAACGGCCAGTCATCAGGCTCGGGCGCGCCAGTCTGCTCGCGCGTCACGGGCGGACACCCCCGGCGAGTTCGACAATGAAAATCGCACGACGGCGCAGGGGGTCGTTCAGGTGTTGAACGAACCCCGATATCTCAGCGTCGAACTGCGATTCCGACGCGCGCGATACGACGGCGCTGCGGCTCTGACGGGTAGAATCCCGTAGAACCTCAGAAACGGAGGTTTCAGTACGGGCGCGGTGGGATTCGAACCCACGACCGTCGGATTAGAAGTCCGACGCTCTATCCGGACTGAGCTACGCGCCCCGCAGTTCGGATTGGACGGGCGCGCGTAAAAAGCGGCCCGGGTTCCGACGCCGGCGAGACCACCGCGCGCACGGAGCAACCGGCCCTCTTTTGGTCGCCGGGCGACCAGACCCCTTCAATGAGCGCACACCTGGCCCTCGACGAGCCCGAGCCCGCCGTCGCCGACGACGGCGTCTGGCTCACCTGCATCGAGTGCGGCGAGACGTTCGCCCCGTTCGACGACGTCCGCTACACCTGCGACGACTGCGACGGCCTGCTGGAAGTCCGCTACGCCGACCTCCCGACGTGGGACGACTTCGGCGCCGGCGGCTCGCCCGAGAGCGGCCCCTACGGCGTCTGGCGCTACTCGGCGGGACTGCCCTTCGAGGAGGGCGTCTCCCTGCCCGAGGGGGGCACGCCGCTCCACTACGTCCCCAGCATCGAGGACGAGGTCGGTGTGAACAACCTCCGGATCAAACACGAGGGGATGAACCCCACCGGGAGCTTCAAGGACCGCGGGATGACCGTCGGCGTCCGCGTGGCGAAAGAGGTCGGTGTCAACCGCCTCGCCTGTGCCTCCACCGGCAACACCAGCGCCGCGCTCGCGGCCTACGGCGCCCGCGGCGGGATGGAGACGCTCGTGCTCCTGCCCGCCGGGAAGGTCGCCGCCGGGAAGGTCGCCCAGGCGAGCCTCCACGGCGCCCGCATCCTCGAAGTCGACGGCAACTTCGACTCCTGTCTCGACATCGTGCAGGACCTGGCCGCCCGCGGCGAGGCGTACCTGCTCAACTCGCTGAACCCGTTCCGCCTGGAGGGCCAGAAGACGATCGGCCTGGAGATCATGGAGCGGTTCCACGCCGACGAGGGGACCTATCCCGACCGGATCGTCCTGCCCGTCGGCAACGCGGGCAACACCGCCGCGCTGTACAAGTGCTTCCGCGAACTCCGGGAGGCCGGTGCCATCGACGAGTCCGACGTGCCCAAACTCACCGGGGTCCAGGCCGAAGGCGCCGCCCCGATGGTCGAGGCCGTCGAGGAGGGCAACGACGAAGTACGGCGCTGGGACGAGGTCGAGACCCGCGCGACCGCCATCCGCATCGGCAACCCCGTCAACGCCCCCAAGGCGCTGCCGGGCATCCGCGAGACCGGCGGCACCGCCGTCGCCGTCTCCGACGAGGAGATCACCGAGGCCCAGCGCGACCTCGCCGAGGAGGGCGTCGGCGTCGAACCGGCCTCAGCCGCCTCTCTCGCGGGCCTCCGCAAACTCCGCGACGCGGGCGAAATCGACGACGACGAGGACGTGGTCTGTCTGACGACGGGGCACCTGCTCAAGGACCCCGACGCCGCCTACGAGGCCGGCGGCGACCCCGAGCCGGTCCCCAACGACACCGAAGCCGTCCTGGAGCACATCGACGACGGGTCGCCGTCGGTGTTCGAGACGGTTCGAGAGCAGGGATCGAAGGCCGCCGACTCGCCGCTGATCCCGGCGCTGGTCGCCGGCGGGCTCGGCCTCGCGTATCTCTACCGGAAACTCCGCTCGGAGCAGTAGTCGTCCGGGCGGATCGAGGCGCTTCGGCGCTCACGCTCGCCGGAAACGGGCGCCACATCGGAGGCCCGACCGGTCAGAGGTCTTCGTCGCCGAACTCGTCGATGCGGTCGTGGACGTAGGCGGTCCACTCGTCCAGCGTCTCGTGCATCAACTCCCGCGCCTCGGGGAGCGGCGTCGCGGAGTACTGGTAGACGTGGCCGCCGCCGTCGAGCAGTCGCCGCTCGCGCTCGGCCAGTCCCTTCTCGCGGAGCGTCGACAGCGAGCGGTTGACGTTGCTGCGGTCGCGTTCGAGCTGGTCGGCCAGCTCGGCGACGGTGCTTCCCGGGTAGTCCTGAAGCGTCAGGAAGGTCCGAACTTCGTGCTCCTGGATGTTGAAGACGCAGGCGAGCACGTCCGCGAAGCCCGGCTGCTCGTCGAGCATCAACTCGCGAAACCGCTGTGGCGAAGGGTCCGCCTCGACCATGTCGTCGGTCCCTAGGTACCCCCACCGCTTAAACGGAGGCGGTGGCCGGGGGCGGTCCACCCCTCACCCGCGGCGCGGTCACCGACCGTAGCCCTGTTCGACCAGGCAGGCCCGCATCCCGGACTCGGTGTCGTGTTTGTGCAGGCGCGTCGGCGTGTCGCAGTAGAAGGTCTCGCCGTCCCAGCGGAGGGTCACCTCGTGCTCCGTGTCGAGAAACTCCGTGCGCACGCGGACGCGACCCTCCGATTTGATCCGGTCGAGCAAGTCGTCGGCGTCCAGCGTCCCGGCGTCGACGACAGGCGGGTCGGCCATCGTCACCCGCTACGAACGCCCCGATAATCAGTGTTCGCCGGTCGCACACTCGCCGGCGCGTCGCGCCCACCCCGTCCCGGTGTCCGCATCCACCGCGGACCGAACCACCCGTTCCGACCCTCCGCGGATGCCCACCGCGGCCCCACCCGTCCTACTGCCGGTCGCCTATCACGCCGCCGAGTCCGCCCGGTTCAGTGCCAGTTACGGTGGGGGTGGGGCTGGTTGTCGCCGCGGTCGTCGTAGTACTTCAGCCCGATGAACGAGTCGTCGAGGTTGCCCATCAGCGCCGTGTAGACGTCGTCGGCAGACTCGTAGGTCCCGACGTTCGACCGTGTCAGCACCGTCTCGACCGTCGTCGTGTCGCCCGTCGGCGCCTCGATCTCCACGTCACCGACCCGGTCGGCGACCGTCGCCGCGTCCGTCGGGTACTCGCACGATTCCGTGAACAACTGCCGCGTCTCTGTGATCCGCATCTGTACTTCACGATCATTCTACTGCATTATAAATCATTAGGGTATACGAGTGTCATTCTCTCGCACGGGTTTGGAGCGTCGTTCTGGACGAACGTTGACGGCGGCCCGACAGAACTGGAGAGTGCGGTGGAACGAGCCGGTCGGGTGTACCCGTGCGGGGAACGGTCAGTCGGCGGCCGACTCGTCGCGGTCGGGTCTGCCGTCGCCGATTCGGCCCCCCTCGCGTTCGCCGCCGAACTCGTCGGGGTCGTCGGCGTCGCGGTCCCGGAGTTGGCCCCCGAGGTACCCACCCAGCGCGCCGAACCCGCCCGAGAACAGCGCCGTGAACAGCAGCGACACGAGCACGATACCGACGACCAGCAGCGCCGCGCCGACCGCGTCGACCCGCAGGGTCCCGACGACGATCCCCGCGGTCACGAACAGCAGCGCCACCGCCAGCGGCAGGACCGACAGCAGTCCCGACAGCGCGCCCACCCGCGTCGCGCTCGTCCGCTCATTGCGGTGGAGATACCCGCCCGCGAACCCGCCGAGCATCGGCGCGAACGGCAACAGGAACGAGGTGACGGCCGTCACCACGCCGCCCGCGGTCGCGTCGGTCCACGTGTACGTCGGGTCGGCTCCCGCCCCGGACGCCCGGGCGCGCTCGCGCCGCCGATGCGCGACGAACGCCGCCGCCCCCGCCCACGACAACAGCCCCGTCACCACGAGTCCGATCCCGCTCCAGCGCGCCGTCGCGAAGCTCACGTCCACCAGCGCCGCGTCCGTGAACACGTCGGAGACGATCATCCCCTCGGCGACCATCTCGGCGATAACCGCCCGGTCGGCGGCCACCGCCAGCGCCGCCCCGCCGAAGCCCACCGCCAGCCCGTACAGCCCCAGCAGTATCGGCACCGCCCAGTCCACGACTCGCCGTGCCCGTCGCTCTGTGCTCCCGCTCGCCGGTCCGTGCTCGGTCACGGTCGGTTCCATCGAGGCCATATGACATCTTGGTCGCGAGACATCTTGACCACCGACGATCGTTCTCGGCGGTCGAGACGCCTTACCGACGATAACCCGCTCTTACCCTCGCGTCCGTCCTGGACAGCCTCGCTGTACCCGGTGCGGGTAACCGCTCGACAAAAACGTGGCCGAAAAAGCGCGCCTCACTCTGTTCGGCGCGACTGCTACTCCTGCTCGGCCAGCCACGCCAGCAGCCCTTTCTGGGCGTGCAGGCGGTTCTCGGCCTGGTCCCAGACGATGGCGTTGTCGCTCTCGATGACGGCGTCGGTGACCTCCTCGCCGCGATGGGCGGGCAGGCAGTGCATCAGCGCGCGGTCGCCCAGTAGCTCGGGCGTTATCTGGAACCCCTCGAAGGCGTCCAGCTTCTCCGCGCGCTCGTCCTCCTGCCCCATGCTGACCCACACGTCCGTGTACACCACGTCCGCGTCGGCGATGGCGGCCTCGGGGTCGGTCGTCGTCGCCGGCGCGGTCCCGAGCCCCTCGGCGCGCTTGCAGACGCCGTCGTCGACGCCGTAGCCTTCGGGAGTGGCGACCGTGAGATCGAGCCCGGACATCGCCGCGCCGAGGACGAACGACTGGCAGACGTTGTTGCCGTCGCCGACCCAGGCCACGGACACGTCCTCGTCGAAGTGCTCGCGGAGCGTCAGCAGGTCGGCGAGCGTCTGGCAGGGGTGGGCGTCGTCGGTCAGCGCGTTGATCACCGGCACCTCGGCGTACTCGCCGAGCTCGACCACGTCGGCGTGGTCGTAGACGCGCGCCATCACGAAGTCGACGTAGCGACCGAGCGCGCGCGCGATGTCTTTCACCGGCTCGCGGCCGTGCAGGCCGATGTCGTCGGGGCCGAGGAACACGGCGTGACCGCCCAGCTGGGTCATCCCCGTCTCGAAGGAGACCCGCGTTCGGGTCGAGGGCTTCTCGAAGATCATCCCAAGCGTCTGGCCGTCCAGAAGGTCGCTCGCGCCGCCCGCGCGGTAGTCGGCCTTGATCGCCGCCGCGCGGTCGAGGACGGCCGCCAGTTCGCCGGTCGTGAGGTCGTCGACGTCGAGGAAGTTCATTGTAGTTGCTCCGTCGCGGTCTCGAGGACGGCCACGGCGCGGTCGTACTCGGCGAGCGAGACGTGCTCGTCGGGCGCGTGGTCGAGATCCGAGTCGCCGGGCCCGTAGGTCACCATCGGACAGTCCCACTCCTGTGCGTAGACGTTCATATCACTTGTGCCGGTCTTGCGCAGGAGTCGCGGGTCGCCGCCGACCTGTCTGACCGCGGCACGGAAGGCTCGGGCCGCCGCGGTCCGCGGGTTCATCATCACCGGCTCGACCGCGTCGTGCCAGTGGACCGTCCCGTTGGTCAGGTGGCCGTCGGCGATCTCGCGGACCTCCTCGGTCGCGTACTCCGGCGGGACGCGCAGTTGCACGTCCACCGTCGCCTCGACCGAGAGCCCGTCGTCGGTGATGCCGCCCTCGAAGCTGATGGGTTTGGCCGTGACGCGCTCGAAGACCGGGACCCAGTCGTCGTGGCCGAACTCCTCCTCGACCGCCGACCACCAGGCGATGGCGTCCTGGACGGCGTTGTTCTCCGGCCGCGAGGAGTGGCCCGATTCGGACGTCGCGACGTACGTCCCCGCGAGCAGGCCACGGTAGCCCAGCGTGATGCCGTCCCAGCCCGAGGGCTCGCCGTTGATCACGGCGTCGGGCTCGGCGTCGCGCTCTTCGACGAGGTGTCGGGCGCCCCGGGAGTCCACCTCCTCGCCGACGACGCCGACGAACGACGCGCCCGTGCGGACGGCCGCGACGGCCATCGAACACAGCGGCCCCTTCGCGTCGACGCTCCCGCGACCCCACAGCTCTTCATCCCCGTCGTCGGTCTCTTCGACTCTGACAGGGATGTCGCCCGGGACGGTGTCGATGTGGGAGGTCAGGAGGACGCTGTCGTCGGCCGGCGCGCGGACGTTGCCCACGTCGTCGACCCACACCTCGCGGTCGTGCGATTCGAAGAACTCGACCAGCACCTGCGCGGCGGCCTCCTCCTCGCCGGTCACCGACGGAGTGTCGACGACATCGATCAGGAGGTCGCGCGCTTGCTCGTCGGTCGGGACGCTCGCGCTCGCGTCCCCGGATTCACCGGCGCTCTCACTCATCCCCGACGACCTCCGCCATGGCCTCGACGACGCGGTCGACCTCGTCCTCGGTGACCGTCAGCGGCGGGAGGAACCGCACGACGGTCCGCCCCGCGGGGAGCGCGAGGACCTGGTGGTCGATGGCGAGTTCCTTCAGCGCGCGGTTGGCGCCGCGGCCGACCTCGACGCCGACCATCAGCCCCTCGCCGCGCACCTCGCGCACGTCGTCACCGATCGCCGCTTCCAGTTCCTCCTGCATGTACGCGCCCACGTCGCCGGCGTGGGTGGGGATATCCTCCTCGACGATGGTCGAGACGGTCGCGCCCGCCGCCGCCGAGATGACGGGGCCGCCCGAGAACGTCGAGGCGTGGCTGCCGTAGTTGTCGGCGATCCACTCGCGACAGAGCGTCGCGCCGACCGGGAAGCCGTTCCCGAGGCCCTTCGCGGCCGTGATCATGTCCGGGACGACGCCGGACTGCTCGGCCGCCCACAGCGACCCCGTCCGGCCCATGCCGGTCTGGACCTCGTCGAAGATCAGCGCCGCGCCGGCGTCCTCGGTCTCCTCGCGAGCGCGCTGGAGGAACTCGGCGGAGGCGGGGTTGATGCCCCCCTCGCCCTGGACCGGTTCGACGAGCACGGCCGCGGTCTCGTCGTCGACCGCCTCGGCGAGTTCGTCGCCGTCGTCGTAGGGCACGAACTCCACGTCGCCCATCAGCGGCTCGTACGGTTTCTTGTACTTGCTCTTCCACGTGGTCGCCAGCGCGCCCATCGTCCGTCCGTGGAACCCCTGCATCGTCGCGACGATCTTCGAGTTTCCGGTGGCCGAGCGGGCGAACTTCAGCGCCGCCTCGTTGGCTTCGGTCCCGGAGTTACAGAGCCACGTGTACTCGATGGGATCCGGCGCGGTGTCGGCCAGCCGCTCGTACAGCGCCGTCCGCGCGGCGTTGGGATACGACGCCTGCACGTAGGTGAGCTTCTCGAACTGCTCGGTCACGGCGTCGTGGACCGCCTCGTGGCCGTGGCCCAGGGGGACGCAGGCGTAGCTCGCGCCGAAGTCGAGATACTCGGTGCCGTCGTCGTCGTACAGTACTGTGCCGTCGCCCTCCTCGATCTGGATCGGTTTCTCCGAAAAGACGAATCCGCTCATGTGTCTCCCTCCGTCGTGTTACCGTCCGCTTCCGCAGTATCTGAAAGTGCCGACGCGTGGACGTGCGTCCCGCCGCCGTCGAGCGCCGACAGGATGGGGTCGTCGGCGTTGGCGTCCGCCACCACCACTTCCTCGGCGCCGCCCTCGATGGCCTCTTCGATCGCCATCACCTTGCGCTCCATGAAGCCCTCGGCGGCGTCTTCGAGGGCCGCCCACTCCTCGCTCGTCTCGACGCGCTCGATGAGCGTCGAGGGGTCGTCGGGGTCCTCGTAGATACCCTCGACGTCCGTCAGCAGGACGAGCGTCGCGTCGACGGCGCCCGCGATGTGTGCCGCCGAGCGGTCGGCGTCGGTGTTCACCGGAACCACTTCGTCGTCGTCCTTGCCGGCCATCGGCGGACTGGCGACCGGCGTGTAGCCGTCGGCAAAGAGCGTCTCCAGCAGGTCCGAATTGACCTGCTTGATCGTCCCCGAGTGGTCGCCCCGCCGGATCTTGCGCGTGCCCTCGTCCAGCACGCGGACGGCGGACTTGCGCGGCCCGTACAGGAGCTTCCCGTCGACGCCGTTGACGCCGACGGCGTCGACGCCCTGACTCTGGAGGCCCGCCACCAGCTGCGTGTTGAGGTGACCGAACACCATCTCGAACACCTCCATCGTCTCGGCGTCGGTGAACCGGCCGACGACGCCCGAGGGCGTCTCGACGTATTCGGGTTCGAGGTCGAGCCGTTCGAGCGTCTCGTCGACGGCCGTCGAGCCGCCGTGAACCACGGCGACGTCCTCCTCTCTGTCGTTAGTGAGCGTTGCAACGTCTGCCAGAGCGCCCGCGGGGTCGACCGCGCGGGCGCCGCCGATCTTGACGACTGTAGTCACGAAAAATCACCTGCTCAGGGGGCGCCGACCGGGTGGAGGCCCCCGAACTCCAGCCCCGCCGTCTCCTCGATGCCGAGGGCGACGTTGGCGGCGTGGACCGCCTGCCCCGCCGACCCCTTCATCATGTTGTCGATCGCCGAGAAGACGACGAGGCGCCTGTTTCCGGGGTCGAGTTCGAACCCGACCTCCGCGCGATTCGTCCCCGCGACCGCCTTCGGCTCGGGGTAGCGATACACCCCACCGCCGCCCGCGACCAGCTCGACGAACGGCTCCTCGCCGTACTCGCCGCGGTAGGCCCCCCACAGGTCGCCCTTCGAGACGGGCTCGCCGGGGAAGACGTGACAGGTCGCGCTCGCGCCGCGGATCATGTCCACCGCGTGGACGGTGAAAGACACGTCCAGGCCGAGGAACTGCTCGATCTCGGCCTCGTGGCGGTGGCCCGTCGGCGCGTACGGGCGGACGACGCCCGACCGCTCGGGATGGCTGGAGGCTTCGCCGCCTCCTGCGCCGCCTTCCGAGGAGCCGACCTTCACGTCGACGACGATTTGCTCGTCGCCGGTGAGGATGCCGTCCTCGACCAGCGGCTTGAGTCCCAGAATCGTCGCCGTGGCGTTACAGCCACCCGACGCGATGAGATCCGCGCCCGGGAGTTCGTCCCGCGTGAGTTCGGGCAGCGCGTACACCGACTCCTCCAGCAGTTCGGGGCGCGTGTGCCCGTCGTACCACTCGTCGTACTGGTCCTCCGTGTCGAGACGGAAGTCCGCCGAGAGGTCGACGACCGTCTCCGCGGCGTCCCGGAACTCGTCGATCTGCTCCATCGAGACGCCGTGGGGCGTCGCCGCGAACAGCGCGTCGACGCTTTCGAGGTCCTCCGGCGAGGAGAAGCGCAGGTCCAGGTCGCGCAGGTTCGGGTGGGCGTGGCCGACCGTCTTGTTCTCTTTCGAGCGGCTCGTGGCCTGGACGACCTCGAACTCGGGGTGGCCCGCGAGCAGGCGAAGGAGTTCGCCGCCCGTAAAGCCCGTGCCGCCGACGACCGATGCGGTGTAGTTCGCGCCCGTCATGTCGTCGCCTCTGCGGTCTCGCCCTCGCCGGCCTCGGCGGTGGTCTCCAGCCAGTCGACGACCGTCGCCGGCACGTCCACGTCGGTGACCTCGTCGAGCGCCTTGAACTCGACGGTGTGGTTGACCTCGTGGACGGTGTAGCCCGAGGGCTCGCCGTCCTCGCCGACACCGGTCTCCATGAGGTCGATCCCCAGCAGGCCGCCGCCGACCGCGTCGCTGGCCGTCTCGACGAGCTCGGTCATCTCCGGCGTGATCTCGATCTCCGACGTCTCGGCACCCTTGGCCGCGTTGGTCAGCCAGTGGTCCGACGAGCGGACCATGCCGGCGACCGGCTCGCCGTCGACCGCGACGATACGGATGTCCCGGCCCGGCTTGTCGACGAACTCCTGGATGTAGAAGACCTTGTGCTCGTAGTGGCCCAGGGTCTCCTTGTGCTCTAAGATCGCCTCCGCGGCCGACCGGGAGTCGATCTTCGCCATCAGGCGCCCCCACGACCCGATCACGGGCTTGAGGACGCACGGATAGCCGAAGTCCTCGATGCTCTCGAGGGCGGCGTCCTTCGTGAACGCCACGTCGGTCGCGGGCGTCGGGACCCCGGCCTTCTCCAGCGCGAGGCTGTTTTTCACCTTGTTCGCGCAGACCTCGGCGGTCTCGGCGCTGTTGACCACCGGGATGCCGTAGGCGTCGGCGAACTCCGTGGCGTACAGCGAGCGGCTCGTCGCCAGACAGCGGTCGACGAGCACGTCCACGTCGCGCATGTCCTCCGGGGGTTCCGAGAGCCCGAAGCGCTGCTTGCGCACGTCGACCTTGACGACCTCGTGGTCGCGCTCACGCAGCTCGTTCAGCAGGAGCTTCTCGTCCCGGCGGATCCGGGAGTAGAGGATGCCGACCTTCACTCTCACTCACCCCAGTCCTCTTCGAGCTCGGGTGCCGTCTCGAGGACTGGAGGTTCGGTGTCGACGACTTCGAGCTCCGCACCGCAGGTGCCACAGTCGACGATCTCTCCTATCTCGATGCCGTCGTGCAGGGTTACCTCCGCCCCGCACTCGACGCATTCTGCCATCGTACCCCCTACTCACCCTGCTATCTACTTAAACGCTTCGAACCTATCAAACAAAAATAGTTACGCGGACTCGACGCTAAGCGCGTCGCGAGCCCGATTTCGTGGACAGTCCGTTCACTGTATCAGTTTTATGTTAGTTCCCCTCGCGGGGTCGTGGGAGCGGCCGTGGTCGGTGTCTCGGGTCGGTGCGGACGCGCCGCGTCGCCGCCCGGGGCTCAGACATAGTCGGCCACCTCCGATTCGAGGTCGTCGAGCGCCGCCGCGACCGCGTCACTGCGCTCGGCGACCGCGTCCTCGTCGGCCGCGAGGCGCTCGCGGGCCTCGTCGGTCTGGACCGCGACCGCCGCGGGCGCCGGCCCGCCCGCCGAGTCGCGCATCGCCACGCTCTCGACGGGGTCGAGCGTCTCCTCCAGCGTCTCCCGATCGACGTAGGCGGTCAGCGGTTCGCCCAGGATCGCCTCGGCGGCCGCTTCGAGTTCCCCCAGCTCGGGCGCGTCCTGGCCGGGGTCGAGGTCCTCAGCTACCGTCGCCACGACCTCGTGGGCCGTCCGGAAGGGGACACCCGCCATCGCCAGCCGGTCGGCGACGCCCGTCGCCGTCGAGAACCCGGCCGCCGCTTCCGCTTCGAGCACCTCGTCGTGCCACTCCGCCGTGGTGAGCGCGCCGGTCGCCACCTCCAGCGCGGGCGGCACCGAGTCCACGGCGGTCCACGCGGGCGGCGTCGCCTCCTGTAAGTCGATGTTGTACGAGCGGGGTAGCCCCTTCAGCGTCGTCAGGAGCCGCTGGAGCGCCCCCTGTGCCTCGCCCGCGGTCGCGCGGACGATCTCCAGGGTGTCGGGATTCTTCTTCTGGGGCATGATCGACGACGTGGAGGCGTAGTCGTCGCTGATCTCCAGGTAGTCCCGGCCGCTGTAGACGACCAGGTCCTCGGCCAGTCCCGACAGCGTCGTCGCCAGCGTCGTCAGCGCGCTGGTCGTCTCGACGAGGAAATCCCGCGACGACGTGGCGTCCATCGAGTTCGCCACGGTCCCGTCGAAGCCGAGCAACGCGGCGGTGCGCGCCCGGTCCACGTCGAAGGGCGTCCCGGCGAACGCCGCCGCCCCCAGCGGCGACCGGTTCGTCGTATCGAACGCCGACAGCAGCCGTTCGGTGTCGCGAGCCAGCGGCCCCTCGTAGGACAGTATCCAGTGGGCCACCGTCACGGGCTGGGCGTACTGCAGGTGCGTGAACCCGGGCAGCAGCGTCTCGGTGTGGGACTCGGCGGCGTCGAGCAACTGCTCGCGCGCGCCGACCACGGTCTCCAGCGCCTCGAACAGGTCCGCACGCAGGCGATAGCGGATGCAGGTCGCCACCTCGTCGTTGCGCGAGCGGGCGGTGTGCATCCGTCCGCCCTCCGGGCCGACCCGCTGGATCACCGCGGTTTCGATCGCCTCGTGTACGTCCTCGGCGTCGGGCAGTTCGGCGTGGCCCGCCGCCTCCACGTCGTCGAGGGCGCCCAGAATGGCGGCCGCGTCCTCGTCGTCGACGACGCCTTGCTCGGCCAGCATCACCGTGTGGGCGCGGTCGACCTGCAGGTCCGCCGCGAAGATGCGCTCGTCGGCGGCCAGCGAGGACATGAACCCGCGGGCGGGGCCGCCGGAGAACCGGTCCCGGCGGATCGCGGTCCCGCCGGTCGCGTTCGCGCCGCTCGCCGCGTCGACCGCCTCGCCCGCGTCGGGGGTGTCCTCGCCGTCGGTCATCTTACTCGTCCGTGTCGGCGGCTTCGCCGCCGTCCGTGGCGGCCTCGGCCTGTTTCGCGGCCACGTTCTCGGCGACGCGGTTGGCCAGGCGCGACTGGAAGCCGTGGTACTTCGCGACGCCCGTCGCGTCGTCCTGTTCGATGTCGTCGGTGACGGCCTCCTCGTTGAACGAGGCGGCGGACTCGCTGTAGACGGCGTACTCGCTCTCGCGGCCGACCGCGCGGGCCTGGCCGCCGTCGAGTTTGACCGTCACGGTCCCGGTGACTTTCGTCTGAGTCTGGTCGATGAATCCTTCCAGGGCCTTCGTGAGCGGCGCGTCGACGAGTCCCTCGTAGCCCTTCTGGGCCCAGCGCTGGTCGACCTGCTGCTTGAACGCGCGCTCCTCCTGGGTGAGGACGAGCGATTCGAGCGCCTCGTGGGCGGTCAAAAGCACCGTCGCCGCGGGGTGCTCGTAGTTCTCGCGGACCTTGAGCCCGAGCATGCGGTCCTCCATCGTGTCGGTGCGGCCGACGCCGTGTTTGCCGGCGCGCTCGTTGAGGTCCTCGATGAGCGAGACGGCGTCCTGGTCGTCGCCGTCGACGGCGACCACGTTCCCCTGCTCGAACTCGATCTCGATCGTCTCCGGTTCCGCCGAACCCGGTGCCTGGGTCCAGTCGTAGATCTCCTCGCCGGGGACGTGGGCCGGGTCTTCGAGTTCGGAGCCCTCGACCGAGCGGCTCCAGAGGTTCGTGTCGATGCTCCAGCGGCCGCCGTCGCCGCCCTCGACGGGCAGGCCCTTCTCGGCGGCGTACTCGTTCTCCCACTCGCGGGTGAGCCCGAGTTCGCGCACGGGCGCCAGCACGTCCAGATCGGAGGCGCGCCAGACCGCCTCGAAGCGGAGCTGGTCGTTGCCCTTCCCCGTGCAGCCGTGCGCGAGGGCGCTACAGCCCTGCTCCTCGGCGACCTCCAGGATGGCGTTGGCGATGACCGGGCGCGCGAGCGCGGTGCCCAGCGGATAGCCCTGGTAGGAGCCGTTGGCCTTGACGGACTGGAGACAGAGGTCGGCGAACTCCTGTTTGGCGTCGACGACGTAGTGGTCGAGGCCGAGCTCCTCGGCGGTCTCGGCGGCCTCGTCGAACTCTTTGGCGGGCTGGCCGACGTCGACGGTGACGCCGATGACGTCGTCGTAGCCGTACTCTTCCTTGATGAGCGGGACGCAGACTGTCGTGTCGAGCCCGCCGGAGAAGGCGAGCGCGACGGTGCCGGATGGATCGGATGTCATGTGTTGTGTGGTGACTGTCGGGTGAGATGTCCGCCCGGGACCCGACGGTGGCGGCGGTCGGAAACGAGACGTGGCGACGTGGGGAGGAGTAGTTGCGGGCCTAACGGCCCGGTCGTCGTCGCCGCGGTCGTCGGGCGTCGACGCCTGCCGGCGCCGCCGTCCGACGCGCGAAAAGTCGGTCGGCGGACCCGCGACTCGCCGCGGCCTGCGTGCCGTGAGCGCGGGTCGGTGCCATGTACCTGCTACTACCGACAACTCGCTACTAAAAGCTTCCGAACCGCCACCGAGCGGCCCGCTACGCCCTGTTGACGTGTCACACGCCGGCACGAAATCAGAATCGGACGCAAGGAGAACCGCTACCGCCACCCGTCCGGAATCAGCGCCGTGCGACTCTACTTCCGACCCTTGTCGGCGCCGCTCGAATCGCTCTCACCGCCGGAACCGCCCCTGCCCCCGCCGGCGCCGCCGTCCCCGGATCCGCCACCGCCGCCCCTCTCGTCCCCCTCACCGGCGGCCCTGCCGTCGTCGTCGCCGGTATCGTCACCGGTACTCGATCCGCTCCCGGCGCCGTCGGAAGCCCCGCCGGCCGTCTCGTTACCGGACCCGCTGTCCTCGGACGGTCCGGTTTCGTTGCCGCTCTCGCCGTCCTCCGGCGGCCCGGTTTCGGTACCGCTTCCGGCGTCCTCTGGCGGCCCAGTCTCGTTGGTGGGACCCGCATTCTTCGGCGGGCCCGTCTCGTTGTCGAGTCCGGCGTCTTCGGGCGGTCCGGTTTGGTTGCCGGGTCCGGCGTCTTCGGGCGGACCCGTCTCGTCGGTGGGGCCGGCATCCGTCCGTGGTCCGGTCTCGTTACCGGGGCCGGCGCCCCCGGGCGGCCCGTTGCCGTTCCCCCGGTCCGCCGGCGGACCGGTCCGGTTCTCGACGAACGGAGGCGGGCCGCCCACGCCCTCGCCGGCGCCCTCGCCGGCGATGCCGCGAGCGATCTCGGCGACCTCGGGCCCGGTGAGCTCGCTGGCCCGCGACCGGAGCGTCCGGATCGCGGTCACGTTGACTCCCTTGGCTTCGAGCGCTGCCTCGGGGAGCCCCCGAGCCACGGTGTCCGTCTGATCGAGCCGTCGCTCGACCGCGCGCTGTTTCGCGTGCAACTGCGCGAGGCGTGCGCGGTACTGCCCGTCGCTCACGGACCCGTTCTCGCGGCCCCGCTCCAGCTCGGCGATCTCGGCGTCGAGTTCCGCCAGCCGCCCCTCCAGGTCCGACACCTCGGCGGCGACCACGCCGGCCGCCGAGCGGTTCGACGCCGCGGCGGCCACGCGCTGGCCGAACGCTCGCGCCTCGATCTCGCCTTCCACGTCGGCCTGCTGGACGCCGACGACGCCGGCGAAGCGCTCACCGGGCGCCAGCGATCCGTTCGCGCTCTCGTTCGTCGCGGCGGTGCCCGTCGCGGTCTGCTGTGCCGGGCCGTCGGCACCGGCCAGCGCGGCGACCGGCACCGCGCCGGCGGCCGCGACGACCACGAGCACCGCGGCGACGACTGGTGACGTTTCGCCCATCTCACTCCCACCTTGTCCCCGTCTCCACATATAAACCCACAATCCCGAACCCGGATCAACGCCGATTAAGCCGGATTTCGACGGGCGCGTGACCCGCCGCGATCCCCCGATTCTCGCCGCGTCGCGAACGAGGCGACGCTGAAGCGTCGAAAGCTACAAGTCGCTCTCTTCGGGCAGGGCGACGACGTTCTCGCGGCCGATGCGGAACGTCTCGACGGCGTCCTCGTCGCGGAGGGTGCCGACCACCTGGCTCGTCTTGGCGTCGGTCCAGTCGAACTCGCCGGCGATCTGCTGCTGTTTGATCCGCCCGCCGTTGTCCTCCAGGAGTCGGATCACCTTCTCCTCGTTGCTCAGCAGTTCCTCGGGCGGCTCGTCGCCGGCTTCCCCGTCCGCGTCGCCGCTCGCGTCGTCTGCCGTTCCCTCGTCGACCGCATCGGCTGCCGTCGCCGTTCCCTCGGTGTCCGTGTCGTCGTCGCGCCCGGTGCGCGAGCGGTAGAGCCACCCGCCGCCGGCGACCGCGGCGACGAGCACGACGAGCAGGCCGGCGAGGGCCGTCGTCGGCAGGCCGCCGCTGGCGGGCGCGGCGACCACGCGCGGTTCGTTCGGCCCGAAGTCGGCGGGCCCGCGCCAGGTGACCGACCCGTTGCCCGTCTCGTCGGGCTCGGGCGTCGTCGACTGGCGCTCGTAGCCCGCGGGCCACGAGAGCACGAGCGAGGACTCGCGGTCGAGGAACAGGCCCGACAGCGAGTCGCCGACCCGCAGGCGGTCGCCGTCGGTCGCCGCGAAGTTCGTCCACGTGAACCGGTAGGTGAGCACGCCGTACTCCTGGGGCAGTCGCTCCCGGCTCGCGGTGACGGTGACGTTCGAAAGCGCCATCTCCCGACCGGTGCTGTTCTCGGCGCTCGCGACCGTTCGGCGCATCCCCGTGGCGAACTGGCTCGTGAACGACGACGCGTTCTCGCGCACGTCGGCCTGGACCGACTCGAAGGCGGCGGTCGCGTTCTCGTCGTCGAGGCGGACGCGGAACTCGGCGGTCCACGCGGCGGTGCCGTCCTCGTCGACCGCCGCGCGCAGCACGACCACGTCGGGATCGACGGCCGACTGGAACGCCGGCGGCGCCTGCGTCTGCGCCGCGACCCCCTGACCGGCCAGCGCCGGTGATCCACGCTCGTCGACGGCCCCGACCGCCGCCCCGACGGCCGACAGACAGCACAGTACGACGAGGACCGACACGGCGACCCCCCGAGACGCGTCTTGCATCGTCAGTCGCGTCGGTGCGAACGGCGGAAAGTCTTTCGTGGTAGCGCGCGCGCTCGCCTCGAGTGACAGGTAGCCCAAGGCATTTGCCGGGTGCTCCCCACGTGGCGGCCATGGACACACGGGCTGATATCGAGGTCGAGACGCTGCTGAAGATCGTGCTCGTGCTGGTCGTCGTCTGGCTCGGGCTGGAGGTGCTCGATCTCCTCATCGACATCGTGCTCGGTCCCTTCCAGTCGCTGTTCGGGCTGGTTATCGTCGTCCTCATCCTCCTCTGGCTGCTCGACCGGATCTGACCGGCGCCGGGTTCCGCCGGCGACCGCGACGCGCGGACCGCCACCGCCCGCGAACGACGGTCTTTTCGGCCGCTGGCACCTCCGGTCGGGCGTGTACAGCCTGAACGTCCCCGTCCCCGGGACGGTCGCCTCGCTCGCCCGCGACCTGGGCACTCGTCTCGGCACCGCCGAACTCCGCCAGCGCGGCGAGCACACCCTCGTCGCCAAGCGCCTCGGCCGCGGCGACGCCGCCGTCTACCACGAACTCGAAGCCCGCGCCCGCGAGGCGCTCCGTGGGGAACCGCCCTTCGAGGTCCGGATCACCGGCGTCGACGTGTTCACCGACGTGCCCCGCGGCGAGGGACCGGTCGTCTACCTCGCCGTCGACAGCCCCGGCCTCCACGCGCTCCACGACCGGCTCTGCGACCGCTTCGACCCCGTCGACGACGTGGAAGGCGACGACTACACCCCGCACGTCACCGTCGCCCGCGGCGGCTCCGTCGAACGGGCGGCCGGTCTCCGGGACACCCCCTTCGACCCCGTCGACTGGACCGTCGAGCGCCTGCAGTTCTGGGACGCCGAGCACTCCCAGTCCGTCAGTTCCGTCTCGCTGGGATAGACGTTCGACACCGGGACAACAGTTTAGCCGCTGTCGCCGCACGTACTCTCCATGACCGACGACGCGCAGGCGGACCCGTCGACGGACGCGTCCGGCGACGCCGAGACGGCCGACGAACCGGACGCGCTCGTCGGCCAGGGCGTCGACCGCCGGGAGGACGCCGCCCTGCTGACCGGCGACGCCACCTACACCGACGACATCGACCACCCGGATCTCGCCTCTCTCACCTTCGTCCGGAGCGACGCCGCCCACGCCGATATCGAGGGCATCGACACGGCCGCGGCCGAATCGATGGAGAGCGTCCTGGCCGTCTACACCTGGGACGACGTGGCCACCTCCGCGATCCCGGGCGTGCTCCCCATCTCGACCCACGGGCTGGACTGCGACCCGCCGGGCCACCCGATACTGGCACGCGAGCGGGTCCGCTATCAGGGGCAACCCGTCGCCGCGGTCGTCGCCGACGACCGCTACCGCGCCCGCGACGCCGCCGACGCGGTCGACGTTACCTACGACCGGCTCTCCGCCGTCGTCGACCAGCGCGAGGCCAAGCGCCCCGACGCGCCGACGCTCTACGACGACGCCCCCGACAACGTCGCCGAAACTTCTGAACTCGGCGACCGGGCGGCGACCGACGAAGCCATCGCCGACGCCGACCACACGCTCGAACTCGACCTGACGAACAACCGGCTGATCCCGAACGCGCTCGAACCCCGGGCGGCGGTCGCCCGCTGGGACGCCGGCGACGAGCGGCTGACCGTCGAGCTGACCAGCCAGTCGCCTCACGGCCACCGCGGGAAGCTCTCGACCACCCTCGCCCTGCCCGAGCGCGACATCCGCGTCGTCGCCCCCGCCGTCGGCGGCGGCTTCGGCCACAAGGGCCACCACCACCCCGGCGAGGCCGTCGCGGCGTTCGCCGCGATGGATCTCGGCGTCCCCGTCAAGTGGACCGCGACCCGGAGCGAGAACTACCTCGCGGGCGCTCACGGCCGCGACCACCGGACCACCGCCGAGGTCGGTGTCGACGACGACGGCACCATCCGGGCGCTGCGCGTCGAGACCGACGCCAACGTCGGCGCCTACGGCCTCGGTGGCAGCCTCGGGATGCCCGGCTGGTACGGCTCGCTGCTGTCGAGCCAGTACGACGTCCCCGCCATCCACTGCGAGACCCGCGCCGTCTTCACGAACACGGCGCCGATCCACTCCTACCGCGGCGCGGGCCGCCCCGAGGCCAACTACGTCGCCGAGCGCCTCGTCGGCGCCGCCGCGCGCGAACTTGGCTTCGACCCCGCCGAGTTGCGCCGGGCGAACCAGATCACGGAGTTCCCGACGGAGACGGCCGTCGGCGCCACCTACGACAGCGGCGACTACGAACGCGGGCTCGACGAGGCGCTCGCCGCCGCCGACTGGGACGACCTGCGCGACCGGCCCGACCGCGACGACGACGGCCGCTATCTCGGCGTCGGACTGGCCTGCTACGTCGAGTCCACGGGCGGGGGGATGGAGAGCGGCGTCGTCCGCGTCCATCCGGACGGCACCGTCACCGTCTCGGCGGGCACCCACTCCCACGGTCAGGGCCACGGGACGACCTACGCCCAGGTCGTCGCCGACGAACTCGGGGTCGGCTACGACGCCATCGATGTCCGGGAGGGCGACTCGGACGCCATCCCACAGGGCACCGGCACCTTCGGCAGCCGCTCGACCATCGCCGGCGGCAACGCCGTCGCCGAGAGCGCCCGCGCCGTCCGGGAAAAAGCCCGGCAGTTCGCCGCGAGCCTGCTCGACGCTCCGGCGGATGCGGTCCGGTACGACGACGGCGAGTTCTCGGCGCCCGGCCACACGGACGAGACCCGCGCGTTCGCCGACATCGCGGCGGCGGCCTACGGCTGGGGCGTCCCCGAGGAGATGGACCCCGGGCTCGAAGCCACCACGTTCTTCGAGCAGGAGGCGACCGCCTACACCTTCGGCACGCACGTCGTCGCGGTCGCCGTCGACCCCGGGACCGGCGCCGTCGACATTGAGCGCTACGTCGCGCTCGACGACTGCGGCGAGCGGATCAACCCCACCATCGTCGAGGGCCAGGTCGAGGGCGGCGTCGCGCAGGGCATCGGCCAGGCCCGCTACGAGGCGGCGGTCTACGCCGACGACGGACGCCTCGAGACCGACTCGATGCTCGACTACGCCGTCCCGCGGTCCTTCCACGTCCCCGATATCCAGACCGAGACGACCGTCACGCCCAGCCCCACCAACGACCTCGGCGTCAAGGGCATCGGCGAAGCCGGCACTATCGCGGCCCCGCCCGCCGTCGTCAACGCCGTCTGCGACGCCCTCGAACCCCTGGGGATCGCCCACGTCGACATGCCGCTCACCGAGGAGACCGTCCGGTCGGCCATCCGCGACGCCGAGGAGTAGGCCCCGCTCACCGGGCGTCCAGCTACTCCCCGCGCTGGCGCGCGAGGAAGTCGAGCAGCTTCGAGAGCCCCCAGACGATCGCGACGAACGGAAGCAGGGGGATCAGCAGGACAACGAGCCCGAGGAAGATGGCCCAGCCGATAGAGTCCATCTCCATATCCGGCCGGGTCTTCGAGCCCGGCGTGACCGTCCGGAGCACTTTCCGCGGGGCGCTGGGCTCCTGTCTCTCGGTGGCTTCGCTCATGCGTTCCTGTAGGTCTCGCGAAATGATAAACTCGGTGGCGAGGCGACCCGAACTGCTCGGTAGGGGTTGCGAGCGTATCGGGAGTTCCGTACCGCGTCGTTGCGGAATCAAGTCGAGCGACAGCGACCGCACCGCGCCACACGCCTCCCCAGCCGATTCCTTCGCTCGCTGCGCTCGCTCAGTCATCCCTCGCACGCTGCTGTCGCGGCATGAACGCCGCGACAGCGCGCGCCACCGCAATTGCTCATTCTCTCACCTGTACCGAGAATCCGGCGCCGCAGACGGCGGTTCACCGCTCACCCGGGGCGGATCGGGGACCCTCGCCCGTCGAAGAGACGGGAACAGAACACTCTACCAGGGCTCGTCCTTCGCGCCGATGAGGTAGGCGATGCCGTTGGTGACGACGTGCAACAGCGGGGTGACGATCAGGACCGTCGCCAGTACCGGGACCGTGAACGTCGCGGTCACCCACTCGAAGTCGAGGAGGGCCGCCAGCGCGAGCGCGCCGACGACGAAGTCGAGCTGGTCGAGGCCGGGGAAGGGGGCGCCGCGCTCGCGGCCGCTCCGGCGTTTGACGAAGGAGGCGCCGATGTCGCCGACCATGGCGCCCAGCGCCAGCCCGACGGCGGCGGCGAGCGGGAACTCCACTGCGGGGACACCCAGCAAGTCCGCGATCGGGCCCGACGCGGCGTTCAGGACGAGTGCGACCGCGACTCCGGCGGCGGTGCCGGCGGCGGTGCCGCGCCAGGTCTTCCCGTCGCCGAGGACGCGCCGACCGCCCCAGGTGCGACCGCCGTCGATGGGGCGACCGCCGCCGGCCAGCACCGCCGCGTTGTTCGGCACGTACGCGGGCAACATCGCCCACAGCGCCGTCGCGACCACCGTTACCAGGTCCATACGGATGCCGACAGCCCCGCGCTTCTTAAGTCGCCGTGGTTCGCGTCGCTATCTACCGCCCGTGCCCGGCCAGTGGGGCCCGTTCGGTGACGGGGCCGCTCGGTGGCAGGGCCGTCCCGCTCGACGCCGGACGCGACGCCGATATCCCTTTCACACTGGCGGCAATACTTACCAGCATGCTCCCGCCGATAGCGAGTCGCTTCGTCGCCGGTGAGACGGCCCCGGTCGCGCTGGAACACGCCCGCGCGACCAACGACAGCGGGGTCGGAGTGATCCTGAATCTGCTCGGCGAGCACTACCACGAGCGCGAACTCGCCGACGAAGACGCCGAGACCTACTGCCGACTGATCGACGACCTGGCGCGGACGGACCTGCGGGCGTGCATCTCGGTCAAACCGTCGCAGCTGGGCCTCGACGTGGGCGAGGCGGTCTTCCGGGAGAACCTCGCCCGGGTGGTCGGGCGGGCGGACGAACGCGGGGAGTTCGTCTGGATCGACATGGAGGACCACACGACGACCGACGCGACGCTCGACGCCTTCGAGCACCACGCCCGGGAGACGGGCGGCACCGACGGGACGGAGGGGCCGCCGAACGAACGAGCGGGGAGTGGAACGACCCGCGAGACCGACGGCGCCGTCGGCGTCTGCGTGCAGGCGAACCTCAGGCGCACGCGCGAGGACCTCGAACGGCTGGCCGACCTCCCGGGAAAGGTCCGGCTGGTGAAAGGCGCCTACGACCCGCCCGCCGAGGTCGCCTACCGGGAGAAGTCGCGGGTGAACGAGGCCTACCGGGACTGTCTCCGGTACATGTTCGAGGCGTTCGACGACGGCGTCGCCGTGGGGAGTCACGACCCGGCGATGGTCTCGCTGGCCGCGGACCTCCACGAGGAACACGGGACGCCCTACGAGGTCCAGATGCTCATGGGCGTCCGCGAGGACGCCCAGGTCGAATTGGCCGCCGACCGCGAGGTGTGGCAGTACGCTCCCTACGGGTCGAAGTGGCTGTCGTACTTCTACCGGCGGGTGCTCGAACGGACGGAGAATCTCACCTTCGCGTTGCGGGCGGTCGCGAGCGGATAGCGAGGGCGACCGGCGGGATCCCTCGAATCCGCGAGCGGGGAGAGACGACCCGCGAGCGCGCCCGGCGGGTCTCGGTTCCTGTCCGCGCCCTGAAGGAACACGCTTACTACGTTCCGGCAGGCAGATACCCGCAGATGAGTTCGGCATCCTGGAAGCGCGACTTCGCCAGTGGCCTGGTGATCCTCGTGCCGTTGCTGGTGACGGCATACATCATCGTCTGGATCTACACGGCGCTGGCGGGCCTTCCGTTGCCGGTTCAGAACTACAACGTCACGGTCGGCACCGGCGACGTGCCGGTCGGCAGTCCGCTTCGGGTCCTCCTGACGCTCGTCATCTTCGTCCTCGTCGTCTTCTCGCTGGGGTACCTGATGCGGACCACGTTCGGCGACGTCATCGAGGACGGGATCGACAGCGTCATGAACCAGCTTCCCGGGCTCCGGGTCGTCTACAACGCCTCGAAGATGGCCGTCGAGACGGTCGTCTCCGGGGCCGACGAACTGCAGGAACCGGTCAAGATCGAGACCTGGGAGGGGATGCGGATGACGGCGTTCAAGACCGGCAAATCCACCGAGGACGGTCGCGACGTGCTCTTTCTCCCGACCGCGCCGAACATCACGACCGGCTTCGTCGTCGAGGTCGACCCCGATTCCTACACGGAGACCGACGAACGCGTCGAGGAGGCGCTGACGCGCGTGCTCAGCGCCGGGTTCGGCGAGGCCGAGCAGACCTCGATCCCCGTCGACGTCGCCCCCGACGGCGACGAGGACGACGAGGGCGACGAGACGTAGAAACCGCGACTGGAGAAGGCGGCGGCCGGGACGACGGAGCGGTACGCGAGGAGACAGCGCCCGACGAGCGGCGAGCGTCCCGCGGCGCGGGGGTTCAGCTGATGTGTGCGGCGATGTCGGCCTCGGTGATGATCCCGACGGTCTCGCCGTCTTCGACGACGAGGACGGCGTCGTTGTGGTTGAGGTAGTCGTTGATCTCGTCGATGGTCGCGTCGGGCTCGACGGTCGCGATGGACTCGCGTTTGACTTCGTCGACGGGGTAGTCGCCGACGTTGTCGGCCTCCGAATCGTCGGAGCGCTGGCGGATGTCCGAGTGGCTGATCAGTCCCAGCGGCGTGCCGTCGCGGACGACCGGTACCTGCGAGAACCCCGGTTCGTCCATCAGCTCCTGGGTCTCGTGGACCGAATCGTCGGGCCTGACGCTCACGATCGGCGAGGTCATCAGGTCCTCCGCGCGCAGGATGGCCCCCTCGGCCTCCTCCAGCGCGTTGACGATCCGCCGCAGCGTCGACAGCCGCGGATCCACGTCCCCGCCCTCGATGCGCGCGATCAGCGGCTGCGATACGTCCGCCCTGTCGGCCAGGTCGCTCTGGGTCAACCCCAGCTCGTTTCGCCGCTCCCGCAAGTCCGCCGGCGTCGGTAGATCCATACCCGGAATAACCTGGGGTAATATAAAAAACCACCGCCGACGTGCGCGCCGGAATTACGGTCAGTCCGCCGCCGAACGGCTGTTTTCGGCCGATTCGAGACGGGCGGGTATCCGGAGACAGCGACCGCATCCGTCGTCTGGCGGCGGTGAACGCGCTCGGGACCGCACTCGTCGTGAGAGTCGCCCGCTCGGGCGACGACGCGGTGTCGGTTCCGGAGTCTGTAAGTGCGTACGGGCCCCGATCGAGGGTATGACAGAGGACGCGGACGGGGGACGCTGGGTGTCGCTCTTCTCGGGCGGGAAGGACTCCTCGTGGGCGCTGTACCGGGCGCTCGAACGCGGGCTTCCGGTCGAGCGACTCGTGACCGTCCACCCGGAGGGAGACTCCTACATGTACCACGTGCCGGCGACGCGCCTGGCGGGGCTGGCCGCCGAGAGCATCGGTATCCCGCTGATCGAGGTCGAACCCGACGACTTCGCCGCGAGCGAGACGGTCGACTCCGGCGCGCAGGGCGACGCCGAACTCGAGCCGCTGGAGGCCGCGCTCGACGACCTCGCCGACGAGCTCCCGGGCGGGCTCGCGGGCGTCACCGCCGGCGCGGTCGAGAGCGAGTATCAGACCTCCCGGATCGAGGCGATGGCCGAACGGCTCGACGCCGAGGTGTTCGCGCCGCTGTGGCAGCGCGACCCCCGAGCGCTCGCCGACGAGATGCTCGACGCGGGCTTCGAGATCCGGATCGTCCGCGTCGCTGCCGGCGGCCTCGACGAGTCCTGGCTCGGACGGACCCTCGACGCCGACGCGCTCGACGAACTCGAAGCCCTCAACGAGCGCTACGGCGTCCACATCCTGGGGGAAGGCGGCGAGTTCGAGACGCTAGTGACGGACGGGCCGCACATGGATCGAGCGATCGAACTGGAGTACGAGACGGAGTGGGACGGGACTCGCGGAACGCTGCGGATCGAGGACGCCCGGCTGGAATAGCGTCCGTGCGGCGCGAGACAGACCGGAGTGAGACTTCGACGCGACCTGTGGCGAAGTGCGCCGTGAGCGGAGCGAACGCACTTCGACGCGGCCGAACGGAGTGAGGCCGCGCCTTTTTCGTCCACCTTTTTGCCACCCGGCGAGTCGCGGGCCGCCGGGTGGCAAAAAGGTGGTGGAGGGAGACCTGCCGCGATGGCGGTCATTCAAGGGTGTCGGCGCCGATCGGACTCGTGTGAACCGGGAGCGACTGGAGTCGGAACTCGAACGCTTCGAGGGCGACGCGGACGCGCGGCGGGTGGTCGCCCGGCAGGCGCGGGACCTGGCGGACTCGGGGCGGATCGGCGAGGACCTGGGGTTCGAACTCACCGTCGACGCGGTGCTGGAGAACCTCGGGGACGCGCCGGCCGACCACTCGCTGGTCGAGCGGTGGAACTGGTGGATCGGCTCGCTAGAACTGTCTCACGGCGGCTACGAACAGTTTCAGGTACGGGTGTACTGACCCGCGGCGCCGGTCCAGCCCGAGGCCGGCGCGGGGTCTAGAATACGCTCAGTCCGTGCGACTCTCGTGCGTGCTCGAGAAGCTCGTCTGTGGTTTCGAACTGTTTCCCACAGCTGCACGTGTGGTATGTCGGAGTCGCGTCCGACGTGGACTGGCGTGTTGCCATACGAGTACCATCGCACCGGACGTTAATAATTGTTTATCCGGTATGTGTTGACGAGGCATACGACCAGTGCGAACGCCCCCCACTCGGCGGCCAGGGGGGACGAGCCGACGGCGAAACCGTACACCGCTTCCGGGACCGGTGGAGCTAACCCGGCGAGGGCCGACGGCTCGGACATGACACGCGTCCTCGTGGTCGGGGAGAACACCTTCCCGTTCCACGCCATCGACGAGAAGCGCGACGCCTTCGCGGCCGCGCTCGAGGGGCACGACGTGACGATCACGACCGACCGCGACGCCCTGACCGGCGAGTACGACGTGCTCGTCGACTACCTCACCGACTCGACGCTCACCGACGAGCAACTCGACGCGCTGCTCGGGCACGTCGAGTCGGGCGGCGGCTACGTCGGCGTCCACTGCGCGTCGGACCTCACCTCGACCGCGGCCGACGACCCCGACGAACTGCTCGACCCCCGCGAGGAGCCGTTCCCGGAACTGCGCGAGCTGATCGGCGGTCACTTCCTCACCCATCCCGAGCAGGCGGAGTTCGGCGTCGACATCGTCGGCGAGCACGCCGTCACCGACGGCGTCGATGACTTCACCGTCTTCGACGAACCGTACCAGGTCGAGGTGGACGACGACGTGACCGTGCTCGCGACGATGGACCACCCCGACCTCGAGGAGTACCCCGTCGTCTGGACCAACGGGGACGCGGGTCGGGTCGCGTACGTCTCGCTGGGTCACACCGACGAGGCGCTCGCAGACGACTCGTTCGTGACGCTGCTGCGAAACGCCGTCGAGTGGGCGGACGCGAACTGAGCGGCGACGAGGCCGTCCAGCCCCTCTCCGGCTATCAGTCCGCCGGGTTGACGTACAGCCCGTAGCGGTAGTACTCCTCGCCGAGCGCGAGATGCAGCCCGTTCTCGGCGCGAGAGTCGGTCTCTGTGCCGATATCCAGCAGGTCGCTCAGGCCTAGATCCACGAGCAGCTCGCGATACCCTTCCGAGAGCGGCGTCGTCTCCTCGTAGTCGTCGCGGTACAGCATCAGCCGCTGGTCCTCCGAGAGGGTCTCGGGATCGAGTCGCGCGTCGACCATCTCGCCGTCGAGCGCGCGCTCGAACCCGGCCTCGGAGTCGGCGACCGGGATCGCGATCCCCGTCCTCGCGGGCTCGGCGAACTCGCGGCGCTCGATGGAGACTTCGAGGACGGCCCCGTTGTACTCCACGTAGTCGTGTAGCGGGTCCGGGGCGAGCCCGCTCGCCGGTCCCTCGTAGCCCCGGCGGTAGACGTAGCCGCCCGCTTCGACCACGCCGCCGGGAGCGGTCCCGCCCATCTGCCGGTGACGCGCGGCGACGTACGCGATCTTGACCGCGTGCTGGTCCAGCCGGGTCAGCGCCGGGAACCGCACGCGCTTCGGCGGCTCCTCCAGTTCGTCGAGTCGGCCGACCCACTCCAGCCGGAGGACCGGCCGTTCGATCCGTTCGAGCCCGGTCGTGACGACCGCGAGCCGGTAGTACGTGCCGTCGCGCTCGACGTACTCGCCGTCGGGGACGGGCCGGTAGCCGTGGGTGGTCGGCCGCTCGCCCGCGACCGCGGCGTCGACGTTCGCCGCGTAGTCGGCGGTCCACGGCCGCGGCTCCTCGGGCGGCTCCCACAGCGCCAGGGGCGCCAGCGACGTGCCGATCCGGTCGGCGTCGAGCGTGTAGGTCGACTGCTGTTCGCCGGACAGGCCGTCGACGGCGGCACAGCCGGCCAGGGCGGTTCCGGCGGCCGCGAGGAACTCGCGACGGGGAAGGGAGGGCATCGTCGGGTATCGGCGAGTCCGAACCAAGTGTTTTCGGGTCCGCGAGCGGCCGTCCGCCGGTCACCAGTCGGCGACGCTGCCGTCCTCGCGCCGGACGGTCGGGAGGTGGCTGCGTTCGTACTCGTGGGACAGGGCGGCCTCGCGGTCGACGTCGATGCCCAGCCCCGGTTCGTCGGGGACGTCGAGCCCGCCGACGGACTCGTCGAGGACCGCGCCGCCGGAGAACACGTCGTCGACGGGGTCGCCGTAGACCGCCTCGTAGTCGGTGAACTCCTGGACGCCGAAGTTCGGCACCGCGAGGTCGACGTGGACGCTGGCGGCCTGGCCCACCGGCGAGAGGTCCGGCGGCCCGTGGAAGGCCGTCTCGACGTAGTGGTGCTCGGCGACGGCCGCGAGCTTCCGCGCGGCCGTGATCCCGCCGACGTGCGAGAGGTCGACCCGCAGGAAGTCGACCAGTTCGTCCTCGATCAGCGGGCGCATCTCCCAGGGGTTCGTGAACAGCTCCCCCATCGCCAGCGGCGCGGTCGTCGCCGCCCGCAACCGCTCGAACGCGTCGCGATTCTCCGGCCGAAGTGGGTCTTCGAGGAAGTACAGATCGGCCGATTCGAGGCCGCGGGCCACCCGTCTGGCCTCCCGTGGGGTCGCCCGCCCGTGGATGTCGACGATCAGCTCCGGGTCGGGTCCCAGCCGCTCGCGCACCTCGCCGACACCGTCGATGACGCGGTCGAGGTTCAGGTACTCGCCCGCCGGGTCGCCGACGTTGACCCGGACGTGGTCGAACCCGCGCTCGGCCGCGGCCTCGCAGTTGGCGACGATAGCGTCGACCTCGTCGTCGCCGCAGTGCGTGTAGGCGGTCGCGTACTCGCGGGTCCGACCGCCGAGCAGGTCGTAGACCGGTGCGCCGGCCGCTTTCCCTTTCAGGTCCCACAGGGCCATGTCGACCCCCGAGAGCGCGCTGTTGAGGACCGGGCCGCCCCGCCAGTAGGTCCCCCGGAAGAGGTACTGCCAGACGTCTTCGACGCGGGCGGCGTCGCGTCCTTCCAGCTCGGGCGCGATGTGGTGGTCGAGCGCGGCTTCGACGGCCTTCTCGCGGCCGTTGAGCGTCGCGTCGCCCCAGCCGACGAGTCCGTCGGCCGTCTCGACGCGCACGAGGACGTAGTTGCGTCCCGGCCGCGTCAGCACGGCGTCGACGTGTCTGATCTCCATACCGGCCGATCGGTCGGTCCCGCCATGAAGGGGCGCCTCGCGGCGAGCCGTTCCGGGAGGCGGCGCGGTCGGTGGGCTGACGAACACGGTCCCGAAACCCTCGCTCGCTCGGGAGACGATGGTTACAAGCCGCCGCCCGCCGACACGTCCGACATGGATTCACAGGAGTTCGTCGAGACCGTCCGCGAGGAGTCGTCGACGCCGCTGTCGCGGCTCGGCTCGTCGAAGGCGCTGTACGCCGACACCGAGGGCGAGATGGACGACGACGCGGTGGTGCAGGCGGCGGCCGACCGGGCGCACTTCGCCGCCGAGCGGTTCGAGGCCTGGGCGGACGAGGCGTCGGGCGAGGTGGGCGAGCTGTTCGCCGACGCCGCGGCGACCGAGCGCGACCACGCCGAGACCGCCGCCGACGAGCGCGGCGAGTACGAACCCGGCGACGCGCCGGCGGTCGTCGCCCACCTCGAGAGCGTCTCCGGGACCGCCGAGCGACTCGGCGCGTTTGTCGGCTGGGCGCTCGCGGCGGGCAACAACGCCGACCAGGTCGTCGGCTACTTCGTCGGCCAGGCCAGCCCCCGCACCGCGAGCACGTTCCGCGCGTTCGGCGACGACTACGACGAGTACGTCGAGCGCGCGAGCGACCTGCTCGCCGCCGCCGCCGACGACACCGACGACGCGGTCGCCGCCGCCGCCGACGCCATCGAGGCCGACTACGAGGCGTACTTCGAGACGCTCGAGGACCTGGGCGTCAACCCGAAACCCGTCTGCTAGTTCTCTCGCTCCCGCAGATCACCGCTCGCTGTAGGGTGAACGGCCGGTCCGTGCGTTCACATCGTATGAACAACTATTTTCACGGAGGGGGTTCACAGGGGGCGTGTGCGACGGGTCCTGGCGATGGCGTTGCTGGGCATGATACTCGTCGCGGGCGTCGGGGCGCTTGGAGCGAAGACGGTGGACGCTCGCGACGAACGCGCGGCGACGCCGACGGGCGAGACGAGCGAGTCACCCCCGCTCGGGGGCGGGGACGCGAGCGACGTGCTTTTCGAGAAGCTCGAACAGCTCGGCGTCCCGTCGGCCGGCGATATCGCCGACGAGAGCGACGGATCCGACGGGTCGAACGCGACCGACGAGGGCGTCGCCGACCCGGAGACCGGTCCGCCCGCCGGCGGAAACGACACCGTCGACGCGCTGGACTCCGACGGCGACGGCCTCGCCGACAGCCGGGAACGGGAGATCGGAACCGAGGTGTTCGACCCCGACACGGACGGCGACGGCCTCGCCGACGGCCGCGAGATCGAACTCAGCACCGACCCGCTGAACCCCGACACCGACGGCGACGGCGTCTCCGACGCCCGGGAACTCGAACGGGGCACGAGCCCGCGTTCGGTCGACGCCGACGCCGACGGGCTCACGGACGAGCGCGAACTCGACCTCGGCACCGACCCGTTCGACCCCGACACCGACGACGACGGCCTCGGCGACCGGCGCGAGGTCGAACTCGGGACCGACCCCACGGTCGCCGACACGGACGGCGACAGGCTCCTCGACGGGTGGGAGCACCGCGGGGAGACGCCGTCGGGCGCGACGCTGCCCGAGAGCGACCCGCTGGCGATGGACCTGTACGTCCAGGTCGACTACGCCCGCGGAGTCCAGGCCGACTCGTCCGCGCTCTCCGAGTACGTCGAAGCCGAGTTCGCGGAGATGCCGGTCGGAGAGCGGACGGAGACCGGCATCGACGTGCACGTGCGCGGGGGCGGTCACGTCAACGGGACCGCCGTCTTCACCGGTGAGAACTTCGCCGAACTCAGATCCGACCTCTACCGCGACCGGCTCGGCCCGCGCGCCGGCACCTACCACCAGGTCGTCGTGACCGACTTCGCGGCCGACGAGGTCGGCTACGGCTCGGTCGGCGGTCGGTTCGCGTTGGTCGACGCCGGAGCCGCGGACCCGACCCAGCGTCACGTCGTCGTCCACGAACTGCTCCACAACGTCGTCGGCCGCATCGACGCACCGGGCGCCTGCCAGAACGACGCCCACCACTACTGCGATGGCGGCTGGCTCACCCCGGAGATCACCCCCGGAGAGGGCGAGTACCTCCCCGGCCCCCTCGGCGACGAGATCGAACGCCAGGGGTTCCAGCCCTGACACGGCCGCCCCCGGACGCCGCCCCCGCTACTGCCGCGGTTGCGGTCGCGTCCCCGCCCCCGGCTGACTCTGTCCCGGCGCCGACAGCCCCGCTTGCGGTGTGACCCCCTCCGGTAGCACGTACCACAGTCGGTCGTGGGGGACGAACCCGACCTGTTGAGCGTCGCTCGTGTCGTAGCGTTCCCGCTCTCGCTGGTTTTCCGTCCCGTAGAGGACCAGTCCGTACTCGTTGACCTCGTACCTGGCACAGTCGACGACCGTCCCGTCGGTACAGTACACTTGCATTGTCTTCCCGTCGGCGATTGGGCCGCGAGTCGGTTGAACTTGCCGTCGGCCCCGGGATCGTAGTCGGTTCGTGACGCGACTGAGCATCCGCGCGCCGGAGGCGCGCGGTTCACGGGACCGAACGCAGTGAGGTCCCGTTTTTTCACTCATGTTTTCGGTAGCGAGGGACCTCTGGTCCCTCGGACCGTGCGAACGGGCGACTCTGTCGCCCGTGAGCAGACGAGGGGGTCGCCGACGGCGACCCCCTCGCGAAAAAGATGGTGGAGCAACCTTGATTGGGGCTCGCGCCGACGCCTCGACTATGAGCGACGATTGCATCTTCTGTTCGATCGTGGCCGGAGAGATCCCGAGTCGCGCCGTCTACGAGGACGACGACGTGCTGGCGTTCCTCGACGCGAACCCGCTCGCGCCGGGGCACACGCTCGTCATCCCGAAAGCCCATCACGAACACGTCCAGGACATGCCGAACGACCTGGCGGCGGACGTGTTCGCCGTGATGCAGCGGCTGGTCGGGCCGATCGAGTCGGCGGTCGACGCCGACGGCTCCACGGTCGCGTTCAACAACGGCGAGGTCGCGGGCCAGGAGGTGCCCCACACGCACGGCCACGTCGTCCCGCGGTTCGAGGACGACGGGGGGCGCCCCATCCACTCGATCTTCGGCGAGCGCCCCGAGCTGGACGACGACGAACTCGACGACATCGCGGCGACCATCGCCGACGGCGCGGAGTGAGCGGGGTCGGCTCCGGACGGTCCATCGTTCGCGGCCGACCGCCGATCGACGCGTAGGTTTTTCAACTAGCAGGCGGCCAAGCGAGGACATGACCGGAACGCAGGGGGACGGCGAGTGCTACGCGATAGTCGGCGGCGTCGGCGGCGCGGGCGCGACGCGGCTGTCGGTCGAGTTCGCGGCGACGCTGGCGCGGGCCGGGCGAGACGTGGCGGTCGTCGACGCGGCGTTCGCGACCCAGGGGCTGTCGGCGCTCGTCACCGACCGGGTCGAACCGGACGTGACGCGCGTGTTGACCGACGACCGCCCGCTGGTCGAGGCGGAGACGCGACTCGGGCTCGACGTGCCGGGGTCGGTGACCGTCGCGCCGGCGCGGACGCCGTTCGAGCGGCTGGCGCGCGCGAAGACGAGCGAATGCGCCCGCAGGCTCGCCGAGCGACTGTCGACGGCGACCGAGCGTTTCGACGCGGTCTTCGTAGACGTGTCGCCCGTGGGGGCCAACCAGGCGGTCGCGGCCGTGACCGCCGCCGACGCCGTGGCACTCGTCGTCCCCGACGCGGAACGCGGGATCGACGCCGTCCCCCGGATGTGCGACCGGCTGGCCGACGTGGACGCCGCGGTCGACACCGTCGTCGTCAACGCCGTCGGCGAGGGCCGGACCGTCGAAGCGGCGGACGCGGTCGTCCCGGCGGGCGAGACGAGGGCACTCTCCGAAGCGCCGGCCGCCGTCGAACCGACCGAGTTCGCCGTCGCCGTCGCGGCGGCGGTCGAGACGCTCACCGGCACCGCTCTCGACCTGCCCGAACCCGAGTCCTCGTCGATGACCGACTATCTGCCCGGGTAGCGCCCGCCCGGGACCCCGGCTTCTCGGCCGATTCCGTCCCGTCGAGCTCCGGACCCAGCGGCGCCGACCCGGAACTGACCGTCCGTTTCGATCGGGCCGGTATGTGTTTTAACACTCCAAGGGATAGTGTTTAGTGAAGGACGTATGGACTAGTAGACGACAGAATGGTTTCCGTTCGTCTATTGTATCGTGGAAGATCGGTACAAACCGAAACGTCGGCGCGGTCGGGGGCGATCGAGTCGTGAGCGACTGGGTGCCGACGACGTGTATGCGCTGTGCGGTCGGCTGCGGGCACCTCCAGCGGGGGGCCGACATCGGGAACGGGATCGACGTGGTGCGCGGCGACGCGGCCCACCCGGTCAACCAGGGGCTGGCTTGCCAGCGCGGCGTGCGCGAGACGGCCGACCCCGAGGGAGAGTGGCTGACCCGACCGATGGTCCGCCGGAACGGCGAGCTGGTCTCGACGACCTGGGACGTGGCGCTGTCGGCGGCGCTCCGGGCGTTTCAGGGCGCCCTCGACGAGGGGAGCGAGGTCGCCGTCCTGGGCAGCGGACAACAGACTAACGAAGCCGCCTACGCGCTGGGCAAGCTCGCCCGCGGCGGCTTCGGGACGCGGTACTACGACGCGAACACGACGCTGTGCATGGCCAGTGCCGTCACCGCCTACTACCAGGCGTTCGGGAGCGACGCACCGCCCTGCAGCTACGACGACATCCCCGAGGCCGAAGCGCACGTCGTGTGGGGCGCGAACCCGGCGGCGGCCCACCCGGTCATGTTCCGGTGGATCCGCCAGGCGGCGAACGAGGACGGCGTCGAGTTGCTCGCCGTCGACCCCGTCGCGACCGAGACGGCCGAGGCGGCCGACGCCCACGTCGCGCCCGAACCCGGCCAGGACCTGGCGCTCGCCCGGGCGGTGCTGGCCCGCGTCGTCGAGACCGACCGCGTCGACGAGGCGTTCGTCGCGGAGGCGACCGAGGGGTTCGACGACCTGCGGGCGACGCTGCCGGACAGCGAGTCCGCGGCCGACCGGGCGGGCGTCTCGCCGGAGGACGTGGACCGCCTCGCGGACGCGTTCGCGCGCGACGTGCTGTGTTACTGGGGGATGGGCGTCAACCAGCACGTCCAGGGGACCGACATTTCCCGGGCGCTCATCGACCTCTGTCTCGCGACGGGTAACCTCCGGCCGGGGAGCGGCCCGTTCTCGCTGACGGGGCAGGCCAACTCGATGGGGACCCGCGTCTGCTCGTGCAAGGGGAGCTGGCCCGGCCAGCGCCCGTTTCAGGACCCCGACGAGCGCGCGCTCGTCGCCGACGAGTGGGGGGTCCCCGTCGACCGACTCCCGGACGACGCCGGTCCGGGTCCCGTCGGAACGTTCGACGCGTTCGGGGACGACGTCGAGGTCGCCTACACCGTCGCGACCAATCCGGTCGCGGGGATGCCCGATGCGAGCGCGGCGAAGGCGGCGCTGGCGGACACGTTCCTCGTCGCACAGGACGCCTTCCGGACGGAGACCACCGACCTCGCGGACGTGGTGTTGCCGGCGGCGACGTGGGGCGAGTCCGAGGGGACGGCGATGAACATGGAGCGCACCGTCTCGCGCGTCCGCGCGGCGACGGAACCGCCCAGCGGCGTCTGGACCGACCTGCGGATCGTCGCGACCATCGGCGCGCGGCTGTTCCCCGGGCTGTTCGACGACCCGGACCCCGACCCGGAGACGCTGTTCGACGAGTTCGCCGGCCTCACCGCCGGGAGTATCGCCGACATGTCCGGGATCACCTACGACCGGCTCGAAGACCGCAAGGCGCTGCGCTGGCCGGCGCCGGACGCCGAGACGGACGCCGGGTATCGCTACTACGACGGCGACGAGGGCAACCGCGGTTACGTCCCGAGAGACGGGGACAACGGGGTCGAACCGGAACCGGACACCGGCGAGGAGTCGTGGTCGTTCCCGACGCCCAGCGGGAAGGCGGGCTTCTCGACGGCTCGCCAGGAGGGGCTGCCCGAGCCGGTCGACGACGACTACCCGTTGACGCTGACGACCGCCCGCGAGTCCGAGCAGTACAACACGGGGGTCCGCTCGCGGGACGTGGACGACCTCGACCCGGTGGTCGCGCGGGTCAACCCCGAGACCGTCGCCGCCAGCGGCGCCGTCGAGGATGGCACGGTCGTCGTCGAGACCCGGCGCGACGCCGTCCCCGCGGCGGTCGACCCCGACTCGGCCGTCCCCGAGGGACTGGTCTGGCTCCCCATCCACCACCCGGCGACCAACCGCCTCACCGTCGACGCGCTGGACCCGCAGTCGAAGGAACCGAACTTCAAACAGTGCGCCGTCCGACTCGTCGCGCCCGCCGACCGGGCGACCGTCGGGGCCACCTCGCCAGCGCGCGCCGACGACTGACCGCGACGGTCCGGTTTCTCCCCGAACCGATTTCCGACTTCTGAGGTCGTTAGAACTCGCTCAACGCGGAGTGTCGCCCTCGGACCGGCGCGCGCCGCGCCCGCACCGCACCGCCGCGCCGACGAGACGCCCATCTCCTGTCGAGTCCCCGAAGTCGACGCCCGTCCGGTTTTCGAAGCGCGAATTCGACGTATTACATCCTTATATCTTTAGTACCTCTCCTAATATCTCCCGTTCGTCGATCTGATTCTGCATTGTATTTAATTTCTAAACGGCTAGGGTTATATGTTGCGAGCATCCAACTGATATCCGTACAAAGGTGGACGTTCTAAATGGGATTGGATAAAATACTGGACGAACAAACGGGACTGATCGTTAATTATGGTTCGGCGGTCGTCGGGACGGCCGCCGCGGAGGGGGAGGTGCCGGCATGGGACTGATCAGGATGACCAAGTGGCGGACGCTGGTGCTGGCTACGGTCGGGTTCAACTTCTCGTTCCTGATCTGGTTCTCCTTCGCCCCCTTCACGGGGCCGATGGCCGAGGAGTTCGGCCTCTCGCTGGCTGAGATCGGGATCCTGGCGAGCGCGGCCATCTGGCTCGCGCCCTTCGGCCGCATCCTGACGGGCTGGCTCTCGGACAAGTTCGGCGCGCCGGCCGTCTTCGCCATCGTGTTGACGTACGTCGGCGTGTTCTCGATCGCGAGCGCGTTCGCACAGAGCTACGCCGTCTTCTTCGTCGAGCGGCTCATCGTCGCGACAGCGGGGATCACCTTCGTCATCGGCATCCAGCACGTCTCCGAGTGGTTCGAGGAGGAGAACCTCGGGACCGCCGAGGGCATCTACGCGGGCATCGGGAACGCCGGCGCGGCCGGCGGAGCGCTGATCCTCCCGCGCGTGTTCGGGTCGAACTGGAGCGGGCCGCTGTTCGAGACGAACTGGCGAGCGGCCTTCTTCTACACGGGCTGCGTGTCGATCGTCCTCGCGGTCGTCTACTACGCGCTCGGCGAGGCCGCCAAGAGCGACGAGAAGCGCCAGGCCACCGCGGACAACGCGAGCTTCAAGGGCTGGTTCTACACCGCCACCCGCTACGGGACGGTCGTCCTCGCGCTCGCGTACGTGATGACGTTCGGGCTCGAGCTGTCGATGAACGGCTGGCTCGCGACCTACTACCGCGAGGGATTCAACACGGACAACCTCGTGCTCGCCTCGACGTTCGCGGCGACGTTCTCCGTCGCGGCCGGGCTGCTCCGCCCCATCGGCGGCTACGTCAGCGACGTGCTCGCCCGCAAGGAGAAGGACATCATCCCGCTGTTCGAGGGCCGGTACCGCGAGCAGTGGACGTTCGTGACGCTGTCGTTCGTCGTCTGCTCGATGTTCGGGATGACGCTGGCCGGGCTGTCGGGGCAGGTGCTCGTCGCGGTCGGCGCCGGGTTCATGGTCGGGATGGCCTGCGCCTTCGCCGAGGGGTCCATCTTCGCGCAGGTGCCGGCGATGTTCCCCAACAGCTCCGGTGCCGTGGCGGGCGTCGTCGGCGGCGTCGGTACGGTCGGCGGGATCGTCTACCCGCTCGTCTACTCGGCGCCGTTCCTGGCGAGCCTGCACATCGGCTACTCCGTCGTCGCCGTCTCGATGGTCCCGATCGTCCTGCTGGCGGCCTGGGTGTTCCAGCCCCACATCGCCGCGGTCGCGACCGAGAGCGGGTTCGTCGGCGGCGACCGGGCCGCCGCGGAGGGCCCCGTCGCGGGGGACGACTGAGATGCGCTCGGCGCTCCTGCTGACCGGCGTCGGGGACGCGTTCGACCCCGACGGCGAGACGGCGCCGCTACGGCGCGTCGCCGAGGCCGTCGCGCCGGCGGTCGACGAGGTCGTCGTCGCCTGTCCGGAGGACCACCGAGAGCCGGTCGCGGACGCGCTCGGCGACCTCCCTCACCGGCTCGCGGTCGACCCGATCGCCGGCGAGGGGCCCGTCGCGGCCATCCGGACCGGCGTCCGCGTGGCGAACGGCGACGCGGTCGCCGTCGTCGCCGGCGACGTGCCGACCGTCGACACGTCGCTGCTCGGCGACTGCTTCGACGCCTGCGACGACACCGCTGCGGTGCCCCGAAGCGACGGGCGGCTCCACCCGCTCCACGCCGTCTACGACGCCGACGCGGCCCGCATCGCCTGCGACCACACGCTCGCCGCCGGTTCCGGCCGACTGTACGACGTGTTGTCGCGGCTCGACCCCGTCGTCGTCGACGCAGCGGCGCCCGACGTGGACGCCCATCCCCTGACCGCCGGCTCGCACGCGGACCTCGCGCCGGCCACCGACCGCCTCGGTACCTGACACCACGACCGCTCGACCCCACCCAAATGCGTTTAAGGTCATTGTATTTCGAGCGTTCGTTCGGGTTTGTTTCTGTGGAAACGAATTGTTAAACGATTATGCTTATATGCGTCGCAGTCGGCTAGCTGAAACGCAAATCAGAAGACGAACGTTTGGGTATTCACCGAAATTACTGACAAACCGAAAACGGAGGAAAACCGATGCCACACAAGAAGGAAGCCTGGAAGGACGAGATGTACGGCGACGAAGTACGCGAGAAACTCGAGGCGTTCGCGGAGCAGGGGTGGGACGCCATCCCCGAGGACGAGCGCGACGAGTGGTTCTCCCGGTTCAAGTTCTGGGGGGTGTTCCACCACCGCGGGGGCCAGGAGTCGTACTTCATGATGCGGCTGACCAACTGCGGCGGCGTCCTCGAACCCGGCCAGCTGAAGGCCATCGGCGAAGTCGCCCGCGACTACGCCAGGGGTCCCGTCGAGAACCCCGAGTTCGGCGACGGCTGGATCGACTTCACGACTCGCCAGTCGATCCAGCTGCACTGGCTCAAACTGGAGGACATCCCCGAGATATGGGAGAAACTGGAGGCGGTCGGCGTCTCCTCGCGATCTGCGGGCGGGGACACGATGCGCAACATCTCCGGTTGCCCCGTCGCCGGCAAGGCCGAGGAGTACGTCGAATCGCGCGAACTCCTCGACGAGATCCAGGCCGACGTTCGGGGAGACGACGGACTGGCCAACATGCCCCGCAAGTTCAACATCTCGGTGACCGGCTGCCGGCAGGGCTGCGCCCAGGACTCGATCAACGACATCGGGCTCGAACCGGCCCACAAGTTCGTCGACGGCGAAGAGGTGAAAGGCTTCAACGTCCGCGTCGGCGGCGGCCTCGGCGGCCGCGAGCCCCGGGAGGCCCGTCCGCTCGACCTGTTCGTCACGCGCGACCAGGCCAAGGCGACGGTGCGGGCGTTCGTCGAGTACTACCACGAGGCGGGCAACCGCGAGAACCGCTCGAAGAACCGCGCCCGTTTCTTCGTCGACGAACACGGCACCGACGCCATCCGCGAGGAGCTAGACGACCGCCTCGACTTCGACCTGGAGCGGGCGGGCACGGACTTCCGCGGCGAGTACACCTACAACGCCGGCAAGTCGAGCGAGCGGGGCGCTCACGACCACGTCGGCGTCTACGACCAGAAAGACGGGAAGAACTACGTCGGCCTCTCGGTCCCGGTCGGCCGGATGCCAGCCGAGGACGCCATCGAGCTCGCCGATCTGGCCTCTGCCTATGGCTCCGGCGAGATCCGGCTCTCGCGTCGGCAGAACCCGCTGATCGTGGACGTACCGGACGACAAACTGGCGAACCTCCTCAACGAGGACCTGCTCGACACCTACCGGCCCGAGCCCAACCCCTTCGAGCAGGGCGCGATGGCCTGCACCGGCACGGAGTTCTGCTCGCTCGCGCTGACCGAGACGAAGGCGCGGATGGCCCGGATGCTCCAGTGGCTCGCCAGGGAGGTCGAACTGCCCGACGACGTGGACCGCATCAAGATCCACTACTCGGGCTGTACGGCCGACTGCGGTCAGGCGATGACCGCGGACATCGGCCTGCAGGGCATGCGCGCCCGCAAGAACGGCGAGATGGTCGAGGCGCTGGACGTGGGCGTCGGCGGCGGCATCGGCGAGGACCCGACGTTCATCGAGTGGGTGCGCCAGCGCGTCCCCGCCGACGAGGTGCCGGGGATGATCGCCAACCTCGTCGAGGCCTACGCGGCCCTGCGCGAGGAGAGCGGTGCCCGGGCCGGGCACCGAAACGGAGGCGGCGAAGCCGCCGGTGGCCAGACCTTCCGCGAGTGGGTCGACGCCACCGGCCACGAGACCATCGTCGAACTCGCCGAACCCGAGGAAGTCGAGGGCTACGAGGACCCCTGTCTCGCCGACGGGAAACAGTCCTGGTACCCCTTCGCCGACGGCGAGAGCCCGGCACCGACCGACGCCGAGGGCCAGCCGCTCTCGGCGGACGACTGAGATGGTCGACGCGCCGACCGACCGCGACGACGCCGCGGACCGGCCCGTCGACGGGGCCGACGGCACCGGCCCGACCGACGCGACGGCGGTCTCGGAGGCGGCCTTCGACGTGGCGCCGGAGCTGTTCGGCGCCGACGACGCCCGCGCGGTTCGCCGCTCCGAGGACACCGCCCCGTAGCGCGCTCGGTCCGGTTCGTTTTCGCGACGCAGTTCCGACCAGGCGACCGCCCGTGTCATTCGTCTCGGACGACCCGTCCGCTCGGAGGGGACCGCGGCGGCGAGGCGCCCGGCCGGCCGGTCGCGAGTCAGTCGGCCCCTGCGCTGTGGCCGTTCGAGGCGTTCGACCCGCCGTCGTCGCTCACCGCTCGCGCCGCCGCGCCGTCGGTGGGGTTGTACGGGTGCGGAGACCGGAGGAGCGCGATGAGCGACCACATACACGCGGCCGCCGTCGAGCCGATCGCCGACATCGTCATCCCGAGCGTGAAGAAGGTCGTCCCGTAGACGAGCCCGATGCAGGCCGAGGGCAGCGCCGTCCCGAGCGGCACCCTGGCGGTCGCGTCACGAAGCGTCGGCAGGAGCACGCACAGCGAGAAGACGCTCCCACAGAGGAAGACCAGATCTTGCCAGATCATCGCCGATCACCGCTCGCGTCCGTTCGAGTCCGTGTCGCTGTCATCGACCTCCCGTAGGATAGGCACGGGTTAAAAGACTTACTCACTTCCGAGTAAACAATTAATTACGTTTCGAGGCGGTAGCGTCTCTCGCGGGAACGAGGCGCACGGATCGAGCGGTGATCGGCGCGGAGGCGGCTCGAACCCGCCGGAATGGCGGGCTTACTCCGAACCGGGAACCCCTTACCGATCGCTGTCGAACGTCGGGAGTGATGACAGTCGTCACGAACGGTGGGGTCGATCTCTACTACGAGGCGCGCGGGGACCCGCGCCCGCCCGAGGACGCCGACCGCGCCGCGGACACCGTGGTGTTCGTCGAACCGGCGGGGTTCGGCGCGTGGGTGTGGGGCTGGCAACACGCCGCGCTCGCGGAGGGGTTCGAGACGGTCACCTGGGACCTGCGCGGGACCGGCCGCTCGGACGCGCCCGACGGCCCCTACGACGCCCGGACGCTCGCCGGGGATCTGGAGGCCGTCCTGTCGGACCACGCCGTCACCGACGCCCACGTCGTCGGCGCGGGCCTCGGGGGGATGGTCGCCCTGGAGTACGCCCACCGGTACGGTCGCGCGGCGACGCTGACGCTGTTCGGGACCGCCGCCAGTGGCGACCGCGTCGACGCCGACGCGCTCGACTCGCTGTTCGCGCCCCGCGACGACCCCGGGGCGTTACGGGCCTCGCTGCGTAACGCGTTCGGGGCCGACATCGACGCGCACGGGGACGTGATCGACGAGATCGTCGGCTGGCGCCGCGAGGAGGACGCCGACCGCGCCGGCTTCGAGGCCCAGGCCGCCGCCATGCGGTCGTTCGACCGCTCCGACTCCCTCTACGAGATCACGACGCCCGCTCGGGTGTACCACGGCGTCGACGACGCGGTCGTCCCGACGGAAGCGGGGCGGGACCTCGCCGAGGGACTGCCCCGCGGGGGGTTCACCGCCGTCGAAGGTGGGCTCCTCTGTTTCGTCGAGGAGAGCGCGGCCGTCAACGACGCGCTGCTCGGCGACTTCGAGGACGCCGGGTGACGCGGGGTCGAGACCCCGAGTGACGGTCGCTCGCCGGTTGAAACTCGCAGGCCGCCGGTAGTTTTACACGCCCGACAGTCGTCGTCGAGCGTATGTCGAACGACGAGCACGACGACCGGGACGACCCGGGTTCGGGCGACGCCGACCCCGGCGACACCGAATCCGGCAAGCCCGGTGAGGGACAGCCGCCGGCGGACGACGACACCGGGGGCGGTGACGACGACGGGAGCGACGACAGCTGGGTGAGCGACAGCGTCGACGAGGGCGGCGAGTCGACCGCCGCGGATGTCGGTCCGGGCGACGACACGGGTGCCCCCGGCCCGCACGACCACGAGAGCGGGTCGACGGGCGCGAACGGTGGCCGACAGAAGGGACCGAACGAGAAGTTCTGCGCCGAGTGCGGCGCGGTCATCAACGAGAAGGCCGAGATCTGTCCGGAGTGCGGCGTCCGCCAACCGGGGACGGGTTCGAGCGGCGACGACGAACGGATCATCGCCGCGGTCCTCGCGATCGTCCTCGGCGGGCTCGGCGCCCACAAGTTCTACATGGGCAAGACCGGCCAGGGGATCGTCTACCTGTGCTTCTCTTGGACGCTCATCCCGGCGATCATCGGCCTCGTCGAGGGGATCATCTATCTCACCAAGAGCGACGAGGAGTTTCGCCGCCAGTACATGGACGGGTAAACCGGCGGGGAGGGGACCGACAGCCCGCGCTCGGCGCGCCCGAGTCGGCCGCATCAGCCGCGAACTCCACACCGGCCTCGCGCGCACCCGCCGGTATCTCCTCAGCCACCACGAACCCCACGAGTACTACCGCTGTCACCGCCTCGCGTTCGCCGGTCGAACGGTCCACCTCTGCGCCCGCTGTAGCGGCGTCTATCCCGGCATCCTGGCGGGCGTCGCGCTCGTCCTCACCGGTACCGCACCGGCGGCGTGGCCGTGGCTGGTCGCCTGCGGACCGGCGCCGGCGCTGGCGGACTGGGCGGCGACGACGTTCGCGCCGCGGCGGGGATCGAACGCCGTTAGGACCGCCTCGGGCGCGCTTCTGGGGCTGGGCTACGGGGTCGCACTCCCGTGGTTCCTGACGGACCGGCCGCTCTGGCTGCTGGCGGTCGCGGCGGGCTACGGCGGGGTCGCCGCGGCGTTGCTGGTCCGGTCGCGGGCGGGCGGTGGTGGAGACGAGCGTGACGGAGGCGAGCACGGCGGGGGCGAGTGCGACGACACCGGCGAAAACCCGGGCGAGAATCGATCGGCGGGCGCGTAGTACTGCCAGGGTGGACAGGCTTTTACTCGCCGAGCCGCTGGGGTAGGACGATGACACGGCCGCGCATCGCCCTGTTGAACGCAGCCCACGAGGCCGAGGGCAACCGGCGTAACTTCCGCCGGGAACTCGACGCCGACCTGACGGAGTTCCACCTCCCGACGGGACAGTACCCGGAGACCTTCGAGTTCGACGGTGCGGTGGTCACCGGCTCCCGGGCCTCGGTCTACTGGGACGAGGAGTGGATCCCGCCGACCAAAGACTGGGTCGGCGAGGCGATCGACCGCGGGCTGCCGTTCCTGGGCGTGTGTTACGGCCACCAGCTGCTCGCGGACGTACTCGGGGGGACCGTCGAGGACATGGGCGAGTACGAGATCGGCTACCGCACCGTCGAGCACTCGGGCGACTCGGTGCTGTTCGACGGGATCGACGACGACTTCACCGTCTTCACGACCCACTCGGACTACGTCGCCGAACTCCCGCCCGGCGCCGAGCGGCTGGCCGCCAACGACTACGGCGTCCACGGCTTCCGCAAGGATCGGGTGTTCGGCGTCCAGTTCCACCCCGAGTACGACATGGACACCGCCGCCGAGGTGACGGTCGGCAAGGAGGGGCAACTCCCCGAGGACCGCATCCAGTCGGTCCTCGACGGGATCACGCCCGAGAACTTCGACGCCGCCTGCGAGGCCAAACAGGTGTTCGACAACTTCCTCGCGTTCGTCGACGAGGTCGACGCGACCGGCGCCGTGACCGCCGACGACGCCGTCGCCTCCGACGACTGACGACGGTCCCCGGTCGACTGGCCGCGACCAGCGAGCGTTTTTCACGATTCGCGTCCAAGAGCGGTCATGCTCGACTACGTGGATCTGGAGGGCGACCTCTCGGAAGAAGAGCGGCTGGTCCGCGACACGGCCCGCGAGTTCGTCGACGAGCGGGTCCGCCCCGATATCGGCGACCACTTCGAGGCGGGCACGTTCCCCGAGGACCTGATCGCGGAGATGGGCGAACTCGGCTTCTACGCGCCGAACCTCGACCACGAGGCGACGGCGAACCTCGGCGAGCGCGCGTACGGGCTCGTGATGCAGGAGCTCGAAGCCGGGGACTCGGGGGTTCGCTCGATGGCCTCCGTCCAGGGGGCGCTGGTGATGTACCCGATCCACGCCTTCGGCTCGCCGGCCCAGCGCGAGCGCTGGCTTCCCGACCTCGCGACGGGCGCCGCCGTCGGCTGTTTCGGCCTCACGGAACCCGACCACGGGTCGAACCCCAGCGCGATGGAGACCCGCGCCGAACGGAGCGACGACGGCGAAGGCTACGTCCTGAACGGGTCGAAGACGTGGATCACGAACGCCCCCATCGCCGACGTGGCGCTCGTGTGGGCCAGGGACCGCTCGGCGGACGGCGACCCGGTTCGGGGCTTCCTCGTCGAGACCGACCGGGAGGGGATCACGACGAACCACATCGACGGGAAGCTCTCGATGCGCGCCTCCGTGACGGGGGAGATCGGCCTGAACGACTGCTACGTGCCCGAGGAGGCCGTTCTCCCCGACGTGTCGGGGATGAAGGGCCCGCTCTCCTGTCTCACGCAGGCTCGCTACGGCATCGCGTGGGGCGCCGTCGGCGCCGCGCGGGACTGCTTCGAGGTCGCTCGCGACTACGCGACCGACCGCGAGCAGTTCGGCGGCCCCATCGCCCGGTTTCAGCTCCAGCAGGACAAGCTCGCCGAGATGGCCACGTCGATCACGACCGCGCAACTGCTGGCCTACCGCCTCGCCGACCTGAAAGAACGCGGGGAGTTGCGACCTCAGCAGGTCTCGATGGCCAAGCGCAACAACGTCGCGGCGTGGCGAGACGTGGCCCGCACCGCCCGGGAGATGCTGGGCGGCAACGGCATCACGACCGATTACTCGCCGATGCGCCACCTCGCGAACGTCGAGACGGTGTACACGTACGAGGGCACCCACGACATCCACAGCCTGATCGTCGGCGAGGACCTGACCGGTATCGCGGCCTTCGAGTGAGGGCCGTGCCCGATCCGACGGCGTCGCGGTCGGTGCTCGGCGGCGCCGCCCCGACGGCGTCGCCGCGCCGTTCGGCCGAAATCACGGGCGAGCGACCCCGGAACTTATCACGAGCCGGACCGACCACTCGGCGATGGAATTCGGGTTCGTCGGGGCGACGGCACTGCTGTTCTCCGTCGGACTGGTCGTGGCGTCGCCGATGGTCGCGCTGTCGACGTGGGCGCTCTCGACGCGGACGGACTACTTCGGGGACGCCCTGGGCTCGGTCGTCGCGGGGGCTGTCGGGTTGGTGGCCGCCGGCGCGGTCGGGCTGGCCGTCTTCGTCGATCCGGCCGTGGGGGTGACCTTCGGGGTCGTCGCCGTCGGGGCGTCGCTGGTGCTCGCGGTCTTCCCGGTGGCGATCGGTCGGCAGTTGCTCGGCCGCTGGACGCTGCTTGACGCCGACGAGGCCCTGGAGTACGCCACGCTGGGGTGGCCGGTCGCGATGGTCACGAGTGCCGTGCTGTTCGTCGCCCCCGGCGGGTTCGGTGGCTCCAACGTCCTCTTCCTGGAGGGACTGGCCGCCACCGTCGCCTGGATGACGCTCGTGCTCGTCGTCACGCTCGGGCCCGCGCTCGCCGGGCTGGCGCTGTACAACGCCGTCGAGCGGTTCGTCTGACCGACCGCGTCGACCGGTCGGCCCGCACCCGGGAGCGCGCCGTCCGATCAGTCGAACCGCCCGGTCTCGGCGCCGCAGTCCGTACAGCGCGTCACGAGCGCCTCGCGGTCGTCGGCCATCTCGACCGCGTTCTCGGTGCGGCCCTCGCAGTCGGGGCACTCCCGGAGCATCTCGGTCCGTCGGGCCGCTTTCGGGGCGCCCATCGCGAGCGCGACGCACCGCTCGTCGCCGGCGTTGCGGCCCAGTTGCCACTCGCCGGGGGCGAAGCGGACGGCCTCGCCCGCGGAGACGGCCACCTCGCCGTCCTCCGTCTCGAAGGTCGCCGTCCCGTCGACGACGTAGAAGACCTCCTCCTGGTCGGGATGGCGGTGGTAGCCGAAGCCGAAGCTGTCGCCCGGGTCGAGTTCGTAGTAGTTCAGGGCCAGTTCGTCGGTGTCGAGGGCGTCCGCGAGCGCGCGCTTGTCCGCGGCCGGCCCCATCCGCCGCTCGACGTCCTCGCGGTCGACGTGGTCCATACCCGCGGCTACGACGGCGAGTCAGTAAAGCCTCGCGGGGGGAGTGGGGGCGCGACCGAACGGACCGGGGACGGAGGCGGCGGCCGATACGACGGCGGACACGGGCGGGGCGAGCGGCGGGGGGCTACCGAAGGGGCGAGCGAGGGAGACGGGTAGTCACTCGGCGCGGTCGATGTCGAGGTCTTCCTCGATCCCGTCGAGCCAGTCCGAGTCGGCGATCTCTTCCATCTGCTCGCGGAAGTGCGTCTTGCAGACCCCGACCTTGACGCCGTCTTTCTCGACGGCGATCTCGGCCTCGCGGTCGCAGTAGTGGCACTGCATACCCGCCCTTGGATCCGAGAGGCATTGAACCCTGCGACCGCGGAGACCGAGACGCCGGCGGCTGAGACACCGCTCGCGACCCCTGCCCACGAGGGAAGACGGCCGGTCACGGAGCGACGCCGAGGGCGTCGCGGAACCGCTCGTACTCGTCGGTCGAGAGGCCGGTCCCGCCGATGCTCCGCTCGTGGGCGTCGCTCCCGCCGGTGACGACCAGGTCGTGGCGCTCGGCGACCTCGCGCACGTCGTCGACGGTCAGATCGCCGTTCGACCCGGTGTGGCCGCGGGCGCCGTAGGGATACGCGACCTCGACGGCGTCGAGCCGCGGGGCCAGCTCCAGCGCCGCCGCCGGCTCCGGGTAGCGCAGCGGGTGGGCGAGGGAGACGAGCGCACACGCGTCGCCCAGAAGGTCGCGACCGCGCTCGAAGGTGGGGATGTCGCGGGCGACGTAGCAGGGCTCGCCCTCGCCGATGAGGTCGTCGAAGACGGCGCGGACCGACTCGTAGTCGGCGTCGCTCTCGACGACGGCGCGGGCGATGTCCGGTCGCCCGAGCCCGGGCTCGGGGTCGACCGGGATCGGGACCCCCAGGCGGTCCTCGAGGCGATCGAGGATGGTGCGACCCCGCTCGACGCGGTTGTGCTGGAGACGGTCGATCTCGGCGACGAGCGCGTCGGTCGGGCGGACGCCGTAGCCCAGCACGTCGACGCGCTGGTCGTCCGCTTCGACGCGGAGTTCGATGCCGTGGACGACGGTGACGCCGTCGCGCTCGACGACGGGCGCGTCGAGGTCGGGGTGGACGCGGTCGTGGTCGGTGACCGCGACGGCGTCGAGCCCGGCCGCTCGCGCCGCGGGCGGGACTTCGGCGAGCGCGAAAGTTCCGTCGGAGTTGTCGGTGTGAACGTGCAGATCCGCGGCGACCATACCTGTCAGTCACACCGGTTGCTCAAGCCGGTTGCGGTCGACGCGAACGGCGGTGTCCGCCACCCGGTCCGGCGAGCGACCCGCGGCCGACACCGGCGGTGGCCGACGCTCGTCGCTACTTGTCGAGGAAGTCGGGGCGGTCGGTCGCGTCGATCTCGTCGGGGTCGGGTCTGTCCAGCCCCTCGAACTTGTCGACGGCCTCGGGGAGCCCGTCGCGGCCGCCGGTCGGGCGGTCGTCCTCGTCGACGGTGACGACCTCGCCCTCGACGAGTTCGTCCCACACCGCTTCGTCGTCCGCGTCGCCCGCGGGGGCGGCCTCGCGGCCCTCGTTTTTCCCCTCGCGGAAGGCGAGTTCGACGATGCTCTTGGCGTAGGCGGTGTCCATCTCGTCGTGGACGGCCTCGAACTCCTCGCGGTCGTACTCGCCGAGCGACTCGGCGACTCCCAGCGCGTAGGCGCGCTCGGTCGCCTCGTCGCGGTCCAGGCTCGTCCACGACGTGCCGTACTTCTCCTCGTACAGTCCCATGGGTCAGGCCTCGACTTTCTGCTCCGGACGCACCCGCAGCCCCCTGTCGGAGAAGTCGATCGCGCGGATGTCGCAGTCGATGGCGGTCCCGCGCATCTTGATCACCTGGACCCCGCGGGTCATCCCGCCCTTCTCGAGGTAGTTGTGGAAGAAGATCACCCCGTGAGCGAGGTAATGCTCGTCGGCGTAGGAGGACGGATCGGTCATCTCCGAGATGAGGACGATGGTCGTTCCGGTCTGTTTCAGCGCCGAGAGAAAGCCCGTGATCTCGTCGGCCATGTCGTTGAAGAAGTGCTGGAGGAGCATCGTCGAGTCGATCACGGCGCGGTCGATGTCCTGCTGTTCGAGGAAGGCGACGATCCGGTTCGTCAGCCCGCCCTCGGTACCGAACTGGGTGATCGTCCGTTTGCCGCCCTCGGTCATGAGGTTGAGGAACTGGACCTTCCCGGAGGCCATCACCTGGTCGAAGCCGAAGTCGTAGCCCGACATGTCCTGCATCAGCTCCTCTTTGGTCTCGTGCATCGTCACGTAGAGGCAGTTCTCCCCCGCCTTGGCGCCCTGCGTGATGAACTGCGAGGAGAAGGTGGTCTTCCCGCTCCCCGGGGGACCGCTCACCACGTAGAGCCTGTCTTTCAGGAGGCCGCCCTGGACCAACTCGTCGAACCCAGGGACGCCGCTTGACACGCGCATACGGTCGGATCGAGGCTCCAGATATAGACCTTTGCCCCTCGTTTTTCACCGCTGATAACAGTACGCGCCGCGTCGTCGCTCCGCCGGCGTCCCGTCGGCCGGTCGTGGCCGACGGTCGGTCGCCGTCGACGGCGCCGTCCGCTCAGCGCAGTCGGCCGAGACACGAGCGACAGAAGCGGACCGCCGGCTCGTCCGCGTTGGCCGTCCCGCAGTGCTCGCAGCCGACGGTGCGCTCGGGTCCGGCGTGGTCGGCTCCGGGGCCTCCCTCGACGCGTGCACCGCGACCGCCCGCGGGGTCGTCCGCTGTACTTCCCGTCCCGCGGTCGGACCGCTCGCCCGCGGGGTCGGACGGGTCGCTCGCGCCGTCGAGCCCTGCCGGCGTCGACCGCTCCGGCGTGAAGTAGCGGAACAGGACGAACTCGAAACAGAGCACGACCCCGAGCGCGACTGCGGCGAACGCCCACCCCTCCATGCGCGGTGGTTCCGGCGGACCTGACTTCAGGGTTCGGCCGCGAGTATCGACGCTGATATCGAACCGGCGGCTCACCGGAGCTGCGCGAGGCACTCGCGGCAGTAGGTGTAGGTCTGTTCGTCGGCGTTTTCGGTCCCGCACTGGTGACAGCGGACGCCGCCGCCCTCGTCCGCTTCCTCCCGCGACCGGGGGTCGCGTTCCCCGACCGACCGCCCGCGTTCCCCCGATTGCGGCGGCGAGGCCTCGTTGGACTCCAGCGAGACGCCCCCCAGCGACCGTCCGTCCGAGAAGTACCGGACCAGCAACAGCTGCAGGAGGGTGAACCCGGCGAGATAGACCAGAATCCAGCCCCACGGTTCCATATCGTGCCATACGTTGCCACGGCACTTGGGTGTTTGGCCGGGAGGTGAAATCCGTTCGGCGTCGGGGCGGCGACCGAGGGGAACAGTGGCCGTCACTCGACGAGTCGGCGCAGTGGCGCCCGCACTCGCGGGAGGAGGACGATCAGCGGGAGCGCACCGAGGACCAGCCCGTGCGTGACCGTGTTCCCGAGCGTGCTGACCGCGGCGTCGGCGGCGGTCGCGGTCTCCTCGACGGTGAGGTAGGCGACGCCCTCGAAGACCGCCTGGACGAACGCGCCGAGCGTCGCGCCGACGGCCAGCGACCGGGGCCGGCTGGGGTCGTCGGCCACGTCGTGGAGGTACCAGCCGAACGCGGAGAACCCGACCACGTAGCCGATGAACCCGATCGGGTCGTCCAGCTCGTACCCCTCGAACACGTCGAGGACGCCCTCCCCGAGCGCCGCACCGAGTCCGATCGACAGCGTGGGGATCGCGGCCCTCGCGGCGAATATCAGCGTGTACGGGACGAAAAAGGGCTTCAGGTCCACGTCGACGGCGACCTCGCCGACCGACTCGGTGACCAGCAGTCCGAGCGCGAACAGTACCGCGCTGGCCGCGGCGAACGCCGCGTTGCGCTCCAACGACCCGGGTCCCGGGTTCGGCGCGGTAGCGTCCGTTTCACCACCGTCCCAGTTCGGCCCGTTCACGTGCCCGTCGGAACCGCCCTCTCCCGACGATCGGTCGATCTCCGTTCCCATCGCTTCCGGGTCGCCCCTCGCACCGCAAAACGCCTGCTATGAAACGGGCGCCCCGATACAGCGAGATATATATTCCACATACCAACGTTGAAGCCCGAAACCGAGAAAGTCGAACACAGTGTCGGCTGTGTTGGCAACGCTTCGACGGGATTCAGCACAGTTCGGGATGACCTGTCTCTGGCTATCGTTCACGATATCGTATATTTCGTTCTTCTATATATTTCAGGACGCTCGCGAGATCGCCGACGCGAGTCTGGACGGCTACCTCGAAGTGATCCTGCTGGGCGTGCCGACGGTCGTCCTGCTCGGCGGGACGGTGTGGCTGCGCGACACGTCGGTCGACGCCGAACTCCGGCCCCGGATCGTCTGGTGGACGGTCGGGATGGCGCTGTTTTTCGCCCTCGCGATGTACACCGCCCTGTTCGTCATCGAAGCCAGGTTCGACCACGGCGAGCGGTGGCTGATACTCCTGTTGTCCGTCGGGTTCGGCGCGTCCTCGGGGACGGTGACGGGCGTCCTGTCGATCCGGTCGAAACAGCGCGAGCGCCAGCGCAACGAGTCGCTGGCCGTCGCTCGCCGCACGGAGCGCGAGCGCAGTCAACTGGAGTATCTCAACCACTACCTCCGCCACGAGGTGCTCAACGAGGCCCAGAAGATCAACGGCTACGCCTCGTTGATCGACCGCGAAGCCGACGTGGACGGCGACGCCGCGGTCCACCTGGCGACGATCCGCGACAGCAGCGACGAGATCGCCGCCTTCGTCGGGTCCATCAGGACCATCCTCGACGCCTCGGACTACGATCCCGACCTGACGCCCGTCGACCTCCGGACGGTCGTCGAGGCCGAGGTCGAGCAGATCCGCCGCACGCACCCCGGAGTCGCCGTCGAGGTGGACGGGCCCGACGCCGTCCGCGTCCACGCGGGCGACCTCTGCAACCGGGTGTTCCGGAACCTCCTCGAGAACGCGATCGAACACAACGACGGCGACCTGTCGGTCTCGGTCGACATCTCCGCCGACGAGGAGTGGGCGACGGTGCGGCTCCGCGACGACGGCGACGGGATCCCACCGGCGGCCCGCGAGACGCTGTTCGAGCCGCCCGAGTCGGGCGACCACGGCTACGGGCTGTTCCTCACGAATCACCTCGTGCAGGTGTACGGCGGCCGGCTCGCCCTCGCCGAGACCGGCCCCGACGGCACCGAGTTCGTCGTCCGGTTTCCCGTCGTCGACGGCGCCGGAGCGACCGCCTCGGCTCGCGGGAACCGGAAGCTGGCCCTGTGACCGCCACGTTTTTGCCCGCCAGACGTGTCGTCCCGGACGAATATGTCCCCCTCCGTCCCTCCCTCCGACCGACCGGTCGACTCGTCGCCCGACCCGTCCCGCCGTCGGTTCCTCCGCGCGGGCGTCGGGGTCGCCGGCGCCCTCGGCCTCGCGGGCTGTGTGATCTCGGCCGAACCGTACACGGAAACCGTCGAGCGGTCGTTCGACCCCGGCGACGCCGACGAACTCGCCGTCCGGACCGACTCCGGCGACGTGACGCTCTCGGCCGGCGACGGCGAGGCCGTCTCGGGCACCGTCCGCAAGGCGTCCCGTTCCGGCGAGGGCGCCCTCGACGAGGTGACCGTCGAGGGGAGCGTCGCCGACGGCCGGCTCACCGTCGCACCGCAGTGGTCGAACGGGACCGAGAACGTCACCGTGAGTCTCGACCTGTCGGTCCCCGCCGGGCTCGCAGTCGTCGAGGCGTCGTCGAGCAACGGCGACGTCGACGCCGACGGCGTCGCCGGCGACGGCACCTACCGATCGACCAACGGGGACGTGACAGTCAGCGGCGTCGGCGGCTTCGTCACCGTCGAGTCGACGAACGGCGACCTCGACGCCAGCGACGTGGACGGCCTCGACGGTGCCACCACGACCAACGGGGACGTGACCGTCGACGTGCCCGCCCTCCGGGGCGACGCGACCTGCCGGTCGCGCAACGGCGACGTGACCGCCGCAGTCGCCGACGACCTCTCGGCGACCGTCACGCTGGCGACGGACAACGGCGACGCCGCCGTCGAGGGGGTGTCGATGACCGTCGACTCGTCGGACGACCACCGAGTCGAGGGGGCCATGGGCGACGGGACCCACGCGCTCGAAGTGCGGTCGACCAACGGCGACGTGACCCTGCTGGGCCTGTAGGGTCGCTCGACCGCTACGAGTGGTCCGGCGGCTGGCGCTCGCGCTGGAACTCGTCGAAGGCGTCCAGGTTCTCGGGCAGGTCGTACTCGAGCTTCCGTTCCTCGCGGCGGTCGACGTTGGCGTCTTCGAGGTCGTCGGCGACCGGTTCCCAGCCGTCCTTGACGGCGATCGAGCCGGCGGGCGTGCCGGCGGCGATATGGTGGGCCGGAACGTCCGTGCCGGCGATCGATTTGGCGGCGAGCACGGAGTTCTCGCCCATGCGGACGCCCGCGCGGACCATCGAGTCGTAGGTGACGCGAACGTCGTCCTCGATGACGGTGTGGTAGTTGTCGACGGCGGTCTGGTCGTTGACGTCGTGGTCGTGGCTGTAGACGTGGGCGTCGTCGGAGATGGAGACCCGATCCCCGATGGTCAGCATCCCGCGGTCGTCGAGGTGGACGTCGTCGTGGATCACGCAGTTGTCGCCGATAGAGATGTTGTGGCCGTAGGTGAAGGTGATGCCCTTGAAGAAGCGACAGCCGTCGCCGACCTCGGCGAAGAGGTGGTCGGCGAGCATCCGTCGGAAGCGGAGCGCGAACTCGACGTTGTCGGCCATCGGCGTGGCGTCGAACTGCCGCCAGAGCCACTGGAGGTACTTCGTGCGCTCGAACTCGCCGTCGTCCATCGTCTCGACCTCGGCGTAGTACTCGCTCTCGAGGGTGACGTTGCAGGGGTCGTACCCCTGGAGGCGGACCCGCTCGGCGGGGGTGACCTCGCCGCCCGACTGCCAGCGCTCGTAGGCCTCCCGGTCGCCCATCAGGTCGACGAGCACGTCCTCGACCACGTCGCAGGTGTCCTCCTCGCCCGAGAGTCGCCGGTCGACTTCCTCGATGAACGCGTGGATGCCTTCCTCGCCGCCCGGCGGGAGCGAGACGTGGCGCTTTGTCATACCGCGGAGGAAGGCCGCGCCGGCAATATGGGTTTCCTTCCCGGCGGCCACCACCGGGAGCCACCCCCGCCACCGGCACGCGACGGCGCCACCCTCCACGGGCCTTAAGCCCCACAGGCCCCACGTCCGGACGATGACCGACGGCGCCGGCCTCCGCGGCCTCCTCTGGAACGAGCGCGAGCGACGGCCCCGCGCGCTCTGGCGGTTCGCCCTCGCCCTGTTCCTCCTCCTCGTCGGCGGAATCGGCGGCGTCCTCGCGGCGTCCGGGCTGGCCGCGCTCGCGCCGAGCACCGCCGGTCCGACGCCGACCGCGCTCGTCACCGTCGCCGCTCGAACCCTCCAGGTCGCCGGCTTCGTCGCCGGCACCCTCGGCGCCGCCTGGCTGGTCGACCGGCGCGAACTCTCGGACCTGGGACTCGACCGCTCGCCGGCGTGGTGGGCCGACCTGGGGTTCGGCCTCGCGCTCGGCGTCGCGCTCCCGGCGCTCGTGTTCGCGGTCGAACTCGCGGCCGGCTTCGTCCGCGTGACCGGTCTCGTCGTCACCAGATCCGACCCGTCGCTCGCCATCGGTCCCGGCGTCGCGCCCGCGCTGGCGCTCTCGCTCACCCTCGCCTACTTCGTCGGCGTCGGCGTCTTCGAGGAGTTGCTCTTCCGCGGGTACCTGCTGACCAACGTCGCCGAAGGGCTCGCGGGCTGGCGCGGGATCGGCCTCGGGGGTTCCTTCGCGGGCGCGACGGTCGTCTCCAGCCTCGCCTTCGGCGTCGGCCACTGGCTGAACCCCAACGTCACCGCACTGGCGCTGGTCAACATCGCGCTGTTCGGCGGCCTGTTCGCCGCCAGCTACCTCCTGACCGGGCGGATCGCCGCCGCGGTCGGCCTGCACGTCACCTGGAACTTCTCGATCGCCTCCCTGTTCGGTTTCCCCGTCAGCGGCTTCACGACGCCGGTGACCGCCGTCGCCGTCGAACAGTCCGGCCCCCCGCTCGCGACCGGTGGGTCGTTCGGCCCCGAGGGCGGCCTCGTCGCGCTGGGCGCGCTCCTCGCCGGGTTCGGCGCGCTCGCGGGGTGGGTCGGATGGCGCGAAGGGGAGCTTCGCTGGCGCGAGTCCATCGCGCGCCCGATGCTCCGAGACGCGGCGGGCGACGGTACAACGGCCCCGACGCGGGACGGTCGCGAGCGCGCAGACGAGTCGGCGACCGAGTAGCCAGGGGTAACGAAAAGACGTGTTTCACCCTCCGAAACGGCGATACGGGACCCCTCGCTACCACGGGATATGACAGACCAGTCGAGCGGGCGCGACGGCGAGAGCGGAACCGGACCTGCGCCGACGGGGTCGGTGTCCAGACGGCGACTGCTGGCGTCGGTGACGACGGCTGTGGGCGCGAGCGCGGTACCGGGCCGCGCGTCCGCGGCGCCGACCGGCGAAACGGACGACATCGCGGACATCGGTGGGGCGACCCGGTCGGAGGCCTGGGTCGAGACGAACGTCGACACGGACGGCGACGGGACCGCCGACCGGGTCCACGTCAGGGTGTCGTACCCCGAGGGATCGGCCGACGGCGAGCGACCGCCCGTGATCGCGGTCGCGAGCCCCTATCACGGCGAGCAGACCCACGGCGACGCGACCGCGGCGATGTACTACGACCGGTCGATCGCGCCCGCTCCGGACGACGGCAGCGGCGCCGACGCCTCGACGAACGCGAGCCAGCCGGCGACGCTCGGCGCCCCGTCGGCAGGGGGATCAGGCCCCGCACACTCGCCGATCGGCGGCTCGACCGCGGCCCGTCGCGTCGAGCGCCGGTACCTCCCGCAGGGGTACGCCGTCGCGCGGGTCTCCTCGCTGGGGACGGCCCGCTCGACCGGCTGTTACACCGCCGCCGGGCCGCCGACGGTCGCCGCGCTCGAATCGGTCGTCGACTGGTTCAACGGCCGCGGGACGGCGTACGACGCCCCCGAGGGCGGCGCGGAAGTCGCGGCCGACTGGACGAACGGTCGGACCGGGATGATCGGCGGGTCGGCGCTGGGGGAACTCGCCAACGGGACGGCGACCACCGGCGTCGACGGCCTGGAGACCATCGTCCCCCAGTCCGCGAACGTCGGCCAGTACGGCCTCTTCCGCTCGAACGGGACGCCGATATCCGTCGTCCCCGACGGCAGCGACGGGATGACGGACATCGGTACGTGGATCCAGGCGAGCAACGCCAGGCGCGACGACTGCGGCCGCTGGACCGAGCGCACCGAGGCGGGCCAGGACCTGGCGACCGGCGACTACAACGACTTCTGGCACGAGCGGACCTTCCTCGCCGACGCCGACGCGATCGACTGTTCGGTTCTGATCGCCCACGCGGTCGACGACCCGATCGTCAAGCCGAACAACGCCGCCGACTGGTACGAGACGCTCGCGGCCCGCGACGTGCCCCTGAGGCTCTGGCTCTACGAGGGCGGCCACAGGGGCCCCGCCGGCGACGCGTGGGAGCGGACCCTCGACCGCTGGTGGGCCCACTGGCTGAAAGACGAGGACACCGGGGTGATGGACGAGGACCCGGTGACCGTCGTCCGCGGCGGCCGGTCGGCCGCCGAGGGGTCGATGGAGAGCTACGGGGAGTGGCCCGTTCCGACCGCCGAGCCCGCGACCCTTCGGTTCGAGTCCGGCGGCGCGACGAGCGGCGCGGTGACGACGGGCGAGCCGGGTTCCGGGACCGAGACACTCGTCGACGATCCGTCGACGCCGGCGACCGACCTGGTCGCCGCCGACGAGTCGCCCCACCGCCTGCGCTACGAGACGCCGCCGCTCGCCGAGTCGGTCCACGTCAGCGGACGGGTCGTCCCGTCGCTGTCGCTGTCGCTCGACGAGCCGACCGTCGTCAGCGTCGCGCTCGTCGAGTACGGTCGCTTCTCGGCGGACGTCGTCACCCGCGGCTGGGCGGACCCGCTGAACCGACCGTCCTACGGCGACCACGACACGCCGCTCGCCTACCGGCAGTCGCTCCGGGAGTCCGCCCCGCTGCCCGACGACGGGCGGGTCCGCGTCGAGTTCCCGCTCCAGGCGACCGACCACGTCTTCGAGGCCGACTCGCGGATCGGGCTGGTCGTCTACGCGAGCGATAGCGAGTTCACGCTCCACCCGCCCGGAAATCGGGAGGTCGGGCTGTCGCTGGCCGATAGCGGCGTCGGCCTTCCCGTCGCCGGCGGCGAGTCGGCGCTCGTCAAGGCGTTCGCCGACGAGCCGACCGACACGGCGACCGGAACACCGAACGGCGCGACGACGAGCACCGGTCCCGATACCGACTCGCCGACCGCGACCGCACCGACGGACCGGCCGACCGGGACAACCGGCGGGACGGCCGTGTCCACCGTGGCTCCGGACGGCGACGTGACGGCGGACGGGACCACGAGCGGCGGCGGGCCGGGCTTCGGCGTCGGCGGCGCACTGGCCGCGCTCGGCGGGCTCGGGGGGCTGATACGTCGCGATTCGGACGACGAGGACTGAGTGGTCCGCCGCGAGCGCGAGCGGGTCCACACCGCCGATCCAATTCTTTACTCGAACCCGACTCAGAGGGGGATTATATGCCCGTGTGTCCACATCACTGGTAATGACGCACCTGTACGCGATCCAGCGCGAAATCCTCGAGTTCCTGGACGACCGAGCCAGCGCGGACACGACAGCCATCCGCCGACAGCTCGCGTACACCGCCGACGTGACCGTCACGTACGACGCCCTCGAACCGCACCTCGACCAGCTCGAAGACGCCGGCTACATCAGTTCGGTGGGCGCGGACGAACCCGGCGCGACGTACTACCGGCAGGCCGACGCCGCGACCGTCCAGCCCCAGACCGCGAGCGACTGACCGGGGCCGAGACCGGAGCGGCCGCCGCCGCGGCGCGCAACCGCGGCGGCTAAGTGCGACGACCACCAAGCCTCCGGGCATGGACCAGCGCGAACTCGGCGATTCGGGCGTCTCGGTCAGCGAGGTCGGCTTCGGCGCGTGGGTCGTCGGCACCGACTGGTGGGGCGACCGCACGCGCGAACAGGCCGTCGACATGCTGCACCACGCGGTCGACCGCGGCATCACGTACTTCGACACCGGCGACGTGTACGGTCACGGCGACAGCGAGGAACTCGTCGGCGAGGCGCTCGGGGAGTACCGCGACGAGGTGACGATCTCGACGAAAGTCGGCTACGACTTCTACAACAACCCCCAGGCCGGCCACGGCGAACTCCCCAAGCGCGTCGACCCCGAGTGGGTCGAGACGGCGCTCGACCGCTCGCTCGACAGGCTCGACATGGAGTACGTCGACCACCTGATGCTCCACAACGCGAACGTCGACGAGGTCGACGCGGACGTGCTGGAGACGCTCGACGCGCTCGAAGAGTCGGGCCGCGTCGACTCGATCGGGTGGGCGCTGGGCCCCTCGATCGGCTGGCTCGCCGAAGCGGAGAAGGCGGTCGAGGAAGGCTTCGACGCCGTTCAACTGGTGTTCAACGTCTTCGAGCAGACGCCCGGCCGCCACACCCTCGAAACCATCCGCGAACTGGACGCCGAGACGAGCGTCATCCCGCGGGTGCCCCACTCTTCCGGACTGTTGAACGAGCAGGTCACTCCCGACACCGAACTCGGCGAGGGCGACCACCGCGCCCACCGGCCCGACGAGTGGTACGAGACGGGCTGGGAGAAAGTCGAGGCGCTGCGCTTCCTGGAGGACCCAGAGGGCGTCGAGGGCACCCGCACGATGGCCCAGGCGTCGATCCGCTGGCTGCTCGGTCACGACGCGGTCGCGACGGTCACGCCCACCTTCCGTACCACCGACGACGTCGACGAGTGGGCCGGCGCCGCCGACGTGCCGCCGCTGTCGGACGCCGAGATGGAGCGCGTCGAGGCGCTGTATCAGGACAACTTCGGCGTCGACCGGGACGACGGCATGGACGCCCTGCGCTCGTCGGTCGGCGGCGCCGACCTGCAGGACACCGGCAAGAAGTCCGCCGGCGACTGACGCGTGGTCCGACCGCAGGGAGGACCACGTTGATGCGAGCGGCGTAGCCGCGAGCCACACCGACACCCGCCGCGAGCCACGTCGACGGACCTTCCTTTCGACACCAGATCGCGAACCCCTCTGTTTCAGTTCAAACCGGCGCTATCCCTCGATTTCTGCCGAACCCCCTCGTTTCGACTCGAACCCCGCTCACGTCTTGCGATTCGCTGGCACGGATTTCACTTTCACCCCGCCCCGTCAGACGCCCGTCACACGGCCGCAGTCGTGCGGTTTCGGATCGGCCGTTCGGCGGCGGTCGTTCCAGGCGAAATAGGGGTCGGTGGAGGCGGGAGTGACCTCGCTGCTCGCGGCTACGCCGCTCGCATCAACGTGGTCCTCCCTGCGGTCGGACCGCGCGTCAGTCGAGCCGGTCGAAGGTCTTCTCGGCCCACTGGACGGCGTAGTCGGCGCCGTACTCGCGGTAGGCGTCGGTGTCGAGCGCGCCGAAGGGAGTCGGGGGCTCGGTCCCGTGTTTCACGGCGGCGCAGGCCAACTCGGCGGCGTCGCCGAAACCCGTCTCGCCGCGGGCGAGTTCGGTCGAGAGGTCGGCGAGCCTGGGTTCGAGGCGCTCGCCGGCGTCGACCCACGCGTCGAAGAGTTCGGGGCGGTCGCCGTCCCAGTCCGCGAAGACCTCGCGGGCGTGGAGACCCAGGTAGGCGTCGTACAGCGCGGCGGCGAGCTGGTAGGTGCTCGTCGGGTCGAGCCGGCCCTCGCCGGCCGCCGTCAGGTCGCGGTAGCGCTCGCCGAAGAACCCGAGGAAGTGCTCCGGGCGGTCGAGGCCGACCTGGACGAGCGCCTCGGCGACCAGGAAGTCGACGAAGGCGTCGGGCGACCCCTCCAGGCGGGGCTTGACGAGGACGACCGGCGGCTCGGTCTGGCGGGTCCAGGCGACGCCGCCGTCCCCGGGCGCGCCGACGGTCAACTCGTCGCTCGCGTACCGTCGGAGCAGCTCGGGGGCGTCGGCCGGGAGCCACTCGTCGGGGTAGGTGCGCGGATCGAGCGCGTCGGTGACCAGCGCCAGGTCCTCGGCCTGGGCGGCCGGGAGCGTCTCGAAGTCCCGCGCGCAGTCGAGCACGAGCGCGCCCGGTGCCTGCTCGTCGCGGACGGCCGAAAGGCCCGTCGAGAGGTCCCGCTCGCTGAACATCAGCGGCGCCCTCTCGTCTGCTGGCCACTCGCGGCCGGGGGTGCGCTCAGGTCCGACGCGGCGCTCGGCGAAGCGGTCATGTCCGTCGTCAGGGGTCGTCCGCGGTAAACCCCATCGGTTCCGCTTCGAGGACGCGATGCCGTCGCGGTACCGCGACGGCGACCCGCGCGAACGTTTACATCAGATGACGGGGCCAAGCCGGACCGTATGGTCGACGACGTTTCGCGGCGAGGCGTCCTGCTGGCAGGGGGCGCCGCGCTGTCGGGAGGGTATCGCGACGAAACTGGGTCCCCGTTCGGCGGCTGCCAGCGGTCGCCGCGACGAGGCGCCGCCGGAACGGACGGCGGTCGCGTTTTCGTCGGCGAACTCACGGAGCGTCCCGGCGAGGACGACGCGAAAACGCGACCGGCGCTCGTGCATACGAACGAGGAGGGAGCGGTGGTCTGGGAGCGGTCGTACGACCCGCCGTACGATCCGTTCCTCCCGAGCGGCGTCGTTCCGGACGCCGACGGCCACTTCCACGTCGACACCGGGACCGACGCCCTTCCCGACACGGAGCGCCACGCTCGACGGGACCGAGCCGCCGACCGCTGCAGGGACAGCGACGGCACCCTCGCCGCCCGCGGGAACGACGGCTTCGACCCCACAGCCGGGGTCGGCCGCGACGGACGACACCACTCAGGCGCCGGAGAAAGAGTCGACCGCCGTCGCGGACGGTCCGGGTTCGGGATCGGCGCGACGCTGGCGGCGCTGGGCGGGAGCGCGCTGCCGGCCCGGCTGCGAGGTGCGTCGACGGACGGGGAGTGACCCGTCCGGTTCGAGTCCCACCGAGTGGTGCTTACGACAGGAAGACGACGACGAGCGCGAGCGCGAGCAGTGCAGCGATGCCGATCGTCCCGAGCGTGAACTTCGTCGCGTAGCTCATGTCGGGCGCTTTCGCGGCCAGCGACCTAAAGGCCCCGTTCCCGCACGGCCGAACCGGTCGCCTGACGCTCCGGGCCCGCCGCGATCCCGCGACCGAATGTGGGATCCTTATCAGGACGCCGGAGTTACTGACGACCGTATGACGAGTGGTCTCTCGAGACGGCGGCTGTTGACTGGTGCGGGGGTCCTGGCGTCCGGCGTGGCTCTCGGTGGGGTCGCGGGAGCGTCCCGGGGTGACGGTGTGGACGACGCCGACGCGGCGGAGGAGTTGCCCCTCCGCTGGAATCGGACGTACTCCGACGCCGCGTACAACGGGGCGGCGTCCGTCGTCGAGGCGGACGGCCAGTACGTCGTCCTGGGCCAGTCAGGGGCCCAGGCGAGGGGAATTCCGGGCTGGCTGTTCGGCATCGACGCGACGAGCGGGGAAGGGGAATGGATGGCGACGGTGGCGAGCGACGACCGTCAGGCGCCGACGTTCCAGACGCACGTGCCCGCCGACGACGGCGACGGCTACGCGCTGGTCGGCGTCCGCGCCCAGTCCGGGACGTCGTCGCTGGTCCGGACGGACGCCGAGGGGGCGATCCAGTGGTGGGAGACGTACGAGGGCGAGGCGGACGGCGACGCGAGCGCGAACGTGCTCGCGCGCGACGGCATCGCCACCGGCGACGGGTACCTGATCGCCGGGGCGCGCAGCGGCGAGCAGGGCACCGACCCGCGAGGGGTCGTCGTCCGGACCGGACCGGACGGGGGCGAACGGTCGCGGACGCGACTGTTCCCCGACCAGCAGTCCGAGATCCTGAGCGTCGTGCCGGACGGCGACGGGTACGTGGGCGCGGCGGCCGTCCGGTCGTCCTCCGGCGACGGGCCGACGGTGCGGGCGGTCCTGTTCCGGGCGGACGCCGACGACCAGGTGGAGTGGCGCGAGGCGTTCACGGCCCCGACCGACGGCGACCCGCTCGGTCAGAACCAGCTGGTCGACCTCGCGCCGGACGGGGACGGCTACGTCGCGACCGGATACGCCGCGAGCAACTCGTTCGAGACGGTCGACGGCTGGGTGCTCTCGGTCGACGGCTCCGGGCAGCGGCGGGCGACCCGCAGGCTGTCGCCCCGGCCCGTGACGCTGTTCACTGCCGTCACGACCACGACCGACGGCGTCGTCGTCGCGGGTCAGGGCAGCGAGTCCGTCGGCAGTCAGACGGCGGTCGGCGTGGTCGGCGAACTCGGCGACGGGCTCGACGGCAACTGGAGCAAGCAGGTCTCGGTCGGACCGATCAACAACGTCCGCGACGTGATCGCCACCGACGACGGCGGGGTCGCACTCGCGGGGATCACGCAGTATCAGTCCCAGAACGCGACCCCGCGGAGCGAGGCGTGGCTCGTCAAACTCGGCGGCGAGGACGCCCCCCGAGTCACGGCGACGGCGCCCGGAACGGACGACTCGTCGACCGCGACGCCCTCGCCGACGCCCACCCAGTCGCCGTCACCCGCGCCGACGGTGACCCCGTCGCCGACCCCGACGGCGACCGCGACACCCGTACCCACCGACGACGCGACGCCGGCCGGGACGGATCCGGGGGAGACGACCGCGAGCGGCGGCCCCGGTTTCGGTGTCGGCGCGGCGCTGGCCGCGCTGGGCGGGACGGCACTGTACCAGCGGGCCCGCGACGAGGACTAGTCAGTCGTCGCTCCCGCCGGCGCCGACGCCCGAAGCGCGGCCCCCTCGCGCCACTCGCCCGACCGGACGCGACCGGTGTTGCCCGCCGTCTTCACGTGGAAGTCCGCGACGATGGCGGCGTCGCTCAGCGCGGTCCTGACCGTCAGGAAGTCGGTGACGCGCGGGAGCACCCGCACCGCCCCTCTACCTTCGGGTATCGGAACTGCGGGACCGGCCGACCCGGATCGAACGGTGACTCACCGCGGGCCGGTCCGGTCGAAGACGACCTCGCCGCCGACGACCGTCGCTCGCACGTCGATGTCGGCGATCTCGTCGGGGTCGGCGTCCCACGGCGACCGGTCGAGGACGACGAGATCGGCGAGTTTCCCCGGCTCGACGGTGCCGAGGCGGTCCTCGTCGAACCCCGCGTACGCGGCGCCGCCCGTGTAGGCCCGGAGCGCCTCTGTCACCGAGAGCCGCTGGCGGTCGTCGGGGGCGGTCACCGCTTGCCGGACGCCGAACAGCGGGTCGAGCGGCATGCAGTCGCTCCCGAAGGCCAGATCCGCTCCCGCGTCGAGCAGGTCGGCGAACCGGTTCGAGGCCAGCCGCCGCTCCTCGCCCAGGCGACGAGCGTAGAGCCCGTCCGCCCGCGCCCACTTCAGGAAGTTCGGCTGCATCGACGCGACCACGTCCGATTCGGCGATGCGTTCGACCAGCTCGTCGGTCAGCACCTCGGCGTGTTCGATCCGGTGACGCGCGCCGTCGGCGGCTTCGAGGGCGTCGAGGGTTTCACGGATCGCCTCGTCGCCGATGGCGTGGACCGCGACCTGTAGGTCCACCGCCTCCGCGCGGGCGACGAGTTCCCCGAGGTCCGCGGGGTCGACCGCCCACTGGCCGCGGGCGTCCCCGTCGGTGTCTCCTGGGTCCGGGTCGGCGTCGGCGTACGGTTCGGAGAGCTTCGCGGTCCGGCCGCCGATGGAACCGTCGGTGTAGGTCTTGATCGCGCCCGTCCGAACGCGGTCGCTCCCGTGGTTCGTTCGGAGGCCGAGCTCGGCGATCGCGTCGAGGTGGTCGCTCCAGTAGTTCAGTCGGACGCGGACGGGGAGCGCGCCGACGCGGTCGAGTTCGCGATAGACGGCGGGCGCCTCCGACCTGCGGACCATGTCGTGGACGCCGACGACGCCGAGTTCGGTCGCCCGCTCCGTGGCGGCGTGCACCGCCCGCCGCATCGCCGGGCGGTCGGGCTCGACGGCCGCCCACAGCGCGTCGAGGGCGCCCTCGACGACGACGCCGGTCGGCTCACCGGCTCGGGTGCGCACGTCCGCGTCGGGCATCTCGTCGCGGAGGCGGTGGAGGGCGACGGAGTCGAGCGACGCGAGGTGCATGTCCTCCCGAACGGCCGCGACGGGGCGGTCCGTGTCGACCCCGTCGAGGTCCGCGGCGGTGAGATATCGGTCGTCGTCCCACGCGCTCTCGTCGTAGCCGAAGCCCAGCACCCACTCCCGATCCGGACCCCCCTCGGCGTCGAGATCGGCCGCGCGGGCCGCGAGCAACTCGACGGCCGCCTCGGGCGAGTCGGCCGCCGAGAGGTCGGCGTTGACGAGCCGCCGGCCGACCATCGGCAGGTGCGTGTGCGCGTCGATGAACCCGGGGAGGACAACGCGACCCTCGCAGTCGCGGACCGTCGTCTCGACGCCCGCGAGATGCTCGACGTCCTGCGCGCTCCCGACGGCGGCGATCCGGCCGTCCCGCACTGCGACCGCTTCGGCCGTCTCGTCTGGGTCTGTCAGCGCGTGGACCTCGGCGTTCGTCAGGACCAGATCCGCGGCGGCTGTCATGCGTGGAGTTCCGGGGCGGTAGCGTGGTAAGCGTTCGGGCGACGCGGTGGGGCGAACGTCAGAACCGAATCTGCTGGCGCGACCGCTCGCTCGGTTGTTCCCGCGACCCCTCGCTCACGAGACGCGCATCGAGCGGTACAGCGCGAGGGCGGTCATCGCGCCGACGACGAGCAGGTAGGCGACCCCTCCGCCGACGGCCGAGAGCGTCACGTCCGCGGAGAAGCCGGCGGCGACGGCGAGTTCGACGGGGGCGTGTCCGGGGAGGAGAGCCGCGTACGCCGGCGAGTCGGCCAGCGGGTTCTGGACGAGGAAGAGGTCGAGCATGGTTCCGAACAGCGCGAGGTAGACCCCGGCGAGCCGGTCGACGACGAGGCCGGCGAGCGCGCCGAGGAGGCCGTAGACGAGGGCGGCCAGCAGGGTCGCGCCCGCGAGGACGAGGGGGCGTTCGGGCACGAAGACGGTCGCGGCCGTCGCGACGGAGACGCCGGCGACGACGGTGCCGACGACGGCCAGCAGGCCGAAGCGGGCGAGGAGCACCGACGCGGGGTTCGCGCCGGCGACGACGAGGCGGGCGTCGGCGTCGCGGGCGGTCTGCATCAGGAAGACGCCGGCCAGCGCGCCGACGAGGGCGCCGACGAGCGGGACCGTGAACACGGCGTAGACGCTGGCCATCTCGACCGTCTGCGTCCCGGCGCCGGGCACGTCCAGCGGCACGGTACTCGCGGGGACCAGTCGGGTGAACGCGCCGATCAGGTAGGCCGGGAGGAACACGAACAGCGCCAGCAGGACCGGCGTGCGAGCGTACTCGCGGAGACCGCTCGCGAACGCGGCCAGCGCCGTCGAACTGCCGTCGCCGGACTCGACGGACGGACGAGGCCTGTCGACGCTCACGCGCCCTCACCCCCGTTCGCGACGCGGACGTAGGCACCGAGCACGAGGGCGAACAGGACGCCGAGATACGCCAGTCCCGCCAGCGCTTCGTCGGTCGCGACCGCCCCCTCTAGGACGGCGGACCGGAAGAGCGCGTGGGGGTAGTGCAGCGGGAGGAGGGTCACGATCGGCGAGTCCACGTCGACGACGCCGCTGGCGAGGAAGTCGTCGAAGTCCGCGACGAAGACGAGGACGAGCGCCCCCTCCAGTTCCCGGGGGAGAACCGTCCCGATCAGCACGCCGATGAGGCCGTAGGTCAGCGCCGCGAGGACGAGCGCGCCGAAGGCGGCCGCGGGCGCGGCGACGTCGACGCGCCACCACAGCGTCGCGAAGGTGACGACCGCCGAGCCGACGCTGACCGCGGCGACCGTTCCGAGGCGGGCCCCGAACAGCTCGGCGCGGGAGAAGCCACAGACCGCGAGTCGGCCGTCGGCCTGGACGGCGCTGACGACCTGGAAGAGACCGATCAACCCCGCGAGGAACGCGGCGGCGAATACGGCGCCGTTGATCCGGCCAAGGGTCGTCGGGACCGCCGTCATGTACGGGAACTCCGGGAACGACGCCATCGCGCGGCCGTACCCCTCGACGACCAGCGGCGGGAGCGCGAGCAGCAGGACGACGTGGACGGGTTCCCGCAGGAACTCGCGGACGTGCGCGAGGACACCGGCCGCGAGGCGGTCGCGGCGCGTGCGGTCGGCGGGCGGACTGCCGGCCGTGTCACCGCCGCTGGCGGTCGCGCCGCCGCTCATCACGCCACCTCCGTCGGGTCGGGGACGGCGTCGTCCCCGGGCCGGTCCGCCGGGGCGCCGTCAGCGTCGGTCTCGACGAGGTCGCCGTCACGAAGTTCGTAGATGCGGTCGAAGCGCTCGCGCTCGCTGACGAAGTGAGAGATGATCGCGATGGCCGTCCCGCGCTCGGTGAGTTCCTCGGTCAGCTCCCAGAACGCGAGGTAGGTCTCCCAGTCGAAGCCGGTGTACGGCTCGTCGAGCAGGAGCACGTCGGGGTCGTGCAGCAGGGCGACCGCGAGGTTGACCTTCTGGCGGTTGCCGCCGCTGAGGTGGCGCACCTGGTAGTCGAGGAACTGCGCGAAGTCCAGCCGGTCGGTGAGACGCTCGCGCGCGTCTTCGACGGCCTCGTCGGAGAGCCCGTAGGCGGCCCCGAACAGGTCGAACGTCTCCGCGACGGTCAGGCGATCGTACAGCAGCGACTCCTGTGGACACCAGCCGACGCGGCCCGACCGGTCGACCGACCCCGCGTCCGCGTCGAGCGCGCCGACGAGGATCTGCATGAGCGTCGACTTCCCCGACCCGTTGGCGCCGACGATCCCCACGATCTCCCCCGCACCGATCTCGAGGTCGACGCCGTCGAGCACGTCCACGCCGCGTCCCCACGGGAGCCGCGAGTCGTACGTCTTCTCGATGCCGGTCCCGCGCAGGACGATACCGTTACCGCCGTCGGTACCTCCGTCTGCTGCAATCGGAATATTCGGCATATACAAAATATTCTGTAAGGAACGATTTAAGCGTTGGGGGCGCCGAGTGTCGGGTATCGAAGCGGGCGCTCGCGGTCGGTCGCGGCTGCCCGGACCCAGCCATGAGTGACCCAGAACCAGACGATCCGGTCGAATCGGCGCGCGCGGCGGTCATCGACGCGCTGGAGCGTAGCGCGGAAGTCTACGGCGCCAAGCGCAGCTACGGGCGACTGTTCGGGATCCTCCTGTTCGAGCCCGACCCCGTCTCGCTGGACGCGCTCGCGGAGGAGAGCGGCTACGCGAAGTCGACGGTCAGCACCGCGATGACCACGCTGGAACGGTTCCATCTCGTCCACCGGCGCTCGCTCCCCGGCGAGGGGAAGAAGGCCTTCTTCGAGGCCGAGACGGACCTGTGGTACGTCTTCCAGCAGTTCCTCGGCCAGGAGGTCGCCCGCGAGATCCGGATCATGTCCCGCGCGCTCGAGGAGGCCGCCGCGGACCTGGAAGACGCCGAGGACGAGCGCGCCGAGTACCACCTCGAACAGGTGCGGAAACTCCAGCGCGTCTACGACCGCAGCGACCGTCTGGTCTCGCTGCTGACCAGCCAGCCGCTGGACCGGCTGACCGACCTCCTCGGGCTCTCCGGTGGGTCGGACGACCGGTAGCGACACGCCGCGAGGCGACGCCGACCGCCCGGCGCCTGCGACAGCAACTGTTAGGGGCGTCCACCGCGAGGCTCCGGGCATGACCGACGACTCCGACGCCGACGCGACCGACGCGACCGTCGAGGGCGCCGAGTCCGGGGACGGTGCCGACCCCGAGACCCTCGCCGACCGCGTCGTGGACGGCGACCTCCGCCTCTACGAACTCGACGAGCACACCGACGCCGAGACCGCGGCGACCGCCCGCCGGCTGGTCGTCGAGCGCGACACCGGCGTCGACCTCTCGGCCACCGGCGACTACGCGTTCGCCGCGGAATCGGCCGAGTCGAACATCGAGAACCTCGTCGGCGGCGCCCAGCTGCCGGTCGGCGTCGCGGGGCCCGTCGAAGTCCACGGCGAGGCCGCCGACGGCGAGTTCTACCTCCCCATCGCCACCACCGAGGGCGCCCTGGTCGCCAGCGTCAACCGCGGCTGTTCGGCTATCTCCGCCGCCGGCGGTGCGACGGTCCGGGTGACCAAACGCGGGATGACTCGCGCCCCGGTCTTCCGCGTCGACGGCGTGGCCGAGGGCGCCGAGGTCGCCGAGTGGGTCGGGGACAACGAGGACCGCCTCGCCGACGCCGCCGAGGAGACGACGAGCCACGGTCGCCTCCAGTCGGTGACGCCCTACGTCGTCGGCGACTCCGTCTTCCTGCGCTTTTCCTACGACACCGGCGACGCCAACGGGATGAACATGGCGACCATCGCCACCCGCGCCGCGGCCGAACTCGTCGAAGCGGAGACGCCGGCCTCGCTGGTCGCGCTGTCGGGCAACCTCTGTACGGACAAGAAGCCCGCCGCCATCAACGCCGTCGAGGGGCGGGGCCACACCGTGACGGCGGACGTGACCATCCCCCGCGCGGTCGTCGAGGAACGGTTCGGGACCACCCCGGAAGCCATCGAGGAGGCCAACACGCGCAAGAACCTGATCGGCAGCGCCAAAGCGGGGAGCCTCGGGTTCAACGCCCAGGCGGCCAACGTCGTCGCGGGCGTCTTCATCGCCACCGGCCAGGACGAGGCCCACGTCGTCGAGGGGAGCAACTGCATCACCACCGTCGAGGCCCGCGACGAGGAGCTCTACGCCAGCGTCAACCTCGCCAGCCTGCAGGTCGGCACGGTCGGCGGCGGCACCGATCTGGCCACCCAGTCGGAGCTGCTCGACGTGATCGGGTTCGCCGGCGGCGGCGACCCCGTCGGCTCGAACAGCGACGCCCTCGCGGAAGTCATCGCCGCCGGCGCGCTCGCGGGCGAGCTCTCACTCGTCTCCGCGCTCGCCTCCCGACACCTCTCCAGCGCCCACGAGGAACTCGGTCGGTAGGCAGTATCTGACGTGCGAACGCCGTTTCATCGTCGACAGTCGTTCCACTTTCACTTCCGCTCCGGTGACGGCTGGCGTTTACCTACCGGGGCCCGGTAGTTCGACTGCGTCCGACCGGGAGCCCCGGCGGGCGCGCTCACACCCATGCCTTCGAACAGCACCGCGGACCGCAGCGTCCGCACGACAGCGAGCGACGAGCCGTCGATCGAGGGGGACGGTGACGAGTGTCGCGACGATGCCGGCGGCGAGCGCGGCGACGGGGACCTGCCGGTGCGCCGGGCGACCCGGATCATGCGGCTCCTGAAGCTCGCGGCGACGACGCTGGCCGCCCTCGCCGGCGCCGCGAAAGCGCTCGGCCTGGTCTGAGCGCCCCTATCCACCGACGCGCTGTCCGTCCGGGGGCCGTGTCGTCACCGCCACGGGCGCCGGAGAAACGCCTATTGCGGTCGCTTCCCTGCTACCCGACGATGGACGAGAAGGCACCGATCTACGCGGCCGCCGCGGGCGTCATCGCGCCGGTGGCGACCGTCCGCCTCGTCGGCGGTGCCGTCGACGCCGGCGTCCTGAACCCGATCGTCGGCCTCGTCTTCCTCTTTCTCGGTCCCGTCCTCGGGATCGTCTGGGTCGTCTCGGCGGCCTGGAAGCTCGGCCTGACCGGCTGGGACCCGCTCGACCGGTTCCGCTCGCGGGCCACCGTCCGAGAGGACATCCCCGCGCAGTTCCACGACGCCATGAGCCACGAGACGCTGGACGAGCCCAAACACGAGGGGAAGATCCCCACGAACCTGTTCGTCTACTGCCTGGTCTACCTCGTCGGCGTCCCGATATTCGCGGTCGTGTTCATCCTCTAAAGTAGTCGATAGGTCCCCCGATTCTCGGTCGCCTCACCCGCTCGAACGAGCTTTTCGAGGGTTTTCCGCGTGTACTCGGCGTCGACCCCCCGTTCGGCGGCGTAGTCGACGACCGCTTCCTCGGTCGCCTCGTCGACTTCGCGGACGGCCTCGCGAACCCGCTCCTTCCGGCTCTTGGACCCGCTGGACTCCATCGCTCGTTCGCCCGCCTCGGCGACCGCGTCGGCGTCGAGGCCCGACCCCTCCAGATACTCGGCGTCGGAGGGACCCGCGTCGTCGATCTGGCGCTCCATCTCGGTGAACGAATCGAGTTCGGCGAAGGCGTCGCCGTGACCCTGTCGGTTGGCGAGCATCGACGCGCGCACCTCGCGGGCGTGGTCCTCTTCCTCGGTGGAGACGAACTTCTTGCGTTTGGCGTACTGGCGAGTCGTCCCGCAGCGGGGGCACTGACTCGTCTCCGGTCGGCCCTCGACGACCCAGAGCATCGAACAGTCGCTACAGCCCACGACGGCGTACATCACTGGTGGGTATCGCCCCCGCCGGTATCAACGTTCGGCAACCGGGGCGAAAGTGGCCCGGTCGCCGAAGCGACTACCCTCGCAACTCCGACAGCGTCTCACGGATCGCCTCGACGTACCCCTCACGCGAGTAGCCGAGCCGTCCGATCCAGACCTCCTGGTAGGAGGGGTGAACGAGCGGAACGAGCGTCGTCCCCAACTGCTCGCAGTCGACCGGCTCCAGCACCGAATCGAGGAATCCGTCCAGCCGCTGTCCCTCGACGGCCAGCACGGACTTCGTGGCGTGCTTCCCGGTCGCGAGTACCGCCACTGGGTCGATCTCCCCGATCTCCTCGACCAGATACGGTCGGCAGTTCGCCCGCTCTTCGGCGGTCGGCTCGCGGTTGTCGGTCGGCTCGTCGGGGTCCGCGGGGAAACACTTCGCGGCGTTGGTGTAGTAGGCGTCGCCGGCGTAGCCTGCGTCGGCGACGATCTCCCGGATCTTCCGCCCGGAGCGCCGCGAGGTGTAGGCCAGTCCCGTGCGGTTGCCGCCGCGCCAGCGGTCGGCGTCGGGGTCGCCCGCGCTGGCGGGTCGCTCCGTTCCCCGCTCGCTGTCCCGAGACGCTCCCGAGGTCCGCGTCTCTCCCGCGGCCGGCGCCTCCCCGACGACCAGTACCGAGGCGTCTTCGGGACCGTTCCCCCAGGCGATGCGCTCTCGACACTCCGCCAGCGCGGGACAGCGCCGGCAGTCCTCGGCCAGCGCGTTCCGGTTGTCGGGGTCGGGAAACGTCGGCATGGTCGTCCGGTGGCGGAGATAGGGTACTCACTCGGCGCCGGTGACGCCGCGCCAGGCGCGGGCGGGCACCGAGAGGACCGTCGCGAGGCCGGGGTAGCCGTCGGCCCGCCAGACGACGACGGCGACCGCGACGAGCAGGAACTCGAAGTACAGCTCCGGCGAGGCGTCGATCAGCGCGAAGTGCGCCACGAAGCTCTGTTCGACCTCGTACTCCAGGGGTGGGACCGCCGGCCACAGCATGAACCCCGCCTCGCGGAACTCCAGCGCGACCAGCGAGTACAGCGCGTCGCCGAACGTGTGGACGAGCGCGCCGATCCCGAACGCGACAGCGAGCGGTTCTTCGCCCTCGTCGCGAACCCGAGCGGCGGTGTAGAGCCCCACGACCAGCGGCACCAGCACGAGCAGCGAGTGAGCCAGCGAGCGCCCGTTCGGCAGGACCGAGAGCGTCCACGCGAGCGGCTTGTCGACCAGATCCGGGAACTGCGAGGCGACGGCGACGACGAGCGCGGTCGCGGCGGTCGGGCGGTGGCCCCGTCCGAGCCGCGAGTAGCAGCTGTAGACGAGATACGCCATCGCGAGGTGTCCCCAGGGCCACATCACCGGATCGGACGGCCGTCCGGTCCTTACGTGTGTCGGCTCTCGGGCCTCGTGGCGGTCGCACCACCGCGTTCGGCGCCTCGGTCCTCGCCCGTCACCGCTCGCTCGGTTCTGAAAGGCATATGCGCCTCGCGGCCGTCGGAGCGGGTATGGGCTACGCGTGTCCCGTCTGCGGCGACCCCCAGACCGACGCCGAGCACCTCGCCAACCACCTCGCGTTCACGGCCATGCTCCGCGGGGGCGACCACGAGGCCTGGCTCGACGACCGCGTCGACGACTGGGCGGAGATGGACCCGCCGGACCTCGCCGAGCGCGTCGTCGAGCACGCCGACGAGGCGGAGTTCCCGCAGGTCTTCGAGGACACCACCGGCGGCGGCCACGGCGACGGGCACCAGCACGACCACGACGGCCACCAGCACGGCGGCGGCCGAGCCCCCGGCCCCGCCGACGCCGTCGGGGACGCGGCACCGGGTGGCGTCGCCGACCTCGACGATTTCGAGGGCGAGACCGACGACGTGCTCGCCGAGGCGAAGGAGCTGACGCGCCGACGCCGGGAGAACGCCGGCGACGACGGCTCCGCGGACGGTGACACCGACGACGGCGACGCCGCGGACGCGGCCGACGCTGACGCCGACGAAACCGGGGACTCCTAAGTCGCGGCCGCCGAACTGGTGAGTATGGACACCGAGGGAACGATCGCGCCGGCGACCGCCGCCGCGGCCCGCGAGCGCTACGAGGCGCTCGGGTCGACGGCCCAGGTCGTCGTCAAGGAGACCGCGAAGGCCATGGAGATGGACGCCGAGGAGTACCGCGACCGCGTGACGAGCGAGGTCGTCGAGACCGCCCGCGACGCGCTGTTCGCCTCCCTGCTGGAGGTCCGCGTGGGCTCGCGCGAGGCGTTCGACGAGTGGGTCGCCGAGAACGGCGGCTACGAGGTCCGCGAAGTCGGCAGCGAGAACGTCGACAGCGTCGTCTGGCACGTCGCGCCGGCCGCCGACACCGTCGTCGCCGCGACGTTCCACGAGGAACGCGAGGCCGCCGTCGGCACGCTCCGCCGGCAGGCGTTCGGCCGGATCTACCGCGAGATGGTGACCGACAGCGACGAGAGCGCGGACGGGACGGGCGAGGGGACCGACGAGGCGGACGGAGACGGCGCCGAGTCCGGCACCGAGTGAGGCGCTCGAGCAGTCTGCTGGGCGACCGCGTATCCGTGTCGTTTTCACGCGCTCGGCCGTAGCGGGGTGTATGCGCCGGGTCACTCGCAACGCCGTCCTGTTGATCCTCGGAGTGATGGTCGCGCTGCTCGCGCTCGGTGCCCTCCCGTCGCTGCTGGCGAGCGGCGACCCCTACTACGTCACCGCCGAGCCGCTCGGCGACGCGGCGAACGCGTCGGGCAACGAGAGCGCCGCCGTCAACGGCTCCGCGCTCTCGGAGCGACAGTACCCGTACACCACGCAGGCGCTCCGCAACGGCACTTCCGAACCGTACCGGAAGGGACCGTGGGGGTTCAAGGAGTCGTTCACCCACTCGCCGTTCGACGAGCGCTCGACGCTGTCGGCGCGCAACGCGACCGCCGTCTCCGAGTCGGGCGTGCTCGTCTCGTACAACGGCACGTTTTACCGGGTCGCGGTCTCACAGCGACCATGAGCGACCCCGAGGACGCCGACGGACGCGACGCCGACCGCGAGGGGAGCGACGACGGCTCGACGACCGACGCGGCCGCGGACGGACCGGTCCGCGAACCGGACCACGACTGGCGCGTCACCGACCGCGCGGTCGAGTACGAGACCGGCTGGTACACCGGCGGCTACGACCGCGTCGCACAGCCGGACGGCTCCGAGAAAGCGTACTACTGGGCGGAACTCCCGGACGCCGTCGTCGTCGTCGCGCGGTCCGGCGACGACCTCGTCCTCGTCGACCAGTACCGACCGGTGATCGGCGAGCAGTGCCTCGAACTCCCCGCCGGCATCGTCGAGGACGGCGAGTCGTTCACGACCGCCGGCGCCCGCGAACTCCGCGAGGAGACCGGCTTCGACCCCGCCGGCGTCTCGCTGATCGAGGAGTTCTGGTGCTCGACCGGCGTCCTCCGCCACCGCCGGGGTATCGTCTTCGCCGAGGGGCTCGAACCCGTCGAGCGGAAACTCGACGGCAACGAGTTCCTCTCGGTGACCACGGTCCCCATCGACGACGCGCTGGAGGTGGCGCGGCGCCAGCCCGCAAACGACGCCACCATCGAGGGTATCCTGCTCGCGAAGGAGGACGGGCTGTTGTGACCGGGAAAGAGGGACCCGATCCGACCGACCACCCGTGGACTCGCGCGGACCCGGCGTGGCCGGTCCACGACCGGGAAGTCACCTGGGAGACCGACTTCTTCGAGGCCGGCCACGACGTGGTCGAGCGGCCCACCGGCGAGCGCGCCGAGTACTACTGGCTCGAACCGGGCGACGCGGCGGTCGTCGTGGCGTTCACCGACGACGGCGAGGTCGTCCTCGTCGAGCAGTATCGCCCGCGCCTGCGCCGCTACTCGCTGGGGCTTCCCGGCGGCGGTGTCGAGGACGGCGAGGTCCCCGCGGTCGCCGCGGCGCGCGAACTCCGGGAGGAGACCGGCTTCGTCGCCGGCGACCTGCAGCAACTCGACGCCTACGTCCCGACGCCGTGGACGCGCTACACCCGCCACGTCTTCGTCGCCACCGACCTCGACCGCGGCGAGCGCGACCTCGACGACGCCGAGTTCGTCGAGTGGGAGACGGTCCCCGCCGACGAGGCGATCGACCGGCTTCGCGACCGCGAGGGGCCCGCCAACGGCATCTCACTCACGCCGCTCCTGCTCGCACGCGAGGAGGGGCTGCTGTGAACGGTCCGGGCGAGAGTGACGGTCCAACGCCGGCGACCGCCGACGACCTCGCCGACCCGCCCGCCGACGCCGGCGCCGACTGGACCCGCCTCGACACCGAGGTCGTCTGGGAGAATCGCTACTTCGCCGCCGGCTACGACGAGTACCGCCAGCCCGACGGCGCGGTGAGCCGCTACTACTGGATCGACCCCGGCGACTTCGTGGCCGTCGTCGCCGAGACGGCCGACGGCGATGTCGTCTTGCTCGAACAGTACGACGCCCGGCTGGACCGGTCGCTGCTCACGGTCCCCGGCGGCGCCGTCGACGACGGCGAGTCGTTCGTCGCGGCCGGCGTCCGCGAGTTGCGCGAGGAGACCGGCTTCCGCGCCGGCGAGGCCGAGCTGCTGGAGGTGTTCGAACCCACGGCGTGGACCCGGATGACCCAGGCGGTCGTCTACGCGTCGGATCTCGAACCGGGCGCGCACGACCGCGAAGGCGGCGAGGACATCGAGACGTACGCCGTTCCCGCCGATGAGGCCGTCGCCGCGGTCCGGTCGCGCGCGGTCCCGTTCGCCGCCTCGCTCGTCTCGCTGCTGGTCGCCCGCGACGAGGGGCTGCTGTAGTCCGGAACCGTCGCGTGCTCCCGGTGGACTCCGACGAACCTATGTCGGCCGACTCCCGATCGCGACCAACGATGGACGGCGAGATCTCCGTCGCGGAACTGCGGGAGCTACTGGACGAGGACGGGTCGAACGCGGGCGAGCACGGCGACGCGGACCTCCGGGTCGTCGACATCCGGAACCCGGCGTCGTTCGAGCGGGGACACATCCCCGGCAGCGAGAACGTCCCGGCGCCGGAACTCACCGACCGCGTCGAGGAGTTCGACGGCGCCGACCGCGTCGTGACGGTCTGCCCCCACGGCAAGTCCAGTGTCCAGGCCGCCCGCCTGCTGGCCTCCTACGAGGGCGTCGACGGACCGGTCGAGAGCCTCGCCGGCGGCCTGACCGAGTGGGACGGTCCGCTCGACGCCGCGGACGCGACCCCGAGCGACGAGGGGCCCGCGTCGCCGTTCTGATCGCTCTCCGGACCCGTTTCGGCGTGCGCGTCCCGCCTACACCGCCGCCAGCCGGCGCTCCATCTCCCGCTCGACCCACGCGGCGAGTTCGTCGGTCGGCCGCTCGTGGTCCGGCGCCCAGGTGTCGAAAAAGCCCGACACGTCGAGGAAGGAGACGACCGCGTACACCGGCGCCCGGTCCTCGTAGCCGTCGGGGAGCCCGCCCGCGCGGTCGCGGTACCCCTCGCGGAGCGCCGCGACGACCGACTCCGCCGGGTCCTCGCCCAGCGGTTCGAGCGACTGTCGCTGCGTCCGCCGGAGCTCCCGGACGGGGTCGCCGGCGTGGGCGTCCTCCCAGTCGATCAGACCGATACCGTCGGCGCGCCGGACGCAGTTCCTGCGGGTCACGTCCCCGTGGACCAGTACCGCGGGGGCGCCGGTCAGTCGCTCCCGCTCGGCCTCGATCAGGTCGAGCGCCGCCTCGAAGTGGTCGTCGAAGCGGTCGGTCGTCGCCAGTTCCCGGACGTATCGGACGCTCCCGAGCAACTGGTCCGGCCACTCCCCGGCGTCCACGTCGAACCCCTCGGCGTCGCCGCCGGTGATCCGTCCGTGCGTGTCGAACTCGACGCGGTGGAGCGCGGCCAGGGTCTCCCCGACGAGCCGAGCGGTCTCGGCCCGCTCGGCGGTCGACCGCTCGTCCCAGCCGTCGTCCAGCCACTCGCCCGACAGCGGCGCGGTCGCGAGGTAGGGGGTCGCGCCCGCGGTGTCGCTCGCGAGGACCGCGGGGACCGCGACCTCGCAGTTGGCCTCGACGTATTCGAGCGCGGCGCGCTCGCGGGCGATCCGCGAGGGGTCGCCGTCGAGCGCGACCTTCAGGTAGGCCCGCTCGCCGCCGGCGAACGCCACCGCGACCGTCCGGTTGTTCTCGTTCCACGACGGCCCCGCCGGCCCGACCTCGTCGACCGCGCGGTTCGGAAAGGCGTCGCCGAGTACCGCTGCGACTGCGTCGTCCATGGCTCAATGCGAGGCTACCGGGAGAAATTCCTTTCGTCGCGGTCGGCCCCCGTCCCCGGCAGTTCGCGACCGCTGGTGGCGCCGCTCGCGGGCGTGAGACGGTGGCTCAGTGAAGGGCCTCGTCACAAGGGGCTCAGTGGGGGTAACTGCTCGTCATCGCCACCACCCGCGGGTTCGCGGTCGCCCGTGAAAAGTCCACGTATTCGATGTGTATGCGTGTGGATCGAACGTATACGCACACGTTCGGTCGACAAGCACCCGACTTATGTGCGCTCGGTGGTGTAGGGAGAGCAATGACCGTACGCCACGACGGGATCACCGTCGAGTGGCTCGGCTACGCCACGCTGCGGTTCGCGGGGGCGGACACCGTCGTCTACACCGACCCGGGGCGGTACGGCGTGCTCACCGGCGAGTGGGAGCCGGACACCGACGGGGTCGGCCACCCGCCGGCGCGGGACTACCGCCCGGCGGACGCCGACGTGGTCTGTCTCACCCACGTCCACCACTACGACCCCGACGGCGTCGAACGCGTCGCCAACGAGGACACGACGGTCGTCGCCTTCGAGGCCATCGAGGAGGGCGTCGAGGACCGGGAACTCCCCCCGCTGTCCTCGCTGCCCTACGAGGTAGTGACGGTCGGCGACAAGGCGTCGCTGACCGTCGGCGATGTCCCGGTCTGGACGGTCCCGGCGTACAACCAGGAAGGGGGGCCACACACCAGACCGGACGGCACGCCGTTCCACCCGGAGGGGTTCGGCTGCGGGTTCGTGGTCGACGTGGACGGGAAGCGCGTCCTCTACCCCGGTGACACGGACGCGCTCGGGCCCCACCAGAACGTCGAGGTGTCGGTGTTCTGCCCGCCGATCGGCCCGCGATTCACGATGGACCGCCACGAGGCCGCCGCGCTCGCCGCCCGCATGCAGCCGGAACTCGTCGTCCCGGTCCACTACAACACCTTCTCGACGCTTGAGACCGACTCCCGTCAGTTCGCCGCCGACGTGGCCGAGGCCGGCGTCCCCGTCGCGCTCGACGAACGCTGAGCGCCGGGTCGTTCAGTCAACGTCGCCAGTCGCTGACCCGCCCTGGTCGCCTCTCGTCGCGGGCGCGAATTCGAACTCGGTCGCCTCGCCCACGCGGTCGCCCCCTTCGACGGCCTCGACGGTGAGCGTCACGTCCGCGGTGGCCCCGCAGCCGCGACTGACGAACTCCGCCCACTCGTCGCCGGCGGCGACCGGTCCCGACTCCGACCGGCGGAGGTAGGCGCTGTATCTGGACTCCGACAGCTCCTCCGAGATCCGGTCGGTGACCGGCGCGTACCGGACGACGACTCGTTCGGCGACCGCGCTCGCGGTGGCGTCGCCCGTCATCGACCGACCCGACGCGATCGAGAATACGAACCGTTGTGCGGTGTGGCGCGACGACCGGTCGGTGGGGACGCGGTCGCGAGCGCCCGGCTCACGCGTCCCACACGGCCAGCGTGCGGTGTTCCTCGGCGAGCGAACGGACGCCGTCGGTGTCCAGCGCACCGCGTTCGGTGAGCACCCCGTCGACCAGTGCCGGGGGTGTCTCGTCGAAGGTCGGGTTCGCGACCGCTACGTCCGCGTCGCCGTCGTACAGGTCTCTCGGGTCTCGCTCCTCGCGGTCGATCTCGACCGACCTCGCTCCATCTCCGGCCGGAGCGGCCGCGATTTTGTCGCCCGCGGCGACGACGTAGCAGTCGAGACCGTCGCTCGCCGCGGCGGCCGCCGCCGCTCGCGTCCCGACCTTGTTCACGACGCGACCGCCGGGGCGGATCGTGTCCGCACCGACGACGACGGCCTCGACCCCCATCGCCGCGACCCGGTCGGCCAGCGCGGCGTCGGTCGTCAGCGTCACCGTCGCGTCCGTGTTCGCGGCGAAGCGCTCTGCGGTCCCGACGCCCTCTCGTCCCGGCCGTGACTCGGCGACCAGAATTTCGTCGGGCTCGGCCGCCTCGACCGCCGTCGCGACCGTCCCCGACCGCGACAACGTGGCGATCCGGTCCGGGAGCCGCTCGGCCGCGACCGCCGCCGCGTCGGCGTCCGCGCCGCTCGCACGCTCGATACCTTCGAGGGCAGCGGATTCGAGGGCGGTGGGTGTGGCCGTCTCGCTCGCGGCGTCCATCGCACGGTTGACGCGGTTTTCGACCACCGCCATCGACGGGCGAGCGTCGAGGAGGTCGCGGGCGACCGCGGCGAGGTCGCCCCAGTTCGCGGGGCCGTCCCCGATATCGGCGCCGCCGTCGTCCCCGCGCGCCCGCTCGACCGCGAGCGCCGCCTCGTCGCGGAGGGCTTCGAGCGCGCGCAGCGATATCCAGGCCGACCCGTGGTCGGCGTCGCCGGCGACCGTCTCGACAGTCGGACGCACCCGTTCGTAGGAGGTCCACAGCCGCGGAACCGTCTCCCGCGGGAGGATCGCCGTCGGCGGCGCCCACTCGAACTCGTCGGTCTCCTCGTTCGGTTCGACCGCCCGGGTCGTGCAGTCGAACAGGTACGGATGGACGACCCACCGCGTCCCGAGGTCGTCGTCGATGACTTCGAAGGGGTCGCCCCGACGGACCAGCGTGGTCTCGGCGTCGGGGTCGATCCCCGTCTCCTCGCGGATCTCCTCGCGGACTGCGGCGTCGGGATGTCCTTCTGCGTGTCCCGCAACGACCCCCCACCGCCCGCTGTAGGAGCCGACCGCGTCGCTCCGGCGGAGGAGCAACACCTCGCCCTCGTTACGGAGGAAGACCGTCACGACGTGGGTCTCGGTGGGGTCGTCCGTCCCCGCCGCGGCGGTCGCGTCGTCGTGCGCTGTCATTGGGCCGACGTTGGACCGCCGGCCGTATCATCCCCCGGGTCGCGCCGAGCGGGGGAACCGGAACGGCCGACCGACGGCGCTCCGAGGGGAACCGACTTGGGCGTCCCGGCCGTATCCGCCCTCATGAAAATCGCCGTCATCAGCGACACGCACATCCCCTCGCGGGCCCGGCGCATCCCCGACGCCTTCCGCGACCGGATCCGCCAGGCCGACCACGTGATCCACGCCGGCGACTTCGACTCCGAGGGGACTCTCGCCGACGTACGAGACCTGTCCCCGGAGCTGACAGCCGTCGCCGGCAACACCGACCCATCGATCGGCCTGCCCGAGCGGGTGCCCACCGAGTTCGGCGGTGTCACGTTCGTCGTCCTCCACGGCACCGGCTCCAAGCGCGGCTGGGAGGACCGCGTCGCGACCGCCGTCCGCGAGGTGGCCAACGAACCCCGCGTCGGCGTCGCCGGTCACACCCACAGGGTCTTCGACCGCGAGATCGGTGGCGTTCGCGTTCTCAACCCCGGGAGCGCGACCGGTGCCGCGCCCGCCGACCGCGCGACGATGCTGACCGTCGATGCGGCCGACGGCGAGATCGACGTGACCCTCCACGAGGCCTGAGCGGACGGGGCCTACGACGGCGTCGAGTTACAGCGCGTCGGTAGCGGCGTCGAACAGCGCGTCGCGGATCTCACGGTCGGCGCCGAACACGGTGAGCGGACCCTCCGCACGCGCGACCGCCCCGGCCTCCAGGGCGAGCAGCGATCCGGCGACCTGCTCGCGCTCGGCGGGGTAGTAACAGACGAACCCCTCCAGCTTTCCGCGGGCGAGCAGCCCCCAGTAGACGACGGGGGCCCACGTCTCGACGACACGCTTGGGAACGTCCGCGACGGCGTCGACGACGGCGTCCCACTCGCGGCGCTCGGCGCCGCCGGAGACCACTTCGGGGCCGATGATCGTCGCGACGGTCGCCTTCTCCGGCGGGAGCGTCGTCCCGTCGGTCACGTCGACCGGATCGCCGTCGTACCGGACGCCGTTGCCGCGCTCGGCGACGTAGGTGTCGTCGAGCATCGGTACGTGGACGGCGGTGGCGACCGGCTCGTTCTCGGGTCCCCCGGGACCGGATCGCTCGCAGGCGGTCGCGGCGACGCCGAACGTCGGGATGCCCGCGGCGAAGTTGTTCGTGCCGTCGAGGGCATCGACCACCCAGCGGTACGCCCCGCCGCCGTCGTGGTCGCCCGACTCCTCGGCGGAGATCCGGTGGTCCGGGTGTTCGTCGGCGATGGCGTCGAGGACGCGCCGCTCGGCCTCGCGGTCGGCCTCGGCTTTCACGTCCGTGGCGGTGTAGTCGGCGGGCGTGCCGCCGTTCTCGAAGGCCTCGAGGAGGTAGTGGCCGCCGGCCTCGACCGCGCGGACGGCGGTGTCGGCGAGCGTCGCGGCGTCCGCGCTGGCGGGGTCGTCGGACATGGACTGGCCTGTGCAGCGGTGGCCTACCAGGGTTTCGGATCCGCGCCCGTCGGCGTCGGTCGCGCCGTCGCCGTGCGGTCCGTCGTCGCTCCGGGCGAGGCCTGCTCGTAGCGGGGCGCTTTTGGCGAGTCACCACCCAGGACGGGTATGGAACTGTTCGCGGTCGACGGGCTCCCCGAGGTCCGCTCCGGCGACGACGTGGGCGAACTCGTCGCCGAGCGCGTCGACCTGCGGGAAGGCGACGTGGTCTGTGTCTCCCACTCCATCGTTTCGAAGGCCGAGGGCCGCGGGGTCGATCTGTCCGAGTTCGACCCCGGGCCGCGGGCGCGCTCCATCGCCGAGCGCATCGGCGACCTCGCCGGCGAGGAGAAAGACCCCCGCTTCGCTCAGGCGGTCCTCTCCGAGAGCGAGGAGCTGCTCACCGAGGAACCGCTCATGCTCGCCGTGACGCGGTTCGGCCACATCACGGTCAACGCGGGCATCGACCGCTCGAACGTCCCAGAGTCCGACTTACTGTTGCTCCCCGAGGACCCCTCCGCGAGCGCCGAGCGGATCTCCGAGACGCTGGGCGCCCCGGTCGTCGTCACCGACACCTCGGGGCGCCCGTTCCGGCAGGGCCAGCGCGGCGTCGCCATCGGCTGGGCGGGCGTGCCCGCCGCTCGCGACTGGCGGGGCGAATCGGATCGCGACGGTCGCGAACTCGGCGTCACGGTCGAGGCCGTCGTCGACGAACTCGCCGCCGCCGCGAACCTCCTCACCGGCGAGGGCGACGACGGCCTCCCGGTCGTCGTCGTCCGGGGGTTCGAGTTCGGCGACCACGAGCCCCACGACGGCCTCTTTCGCTCCTCTGAGGGCGACTACGTCCGCGACGCGCTCCGGGAGTGGAAGTACGACAAACAGCGCCTGCGGGACGGCGACGACGAGAGCGGTGACGACGCACCCGACGGTGATTCAGAATGAGAGCCGTAGAACTCACGCCGGAGCGTCCGGTCTCGACGATGGCACAGCTGGGCGCGACCGCGGAGTCGGCCGGATTCGACGCCGCGTTCGTCAGCCACCACTACAACAACCGCGACCAGTTCGCGGCCCTCACTGCGATCGCAGGCGAGACCGACGACATCGGCGTGGGGCCGGGCGTCGCCAACCCCTACGAGACCCATCCGGTCACGCTCGCCTCGCGGATGGCCACGCTCGACGAGTACAGCGGCGGCCGCGGCGTCTTCGGCGTCGGCCCGGGCGACGCCTCGACGCTCGCAAACCTCGGCATCGACCCCGACAGCCCCCTTCGAAGGGTGCTGGAGACGTTCAAGGTCGCCCAGCGCCTGTGGGACGGCGAGCGCGTCGACCACGACGGCACCTTCGAGGCCGACGACGCCGGCCTCAACTACGACGCCGGCGAGATCCCGGTCTACGTCGGCGCTCAGGGGCCACACATGACCCGCATGGCCGCCAAACACGCCGACGGCGTCCTCTACAACGGCGCCCACCCCCGCGACTACGCGTGGGCCAGCGACCGCGTCGCCGAGGGACTGGGCGAGCGACCGGACGAGCGGGGGGAGTTCGACTTCGCCGCCTACGCCGCCGTCAGCGTCGCCGAGGACGGCGACGCCGCCCGCGAGGAGGCGCGCTTCCCCGTGGCGTTCGTCGCCGGCGGCGCGCCCCCGCCGGTGCTCGAACGCCACGACATCGACCGCGCGGCCGCGAACGCGGTCGGCGACGCGGTGTCGGCCGGCGAGTTCCGCGAGGCCGCCGGCGAGGTCACCGACGCGATGCTCGACGCGTTCTGCATCGCCGGTTCGCCCGGAGAAGTCGAGTCGGAGATCGACGCCGTGCTGGAGTACGCCGACAGCTTCGTCGCCGCGTCGCCGCTCGGCCCCGACGCGGAGCGGGCGATCGAGCTACTCGGCGAGATGGACTGAAGGGGGAGAATACCGGGTAGCCGGCGGCTTATCGCGCTTCCGGCGGCGGCGAACTCGAACCGGTGAACAGCGAGAAGAAGGCCCCCAGCGAGAGGTAGCCGAACACCGCCGACGCGCCGGCGACGAACAGGGCGCCGAAGGCGATCAGGACGTAGTTCAGCGGGTCGTGCGCCGCCACTTCCGCGAACTCGCCCGGCATCTGGACGATACTGTCGACGAGTTCCGTCGCCGACTCTGCGAGAGTTACCATGTGCGGGGCTTTGCGTCCGTCCTACTTCGAGGTTTCGTGTGCGCGTCGGTGACGGTGTGGACGGTCTGGAAACGCTACCGTCGGCAACACTGCCCACGTGACCGACACGACCGCGGGAACCGAAGGAACCGCGAACAGCGTGAAAGCCCAGCCTGCTTCGGTCGCGCGCCTTGCTGCGCGCTTCGCTCACTCCGTTCGCTCCAGTGCTTGCTGCGTCGAGCCTCCCGAAGCAGGCTGCCCCTTCCATTCCAACCCGCATCGGCTGACCGACCAGTCTGTACAGGCGGGAATGAAAGGTGCGGGGCCTTCACGCTGTCTGCGTTCACCATCGAGTCAGCGGTCGCGGTCGTCGCGGTCGTGACCGCTCGATCGGGCTTCGTTTCTCTGCTCGCAGTATCCTGGGCGACACACGCTCATTAACTCACGGCGAGGGCGAGTCGGGTCGCGAGGAACAGGGCGGCCATGCCGAACACGTCGCCGGCGGTCGTGACGGCCGGGCCGACCAGGTCGTCGGGGTTGGCGCCGCGGCGGTAGCCGACGAAGACGACGACCAGGATGGTCCCGACGAGGGCGACACCGGCCATCGCGGCGCCCGCGAGCGCGATCAGCGCGAGCGTCGGCCACGGGGCGACCGTCCGCCCGAGCGCGTGCAGGAGGCCGACGGCCAGCGTCGCCGCGACGAGGCTGGCCGCGAGTCCGTTGAGCAGGGCGGCGGCGACGGCGCGTGCGACCCGCTCGTCGTAGGCCAGCCGCGGCTCGACCAGCCCCTGGTGGAGCGCGCTCGACAGCCGCGAGCCCAGCGAGCCGTAGACGCTCCCGCGGATAGCCAGGAACGCGGGGACGACGACGAGCAGTCCCGGGACCGCAGCGAGCTCGCCCTCCATCCCGCCGAGGATGGCGCCCGCGAGCAGCCCGCCGAGGGCGCTCACCAGCAGCGGCGGGAGCGCGCTCCGGTAGGTGTCGACGGCGACCGAGCGGACCGTCACCCGACCACCACCCGGACGGCGCCGAAGAGGACGAGCACGCCGAGCACGTCACAGACGTTCGTGACGACGGGGATGACCACGTCGTCGGGGTCGGCCTCGAAGCGGTAGGCGCCGTAGGCGGTGACGACGGTCACGACCACCGCCAGCACCGCGAGGACCGCGCCGCTCACCAGCGCGACCGCGACGACCGTCCAGACCGGGAGCGTCGCGGTCCCGGTCACCCAGGTGATCGCCCAGGCGCCGGCGCCGACGAGCGGGAACACCGTCACCGCGAGCAGCAGGGTCGCGACCGCGTTGCCCCCGAGGCGCTCGTCGCTCGGCTCGAAGGCCAGCAGACCGAGGTGGAACGCGGTCGAGAGTCGCGCCGAGAGGACGCTCCCGAGGTTCCCGGCGGTCCCGATGGTGACCGGCACGAGCACCAGCAGCGAGGGGTATCGGGTCAGCGTCGCCTCGAAGCCGTCGAGGGTGAGCCCGCCGAGCAGCTCCAGCAGCGTGAGCGCGACCAACAGCGGGAACAGCCGGCGGGTGATCCCGCGGACCGTCCAGTCGCCGGTCATCGTCACCTCGACCCGGGTCCGCCGGCCCCCTCCTCGACGCCGGCCAGCTCCCGCAGACGCTCGGCGCCCGCTCTGGTGCCCTTCGCGATGAGCGTGTCGCCGGCGCGCAAGCGCGTCTCGGGCGACGGCGTCAGGACCCAGTCGGTCTCGGACCGCGCTCCGTCGTCGGCCCCCTCCCGGCGGACCGCGACGACGAGGGTTCCCGTCGTCGTCCGCAGCGCTTGCTCGCCGATAGTGGTCCCGTCGAGGTCGCTCCCGGTCGTGACGGGGACGCTGACGATTATCTCGTCCGACTCCGCGACCGCGGCCTGGACGACCGGGTGGCTCCCCAGCCCGCGGAGGACGCCCTCGCTGATCTCCAGGGCGGCGTCGCTGATCACCTCCGTGCTCGCCGCGATGTGGAGCAGCCCGCGGATCGTCACCGGTTCGGCCACCTCGGCCGCGGCCCGGAGCGCCCACGCCTCGAAGCGCTCCTTCAGCGCGTCGACCTCGACTTCGAGTTCGCTCACCTCCCGGGCGAGTCCGGGGTCGTCGAACAGCACGCTCCCGTAGGCCAGGTCGACGGCCAGTTCGCTGACGTTCCGCATCAACACGACCGTCTCGACCGCCCGGTCCAGATCCGCGATGTCCGATTCGGGAACCGCGGGCCGCTCGTAGGGCTCGCCGGTCATCGTCTCGAAGACGCCCTGGACCCCGTCGTCGGGGCCGCGACAGAGCAACACGTCGCCGGTCCGCACCGTCGTCTCGCGGTCGGGGTCGAGCAGCCACTCGTCGCCGCGACGGACCGCGAGGACGCGAACCCCCGTCTCCGTCTCCAGGTTGATGTCGCCGAGCGTCCGCCCAGCGTAGGGCGACCCGTCCGAGAGTTCCGCCCGGGCGAGCGTCTCGACGGGGTCGGGCAGCCCGGCCCGCAGCGACGCCGGCAGCCCCACATCGTCGAGGACGACTTTCGCCACGTCCCCGGCGGCGTCGCTGATCTTCTCGGCGGCGCCGACGATGCCGAAGATGGGCGCCAGCTCCTCGGCCTCCTCCGGCGAGCGACCGGCCATCACGAGGCTCATCCGCGCGCGCAACTGGAGCACGTCCATCTCCGACTCCAGTTCGAGCACCTCCTCGGCCAGCGCCGGGTCGTCGAAGAGGACGGACGAATAGGAGAGATCGACGAGCAACTCGGCGATGTCTTTCATCTCGCCCAGCAGCTCCTTGACGCTGACCGGCTCGTACTCGACGCGGTCGTCCACGCCCTCCCGGCCGTCGCGACTCACGGCCGACCGCGGCGCCTGCGGGCCCGTTGCATGCTCCCGTCTCCGCCCGCCGTCCCCTTAGTTCCACGCCGGCGGTCGGTCCCGCGCGGCGTCCCCCGACTCGATAGCCGTGGGTATCGGGGGACGAGGGCGCGGCCGTCGCCCACCGACCGAGTACAAAGCCTTTACCGGGCCGGCCGCGTACTCCGCGGCAAATGGTACTCGACGATCTGGGAACGTCGCTCCGGAGCACGCTCAACGACCTCCGGGGACAGTCCCGTATCTCCGAGGAAGACGTCGAGGAGGTCGTCAAGGACATCCAGCGGTCGCTGCTGCAGGCCGACGTGGACGTGGACCTGGTGATGGAGCTGTCGGACGCCATCAAGACCCGCGCCCTGGAGGAGGAGCCGCCGGCCGGAACCTCCGCCCACGACTGGGTGCTGCGGGTCGTCTACGACGAACTCGTCGGCCTCGTCGGCGACTCCACCGACCTCCCGCTCGAATCGCAGACGATCATGCTCGCCGGCCTCTACGGGTCGGGGAAGACGACGACGGCGGCCAAGATGGCCTGGTGGTTCTCGAAGAAGGGGCTGCGCCCGGCGATCATCCAGACCGACACCGACCGCCCCGGCGCCTACGACCAGTCCAAGGAGATGGCCGAGCGCGCCGAGGTGGACTTCTACGGCGACCCCGACGCCGCCGACCCCGTCCGGATCGCCCGAGAGGGGCTGGAAGCGACCGAGGACGCCGACATCCGCATCGTCGACACCGCCGGCCGCGACGGGCTCAACGAGGAACTGATCGACCAGATCGAGGACATCGAGGCGGAGGTCCAGCCGGACCGCGACCTGCTCGTCCTCGACGCGGCGATGGGCCAGTCCGCCAAGGACCAGGCCCAGGAGTTCGAGGACTCCATCGGCATCGACGGCGTCGTCATCACGAAGCTCGACGGGACGGCGAAAGGTGGCGGTGCGCTGGCCGCAGTCAACGAGACCGGCTCGTCGATCGCCTTCCTGGGGACCGGCGAGACGGTCGGCGACATCGAGCGGTTCGAACCCTCCGGATTCATCTCGCGGCTGCTCGGGATGGGCGACCTGAAGCAGCTCACCGAGCGCGTCGAGCGGGCGATGGAGGAGACGGGCGAGGAGGAAGACGACTGGGACCCCGAGGACATGATGGAGGGGAAGTTCACCCTCCACGACATGCGCAAGCAGATGGAGACGATGAACAAGATGGGGCCGCTCGATCAGGTGATGGACATGATCCCCGGGATGGGCGGCGGGCTCATGGACCAGTTGCCCGACGACGCGATGGACGTGACCCAGGAGCGGTTGCACGACTTCGAGGTCGTCATGGACTCGATGACCGACGAGGAACTCGAGAACCCCCGCACCGTCGGCAAGAGCCGTATCGAGCGCATCGCCCGCGGCTCGGGCAAGCCCGAAGAGCGGATCCGCGAGTTGCTCGAACAGTACAACGCCATGCGCCAGATGTTAGACCAGTTCCAGGGCATGGGCGACGCCGACATGGAGCGGATGATGAAGCAGATGCAGGGCGGCGGCGGTGGCGGCGGGATGGGCGGCATGGGCGGGATGGGCGGCGGCGGCGGCCCGTTCGGCTGATCCCCGGCTGTCCCGTACCGGCAATCTCGAACCGTCTACCGCCGGTTCCGCACGCGGGTCCCGAACCGGTTCGGTATCTGATACACGAAACGAGTAACGGTGGGTCGGCCCAAACGGTCACATGCGCGTCACGCTCATGGGCACCGGCGACGCGGTCGGTGTGCCGGCGCCGCTCTGTGACTGCGAGTATTGCGCCGCCAGCGAGCGCCGTCGCCGACCGGCCGTGCTCGTCGAGGCGGGGGGGCGGACGCTCGTCCTCGACATCGGGCCCGACATCGCCGGCCAGCTCCACGAGATGGAGGTCTACGACGTGGACGCCTTCTTCGCGACGCACGCGCACTTCGACAACTACTGGGGGATCAACGAGCTGAACCAGGCGGCGATGGACACCCACGTCCGGAACGAGGCCGACTTCGACCACCCCACCTTCGGCAAGGAGGTGACCGTCTACGGGAGCCGTCCGGTCCGCACCTTCACCGAGGACACCTTCCCGCACATCCTCGACCACGTCGACTACGTCCCGATCGAACCCGACGAGGCGATCCGGACCGACGAGTTCGCCGTGCGAGCGTTCCCCGTCGACCACGGCACCAACGCCTTTCCGACCCAGGGGTACGCCGTCTCCGCCGACGGCGCGACCGTCGTCTACGCGCCCGACGTGGACGGCGTCGACGCCGTTCCCGACTACTGCACCGGTGCGGATCTCCTCTTCTTCGACGGCTCGGTCCTCGGCGCCGAGTTCCACGGCGACGCCGAGGACCTGCGCGCCGGCGCCCGCCGGTTCGACGCGGACCGCGTCGTCGCCACGAACGTCTCCGAGCACATGCTCGAACGCCACACCGACGACCTCGACGACCGCTCGGCGTTCGAGGTCTGGAGCGACTTCGACCGGGTCGCGCTGTAGCCGCCCGCTCCGGCCGGACCCGCTCGGCCGCCGGCCCGCGACCGACGGTCGACGACGGCTGTTCCCGCCGACAGCTTTTCCCGCCGACCGCGACTTCTAGGGAGCCATGAGCAGTTCGCCATCCGACGGCGACGCGGTCGGGGCCGTCAGGGGGACCGTCGTCCCGCTTCTCGTCACCGCCCTCGTCGGCCTGGTCGGCGTCGTCGCCGCCTGGTACGTGTTCGTCCGCAGCACCGACTCGCTGGTCGATCTGATCGGCTTCCTGGTGGTCGCCGGGCTCGGACTCCTCGCGCTGTGGGTCGGGAGCCGTATCGCGAGCTCGCTCGTCTCGCCGTACAACATCGCCGAGGTGGCGGTCGAGGGGCCGATCGCACGCGAGCGCGCGGGCGGTGTCCCCGGTTCCCCCACCGGCGTCGCAGCCGACGACGTGGTCGAGCAGATCGAACGCGCCGACGCCGACCCCGCGGCCGAGGCGCTGCTGGTGACGCTCAACACGCCCGGCGGGGAGATCGTCCCGAGCGAGGACATCCGCATCGCCGCCGAGCGCTTCGACGGGCCGACCGTCGCCTACGCGACCGACGTCTGCGCCAGCGGCGGCTACGACATCGCGAGCGGCTGCGACGAGATCTGGGCCCGCGAGGGGTCGCTGGTCGGCTCCATCGGCGTCATCGGGTCGCGGGTCAACGCCAACGACCTTGCCGAGCGGCTGGGGCTGTCCTACGAGGGGTTCACCGCCGGCGAGTACAAGGACGCCGGGACCCCCCTGAAGGAACTGCGCCCCGACGAGCGGGCGTACCTCCAGGGCATCGTCGACGACTACTACGACCAGTTCGTCGAGACCGTCGCCGAGGGCCGCGACATCGAGCCCGAAGCCGTCGAGGACACCGAAGCCCGCGTGTTCCTCGGGGGCGAGGCCCGCGAGCGCGGGCTCGTCGACGAACTGGGCACTCGCCGGGCGGTGACCGACGCTCTCGAAGACCGCCTCGGCGACCCCGTCGCGGTCCGCGAGTTCGAACCGGCCCACTCGCTCCGCGAGCGAGTCAGCCTGGGCGCCCAGCGAGTCACCTACGCCTTCGGCGCCGGGCTCGCCGGCGCCCTCGACGGCGACGTGGCGGGACTGCGGTTCCGCCGGTAGGGTCGCAGAGCGCCCTCGGCCGTGCGCCCTCTCCCCCTCGGACGGCTCCTTCGGACCGTCGCACTCGGGCGATTCGACGGGCTCGCGGGCGCAAACGGTCGCGAGGATTTTTATCCCGTGACCGCCTCCGTCGATCCGTGACAACGCTGGTCGTCTGTATCGACCGCGCGGGCGACCTCGTGGCCGGGACGGACCCGCCCGTGGTGGGGCGTGAGGCCGTGGAGTCGCTCGTCGTCGACGTCGGCGTCGAAGACCCCGAGGACAGCCAGGTCAACTGCCTGCTCGAAGCCCTCCGCGTCTCCCGCGACCTCTCGACCGGCGGCGATGAGACGCTGGTGGCCGTCCTCGCGGGGACCGACGACACCATCAGTGCCGACCGCGCTATCGCCCGACAGGTCGAGGGCCTCATCGACGACCACGACCCCGACTCGGCCGTTGTCGTCGTCGACAGCGCCGAGGACGAGCGGCTGGTCCCCATCGTCGAGTCGCGACTCACCGTCGACGCCGTCGACCGCGTCGTCGTTCGCCAGGCCCGCGACATCGAGTCGACCTACTACCTCCTCAAGCAGTTCCTCGCCGACGAGGAACTGCGCAAGACCGTCCTCGTCCCCATCGGGGTCACCCTCATCGCGTACCCCGTCCTCTGGTGGGCCGTCAGCCCCGGCGTCGCCACGGGCGCCATCGTCGCCGTCGTCGGCCTCTTCTTCCTCTACAAGGGCCTCGGCGTCGACGCGTACCTCGCCTCTCTGCCCGGTCAGGTCCAGCAGGCCCTCTACTCGGGCCAGGTCGCGCTGGTCACCTACGTCGTCGCCGCCGGCCTCTCGCTCGTCGGGATATTCGCCGGCGCCATCGGCGTCTCCGAACTCGGCTCGGAGGGCCCGCTCATCCTCGCCAGTCGCTTCGCCTTCGACGCCATCCCCTGGCTCACCGGCGCGGCGCTGGCCGCCAGCACGGGGCGGCTACTCGACGAGCTCATCCGCCACGAGGGCGTCCGCAGCGCCTACCTCAACCTCCCGTTCGGGGCCGTCGCCGTCGGCCTCGTCGTCCGCGGGTTCTCCGCGTACTTCCTCGAACTCGCCGACGTGTTCAGGCCCTACCGGATCCGACCCATCGACGTCGGCCCCGTCGCGTTCGAGGGCGCCACCCTCGAACCGCCCGGCACCCGCCTCGCGCTGTTCATCCTCGCCGGCGTCTTCGTGAGCCTGGCGGGCGTGCGCTTCGCGGCGTACTTCAGCGGGACGACCGTCGAACAGGAGTTCGCCCACGGCCGCGAGGGCGGCGACTAGACGTCGTTTCTGATCGAGTTGGTGTGGACGGAAACCGAGTGAACGCAACCGTGGGAGACAGCACGGGCTGAACGCTCTCGACCCGCTCGCTATCAGTGAACTCTACCGCAGGAGACCCCAGACGCTGAAAGCCCTCGACGCGCTCGCTAGCAGCCGTTTCGACCGCACTTGACGGCAAGCGGTGAAAGCCCTCAACCCGCTCGCGGTCACTGACCGGGATATCCGCGCGTCGAACAACAGCACCGCGCCGCACTCGCGCGGATAGTGCCCGCTCAGGCGACCACGTAAACGCGAGCGCGTCTCGCCCTTTCAGTCCACCAGGACAGCAACCGCACAGCGACCGCACCACAAACCTCCCCAACCGATTCGCTCGCCTCCGGCTCGCTCATCCCTCGCACGGCTACGTCGCGCGCATGAAAGCGCGCGACAGCGCGCGCCGCGGTGGAAAATCAGTCCTTGTCGTCGGGGAACGGCACCTCGAACTGGTCGCCGTCGTCGGGGACCCAGGCCTCGCCGTCGAAGTGCTCGCGGGCCTCGCGTTCGATGGGGGAGTGGTCGCCGGCGTAGCGCGTCGAGATGTGGGTGAGCGCGAGCCGTTTCGCGCCGGCGCGGTCGGCGATGGCGGCCGCCTCGCGGGCGGTGGAGTGGGCGGTCTCCCTGGCGCGGTCGGCCCAGTCGCTGGCGAAGGTGGCGTCGTGGACGAGCAGGTCGGCGTCCTCGGCGGCGGCGGCGACGGCGTCGGTGGGTCGCGTGTCGCCGGTGTAGACCATCTGCCGGCCGGGTCGCGGCGGGCCGACGACCTCCTCGGGCTGGATGGTTCGCCCCTGGTGTTCGACGGGCTCGCCGCGGTGGAGCGTCGAGTACTCGGGGCCGGGCGGGAGGCCAAGCTCCTCCTCGGCCTTCTCGCGGTCGAAGCGGCCCTTGCGGTCGTCCTCGACGATAGCGTAGCCGACGGCGTTGGTGCGGTGGTCGGTGCGGACGGCCCGCACCTCGTACTCCGAGCGGTCGAGGACGACCTCGTCGGGACCGACCTGGTTGATCCGGACGGGGAACGAGGGGTCGTTGCCCGCGGCGTGGACGAGGTCCTCGATCTCCCCGCGGGTGCCGTGGGGGGCGTGGATGGCGAGCGGTGCCTCGCGGTCGTTGAAGTCGAAGGTCTGGACGAGGCCGGGGATGCCGAGGACGTGGTCGCCGTGGCAGTGCGTGACGAAGACGTGGTCGACGGCGAAGCCGGTGGAAAAGCGCATCATCTGGCGCTGGGTGCCCTCGCCGCAGTCGAACAGCAACCGGTCGCCGTCGCGGTTGACCAGCAGCGCGCTCGTGTTGCGCTGTGTGGTCGGGACCGCGCCGCTCGTGCCGAGAAACGTCACGCGCATGTCCGCTCATCCGAGGTGGCCCGGTAAACCCGTGTCGGATTCCCGCCCGACGCCCCCACACGACCCACGACTCGGCGCCCATTTCCCCGTATTTAAAAGGTTCGCCCGTTCACGCGAGTCCGATCGGATCGGCCGGGAACGGGGCGCTGTCCGCGTCGAAATCCGACTTAATCCGCCGCAACTCGGCTTCGGCGACTCCTTTTTATATGGGTGTCGCGCCGGGAGACGGGAGTACGATGTCACGGATGCACCGACCGACTGCGACCGCGACGCGACCGATTCGACGAACGGGTCCGCGAGCGGAGGTGTCGGCATGAGGCGAGCGCTCGTCGCGCTGGCGACCGCGCTACTGGTCGTGACCGCCGGCTGTGCCGGGATGACCGGCACGGCGACGCCCGGGGCCGACGGCGGTGCGGGCGGCGACGGCGCCGCGAGCGGCGGTGACGACGCGAGCGCAACCGACGCCGGGACGGTCAACTTCTACGTGAGCGACCAGCCCAACGACATGGACGACTTCGAGCACCTGAACGTCACGATCACGTCGATCAGGTTCCACCTCGTCGACGCCGCCGCGAACGGCTCGGCCGACGGGGCCGCGAACGCGTCGACCGCGACGCCGGCCAACGCGACGGTGACGACTACCGCGACGGCCACCCCCGCGAACGGCACCGCCGCGGACGACGGCAACGAGACCGAAGCCGACGACGAGGACGAAGCGGACGCCGACGACGAGCGCGAAGACGAGGAGATGGGCGATGAAGGCGAGGACATGGACGACGACGAGGCCGGCGACGGTGACGGTCGCTGGGTCACTCGCGACGTGAACGCCACGAGCGTCGACCTCTCGCAGCTGCGCGGCGCGAACGCGACGCTGCTGGAGCAGTTCGACCTCCCCGCGGGCGAGTACGACGCGGTCCACATGGCGGTCGGCGAGGTGAACGGAACGCTGACCGACGGCGACGACCAGCGAGTCAAGCTCCCGAGCGACAAGCTCCAGCTCAACAGCGAGTTCACCGTCGAGAACGGCTCGGCGGTCGACTTCGTCTACGACGTGTCGGTCCACGAGGCGGGCAACAGCGGGAAGTACATCCTCAAGCCGGTCGTGAGCGAGTCCGGCACCGAAGTGCCGATCGAGCGGGTCGACGACGGGGACCGGGACGACGACGGCGACGAACGGTCCATCGACGCGTCGTTCGTCGGCGACGCGACCGCCGGCGAGACCGTCACCGTCCGCGTGACCGAGAACGGGTCGGCGCTCGCGAACGCGACGGTGAGCGTCGGCGACGGACCGGCCGGCACCACCGACGCCGACGGCGAGTACGTCGTGAGCGTCCCGAGCGACGCCGAGGAACTCGAAATCGAAGTCGAAGACGGTGACGCCGAGGCCGAACTCGCGTTCGAGTCCGACGCGGACGACGCCGACGAACCCGGAGACGACGGTCCGGGTGACGGCGGAGCCAGCCGGGGCGACTGACGCCGCGAGAAGCGGCGCGAACGGCGACTGCGGTCAGTTCTCGCGGTCAGTTGTCGTCCGCGCACGGCACGTCGCGCTCGGCGACTTCGACCGTCCGGGTAACGGTGGCGACCGTGGTGTTCTCCGTCGTGACGGTCGCGCGGACGGGGACGGTATCGCCGCCGTCCAGCGACGGCGGACGGTCGGTGGTCCTGAACAGGACCAGCCGCTCGGAGCCGCCCGTCGAGAGCGAGACGGTGCGTGTCTCGACGAGCGCCCGGTCGTCGACGGACACGGTCACGCGGAACGACGGCTCGGGTGGCCCGCCGTCGCGGACGGGACGTTCGACGACGAGCGACCCGCTCAGGCCGGCGTTGCCCGGCATCGGTCCCCGGCCGTTGCAGGTGACGACCCCGTCGGAGTCGGGGTACGGGTCCTCGGACTGGTTGCCGACCGCTACCTGCGGCTCGAACGTCGAGACCGTGGCGTTCGCGGGACGGTCCTCGGTGGTGAGCGCGGAGAGTCCGACCGCGGCGCCCCCGACGAGGGCGAACAGGAGGACGAGCCCGGCGATGGCGAAGCGGCGCACGTTCGCAGGTGACTCCCGACCGCCATGTGTCTTGTCACGCGTCGGCCGACCGCGATCCGGCGCGAGTGTCCGTGAGAGCGGTGGTCGCACGTTCGGAACTGTTTTAGGCGCCGCTGGGCCAAGACCTAGCAACGAATGAGCGACCTCGAACAGGAGTATCGACTCGACTACTTCGAGGAGCACGGCTTCCACCGAACGGAGTGCTCCGAGTGTGGGGCCCACTTCTGGACGCTCGACGGGGACCGGGCGACCTGCGGCGAGCCGCCATGCGAAGAGTACGGCTTCATCGACGACCCCGGCTTCGACGAGCCCATGTCCCTGGCGGAGACCCGCGAGGCGTTCCTCTCCTTCTTCGAGGAGCGGGGTCACGAGCGCATCGACCCCTACCCGGTCGCGGCCAACCGCTGGCGCGACGACGTGCTGCTCACCCAGGCCTCTATCTACGACTTCCAGCCGCACGTCACCAGCGGCGAGTCCCCGCCGCCGGCCAACCCGCTCGTCGTCTCCCAGCCCTGTATCCGCATGCAGGACATCGACAACGTCGGCAAGACCGGCCGCCACACGATGGCCTTCGAGATGGGCGGCCACCACGCCTTCAACGCCGACGAGGGCACCGACTACGCCTACGAGGGCGAGGTCTACTGGAAGGACCAGTGCGTCGAGCACTGCGTCGACCTGCTCGACGAGGTCGGCGCCGACGTCGAGGACCTGACCCTGATCGAGGATCCGTGGGTCGGCGGCGGCAACGCCGGCCCCGCCTTCGAGGTCATCTACCGCGGGCTCGAACTCGCGACGCTCGTCTTCATGCAGTTCGAGCAGGACCCCGACGGCGACGTCGAGATGAAAGACGGGAACACGTACAGCCAGATGGACCGCCGGGTCATCGACACCGGCTACGGCATCGAGCGCTGGACGTGGATGTCCCAGGGCACCCCGACCGTCTACGAGGCCGTCTACCCCGACACGATCGAGTTCCTCAAAGAGAACGCCGGGCTCGACCACTCCGAGCGCGAGGCGGAGATCGTCCACCGCGCCGCCAAGCTCGCGGGCCACATGGACATCGACGAGGCCGAGGACATGGAGTCGGCCCGCGACAACATCGCCGACCAGCTCGACGTGAGCACCGGCGAGCTCACCGATCTCCTCGAACCCCTCGAAGACATCTACGCTATCGCCGACCACTGCCGGACGCTCGCGTACATGCTCGGCGACAACATCGTCCCCTCGAACGTCGGCACGGGCTATCTCGCGCGGATGGTCCTCCGGCGCACCAAGCGCCTCGTCGACAACGTCGGCGTCGACGCGCCGCTGGACGAACTGGTCGACATGCAGGCCGACCGGCTGGGGTACGAGAACCGCGACACCATCAGGGACATCGTCCGCACCGAGGTCGAGAAGTACCGCGAGACCCTCGACCGCGGAGGTCGGCGCGTCCGCCAGCTCGCCGACGACTACGCCCAGCAGGGCGAACCCATCCCGGTCGGCGAGCTCATCGAACTGTACGATTCTCACGGTATCCAGCCGGACATGGTCGAGGAGATCGCCGCGGAGAAAGGCGTCGCCGTCGAGACGCCCGACGACTTCTACGCGCTCGTGGCCGAGCGCCACGGCGGCGGCCAGGCCTTCGACGAGGTCGACGAGCGGCCCTACGCTGAGCGCCTGGCGGAGCTCCCGGACACAGACCGCCTCTACTACGAGGACCAGCAGCGCACGGAGTTCGAGGCCGTCGTGCTGGAGGTGTTCGAGCGCGACGACGACCGCTACGACGTGGTTTTGGACCAGACGATGTTCTACCCGGAGGGCGGTGGCCAGCCGCCCGACCACGGGACGCTGTCGACCGACGACGCGACCGCGGAGGTCACGGACACCCAGATCGTCGACGGCGTCATCCTCCACACCGCCGACGAGGACCCCGGCAAAGGCGAGTTCGTCCGCGGCCAGATCGACGGCGCCCGGCGCCGGCGGCTGATGGCCCACCACACCGCGACCCACATCGTCATCCACGCCGCCCGGCAGGTGCTGGGCGAGCACGTCCGTCAGGCCGGCGCCCAGAAGGGCGTCGACTCCTCGCGCATCGACGTGAGTCACTACGAGTCGGTCTCCCGCGAGCAGGTCGAGGAGATCGAACACCGCGCCAACGACATCGTCCGGTCGAACGGCCCGGTCAAACAGGAGTGGCCCGACCGCCACGAGGCCGAGGACGAACACGGCTTCGACCTCTACCAGGGCGGGATCCCCGCCGGCGAGAACATCCGACTCATCCACGTCGCCGAGGACGTGCAGGCCTGCGGCGGTACCCACGTCGCCCGCACCGGCGACATCGGGACGATCAAGATCCTGGGCACCGAGCGCGTCCAGGACGGCGTCATCCGCATCGAGTTCGCCGCCGGCGACGCGGCCGTCCAGGCCACCCAGGACACCGAAGACGCGCTCTACGAAGCGGCCGACGTACTCGACGTGGCCCCCGAGGAGGTGCCCGAGACCGCCGAGCGCTTCTTCACCGAGTGGAAGGAGCGCGGCAAGACCATCGAGGACCTGAAGGAGGAACTCGCGGAGGTCCGCGCGGCCGGTTCGGGCGGCGGCGAGGAGGTCGACGTGGGCGAGGAGACCGCGGTCGTCCAGCGACTCGACGGCGACATGGACGAACTGCGCGCCACGGCCAACGCCCTCGTCGAAGAGGGGAAGATCGCCGTGCTCGGGTCGGGTCGCGACGGTGCGACCTTCGTCGTCGCCGTCCCCGACGGCTCGGCGGTCAACGCCGGCGAGGTCGTGAGCCGACTGGCACAGAAGGTCGGCGGCGGCGGCGGCGGCCCGCCCGACTTCGCCCAGGGCGGCGGCCCCGACGCCGACGGGCTGGACGAGGCGCTGAACGAGGCGCCCGACGTGCTCAAGCAGGTCGCGAACGCCTGAGACACGGCTTCGGCATCCGATCGTTCGGCTTCTCGCGAACGTGACTGACGGATGTCATGACTGGTAAGGTTCATGTGTCCCAGCCGTCAATCGGGTATCGAACATGAGCGGGATCGAGTACGACGCGCCGGGGGTCGAGGCGACGGCCTCGCGGAGCGTCTCGAAGATCGCGGGGATCGGGGCGGGACTGGTGGCGCTGAACATCGTGTTGCTACTGGCGCTGAGCGAGACGCCGGTGGCGGGGGTCGGCGCGACGCTGTTCTCGAACTTCTTCCTCGGGATCGCGACCTTCGCCGTGACGGTCGGGGGCGGCTACTGGCTGGCGAACACGGGCATCGAGAAGGGGAGTCTGGGGCTGGCCGGCGTCGGCGTCGCGCTGTCGCAGTTCGGGTACGCGCTGATCGGGTCGGCGCTCCTGTACGGCGTCGCGCCGTCGACGAAGGTCACCGCGCTGGGCATCACAGCGGTCCTCACCGGCGTCATCACGGCGATCGTCGCCGTCGTCGTCTTCGAGACCGACCACTCCTTCGAGCGCTGGCAGCTGTACTCGTGGGTGTGTTTCGGCGCCGGCTTCCTCGTCGGCGCGGTCGGCTTCTTCGTGAACCCGACGATCCTGCTCCTCGCGGGCGTGTGCTTCTTCCTCGGGTTCGTCGTCGACCTGACCTACGAGGTCTGGGCGGTCCGCGAGAGCAAGTACGGCGACCTGCGCAGCGCCATCGGCATCTACATCGCGGTCATGGGCGTGTTCATCCACGTCCTCCAGCTCGTTCTCCGCGTGCTGGAGCTGCTGGACGCCTGAGACACAGTCCCGAGTGAACGGCCCGCGGGGACCGTTTCGGCGCTCGAAGCGGGACTGCTGGCTATCCGCCGCTGACGGGCGGAAAGAGCGCGAGTTCGTCGCCCTCGTCGACGGCCGTCTCGAAGCCCTCGGCCTCGGCGAAGGGGTCGCGGCCCTCGTGGAGCAGACGGACGTGGCCGTAGAGGTCGCCGTCGTCGTCCAGCACTTCGGATTCGAGTCCGGGGTGGGCCGCCAGCAGCGCGTCGAAGGCGTCGCCGACGGTGTCGGCGCCCGACTCGACCTCGATCTCGGTGTCGCCGGCCGTCTCGGCGAGGGTGGCGAACAGTCGCCAGTGCATATCCGAGCAACGGCACCGATACCCAAAGAGCGTTCCGCACTCGGGCGGCCGCCGGCCCGAACGGGTTCGCTACTCGTCGTCCTCGCGGCGCTGGTCGACCGCGACCGTCCAGTCGCTTCCGCTCGACTCGTCGGCGTCGTCCCCGTCGTCGCCTGGCTCGACTTCCTCCGCACTGCCGTCCGGCTCGATATCGCCCGCCGCCTCCTCGGGCGCGTCCTGCTCGGCGATGGGCTCCCAGTCGTCGCCGACGGCTTCGCCGTCGCCGCCGTCGGCGTCGATACCGGGGGTGTCGGCCAGCTCCTCGCGCGTCGGGTCCGCGGGTCGGTCGTCCGGCGCGCCCTCGACCTCGGCGGACGCGTCGTCGGCCTCGCTTGCCTCGTCGAGTTCCGCGGTGCTGTCGTCGGATCCGGCGGCGCCGTCGTCCGGCGTCACCGCCCCGTCGTCGGCCGACTCGCCGTTCGGCCGTGCGTCGGACGCCGCAGGTTCGAGCGCCTCGATGCCGGGCGCGTCCGTGTCGACGAGGGGATCGGCGGCCGACTCCGCCGGCGCCGCCTCGCCGTCGACCGGGCGCTCGCCGACGGTTCGACCGGGGTCGATCTGCTCGTCGGGGGTGAGCGCCGCGCCGGTGGCGTCGGTGGCGCCGGCTGTCTCGGCCTCCTCTCGCGGCGTCGCGGCCGCTTCGACCCTGCGGATGGCCTCGGGGGCGGCGACGACGTAGACGGCGTCACCGGGCGAGAGCGCGCGGTCGCGGCCCGGGAGCGGTTCGACCGGGCCGGAGTCGGGGCGGACGGCGACGACGGTCACGTCGAGCGCGCCGGTGGGCTGGCCCGCGAGGTCGCTCCCGGCGCCGACGGTGACGGCGGCCATCGTCTCCTCGGCGGCCCGGAGGACCGAGGCGAACTCCCGGTCCGGGCGCGTCTCGACGGGCAGGGTCACCAGCTTGTAGCCCCCCTCGGCGTCGAGCTTGCGCGTGTCGGCGGCGTCGATGGCCAGCGTCGCCACGTCGTCGACGACCCCGCGAAGCTCCGCGGTGACGACGCGCTCGAAGGGGTCCGTGCGCCACAGCTGGACGAGGTCGCCCGCGCTGGCGGCGAAGGCGGGGTCGGCTTTCACCGCGACCGCCGAGGTCTCGGGGGGCAAGGTCGGGCCGATACCCGCGGCGCGCGAGCCGACGGCGAGGTACTCGACGCTCCCGTCGTCGCCGACCTCCAGATCGACGTGGCCGACGCCGTAGTCGGCCTTCAGGCGCGTCACGAGGCGGTCCCGGAGCTCCTCGACGGTCAGCCGGCGGGGGAAGACGAACGTCTTCCCCGCGAGTTTCTCCTTGGTCTCGGCGGGAACGGGGTCGTAGCCGACGATGTCCTCGACGTCCTCGGGGATCTCGACGGTGATGACCCGGCCGACGGCCTGGACGACGCGGCTGACTTCCGTCTCGACGGCGCGCTCGCCGGTCGCGACGGCCACGTCCGTCCCGATGCGGTCGCCCGCGTCGGCGCCCGCGCGGGTCGCCGCGAGGGCGACGAGGAAGGTGACGACGTGGAACAGGATCCCCGCCTGGTTCAGGGGGTCGTCGCTCCCGTCCGGCGTGATGACCTCTCCGAGCGCCCGGTTGGTGTTGAGGACGACTGCGACGGCGCTGAGTCCGAACAGCGCGGGGAGTTCGCCGGGGACGCGCTCGCGGACGTACCAGCGATAGAGGAGCGCGACGGCCGCCGCCACGCCCGCGGCGAGGACGGCGAATGCGAGCACGCGCACCGCGCTCGTCAGCGCCCGCTCGGTGAGCGACCCGCTCTGGGCGACGGCCGCGGCCGCCAGGTCGGCGACCGCCGCGACGGCACTCACGCCACCGCCTCCCGGAACGCGTCGAGTTCCCCGCGCGTCCCGACGGCGAACACCTCGTCGCCGGCCGACAGCGTCGTCGACCCCTTTGGCGCGACGGCCCAGCCGCTGGCGCCCCGCACCGCCATCACGGCGACGCCGTAGGCGCCGCGGACGTTCGCCTCGCCGACGGTCGCGCCGTCGAGCGGACTGTCGGCCCCGACGGTCACCCGCCCGAAGCGCCGGCCCGCCCGACGCAACAGCGAGAGGAGCTCGTACTCCCGGCGGACGCCGCGGGACTCGACGACCACGCGGGCGCGGTCGGCCTTCAGCAGCGGTTCGGCGTCGGTCCGCGTCACGGCGACCGTGATCCGCCCCTCGCCGCCGGTCGTCGTCGGCGCCCGGACCGGCTGAGGGACGCCCTCGTCGTCCCCGTCGTCTCCGCCGTCCTCGTCGGCACCGCCCGACGTCCCCTCGGGGTCGGGCCCGGCGGCGGCGGTCGCCTTCTGGGACTTCCCGCTGACCACGGTCCCCCGCACCTGCGCGTCGGGCGTGATGAGCGTCACCTCGTCGCTGCGGGCGACGCCCGTCGGGACCAGCGCGTTCACCGACACCGCCCGTTTCCCGTCGGGGACGCGCTTGGAGAGCCCGGAAAACGGCGGCGCCGCGACCACGGAGGCCCGGCCGCGCTCGTCGACGGTGACCGCGGCGTCGCCCAGGTCGTACTCGGTCTTGAGCCGCTCGGCCAGTCGGGATTCGAGTTCGGAGATACGCAGGTCCGCGGGAAAGGTCCACTCGCTCGCCCTGATCTCGGCGCGGAGTTCGTCCGGGAGCGGCGGGTACCCCTCCATGTCGGCGACCTCGCCGACGACGCGGACCCGCGCCTCGTCGCGGCCGGCCAGCGCGCCGCGTACGTCGGCGGCGAGCGTCCGCTCGCGCAGCTGCTTCAGCGAGAGCCGCTTGGGGAAGGTCGCGCCCATCTGGTCGCCCCGCGAGTGGGCGTACAGCGAGATCATCAGGACGACGAGGATGGCGGTGGTGACCGTCACGGCGTTGGCCGACTGGGTGATCGTCGGGTCGGCCAGCGCGAGCAGGCCGCCGTTGACCCCCGCCAGCGCGACCGAGAGGACGACCACACCGAACCCGGGGATGGTGACGCCGGTGAAGTACTTGAAGACGAACCCCAGCGACCACGCGACCAGTCCCGGGATGATACCCGTCAGGATACCGAGATAGATACCGAACAGCAACTCGACCGGAAACGAAGCCATGGGGGGTGTGACGGAATCCACTCCTAAACGTGTATCGGCGGTTCGCACCGGGTCGCCGACCCGAAACCCGCTTGCAGTGACACGACCCGCCCCGGGTCGGTGGGATTTTACCCGCTCGACGCCCTCGAACGTGGTATGGACCTGCGGCGGGTGTTGCACCATCCGCGGACGGTGTTCGTCGGGACCCGCGCAGCCATCTGGCTGCCGACCGTCGTCGCCATCATCTCGTTCGGGACCGGCGTGGCCAACATCAGCGCCACGTCGGTCAACCCCCTCATCGAGACGTACATCGAGATCCCCCGCGAGGTGCAGCGCGCGGCGGGCTTTACCGGCGCGCTGACGGGCTTTCTGATGCTGTTGAGCGCCTGGGGGATGCGCCGCCGACTGCGCGCGGCGTGGTTCTCGACGGTCGTGCTCCTCCCGGTGACGGCCGTCCAGGGGCTCGCACAGTCGAGCAGCTACTCGCTGCCGCTGATCGCCCTGTCGCTGCTGTCGCTGCCGACGGTGCTGGTGAACTACCCGCGGTTCGACCGCCAGGCCGACCTGTCGACGACGCAGCTGGCCGCCGCCGCCGCGCTCTCCGGGACGCTCGTCTACGGCACCGTCGGCGCCTATCAACTGCGCGAGGAGTTCACCAACCTCTCGACGTTGACCGACGCGCTGTACTACACCATCGTCACCGCCAGCACCGTCGGCTACGGCGACGTGACGCCCGCGAGCCAGCAGGGGAAGCTGTTCGGCATGTCCGTCCTCGTGCTCGGCGTCGCCAGCTTCACCGTCGCGCTGGGGTCGCTGCTCGGCCCCGCCATCGAGGCCCGCTTCTCGCAAGCACTCGGTACCATGAACGAATCCGATCTCGAACTCCTGGACGACCACGTGGTCGTCCTGGGCTACGGCGACCTGACCGAACCGCTGCTCGAAGAACTCTCCCACGCCGCCGAGTTCGTCGTCATCACCCCCGACAGCGACATGGCTGCCTCGTTGCGGACCCGGGACCTCCACGTCGTCGTCGGCGACCCCAGCGACGAGGACCCGCAGAAACAGGCCGGCATCGAACACGCCCGCGCCGTCATCGCCGCGACTAACGACGACGCCCAGGACGCCCTGTCGATCCTCACCGCCCGCCAGTTCCACCCCGACGCACGCATCGTCGCCGCCGCCACGGACCGGGAGAACACCGAGAAGCTCCGCCGCGCCGGCGCCGACGCCGTCATCAGCCCCGCGGTCATCGGCGGCCACCTCCTCGTCGAGTCCGCCCTCGGCGACACCGACATGGAGGGGCTGGCCCAGCGGCTGCTCGACGTCGAGTCCGACGACGCGGCCGACGGCGGCTGAGCGGCGGTTCGGGACGCGCCGGACCGCTCACGACCGGTCGACGATCGCCACGTCGGCGTCCAGGTCCTGGATGCGTTCGAACGTCGGCGGGGAAATCAGCCGCGAGGCCGCAGAGCGGTCGGTGCTGGCGCCCATGAACACCAGGTCGAACTCGCCGGCGTTGTCGGCGAGGTAGCGCTCGATGGTCTCGACCGCGACGCGCGTCTCGAAGCCGCCGTCGAACGCCTCGACCAGGTCCGCGAGCATCTCCTCGGCGCGCCGGCGTTCGCGCTCGCCGGAGACGCAGGAACAGACGCTGATCCGACCCGAGCGGCCGACGAGGCGCCGGCCGAAGTCGAGCATGCTGTGGGCCACGTCGCTGGCCCGGCGGACCGGCACCAGCACGCGTTTCCAGCGCGTCCGACCGGCCGCAGAGCGGTGGACGACCACGTCGGTGTCGCCGCGGAACAGGTCGTAGATGTACGGTGTCAGCGCGCCGTGGCGTTGCTCGTAGGCCGCCGCGATCAGGTCGCAGTTCGTTTCGTGCGCGGTATTGAGCACCGCGGCCGCCGGCGAACGGCCGCCGACGGCGACGACCACCTCGCAGGGGACGCCGACCCGCGTCTCGATCTCGCCGGCGCGGGCTTCGAGGTGCGCCGCCGCCTCGGCGACCGCCCGCGCCGCTGTGCGCTCCTCGGACGAACCGTCGCCCAGGCCGTCGGGCGACCCGGAGCGGTCGTCCCGGCTGTCGCCGTCGGAGCGGGGTCGGTCGGCTCGCCGCCCCTCGTCGAGGAGGTCCCGTTCGGCGCTGGCGACGGCGGCGTCGTCGACCACGTCCAGCAGGACGACCTTCCCGGCGTCGTGCGCGGCGGCCAGCCGGGCGCCGAGCATCGCCGTGGCGTCTGGGTCGTCCCCGCGCATCGGGACGAGGACGTGGTCGTCGCTCCCGGTCGACTCGTAGAGGAACTGCGCGCGCCGGTCGTAGAACTGCTCGCGCCAGACGACGAACACCGACGCGACGACGCTGCTCGCCACCAGGACCGACAGTGTGAACACCAGCTCGTCGCCGGGCCGAACGAGCAGGCCCAGCAGCGCCGTCGAGTAGGCCGACGGCGCCTCGACGTCGAGCGCCCAGGTGCTCGCCCCCGCGAGGAAGACGGCGACGGCCGCCTCGAACGCGCCGACGGCCAGCCCCCCAGTGGCGCCCGCTCCCGTCCCCGCGGCCCCGACACCGAGCGCCGACCCCAGCCCGAGCGCGGCCCAGCCACACAGCGATCCCACCGTGAGGCCCGCGACGAACCGGGTCGGCGAGGAGTACGTCCCCTCCGGGTTGGCGAAGAGCGTGTAGGTGCCCGACGCCAGCGGCGGGAACAGCAGGAACGACAGCTGTTCGATGCTGTTGAACAACAGCGTCACGACGGCGATCAACAGCGGGACGAACACGAGGATCGACAGGTGGACGAGGTTGCTCGTCCGCTCGACCCAGCGGCGGAAGGCCCGCGCCTCGCGGCGTTCGAGCCGCCGGAGTCGTGCGATCGTCGCGTAGATCCGGTCGCCCAGCGGGCCGCGCATGGACGGCACTATCCCCGTCACCCTACAAAAAGGGTCGTCTGACGGTCGTCCGCCGGAAGTCTCGACGGCCGTCCGCTCGGAGTTCCCGACGGCCGCCGTCTGGGTGCCGAGCCGCCCGATCAGAGCCGCGTCGCGGCGTCCAGCGAGATTTCGATCGCCCGCTCGACGTTGTTTTTCGCCTTCTCCGGGAGTTCCTCGTCGTCGGTCTCGCCCTTCTGGGTGCCCTCGACGAGGTTGCCGTCGACGGTGCAGATGGCGCCGGCGCGAAGCCCCTTCCGCCGGGCGAGCGTGAACACCGCGGCGGCCTCCATCTCCACGGCCAGCAGGCCCGCGTCCTCCCAGTCCGCGACGTACTCGTCGGTCTCGGCGTAGAAGGCGTCGTCCGTCGCGATGGGGCCGACGTGTACGTCTTCATCATTTTCCTCCGCGCCGTCGACCAGCGCCGAGAGCGTCTCGTAGTCGGCGACCGCGGGATACTCCACGTTCTCGTAGCGCTTGGTGGTGCCCTCGTCCTTGGCGGCGCCGGTGGCGACGACCATGTCGCCGATCTCGATGTCCGACTGCAGCGCGCCCGTCGTCCCGACGCGGACGAACGTCTCCACGCCGACGTTCGCGAGCTCCTCGACGGCGATGGTCGCGGAGGGACAGCCGATCCCCGTCGAGCAGATCGTCAGCTCCCGGCCCTCGTAGGTCGCGTTGACGAGCGTGTACTCGCGGTTCTCGGCGACCTGTTCGACGTCTTCGCAGTGGCCGGCGATGCGCTCGACGCGCCCCGGATCGCCGGGGATCAGCGCGATGTCGTGTACGTCGCCCGGTTCGACCAGCAAGTGCGGCTGTTTCGCCATGGGCGATGTGGGTCCGGGGGCGGCAAAACGGTACCCGTTCGCGGGGACGCGACCGCCGGTCGCGCCCGGGCCGACTCCCGAGGGGATCGGACGGCTGGGGAGCACTCCGGAGACCCACGGGGGAGCGTTTCGGGAGCGATCCGAGGGCTCGAAACCGCACGATTGCAGTGGGGTTCGACCCGAAACGAGGGGGTTCACTGCGGGGCGGCGGCTCGACACGAAACGAGGGTCGTGGCGGCACGGAGCGGTAGCCGGGCGACCGGACGGGCCGGGCGGTCAGAGCGCGGGCCCGATCAGGAACAGGAAGAGGTTGTTGGCGGCGGGGCCCATGCCGACGGCGGCGACGAAGGCGAACAGGAGGTTCCCCTGGGTGGGGTCGTCCTCGACCAGATCGGCGAGGAGGACGACGATGCCGGCGGCGACGACGAGCTTGGCGACGGCGAACAGCCACCCTTTGCCGAGGTAGGGGTAGGTGGGGAGCGTCTCGGCGAAGTCCATGATCCGGCGGGGGATCGGGGTGCGCTCGCCGGTGCCGATCACGTCGACGCCGACGGCGGTCGAGAACCCGTCGAGGGCGTGGGCGTAGACGACCAGCGGCCCGGCGACGCCCGCGCGGTCGACCGCGCCCGTCCACCGGAGCGCGAGCAGGTAGTACACCGGCGCGGTGAGCACGCCGGCGCCCAGGAACCCGATGGGGAGCCAGACCAGCGCCGCCGTCGAATCCACGCGTCCGGCCGCAAAGGCGTAGGCCGCGACCGTCAGCCCGAGGACCAGCGCGGTGCCGGCGACCCCGAGGTTGCGGGCGATCCGGCCGACATCGTCGAGCATCTGCGCGCGGACGACCGAGGGGAGCCAGACGGCGGCGGCGAGGACGAACGTCGTCACGTACACCGCCGGCGCGGCGAAGAGCGGGTCGACCGGATCGGGGATCAGCCCCGTCTGGTGGATCGCGTGGAGCGCGCCGCCGGCGATCATCCACGGCGCGAGCGCGAGCACCTGCCGGGACGTGACCGGCGGGTCCAGCAGGTACAGGCCCGCCACCGACGCCGCCGTCAGCACGACCAGCGTGATCGCGTACGGCAGCGGCGGGATCACCAGCCCGCTCGGGAGGATCTGCATATCCTCTGGGCCGGCGTCGACCGACGAAAGGGTTCCGGTCGCTCCGACGTCGTCGGGCGAAGCGGGGGCCGGGCCCGACTCGCACGGGCCGCCGTCGGACCCCGCACGGCCGGACGGAGGGACGACCGCAGCGAGCCGCGGCGCGCCCGATCCGGACGGGCTTTAGTGGCGGGGTGCGAGGAGTGAGCCATGACCACGGACGCGGCGGCGGTGACGGGCCGCATCGAGCACACGGTTCTGGGGCCGGAGACGACCCCGGACGACGTGATCGCCGTACTCGACGACGCCATCGAGTACGGCCTGCGCGCCTGTATCCCGCCCTGCTATCTCGAACTCGCGGACGGGTACGCGCCGACGGTGCCGCTGTCGACCGTCGTGGGCTTCCCCCACGGCCAGCACACCACCGCGACGAAGGTGGACGAAGCCGAGAGCGCCTGGGAGGCCGGGGCCGCCGAACTCGACGTGGTGATCAACGTCGGCCGGCTGCGGGCCGACGAGGACGACGCCGTCGTCGACGAGATCGAGGAGGTCGTCGCGGCCGTCCCCGTCCCGGTGAAGGTGATCGTCGAGACGCCGCTGCTGACCGACGCGGAGAAGCGGCGCGCCGCCGAGTGCGCGCTGGCAGCCGACGCCGACTACCTCAAGACCGCGACCGGCTTCTCCGAGGGGGGCGCGACCGTCCCCGACGTGGAACTGCTCGCGGAGTACCTGCCGGTGAAGGCCTCCGGCGGGGTCGGCTCGTGGGCCGAGATGGAGGCGATGCTGGACGCGGGCGCGGAGCGTATCGGCGCCTCCAGCGGCGACGTGATCGCCCGGGAGTTCCTCGACCAACACGCGACGGCCGACCGCGAGGACGTGAGCGGGTGGGAGTGATCTCGGACGGCTCGACGGTCTGACGGCGATCCAACAATAATCGCCTTCAGCGAACAGTTAGGTGGCGAGCGGCGCGAGTGTCGATACGGATGTCGCTCGCCGCACGCCTGCCGTCGCGGCCGGTCGCCAAGTACTACTGCTACATGGCGACGAACACGATGGGGCTGGCGCTGCCGATCTGGGTGGTCTTCCTGCGAGCCCAGGGCCTGTCCTACACAGAGATCATGGTGCTGGACGCCGTCTGGTGGCTCGGGCTGACCGCGGGGGAGATCCCGACGGGGTTCGTCGGCGACCGGATCGGCTGGCGCAACAGCCTCGTCGTCGGTAACGCGCTGCGGGCGGCCGCCGTCGTCGCGATGGGACTGTCGAGCACCTTCCCGGTGCTCGCGGCCGTCTACCTGCTGTGGGCGGTCGGCACGACGCTCCAGTCGGGAAGCACCGACGCCTGGCTGTACGAACTGCTGGAGCGGCGGGTCGGCGAGACCGATTTCGAACGCATCCGCGGACGCGGGGAGTCGGTGACGCTGGCCGTCGGCGCGGCCGCGGCCGTCGCTGGCGGGTATCTCGGCGGCCAGAACCTCCGATGGCCCTTCTTCGCCAGCGGCGCCCTCTGGCTGGTCGGAACGATCGTTCTCGCGACGCTCCCGTCGGTAGCGGTCGAGGCGGACGAGCGAGTCACCGCCGCCGACGTGCTGCCGCTGCTTCGCGAGCGTATCCTCGGCTCGGACCTGCGGCGGTTCGTGCTGTGGGTCGGAGTCCTGCTCGGGGTCGCCCAGGCGGTCTCGCGGTTCACCCAGCCGGTGAGCGTCGACCTCGGGGTCCCGGTCGCGTCGCTGGGGTGGCTCTACGCGGGGTTCACGCTGCTGGCGGCGCTGGCGAGCGCCCGGTCGGCGTGGATCCGCGACCGCGCCGGCCTGGAGGGGTGGTTCCTGCTCGCTCCCGCGGTCCTCGGGACGCTGTTCGTCGGTGCGTGGGTCGTCCCGCTCGTGGCGTTCCCCGGCTTCGTCGCCATCCGGGCGGCGCGCGCGGTGACACGGCCGCTCGCGAACGGCTACGTCAACGACCGCGTCGCGACGGCCGGACGCGCGACGGTCCTCAGCGGCGTGTCGATGGCGTACTCGCTCGTCAAGCTCCCCTTCTCGGTCGTCGGCGGGGCGCTGGCGGATCTCGGCTCGCCGCTGGCCGCGATGGCGCTCCTGGGCGGGTTCCTGCTGGCGGCGACGGCGGCCGTCCACCGCGGGGGATCACCGCTCGGGCTGGCGAGCCGGTCGGACGTCGGCGCGGACTGACACGGTCGGTCGTACCGATCTACCGGTGGTTCGTCGAGCGGTCCGGCGAAGCCAGGAACCGACGTGGGACCGACCGTACGAGCCGCCCCGATCCGTCGCGCTTTTGCCCGCGAGCGCCAAGTGGACACCAACGAGATGGCCCGCTATCACATCGAGACCTACGGTTGCACGGCCAACCGGGGTGAGAGCCGCCAGATCGAACGGTCGCTGCGCGACGGCGGTCACCACCCCGCCGACGGCCCCGAGGAGGCCGACGTGGCGATCCTCAACACCTGCACCGTGGTCGAGAAAACGGAGCGCAACATGCTCCGCCGGGCCGAACAGCTCGACGCCGAGACGCCCGCCGACCTCGTGGTGACGGGCTGTATGGCGCTGGCCCAGGGCGAGGCGTTCGCGCAGGCCGATCTGGACGCCGAGGTGCTCCACTGGGACGAGGTGCCCGAGTACGTCCGCAACGGCGAGTGCCCGACGACGACCCCCGACACCGAGCCCGTCCTCGACGGCGTCGTCGGCATCCTCCCCATCGCCCGCGGGTGCATGAGCGACTGTTCGTACTGCATCACCAAGCACGCGACCGGGAAGATCGACTCGCCCTCCGTCGAGGAGAACCTGGAGAAAGCGCGCGCGCTGGTTCACGCGGGGGCACGCGAGATCCGGATCACCGGCCAGGACACCGGCGTCTACGGCTGGGACGAGGGCGAACGCAAGCTCCACGTCCTGCTCGACCGCATCTGCTCGGAGATCGACGGCGACTTTCGGGTCCGGGTCGGGATGGCTAATCCCAAGGGCGTCCACGGCATCCGCAAGGAGCTGGCCGAGGTCTTCGCCGAACACGACGAGCTGTACAACTTCCTGCACGCGCCGGTCCAGTCGGGCAGCGACGACGTGCTCGGCGACATGCGCCGCCAGCACCAGGTCTCCGAGTACGTCGAGGTCGTCGACACCTTCGACGAGCACTTGGAGGAGTGGACGCTGTCGACGGACTTCATCGTCGGCTTCCCGACCGAGACCGACCGCGACTTCGAGCAGTCGATGGCGCTCCTTCGGGAGACCCGCCCGGAGAAGATCAACGTCACGCGCTTCTCCAAGCGGCCGGGCACCGACGCCGCCGACATGAAGGGCCTCGGTGGAACGGTCAAGAAGGAGCGCTCGAAGGCGATGTCCGAGCTGAAGATGGACGTGATGGACGACGTGTACGAGTCGATGGTCGGCGAGGTCCGCTCGGTGCTGCTCACCGAGGACGGCACCGACGACTCCCTCGTGGGGTACGACCGCGCCTACCGCCAGGTGGCGATCCCGGGTGCGGAGAACCAGGGCGTCGAACTGGGCGACACCGTGGACGTAGCAGTCACGGGCCACAACACCGTCTACGCGCTGGGCGAACTGGCGTAGCGGACGCCGGCCGTCCGGCGGCTCGCGTGTCCACGCGACCGACGGGCCGCCATCCCGCACGGAGAGTCCACGTAACTGCGGACTACGCTTTTGAAGCGGTCGGTCCAACTACCGTCCGTGGGTCTTACCGATTCACTGACACTCCTGCAGCCGTCGGCACCGGCGGGTGTGACGGTCGACATGGTCGTGGTTGGGCTGGTGGTCCTCGGCGCCGTGGTGCTGTTCGTGACCGAGTGGCTCCCGGTCGACGTGACCGCGATCGCGATCATGGTGACGCTGGTCGTCCTCCAGCCGTGGACGGGAATCTCGCCGACCGAGGGGATCTCGGGGTTCTCGAGTCCGGCGACGATCACCGTGCTCGCGATGCTGATCCTGAGTGCCGGTATCGGTCGGACGGGGCTGGTCCAGATCCTCGGGCGGCGGATCGCGGCGTTCGCGGGCGAGAGCCTGGACCGGCAACTGCTCGCGACGGTCGGCGTTGCGGGGCCCGTCTCGGCGTTCGTCAACAACACGCCCGTCGTCGCGGTGCTGGTCCCGGTCGTCACCGAAGTGGCCAACGAGGGGCACACCTCGCCGTCGAAGCTGCTGATCCCGCTGTCGTACGCCTCGCAACTGGGAGGGATGCTCACGCTCATCGGCACCTCGACGAACCTCCTCGCGAGCGCCACCGCCGCGAGCCTCGCCGGGGAGTACCCCGGCCTCCGCGCGTTCGGCTTCTTCGAGTTCACGGCGCTGGGCGCGGTCGTCTTCCTCGTGGGCTCGGCGTACCTCCTGACGGTCGGGCACCGGCTGCTGCCCGAGCGGGTGCCGCCGGCCGACGACTACGTCGAGAGCTACGGGATCGCCGAGTACCTCGCGGCGATAGACGTGAAAGCGGGGTCGACCCTCGTCGGGAACTCGCCCTCGGCGCTGTCCGAGCGGGCCGGTGGTACGGTCGACGTGCTCCGAATCGTCCGCGACGGCGTTCCCGTCGCGGATCCGTCGGCCGAGCGACTCGACGCCGGCGACACCTTGCTCGTTCGGACCGGCGACGAGGCGCTCCGGACGCTCTCGGCGGTCGACGCGGTCGCCGTCGACCGGTCGATCGACACCGACGCGGCGCTGAAGTCGACCGCCGCCGACGACTGGACGCTCGTCGAGATGGTCGTCCCGGCGAGTTCGTTCCTGGTCGGCGAGACGCTCCAGAGTTCGTCGTTCAGACGGCGCTACGACGCGACCGTCCTCGCGCTGCGCACCCGGGGCGACGTCGTCCGCGAGCGGCTACGGGACCTGACCGTTCAGGCGGGGGACACGCTGCTCGTCCGGGCACCCTCCCGAACGCTCGACCGCCTCGGGCGCTCCCGGGAGTTCGTCCTCGTCGGCGAGACGACGCCGGCCGAGTATCGAACGGACAAGATCCCCCACGTGATCGGCATCATGGCGAGCGTCGTCGGCCTCGTGGCGATCCCGTGGGCGGCACTCGGGGCCGGGCTGGCCGCGCTCACCGGGCTCGAGTGGTTCACACTGCTTGCCGGCCTCCAGCAGGACATCCTCGTGACGGCGCTGGCGGGCGTGGTGGCGATGGTCGTCGCCGATGTCCTCGACGCGGCGGAGCTGTACGACGCGGTCGACTGGGACGTGATCTTCCTGCTCGCGGGCGTCATCCCGCTGGGGATCGCGCTCGAAGGGACCGGGGTTGCGGCACTGCTCGGGGAGGTTGTAGCCGCGGCGGCGGCCCAGCTCCCGGTCGTGGTCGTCCTCTGGCTGTTCTACGTCGTCACCGGGCTGGTCACGGAGGTCATCAGCAACAACGCCAGCGTCGTGTTGATGGTGCCGGTCGCGGCGGCCGCGGCGACGGCGATCGGCGCGAACCCGTTCTCGTTCGTGCTCGCGGTGACGTTCGCCGCGTCGACGGCGTTTCTGGGCCCGATCGGCTACCAGACCAACCTGTTCGTGTACGGTCCCGGCGGCTACACGTTTGTCGACTACCTCCGGGTCGGCGCGCCGCTGCAACTGCTGCTGTCGACGGTGACCGTCCTCGGCATCACCGCGTTCAGGGGGATCTAACGGTGTTCGAACGGATCCTGATCCCCGTTGACGGCAGCCCGGAGAGCGACCGGGCCGCCGGGTACGCGCTCGCGCTCGCCGGCGCCTTCGACGCGGCGGTCGACGTGCTGGCCGTCCTCGACAGCAGCGAGGTTCCCGCCGTGTTCGACGAGGGGCCCACCGGCGAACGGGTCGCGTCGGCCGTCCGCACCGACGCCCTGGCGGCCCTCGACGCGGTCGGCGAACGCGCCGCTGCCCTCGGCGTCCCCGCGACCGAGTCGGTCGTCGTCGGCCACCCGACCGAGGCGATACTCGACGCCGCCGAGACGAGCGAGGCCGGTCTGGTCGTCCTGGCGGCCCATCCCCGCGGTCGGCTCGCCCGGTTCCTGCGCCGCTCGCTCGCCGAGCAGGTCGCGCGATACGCGCCCGTGCCGGTCCTCACGGTCGCGGGCCCGCCGACCGCCGCACCACCGACCTTCGACCGGATCCTGCTGGCGACCGACGGGGGCGAGAGCGCCCGTCACGCCCGCTGGTGGGCGTTCGGACTCGCTCGGGCGTTCGGCGCGACCGTCTCGGGGCTGTACGTGGTCGAGACGCGACTCGGGAGTTCGGGGGGGCTCCGGGACCTGCTCGAACGCCGGGGCGACGCGGTCGCCCGTGAGATCCGCGTCCAGGGCGCCCGCACCGGCGTCGAGGTCGACACCGCGACGCGCGAGGGGGACCCCGCTCACGAGATCCCCGCGTTCGCCGCCGAACGGGGGGTCGACCTGATCGTCCTCGGGACCCACGGCCGGATGGGGCTCGACCGACTCGTGATGGGCAGCGTCGCGACGAGCGTCGTCCGCACCGCCGATCGGCCGGTGTTGACGGTGCGGCCGACTCCCCGGGAATGACACGCTTCGGGCGCATTCAGTAGGTCCGGCGTCGGGCCCGTCGAATCGTCGGTGATGGACTACCCCTCGCTCCGGTTCCCGGCGTCGCGATGCACGTCCGACAGCCCCTCGACCGAGGGCGCGTTGACGACCGTGACCGTCTCGTTGGCCACCCGGAGTCGGAAGGCGTCGCCGAAGCCGGTCCCCTCCTCGATGCGCCAGGTCCGATTACGGCCGTCGACGCGCTCGGCGCCCTCGATTTCAAGCAGTTCCCGGTAGCCGTCGGCGAACTCGCGGGCCTCGGCGGGCGAGTCCCAGGCCGTCCGGAAGACGTAGCCGAACTCGGTGACCGGCGTCGACGGGTTCCGGTAGACGACCAGCCGGTCGCCGTCCCAGCCGGCCGAGTAGGGGGTGCTGTAGTTGTAGGGGTCGAGGCTGTCGTTCCGGGCGAAGAAGTCGCTCGCGGGGACGACCGACACCTGCCCCTGCGTGGCGACCGCGGGGCGGACGAACATGCTCGCCAGCCCGGCCTCGCCGACGCTGGCGTAGTCCGGGCGGCCGTCCACGCGCAGGCGCTCCCAGGCGGCACCACTGCGGTCCTCGACGGTGACCGTCCGCGGTTCGTCCGCGCCGTACAGGTCGGGGTGGATCGTCTGCTCGGTGCTCGCCGGCGGGTCCGCGTAGAGGTCGTTCACCCGCTCCCAGCCGCCCCGCTGGCGGAACTCGTCGACGAACGCGGGGCCGTCGCTGTACGGTTGGTACCGCAGCAGGTACGGGCCGACTCGCGGGAGCGACCCGGCGCCGCCCTCGGCGGGGTCCGCCGGCGGCGCGAGACACGATCCGTTCCAGACGCCCACGCAGCGGCGTTCGTACAGGTGCTTGACCAGGTTCGCGTCACCTTCGACGAGGCCGTCCACGGCGTTGTGCGCCTCGCGGGTCGGGCGCTCGAACTGCGTGAGGCCGAACTGCTGGTCCTGCAGGGCGTGGGTGAGTTCGTGCGCCAGCGTGGACTCGTCGACCCGGACACTGCCGTCGGACGATATCAAGACGATCTGCCCGCGGATCGGCGAGTAGAACCCGCCGACCGAGGCGGCGGTGCCGTTGCGCCGGACCGCGGCCGCGTCCCGGGACTCGTTGACCATGAACAGCGCCTCGAACTTCGCGTTGGCGAGCACGCGCTCCTCGGTGGTGGTACGCCGGGTGCGCTGGGCGGCGGCGAACCGCGACTGCGAGATGACCGTCACCGGCACCTCGCTCCGGAACTCCAGCCCGCGGACCCGTTCGACGCGAGCCATCGTCCGGGCGACTAGCGTCTCGCGCTCGCTCTCGGACAGCCCGTCGCTCTGGTTCACCTCGATCGTCTCGTTGTACCAGTGCCCGCCCTCCCAGCCGAGGCGGTCGGTCTCGGGGTCGGGCGGGTTCTCGGCCATCACCTCGTCACCCCCGCCTGGTGTCGCGTTCGCCGTCGTCGTTCCTGGGGGTTGCGCGGTCTCCGTTTCGGCCGGTGGCGCCGTCGCCGTTTCGGTCGGTCGCGCGGATTCCGTTCCGGGTCGTGACGCCGTCGACGCCCGTTCGGTCGACCGTTCGGCGGTGGGTGTCCGTTCCGCCGTCGGCGATATCGGTTCGCCGGTCGGCGACTCCACCCCCGCCGTCGGCGACGCCGGCTGTTCGGCGGGAGCCGCCCCGCCCAGAAGCCCCGAACAGCCGGCGAGCAGCGCCGCGACCGCGATCGCTACCGTCGCGACCGTCCTGCGTTGCATGTGAGACGTCTCGGCCGCGACGCTCAAGGGGGCGGACCCGGCATTTGCCAGTCGGTCGTGTCGAGACCGGGGACGGCGACGGCCGCGGAGCGCGGAAGTGCTTCCCGGTGTTCACGACCCCGACTCACCACTCCGGGAAGTACCGCCCGTGGAAGCCGAAGGGGACGGCGTGGGGCAGGGGCGCCCGCGCCCGCTCGTCGAGCGTTTCGCCGTCGAGGACGAGCAGATCGGTCCGCCGCTCGGTCGCGTTCAGCGCGGTCACGAGGACGACGCCCTCGTCGCTCGGCCGCTCGGCGTCGGGCGCGCGGACGAACACCGGCTCCTCGACGAACAGCCCCGACTCCTCCCAGCGGCGCGAGTCGCCCGTGGTCACGTCGACCTTCGCGACGTGGTTGCCGTCGCGCTCGGCGGCCCCCTGGGCGTAGGCGTAGCGGTACGGCTTCGTCCGGTCGCCGCGGGCGACTCGCGGGAGTTCACAGCCCCGATACAGCGGTTCGCTCGTCACACGTCCGCCGTCGAGCGGGATCCGGAACCGCCGGAGCTGCCCGTCCTGCCCGCTCTCGAACCAGTCCTCGGCCGCGGAGAGATACAGCCCGTCGACCACGTCGGCGTCCGGGTACGCGACCAGGTCGACGACGAGTTCACCCGAGTCGGCCTCGAAGGCGTTGACGTGGTGGAAGACGAACCACGGGTCGGTGACGCGAGTCGCGACCACGTCGCCGGTGTCGCGGTCGACGACGCGGAACCGGGTACCCCGCTCCGGTTCCCAGTCGTAGTTGTCGACGAAGCTCTCGCTCCCGGGCAGGAGGAAGGACGCGGGGTTCGTGACGAACGGGTGTTCCGTGAGGACGACGTAGCGCTCGGTCAGCGCGAAGCTGTGGACGTAGACGGGGTCCCTGGCCGGCAGCGTCGCGATCCGTTCGCGGGAGCGCGAGCCGTCGGGGAGCCGGTAGAGCGTGTACTCGCTGGGCCGGCCGAAGGTGGTGAGGAGGCCGACGGTCTCCCCGCGGTGGGGGTCGGGGACGACGTGGGCGCAGTTGACGTGGCCGGTCAGCGCGTCGGCGAAGGCGAACTCGCCGAGCGTCTCCAGCGTCTCGGGGTCGCACGAGAGGAAGCGCGGGACCTCGGTCATCGCGACCAGCGAGTCGCCGACGCGGGCGACGTGGACGTTGCAGTTGTCGGTCGGGTCGTCGAACAGCAACTGACGGACGCGCCGGAGGTAGCCGCCGCCGGTGGCGAACTGCCCCGAGATCTCGCCGGCCGCCATCGCCCGCCGGTAGGTCTCCGAGCGCAGCGCCCGGTTGGTGTAGCGGATCTCGTCTGTGCTCCCTTCGAAGGAAAACCGGTGGAGCATCGCCAGCCCGTCGAACCAGTGGGCGACGCGGTCGCCGCCGACGTCGAAGACGGCGGGGCCGTTGCGGACCAGGGCGCCGCCGAGCCACTCGGGCAGCGACCCCTCGACGGCGAGCGAGCGGTCGGCGACCTCGTCGTCGAGCGTCGAGAACCCCAGTTCGAAGCCGGCCTCCATCGACATACCGGCCGTAGGGCCGCCAGGGGGTAGTGATTGGTGGTGGACCGGGCCGCCGCGACCGCTCACGGCTCGCTCCGCTCGCCGTTCGCGAGTTCCGAGACGCTCACTCCGTCCGCGTCTCGCTACCGCTCACGGGTCGCTGTCGCTCCCCGTTCGCATCGAGGTCTCGCTTCGCTCGCCCTCGCTCGCCAATTGTTCGACCTCCTCGTCGGCCTTCCACTCGTCGAGTTCCCGCGGGTCGACGTGGACGAACACGTCGTCGACCTCGGGGAGGTCCCGGATGGAGTCGACGACCGCCGACTCGATGTCGTGGGCCTCGTACAGCGTCCGCTCGCCCTCGACCTCGATGTGGAGCGACACGTCGATCTCCGGGCCGACGTAGTGGGCGATCACGTCGTGGGCGCCATCGACGTCGGGGTGTCCGAGCGCTCGGCGGATGATCTCGCGGCGCAGATCCTCCGGCGGCGCGCGCCCGAGGAGGTAGCCGAGGTTGTCGCGGACGACCTCGATCCCGGTGTAGACGATGCCGACGGCGACGACCATCGCGGCCAGCGGGTCGAGGATCGGGTAGCCGGCGCCGGCGCCGAGGACGCCGACGATCGCCGCGCTCGCGGTGAGGATGTCGTTGCGGTTGTCGACGGCGGTGGCGGTCAACGCCGGCGAGTTGTGCCGGTCGGCCGCCGCCAGCACGTACCGGTAGAGGCCGAACTTCGCGACGGCGGCGACGACCAGCACGACGACCGCGGTCGGGCCGCGCGAGACCGTCACGTCGCCCGACAGGAGCGCCGTCCCCGACTGATAGAAGACCGTGCCGCCCGCGACGAAGATGCCCAGCGAGACGAACAGGCCGACGAACGGCTCGATGCGTTCGTGACCGTGCGGGTGTTCGAAGTCCGGCGGGCGCGTCGTCAGATAGAGCCCCGCCACCGTGACCAGCGAGTACACCGAGTCGGCGGCGCTGTTGACCGTCTCGGACTCGACCGCGAGGCTCCCCGTCGTGAGCCACGCGCCGCCCTTTAGCAGGACGAGCGCGAGGTTGACGCCGAGCAGGAGCAGCCCCACCCGGCGGAGGACGCGCGGCCGGTCGTCTGTCATCGACGGGGGTTGTCGGCCCCGGGTCAAAGCGGTGTCGACCGTCGGATCACCCCGAGAAGTCGAGTCGGACCGCCCGACCTTCGCCGTCGACGGTCGCGCCGTCCTGTTCGGCGAAGGCCTCGTGCAACCGCTCGTAGGAGTCGTCGACGGCCTCGACGATGACCTGCGTGTCGGAGATCACGGGCATGAAGTTGGTGTCGCCCTCCCAGCGCGGGACGACGTGGGTGTGGAGGTGGTCGTCGATGGAGCCGCCCGCGGCGCCGCCGCCGAGGTTGAGCCCGGCGTTGTAGGCGTCGGGGCCGAGCCCGTCGTCGAGCGCGTCGAAGGTCCGCTGTTTCAGCCGGGCGTGGTCGAGGAGGACGTCGTCGGCCAGTTCGCGGTAGTCGCCGGTGTGGGCGTGGGGGATGACCATCGCGTGGCCGGGGTTGTACGGGTAGTTGTTCAGGAGGACGAACGCGCGCTCGGAGCGGGCGACGATCCGGCGGTCGCGGTCCTCGCTTGGGTCGCCGTCGGCGAACGCGCAGAAGACGCAGCCGTCGACGTCGTCGTTGCCGCCCTCGCGTTCGACCCAGTCGATGCGCCACGGGGCGAAGACCTGGTCCATGCCGACTCTGCGGGACCGTCCCACTAAACCCCGACGGGCCGCCGCCGACCGGCGGACAGTGGTGGAGAACGCCCGGACCGGGACGAAAAACGCGTTGCAACGGGCGAGACATGGACGAAAAACGTATTGGAACGGGCGAGACATGCGAAAGATATGTCGCCCTCCCTCCAGACGCGACCCCTCCGGGCGGCCGCGGCGGCGTTCGTCGCCGGTGCCGTGGCCGTCACGCTGTTCGGTGTCGTCGTCGCCGGCGACCCCGTCGAACGAGCGGCGATCGGAAGCCTCGGCTACGCCGTCGGCACCGCCATCGGCGTCTACATCGCCTACGCCGGCCCGAACTGGTGATCAGAGCTCGCGCTCCATCACCTCCCCCCATCCCTCGAGCCCCTCGGATTCGTAGAACTCGCGGCCCGCGTCGTTCCCGTCCCGGCAGGCCAGCGCGAGGTGCTCGCAGTCCCGTTCGCGCGCCCACCCGTCGAGCCAGTCGAGCAACTCGCCGCCGAACCCCTCGCCGCGGCGCGGCTCGTCGACGACGAAGTCGTGGGCCCACAGGTTTCGCTCGTGGTGGAGCACCCGCTGGATCGAGACGCCCGCGACCGCGACGGGCGCCTCGCTGTCCGTCTCGGAGCCGTCGGGTTCGCCGGTCTCGTACAGCCCGAACAGCCGATAGTCGGCCTCCTCGCGCCACTCGTAGACGAACGCGTCGTCGACGTGGCTCCACAGTTGCCGAAGCACTGGGACGGCCTCGTCCCACCCGTCGTCGGTCGGCACGAGCGAGTCCTGACGCCGAGGCGACAAAACGGTTCCCGTGCAGTGCGGGTGAGTGGCACGGACCGTCCTTCGACGGGGCGTCCGACCGGGCCGGCGGAACGGCTATTGCCGCCCGGGTCGTCCTGTCACTCATGGGACTTCTCGAAGCGGTCCTGGTGTTCGCCGTCGGTTACGTCTGCGGCGCGGTCACGCGGATCTTCGCGGGGATCGCGGCGTTCCTCGCGCTCGTTCTCGTGATTCTCGGCGTCGCCCTCCCGGCGTCGATCGTCGGGATCGCCGACCCGATACTGGCGGTGTACCTGGGCAACGAACTCCTCTTTCTCTCCGGGTTCCTCTTCGCTATCGCGCACAACCCGGCCGGGGAAGACGGAGACTGAACGGGCGACGTGACGCGGCGCGAACCGGCCTATACCGTCGGTCCGTCCACGTCCTCGTCGGCGGCCTCGTGCCAGGAGTGGGCGGGTTCCCAGCCAAGCAGATCTGCGGCCGTCGCGTTCGATATCGAGGCGTCGTCACCGGAGAGGTCACACGGCTCGGGCACCGCACCGAACTGCTCCTCGAACAGCGCTGTCGTCTCGCGGTCGGCGTAGTTCTCGTCGGCGACGGCGAAGACCGCCTCGTGCCCCTCGATATCGGCCTCGAGCGCGGCGGCGACGATCGACGCGATGTCGCGCACGTCGATGTAGCTCCAGAAGTTACCGACGCCCCCGGCGGGCGGTTCGACGTCGAGACAGGCGTACTCGCCGGGGTACTGGATCCACGACGGACGGATCGAGACGACCGCCACGTCGTGTCGGCGGACGGTCGTCCGGGCGAGCGCCTCCCCGGCCTCCTTCGAGGCGCCGTAGGGGTCCTCCGGTCGAAGCGGGTGTTCCTCGTCGATCGGGAGATAGTCGGGCGCGGGCGTCTCGGCGGCGAAGGGGAAGCCGAGCGCGCTCTCGGAGGAGGCCCAGACGACGCGGGCGTCGGCCCGGCCCGCGGCTTCGAGCACGTTGTACGTCGAGACGATATTGTTCTCGAAGACCTCGCCCCCGGGGTGGTCGAGCGGATCGGGGATTGCCGCCCAGTGGACGACGGCGTCGGGGTCGAACGCCCCGACGAGGTCGAACACGTCGCCGCGGTCGGTCAGGTCGGCGACGCGCACGTCGACTTCGGGGCGCTCGCTCTCGACGAAGCGCTGGTCGACGCACATGACCTCGTGGCCGTCTTCGGCCAGTCGGTCGACGATCCATCGCCCGGAGCCACCGAGTCCGCCGGTGACGAGTACTCGTGACACGTCCGATCCGACGGCTCGGACCCGTATAAACGCGGAGAAAGCGGATCAAACGGGGACGAGCAGAACGGGCACGTCGCGCATGTCGAGGACGGCCTCGGTCACGCTCGGCAGGACGAAGCTCTCGACGGCGCCGTGTGCGACGTTCCCCATGACGACGTAGGCCCACTCGCGGTCCTCTCGCTGGACCGCGTCGACCAGTTTCTTCTGGCTCGAGACGTTCGCCTCGTCGGAGACGCCCCGCCCCTCCTCGACGACGACTTCGGCGTTCACGTCCGGCGCCACGTCGTCGAGGACGCCCGCTATCTCCGCGCGGACCGTCTCGACCGTCTCGTCCGCCGTTTCCTGGTAGTGGTAGACGAACAGGTCGTCACCGCTCTCTCGCGCGCGCTCGGCCGCGAACGACAGCACGTCCTCGCGACCGTCCTCGCCGTACGCGACGAATACCGTTGCCATGACGGACCGATTGCGGTGGCGACGCCTTCAGTGCGTCGCCGTCCCGCCGGCACCGCGCGCCGGACGCCGGGGACCGACGTATCTGGCAGGTACGTTCGGAGAAAACCCACCTGTCTGACACCGGTAGCGACCGGTATGTCCGATTCGAACGACGCCGACGACGGGGACGGAGCCGACGACCTGACGCGACTGGGGGAGTCGGACCTCCCGGCGCTGCTCGGGCACCTCTACCGCGGCGAGCTGAGCCGGGCGGTCGCCTGGCGCGACCGCCTCGACCGGACGACCAACTGGGCGGTGACGGTCATGGCGGCGCTGCTGACGTTCGTCTTCTCCGCCCCGAACAATCCCCACTACCTGCTACTCATCGGCATGTTGACCGTCGCCCTCTTCCACCTCGTGGAGACGCGACGCTACCGGACCTACGACGTCTGGCGGTCGCGCGTGCGCCTGCTCGAAGAGAACCTCTTCGCCACCGCCGTCGACCCGGACGGGAGCGTCGAGTACGATCCGTGGCAGCACGAACTCGGCGAGGACCTCCGTCGGCCGGCGGTCAAGACGCCGTTCGCCGAGGCGTACTCGCGGCGCTTCCGCCGGATCTACCTCCCGCTGTCGATCGTGTTGCTCGCCGCGTGGGTGGCCCGGATCACCGTGTTCGCGCCCGGGTCGGACCCCGTCTCGGCGGCCGCCATCGTCGCCGTCCCCGGGTCGGTCGTCATCGCCGTCGTCGCGCTCACCCACCTGCTCGCCGGTGCTATCGCGTTCTGGCCGCGCGAGCGGAAAGCGATGGGCGAGCTCTACGACCGCGGCAAAGAGGGCGAGTGGAAAGAGGAGTGACGTCGTCACGCCGGCCGCGCTCGCGGGTCGCTTCGCTCACCGTTCGCGACTTTCGAGACGCTCACTTCGTTCGCGTCTCGCCGTCGCTCCCCGCTCGCATCGAGGGCTCCGTTCAGTCGCCCTCGCTCCGCTCACGGCTCGTTCCACTCGCCGTTCGCCGTCCGTGGTCCTCACTTCGTTCGGACCACGCTCCGCTCGCGGGTCGTTCCTCCCCGCTCGCAATCCGAGGCCTCCCGTTGGCCGGCCTCGCTGCCTACCGACTCCGCGTCGTCACTTCGCAGCCGTCCTCGGTCACGATGATCGTGTGTTCCTTCTGGCTGACCATCCGACCGTCCTCCTCCTTGAGGACGGGGTAGCCGTGGACGATGTCCTGGCGCTGGAGGCGTCGAAGGGCCATCTTGGGGCGGCGAACGTCGAGCCACCGGGCGGCGAACGGCAGCGTCCGGAACTCCTCGGTGATCTGTTCGAGGGCCTTCCGGGCGGTGCGGTCGCGGACCGACCCCTCGCGTTCGAGGGCGAAGATCTCCTCCTGGCTGCCCTCCTGGACCTTGCCGCCGCCGTCGGTGGCGAACGGCTCGATGGCGACCACGTCGCCGACTTCGAGCTCGGCGCTCTGCTCGACGGCCCGGTTCGGGATGTTCGGCGTCGTGTGCTGTTCCCAGTGGCCCAGGCCGTGCCCGGTGAGGTTGACGACCGGGTTGTAGCCGTAGCCCTCGATGGTCTCCCCGATGACGGCGCCGATCTCGCCCGTCTCGACGCCCGGTTCGACCACGTCGAGGGCGGCGTCGAGCGCCTCGGCCGAGGCCTCAGTGAGTTCGGACTCGCCGGCCAGGTCGACGGTGACGGCGGTGTCGGCGAGCCAGCCGTCGATGTGGACGCCGATGTCGAGTTTGACCAGATCCTCGCCGATCTCCCGGTCGTCGTCGGGGCCGGCGGCGCCGTGGGCCGCCTCCTCGTCGACGCTGACGTTGACCGGGAAGGCGGGCTCGCCGCCGAGTTCGCGGATGCGCTCCTCGGCCCACTCGCTGATCTCGAGGTAGCCCGTCCCGACCTCGACGCGGTCGGCCGCCTCGTCGCGCACCTGCGCGAGGATCTCGCCGGCCTCGCGACACTGCTCGTACTGCTCGGCATCCAGATCGACGCTCATGGCTCGCGGTTTGCGCCCTGCGGTCAAAGGGTTTCTGTGTCCCCGCGGTCACTCCACCGTCCGCGCCGTCTGCATCGCCGGGCTGTTGTACGCCTCCCCGGTCCCGCCGTCGTCGTCGACCACGATTATCCCCGCGTCGCCCTCGGCCGCGTCGTCGAACTCCTCGATGGCCAGCCGCGCGGCCGCCTCGGCGTCGGCGCCCCGTTCGAGCAGGCCGACGGCGCGCCGGGCCAGCCCCTCGCGGGCGATGTCCTCGCCGGCGCCGGTCGCGCTCGCGGCGCCCGCCTCGGAGGCGAAAAAGCCCGCGCCGACCTGGGGCACGTCGCCGACCCGGCCCGCCAGCGCGAACCAGCGCCCGCCCGTGGAGGTCGCGGCGGCGATGGCGTCGCCCTCTCGAGCGACCGCGCCGACCGTGTCGTGGTCGTGGGGGTCGGCCCGTGGCGGTTGGTTCTCCGACTGGTCCCCCTGCTCGTCGCTCGCGAAGTGCTCGCGGACCCACTGGAGATGGGCCTCGGGATCGCCGGTGGGCGGTTCGCGGTCCCCCCACCGCTCGCGGGTGCGGTCGGCCCACAGGTCCAGCCCCGTCTCGACGCCGACGGCGTGAGCGAACGCGACGGCTCGCTCGCCCGCGAGCATGACGTGGGGCGTCTCGGTCATGACCGCCCGGGCGACTTCGACGGCGTGGCACACCTCCGGCATCGCGCCCGCCGCCCCCGCCTCGCCGTCGGCGGTCATGACCCCGGCGTCCGTGCGGATCATGCCGTCGCTCTGGACGGCGCTGCCGACGCCCGCGTTGAACGACGGGTCGACTTCGAGGACGCGGACGGCCGCACAGACCGCCGCGACCGGGTCGGACTCCTCGGCGCCGCAGGCGACCGCCTCGTCCAGCACTGCCTGGCGCTCGGCGGGCTCGTCCGGCGGCGACCCCGCCCCGCCGTGGGCGATGAGTTGCATGTCTGGTCGTCCCGACCCCGTCGGCATAAGTTCGGTGTCCCGCGATCACGAGTCGAGTGCGACACACCCGCCGGCGACTCGACCGCGACCGCGAGTCGTGTGGGTGCCACTGCGACCGCAACGGCCGACAGCACCGCCGACTGGATCGGAACGCAAAACAGCGTGAAAGCCCCCGGCCGCTCGTACCGCCGCGACTCCCTGCGCGCTTCACTCGCTCCGCTCGTTCCAGTGCTTACGTCGTCAGGGCGGCAACGAGCGGCCGGCCCCTTTCATTCCTACCTGCATAGACTGTCCGACCATCCTCACGGGCGGGAATGAAAGGGGCGACGTGTTCGGCGAACCCGGGCGATGCAAGCACCGCAGGCCGAAGGCCGAGGAGCGTAGCGAGCCCCGGGAGCCGAACGCGTCGGGGCTTTCACGCTGTTCGCGGTCGCGTTCCGATGAGTCGTCGCTGCCTCTCGAAGACTGTCACCCCGTACGTTCCCGTCGTTCGGCGGACGGCGTTCTCCTGTCCGGAACGCCCTCCCGTCACCTGCGACACCATCACTCCCCGTCGAGTTCGACGACGGAGACGTGGTCGAAGGTGGCCTCGCAGTAGGCACCGATCATGGTCGAGCAGGCGGCGAGACCGCCGCAGACGGGGTCGTCCAGGCCCACGGCGCGCTGGTCGACGGCGTGCCACTCCTCGCGGTCGGGCGAGACGAAGACGGTGACGCGGTCGCCGGTCCGTTCGACGGCGAACCACTCGACGTTGCGCTCGCCGCTCTCGAGCAGTTGCGCGCGGGTCGGTTCGCCGCGAGCGGTCCGCCAGCACACCTCCGTGCGGCCGTCGCCCGTCCGGCCGATGTAGCCGAACGTCGCCGACTCGGTCGCGTCGTCGCGGAGCATCACCCCGGCTTTGCTCCGGTCGGCGGGCGCGGCGAACTCGTCGAGGCGCGCCTCGACGCGGCAGGGGCCGCGGATCGAAGCCCACCGGAAGTGACACTCGTTGACCCGACCGAGGAGGTTGTCGCCAGCGGCGCGGACCGTCCAGCGGTCGACCGACTCCTCGTGGGAGGACTCCCCGGCGTTGAGCACCTGCCCCACGTCCCGGCCGGTCGTCAGCGGCCGGGGCGTGCCCGTCCCCGGGAGCGGGTCGGGGTCGGTCACCAGCAGGACGTTGCCGAACTCGAAGCGCGCGCCGCCGTCGCGGCTCTGACCGATGCGGAGGTCCCACCCGTGGGTGTCGGCCACCTCCGAGACGATGGCCAGGTCCGGGCCCGTCGCGGCGGTGCTGTACCCCGCGTCGAGCAGTTCCTCGCGCTCGTCGTCGGGGATGGGCGGGCCGTCGTCGGCGACGAAGAAGCCGTCGTCGGTGGTCCCGACCCGGACGGTGACATCCGGACCGGCGCGGTCGAGGCAGCTCTCGAAGCAGTTCTCGAACAGCGGTTTCAGCTGGAGGCGATTGGTGTAGAGGACCGTCTCGGCCGGGAGGTCCACCTCGAGCGTCGCGGCGGCGGTGGCGACCTCGTCCCAGACGACCTGGAGGAACGAGTGGACCGCGACGCCGCCGACGGGGGCCGGCGCGGTGCCGCCCGAGGCGGCGAGTTCGCTCACGTCCTCGACGAGCTCCGCCATCTGATCGAGGGCGTCGCTCACCCGTTCGGCGGCCTCGGGGTCGCCCTCGCGGGCGAACTCCTGATAGGCCATCGCGACGTGCAGCGGGTTGCGCAGGTCGTGGGCGACGAAGCTCGTGAAGTCGTCGAGGCGACGGTTCTGCGCCCGAAGGTCGCGGATCTGTCGCTTCTCGTCGGTCACGTCGAGCGTGACGCCGACGAGCCCGCGGGTCCGGTCGCCGTCGCGCCAGGGGACTTTCGTCGTGCGGAGCCACCGGCCGGCCTCGGGCGGTCCGTGGCGCTCCTCGCGGTCGCGGATCTCCTCGCCCTCGTCGATGACGAGGCGGTCGTCGCCCAGCGCCTCGACCTTCGACTCCTCGTCCCAGGAGTACAGGTCCCAGTCGGTCTTGCCGACGGCTTCGACGGGGCTGGGCGCGCCGTGCACGTCGGCCATCTTCAGGTGGCGCGCCCGCTCGTCTTTGACGTAGATCGGCAGCTCCAGCTCGGTGAGGAGCGTGTCGAGCACGTCGCTGTCGGTCGCCGCGCGGTATCGCCTGTCGTGCGTGGTCAGCGCATCGGTGACCGTCTCCAGCAGGGCCTCGTGCGTCGAGGCGGCGGGGTCGGCGGGCTGGGGGAGGTAGGCGAACGCGCCCGCCCGCGTGGTCGCGCTGGCGAGCCATTCGTCGCCGGCGGCGGCGTAGACGACCACTGGCAGGTCCGGACACTCGTCGACGACGGCGGCGACGCACCCGACCACGTCCGCGAGCGCGTCGTCGACGACGACGCACCCGACCGAGTCGTCCTCGGCGAGTCGGTCCAGCGCGCCCGCCCGGTCGGCGACCGCGACCGTCTCGACCGCGGGGTCGGTGTCCGTCGCCGGCGCCGCGCGAACGACGTCGCTCGTCACGGGCGACGGGAACGACCACCGGTCGACCGCGCTCGCGACCGCATCGCGCAGCGCGTCCTCGCCCGTCACCACCAGCACCGTCGACGGTCCGTGCAGGTACTTGCTCACCGCGTCACCCCCTGATAGGCGCCCGTTCCCCAGTCTCGCTGATAAATCTTCTCCCCGGGGCGCGGGGATCGTCGACACACTCCTCGGGCATCGTCGAAATATCGTTCGACGATACCGAACAGATCCCGGTTTCGCGCTTCGCTGTTCCACCGAAATCACCTCAGGGAAAACGGCAGTCCTTTAGGCCCGAACGTGGAATGGCGGCGTATGGGATACGAGTACGACAAGGTTGAGGTTCCGGCTGACGGAACGCCGATCGAGGTCGTCGACGAGGACGCAGACGAACTGGACGTGCCGGAGAATCCGATCGTCCCGATCATCCACGGCGACGGCATCGGGCAGGACGTCGGGCCGGCCGCCCAGAAGGTGCTGGAGGCCGCGGCGAACGCGACCGGGCGCGACGTGTCCTGGATGCGCGTGTACGCCGGCGAATCCGGCCGCGAGAAGTACGACGAGAACCTGCCCGACGACACCGTCAACGCCATCGACGAGTTCCGCGTCGCGATCAAGGGGCCGCTGACGACGCCGGTCGGCGCCGGCTTCCGCTCGCTGAACGTCGCGCTGCGGCAGACGCTGGACTTCTACGCGAACGTCCGCCCGACCTACTACCTCGACGGCGTCCCGTCGCCGATGAAGGCGCCCGAGGAGATGGACATGGTCACCTTCCGAGAGAACACGGAAGACGTGTACGCGGGTATCGAGTGGGAGGCGGGGACCGAGGAGGTCGAGCAGGTCCGCGAGTTCGTCGAGGAGGAGATGGGCTTCGACGACACGATGCACGAGGGCCCCATCGGCATCGGCATCAAGCCGATCACCGAGAAGGGCTCGAAGCGCCTCGTTCGCAAGGCCATCGACTACGCCCTCGAACACGACCGTGACAAGGTCACCCTCGTCCACAAGGGCAACATCATGAAGTTCACCGAGGGGCAGTTCGGCGAGTGGGGCATGGAGGTCGCCGACGAGGAGTACCCCGACGAGGAGGTCTTCGCCGCGCCCGACTCCCTGTGGGAGACCCAGGACGAGGTCGACATCCCGGAGGACGCCGTCATGGTCGAGGAGCGCCTCGCCGACGCGATGCTCCAGTGGATGCAGCTGCGCACCGACGAGTTCGACGTGCTCGCCATGCCGAACCTCAACGGCGACTACCTCTCCGACGCCGCCGGCGCCCAGATCGGCGGCCTCGGCATCGCGCCGGGCGCCAACTTCGGTGACGCTCGCGTGCTCGCCGAGCCGGTCCACGGCTCCGCGCCCAAGCGCGCCGGCCAGAACAAGGCCAACCCGAGCGCGATGATCCTCTCGGGTCGCCTGATGTTCGACTACATGGGCTGGAAGGACGCCGCCGACCTCGTCGGCGACGCCGTCGAGGAGACCATCTCCTCGGGCACGGTCACCTACGACCTCGAACGCCAGATCGAGGGCGGCGAGAAGCTCGGCACCGACGAGTACGCCGAGGCCATCGTCGACAACATTCAGGACCTCGCCTAAGCGACCCCGTTCGGTACCTCGTTTTTTTCGCGCGCCGTTCCGGTCAGTCGCGTCGCTCCCAGGTGTAGTGCTGTGCGACGTGTAGCGTCGAGTCCGGGACGACGATATCGACGCCGGGCGCGTCCGACGCGTCGCCGACCGACAGCAGATAAGGGAGCCACAGCTCCCCGGCGGCGGCGTCGCCGCCGAACGCCCGCAGTTCGTCGACCGGGCGAAGCCCGCCGTCGGCGCACGCGTCCTCGTCGAACACCCGGACCGAGCGACTCACCAGGTCGAGGACGAACACCCGGCCGTCGCGAGCGGCGACGGAGATCGGCAGGAGGAACTCGCGGCCGCCGTCGTAGCCCGGCTGTCCCACGCAGTGCCAGTCGTCGCCGTCGAAGCGCTGGAGGCGGTTGTTGTTCTCGTCGGCGACGTAGACGCCGCGCTCGCCGACGGCCACGTCCGAGGGGTTCCAGAAACCGCCGTCGACGTGGCCGAAACAGCCGCGGTCCCCCCGCGCCTGTGCGCCGTCGAGGACGCGGTCGTAGTCCCAGACGGCGAGCCGGCCGTTCGCCGAGTCGGCGACCCACACGCGGGCCACTCCCTCGCCCTGCGGGTCGACGGCGACCCCCCGCGGGAGTTTCACCTCGCCGTCGCCCAGCCCCCAGGGACCGAACGAGTCGACGAGGGTGAGCGAGACGCCGGCGCCGTCGTCGTCGCCGTCGACGGCCTCGTCGACCGCGTAGACGTGGACCTGGCCGACGCCGTCGGCCTCGCGGTAGTGCGCCGTGTAGTCGGTCACGAACAGTCGGCCCCCGCCGCCGGTGCCCGCCGGCCAGTAGGCCAGCCCGAACGGGAACCGCGTCGCGGGCAGGGCCACCGGGTCGACGCGGCCGCCGGCGCGAGTCCCGCCGCGGTCGCCCTCGGTGTCGGCGACGCGGCCGCCGTCGGCCACGGCCGTGCGGTCGTCGGTTCCGCCGGTCGCGTCGCCGAAGTCGACGCGCTGGAGGCGACCGTTCCCGCCGTCGCCGACGAGCGCGCACCGGCCGAGCGGCGACTCGGGGTCGGCGACGACGGTCGATCCGGTGGGTGCGGAGAACTGCCCCGGCCGGTCGCGCTGGGCGCCGACCGACCCGAGCCGCCGGGCCGACTCGGTGTGGACGTCGACGGCGTAGGCGCCGATCCGCCCCGCGAGCGCCTCCGCCGTCAGCACCGCGAGCGTCGGGTCGTCGGCGTCGGAGTCCGGCACGGAAACTCCCTCGAAGCCGGCGATCCCGACCGGGCCCCGGAAGCGGTCCTGGTCCCCGGCGTCCGCCGGAGCGGCGTCGGTCCCCGGCTGGCGGCCGTCGTGGGGGACCCCGATCCCGTCTTCGAGGGCGGCGTTCGTCCGGATGTCCTCGCCGTCCTCGGGGACGGCGCCGTCGGCGATACCGACGCTCGTGTAGGCGTGGACCCGCCCGGTCGCCGCGTCGGGGACGAATATCTGCGCGTCGGCGCCCGACCCGACGACGGCCACGTCCCGCGGCATCGGTAGCTCGGCGAGCACCTCGTCCGAGCGGCCCTCGAAGGGCGCCGCCCCACCGGTCCGGTCGCACCGGACGACCGTCGCGAGCTTCGGCGGGCCGGTCGGTCCCTCGTGGAGCACCCCGTAGCCCGTGTTCGCCACGTAGATCCGACCCTCGTCGTCGACATCGAGGCCCTGGGGCCAGTACAGCGGCGTCCCGTGGTCGTCGCCGACCGTGCGGATCGACCGGACCTGTTCGCCCGACTCGTCGAAGACGACCAGCCGCCCCCGGAGGTCGTCGCCCGCCCGGTAGAACTCGTCGGCCGCGATCACCCGGACGCCGTCCCAGTACTCGTGGGCGACGACGCCGTTGGGGTGGAACGCGCCCGCCGCGGCGAACGGCTGTGCGGCGGTAACCCGCGGGCGTTCCCCGTCGTACTCGTAGTCGAGCCGCTGGAGCCGGCCGTTGCCGGTGTCGGCGACGTAGATCGCGGACGCGGTCGGGTGGTGCGCGAGCCGCATCGGGAGGTCGAAGCGACCCGGCTCCGTCCCGACGCCGCCGACCACGGCGAGCAGCCGTTGCAGGTCGCCGTCGACGACGAGCAGGCGGTTGTGCCCGGCGTCGGCGATCCAGACGTTGCCTTCCTCGTCCTGGGCGGTCCCGACCGGCGACGCCAGCCGGAGGCCGACGGCCGCTAACGACGACGGCAGCGACGACAGCCCGTCGGTCGCCGCGCCGTCGCCCGGTCGCGTGGAGGCCATCGGTCCCGTCCCGTCCGTCGCCCGCGACCCGTAGTACCCACGGAAGTCGAACCCATCCATACAGATCGATCGGTTGCCACGTCTATGGTAGTTGCTATCGAGCGTCGAGCCGTCGCAGCGGCGCGTCACTCCGTCGTGGGCTCGCTCGCTGTCGAGTCGTCCGCGGTAGGCAGCGAGACGACGACCGCGGGCGAGCCCCCCGAGTCGTCGACTCGTGCGCACCCGCCGGCCCGGTCGACGACCCACGCGAACAGCCAGGCACCGGCGTTTCGGTGCTGGTCGAGGGCCGCCTCGGGCGATGCGGCGAACGGGGCGACGGTCTCGCGGTCGACCCGCGAGTCCGGGATCGAGACGCGGACGTCGACGCGCCCGTCGGCCTCGCTCGCCCGGACGCGGACAGTCGGGGCGTCGGCCTCGCTGTCCCGGGCGAGCGCACCGAACAGCGCCTCGAACGCCGTCACGACCGACGGGAGGGCGACGACCGAGCACTCGTCCGGGAGGGTCGCCGCGATCGCCACGGGTCGGCGGCGTTCGGCGGCGGCCTCGGCGGCCGCGTCGACGACGGTCGAGAGCGACTGGACGCGCTCGGCGTCGCGGGGTTCGAGCGCTCGCTCGGCCGCGCGGGCCGTCGTAGCGGTCGCCGCGAGATCGTCGCTCGCACGCTGGATCGACCGCGCCAGCGCGAGCGGGTCGGTCGTGTCTGCCGTCCCGTCGCCGCTGCTGTCGTCGGTGTCGTCGCCGTCTGCCAGCGCGTCGGCGACGAGCTGGGCGTGGCCGGTCACGAGCGTGAGTTCGTTCCGGAGGTTGTGCCGGAGGACGCGACCGAGCACTCGCTTGAGCCGGGCGAGTTCCGCGGCGCGGCGCTCGCGGGCCGTGACCTCCCGGCAGGTGCAGACGGCCCCGTCGAACGCGTCGGGGTCGGCGACGGTCAGTTCGTAGCGGTGACGGTCGCCGTCGGCGCCACGGACGCGCGCGCCGAGCGTCCGCTCGGCGCCGGCGGGCCGCCACCACTCGTCGATGCGTCCGTCCGACTCCCGGTCGCCGTCGCGCCCGTCCTCGCCATCGGAGTCTCGGCCGCCGCCGACCGTTCGGTCGCCGTCCGCGGTGACCGTCGGAAAGACCGCCTCGACGTGGGTGCCCCGAAGCGCCGACCGGGGCCGGCCGAGCAGGCGTTCGAGCGCCTCGTTGACCAGCGCCAGCCGGCCGTCCGCGTCGAGGACGAACATCGGGTCGCCGGCGCTCTCGACCAGCGTCCGGTAGCGTTCGAGCCGCGGGTCCCCGGCGGCGCCGGTCACGTCGCGAGCGACGTTGACGACGCCGGCGTACTCGCCGTCCTCGCGCCGGACCCCGAAGTGCAGCGCCAGCGTCACCCGCTCGCCGCCGGCCGTCTCGAAGGCCACGTCGAGCACCTCGCTGTCCAGTTCCGGCGTCGCGAGCAGCCGCTGGACCGCCAGCTGGCCCTTCTCCAGCTCGCCCGGCGCCATGAACTCCGCCGAGTGGACCCCGATCATGTCCTCGTGGCCCAGCGTCTCGGCGAACGCGTCGTTGTGGTACACCACCTCGCCGTTCGCGTCGACGACCGAGATGCAGTCGCGGGCGTGGTCGACCAGCGCCGACAGCAGCGCGCGGCGCCGCTCGCGCGTGACCTGCGGCGTCAGGTCACGCGCGTAGCGCACCCGGATATCGTCGCCGCCGACCGACAGCGCCAGGCCCCACTCGCCGACGCGGCGTCGGTTCGCCCCGACCGGGACGGTCCTGACCGCCGCGCCCTCGCCGTCGGCCTGCGGGTCGGCCGCGTCGGCGAACCCGGGATGCCAGTCCGGCACGCGGGCCGCCGTCCCCGCGTCGGTCGAGACGCGCATGGCCGCACCGGCCGACGGACCCCTGGCCTCGACACCGGACGGATCGGCGGTTCCGGCCGCGCCGCTGGCGCTCTCGGCCGCTCCCGCACCGGTGTCGACCTCGCTCGCCCCCGCGCCGGTGCCCCGCTCTCGGCGCGCGTCGTGGTCGGCACCGGCGAGCGCGAGGGCCTTCTCGACCAGAAACGCGGCGGGAGCAGTCCCCGTACCCTTCTCGACGAGGCTGTCGACGGCGGTGAGCCGCCCCTCGTCGCCGGCGTGGGCGGCGCCCGCGTAGCAGACGATCGGGGCGTCGGCCGCCGCGGCCGCGTCGGCGAGCCGGTCCCAGCCGGGGTCGTCGAGGCGGTCGGTCACCAGGCAGTCGACGCGGCCGGCCGCCAGCGCGTCGACGGCGCCGTCGATGTCCTCGGCGCGCTCGACCGTGACGGTCGGGCGGACGCCGGCGGCGGCCTCGCGGATCCGCGCCGTGGCCGAGCGGTCCGGGTCCAGGTGACAGAGACACACGTCGGCCCCCCCGGCGGCCGCCCGATCGGCGGCGTGGGGGCCGCTCAGCGGGCCGTTCGCGGCGTCGGCCCGGTCGAACCGGACCGTCGCGCGGGTGCCGTCGTCGGTCGCGAACGACAGCTCGCCGCCGGACTTGGCGACGACCCACTCGACGAGCCAGAGGCCGACGCCGCTGCCGTGTTCGAGCGGCGTCTCCGCGCCGCGTTCGAGCGCCGCCAGCTCCGCGTCGGGGATCCCCGGCCCGTCGTCGGCGACGGAGAGGGCCACCGACCGCTCCGCGACCGTCGCCGTCACCGAGACGGTCGGTGCCTCGCCGGCGTGGGCGAGCCCGTTCTCGAGGAGGTTGCGGACCGCCAGATCGACGACCGGGACGGCCCGAACGTCGACCGGCGGCACGTCCACGTCGACGGTCGCCGCCGCGCCGCAGTCGACCGACGCGACCGCCCGGTCGACGGCCTCGTCCAGGGCGACGGTCGTCGGTTCGGGGTCGGTGTCGACGATGCGGTCGACCGCCGCGGTCTTGGTGACCAGCGCCGCCAGCGCGTCGGCGCGGTCGCCGATCGCCGCCGCCAGCTCTGCGGGCTCCCCCTCGACGCCCTCGACAAGGCGGTCGGCCAGCGCACCGATCTCGCGGACGCCGTCGGCGATGTCCGTGCGGACGACGCCGGCGAGCAGCCGTCGGAGCCGTTCGAGTTCCGTCCGCCGGCGCTCGCGCTCGGTCACGTCCCGGAAGGTCCCGACCGTCCCGACGACGGCGCCGTCGGCCCGCACCGGCCCGAAGGTGGCCTCGAACCGGTGGTCGCGGCCGTCGGCGTCGGGGAGCCGCAGGTCGGTGTCGTGCCAGCGGCGGCGGTCGCCCGCGCGGACGGTCTCCAGGGCCGCAGTGATCCGGTCCGCCGCCTCGGACGGGACCGGGTCGCTCACCGACAGCCCCTCCAGAGCCCCGGGGTCGGCGCCGAGGAACTCGCCCGTCGCCCCGTTGGCGAGGGCGATCCGGTCGTCGGCGTCGACGACCCACATCGGGTCGGCGGCGTTCTCGACGAGCGTCCGGTACTGCTCGACGCGGTCGGCCCGTTCGGCCTCGCGACCGGGACGGCGCGCCGCGACGAGGGCGCCCCCGCCCGCCCGACCGGCCAGCGCGACCGAGAGCTCCACGCGCGCCCCGCTCCGACCGAACGCGAACTCGCGGGTCAGCTCCGCGTCGGGGCCGAGGTCGGCGACCGCGGCCGCCCACGCGGGGCGGTCGCACTCGGCGACGAGCCGCCCGAGCGGTCGCCCGACGATCGCCGCCGGGTCCGCGCCCAGCCACGACGCGAACGATCCGTTGCAGTAGGTGACCCGTCCCGCGTCGTCGGTCGCGACGAGCCCGTCGCGGGCGCGCTCGGCGAGCGTCTCGAACAGCCCGACCCGGTCGGCCCGCTGGCGGAGCCGCGTCACGTCCTCGAACAGCGCCACCCGGTCGGCGGCCGCGTCGGCCGGGCAGGGGACGCCGGCGTGACGATACACCCGTTCGCCCGCGTCGGTCTCGACCGCCACCACGGTCCCGTCGCTCCCCGCCTCCTCGGCGGCCGCCGCCGCGACCGCCTCGGCCGTCGCGGGCTCGGTCGCCGCGGCCGCGAGCCCGTCGTAGAAGTCCGCCTCGCCCGCGGCGACCGCCCGGTCCACTCCCAGGGCGTCGTCGAGCGGCGCCGTCGCGTCGGCGACGCGGCCGTCCGCGAGCGCCACGGCGACACACCGGCGCTCCCGGACCGCGTCGGCGACCGCACCGCTGTCCGGCGCCCGGGCCTCCGTCGGCTCGCCGTCGAGTGGCCCACGGTCTGCCGGTGGCTCCACGCCGTCGCCCGCCTCCGAATCCCCGCCCGTCATCGTCGGTTCCGAAGCCGCCGAGCGACCGGCCGGGGCCGCTGTCGCGGCCACCCGCGGGTCGCCCGACCACACCCTCGTCCGATCGTTGACACGACAGCGGGTAACGGGGCGGGCGCGATAAAAGTACCGTCGCCGGGGGCGAGACCGTCGGAAACGGCGGTCGCGGTCACCGAAGCCGTGGGCCGATCGGACGCGGGCGGGGGTGCGGGGTCAGAACGTTCACGTCGATCCGGTCCCAACGGCGCGACGTGACGCGGAGGAGCCGGTCGCTCCGTCGACCGACCGCGGCGCGCTGGCGAGGTGAGCGCGCGGCGTGAGCACGGCGCTCGACCTCGAACCCGGACCGGCCGCCGTCGGGACGCTCGTCGGCCTCGCGGGGCTGACCTTTCTGCTGGAACCGCTGGTCGGGCCCGTCCCGGTCGGCGGCCTGCGCGTGCGGCCGGTCGCGCTCTCGGCGGCCGTCCTCGCGGTGGCGCTGCTGCTCGGCGCGGTCGTCTTCTACCGACGGGGTCGGCGGCTGTTCGCGCTGGCCCACGGCGTCTTCGGCCTCGCCTGGACGGGGGTCGTCGTCGGGACGGCGACCGGGAGCGGGGCCCTCCTGCTCGGCGGCGTCGTCCTCCTGATCGCCGGCTGTGGTTTCCTCGCGAGTCGAGCGCGCGAGCGATAGCGACCCGGCGGGCGACCGCTAGGTCGGGTTGACCCGCCCGCCGAACCGCGACTCCGCCAGGGCGAACGCGAAGGTGCTGGCCAGGCCCAGCAGCGTCGCGCCGGTGAGGGTGAAGGCGAGATACGACAGGTCGCCGTAGGCGAGGACGAAGCTGGTGACCCCGTGGAGGATGAAGGCGATGGCGAGGACGTAGACGGGCGCGTTGAGGTGGCGCCACTCGAACTCGCCGTCGATGTAGCCGTCGACGACGCGGCCGAAACTGCTCGTCACCCCCGCGGCGGCGAACCACCGCAGCGACCCGTACACCATCGCCGCGATCACTTCGATGACCGTCAGGGCGTCGCCCGCGCCAGCCTGGAGGTCCTGAACCGTCTGGACGCCGGTGAAGCCGCCGATCACCAACAGCAGCCCGGCCACGAAGTACGTCACCAGTGAGACGCGACCGGCGTACAGCCCCTCGCGGATCCGGTCGACGAACGAGTCGAGTCGCTCGCCCAGCGCCAGCCCCCGGGACAGCAGGTAGAAGCCGATCAGCGCCGACGTGATGCCGAAGACGGCGCCGGGCATGTCCAGCCGCTCGGCCAGCAGCGACAGCGGGTAGATGAGCAGGAGGATACCCATCGGGATGAGGATCGTCCCCCGGGTCTCCGGGTCGTCGAGCACCTGCTTGATCGTGTAGTACATCGACTCCAGGTCCTGGGCCTGGCGGACGACGACGCGCTGGACGCCGTCGATGGGCACCCGCGAGCGGATCACGGGCAGGACCGACTCGTCCTGGGCCCCGTCGGTGACGACCATCGCGCGCACGTCCTCGCCGGTCACCAGCCCGGCGAGCACCTCGTCGAGTTCCTCCCCGACGGCACGGTTGGCGGCCACGTCGCTGCCGTCGACGCCCGTCACCGCCGCCACCTCGACGGACTCGTCGGTGATCCGGTCGGCGACGTGCAGCCCCTGGAAGAGGACGTTCACGTCGCTGTCCTCGGGGTCTGCGGTCGCCAGATCGACGGCCGCGGCCTCGACGGCGTCGCGGCCGACCACCGGCGTGTCGACGCCCGTCTTCCGACCGAGGTCGTCGTCGAGGTCCACGCACAGGACCAGCAGCATCGATCGGGGGTATGCCACGGGCCTGTATCAGTCTTCGGGGGTCTCTCGCGTGGTGTCGGCCGAGAGCCTGGTGGTCACGGGATCCGGTCCGTCGCGTCTCGCAACTCCTCGGGATCGGTCCACGGGAAACAGCGGCCGTGGAGTTCGAACAGCCGGAACTCGTTCAGGTGGACCCAGCTGTAGGACACGGCTTCCCTCTCAGTGCCCTCCCGCTCCTCGATCCGGTCGACAATCGATTCACGCGAAACCTCGACGCCGTTCCGCTGAGCCTGCGTGACCAGCGAATTCAGCTCCGATTCGGTGTCTCCCTCGTCGAGATCGTCGTTGAAATAGACGTTGACCGCGGCGGCGAGGAGGTCGGCCACGGTTTCGAGGTTTCGATCGGTCATCCAGGCGTAATCTCGGGGGAGAACCGTCGATTTCTCGAAATAGGGAGTGGCGCTGATCTTCCCGAGTTCGGTCACCTCTCCGCCCGCGTCCTGTTCGTACACCGCGACGATGTGGTCGGCGTAGGTCGCCAGCAGCGTGAAGCGGATCCGAAACACTGGGAGACGGTCGATATCGATCTCCGCCAGGTCTCCCATCAGGAACGGATACGTGCCGAGTCGTTTGGCCAATTCGTTTTCGACGGTCCGCAATCGGCGGATGTACGGGTCCCGGTAGCTGCCCAGAACGAAGTACGAATCCTCCGGCGTTTGCAGATGTGGCACTTCCCGGTTGGCGAAGCCGAGGATATCGGCGGTCTCGTGCGGTTCGAGTTCGAGACCCTGCAGTGCTTCGTCGACCGCCTCCATGATCTCGCTATCGACAGCCGACATCTCCGGCCCGGTCATCGCCCGTCGGTTTCAGCCGCGATATCAAATAGCTTTCTAACCAGTATGGTTAAAACACTATATTACCAAACCAGTCTACCCAAAGCGTTTTTGCGTTGCTGCGAGAGAGTTCACGTATGAGCGAGGTGCCTGCCGCGAAGGATGGGACCCCCTTCGAAGAGCAGCGGCAGATCTACGAGCTACTGTCCCAGGAGACCCGACATCTCGTGTTGCAGTACATTCTGGGGCATCCCGCGCATCTCCTGTCGCTCGACGAGTTCGCGTACCTGATCCCGAAAAACAAGGCCGCGATCCGCGACCAGCTACAGGTTCTGGAAGACGCGGACGTGATCGCGTGTTACGAGCATCCACCGAACGAGGGCACCCGCGGCCTCCCGTCGCAGTTCTACGGGCTCACGGAGTACGGCGTGGCCGTTCTGTCCGAGTACAACTATCTCCGAGGATTACCCGTCGCACGCGCACTGTACGACAACACGCGGCTCTCGGAGAAGGCGGAACGCCACCTCGATGCGCCGCGCCCGGATCTCCCATCGAACGTCGACCGAGCACTTCGTATCGAAGACGGACCGACTGATTCCGACCGGGTAGAGAGCTTCATTCGGGAGCGACAGGGGGACGTTCCTAGTGTCGACGACCAGGTAACGCTCGCGAAGGCGTTCTTCGAAGCCGGGATCGGCCCGGAGCAAGAGGGGATCAGACGGACAGATCTGCTCGACGAGTTCGGAGTCGAACTGGCGCATCACCCGAAAACGGTCCTCGGAAATCTCGTCGATACGGGCCTGCTCGAAGCGACGAAGCCACCGGGACCGGACGTCTTCGCGATCAGCGAGCGCATCGACGAGATAGTCAACGGACGCGTTACCGAGGAGGCTCAGGCGAGTCTCGATGCGCTCGTCGCTCACATCGACGACGAACTGCAGTCGATCGAACTGGACGACGGAGCCGCCGAAATTAGCGGTTCGGAGACGGTCACGTCGGAGCCGTCGGTCGCACTCGCCGACGGCGCCGGGCGCACGATACGTAGTATCCTGGCGAGCGAATTCGGCACCGCGCCGGAACGCGTCGTCGAGCATCTCCGCTCGGGGGACCCGATCGACCGCCTCAACGCGGCTGTCGACGCGATCGAGTCCTCCGAAGAGGTCACAAAATCCGAGGAGTACGGACGGATCGTCTTCCTGAGTCAGGCGTACCGCTATCGGCTGACGGAGCGAGCGATGGATCTGCAGTGACAGGCCTCTCGTGGTCGCGGGCGGATCTCCGCGGCCGGTGACTACTACACGACCGCTCACGTCGGCGCGCCGCGGCGCGCCTGGTACACCCGCGTCACCCCGGCGACGACGAGCATCGCCACCAGCAGGACGGGCAAGACCCCCAGCGCCGCGCGAAGGCCGACGCGTTCGGCCAGCAGGCCGACGACGGGCGGCATCAGCGCGATGCCGATGTAGGCGGCGCTCGTCGAGATGGCGTTGACGGGGCCGCTGTACTCCGGGGCGGCGTTCATCCCGAACGCCGACAGCGTCGGGAACGTCGCCGAGATCACCAGCCCGAGCGCGAAGACGGCGACGAACAGCCAGCGCCCGCTCGCGAGGTAGATCGTCGCGAGCAGTGCGGGCAGCGTCAGCGTCAGCGTCACGAGCACCAGATCGAGCGTGCGGCCGGTGCGGTCGGCGAGGTAGCTGTAGGCCAGGCGGCCGGGGACGTACGCCGCGAGGAACGTCGAGAGGACGATGTTCGCCTCCGCCGCGGGGAGCTGGCGGCCGGCGAAGTAGGGGAGCCACGTGAACAGCGTCCCCTCGATGCCGCCGTTGAACACGAGCACGCCGGTCATGCCGGCGACGGCGGGCTTGCGGACGACCGCCCGAAGGTCGTCGAGGGTGAGTTCCCGCTCGGTCGCGACCGAATCGGGCAGATCGAGCCGGGCGAGCAGGAGCGTCGAGACGAGGAAGCCGACGGCGACGACGGCGTAGGCGAACCGCCAGTTGCCGGCGGCGAGCGCCGCGGTGACGACCAGCGGGCCCGCGGCGGCGCCGGCCGCCCACACCAGCGCGTAGCGGTTGAAGATACGCGCGCGGCCGTCGGGGTAGAGGTGGCCCAGCACCGCCCGGTCGAGCGCGCGGAACGGGCCGGTGGCGACCCCGCGGAGGAACAGGGCCGCGAGGAAGACGAGGAAGACGGGTGCGATCCCCGTCAGGACGGCGCCGACGGCGACGACGGCGGCGCTCCCCAGCAGCGCGCGGTAGATGTCGATGCGACCGGCCACCAGGCCGACGACCAGCACCGACGCGACGAACCCCAGCGTGCCCGCGGTGGCGACGAGGCCGAGCAGCGCCTGGGAAACCTCGAAACTGTCCTCGATACTGGGTAGCAGGGCGCCACGCAACTGGAAGCCGACGGCGTCGGTCGTGACGAACGCGAAGATGGCGACCGTCCACAGCAGGCGCTGGCGGCGGTCGGTGGTCTCAGCCATGTCGCTGGTCCGTCGGGCCCGTCGATCCGTCTCCGCGCGACTCGATCCGGCTCACTGGCCGAGTCGAACGGGTCGACCCGTAATAGGGTCGCGTTCGCGGCCGAGGTTTCCGGTTCGCGCGCGGGTCGGACGCCACCGACTCACACTCGTCGGTCGGGAACGCACGACTTTTCCCGCTCGACGGGATAGGTAGGGTCGATGATATCCGAGGGCTGCGAACAGTGCGCCAAGGGCGGGAAGATGGTTCTGTTCGTCTACGGCTACTGCGACCAGCGCGACTGTTTCTACTGTCCCCTCGGCGAGAACCGCAAGAACGTCGAGCAGGTGTACGCCAACGAGCGGCCCGTCGAGTCCGACCAGGACGTGCTCGAAGAGGCCGAGCGCATGGACGCGCTCGGCGCCTCGATCACCGGCGGCGAACCCCAGGAGGCGATGGGCCGCACGACGCGCTATCTCTCTCTGTTGAAAGACGAGTACGGCGAGGAGTTCCACACGCACCTCTACACCGGCATCACCGGCGGCCGGGAGAACATGCGACGGCTCTCCGAAGCGGGCCTCGACGAGATCCGCTTTCACCCCCCCTACGAGCAGTGGGGCGATCTGCACGGGACCGAGTGGGAAGAGATCCTCTATATCGCCCGCGAGGAGGGGCTGACTCCCGCCTTCGAGATCCCGGGTATCCGGCCCGAACAGGAGTTCGTCGACTTCCTCGACGAGGGCGCCGCGGAGTTCTGTAACATCAACGAGTTCGAGATGTCCGACGGCAACTACCGCCGGATGCAGGAGGAGGGTTTCGAACTGCGCGACGAGCACATGAGCGCCGTCGACAGCCCGCGGGAGGAAATTTTGGACCAGATGGGCGACCACGAGAAGGTGTACTTCTGTACGAGCGTCTTCAAGGACGCCGCCCAGCACCGCCGCCGGCTCAAACGGATGGCCCGCACGCTCCGGCGTCCCTTCGACGAGATCACCGACGACGGTACTCTCGTCTACGGGAAGACGTGGGCCGAGCCCGATCGCATGGACGCGCTGGGCGTCCCCGAGGAGTACTACACCGCCAAGTCCGAACACGTCGAAGTCGCGTGGTGGCTGCTCGAAGAGATGGTCGAGGACGGCGACGTCGAGAGCGGCGAGATCGTCGAGCAGTACCCGACCTACGACGGAACGGTCGTGGAGCGGACACCGCTGTCGGGCGGTAATAGCGGTGGCGACAGCGGGCGGTCCGCGGCAGGCGACTAGCATCCGCGCGCCGGAGGCGCGCGGTTCTCCGGGCGTGAGCGAGCCGTCCGGCTTTTTTACCCATGTTTTTGCGCGAGTGGGTCGCTTCGCGACCCCGAGCGGAAAAAGATGGGCGTAGACACCGCTGTCGGGCGGTAGCAGTGGCGGCGAGAGCGGGCGGTCCGCGGCGGGCGACTGAGCCTCCGGGGTGGGTGACGCAGTCACGACGGATTCTTGACACAGCGGTGAGAACGACAGTCATGGCTCTCCGACTCGACCGCGACGACTGGCTGTCGCTCGCGTTGATCGCGGCGACGCTCCTCGCCGGGCTGGCCCTGTGGGACCGGCTCCCAGCGGAGATGGCGGTCCACTTCTCGGCATCGGGAGAGCCGAACACCGTCACCTCGAAGCCGGTCGCCGTGGTGTCGCTCCCGGCGCTGATGCTCGCGACGTGGCTGTTCATCGAGGGCGCCGGGCGCGTCGATCCGCCGGAGGACCCGTCGGTACTGGGCTTCGTCACCGTCGCGACGATGGCGCTCATGGCGGCGGCCCAGGGGCTGCTGTTCGCCTGGAACCTCGGGTACGAGGTGCCGTTCGCTCTGTTCATGGCCGGGGTCGCCGTCTGGGTGGTCGTCGTGGTCGGCTACACGGTGGTCCGCGAGGAGCGGGCCGGGCTCACCTGACGGGACCCCAGCGCCTTCGGTGGTGGGGTCGGTATCGCGACGTATGCCCTGGCGATTCGTCGGCGCGAACTTCGACCAGATGCACCAGAACCGCAACCTCGAGTGGGTGCGTGACCACCCCGACGCCGAACTCGTCGGCGTCTGCGACGAACGCCCCGAAACCTCTACGGGGTCGCTCGAACGCGCGGTCGCGGACCTCGACCTGCCCGATTCGGCCGTCTTCTCGGATCTAGACGACTGTCTCGAAGCGACCGACCCCGACGTGGTGCTGGGCTGTCCGCGCAACGCCGAGCACGCGGCGTTCGTCGAGCGCGTCGTCGAGTACGACCTCGAGGGGCTCGCGATCGAGAAACCGATGGCCCACACGCTCGCCGACTGCGACCGGATGCTGTCGGCGGTCGACGACGAACTGTTCGTGATCAACTGGCCGTCGACGTGGGACCCGGTGAAACACACGCTCCGGCGGCTGGTCGACGAGGGGACGATCGGGGACGTTCGGGAAGTGCAGTACTACGGCGGGAACGCCGGCGCACCGCCCGCGTACTCGTGGTTCTACGACGCCGCAGACGGCGGGTCGATGCTCGACTACCTGGGCTACGGCGCGACGTTCTCGACGTGGTTCCGCGGGGGCGACCTCCCCGAGCGGGTGACCGCCGAGCGGTTCGTCCCCGAGGACCTCGACGTGGACGTGCAGAGTTCGACGGTCTGCCGCTACGAGGCGGGACTGTCGACGCTCCAGACGAACTGGCGACTGCTCTCTCACCCCTGGGAGGCCGAACCCCAGCCGGCGACCGGCTACGAGATCGTCGGGACCGACGGGGCGATCAGCACGCGCGAGCGCGGGACGCCGATCCGCGTGACGACCGCCGAGCGGCCCGAGGGGTACGCGGTCGAGCCCGACACTCTCCCGGACCGGGACGGCGATCTGGTCTCGTATCTGGTCCACTGTCTGGAGACGGGGACCGAGCCGGAGGGGCCGAGCGACCCAGCCTTCTGCCGGGAGGCCCACCGGATCGTCGAGACGGCCCGTCGGAGCGCCGACACGGGCGAGACGCGTCCACTCGTCGAGTGACGCCCGCCGCGGCCGGGCTCGCCGGGAGCGGCGGTTCACGCCGCCCGGTCGCAGGTGTTTTGTGGGTTTGACATGAACGCGGGGGTGTGTCTGCAGTGTCTCTCGCTCCGGTGACGGAGGTGTGTCGATGAGCGAGCGGTCGGTCGGACGGCGGGTCGGCGAACTCGTCGCCGCGATAGCGGCGGTGGCCGCGGTGGCAGTGTTCGCGCGGCGGGTCGGGCCGGACCTGTCGGTGACCGTCCAGTCGGCGCTGTTCGCGCTGGCGGCGGCCCTCGCGCTGGTCGGGGCGGCGACGACCCGCTTTCGCCAGGGGTCGCTCTTCCTGTACGCCGCGCTGGTCGCCGGGGCCACCGGCTACGCGGCGTCGACGCACAACTTCGGGGCCGCGGGGACGTTCGCGTTCGTCGCGCTCGCGCTGGTCGCGCTGCTCGGCGCGGTCTACGTCGTCGAGGAGCGCCGGTACAGGCTCCGGCGGGGAGAAGCCGTCGCCGCAGTCGTCGTGGTGGCCCTCGTGGGCGGGGCCCTCGTCGGCGCCGACCTCGGGACGAGCCCGCTGTCCTACGAGACCACCGTCCACGGCTCGGCGGCGGTGCCCGCGGACCCGGCGCAGTCGGCGGCGGTCGTCGTCGGGTCGGCGACGGTCGACAACGACTTCGTCTACCGCGAGCAGGTCTCGTTCCCGGCCGCGCGGGCCTGCGTCTTCAACGGGACGACCCGGACGGACGCGCCGGTCCTCTACGGGACCAACGGGTCGTACTTCCCGTCGAGCGTCGGCGGGAACGGCCGGCTGCGAGTCGACATGACCGTCCTGGCGCCGCAGGCGGTCGTCGAGTCGCTGGACGCGCCGGTCCCGGTCGAGCGCGCCGACGACTGCCCGGCCGAGAGCGAGCGCGAGCGGGTCGTCGTCGTCGAGGGGTGAGCCCGGCTCGGTCGGGGCGCGACTCTCCGGGAAGCGCGCGTTCTTTTCCGTCCCCGCCGAGGAGCGTACATGACAGTCGATATCGGCATCGTCGGCGCGGGCAACCGCGGACAGGCCCACGCCGACTCCTACGGCGAAGTCGACGGCGCGGACGTGGTCGCCGTCGCGGACATCGACGAGGAAGCGGCGGCCGAACTGGCAGCGAACCACGGCGCCGACGTGTACGGCGACTTCCGCGACATGCTCGACGACGCGGGCCTCGACGCGGTGAGCGTCTGCGTCCACAACAACCTCCACCGGCCTGTCGCCGAGGCCGCCGCCGACGCGGGCGCGCACATCTTCACCGAGAAGCCCATGGCCGCCACCTACACCGACGCGAAGGCCATGGCCGAGGCCGCCGACGCCGCGGGCGTCCACATCGGCGTCCAGAACTACGACCTCTTCGACGACGAGACCCGCGCGGCCAGCCGCCTCGTCGACCAGGGTGAGCTGGGCGAGCCCTACTACGCCCGCGGGGTCTTCTCGCGGCGACGCGGCCGCCCCTACATCGACGGCTACGGCACCCCCGGCTTCGTCTCCAAGGAGTCCGCCGGCGGCGGCCCGGTCATCGACATCGGCACCTACGTCCTCGGCCAGCTCCTGTATCTGCTCGGCAACGCCGACGTGGAACGGGTCGGCGGCGCCACCTTCGAGAAGACCGACGACGCCTATGCCGAGGACCTGGTGGGGGAGAACCGCGACACCTACACCGGTCGGCTGGACGAATCGGGCTACGACGTGGAGGACTCCGGCGTCGGGATGGCCCACCTGGCCGACGGCTCCGTACTGGAACTCCGGGCGGCCTGGCACATGTACCTCCCCGACCGCCCCAGCGTCGTCGCCGGCTCGCAGGGCGGCCTCCAGCTGGACCCCTTCGAGTTCTACACGACGACGGGCGACTACGAGGCGACCGTCTCGCTCGACCTCGACGAGTACGAGCGTCGCCAGGGCCTCATCGCCGGCGACGGCTACGAGCCCGCCGACACCGGCGACCAGTTCGCCCACTGGATCGACACCCTGGAGGGTGACGTTGACGACCCCATCGACACCGGCGCGCTCGCGCTCAACTCCATGCGTATCATGGAAGGCATCTACCTCTCGCAGGAAGCCGGTCGAGAACTGACCGCCGAGGAGATCGCCGAAAAGTCGGAGTCGACTGCCGTGGAGTTGTAGCTGTCGGATTTCCTGACTGGCGCGCGCTGTCGCGAGTCTCGTCTCGCGACAGCACCGTGCGAGGGATGACTGAGTGAGCGAAGGAATCGGTTGGGGAGGAATGTGGCCGTCTGCGGTCCTGTACGGTGTGGTCGCGGCCCTGCTCCTGGTGGACTGAAAGGGCGAGGTCCGCTCGCGTTCCGTTTAGTCGCTGAGCGTGGCACTATTCGAGCGACCGAAGGAAGCGAGAATATCCCGCTCAGCGGCCGCGAGCGGACCGAGGGCTTTCGGCATTCTTCGGAAGTCGCGGCCGACCCAGATACAGCTAGGATATATCTACCGACCATAGAACAGCCACCTCGCGCTACAACTCGACGGTATCCAGGCTCTCGGAGATCTCCGACACGTGCTCGTTGAAGGTGTCGACGAACCCGGAGAAGTCGTCGGCGTGGGCGCGCAGGTCCTTCGGGGCGGGCGGCTGGTACTGCGAGAGGAGATACACGCCGCCCTCGCCGCCGACCCGGAGGTAGCTGGCGCGGTTCTCCTCCCACTTGAGTTCCCAGCGGGAACTCCCGACGCGCGCCGAAAAGGAGCCGTAATCGTTGCCCTCGACGCGGTTGAGCTGCTCGGCCATCAGGTCACACGTCTCGCGCATCCGCGAGAGGATGCGCTCGCGCGCCTCGACGACGGAGTCGACGGATTCGATGGCGGGCAACTCCTCGGCGGTGTCGTCGAGGACGCCGTCGAGCGAGCGGACGTACTCGTTGAACGACTCGACGAAGGCGTCGTAGTCGGCCATGGCCCGGGCGAGCGCTTCGGGGTCGGGTGGCTGCTTGGTGGAGACGACGTAGACGTCGTCGCCGCGGCCGTCGAAGCGGAGGTAGTCGACGTCGCCGCCCTCGTACTTCAGCGTCCAGGTGCCCCGGTCGGTGTCGAACTCCCGCTGGCCGTAGTCACCGCCCTGGAGACGGGCGAGTTCGCGCGCGATGCGACCGGCGTGGTCGGTAGCTTCGGCGACCAGTTCGTCCCGGCGATCGGCGGCGGCGTCGGCGCCGACCACGTCCGCGTCGAGCCCTGCTGTCATCGACGGATCCACGCGGGCGAGGGGCATAACCCCCGCGTTCCCGTCCGGCGGCGGGGACCGAGCCCCCGACGCTTCGCACCGTATCGACACCTACTTTCGGTCCTGGGGCCGACGATTGGGCATGTACGTCGGACGTTTCGTCGTCGTCGCACCGGAGGTCGGCGCCTACCGCGTCTCCTCCCGCTCGTTCCCGAACCGCAAGGCGACCGGTCGCGAGCCGGGCACCGTCACCGTCGGCCCGACGGCTGACGCCCCCGAGACGGACAACCCCTACGTCGAGTACAACTGTCTGCGCCTGACCGACAACGGCGCCGTCGTCGGCAACGGCTCGCACGTCGACCCCATCGCCGAGAAGCTCGAACTGGGGTATCCCGCCCGCGACGCGCTGGCCGAGCCGCTGCTGGCGCTGGACTTCGAGAAGGACGACTACGACACCCCGCGCGTCGCGGGGATCGTCGGCGTCGGCGCCGACGACCCGAGCACGAACGCCGACGGCCCCGGTGCCGTGATCGGCACCGTCCGCCGCGACGCCCTGCTCGTCGAGGAGGTCACCGAACCGACGCTCGTCGCGACCTACGAGAAGGACGGCCCGGAACCGGTCGATTTCGACGCGACCGGCGCCGCCGCGGCCGCCAGCGAGGTCTACGAGATGGATCTCGAACACGAGGTGTGCGCCGTCGGCGTCTCCGGGTCCAGCACGGACGGGTTCGAGACGGCCATCTACAACGGAAGCGAGGGCGAGTAAGCGAAGCGCGCGAGCCCTCGAAGCGAGGCGGGGAGCGTGACGACCCGCCGAGCAGCGGAAAGCGAGAGCGAGGGCGAGTAAGCGAAGCGCGCGAGCCCTCGAAGCGAGGCGGGGAGTGCGGTGCCGACCGCAGGGAGGCACCGAGTGCGAGCGGCGACCGAAGGGGGCCGAGAGCGTGACGACCCGCCGAGCGGGCGTCGGTGCGTACCCCGAAAACAGACCGATTCCTGACAGGAGTCTGCCGTACTACTAAGACAGCGGGGCGCGCAGGCCAGTCCATGAAGGTGGGCGTCATCTCGGATATTCACGGGAATCTCGTGGCGCTGGAGGCGGTGCTGGAGGACATGCCGGCGGTGGACCTGCTCGTCTGCGCGGGCGACGTGGTCGGGTACAACCCCTGGCACGCCGAGTGCGCGGCGGCGATCCGCGGCGAGGGCGACCACGGGCTGAGCGACGAGGCGGCGGCGATGCTCCCCGACGGCGAGGTTCCGACGGTGATGGGCAACCACGACCGGGCGGTCGCGTTCGACCAGGCCTACGGGTTCAACGACATGGCCGCCGCCGCGGTCGACCACGCCCGCGGGACCTGCACCGACGACCAGCTCGAGTGGCTGGGCGAGCTCCCCGAACAGCGGGTCGTCTGCGACCGCCGCCTGCGCATCGTCCACGGCCACCCCAACGACCCCGACCGCTACACCTATCCCGAGGAGTACAACCCCGACATGCTCGGCGAGGAGGAAGTGCTCGTGACGGGACACACGCACGTCCAGGGCCACGAGTTCTTCGACGAGGGGCTGATACTGAATCCGGGGGCCGTCGGGCAACCCCGCGACGGCGACCCCCGCGCCGCCTACTCGCTGGTCGACTTCGACAGCCGGGAGATCGAGGCCCGCCGCGTCGAGTACGACGTCGACCGCGTCGTCGACGCCGTCCGCGACGCCGACCTGCCGCTACGGATCGGGACCCGACTGCGCTCCGGACAGTAAGGTTCCCCCGCTCCGACTCCCGACCGCGTCTCAGCGGCCGGCTTCCCTCACGCGTCGAGCGGCCGCAGGTCGGCCGAGAAGTGGCGCAACTCCTTCATGGGCGGCTCGTCGACGACCTCGAACCCCGTCAGTTCGTCGGCCCGGTCGACGACGGCCGCGGCCGTCTCGCCGACGTGTTCGAAGTGTTCGCGGTGGTAGGTGCGCCGCGGGACGGCGAAGCGGACGTACTCCGGCCGCTCGGTCTCCGGGAACGCGAAGCTCCCCAGTTCCACGGTTCGGACGCCCCCCTCCAGGTACAGCTCGCAGGCGAGCGCCTGGCCGGGAAATTCCGACGACGGAACGTGGCCGAGGGCGGCGCCGGCGTCGGCGTAGACGGCGTGACCGCCGACGGGTTCGTAGACGGGGAGGCCCGCCGCGGCGAGTTCCGCGCCGAGTTCGGCGACCTGGTCGACCCGGTGGGCGAGGTAGTCGTCCTCGACCGCCTCGCGCAGGCCGACGGCCATCGCCTCCAGATCCCGGCCCGCGAGCCCGCCGTAGGTGGGAAACCCCTCGTAGAGGATCGCCCGCTGTTTCGCCCGCTCGAACAGGTCGTCGAGACCGTCGTCGACGGCGACGAAGCCGCCGATGTTGACGAGCCCGTCCTTCTTGCCGCTCATCACGATGGCATCGGCGTACCCGAGTTGCTCGCGGGCGACCTCGGCGGCGGTCGCGTCGGCGAACTCGGGCTCGCGTTCGGTGACGAAGTGAGCGTTCTCGGCGAAGCGGCAGGCGTCGATCACGAAGGTGGCGTCGATCTCGTCGGCGAAGGCGGCCACCGCGCGGGTGTTCTCGACGCTGACCGGCTGGCCCGCCGCGGAGTTGTTCGTGATCGTCAGGACGACGACCGGCACGTTCGCCGCGCCGACCTCGTCGACGGCCGCGCGGCCGGCCTCGACGTCGAAGTTCCCCTTGAACGGGTCCGCGGCGTCGGGGTCGCCGGCGGCGGGGTCCGGGCAGTCGACGGCCTCGCCGCCGTTGGCGACGACGTGGGCGCGGGTCGTGTCGAAGTGCGTGTTGTTGAGGACGCGGTCGCTCTCGCCGACGAGCGTCCCGTAGAGGACGTTCTCGGCGCCCCGGCCCTGGTGGGCGGGGAGGACGCGGTCGAAGCCCATCACGTCGTCGACGGCCTCGCGGAGCCGCCGGAACGACGACGACCCGGCGTAGGACTCGTCGCCCCGGTGCAGGGCGGCCCACTGGTCGTCGCTCATCGTCCCGGTCCCGCTGTCGGTCAGCAGATCGACGAACACCCGGTCGGCCGCCACGTTGAAGAGGTTGTAGCCGGCCGCTTCGAGGGCGGCCGCGCGCTCCTCGCGCGAGGGGAGATCGACGGGGGTCGCCATCCGCGTGGCGTACGAGCGCATACCCGTCCTCCGCCCGGCAGCGACTTATTTCGTGGGCGACAGGACAGTGCGACGGTGAGCGCGTCCGGCCCGTGACGGGCAGGTCCGTCCATCGACGAGCGCTTCCATCGAGCCGAGCGGTTCAGTCCTCGCGGGCGTCGCTCGACACCGCGCCGTCGACGCCGTCGCTGTCGACGCCGTCACCGGTCTGGAAGACGAACTCGTGTTCGGCCTCGGTCTCGAAGTGGGAGATACCGTCGCCGAGGTAGCGCGCGGTGCGTTTCAGTTCGAGCGCACGGGCCGACACCGTCGCGAGTTCGGCGGCCTGCTCCTCGGCGGCGCCGGCGACCGTCTCGCTCTCGGTCATCACCGTCTCGCCGGCGGTCGCGGCCTCGCCGACCAGGTTCGAGACCGTCCGGATCCGCACGAGCGGCCCCTCGAAGTCCAGATCTTCGCGTCCGTCGGCGATCGCTTCGAGTTCGTCGGCGACCGCGTCGATCTCCTGGGAGATCGTGGCGAGCCGTTCTTTCTGCTCGTAGGCGTCGTCGGAGATCTGCTGGATCGACTCGGCGACCTGCTCGCTGGCGTCCTTGACGGTCTCCGCGCTGGCGTGGACGTCCTCGCCGCCATCGCCGACCTCTTCGGCGAAGCTGGCGAGCTGGCCCGTGGTCAGCTCCAGCTCGCGGACCATCTCGTTGAAGTCGCCGGCGATGCGGTCCATCGCGTCGTTCGCCCCGTCTGGGTCCATCCGCTGGGTGAGGTCGCCGCGGGCGCAGGCGGCGAGGACCTCCGAGTAGCGCTCGGCGGTCTCCCGGAGGTACTCGTTGGTCTCGACGGCCTCGGCGCGGGCGACTTCGGCCTCCTTGCGAGCGCGTTCGGTCTCGGATATCTGCTCTCTGAGGGCGTCGCGCATCTCGGCGAATCCGCGCGTGAGCTGGCCGAACTCGTCGGCCCGGCCGCTCTCCAGGTCGACGTCGAGGTCGCCGTCGCCCATCGCGGCGGCCTTCGCCGTCAGGTCGTCGAGCTGGTTCCCGGCGCGGCGGCCGATGACGACTCCGACCACGCCGAGCGCGACCAGCGGGACGACCACGAGCGCGCCCATGCTGGTCGCGATGTCGTTGCGGAGCCCGAACGCCGCCGACTTCGGGACGTGCGTGAGGACCGTCCAGCCGGTGCCGGCGACGGTCGCGTGACCGAGCACCTCCTCGCCCGCGGTCGCGAACCCGGAGCCGTTCGCGGCCAGCGCGGCGTCGGGTACCGACGCGGTCCCGGCGCCGGCGCTCGCCCCGCCGCAGATCGACCCGCCGTCGTCACCGCGGACCGTGGTGTAGGCCGCCTCGCTGGACTGGTCGAACGACCGGCCACAGGCCGTGAGGTTCGCCTCGACGACGACGAGGTTCTCGGTGTTCTTCGGCGGCGCCGAGACGAACGCGAGGACCCGCTCGCCCGACGCCGGCGACTCGTAGGGCTCGCTCGCGACGAAGACGCGTTCGGCGACGTTGGTCACCCGTCCAACGGTCGTCGCGCGGTCGCGCGCCCACGGGATCCCCGCCTGCGAGAGGTTCGCCCCTTCGACGCTCCCGTTCGTGCTCACCAGCACCTCCCGGCTGTGCGAGTGGACGTAGTGCACGTCGAGGATGTCCTCGCTGTAGCGCTGTTGCTGGCGCAACAGGTGGTAGTCGATGTCCGAGCGGTTGTCGCGAACGAACGGCGGGGCCTGCGAGATGAGCCGCGTCTGGTGTCGAAGCCCCTCGATCCAGCGGTCGAGTCCCTCCGCCTGCAGTTGCGCGGTCGACTCCAGCTGTGACTCCGTCCGGTCGGTCAGCGTCGCCGTCGTCGTCCCGAACAGGACCGCGCCGATGCCCGCGGTGAGGACCATCACCACCAGTACCGACCCGAAGAACTTGTACGCGAACCGTTCCCTGACCGCCCGCGGGAGCAGCCCGGCCAGCCCCGAACCGTCTCCCGAATCCTGGCTCATGGCCGCCACTGCAGGCGTCCCGCATATAAACCACGGTAATATATAGGGTACTGTGACCGTGCGACTGTTCGGGAGGGCTATAGACCGATGGGGAGCCATCAGGGGGTCGTATCGGCGCTCGAGGCGAACCGTGGCCCGGTCGTGCACGGCGAGCCGGCGGCTCTGGCGGGCGGAGAGCGGAACGCGGGCGGGTCCGACCCGCTCAGAACACGTCCTGGACGAGTTCGAGCGTCTGCTCGCGGTCCTCCCAGGGGACGAACACGGAGACGGAGGTGGCGGAGGTGATCACGTCGTAGAGGTGGATGTGGGCCTCCGAGACGGGGTCGATGGTGCGCTTGACGATGCCGGGCTGGTTGGGGAGGTCACTGCCGGTGACGCGGACGACGGCGATGTCGTCCTCGACGGTGACGCTGGAGAGCGCCTCGCCGTCGACGACCTCGTCGTGCAGCAGGGCCTCGGCGTCCTCGGCGTCGTCGGCGTCGACGTAGAAGGTGATCGAGTCCATCCCCGAGGAGTTGGCGTCGATGTTGATCCCCTCGTCGCCGAGCGCGGCGGCGAGGTCGGCGAGGATACCCGGACTGTTGCGGATCGCGCGGCCGGCGACGGTGACGCAGGCCAGCCGGTCCTCCTGCAGGTCGATGAGGTTCTGGAACTCGCCCTCGATGGAGGTGCCGCCCGTGAGCAGATCGTCGTGCTGGTAGTGGACGACCCGGACGCCCAGGTCGGCGTCCTTGTACGACAGCGCGGAGGGGGCGACGACTTCGGCGCCGCGGAACGACAGCGAACGGAGTTCGTCGACGGTGATCTCGCCGACGTTGCGGGCCCCCTCGACGACGCGGGGATCGCCGGTCATGACGCCCTCGACGTCGGTGACGATGACGACCTCGTCGGCGTCCATGAACTTGCCGAGCATGACGGCGGTGGTGTCCGAGCCGCCCCGTCCGAGGGTGGTGACGTTGCCCTGGTGGTCCTGGGCGAGGAAGCCGGTGATCACGGGGACCACGTCGGAGAGCTGGCCGCCGAGCGCGCTGGCGCGTTTCTTCGTCTCGTCGACGTCGACCTCGCCGTACTCGTCGGTGATGATCGGCCACCCCTCGCTGCCGGGCTCGAAGAAGTCGGCGTCGATGCCGCGGGCGGCGAGCGCGCCCTTGAGCATCCGGACGGAGGTGCGCTCGCCCATGGAGACGATCTCCGCGCGGTCGGCGTCCTCGGCCTCGTAGTTGATGTCCTCCAGCAGGTCGTCGGTCGTCGACCCCATCGCGCTGGCGACGACGGCGACTTCGTGGCCGTTCTCGATAGCCGCCGCGATGGAGTCGGCCGCGCGCGTGACGCGCGCGCCGTTGCCGAGACTCGTGCCCCCGAACTTCACTACGACTCGCATCGGATCACCCGCTTCGTGTGTGCGTGGCGCATGGCTGGTGGAGCGGTGTTATCCCTCTCCCCGAATAACTGTGTCCATTGCGCGGCGGGAGATCTCCACTATCGTCCGATTTCCGCGGCAAGTTCTGCGACGGCGGTGGACACGTCGCCGGAATTCTCGTAGACGGCGACGTCCTCGCGGTCGGCCAGCAAGTCGAGATACCGCCACCCGGAACGCGGCGAACCCGAGGACCTTACCGCTCGAACCGCGCCGCGAACCCGCCGTTCTCGGGGACGACCACGTCCAGCGCCTCCTCGCCGGTGACGCTCCACTCCTCGGATTCGAGCGAGCCGTCTCCTTCGTCTCGAACGACGTGGGCCGTCCACTCCTCGTCCGGGCCGGCGTCGCCGCTCCCCAGGAACGAGCAGTCGACGGTGACGATTCGCTGGGGACCCGCCGTGATCGACCCGAGGAACCACTCCTCGCCGTCCCGGCGGCCGACGGTCGCCTCGACGCCGGGGTACCCACCCACCAGACGGGTCTCGTCCCACGCGGCCGGCACCCGCTCCAGGAACCCCTCGGCTTCGGGTCGAGCTGCGTACTCGTCGATGGAGTCGGCGAAGTGCTGGAGCGGCGACTCGAAGACGACCGACAGCGCGAGCTCGTGGCCCGGCGTCGTCTGTGCGGCGTCGGCGGAGACGGTCACGGGCGTGTAGTCCATCGGCCCGACGACGTTGCGGGTGAACGGCAGCGTGCAGTTGTGCTCGGGCGTGACCGTCGACCACTTGTAGTACTCGGCGCCCATGACGCCCTCGTAGGTCATCACGTGGGGATAGCGCCGTTGCAGGCCCGTGGGTACGACGGAGCCGTGGAAGTTGACGAGCAGTTCGTGCTCGGCGGCCGCTTCGGCCAGGTCGTCGTAGAACTGTAGCCGGCCCTGGTCGTCGGCGTCCATGAAGTCGACCTTGACGCCCGCGGCGCCCCAGTCGGCCCAGGTCGAGAGGCGCTCGGCCCGTTTGCTCTCGGTGTTCACGTCCGTCCAGTGCGTCCAGAGGAGCACGTCGACGCCGCGCTCCGCCGCGTGATCGATCAGGTCGGGCATCTCCGACCGACAGCGAGGCCACCCGGCGTCGACGAGGACGTACTCCCAGCCGCGGGCGGCGGCGTAGTCGATATACTCGCGCTGGCGGTCGAAGTCATCGGGGCTGTCCGACTCGGACCACCACGACCACGCGACGCGGCCGGGGTCGACCCAGTCGTCGTCGAACGCGGCCTCGCCGGCGAGGTCGGTCACGAGCGTCGACTCGACGATGTCAGCCAGGTCGCCGGTGATCGCGACGCGCCACGGCGTCTCCAGCGGGAAGCGGGCGTTCATCTGGGTCTGGGGGAGGCCGAAGGTCATCTCCGGTCCCGACTCCTCGGCGACCAGGCGGGCCGCGGCGTAGTCGCCGTCGGCGCCCGCTTCGGCGAGCAGGAGCCACTGGTCGTCGACCCGAAACAGGCCGGGCGTGCAGTACGCCCCGTCGGTCTCGACGATGGGCTGCTGGCGGGCGCTGGCCTCGTGGGCCTCGTCGAAGGGGGTCAGCCACGACACCGCGTCGCGGGGCAGCGAGAAGGTCGTCTCGTCGCCGGTGTGTATCTCCACGGCCGTCCCGGTGACCCGATAGCGGACGGCCACGCCCTCCGCCGCGGCGCGCAGGTCCACCTCGACCACGCCGTCGGCGTCGGGATGGTCGTAGGTGACCGTCCGCTCGACGGCCCGATGCCGCCGCTCGCGCGCTTTCCCCTTCGGGAGGGCGTAGTCCTCGGCGACCTCGGTGGGGTCGCCGACCGATATCTCGGCCGCAGTCCAGTCGACGCCGTGGAGCTGGCGGGCGAGCTTCTCGACGGGGAGTTCGGAGGGCGTGACGAGCGTCGTGCCCGCTCGCTCGACGGCGAGTTCGGCCGTCTCCGGGTCGAAGACGACCGCGTTCGCGTCGACGGGGCCGGTGAGTCGCATGTGCGTTGGGGTACCGGCGGTCGCAAAAAGTTGCGGGTGCCGGAACGAGTCGCCCGGACCCGCTGGCCGGTGACACAGTCCGAGCGCGCCCCGGCGGACGGTCCCGTGGTTTTATCTCTCGGAGCGTGCCACTCACGCGATATGAACGAGGAATACGAGTGGCTCTCGCTCGATCCGGACGAGTCGGTCGTCTGGACGGGCCAACCGCGCGTCTGGCGCATCGTCGGCACCGCCGCGGGGGCGGCGATCCTGTCGCTGGTGGCCCTCGCGGGCGCCGTCTTCGTCACGACGCAGGTGACCCTCGACCCCGCCGAGTTCCCGGTGGCCCCCGGCCTCGTGGTCTGGGGTATCGCGGCGGTCGTCGTCGTTTCCCAGGTCGCGACCGTCGCCTGGGCGTATCTCAAGGTCGAACACACGGACTACGTGCTGAGCGACCGGCGGATCTACCTGAAGACGGGCGTGCTCTCGGAGACGGTCACGAGCGTCGGCGTCGACCGCGTCCAGAACACGACGCTGCGCAAGGACGCGACGGGCAACCTCTTCGACTACGGGACCGTCGCCGTCTCGACCGCAGGTAGCGGCGGCGCGGATCTGGCCGTCTCGGATCTGGACGACCCGGAGACCTTCCGCGACCGGCTCCAGGAACAGGTCCGAGAGACGTCCGAGCGCGAGGGGCGCGACGACGACGCGGCGCCAACCGGCGCGCTCGACGACGCGACCGTCGAGGCGCTGCTGGAAGAGGCCAGAGGGCTCCGCGCGGTCGCCGAGCGCATGGAGGACGGCGCATGAGCGGCGACGGCGCCGCGGACGGCGGGAGCGACCGGACGAGCGAGGCGGGAGAGTCCGGCGGATCGTTGACCGACCGCGCCGCGGCGGCGGCCGACTCCGACGTGTCGGAGTGGCTCTCCCTGGAGCCCGGCGAGGAGGTCGTCTGGGTCGGCGAGCCGACCGAGCTGCGGATGGTCGGCACGCTCGTGACGGGCGTGGTCCTGATCCCCTTCCTGATCGGCATCCTGATCCTCCTGTTCTCGCCGCTGTCGTACCTGGGGATCAAACACACCGACTACGTGGTGACCACCCGCTCGCTGTACGTCAAACAGGGGGTCCTCTCGACGAACATCGAGAGCGTGGACCTCGACCGCATCCAGAACACGGAGTTCACCCAGTCCTTCTGGGGCACCCAGCTCGGCTTCGGGACGATCGAGATCAGCACCGCCGGCAGTTCCGGCGCCGACATCTCCTTCGACGACGTGGAGGACGCTCGCGACGTGCGCGAGGAGATCTCTCGCGTCCAGCGGGAAGCCGGCGGGGGCGGGCGCGACGGCACCGGCGGGGGCAGCGGCGACCGCGCGTCCGGTCGGCGGGCCGCCAGCGCCGACCAGCTCGACGAACTCGTCGCCGAACTCCGCGCGACTCGCGAGGCGCTCGAACGCGTCGAGGCGCGGATGAACGAACGGTCCGACGATCCGCACTCGGACGGGCGCTCGGCGGACCCGCTGTCCGGTGACGGGGTCGACGGGCCCACCGCGGACCGCGAGGAGAACTGAGCGCGTCCGGTCGGTCGCGTCGGTCGATTTCGACCCGCTACTCGCGAGAGAGCGTCGCCGAGACCTCCTCGACGGCTTCGTCGCAGGACGAGCAGGTCGATTTCTCCTCGGCGACGTAAACGGTCCCGCAGGCGGGGCACTCGAACAGCCCCGCCGTCGGTTCCGCGGGCGACTCCTCGCCCTCGGCCGGGCCGCCTCTCGGCGCGTCGGCCGCGCCACCGCCGGCGCGCTCGCGGGCGTCGCTCAGCACGGACCGCAGGCGCGTGGTCAGTGCCATTGGCGGACCACTCCTCCGCGCGTCCCGTCCTCGGACTTCCGTACGCGCCAGCCGTGACTGCCGGTCGTACTCGTCTGTTGCATCTACCCGATGTCGGGCGTAAACGCCCGTGACGGTTATCCCTAATTGTTTAACCACCGCACGACGGATCCGGCGCGCGCGGCGTCGAACGCCACTCGCTCGACCGGTTCGAGACGGTCGTCAGACGTAGGTGAACCAGTCGTCGTAGCCGTCGAGTCGGCCCTCGACCAGATCGAAGAACTGGGTCTGGATCTCGTCGGTGACCGGTCCCTTCGTGCCCTCGCCGATGACGTTGTCGTCGACGCTGCGGATGGGCGTGACCTCCGCGGCGGTGCCGGTGAAGAAGAGCTCGTCGGCGGTGTACAGTTCCCCGCGGGAGATGGTCGCCTCGTCGTGGACGGTGTAGCCCAGGTCTTCGGCGAGTTCGATGGCGGTGCGGCGGGTGATCCCGTCGAGGATGGACTCGGCGAGGCCGGGCGTGTAGATCTCGCCGTCGCGGACGAGGAAGATGTTCTCGCCGGGGCCTTCGGCGACGTTGCCCTCCTTGTTGAGGACGATCGCCTCGGTGTAGCCGTTGCCCTTGGCCTCCTCGGTGGCGAGCATGGAGTTGACGTAGAGGCCGGTCGTCTTCATGTTCGTGGGGATCTGGCTGGAGGCGTGCTTGCGCCACGAGGAGACCATCACGTCGACGCCGTTCTCGAGGGCGTCCTCGCCGAGATACGCGCCCCACGGCCAGGCGCCGATGGCGACCTTCGTCGGGCAGTCGCCGGGGCTCACACCGAGGGAGTTGTAGCCGTAGAAGGCGATCGGGCGGATGTAACAGGATTCGAGGTCCTCCCGGCGGATCAGTTCGACCGTCGCCTCGGTGAGCTCCTCGGGTTCGAAGGGGATGTCCAGATCGTAGGGCTTGCCGGACTGGTAGAACCGTTCGAGGTGCTCCTCCCAGCGGAAGATAGCGGGGCCGTCGGCGGTGTCGTAACAGCGGACGCCCTCGAAGATACCCGACCCGTAGTGGAGGCCGTGGGTGAGGACGTGGATCTGTGCGTCGTCGAAGTCGACGAACTCGCCGTCCATCCAGAGTTCGTCGACGCCCTGGAACATCTCTGGGCGTTCGCTCATTGGTCGTACCTCCCGGTGAGGGCCGCCGCCGATTTATACGTTGTCGGTCCACCGCCGGTGTCGTCGACCGGTCCGCTGGCCGTGTCCATAATCTTCGGTTCCGGCCCCGCTGTAAAGAGTGTTGACGGTCGCGTGCGAGCGCGTGACACAAACAGACGCTAGAGTCACGGAAGGACTTTTGATCGCGAGCGGCGAGCATCCGCAGACGATGACTGTCGAACGAACCCGAAACGGCGCGGACGGGACGCGACGAGTCCGCGATCCGCGCTCGCGACTCCCAGATACGTCCGCCACGCCACCACGCGCGACTGGGCGGCCAGCGGGCGCCGCGACACCGGCCAGACACGGGAGCGACCCGGTATGAGCGACGAGTCCGGGTTCTCGATCGACGGGCCGGAGTCGCTGCGCGGGGCGCTGCTCATGTTGCTCGTGGGGCTCGCGCTGGTCGGCTACGGCGGCTACGACTACGTCCAGCAGTCCGATGCCGTGCGGAACTCGGTCGAGGTGACGGCGACGGTCGAGGAGGTCGGCGTCGAGACGGTCTCGGCCAGGCGCGGCGTCGACCACGAGCCGACGGTCCGGTTCAGCTACGAGTACGAGGAGACGACCTACGAGAGTTCCAGCGTCTTCCCCGCGTCGATATCACCGACCTACGACACGGAGTCGGCGGCCCGCTCGGTCGTCGCCGAGTACGAGGAAGGGGCGACGGCCACCGCGTACGTCGCGCCCGACCGGCCGGGCGACGCGTTCCTGAAAAACAGGACGACCAACGGGCCGGTGCTGGCCGCCGGGTTCGGGCTGTTCTTCGTCCTGGGCGGCGGGTGGTTCACGCTGAAGCGCCTGTGAACGCGAACGCCACCGGCCACCGGGGGACGCCCCCGACGACGCGACCACCGGAACCGGTCACTCCTCGACGACGACCGTCCCGACCATCCCCTGTCGGGAATGCGGGATGCAGACGTAGGTGTACTCGCCGGCCGTCTCGAAGGTGTGTTCGTAGGTCTCGCCCTGCGGGACGGTCTGGCCCACGGTCCCGTCGTCGTAGCTGGCGAACGGGTCGGCGCCGTCGGGCAGGGCGATCTGCGGGGCGTCGCTGGGTCGACAGCCGACGTTGTGGGTCGGGCTGTCGAAGTACCAGGTCACCGTCTCGCCGACGGAGACGGTGTACGACTCGGGGTCGAAGGCGTAGGCGCCGCCCGGGCCGGCGACGATATCGCCGGGCGTGTCGGTCGGCGTCGCCCCGGATCCGTCGCTCGACTCGTCGCTGGTACAGCCGGCGACGGCGCCGGCGACCGTGAGACCGGTGGCACGGAGGACCGAGCGGCGCGAGACGTGGCTCATCGTCGGGGCTGGGGTCGGACGGGTCTTCAGTGGCCCGATGCCGGTCAGCCGAGCCGTTCGACGACGGCGCTACCTTCGACGTAGACCAGGCCCTCGCGGTCGGCGTACGTTCGGGCTGCGGCGGGGGAGAGCGCGGCCCCGGTGTCGTCGTCGAGCATCTCGCAGACGACCATCGCCGGCGGCAGGTCGGCGGCGCCGGCGAGGGCGACGGCGAGTTCGGTGTGGCCCTCCCGATCGGCGAGGAGCGCGGGCGCGGCACGGAGGACGTGGACGTGGCCGGGCGCGCGGAACTCGCTCGCGAAGTCGGTCCCCTCGGGGTCGGCCGCGGCCGCGGCGAGTTCGGTGATCGTCAGCGCGCGGTCCTCGTCGGTGATCCCGGTGTAGGTGTCGCGGTGGTTGACCGTCAGGGAGAACGACGACCGCTCGTCGTAGCCCAGGTCGTGGTCGGCGGCCGCGGGGTGGTCGAGCACCTCTTGCACGTAGGGCAACTCGAAGGCGTCGGCGACCGCGTCGCCGAGCGCGGCGCAGACGAGCCCGCCGGCGTCGTTGCGCATGCGGGCGACCGCCTCGGGCGTGACGGCGCCCGCGGGGTAGATCAGGTCGACCTCGCCCTCGCGGTCGGCGGCGTCGTGGACGAGGATCGGGTCGCCGCGCCTGAGCGCGTCGACCGCCCGGTCGACGGTCGCACTCGCGGTCGCGGTCGATGCGTCGCCGGCCATACTATCGCTGTTCGGTGACATGGATGGTGAGGGTGGCGCCGTCCGCCAGACCGAGTTCGTCGCGGAGTTTCACCGGCGCGATCACTTCCAGCTGGTCGTCGCCGTGGTGAGTGCGCTCCGGTGTGATGACGTGGGCGTCCTCGAACGTCGACCCATCGTCGGCCTCGACGGCCGCGGGGTAGCAGTAGGCGGGCCCGTAGGTGCGCTCGTCGTCCTCCCAGCCGTCGATGGTGACGGGCTCGAACGAGGAGAGGTGCCCGCGCTCGCGGACGCCGTCCTCGTCGAGTTCGACGTTGAGCGTCCCGAGAAACGGCTCGTAGCCGAGCCGGTCCTCGAACTGGCGCATGTAGCCCGGCAGCGAGATGTAGTGGCGCCCCTCGCCCATCCCGCTGGTGACGGTGCCGTCGAGTTCGACGCTCGCGTCGCGCTCGAAGATGCGCCGGTAGTCGGCGTACTCGCGCTGGAGCGCGCGCTCGCCGGCGTCGGTAACGGTCACCCACTGGCCGTCGCTGACGATCTCGCGTTCGACCAGATCGGCCTCCTCCAGCCGCTGGAGCCGCCGGGAAGCCGTCTGCGTCGAGGCGTCGAGCCGCTCGCCCAGCGCCGAGCAGGACACCTTCTGGTCGCCGTCGAGGTCGCCCGACAGCGCCAGCGCCTTCAGCGTCGCCAGCTCGGCGTGGCCCACCGACGACGCCGTGATTCCTGACATACTTCCTTCTAACGACCACTCGCCGATAAGGATACCGGATGTGGGACCCATCTCAGAATTGAGTAAGACGATCGTGACAGATCGATCCGTCGGCCGCGTGTGTCGACGTACGGACCGATGCGTGATACCGGCACCGAGTCGCCGTTCAGTGGCGGACCGCCGTTCGATACCGGATCGCCGTCCGCAGGAGTCACTCCTCGCGGGCGAGCCCGCCGTCGGTGGCGGCGGTCGTCGGCGGGCCCGCACCGCTGCCGGCGTCGCCGACGACGAACTCGTCGAGCAACTCCCGGAGGTCGTCGGCGCGGTCGGACAGCGAGCGGGCGTTGTCGGCGGCCTGCGTGAGCGAAGCGGTCTGCTCCTCGGCGGCCGCCGAGACCTGGTCGGACTCGGCGTCGATCCGGCCGGCCATCTCGGAGACCTGGTCGACCATGCTGGCGACCTCCTCGGTGGAGGTGGCCTGGTCGTCGGTCGCGGCGCTGATCTCGGTGATGCTGTCGTGGGCCGACCGGACCGTCTCGGCCATCTCGTCGAGCGCGTCCAGCGCCTCCTCGGTGGTGGCGGCGCCGGACTCGACGCGGTCGGTCATCTCGCGGATCTTCGCGACGGTCCCGTCGGTCGAGGCCTGGATGTCGGTGATGAGCCGTTCGACCTCGTCGGTGGCTTCGGCGGCCTCCCCCGCCAGGCCCTTGATCTCGTCGGCGACGACGGCGAAGCCCTCGCCGGCCTCGCCGGCCCTGGCGGCTTCGATCGAGGCGTTCAGCGCGAGCATGTTCGTCTGCTCGGCGATCTCGGCGATCATATCGACGACCTCGCCGATCTCGTCCATCTCGGTGGCCAGCGACTCCACCTCGTCGACGGTCTCGTCGGCCTTGGCCTCGATGGCGTCCAGTTCGTCGATGGCCTCGCCGGCGGCCTCGCGGCCGGCCTCGCCGACCTCGACCGCCTCGCCGGTGGCGTGGTCGAGCTCGTCCGCGGAGGCCGCCACTTCCTCGACGGCGCCCGAGAGCGTGCTCATCTCCGTGGAGACCGACTGGAGGCGGTCGTTCTGCTCGTCGGCGTCGGCCGAGACCGCCTGCATCGACTCGGCGACCTGCTCGCTGGCCGACTGGCTCTCGGTCGCGCCGGCTTCGACCTCCTCGCTCGACGCGCCCACGTCTTCGGCGAACGCCCGGATCTCGACGAGGGTCCCCTCCAGGTCGTCCATCATCGCGTTGAACGACGCGGCGATCTCGGCCATCGCCTCGTTGTCCGTGTCGGCGTCCATCCGCCGGGTGAGATCGCCCGCCGCGGCCGATGCCATCACGTCGCCGAACTCCGTCGCCTTCCGCTGGAGCGTCTCGTTCAACTGCTGGGCCTGCTCGCGCTCGCGTTCGGCCCGTTCCTTGGCTTCCTCGGCCTCCTCGCGGGCCTGCTCGGCTTCGAGCCGTGCGTCCTCGGCGTCCTCCTGGAGGTCGACGGCCTCCCGGCGCGCCTCGTCGGCCTCCCGGGTCGCCGCCTTCATGTCGTCGACGACCGCCATGGTCCCCGTCGAGCCGACGGCGTAGACGCCGATCACCGTGCCGAGGAACATGACCGACAGCGCGTCCATCATCGTGGGCGCGACGCCGAGCCACTCCAGGAGAACCGACCCGGTCCACAGCAGGCCCAGACACGCGCCGAACGTGAAGTTGACCCAGAAGCCGCGCTCCAGGTCGGTGTCGCGCCAGTTCATCGCGCCGACGACGATCGCCCCCGCGAACGCGACCGCAGCGACGAGGTCGAACAGGACCGTGATCTCAACCATCGTCGACCACGCCTCGCTCGATCACCTGTCGGCGGTGGACGTACGCCGCGAGCAAGAACGCGATGCCCGCGCCCATCAGTCCGACCGCGTGTTCGATCCCGTTCATCAGCCCGCCCAACAGCAGGTCCTCGATGTTCGTCGCTAGCGCCGCGATCACCAGCATCCCGTACCCCACCGCGAACCACCGCGAGCGTTTGCGGTACTGGATCGCGACCGGGACGATTCCTAAGACTCCGATCACGGCCATCGCGACCGTTATCGGGTCGAGCGTCGATAACATACTTGCCATTCCGATTCCCCGTGACAACGTCTATCTCGGAGTCTGTTATCAAGGTTCGTACTGTAATACAAGTATTGATAATCTGGCCGCCCAGGCTGGAACGGCGGTCGAACGATAGCGAAGCCGCGTTCGGCCGAGCGTCACGGCCGTTCGGGTCCGTTCAGTCGCCGGCCTCGGCGTAGGGGTCCCGCTCCCAGAACTCGCTATCTTTCCTGAGTTTCGGCACCCAGGTGTCCTCAGTCTTCGACAGCAGCGTGACGTGCGAGACCGGCACGTCGTTGAGGTAGTCGTGCTCGGGCATGTGCTCCATCACGTCCTCGGTGAACGCGCGCACGTCCTCGTGGTCGGGCATGGCGTCGCGGTCGAGGCGGCCCCGCGAGTGGCCGACGTGCATGTACGCCTTCAGCTCGACGAAATCCGGGTCGGCCCGCTGGAACATCGAGGCGTACCACTCGGGGTGGTGCATGTTCCGTCCGTTCACGAGCGTCGTCCGGAGGACGGTGCGGGTCTCGTCTTTCTCGGCGAGCACGTCCAGGGTGTCGATCAGCCGCTCCCAGGCGTCGTCTTCGACCGCTTTGACCGTCTCGTCGAAGGTCCACCGGTCGGGCGCGTCGACGCTGACGTACAGCTGGGTCGGGTCGCACTCCGCCAGTACCTCGGGTTTCGTGCCGTTGGAGACGAGGAACGTCGTGATATCCCGGTCGCGGAACTCCTCGATGAGTTCCGGCAGGTAGGGGTACAGCGAGGGCTCGCCGTCCAGCGAGATGGCGACGTGCCGGGGTTCCATCGCCTCCTCGAAGCGCTCCCGGGGCACCTGGTCGTTGCCGCCGAAGCCCGACAGCAGCTTCTTCTGGAGTTCCAGCGAGGCGTCGGCGACGGCGCTGGGGTCGTCCCACTCTACGTCTCCCAGTTCGTATGCGTGACCGGCGTGATCCCGCCAGCAGAAGACACAGCGCTCGTTGCACTTGACGACCGGCGTCATCTGGATGCAGCGGTGCGATTCGATCCCGTAGAAGGCGTACTTGTAGCACTTCCCCTCGCCGCGCAGCGAGTTGGCCGTCCAGCCACAGGTCTGGGCGGCCGTGTGGTTCTCGCTGTGGTACTCCGGGTCCGACACCTGCTTGGGACCGTCCGATTCGCTCATTGGGGGAGGGGACGGTAGCCGTTCGTATACATCTGTTCCTCCGACCGATGGGTCATCTAGAGTTGCCGACTACTCTGGTCTCCCACACCGGGCTGAGCGACTGAGAATCTCGTGGTCCGTACGCCGCTCCACAGATGGGGAGATAAGTCCGCTTACTCCCATCCGTAGGTCGATTCGTACTCAGCGTGTACATCGAGGATGCGTCGAACGCTCTCATCCGGATTCTTCCTGCGCAACTCGTCGGACCTTTGCACTTCCTCTCTGACGATCTCGCGTGTCACGTCGACATCACCCATCAGGATCTCTACCCACACACGAGTCTCCTTGACTGTCAGTGAGTGGCCAGTTGCGATGATGCAATCGTATGCGGCTCGGACATCCTCGGTAGTGCTGAACACTCGTTGCAGTTCGGCGATAGCAGAATACGAGAGTCCATTGTCCTCATACCCTCTGTCGGGAAACATCTCGTAAACTCCTTCCGAACGCTCGATTTGCAGCGCGCTTGCCCCCGCAACATCAATTTTCTCGGCAATTTCCTCGGAGGAGAGCCCGGACTTGACCCGCGCCCTGCGGAAGATCCGTCCCCACTCCCACTTCTGGGTGACGCCCGTGTGATCGTTTTTGACATCCTGAACTTGTTGCGAGACCTCCTCGAATGGGATCTCTGCTGTGTCGTCGAACAGCGGGTCAGGTAATTCTGTGCTCGTGACCGGGCGAGTCTCTAACGTTCGGTGATGAGTACAACGCACTCGCTGTGGTCCGACATCCGTGACACTACAGTTGGCAACGAGTGCTTCGTCTGGGGCCCCTTCGATACACACACGTCGCCCGTCGACGAGAGTCGTTTCACCGCTTCGCAGCCCTCCGAAGGTCAACCGGTCACCGCTGTCGATGGAATCAAAGCCGAACAGTTTCCGATGCACTTCGATGAAGCGCTCTGCTGGAGCAAGGTCCTCAGTACTGGGTGTGGTAAGTGATCGGTCGCGAAACTGGTGGAAGTATTCGTGGCCATCGGTGGACTCGTCGGACGCGACGATGACTTGGTGGTCGTCGTCGAGGCTCAACCACCCTGAATCGAATCCCCAGTGACAGCGTCGGCACAGTAGCACCCCATTCGTCTCCGTATCTGGGCCTCCGTGCTGGGCTGGATGAATATGTGCGGCTTCGGTCTCCGAGTGCCCGAACGGAGATTCGCGTCGCTGGCGACATATCGCACAACGGTTCGAGTAGAGGTCCCGAAGGTTCTGCTTCGTATCTCGGGAGAACGCTCCTGGGACCCTGCTCACTGTCCAGTCTCCAGCCATACGCCACCCCGAGAACCCGACAGTTGATATAATGCTCGAGGAGTTCCCCGACAGAATCACCGATCACGCAACCGAGTACTGGAAAGAACAATCAGTCTCTCTGGCTGTGGACTAACAACGCCGCCGCCGTCGATCGACCCCAATCTTCATCCACCAATCCCCACATGCACAGAGCATGCCGCCTGAGCCCGGAGAGAACAACCAAACAGATGGCCCCACTTCAGGCGCAATTTTAGATGTCTACCCAATTGAAGTCGATGCGGACAATCGATATCCAACAGCAGTCCGCTTTATCGGCGGCGCCAGCGACCGCTTCGTGAATCTCGTCGCACTGTGCCAGTATATCGCGACCGAAGCGCCCACGGAACCCGACTTACGGTCCTGGTTCCGCGCAGAACTCGACGCCCGCGAATCCACCTTCGATAAGCAAGTCCCCTTTATCGACGATCTGGGCCTCATCACACTCCCAGAATCAGCCGGTACTGTCACTCTCACCGATGCTGGTGACCGATTCCTCACAGCACTCGACGAGCCGGGTGATCGAGAATACGATGTCCTCTTCGATGCGCTCCGAACGACGGTCATCGGCTTCGACTATCTTCTCGCACGAGTAGCAGCCGACCCGATCCCACTCGATCAGCGTGATACCATCCTCGCCGAGGCATACGTTGACTACCAACCCGCAGACCATGTCCCGATTAAACACTACACCTGGCTGCTGGCGATTGGCTACATCGAGAAGCAAGACGGCGCATACGAACTCACCGACCGCGGGCGCCGCGCACTCACGAGACTCCAATCCACTCAGCCCGCTGGCGGGACCGAATCAGCCCCTTCCGCAGGCCTCTATCTCGTCCCGGTCAACGACGACTGGCTGACTCGCTTTCGCCAATCCGTCGTACAACCACACGACCTCACCCAGTACGACACCCTCCCACCGGAACTGGCCGGCTACGAGCAGGCCCGTATCTGGGGGACGACTGAGACTGACGGGACGAAGAAACAGGCCGCGATCGACCAGCTCACCGCTGGCGATTACCTGCTGTTCTATCACGACGGGGAGTTCATCACTGGTGGCCGCGTCGAGCGAGCGTTCGACAGCGATGGGGCTGGTGCCCTGCTGTGGGACGAGCCTCGGAGTCGCCACTGCTACACGATCGAAGCATACACAACCGCGGTCCCTACGGTCGAACAACTCTGGGAGTGGCTCGGATATGACGGTCGCCCGGTCGTGCAGGGATTCACCCGCGTCGCCACCGAGCGAGTACGTACGCTTCGCGAGGAACAGGGTGCCTTGCCCGCTGTGCTTCTGGGCTACGATGTGCAACAGCTGTTTCCGAGTGGTGATGAACTACCTACACCCGAGACCATTGACACAACGGCGCCCAGATTAACCGACGAGGATCAGCAGTTCATCGAACAGCGCCGCCGGGTGCGCGATACGGCCTTCAGGCGGAACGTCCGGACAGCCTATGGAAACCGCTGTGCGGTCTGTGGACGCCATCGAACCACTCCCGACGGCACCCCGGAAGTCGAGGCCGCTCACATCTATCCAAAAGCCGCTGGCGGCCGAGACGTTGTTCCCAATGGGCTCGCCCTCTGCAAACTTCATCACTGGGCATTCGACTCTGGGTGGCTCTCGGTGTCCGATGACTACGAGGTGCTCGTCAAACACGCACCAGACCAGCCTGGCTACGCGGAGTTCAGTGCATTCGAAGGGACGAATATCCACCTTCCCGACGATGAATCGCACTACCCAAGGGTCGAATTTCTCCGGGAACATCGCCGCCTGCACGGGTTCGACGACGAGTGAGACGGACGATTCGATCGATGCCGCCGGAGCACTCTCGGGGTTTGACGATCAGACACCCCCATCACGAGCATTCATCGTAAAAGTGGTTGTCGAGGTGTTCAAACCCCGATGCCGGATCTTCCAGCCTGCGACCCACATCAAGCAGTTCCAGTACGGAGAGGAGATCGAGAAGAAAGCTCGCTGAGGAATACCCGTGCCGCTCACCGAATCGTCCGGTCGAGAAACTGCCGGATAGCCTCGGGACCCGCGGGCGGAAGGTCGGCAAGAAGCGGCTCGGGTGATCCACCCTCTTCGACGTGCGTCACCTCGTAGACCGACTGCGCGTGGGTCGGGTCCGCCGCGAGCAGGTCCATCGCCACGCGTTCGGACTCGATATCCTCGACGTCCTCGACCCAGACGTGATTCAGGTCGCGTAGCTCGTAGAAGACGCCGGCCACTCCAGCCGCCTCCAGCGCGTCGAAAAAGCGGTGGCTGTGTGCCACGTCGACCACCTCGTCCTCGCGGCCGTGCATCAACAGCGCCGGTGGGCTCTCGGGTGTGACGTGCGTGACGGGACTGGCCTGTGCATACCGGTCGGGGTGTTCGGATCGAGGGCCACCCATCAGCAGCGGGACGATTCCCTCCGCATCTTCCTCGGTGAGGGTGAAGTCCGCAGCGCCGTACCAGCTGACGACGGCCTGTACGGCGCCGGGCTCGTCGGGCGCGACACTCTGCTCGATCTCGTCGGCGAAGGCGTCTCCGAGGTCGGTGACGTCGTCGACGACGCTTGCGAGGAGGGCGAGATGCCCGCCTGCGGAGGCGCCCCACGTGGCAATCTGGTCGGCGTCGTAGCCGTACTCGCCAGCGTGAGCGCGAAGCCATCGGATCGCGGCTTTCACGTCGACGAAGTGGTCGGGGAAGTGACCCCGTGGGGTGGGGTTCGCCGGGTCGTACATATCCTCGACGGCCGCCCCATCGGGGGCCTCCTGGAGGCGGTAGCTGACGCCGGCGATCGCACAGTCCCACTCGGCGGCGTACCGTTCGGGATCGGGGATGTTCGAGCGCGTCTCCGCGATCCACCCGCCGCCGTGGACGTAGACGACGAGCGGCGGGTCGTCAGAGTGTGGGAGGTAGAGATCGAGTTTCAGCTCGCCGGTCTCGCGCTCGGCGTACGTGACTCCCTCGTGAACGGTGGCGTCGTCCGTCATGACGTCCGAAGGAGGCAGAGCGGCCGGTATAGAACTACGGTTTCCGGAACGTACCTCGGCTGGATCGATTCGAGACGGCTATAGATCCTGTTCCATCCAATATCGTCGGTGTTCGAAGATCCAAGGATATCGAAACGGAAGCCCGACGCCCCGTCACTCCAGGTCGGGCAGGTACTCGGCGTTGGCGTCCAGCAGGTCGTCGACCATCGCGTCGATCGCGTCCAGATCGAGCGACGCGGCCGTCAGGGGATCGAGTTTGATCGCCCGCCGGAGCGCGGTCTCGTCGTTGTCGAGGCCGGCCCGGACGGCCTGCTCCTGCACGCCGATGTTCGTCCGGTTCAACGCCGCCAGCTGGCCGGGGAGGTCGCCGACCGTCGTGGGGTGGATACCGGTCCCGTCGACGAGACAGGGGACCTCGACGCAGGCCTCGTCTGGGAGGTTGGCGATCGCGCCGGTGTCGTTGCGGACGTTGAGGTTCATCCGGCGGGTCGTGTCCGTCTCCCGCGAGTGGATGATCTGCGAGCCGTACTCCGAGGAGCGGTCCAGCGAGAGGTCTTCCGCGGCGGGGTCGAACTCGGCGTCGAGGTCCGGCTGATAGGACTGCCAGTGTTCGAAGTACCGGCCGGTGGGCATCCACTCGATCGTGTAGTGACCGAAGTCCTCGTCGGGCGTGTACGCGTCGATGACGTCCCGGTCGGTCCGGAAGTAGGGCAGGTACTCGCTGAGGTGATGACTCGACTCGGTGACGAACGCGCCGAAGTGGTCCATCACGTCGAACCGGACGGGGTCCTGTTCGCGGATCTCGGGCTCGGTGGCCGCCTCCCGGAGCGCGGGGTAGAGGTCCTCGCCAGCGTGGGTGAGCTCCAGGTACCACGCCATGTGGTTGATCCCGGCGACCTGGTGTTCGATCTCCTCGCTCGGCACGTCCAGATACCGACCGAGCGCGGCGGTGGTGTGCTGGACGCTGTGACAGAGGCCGACGACCTCCACGTCGGTCGCCTCGTCGACGGCCCAGCACAGGATCGCCATCGGGTTCGTGTAGTTCAACAGGACGGCGTCGGGACAGCGCTCCTCCATCTCGCGAGCCATCTCGAGCATCATCGGCATCGTCCGGAGCGCCCGGAAGACGCCGCCGGGGCCGAGCGTGTCGCCGACGGCCTGCTTCACGCCGTGTTCCTGCGGGATCCGAACCTCGTTCTCGAACGGCTCCTCGCCGCCGACGTTGACCATGTTCAACACGTAGTCGGCGCCGTCCAGCGCCTCCTCCCGGTCGGTCGTCGTGCGGATCTCCGCGGGGAGGTCGTGTTCTTCGACGATCGCCTCGCCGACCGCGGCCGTCCGATCGAGCCGTCGCTCGTCGATGTCCATCAGCGTGATCGTGCTGTCCTGCAGCGCCTCGAACGAGAGGATGTCCGTCATCAAGTTCTTCGCGAAGACGATGCTTCCGGCACCGATGAACGCGATATCGGCCATGAGTGGTCGTCCCAGAGCGGGGCCTAATAGGTTGCTGACACGGTCGGTGCGAATCCCTGCGGGGCTCGTCTCCGGGACACCCGCCCGAGTCTCACGTCTGAGAGGCCGACCCGTATCTATTAGCCGGACTGCTCGAATTTCGAGGTAGTGACCTGGCAACTCACGTCGTACGCGGTCCCGACGCTGTTCGCGACGGGCGTCGCGCTGGTACTCGCAGCGTACGCAGTGGGGCTCAGCAGGGAGCGGGGGCGCGACCGAGCGGTCGCCATCTTCGTGTGTATCGGTCTCGCGACCGCGGTGTGGACCGGCTTCTCGGCGCTCAAGCTGCTTCACACCGACCCGGCGACCAAGCTGCTGTTCTACCGGGCGCTCCACGTCGGGGCCGCCGTGTTGCCACCGCTGTTTCTCCTGTTCGTCCTCGCGTACACCGACCGACAGCGCTGGACCCGCCCGGACGTGGTCGCCGCCGTCTTCGCCCTCCCGCTCGCGTTCGTCGCGCTGCTGGCCGCGGGCCCCGAGGGGTCCGTGATCGCCGGCGTCGATGTCGCGACCGCCGGGCCAGCCACCGTTCGCGTCGACGACGGGCCGGCCTTCCTGCTGTTTAGCGCCTACAGCGTCCTCCTGGTGGGCTGTGCGCTCGCGCTCGTCGGCTACGAGACCGCACGCGTCGGACGGTCGTACTATCCGCAGGCGGGCTGGATCGCGCTCGGGGTGCTCGCGCCCGTCGCCGCGGGGCTGCTCACCGCGCTGGCGGTCCCGCCGTTCGCCAGCGGGGTGAACCTGGTGCCGGTCTCGGGCGCCGTCTCGACGGCGGCGCTCGGGGCCGCGGTGTTCCGGTATCGGCTGTTCGACCTCCCGCCGCTGGCGTACACGACGGCCATGCGGTACTCGCCCGACGGGATGCTGGCCCTCGACACGGAGCGGCGGGTCGTCCACGCGAACCCGAGCGGACGGTGGGTCCTCGACGAGACCGGGCGCGACGGTGACGGGGTCGCGGACGTCCTCTCCGGGTTCGACCCGGAGTCGGCCGACGACGAGGTCTTCGAGGTGGCCGCCGGCGACGACGGGTCGACGTACTACCGGACGCTCGTCCGACGGCTGGACCGCGGCGGGCGGCGAGTCGGCTGGGTCGTCGTGCTCCGCGACGTGACCGAACAGCGCGGACGCGAGGAGCTGCTCCGCCGCCAGACCGAGCAACTGGACGCGTTCGCCTCGACGGTGTCCCACGACCTCCGCAACCCGCTGACGGTCGCGCAGGGGTACCTCGAGTTCGCACGGGAGGGCGAGGGCGCCGACGCCTTCGAGAAGGTGGAGACGGCCCACGACCGGATGGCCGACATCATCGACGACGTGCTCACGCTGTCGAAGCAGGGCAAGCGCATCGACGACCCCGAGCCGGTCGCGCTGCGGGCCGTGGCCGAGCGGGCGTGGGAGAGCGTCGAGACGGCGTCGGCGACGCTGACGATCGAGTGCGAGAAGACGGTCGACGCCGACGCGGCGATGCTCCGGCGCGTCTTCGAGAACTGCTACCGGAACAGCGTCGAACACGCCGGACCGTCCGTCCGGGTGGTCGTCGGACGCCTCGACGACGGCTTCTTCGTCGCGGACGACGGCCCCGGGATTCCGGGATCGCACCGCGACTCGGTGATCGAGGAGGGATTCACCACCAACGAACACGGGACGGGGTACGGCCTGCAGATCGTCGACTCGATCGTCGGCGCCCACGGCTGGACGCTGACCGTCACGGAGGGGGAATCGGGGGGCGCCCGGTTCGAGATCACCGGCGTCGAGTAGCTCGCCCGTCGCCGGCGTCGCCACCGATGCTATACCCTCGGGCGCCGTACGACGAGGTATGGCGACGGACCCCGGAACGGAGACGAACCGGACGGGATCGCTTCCGGCGCGGGCCAGCCTGGCGGCGGTACTCGCCGCGGCGGCAAACGCCGGCCTCGTCGCGGCCGCGCAGGCGGTCGGGATCGCGCCCGGGTTCCGGGCGCTGACGTACCCGCCGGTCGTCTTTCTCTCCGTGTTCGGCGCGCTGGGAGCGGCCGGCGTCTACGCGCTCCTGGACCGCCGAGTGGCCGAGCCGGCGGCGACCTTCCGCAGGGTCGCCCTCGCGGTGCTGGTCGTCTCGTTCGTCCCCGATCTGGCACTGCTCGCCGCCGACCCCGCCGCGACGGTCGCGGGCGTGGCGGTCCTGCTGGCTATGCACGTCGTCGTCGCGGGGATCGCGGTCGAACTGCTCGTCTCCTGGCGGGGTGAGCGATGACCGACCGGATCCTCGTCACCGGCGCGACCGGGACCGTGGGCCGCCACGTCGTCGACGCGCTGGCCGACCGGGACGCGACCGTTCGCGTCGCGACCAGGGACCCCGAGGCGGCCCGCGAGCAGTTCCCCGACGCCGCCGAACACGTCGCCTTCGACTTCGAGCGGCCGGAGACGTGGGGCGCGGCGCTGGCCGGCGTGGACGGCTGTTATCTGATGCGGCCGCCGACCGCGGACAGCGGGCGCGTCGGCGAGTTCGCCGCCGCGGCCGACCGCGTCGGCGTCGAGCGGGTCGCCTACCTCTCGACGCTCGGCGCCGAGAAGAACCCGCTGATCCCCCACTACCGGATCGAGGCGCGCATCGCCGAGACGGCCCTCGACTACACCTTCCTGCGGGCGTCCTTTTTCGTGCAGAACCTCTCGGCGGTCCACGGCGAGGACGTCGTCGAGCGCGACCAGATATTCGTCCCGGCGGGCGACGGCGCGACCAGCTTCGTCGACGCGCGGGACGTGGGCGCCGTCGCGGCGGTCGTCCTGACGGAGGACGGTCACGAGAACCGCGCGTACGACCTCACCGGCCCCGAGGCGCTCACCTACGAGGAGGTGGCGGCCGCCTTCAGCGACGTGCTCGACCGACCGATCACCTACGCCGACCCGTCGATACTGACGTTCGTCCGCCGAATGCGCTCGCGCGGCGAGCCGCTCCCGTTCGTCGCCCTGATGGTCGGTATCTACACGACCGCGCGGCTGGGGCTCGCCGACCGGGTCACCGACGACGTGGAACGGCTGCTGGGCCGGCCGGCCCGGGACGTGGCGACGTTCGTCGCCGACTACGCCGAGGAGTTTCGGCCCGCGGGAGCGGCTGGCCGCGACCGTATCACGGCGTCCGAACGGTCGGGACGGTAGCGTCCGCGACCGACTCGACGGTCGGCCCGTCGGCCGGACGCTCGACGAGTGCGCTCCCGTCGCGGCGCTCCTCGTCGGTGTCTCCGGTCTCGTCGAGCCGGCGCAGTCGGTCGGCGACCGAACAGATGGCCTCGCCGGTGCTGTAGGGGGCGACGTGGACCAGCTCGTCGCCGTCGTACTCGGCGAGACAGGTGACCGGCAGCCGGAGCGCGGTGTACTCCTCGCCGGTCAGCGACGAGGAGACCTCGCGCGTCTCGAAGAAGGGGGTCATCGAGACGCCGCGCTCGTCGGCCCACGCCCGGAAGTCGGCGACCCGGTCGAGGACGCACTTGCCGGCCGGCGTCCGACGGGCCCGCGCCGAGAGTTCGACCTCCGAGCCCCAGACGGTGACCGACGCCGCCTCGACCCGGCCGTCGGTTTCGAGGGCTCTGACCCGGTCGGCGTGTCGCGGTGCGGGCGTCTCCGTCGGCGACAGCGAGCGGACGAACAGTGCGACCGAACGCGAACGAGCGGATGCGGTGGGCATGGGTGGGCGTCACGCGACGACTCGGCCGCCGACATCTAATAACTTCCTGCGATCGGTACGTTATTTCACAGCAATCTATATATCTGGGGCGTGGCCGGACCGCGCTCGTGCGCGCTCGTCGTTTTTCCGTCTGGGGGCACTACCGGGGCCGACGCGATCCGATCGATGGACGACACCCACAACCGGGAGCGACCGCACGGCTCCGGCCGCTCGAGCGAGGAGGGAGAGCGACGGGACCCGAAACGGCGGCGGACCGCCGAGGGCGCCGGCGGGAGCGTCGACCGGCGGAGCGTCGCGAAGATCGGCGTCGGGTTCGGCGTCGCCGTCGCGTTGCTGTACCTGTTCGGGCGAGTGATCGGCTGGTCGGAGATCAGTCGGACCTTCGCCCGCGCGGACCCGAGGTGGCTCGCGCTGGCGATGGCGTCGTCGGTCGCCGGGCTCGCGGTCTGGGCGAAGGTGTGGGACGAACTGCTGGAACTCGTGGGCGTCGACGCGGCGTACCCGCCACTGGTTGTCACCTACTTCGCGGCGACGTTCGGCGACTACGTGACGCCGCTGGGGAAGGCCGGCGGCGGCCCGCTGATCGCCTACGTCCTCTCGTCCGACGACCGGATCTCCTACGAGCAGGGGCTGGCGAGCGTCACCTCCGCGGACACCCTGAACCTCGTCCCGTACGTGGGCTTCGCGCTCGTCGGCTTCGGCGGGCTCGCCGTCGGCGGCGGTCTGCCGCGGCGGGCGAACCTGCTGGCGGGGACGCTCGCCGCTGTCGTCGGCACGGTGGCGGTGACCGGCGCCGTCGTCTGGCGCAAGCGCGCCCGCGTCGAGGACACCGTCGCCGGCGCGGTCGAGCGCCTCGGCGACCTGCTCCCGTTCGTCGACGTCGGCTCGGTCCGCGAGACGATCCGGGGGTTCTACGACGAGATCGGGCGGATCGCCGCCGAGCCGCGGACGCTCGCGTACGCGCTCGCCCTGTCGGCGGTCGGCTGGGTGCTGTTCGCCCTCCCGCTGTATCTCGCCGGCCGGACCGTCGACGTCGAACTCGGACTGTTCGTCGTCCTGTTCGCCGTCCCCGCGAGCACGGTCGCGGGGCTGGTGCCGACGCCGGGGGGTCTCGGCGGCGTCGAGTTCGCGCTGGTGGGGCTGCTCGTCGCGCTGACGGCGGTCCCGGCGAGCACCGCCGCGGCTATCGCGCTGGTCTATCGGCTGGCGAGTTACTGGCTGGTCGTCGCCGTCGGCGGCGTCGCGGCGCTGTACGAGATCTACGGAGCGTGACAGCGGGTCGGCGACCGTCGAGACGAACGCGTCACTCGCGATAGCGCTCGATGGCGCTGGCGGCACCGTCGGCCGTCTTCCGGTAGACGGTGCCGTCGGGCGTCCGGACGGCGAAGGCGTAGTGGTCGCTGTCCGGGCGGTACCAGGCGTCGGGGTGCTCCGAGAGCGCGGCCGGGAGGTCGCCGTTCGACGAGACCGCCGACCGAGCGCCCTCGGAGTCGACGACGGCCGCCGGCCCGTCGGCTTCGACCGGCGTCTTCGGTGAATCGCTCGCTTCGCTCGCCGAGCCGACGGCGTCGCGGCCGCTGTCGTCGCTGTCGCCGGCGTCTGCTCCCGCGTCGTCCTCCGCCGGCCGTCCGGGGTCGCGGCCGACGCGTTCGACGAGCAGGTCGGTCTCGTCGAAGGCGTCGGCGGGGATGCCGCGGTCGACGTCGCCGTCGGCGGCGGCCCGGCGGGCCTGGTCCATGAGGACTTCCTGGGTGCTGATCTCGGGTTCGCCGGGGTCGGGCTGGCGCTGTTCGTAGGTGCCGTCGGCGTTCATCTCCCAGCGCTTGCGGTTGTCGGCCAGCACGAGTTCGAGGACGAACCGCAGTTGCTCGCGGATGTCGGGGTCCTCGACGGGCGCGACGGCCTCGACGCGGCTGTCGAGGTTGCGGGTCATCCAGTCGGCCGACCCGATGTAGTACTCGGGATGGCCGCCGGGCGCGTCGGCCGGCAGGTCCGGGTCGCGGGCGCCGTTCTCGAAGTAGTAGATCCGCGAGTGTTCGAGGAAGCGGCCGACGACGCTGTAGACGTCGACCGTCTCGCTGATCCCCTCGATACCGGGGCGGAGCCGACAGATGTCCCGGACGATCAGGTCGATGTCGACGCCGGCCATCGCGGCCTCGTACAGTTCGGCCACCAGGTCCGGGTCTTCCAGGGCGTTGACCTTCGCGACGATGCGGGCCGGTCGCCCCGCGCGGGCGTGGTCGGCCTCCCGCCGGATGTACTCCGTCAGCCGGTCGCGCATCGTGACGGGGGCGATCAGCAGCTTTCGGAACTGCTCGTCCAGCGACGGGCCGGTGAAGAAGTTGAACACCTTCACCAGGTCCTGGCCGATGTCGCGGTCGGCGGTGAGCAGCCCGAGGTCGACGTAGCCCTTCGCCGTCTCGGAGTGGTAGTTGCCGGTCGAGACGTGGCTGTACAGTTCGACGCCGTCGTCTTCCTCCCGGACCACGAGCGCGGTCTTGGTGTGGGTCTTCAGCCCGATGGTGCCGTAGGCGACGTGGATGCCGTTCTCCTCCAGGCGGCGGACCCACTCGAGGTTGTTCTGCTCGTCGAAACGGGCCTTCAGCTCGACCATCACGGCGACCTGCTTGCCGTTGTCGGCGGCGTCGATGAGCGACTGGATGATCCCCGAGTCGCTGGCGGTCCGGTAGATGGCCGCCTTGATGGCGAGCACGTCCGGGTCGGCGGCGGCCTCGGCGAGGAAGCGCTGGACGGTGTCGGTGAACGAATGGTAGGGGTGGTGCAGCAGGATGTCGTCCTCGCGGATGCGCGCGAAGATGTCCGCCTCGTCGCCGGCCTCGCCGAGCGGCGTCCGCTCGCGCTGGAGGCGCGGATGGGGCTGGGGCGTCCACTCCGGGAGCTTCAGCTCCGGTCGGTCCAGGTCGAGCAGGCGCGTGAACTCCCGGTAGTCGAGGGGGCCGGGCCGCTCGAACACCTCACGTTCGTCGAGGTCGAGCTGCTCGACCAGAGTGCGGCGAGCCCGCTCGGACATGCCGGCCTCGACTTCGAGGCGGACGACGGTGGCGAACCGGCGCTGTTCGAGCACCTCTTCGATCATGTCGATGAGGTCCTCGGCGACCTCCTCGTCGCGCCGGACCTCGGCGTTGCGGGTCAGTCGAAAGAGCGAGGCCTCGACTACCTCGACGTTCGGGAACAGCAGGTCGAGGTTCGCGCGGATCACGTCCTCGATGGAGACGTACCGCTCGCCCTCGCTGACTTCGACGAGCCGCGGGAGGTTCTGGGGGATCTTCACGCGGGTGAACGTCGTCCCGTCGCCGTCGACCTCGCGGGTGAGCACCGCCAGCGAGAGACTCAGGTTCGAGATGAACGGGAACGGATGTGCGGGGTCGAAAGCGAGCGGCGTCAGCGTCGGCAGGACGGACCGCTCGAAGTAGTCGCGCATCGCCGCGCGCTCGTCGGCCGACAGGTCGTCGTAGTCGAGGACGTGGATGCCGGCCTCGGCCAGCGCCGGGCGGACGACCGACTCGTAGCAGTCGGTCTGGCGGGCGAACATCGGCCGGGCGGCGTCGAGGACCGCCTCCCACTGCTCGGCGGGGGTGCGACCGTCGACCGTCCGCTCGGTGACGCCCGCCTCGATCTGCTGTTTGAGCCCGCCGACCCGCTTCATGAAGAACTCGTCCATGTTGCGGGTGAAGATGGACAGGAAGCGCACCCGTTCGAGCAGGGGGTTGCGCTCGTCGATGGCCTCGTGGAGGACCCGGCGCTGGTAGGCCAGCTCGCTCAGCTCGCGGTTGAGGTAGAACGCCGGGTCCGAGCGGTCGAAGCCCGCCCCGCCGTCGACGGCCGCGGCCCCCGCCGCGTCCGGAACGACGACCGTCCCGCTGTCGCCAGCCGTGTCGAGCGGGTCGGCGTCGTCCGCGTCCCCGGGACCCTCGCCGTCCGTCTGTTCGGGCTCGCTGTCGTCCGTTCGCTCGGTTTCGCCGTCGTCCGCTGTCGTCGGTTCGTCTCCGTTCACGTCGGTGGCGGCTGACTCGTCGGTCGGCATCAATGGGGCATTCGCGGGGCGACGACGCTGTCGTCGCTGCGCTCCTGGTAGGTCTCCTCGGGCTCGACGGTGACGAACTCGCCAGAGGCGACGTGGTAGGCGGTCAGTTCGCCGCCGTAGACGCAGCCGGTGTCCAGGCCGACGGCGCCGGCCGACTCGTAGGGCTCGGCCAGGACGGTGTGGCCGAAGAACACGCGCGGGCTGTCGGCGTACTCCTCGAACCAGTAGGGCCGGTCGTAGCTGCCGTCGGGGGTCAGCGAGCGCATCGTCAGCAGTTCCTCGCGGTCGTGGTCGCCCAGGGACTTGCGCGGGTCGACCCCGCCGTGGACGACGAGGTGGCCGTCCCAGGAGATGGCGTGGGGCAGCGACTCGATGTAGGCGCGGTCCTCGCCGGTCAACCCGGGGACCTCCTTGTCCCCGCGGACGACCTTCGCCTCGTTGTTGCCGCGGACGCTGACGACGTTGTCGCGCTCGCGCACGAACTCGACGACGCCGTGGCTGTCCGGTCCCTTCCGGATCAGGTCGCCGACGACGACCAGCAAGGTGTCGTCGTCGGGGTCGATGCGGTCGACGAGCCGTTCGAGCGCCGGGAGACAGCCGTGGACGTCGCCCACGACGTAGATGTCCTCCCACCGGTCGGCCTCGATCCGGTGGTGGCTGTCGCGTAGTTCGGCGAGCGCGCTGTCACCCGTCACCGCGCCTCACCCGTGGAACCGTCGGAACTCATAGATAGAGGATTCCGACCGACTATGTAGGCGGTTTATATTACTGTTACCAGCGGCTACGTAGTGCTCTATAGCCGGATCGGAACCGGCGACGCGTCGGCCGGGGAGCTAGAACGGCCGACGGTCGACGGGCGCCGGACGCGCGGGGGACGCCGCGGTCGGCGACCACGGTCGCCGGCGTACGGGGGTCGAGCGGCCCGAGGAAGCGACGGTCCGCCCGGGGTGCATGCCTGACAGCCCGCGAACGCCACCCGGGTATCTCGCCCGACGTGAAAAGAAAGTCGCTAAGAATGACCCGTGGGACTACATAGGTCACTCGATCGCTCCGGAGACGGCCTCCGGTCGGGGCGGATCGGGCCGGGTCGGACCTCGGTCGCGGCCGCGAGGCGGCGTCCGCGGACACGCGGTCACCGTTCCCGGTCGGCGACGGTCTCGGCGACTCCGCGGTAGCCGTCTTCGCACCGGAGACACCGGCTCTCGCGCTCGCCGTCGCCGGTCGCGTAGGCCTCGGGGGCCTCCGCGTCGCAGCGCGAGCCGAACGCCTCGCGCAGCCGGTCGGCGGCCGCGCGGTCGTCGCCGCCCTTCGCGAGGTCGACGGCCTCGTCGACGACCGCTCGCGCCGCCGAGGGGAGCTCGCGGTCGCCGAACAGGTCCCCGACCGCGTCGTCGATCGCCTCGGCGTCGACGGGGAGGCCGACCAGCGCCTTCGCGGCCTCGACGAGGCTGTCCTCCGAGCGGGCGCGCGTCCGGAAGACGACCCGGAGTTCGTCGAGCGCCCGCCAGGTCGCCTCGGGGAGGTCGAACTCGTCGGAGCGGATCTTCGCGGGGCAGCGCGTCGCGAACGGGCAGCCCGACGGGGGGTCCCGCGGGCTCGGCGGCGTCCCGCGCAGGGTCACCCGCTCGCCGTCCCACGGCGAGCCGCTGCCGGGGATCGCCGACAGCAGCGACAGCGTGTAGGGGTGGCTCGGGTCGGCGAACACCGCCTCGGTCGCCCCGAGTTCGACCACGTTGCCGAGGTACATCACCGCGACCCGGTCGGCGATGTGGCGGACGACGGAGAGATCGTGGGCGATGAAGAGGTAGGTCAGCCCGAGGTCGGCCTGGATCTCCTCCAGCAGGTTGATGATCCGCGCCTGGACGCTCACGTCCAGCGCGCTGACGGGCTCGTCGAGGACGAGGAAGTCCGGTTCGAGCGCGAGCGCGCGGGCGATGCCGACCCGCTGGCGCTGGCCGCCGGAGAACTGGTGGGGGTACCGCCGGACGTGCTCCTCGCTGAGCCCGACGCGGGCGAGCAGTTCCTCGGCGCGGTCGCGGCGCAGCTCGGCGACCGATTTGTCGACCTGCACCGACACCGTCGGGCGCTCGCCGCGGTCGACCGACACCGTCACCTCGTCGGCCGTCAGCGGGAGCCGCTCGCGGACCGACACCTCGTGGGTGCCGCGACCGAGCGAGACGGTCACGTCCGGCCCGTCGTCGGCGTCCCCGGTGGCGCTCGGCGCGTCCGCCCGAGCGTCTCCCCCGGCCGCGACGCGACCGCCGACGACCGGGCCGGACCCCGAGACCGTCGCCTCGGGGACGCCCTCGACGGCGACCGAGAGCCGCGGCCAGCCGTGGGCCTCCAGCGGTTCGCGGACGATCTGGCCGACGGTCTGGCGGTCGTTGAGGCTCTCGTCGGGGTCCTGGAACACCATGCCGACGCGGCGTTGCCACTCGGCGTCGCCGCCGTCGGTCACGTCACGGCCCTCGACCTCGACGGTCCCGTCCGTCGCGTCCTCCAGCCCGACGAGCGTCCGGCCGAGCGTCGTCTTGCCACAGCCCGACTCGCCGACGAGGCCGAGCGTCTCCCCCTCGAACAGGTCGAAGGAGACGCCGTCGACCGCCTTGACCGGCGGCGACCGCGAGAGGAGCGTCCGCTCGTCGTAGTAGGTCCGCAGGTCCCGCACCGACACAAGCCGGTCGCCCCGAGTGGAGGTCTCGCGGTCGGTCGCGACCACATCGCGGCCGGTCCCCGCGCCGGTCGCGGACTCGGTCATATCTCGCCACCTCCCTCGTCGCCGACGTCGTCGACGCCGCCGGCCGCGCCCTGTCCGTTCACGTCGCCGGCGACACCGGTCTCGGGGGGCGCGCCGCCGTGGTCGACCGCGCCGTAGTTCGTGTTCTCGGCGGCAGCAGCGACCGAGCGCTCGTCGGGACCGCCGCCGTCGGTTCCGTCGCCGGTCCCCATCTCGTTCGGGTAGCGGTCGTCGTGTAACAGGCAGGCGGCGCTGCGGTCGTCGCCCCCCTCGCTGACGTCCTGTTGGTCGGGGTGGACCTCGACGCAGGCGCCGAACGCGTCGGGACACCGGGGGGCGAACCGACAGACCGTGGCCGGCCCGGTGGGCGTCGGTACCTCCCCCTCGATCGTCGGCAGCGTCTCGTCCGGCGGCGTTCGCCCGGGGATCGACCGCAGCAGCGCACGCGTGTAGGGGTGCTGGGGATTCTCGAACAGCGCGTCGGTCGGCGCGCGCTCGACCACCTCGCCGGCGTAGATGACGTTCACGCGGTCGGTGGCGTCCTCGATGACGCCCATGTCGTGGGTGATGAACAGTATCGCCAGGTCCTCCTCGCGCTGCAACTCGGCGAGCAGGTCGAGGATCTGCGCCTGGATCGTCACGTCGAGCGCGGTCGTCGGCTCGTCGCAGACCAGCAGGTCGGGGTCGCAGGCCAGCGCCATCGCGATGACCGCCCGTTGCTGCATCCCGCCCGACAGCTGGTGGGGGTACTCCCCCACGCGGGTCGCCGCGTCGGGGATGCCCACGTCTTCGAGCAGTTCGACCGCCCGGTCGCGGGCCGCCGCCCCGCGGAGGTCCTGGTGGATCTTCAGCGCCTCGCGGATCTGGTTGCCGACGGTGTACACTGGGTTCAGGGCGCTCCCCGGGTCCTGGAAGACGATGGCGATGTCGCCGCGGTGTCGCTCCCAGCTGTCGTCGGTCAGCTCCTCGCCGCGGTAGCGGATCGACCCTTCCTCGATCGCGCCGGGGCTGTCGACCAGCCCGAGGATCGACCGCGCGGTGACGGACTTGCCCGACCCGGATTCGCCGACGAGGCCGACGGTCTCGCCGGCGCGGATCTCGAAGGAGACGCCGTCGACGGCGTGGATCTCCTCGCGGTCGGTGTGGAAGACCGTCCGCAGGTCCTCGACGGCCAGCAGAGGCTCGGCGTCGCTCACGCGCCACCACCCCGCCCGGCCGCGGCGCCGCCGGCGCTGTCCGACTGGGGGTCGATGGCGTCGCGGACCCCGTCGCCCAGCGCGTTGAACCCGGTGACGACGATCGTGATCAGGAGTCCGGGGATGAGCGAGATGTGCCACGACCCGGTCGTGACGTAGTCCTGGCCGAGGTTGATCGCCCGGCCCCACTCGGGGGTCGGCGGTGAGACGCCCAGCCCCAGAAAGGAGAGGCCGGCGATGGCGATGATCGCGCCGCCGAGCGTCATCGACCCGTAGATCAGCAGGTAGCCGGTGATGTACGGCAGCATGTGCCGGCGCATGATGACCCGCGGTTTCTGCCCGAAGCTGCGGGCGGCGTCGACCCACTGGCGCTGGGCGACCTGGAGCGCGGGGCCGCGGACCGACCGCCACATGTACGTCCAGCCGGTGCCGGCGAAGATGAGCGCGAGGACGAACGCGCCGCTGTAGATCCCGCCGATCCAGGTCTCTGCGAGCACCTGCGTGAGCATGATGAGCAGGAGTAGTTGCGGCATCACCATCACCGCGTCCGAGAGCAACACCATCCCGAGGTCGACTCGGCCGCGGTAGTAGGCGGCGACGAGCGCGAGGGAGGCGGCCAGCAGGGCGCTCAGGCCGACCGAGAGCACGCCGATGATCAGCGAGATGCGCGACCCGGTCGCGATGAAGGTGAAGAGATCCCGCCCGGTGGGGAGCGTCCCGAAGGGGTGATAGCGGTTGTAGTCGTCGTACGTGAACGGCATCACCCGCGAGCTGGTCCCCGTCGACTGGGACTGGAGGTTGGCCTGGCCGACCAGCGTCGTCTGGACCTCCCCGGCGTCGCTGTTCCAGTAGCTGAACTCGTGGGAGTACGACTCGCGCATGTTCTGTTCGACCGTCGTCGGGCCGAGCGCGGGTGCGAACACCGCCATGACGACGAACATGAACACGACGAGGAGCCCGAACTTCCCCCAGGTGTGCGAGCGGAAGCGGTCGACCACGTCGTCCCGTGGACTCCAGTCGGTCGGGCGGATCTCCCGGCGGTAGAGCCGATACCCGAGGATCGCCCAGCCGGCGCAGGCGAACGCGTAGCCGTAGACCAGCGCCACCCGCACCGCCCAGGCCAGCGCGGGTTCCAGCCCGAGGAACGTCCCGACCCACCGCCGGCCGTTCCAGTAGCCGCCGTTGGGGATCGTCTCCCGGGAGAGCAGCGTCGGCACCTCGCGGGCGGCCGACTGGGCGGCGTTCGCCCACTCGGCCAGCGTCGCGACGGCCGGCTGGGCCGGTCCCAGCGGCGGGACGAACGCGAACAGGTCGGCGACCATCCCCGTCAGGAAGGTCGCGAGCGCGCCCGCCTCCAGCGCGAACAGCGCGACGCCGGCGCCGGCCCAGACGAGCGCCGTCGACCCGGTCGGGCGGACGGTCGACGCTCGCTCCCGGTCGGACGTGGCGCCGGCCATCTCAGGCGCCCTCCAGGCCGACGCGGGGGTCGATGACGGTGTACAACAGGTCCTGAATCAGGTTGATGCCCACGATCATGAGGATGAAGACGTACATCAGCGTGCCGACCAGCGGCAGGTCGCCCTGGATGGCCGCCCGGTAGAACAGCCAGCCGATGCCGTTGATGCCGAAGACGGTCTCGACGAGGACCGACCCGCCGATCAGCAGGAAGGCCTCGCTGGTGATGATCGGGACCAGCGGCACCAGGGCGTTGCGCAGGACGTGTTTCCAGACGAGGGCGCGGTCGGAGACGCCCTTCGCCTTCGCCATGTCGACGAAGTCCTCGTTGCGGACTTCGAGGACGGCCGTTCGACCGATCCGCATCTCGTTGCCCATCGACGCCGAGCCGAGTACGATGGCCGCGGGCAACACCTTCTTCGTCGCCGCGAGGAACCCGTCGACGGTCCCGATGCGGGACATGTCCGGACTCCCCGAGATGGCGTCGATAGGAACGAGGAACTGCTGCCAGCTGACCCCGATCATGCCCTGGAGACTCCCGAGCAGCGCCAGCAGCATGATCGCCAGCCAGAAGTTCGGCATGGCGCGCCAGACGATGCCGCCGAACGACGCGAGGTAGTCGGCGGCGGTGTTCGAGCGCATCCCCGCGTAGAAGCCCAGCGGCACGCCGATCAGGACGGCGATGAGCACCGACCAGAAGCCCAGCCACAGCGTCCGCGGCAGGAAATCGAGGATCAGCGCGTTGACGCTCGACCCCTGGTAGAGCAGGAACGTCTGGCCCAGGTCGAAGGTGAGCAAATTGGTCATGTACTCGAGGTAGTGCTCCAGCGGCGGCGTGTTGAGCCCGAGCTGCTCCTGGGCGGCCCGGTAGGCCGCGGGGTTCCTGGTCTGGCCCTGGCTGAGCAGCCTGGTCGCGGGATCGATGGGGCCCATGAAGATGATGAACCACGTCATCGTCGTGCCGAGCCAGACGACCGGGATCGCGAGCAGGAACCGCTTGGCGACGTACGTCAGCCTGCTCACCCGCGGTCACCCCCGCCGGTGCCCGGTCGTCGTCGCTGTTCCTGATGGCTGCACCCCGAACCCGTCGACGTGCGCTGTCGCAGATACATGTAAGCTGTCGATATCGGCCGCGTCGAATCCGCCTGCGAAGACCGGGAATCCGCGGGCCCGGCCGGACCGCGTCGGTTACTCGTCGAGCGTGACCTGGTCGAACGTCTGGTTCTCCATGACGCCGTACATCTCGACGTCGACGGAGTCGTGCCACAGTCGCTGGCTGGTTGGATGCAGGAAGGGCAGTTCCTGGACGGACGCCCAGTTCATCTCCTCGACGGTCTGGAACGCCTCGTTGTGGTCTCCCTCGGTGGTGCCCTCCGCGGCGTAGTTCTCGTCCCAGGCCTCGCGGGCGATCTGACGGTACTCCTCGGTGTAGTAGCTGTCCTCGGCGCCCCAGCGGGTGAACTGCGTGCTCGGGTTGGAGCCGTGGAGGAACCGCAGGAAGTTCTGCGGCCCGGGGTACTCCATGCCGTCGCCGAGGCCGAACACCTCCATTGACCCGGAGATGGCCTGGCTGATGATCGTCCCGAAGTCCGCTTCGGTGATCTCCATGTCGATGTACGCGGAGTTGAGCTTCGGCTGGAGGCGCGTGAACACCTGACGGTAGCCGTCGTCGCCGGAGATGGTCGTCGCCGTGATCGAGAAGCGGTTGTCCGGGCCGTAGCCCGCCCCTTCCATGACCGCCCGGGCCTCGTCGAGGAGCGTCTCGCCGTAGCCGTAGGGGTAGCCGTCGGCGCCGAACTCGGTGTTGGAGTTGGCGCCGTTCTCGGCATGGGCGTCGTAGGAGGCCTCGCCGGACTGGCCGTCCTCGAAGGCGGGGTACGGCGCGGGCGGCGTGATGTGGTAGGCCGGCTTGCCGGTGCCCTTGTAGACGCTCTCGGCGATCTCGTGCTGGTTCATCGCGTAGGCGAACGCCCGCCGGACCGGCAGGGGGACGTTCATCGTGTTGAAGACGATGTACTCGGTCGTCAGCGCGGGGATCTCGCCGTAGTTGACCGTCGTGCCGTTCCCGAAGGAGTAGGTCCCGACCGAGCGGTTGCCGTTGCGCTGCTCGATGGAGACGTTGTCGGGGTTGAACGACGCGGTCGGCAGCGACTCGATGATGTGCGCGCTCCCGTTTCGGAAGCGGTTGAGCCGCGTCTGCCCGTCGGAGACGACGGTGTAGGTGATCCCGTCGAGCTCGGGGCCCTCGCCGTAGTAGTCGTCGAACGCCGACAGCTGGATCTGGCTGCCCTTCGTCCAGGAGTCGACCTGGAAGGGGCCCAGGCCGGCGTAGGTCGGCCCGTCGCCGGCCGTGCTGAAGAACTCGTTGTACCCGTACTCGCCGTCGTAGCCCTCGACGTCGCCGACCGCGCCCGCCGGGAGGATGGCGAACGCACCGCCGGCGATCTGGAAGAGTGTGTACTGGAACGGCGAGGCCAGCGTCATCTCGAACGTGTAGTCGTCGACCGCCTCGACCGCCAGCGACCCGGGGACGATGTCGTCCGCGGTCGCCTCGCCCGAGGGGGTCGTCCGGCTGGCGTCCCGTTCGTGCTGGATACGCATCGTCTCGCCGATGATGTCGTCCTGGTTGCGCGAGTTCTCGGACTCGGCGAGCCGGCGGAAGGAGTAGACCACGTCCTCGGCGGTCAGCTCCGACCCGTCGTGGAAGGTCACGCCCTGTTTGAGCTCGAACGTGTAGGTCAGGCCGTCCTCCGAGAGCTCGTAGCCCTCGGCCAGCGCCGGCTCCGGGGGGTACTGCCCGTCCGTGAACTCCATGAGCGAGCGACCGTACTGGTCGTAGCCCGCGCCCGACCCCTTCGCGTTGATGGGGTCCAGCGTCTGGATGTTCCCGGTCGCCATCATGTTGAGGACGCCGCCGCCGGACCCGCCCGAGGTCTCCTCGGAGTCGTCGTCCGACCCGCTGTCGTCCATGGAACCGTCCGACCCGTCCGACCCGTCGGAGCCGTCACCCGAACCGTCGTTCGAACCGCCACCCGAACCGTCGGTCGGCGTCGACGTGTCGCTCCCGCAACCGGCCAGCAGGGACGCGGCGCCCGCGCCCGCTGCAGTGAGGAACCGACGCCGAGTCTGTTTCTCTGGCATCGACCTATCTGTCCGATTGAGCAATTAAATAGGTTTTGACTCGTAATACGTTCGGGTATTGGCCATTGTTATAGGACTATACATCAATATAGTCTATTTATCCGCTTGTTCGTAACATCCATGTCCTAGCAGAGAGAGGTGGAGATATGTCGACCGAGACGGACGGGGACACGTCCCCGTGGGGCCAGACGGTACGGGAAGCCAACGAGATGGCGTCGGAGCTGCGAACGGACGGCTGGGAGGTCGTCGTCGTCCGCGCGGGGCACGTCGCGGCGCTGTCGCCCGGGGCGGGCGAAACCGACCGCTCGGGGCTGGCGTACCTCGCCCCGGACGGCGTCGCCGAGTCACTGCCCGCGGTCGCCGAACGCGGCGAGTTCGACCGATCGTCCGCGTTCCGGCGCCGGCTGGGGACGGATCTCTTCCTCGTGACGCGGGTGAGCGACCCCGAGCGCCGGCTGGCCGTGTTGCTGGTCGGCGGGGTCGACCTCTCCCAGCCGGCGGCGGCCGATCTGGCGGCCGCGGCCCGCGAGCGCGGCCGCCTGCGGTCACACGTCGAACTGATAGACGGGACGCACCTCGCCACCTTCGAGCACGACCACCCCGAGGACTTCCTGCCGGAGGACCTGTGAGCCGGCCGACCGCCCCCGGCGGTCCCGGGACGGTGCTGGCGCGACTGGCGCGGCCGGCCGGCGAGCCGACGCGGTTCGCGGTCGTCGCCGACCCGCACGTCGCCACCCGGGCCGAGGGCACCTCGAAGCTGTTCGAGCACACCCTCGACCACCTCGCGGCCGCCCTCGACGACATCGCCGACCGCGACGTGGACGCGGTGCTGTCCCCGGGCGACCTCACTAAGGACGGCGAGCCCTGGAACTACGAGGCGGTCGACAAGTCGCTCGCCGACCTCGCCGCCCCCTTCCACGCGGTCCCCGGCAACCACGACGTGCCCAAGGAGAGAGACGAGCACGACACGCCCGGGCTCGACCGGTTCGTCGAGCGGTACACGCCGGCGGACCCGGTCGCCCGGGGACCCGACGGGCTCTCCTACCGCGTCCCGGTCGGCGACCTCGACGTGATAGGGCTGAACAGCGCGGGGACGGCCGAGCGGCTGACCGACAGCCACGAGGGCCACGTCGACGCCGCCCAGCGGTCGTGGCTGGCCGACCAGCTCGCGACCGCCGAGACGCCCGTCGTGCTCGTCCACCACAACCTCCCGGACGTGACCGGGCAACTCGACGCCCACCGCGCGGCCGTCGAGCCCGAACTGGCCGACATCCCGGCGATGCGCGACCCCGAGCCGCTCGTCGAGACGCTCGCCGAGGGCGACGTTCCGCTCGTCCTCAGCGGTCACTACCACCTCCCGACGACCGGCGTGTCGGGGGAGTCGTCAGCGCACAGCTCCGACGGCGCTCCCGCGAGCGGTGCGAGCGGGGGCTCGTCAGGACAGAGCGCTGACGGTGTCCGCGAGATCGCGGCGCCGACGACCTGTTCGTTCCCGCAGTCGTACCTGCTCTGTGACGTGACGCCCGAGGGGACGACCGTCAGGCTCGTGCCGGTCGCCGACGGCGTCGGGCTCGAAACCGCCCACGCGCGCCGGGCCGCAGACTCGGCGACCGCGCGCGGCCTGACGGGGATCGCCGCCGCCCGCCTCGCCGCCGCCCCGCTCGTCGACGAGCGCTGAGGCCGTCGACACGCCCGGGGTCGCCTCTCGGCTATATATCGCTACGTACCGACCCCTGCAAACCGTTGTCACGCCCATCGGACTGTACCGCTCAGAGGGGTCTCGTACCGGGGGGTACCCCTATTATAAACCCGTTTACTTCGGTCCCGACTCGATTCAGGTGATGACGCACGATTCGGAGCGTCCGGCGGACAGGGTATCGCGGCGCAAGTTCCTGGTGACATCCGGTGCCATCGGTGCGGCGGGACTGGCAGGGTGCAGCGGTGGTAGCGAGGAGACGGACACGCCCGAGCCCTCGGGCGACGGCTCGTCGAGTGACGGCTCCGACGGCTCCGACGGGTCCGACAGCTCCTCGGACGGCTCCGACGGCGCTTCGAGCAGTTCGAACGAGCCGTCGCTGCTGACCGGTGAGGGCTCCTCGACGGTCTACCCCATCGCGAACAAGGGCGCCTCCTACTGGAACGGGAACGCCCCGCCGAGCGACGGCGAGTACTGGGGCAGCAACGACGAGGGCTCGGTCCCCGGCTGGTCGGAGCTCGAGACGGACATGCACCTCGCTGACTACTTCGCGACGCAGTACGGCTTCGAGGCGACCGGCGAGCGCTCGAACCCGCCCTACCGCGCGACCATCGGCCTGAGCCACTCCGGGACCGGCTGTGAAGCGGTCACCAGCGGCCTCGTCGACATCGGCAACTCCTCCGGTCCGATCACCGCCGAACTCGACTGGAGCGAGGAGGAGGCCAACGAGGAGGTCGTCGACCACGTCCTCGGCCGCGACGGCCAGCCGATCGTCGTGAGCCAGGACATCTACGACGCCGGGATCGACCAGCTCACCGCCGAGCAGGTCCGCAAGATCTACCAGGACGAGATCACCAACTGGTCGGAGATCGGCGGCCCCGACCAGGAGATCTTCTGCATCGGCCGCGCGGTCGGTTCGGGCACGGACACCTCCTTCCGCCTCAACATGCTCGGTGACGCCGAGGCCGAGATGCCGGGCGTCGACACCCGCCAGGGTCAGAACCAGGGCGTCGCCCAGCTCGTCCGCCAGAACGAGGGCGCCATCGCGTACATGGCGCTGGCGTTCACCGGCGAGGCCGTCCGCCCCATCGCGCTGGAGTTCGACGGCACGGTCTACGAGACCAGCAAGGACGCCGAGAACACGATCTTCGACAGCGCGTATCCGCTCAACCGTGACCTGCACATGTACACGCAGATCACCGAGGACACCCCCAACGGGACCGACATGCGCGAGGGCGCGTTCTGTCGGATGTTCCTGACGCAGTTCGGCCAGCAGGTGTTCGTCGAGGACAACAACTACATCCCGCTGCCGACCGCCGACATCGAGGCCGAGATGGAGAAGCTCCCCGACACCGCCTAAGCCGGGCCGCCGCGCGGTTTTCCTTTCGATACCATGGCAACAAATAAACAGAGAGACTCGGACGGGTGGCAGTCCCGACTGGCGTCTCGGTTCGCCCGGTTCGCGGAGTTCGTACAGGACACAGACAACGACGCGGTAGCTGTCGGTGCGCTCGGTGCGCTCTCGCTGGTGGGCGCGTTCGTCGGCTTCCTCGTGACCTCGCCGTACACCTCGGTGTTCCTCGCCGGCTTCCTGGTGGCGGTGGCGTACGGCTGGGTGCGCCACCAGGAACTGGCCGCGCGCGGGGTCACGCTCGCGATGACCGTCTCGACGGTCGTCATCCTCGCGCTGATCTCCTTCTTCATCTTCTACGAGGCCTGGCCGATCCTGGCCGACCGGAGCGGGACGGTGTTCGGGGTCCCGATCCCCGGCCTGGAGCTGTTCACCACCACGGCCTGGACCCCCGCGGAGGCCTCGCCGAAGTACTCGATGCTCCCGATGATCCAGGGGACGGTGCTGGTGACGATCATCGCCACGGCGGTCGCCGGCCCGCTCGGTGTCGCGGCCGCCCTGTTCATCTCGGAGATCGCCCCCGCGGCGGTCCGCGAAGTGGTCAAACCCGGCGTCGAGATCCTCGCCGGCATCCCCTCGATCGTCTTCGGCTTCCTCGGGTTCACGGTCCTGAGCCCGTGGGCCTCCGACGCGTTCAGTCTGGTCGGCCAGGGGACCTACCTCTTCGTCGGCATCGTCGTCGGGCTGATGGCGCTGCCGACGGTCGTCTCGGTCGCCGAAGACGCCATCAACAGCGTCCCCGAGTCGATGAAGAGCGGGTCGCTCGCGCTCGGGACGACCGACTGGCAGACGATGACCGCGGTCACCATCCCGACCGCCTTCTCCGGCGTGTCGGCGGCCGTGTTGCTCGGCGTCGGCCGCGCCATCGGTGAGACGATGGCCGCGACGGTCATGCTGCGGAACACGCCGCGGGTCGCCGAGCCGCTGTACAACGTCTTCTACGGCTTCGACACCCTCACGTCGCTGATCGCGGCCAACTACGGCTCCTCCAGCGGGTTCCAGAAGGACGCGCTGTTCGTCGCCGGGTGCATCCTCTTCGTCTCCGTGCTCGCGCTCAGCATCGGCTCGCAACTGATAGAACGTCGCATGGACCGGAAGGTCGGAGGTGTCGAGTAATGGCGAGCGCCACCGAGTCGTCGGTCGTCCGCGGGGACACCTCGACCTACGAGACGATCGCCGCGCTGACCGTCGGCCTGGCCGCCGTCCTCTTCTTCCTCGGACTGGCGGCCACGGTCGAGGTCGTCTCGATCACCGGGACGCTCGCCGGGCTCCCGACGCTGACCGCCCTCGGCCTGCTGCTGGTCATCATGGGCGTCGCGGTGGCCGGGTTCGGCCTGATCTCCTACCGGGGAATCTTCCCGACCGACCCGCGCGCGAGCGCCGGGGTCGTCGCCGGGGGCCTGTTCTCCAGCCTGTGGGGACTGATCGGCGCGCTCGTCGCCGCCGAGACGCTCGGACTCGGCGTGGTCGGCGGCGTGGCCGGCGGCCTCGTCCTCGGCGCGCTCGCGTTCTTCGCGACCGCCCTTCCCCGGGAAGACATCGGTTCGACGCTGCCGGCCGGCGCGCTCGCCGTCTTCTTCGGGCTGGTCTTCCTGCTGGGCGTCGTCGGCCCCGAGTGGTCGTGGTCGCCGGCGAACTTCCCGAGCAGCCAGTCGGTGACCTTCTTCGCGGCCACGGTGGCGCCCTTTGCGGTCATGGCGTCGTCGCTGGTCGTCGGCTGGGCGGCGGCGAAAGCCTACGGCGGCTTCGGCGCCCGCGGGCGCCACCTCGGCGCGTACCTCCTCGTCTACCTCAACGCCGTGTCGATCATCGCGGTGCTGATCGCGCTCGTCGCCTTCGTCGTGTTCAAGGGCTTCGGCCCGGTCACCGAGGGCGTCGAGATCGGACTCGGCGTCGGCCCCGCGACGACCATCGGCCTGTTCGGGTTCGGTTTCGACGTCGTCTGGCCGGTCTCCTGGCCGTTCCTGACGAACGGCGCGTCGCTGTTCACCGACATCACGGGCGTGTTCCCGGCCATCGTCGGGACGATCTGGCTGGTGATCGGCGCGGTCGTCCTCTCGGTGCCGCTGGGTGTCGGCGCGGCGATCTTCCTCACGGAGTACGCCGAGCAGGGCCGGTTCACGAACGTCGTGGAGATCGCCACGAACGCGCTGTGGAGCACGCCGAGCATCGTCTTCGGCCTGTTCGGCGCCGCGTTCCTGGTGCCCCGCTTTACCCCCCAGCCACAGAAGTCGCTGCTCTCGGGGATGATCACCCTCGGGTTCATGCTGCTGCCGCTGGTGGTCATCACGGCCCGCGAGGCGATGATCGCGGTGCCCGACGAGTACCGCGACGCCAGCGCGGCGCTCGGCGTCTCGCGGTGGCAGACGATCCGCAGTGTCGTCCTGCCGGCGGCGATGCCGGGCGTCGTCACCGGCGTCATCCTCGGCGTCGGCCGCATCGCCGGCGAGACGGCGCCCCTGCTGTTGACGATGGGCGGCGGGTCGTTCGTCGGCGCCGGCCAGCGGGCGAAGGTACTCGACGGCTTCCAGCTGTCGCTGTCGCCGCCCTTCGTCACCAACCCCGAACTCACGCAGGCGACGACCGCGCTGCCCTACCAGCTGTACCAGGTGATCCTGACCGGGACCGGCCAGACCGCCGGCGTCAACGACGTCACCGCCTTCGGCTGGGGGACCGCGCTGGTCCTGCTCGGTGTCGTCCTCGCGTTCTACGCGGTCGGTATCGCCACGCGACAGTACTTCCGGAGCAAACTGACCTATGAGTGAGATAGAATCACAGACGGACGGCACAGCGCGCTCGTCGGAGACGACGACGGGCGAGACCGACGAGCGGATCCGCGAGGAGTGGAGCGACTACTCCTTCGAGGGCGAGGCGAAGCTCACCGTCGACGACCTCGACGTGTACTACGGCGACGACCACGCCCTGAAAGGCGTCTCGATGGACATCCCCGAGGAGAGCGTCACCGCGCTCATCGGCCCCTCCGGCTGTGGCAAGTCGACGTTCCTCCGCTGTCTGAACCGGATGAACGACCGGATCAAGGCCGCCCGCATCGACGGCTCGGTCGAACTCGACGGCGAGGAGATCTACCAGGACGGCGTCGATCTGGTCGAACTCCGCAAGGCGGTCGGCATGGTGTTCCAGGCGCCCAACCCCTTCCCCAAGTCGATCCGCGACAACATCACCTACGGCCCGCGCAAACACGGCGACCTGGACACGGGGCTGCTCGCGCGGCTCACCGGCCGCGACGACAGCGAGACCGCCGACGAACTCGTCCAGCGGGCGCTCGAACAGGCGGCCATCTGGGACGAGATCAAAGACCGACTGGACGACAACGCGATGGGGCTGTCGGGCGGTCAGCAACAGCGGCTCTGTATCGCCCGCTGTCTGGCGGTCGACCCGGACGTGATCCTCATGGACGAGCCGGCGTCGGCGCTGGACCCGGTCGCCACCTCGAAGATCGAGGACCTCATCGAGGACCTGGCCGAGGACTACACGGTCGTCGTCGTCACCCACAACATGCAGCAGGCGGCGCGGATCTCCGACCAGACGGCCGTCTTCCTCACCGGCGGCGAACTCGTCGAGTACGACGACACCGACAAGATCTTCGAGAACCCCGAGAGCCAGCGCGTC
>Ga0207733_100018_pt1 | contig 218399 bp, 227 predicted proteins | sample A23P3SouthBayCA_FD_187735 | JGI IMG/M metagenome (GOLD analysis project Ga0207733, IMG submission 187735) | Aerobic enrichment media microbial communities from Eden Landing Ponds, California, USA - A23 P3 (SPAdes) | ecosystem: Environmental > Aquatic > Marine > Unclassified | place: Emeryville... | reverse complement strand
GCGCTGGCTCGCGGGTGACGCGGCGCGAGCGAAGCGAGTGCCGCGAAACGAGCGGGAGCGAACGGAGTGAGTGACACGCGAGTGCGCGAGCCAGCAGCGTGCGAGGGATGAGCCGCGAGGTGCCGTCGGCACCTCGGCCCGCTCGCGCGGTGCAACCGCGCGAGGACACCGCAGCGACCGAACGGAGTGAGGGAGCGAATCGGTTGGGGAGGGCGTGGCGCAGTGCGGTCGTGGTGCGGTTTCCCCTAGGTCCGCGCTAGCAAGCGTCTCGACCGTGCTGGAGACGCTCTACACGCCCAGAACACCTCAAACCCCCAAATTTCACACTAACACGCGTCTCGACCGTGCTGGAGACGCTCCCCAAAGCGGACCAGCCACCCAGCGATTCGCGAGAGAGGACGTGCGAGAGAGGACGTGCGAGAGAGGACGTGCGGGTGAGACGGGAACGAGAAGACGACCACGCAAGAGAACCCTCCCACACAGAACGCACCAGACAGAACCCTCCTACACAGAACGCACCAGACAAAACACAAACCAGCCGGCTTGACCTCCTCCCACCGCTAAAGGGGTGGACTTCCGCTCGCTACGTGTCAGTCGGCACTCGACACGCTCTCGACTCCTGCCTCCGCGAGCTCCTCCTCGGAGAGCGAGCCGCGGAGCCGGCCGAGCGTCCGCCGCGCCTCCGGCAGCTCCGCATCACGCAACGACGAGACGAGCGCGAGCGCCCGCTGTGCGCGGGTGCGGCGCCACGACGCCGCCCGCGCCTCGTAGGTGCGGATGGCACGCAGGAAGTCGACGCGGCGGAACTCCGGCCAGTACGGCGCACAGAAGAACACCGCCGCCTCGTTGCCGTTGGCGTGCCACGGGAGGAAGTTCGAGGTGCGCTCGTCGCCGCCCGTGCGGATGATGAGGTCGACCGCGCGGGTCGGCTGGTCGGTGAGTCGGCGGTCGAGCTCCGCAGAATCGACGTTCGCGGGGTCGAGGTCCCCAGCAGCCACGTCCCGGGCGACCGACCGCGCGGCGCCGAGCAGTTCCGCGCGGCCGCCGTACGCGAGCGCGACGTTGAGCTGGAGCTCGTCGTAGCCACGGGTGCGTTCGTCCGCGTACGCGACGGCGTCGCGGACCCGCTCGGGGAGCAGCGACACGTCGCCGATCGCGCGAATGCGGACGCGGTTCTCGTGGACCTCCTCGCGGTCCGCAAACCCTCGGAGCTTCGACTCGATGAGGTCGAACAGCACCTCCTGCTGCTCCTCCGGCCGCTCGAAGTTCTCCGTCGAGAAGGCGTACAGCGTCAGCTCCTCGACGCCGAGGTCGCGACACCACCGGAGCATCTCCTCGGTCGTCTCGGCGCCGTCGTGATACCCTTCCGTGCGCCGTTTCCCCTGCGACTCGGCGTAGCGGCGGTTGCCGTCCTGAATCACCGCGACGTGCGAAGGAGCCCCGTCGAGCTCGCGCTCCAGCAGCCGCTCGTAGAGGCGAACCGCCGTACGACGGAGCCGACCGCTCATGCGCTTCGGTGGTGCGCCGCGGCGTATGAGTCTTGTGACAGCCGACCGACGGCAGACGGGCGCAACTGGAGTGCCCGGTGGGTTTTTATACGAGAACGGTCAATCCCAACCTGCAATGGCGACAGGTAAGGTTGACTTCTTCAACGACACCGGCGGCTACGGCTTCATCGAGACGGAAGACTCCGACGAGGACGTCTTCTTCCACATGGAGGACGTCGGTGGCCCGGACCTCGAGGAAGGGCAGGAAGTCGAGTTCGACATCGAGCAGGCCGATAAGGGCCCGCGCGCGACGAACGTCACGCGCCTGTAAGGGCACGATGTCACGACAGCGGTAGCGGGATCAGACTGCGGCGGCGTGTTTCTACGGCGTCGATACAACCCTTCGTGGGCGACGGCCACGCGGACTCCGACGCGACGGCCGCGCAGACTCCGACGCGGTGGTGCCCCGTCGCAGCCGACGTGGCGACCCGAGACCGGTGGCTGTTTACCGCCGTAACGACGAGGTCGGGTATGACCGACGTCACGGACCGGGACCTCTACGAGCGGACGAAGGCGCTGCTCGACCCCGGCGACATCGAACTGAACGGCGTCATCGTCCACACCGACCTCACGGGGGAGGAGGAGCCGACGCTCCACCAACTGACCCTCGACGTCGGGAACGTCATCGCCGAGCACGCCGGCCACGAACCGACGGACACCTACGTCCACTCCGGCAACGACGACCCCGACTTCGGCGTCAACCAGCATCAGGGGCTCACCCTCGACGGCGACGAGTTCGTCTGGGAGTGCCAGCAGCTGATGCGCGACGGCACCTACGACGTCGTCTTCTACTACGAGGCCGACGCGGACCAGGACGGCATCGTCGCCGACCTCGAAGCCGACGGCCACGACGTGACGGGCGTCCGCGGCGAGTAGCCGAGACGTGAGGAACTGGCCGGGACCGACGGGCGACCGTCGCGACCGGGTGCGAGCCGCTTATTGGCCGGTAGCCCCGAGCGTCGGTAATGACACGCGGGGACGTCGACTACGAGTTCGATCGGACGGACCGCGCCATCGTGAACGCCTTCCAGGGGGGGTTCCCGGTCGTCGCAGACCCGTACGAGCCCGCGGCCGCCGCGCTGCGCGACCGCGGGATCGACGTGACCGAAGACGAGCTGTGCGACCGCGTCGCCGAGATGGTCGACGCGGGCGCGCTGTCGCGGTTCGGCGCGCTGGTCAACGCGGAGGAGATCGGCGGCGCCGCGTCGCTCGTCGCGATGCACGCCCCGCCCGAGCGGTTCGACGAGATCGCAGAGCAGGTGAACGGCTTCCGCGAGGTGGCCCACAACTACGAGCGGGAACACCCCCACCTCAACATGTGGTTCGTCGTCTCGGTGGCGGACCCGGACGGCGTCGAGCGCGTCCTCGCCGACATCGAGGCGGCGACCGGCCAGCCGACGTACGACATGCCGAAGCTCCGGGAGTTCCACGTCGGCGCGAAGTTCCTCGTGGAGGGGCCCGTGCCGGAGGGGGACCTCGACTGCTCGGCGCTCGGTCCCGCGGTCGACCCCACGGACAGAGGCCACCTCACCCCCGAGGAGTACGACCTCGTGATGGAGATCCAGGGCGGGCTCCCGACGACGCGGACGCCGTACGCGGACGTCGCCGACGCGCTCGACCGGGACATCGAGTGGGTGACGCGGACGATCAAGCGGTTCGACGCTGAGGGGAAGGTGCGACGGGTCGGCGTCATTCCGAACCACTACGCGCTCGGCTACACGGAGAACGGGATGACCGTCTGGGACGTGCCCGACGAGGTCGTCGACGAGGTCGGGCCTGAAGTCGCGTCGCTGGACTTCGTCACGCACTGCTATCGGCGGCCGCGCCACGAGGGCGTCTGGCCGTACAACTTCTTCGCGATGACGCACGGCCGCGACGAGGCCGAGAGCCGCGAGCGGATCGAACAGGTCCGGGCGGTCATGGCCGACCACTACGAGGTCGCGGACGACGACTGGGACACCCTGTTCTCGACGCGCATCCTGAAGAAGACGGGTATCCGGCTCGACGAACGCGCCGCGGCGAACACGGGCGAGGCGTGACTGAGGTGACCGCATGATATGTGCCGGGTTCGGGACACGCTTGCGCTCGTCGGGCGAGGCGTGACTGAGGTGACCGCATGATACCGCTCGTCCACGACTTCGAGGGGGAGACGGTGCTCGTCGTCGGCGGAGGGACGGTCGGCGCACGGAAGGCCCGCCGGTTCGCCCGCGAGGCGGACGTGGTCGTCGTCGCGCCGGCGTTCGCCGACGCCGACTTCGGCGGCGCAGAGCGCATCCGCGCTGCCCCCGCCCCCGACGAAATCGCGGGCTGGCTCGACCGGACCGATCCCGCGCTCGTCGTCGCCGCGACGGACGACGGGGCGGTGAACGCCCGGGTCGAAGCCGAGGCACGCGAGCGGGGCGTCCTCGTCAACCGCACGGACACCCACGGCGACCGCGAGCCGGGGAGCGTCGTCGTCCCGGCGACGGTCCGGGACGGCGACGTGGTCGTCGCCGTCTCGACCGGCGGCGCCTCGCCCGCGCTCGCGAAACACCTCCGCGAGCGCGTCGAGGCCGAGGTCGAGCACGCCGGCGCGATGGCGGAGCTGACCGGCGAGCTTCGCGACCGCCTCCAGCGCGAGGGGGTTCCGCCGGCGGAGCGCCGGGAGGCGGTGCGGACGGTCGTCAGGAACGACCGGGTTTGGAAGCTTTTAGAAACGGGAACATCTAAGGCATGGCAGGAAGTGGATTCGCTCATCGGAACTTCCGCGGGTGAGGACACGTGACAGGAACGACGATAATCTCCGGCGTCAGCGTCTCTCACGCGGACGCCTCCGTCGACGACATCGAGGCGGCCGCGGGGGAGACCGAGCGCGCCGTCGTGGAGTCGCTGCTCGCCGAGCCGGGCGTCGAGGAGGCGTTCGCCCTCCAGACGTGCAACCGGTCGGAGGCGTACGTCGTCACCGAGGCCGAGGCGGACGGCGTCGCGGTGCTCCGCGAGCAGTTCGCCGACAGCCGGCCGGAGATACGACGCGAGCTCGACCACGAGAGCGCGTTGCGGCACCTGATGCGCGTCGCCTGCGGGCTCGAGTCGCTCGTCGTCGGCGAGGACCAGATCCTCGGCCAGCTCCGGGGCGCGTACGAGACGGCCGAGGCGGCAGGAGCGGTCGGTCCCACGCTCGAGGACGCGCTGTTGAAGGCCATCCACGTCGGCGAGCGCGCCCGCACGGAGACGGCCATCAACGAGGGCGTCGTCTCGCTCGGCTCGGCGGCGGTCGAACTCGCCGCGGAGGAGCGCGAACTCGACGGCGCGACCGGCCTCGTCGTCGGCGCCGGCGAGATGGGTACCCTCGCGGCGACGGCGCTCGACGACGTCGTCGAGCGCGTCATCGTCGCGAACCGGACTCACGACCGCGCGCGGCTCATGGCCGCGAACCTCGACGGCGACGCGACGGCGGTCGGGCTCGACGCGCTCGGCGCGGCGCTCGGGGAGGGCGACGTGGTCGTCACCGCTACGGACGCGTCGGAGCCAGTCGTCGACGAGGCGGCGCTCGCGGGCGCCGGCGACACGCTCCTCATCGACATCGCCCAGCCGCGCGACGTTCCGCCCGCTGCGGCGACCGTGCCCGGCGTCGAGATCCGCGACCTCGACGATCTGCAGGCCGTCGCCGACGAAACGTTCGCGGCTCGCGAGCGGGCCGCTGGACGCGTCGAGGCGATAATCGACGCGGAGCTCGAGAACCTGCTCGCACAGTACAAGCGCAAGCGCGCCGACCAGGTGATCTCGGCGATGTACGAGGGGGCCGAACGGACGAAACAGCAGGAGCTCCGGACCGCGCTCTCGAAGCTCGACGCAGAGGGGGAGCTATCGGCCGAACAGCGGGACGTCGTCGAGTCGATGGCCGACGCGCTCGTCTCGCAGCTGCTCGCCGCGCCGACGAAGAGCCTCCGCGACGCCGCCGAGCAGGACGACTGGTCGACTATCCACACCGCCCTCCAGCTGTTCGACCCGACGGACGGGGGCGCTCCCCGGCAGCTCCACGAGGCGTCGCCGGAGGACCTTCCCCCCGCCGTCCGCGAGGGGATGCCGCCCGCGGTGCTCGAACAGCTGAACGCGGGCGACGACTGACGGCGTGGGCAAGCCCACGGACGACGTTCCTGACGGAGCCTCCGACGCGGAGCCGACGGCGTGGCCTCCTTCCGACGACGAGGAACTGCTCGCCCGGAGCCGCGCGTACGCCCGCACCGTCGACATTGACGTCGACCCCGACGCGTGCTCGTGGGAGGTGTCCCGTCGCGCGAAGCGGCGAGCGGGCGCCTGTCTGTTCGACCCGGCGACGGGGACGGTGACGATTCGGCTGGCGTGGCGGGCGGCGGGGGCGTTCGCGTGGCCGGCGTTCGCAGCTGTGATCCGGCACGAGCTCGTCCACGCGTGGGAGTATCGCGAGTTCGGCGAGGCCGGCCACGGCCCCCGGTTCCGCGCGCAGGCCGACCGGCTCGACGTGGCGACGACCTGCCCGACGTTCACGGCGCCGCGGCTCCGCCTCGACTGTCCGAACTGCGAGTGGACCGCCGATAGACACCGCGCGTCGGTCGCCGTCACGAAGCCGGAGACGCGGCGCTGCGGGCGCTGCGGCGGCCGCTACGAGGTGGAACACATCGCATCTGGGGAACGCTGGCGGACGAGCGCCGGCTACCGCGGCGCACGCGAGCGCATCGACGGGTGGTAGGGTCAGTCCGCGTGGCGGTCGGCGCGGCTCGGCGGCGGAATCTGCTCGTCCGTCGATTCGGTCGGCGTCGGGCGGACGCAGTGGTCGGGTTCGCCGTTGACGTGCGCGTAGCTCGACGGGTCGTTCGCGAGCGGGTGGGCGGGGTTCTCCCGGGAGTCGAGCCGGGCGGCGCGCAGCGCCGCGAAGCCGCCGATGCGAGCGCGGATGCCGCGCCAGTGGTGGTCGGTGCCCGGGGGGACGCGGAACGGGTGCGGAGGGCGTGCGTCCGGCGCAGAGAGGGCGAGCGCGGCGCGGTTCACGTTCGCGGCGAGCGCGTCGTGGTCGATGACGACGCCGACGCGGGCCGACGGCGGCGCTCGGGCCGCGAGCACGTCGAGCCCGAGATGGAGCGCGCGGTACTCCGCGACGTTGTTGTCCGGCGGCGTGTCCGGGACGGAGAGCCGGGCGACCGACTCACCGTCGCGGGTCTCGATGACGACGCCCAGTCCGCCGGAGTCGGGTTCGTGGAAGGAGCCGTCGGTCGCCACGTAGAAGTCGCGGCGGTGGGTGCGCGGCGGGTGCGCGATGTGTGGCGTCGGACTGTCGTCGAACAGGTCTCGCAGCGCCGGCCGGCCGTATGCGGCCATACGACGCCTCGCCGCCGAATCGACATAAATACACGGATTGTGTGGGTACTTTTCACACGCTTTCGGACGCCGGCCGCTTCGAAAGCTTCTCACCGAGTGGTTTCCCAGTCCCGACGTGAAACATCGGAACCTCCTGCTGTTCCTCGTGCTCACCGTGGTGTGGGGCTCCGCGTTCGTCGCCATCAAGGCGGGGCTGGGGACGCCGAGCGCGCCCGCCGGGTTCTTCGACGCCCCGGTGCTGTTCGCGGCGCTACGATTCGACATCGCTGGCGTCCTCATGCTCGGCTACGCCGTCTATGCGACCGACCAGCCGCTCCCGCGCGGGCGTCACGCGTGGACGAGCGTCCTCCTCTCGGGCGTGTTGATGATCGCCGCCTACCACGCGTTTCTCTTCGTCGGCGAGACGGACCCCGCGGTGTCGAGCGCCGTCGCCGCCATCGTCGTCTCGCTGTCGCCGGTGCTCACGGCCGGCTTCTCTCGCGTGTGGCTCCCGAGCGAGCGGCTGACGCCCCTCGGCGCCGTCGGGCTCCTCCTCGGTATCGTCGGCGTCGTCCTCCTCTCTGACCCCGACCTCGCCGATCTCGGGGCGAACGTCGGCGTCGGGCTGGTGTTCCTCGCGACGCTCTCTTTTGCGCTCGGCTCCGTCCTCAACCGCCGGCTCGACGCCGACGTGCCGATCGAGACGATGGAGGCGTGGGCGATGCTGTCGGGGGCGCTCGTGATGCACGTCGCGAGCGTCGGCGTCGGCGAGTCGGTCGCTGCCGTCGAGTTCACGCCCCGCGCGCTCGCCGCGCTCGGCTACCTCGCCATCGCCTCCTCCGCGTTCGGCTTTCTCGTCTACTTCGACCTGCTGGAACGGCTCGGGCCGATCGAGATCAACCTCGTCTCCTACGCAGCGCCGCCGATCGCCGCCGTCGTCGGCTTCCTCCTGCTCGGAGAGGTCGTCGAGATCGAAGCCGTACTCGGATTCGTCGTCATCCTCGCGGGGTTCCTGCTGTTGAAACGCGACGCGATCCGGGCGGCGCTCGACTGACGCGGTTCAGCCGTCGTCGCGGTTGTGGCCGTGGCCGACGACGAGCGCCGCGACGTTCGCGACGAACAGGGCCGCGAGCAGGAGCGCGCCGCGCGTTCCGTCGATGCCGAGAGCCAACACCGGGAGGTAGCTGAACGGGATGAGGACGGCACTCCAGAAGGCGAGCCGCTGGACGGGGTCGCGGACCAGCGTCGCGGCCCGACGCAGCGGCCCGGCGTCGGAGCGGGTGGAGGGCATCTGGGTCGACATGGTCTACCCGACGGCTGGACCCCTACCCCTATATAACGGGTCGAGCCTTCGCCGCGCTTCACGTCGTTTCACGCGAGATCCGGGGGCGTATTGACTCGTTATCGCGGGCGGAGAACAGCGGAGACGTTTTATCCAACTGTCTCGGGCGGTCAGCCGAGTGTCGCCACCTCGACCTCGTGTGGGCCGGCTTGCGTCTCGACGGTCGCCCGGTCGACCACCGACTCGCGGACCGTCTCACGCCACGCAGCCACGGCTTCGGCGTGCGCGTCTCGGTGTCGCTCGACGCTGTACTCGCCGACCGCGCGCAGCTCGTCGGCCGTGTCGTCCGGGTTCGGGAACGGCGGCGCGTCCGGGACGAGCGACGCCGGGTCGACGTGAATCGGTTCGGGGTCGCCGTAGCCCGCCTCCTTGCCAGCGAGGTGGAGGCGGGCGCGCATTCGGCCCGAAAAGGGCGGCGTGACGCGTAACACGGCCCCCTCGTCGCGCCGGGCGTTCGCCTCCAGCGCCGTGACCACGTCGTCGAGGTGGACGGCGATACGGCGGACCGCGGTCGGGTCGTCCGACTGCACGGGTGGGGCAACGCGGGCCGCAGGAATCAGCGTTCCCCTCCCGGAGCGTTCGCTGGCGTCGGTCGAGCGCCGCGCTCGCCGGCGGACGGTTTTTATTCACGCCCGTCGAGGCGGCCTCCGTGACGTGGGACCGAACGCGGGAGACGGACGAACGAGTCGAGTGGGAGCGGGCGGACGGCTACGCGCGGGTCGCCGTCCGCGAAACGGCGACGGGGACGTGGGCCGTCACCCTCGACCGGCTCGAACAGGCACCTGAAGGCGAGGCGTACCGCCACGAGACGGTCGAAGAGCGCGAAGAGGCAGTGGAGATGGCCGAGTGGTGGCGGCACGCCAACGAGGTCGGGTGACTGCAGACGGTCACCGGACCGACCCCCTCGAGCAGCCCGGCGCTACTCGTCGAGTGACTCGTAGGCCGTGATGGTGTCGCGCCACGCGTCCGGAAGCGGCTCGGCGGTGCCGGCCGTGCGGTCGACGTGGACGAGCGTCGTCTCGCCGGCCGCGGCGCGCTCGCCCGCTGCCCACACCTCGTAGGCCATCGGGATGCTGCTCTCCCCAAGGCTGGTTGCGCGCGCGCCGACGGTAACCGTCCCGGCGTCGAGCGTCACCGCGCGCTCGAACTCGACCGACAGGTCGGCGATGACCATCCCCACCTCGTTCAGCGGGTCGCCGACCACGTCGCGGAAGTACGCCGAGCGGGCCTGTTCGAGAAACGTCGCGAAGACGGCGTTGTTGACGTGGTTCATCTGATCGAGGTCCCGCAGCCGGAGCGGAATCTCGACGGTGAAGCGGAAGTCGTCGTCCATACCCAACCGGCAGGGGCGTGCGTCACGGGCGTTTCGGTTCTCTCCCGAACCGGGCGAATCGGCTCGGCCAGGCCGGCCGTGCGCTCAGGAGCCGAGCCCGTCGGCGAGATACGAGACGGCACAGTCCGAGCCGCAGAATGCGCTGTCGAAGTGCATGTACTGGTGATGATGTCGCAGCTCGATCCACTCGCCGTCGACCGGCACCCGGCTCCCACACGACGCACACTGCGGCATGCCTCACGGTAGGAGCGGAACAGCCAAAGTAGGTTCGGGTCCCGGCTGGCGACCTGACGGTCGATTCAGACCTCGACGAGCACCTTCACCGCCTCGCGCTCGTCCATCGCGCGGTACCCCTCGGGGACGCCGTCGAGGTCGACCGTCTTCGTGAACACCGGCGACGGGTCGAGCGTCCCCTGTAACACGTCGGCCATCAGCTCCTCGATGTACGCGCGGACCGGCGCGACGCCGCCCCGCAGCGCGATGTTGTCGCCGAACGCGGTGCCGAGGAACTCCGCCTCCTCGACGCCTGCGGGAACGCCGACGTAGCCGACCGTCCCGCGGGGGCGGGCCACGTCGAACGCGGTCGCCATCGACGACTCGGCGCCGACGGCCTCGATGACGTGGTTGACGCCGCCGCCCGTCAGCTCCCGGACCTCCTCGACGGCGTCCTCGCCGCGCGCGGTCACGCGGTCCGTCGCCCCGAACTCTTCGGCGATGTCGAGCCGGTCCTCGTGGTGGCCCATCGCGATGATCCGCTCGGCGCCGAGTCGGCGGGCCGCGAGCACGCCACAGAGGCCGACCGCGCCATCGCCGACGACGGCACACGTCGACCCGGCCTCGACTCCGGCGCTCACGGCGGCGTGGTGGCCGGTACACAGCACGTCCGTGAGCGGGAGCAGCGACCGCAGGGTGTCCTCGTCGTCGGCGTGGCGGTCGGGGACCTTCACCAGCGTCCCGTCCGCGGTCGGACACTTCACGTACTCGCCCTGCCCGCCGCCGTTCTCGCCGCCCCACGACGAGCGGTTCACGCAGGAGGTGTGGATTCCCTTGCGGCAGAACTCACACTCGCCACAGGAGATTGCAAAGGGGGCGAGGACGCGGTCGCCGGGGTCGAGCGAGACCACGTCGTCGCCCACGTCTTCGACGATACCCATCGGCTCGTGGCCGACCGGCGACGGAACCTCCCTGTCGGTCTCGCCGCGGTAGAACCACAGGTCCGAGCCGCAGACGGCGGTGTGAGTGACGCGGACGACGGCGTCGGTCGGCGCCTCGATCTCCGGTTTCGGGACTTCCTCGACCCGGATGTCGCCGGGGCCGTGATAGCGGGCTGCGCGCATACGCCCACTCCGGAGCGAGGGGGGAAAAAGCCCGTGCGCTCGGGCTCACGGCACACCCCCGCTTCGCTCGCTCCCTGTCGAGTGTCGCAACCGGTTTGTCGGGGGCGGTCGTGGTCGTGCTCATGCAACCTGTTGTCTCGGCCGGACCGGACCCGGCGCTCCGATTCCCTCTCGGCCTGCTCGCGGCCGTCGTCGCGACGCTCGTGATGGACCAAGTGATGGTGCGGCTTCCAGAAGGTGAGACCCCGCCGCAAATCGCCGCGGGCGTCCTGACCGAGACGCATCCGAGCGACGCGTCGGGACGGCTCGCTGCCGTCGTCCACTACCTCGCCGGCTGGCTCACCGGGCCGCTGTTCGTCTGGCTGCTGTACGCCGGTGAGTATCTCGTCGGTCCCGGCCTCTCGACAGCGATCAGTATCGGCGCGGTCCTGTTCGTCCTGATGGTCGGCTTCTTCCTCGTCGTCGTTCTCCCCCGCTCGCGGGTCAGGAACAGCCGACGAGGGAGCATCGCCCGCGACTGGACGCTGTCGGCGGGCGCCTACCTCGTCGTGCTCGTCCCCGTCGTGGCCGTCGGGTCGGCGCTGTTGTAACCCTGCGACCGACGGGGGGCTCCACTCGCTGCCGGCGCGTGGATTTATTGTGTCCGCTCCGGGAGGGAGGCCATGAGCGAGAAACGAGTGAACGGCGCGTCGGCGTCGCTCCCACACTGGTACGACGGCGGCGACGTCCCCACCATCGTCCGCGGCGACGGGTCGTACGTGTACGACGAGTCCGGCGAGGAGTACCTCGATTTCATGTCGATGCTGTACTGTGCGAACGCCGGCCACGGCCACCCCGCCATCGTGGACCGGATGACCGAACAGCTCGAACGGGTGCAGTACGTCTCGCCGGCGAAGCACAACGACGCCCGCTCCGCGCTCGCGAGCCGCATCGTGGAGCGCGCCCCTGCGTCGCTGTCCGACGTGTTCTTCTCGATCTCCGGTAGCGAAGCGAACGAGGCTGCCGTGCAGTTCGCCCGCGCATTCCAGGACGCGTCGACGGTGCTGACGCGGTGGCAGTCCTACCACGGGGGAACGTACGGCGCGGCGGCACTCACCGGCGACCCCGGCACCCGCGCGACCGTCGAGCGGCACGCGGCGACCACCGGCCACGGGAAGTTCCTCCCGCCGCTCCCGACGGCGTTCGACGGGAAGGAGGGGGTGGCGCTCGCCGAGGCGGCCGCGGACCACCTCGAATTCGTCATCCAGAACGAGGGAGCCGACGCCGTCGCCGCGGTCCTCCTCGAACCGGTTGGCGGCACGAGCGGCGCCTACCCCGCGCCGCCGGGCTACTTCGAGCGCGTGCGCGAGATCTGTGACGAGTACGACGTGCTGTTGATCGCCGACGAGGTCATCACCGGCTTCGGACGCTGTGGCGAGTGGTTCGGTATCCAGACGGAGGGAGTCCAGCCGGACATGCTCACGTTCGCGAAAGGTGTCACGAGCGCCTACGCGCCGCTCGCCGGTGTCGCAACGACTCCGGAGCTGGCCGCGTATCTTCGCGACGAGGGGATCGAGATCGGACAGACGTTCGGCGGTCACCCCGTCAGCTGTGCCGCGGGGCTCGGTGCCATCGACGCCTACGAAGATGGGCTGCTCGACACCGTCCGCGAACTCGCTCCGTATCTCGAGGAGCGGCTCCGCTCGCTGGAGACCCACGACGCGGTCGACGAGGTTCGCGGGCGCGGGTTCCACTGGGCCGTCACGTTCGCCGACCCCGAGACGGGCGAGCCGTTCCACCACCCGTGGGCCGACGGCGAGGGCGACAACCCCGTCGCGACGGTCCGCGAGCACGCGAGCGACGCGGGCGTGTTGGTCGGGAGCGGCCGTCCCGACGTCCAGCTCATTTGCTCGCCCCCGTTTACCGTCGACGAGACGGACATCGACCACGCGGTCGCCGTCCTCGACGACGCTATCGAGAGCGTGTTCGACTGACAATCGACGAGGAGTTCGCCTGCCCGACGACACCGAGCCGGTCGGCGTCGACGATTGCGCGGTCGGGAAACTGACAAGCCCTGCGGTGCCGAACCGGACGTATGACGTGGGATGAACGATTTCGAACCGGAGCGTATCCGTCTGATCCGAGTCCGTCGCCGGTTCTCCAATCGCACATCGATGCGACGACCGACGGGCGGGCGCTTGACGTCGCCTGTGGTACCGGCCGGAACGCGGTCTTTCTCGCCGAGCAAGGGTACGACGTCGATGCGCTCGATCAATCGATAGAGGGGCTCCGTCTCACGCGGGCGAACGCGGAGAACCGAGATGTCGGCAACCGCATCAGTTTGATACAGGCGGACGCAGGCGAGTTCGAGTATCCGGAGGACCACTACGACGTCGTGACGATCAGTTACTTCCGAACCCTCGATCGACTGGGCGATCTCAAATCCGCGCTGGTCTCTGACGGGCTGTTGTTCTATCAGCATCACCTCCGTTCGGACCCGCCCGCGGAGGCAGGGCCGAGCAGCGAGCGGTACCGGTTTCGCGCGAACGAACTCCTCCATTCCTGTCTCGATCTCACCGTTCTGTACTACGAGGAATCGAGCGAACGCCACGAGGGCAAACGGTCTGCGACCGTTGAACTCGTTGCCCGCAACAGCCACGGCGGAGCGCAATCGTATCCGGAGACGCCGTGGACGACGGCTGACGACCAGTAGGGGGACCCACGCGACTCATCGCTCACAGGACTCACGAAGCAGCCCGTTCGGCTGTAGCCCCTCGGCATCCACTCGGCGAGCGGCCCGACCCTGTCCGTGCCGACCGTCGCTGCGTCGAGCGTGGGGCCGATCGGGCGCTTGTCGCGTGGTGTGAGCGGCTGTACGAACGGTAGTGTGAGCGGCTGTACGAACGGTACCACGAACGAGTGCGATCGCACGCGCGGCGGGTCAATTGCCGATCTCAACCGCCGGCTTGCGGCGGGTCCCGTCGGTGGAGAGCATCTCTGAAGAGTACGGAAGCACCGGGGGGAAGACTGCCCAGCGCCGGTGAAGTATTCGGACGTAGGCAGGAACACCGTGCGAGAGACGGAGGGAATCCCCAGTAGTTGAAAACACTCACAATCTAAAAATAGTCACTGACCGTATCGGCAGGTATGGGAGACTCGACCCGACGAACGTTCCTGCGAGTAGTGGGCGTTTCGACCGCCATCGGGCTGGCTGGGTGTACTGGAAGTGATGGAACCGGGGGCGACGGAGGTGACACACTATCGGGTGATGACTACCCGGCTATCGACGAGTGGCTCACGGAAACAGAGATTGGAGGTGCTGATGATACGTACGATGGGACCCTGATTGACCGTCGAGACCGGGACACGGTGACCGTCGATGTGGGCGCGTCGGGAAACGACGGCAACTTCGCCTATGGGCCCTCCGCCGTCGTGGTCTCAACTGGAACGGAGATCCAGTGGTCCTGGACGGGAGAAGGGAACCCGCACAACGTCGAGGCACTTCCCGAAGAACAGCTCGGTGAGTCCGACTACGAGTTCAGTTCGGGGGAGCCGGAGGAAGGGTCCGGAGTCAACTACACCCGTACGATGGACGAGGCGGGGATCGCGCTCTATCACTGTGAACCCCACCTGTCACTCGGCATGAAGGGCGGTATCGCCGTCGAATAGTAGCTGCTAGTTACCGTAATCTAGCTCCCGCGTGTCGATCGGTTTTAGCGGGACAGTAGCGACACCAAGCAAGATGGGCTATCGAAATTCGGGACGGTAGAGCGTACGAAGGCGTTCCTCGATTCTCATCAGAGCTCAGTGAGGCCGAGACTGTATTCGAGTGCGGTATCGACCTCGTCCATCCGTTCGTGCGGGACCGAGCCGAGGTTCTCGGTGATACGGTGCTCGATTGAGATGGTTCGAATCTGGCTACAAAGCGCGACTGAGTCTTCCCGTAGCGCACACTCCTCGGCTGGGACGAGTACTTCGAACGGATAGAACTGCTCGCCGAACGAGGTGGTGAACGGAACAACGATCGTTGTCGGCGCGTTCGCATTCCCGACGTCGTTCTGCACGACGAGACACGGACGCGTGCCCCGCTGTTCGGATCCCTGCGTCGGATCGAGTTCGACAATAACGACGTCACCTCGACGGACAGACGTGGCCATCCGCTACCACTCTGGGGCATCGCCCAGCTGTTCAGTCGCCTCCGTCGAGACGCCCTCCAGTTCGTCAGTAAGCTCGCGGGCCCGTCGGGCACGCCGGCGGTATCCCTCGGCCAACTCCTCACGGGTGACTGGTCGTTCGATAACGAGCTTCCCCGCCTCTTCGTAGATTACGATGTCGTCGCCTCCCTTGAGTCCGAACCGCTCCCGGAATTCTTTGGGGATCGTCACTTGGCCTCGATTCCCGATTTTTCGGCGTTCGCCCTCGACCATACATATTCATATCCTATTCATACGGATAACTTTTCCGAGCGGAAGGAAGTCAATACGAGCCCTATCAGGGACAGATCGAAATCGACGAAACCGGTATCCACACGGTATACTCCTGCCCGTACGACCACGACGGCGTCTAGATAAAAAACAGCGCAAGCTCTCCCCCCACGGTGAGCGGAGCAATAGCGCACGGCTGAGGGAACTACAACAGTTTCGGGTCACCACGTCCCGGGGTGGTCCGGGCGACGACCGGAGAGGTGAGAACGCCCGTGGTGGGCAGGGGAATTATACTACCGAAGGTGTAGCCTGCCGAACTCCATATTGAGGCGTGGCGGCGGCGCCCGTGTCAAACCGCTCTTCTCACGTGGTTGACCAATCGATCGGCGATACGACTATTGGCCTTTTACTTGGCAATGTCAACAAATTGAATAGTGGCCGGGGTGGGCTCCGAACCCACGATCTCCGCATGTCCCAGGTTCCGGACAGGCAGTCCAGAGGGAGGCGGGAAGCCGACTCGTAACCCTATGAGTGCGGCGCTATGTCCAGCTAAGCCACCCGGCCTGCTTCCCGGTAGTTAACTGAGCGACTTCAACCTGTCTATCCCGCCCGCAGCCGCCCGGTTCGAGTAGACCCCGCAGCCCGCCGACACCGGTAGACGGACGACGATCGCCGGCGACCGCCGACGGGTCCGCGGCCCGCGGATTTATGCCGACCGGCGGGGACACCCGCACATGGACGTACCACCGCTCGTAACCGAGCGACTCGACGGCGAGTCGGTCGAGACGCGGGTGGCGCTGGGCGGCGACGACGCCGTCTTCGTCACGCCGTCCCGGACGCTCGTCTACCGAGCCGAGGGGCTCCTCTCGGACGAGTCCGTTTCCGCGTACCCCCACGACGCCGAACGGCTCGAACTCACTCCCGGACGCCGCAAGACCACCTTCGAGTTGACGTACGTGGACGCCGCCGGAAAGTTCACCGTCCCCGGCGACCGCACGGACGCGGTGCTCAAGCCGGTGATCGAGGGCGTCCTCGCGGCGAACGGCGCAATCAGCGAGGACGAGCGGGTCCGGGAGGCGTACCGCTTCTCGGAGCTTACGCTCGTCGTCACCGACGGCCACCTGCTGAAACACGTCGGCGGCCCGCTGTGGGACGAGGACTTCGAGTCGTTCCCCTTCGCCGACGTCACCGACTTCGACACGGAAGAAGGAAGCGTCGCGACGCAGCTCGTCATCGAGGTGGCCGGACGGCCACAGCGAATCAAGGTACCGTCCGACGAGTCGCGTGCCGTGGCACACACCGTCGAGAGCGCGGTGCTCGCCTTCCACGGCGTCGACAGCATCGAGGCGCTCCACGAGGCAACTGGCCGCGACGATCCCGACGAGAGTGGCTCCGAGGAGTTCGAGGAGGCGGACATCGACCCGCTGGTCGGCGGCGGGACGGCGACGGAGGACGACGGAGACGTAGACCACGTGACGAGCGTCGAGTCGAAAGAGCCCGGCGTCGACGACGGCGATGTCCACGAACGGCTGGCGGCGCTGGAGGCGGCCGTCGAACGACAGAACGAACTGCTCGAGGAGCAGCGCGCGACGATCGAGACGCTGGTCGAGGAGCTCCGGCGCGGGCGGTGAACGTGGCGGCGCGCCCGAATCCCGCCGTCCGCCTGGCAACTCGTCGCTACTCGCGGCCCGTCACCTTCCGGATGCACGAGGAGCCGAACGGCCCGTGCTCGCCCGCCTCGAGCTTCATGAAGTAGCCCGTCGAGAGCGAGGCGCCGCAGCGCCGGCAGGTGAACCCTCCCTCTTTCGTTGTGACCTCCGCCTCGAACGAGAGAAACGACGAGCGGTTCGGCCGGACCGTGTCGCCGTCGCGGTCGATGACGCCTCGGCGTTCGGCCGCCTCGAGGATGGCCCGCGTCGTCGCCGGCTCCGTCGTCACCGTCTCGATGCGGTCGATGACCGCGGGGAGCGCGAGCTCCTCGTGTTCCAGCCGCTCGAGCAGCTGGACGCCGAGCTCGACCGGGTCCTCTGGCTCGCCCGAATCGCTCACGACCGATGCACGGCCCCCGCGGAAGATAAGCGTTCACCGACGCACCGACTGCCGACTGGCGACGACGCCACCAGAAGAGGTTTTCCCGACCGCTCGAACGCGAGTCCATGAATAGGGCGACGCGCCGGCAGCTCGTCGGGGTCGTGACGCTCGGTGCCGTTGCTGTCGCGGCGGCGTTCGTCGTGTCGCCGACCTGGCTCGCGCGCGAGGTCGCCGCGCTGTCGAACCGCCCGGGGCTGTTCGCCGCCCTGCTCGTGGTCGGCTACGGCGGCCGGTTCCTCGTCGCGTGGCCGATCAGCGCGCTCTCCATCCTCGTCGGCGTCGCGCTCGGCCCTCGTGGCGTGCCGGTCGCGCTGGCCGGCGCCGTGTTCACGTGCTGTCCGCCGTACCTGCTCGCTCGGCGGGTCGACTCGGGCGTCGGGCCGCTCGGCACGCTCGCGGTGCACGGGGAGCGCTACTTCGGCGCCACCGGCCACGTCCGAGGGGTCGTCGCCGCGCGGCTCGCGCCGCTGCCCGCCGACTCCATCTCCTACACGGCGGGGCTCGCGGGCGTGCCGGGTGGCGCGTACCTCGTCGGGACGCTGCTCGGTGAACTTCCGTGGGTGACGGCGGCCGTGCTTGTGGGCGCGTCGGCGGAGACGCTGACGACGGAGGGGACCGCACCGGCGTCGTTGCTCGTGGGTGCCGGCGCACTCGCCGTGCTGCTGCTCGCCGGCCCGGCCTACCGGCTCGCGCGGGAGCGGGGGCTCCTCCCGTCGCTCACAGGGTGAAAGGGTCGCTGCAGTCGACCACGACGCCGTGTTGCGGGCAGACGTACTTGCAGTGGCGCTTGAACAGCGCCGCATCGCAGTGTGGACACGACGGCGGGTCGGCCATACGCGCCGTCGGAGCGCCGTCGATATCAACCCCGGGCATCCGGTGGGAGCCTGAGCACGACGGCTGCCACGGCGATTCGGGGGAGAATCTAGACGGAGTTCGGCGAACGCCTTTGAGAGTGTGTCTCGGACTCCGGGTATGCACGAGACGCGGTCGACGGTCGCGAGCGCGGGGGCGGCCGGCGTCGCCGGGGTCGCCGGCTCCTTCGCGCTCGCGGGGTTCACGCCGGCGTTCGTCGGGGCAGCGCTCGCGGCCGTCGTCGCCCGAATCACACCGGGCGTCGTCGTCACCGCCGCGATAACGACGCTCGGCGACCTGGGGAAGCTTCTGAACGTGGCAGCCGGCGTCGCGTTGGCCGTCGTCCTGTTCGGCGCGCTCGCGCTCTTTGCCGTAGCCGTCGGGCGGTCGCTAGGCTCGGTCGTCACCGCGCCAATCGTCGCCGGGGGCGGCGTCTTCGCCGTCGCGACGCTGGTGACGGGAGCGCCGCTCGCATCCCTCGGAGCCGGCGTCGCGGCCGGCGGAACGCTCGCCGTCGGTCGGCTAATCGGCGGCACTGAAGGCGATGCCGGCGCTGATGCCGAACGGCGCCGCGTGCTCGCGAGCCTCGCGGCGGCCGCGGCGGCGGTCGGCCCGGGCTACCTGCTCGGGCGCGCTCGCAGCCCGGGGCCTGCCGAGCCGACGCCGGTTGACGACCCGACCGTTCGCCGACTGCTGGACGAGGCAGCCGGAAAGTCGCTCGACGTCGACGGCCTCGAACCACTCGTCAGCGACGAGTTCTACCGCGTCGACATCAGCGCCGCGGCGCCGAGAATCGATCCCGCGGAGTGGCGTCTCACCGTGACCGGCGCAGTCGACGAGTCGGTCGAGGTGGGCTACGACGAACTGACTGCGATGGCGTCGGAGGAGCGGTTCGCGACGCTCCGGTGCGTCGGCGAGCGGCTGAACGGCCGGAAGATGGACACGGCGCTGTGGACGGTCGTCCCCCTGACGGACCTGCTCGACCGCGCCGGCGTCGGCGAGAACTGCTGTGTCATGTTGCGCGCCGCGGACGACTACTACGAGGAGTTCCCGCTCGCCGCGCTGCAAGAGGGGGTGCTCGCCTACCGGATGAACGGGGAGCCGCTCCCGCGGAAACACGGCGCGCCCGTCCGCGCGCTCATCCCGGGCCACTGGGGCGAGATCAACGTCAAGTGGCTCACCGAGATCGAGGTGCTCGACGAGCCCGCGGAGGGGTACTGGGAGGAGCGCGGCTGGCACGGCACCGGCCCCGTCAACGCCGTCGCGAAACTCCACGCGGTCGACCGCGAAGACGGACGCATTGAGGTCGCCGGCCACGCGTACGCAGGCACCCGCGGCGTCTCCGCGGTCGAGGTGTCGACCGACGGCGGCGACACCTGGAACGAGGCGACACTCTCCGAGCGGCTGCCCGGCGACGACGTCTGGCGACAGTGGGCCTACGAGTACGAGTCGCCGGGGACGGCCCACGAGGTCGTCGTCCGGGCGCGGGAAGCCGACGGGACGCTCCAGTCGTCGGAGGAGACGGACGCGTTCCCCAGCGGGCCGTCGGGGTGGGTGTCGCGAGAGCTCAACGGGTGACGGCGCGCTCGACAGCGGCTTTCACTCCTATACCCCCTTTCCGCTGCGGCGCGCGCTGACTCGCGTTTCATCGCGAGTCAGCCAGCGCGCGAGGGATGACTGAACGAGGCGGAGCCGAGTGAAGGAATCGGCTGGGGAGGTTCGTGGTGCGGTGTGGGGGCGGTGCGGTCACTCCTAGGTCCGTGCTAGCAGGACGACTCCGTCGAAGCCGAACCCGACGGAATGGAACTGTACCTCCACAAAAACGAGCGGCGAGAGCGAACGGCGAAAACAAGCAGCGAAGCCGAACAGGGACCGCGAACCGTTACCGAATCAGCACTCGGACCAGCCGCAGGACTGACACGTCTTACAGCCCTCGTTCATCGCGATCGACATCGCGCCACAGTCGGGACACTCGGGCGACTCGCCGGCGGCGAGCAGCGTCTCCGTCGCGTCGTCGTCGGTCGGCTCGCCGGGCCCGTCGGCGTCCGAGGCGGCGTCGGAAGCGCCGGGCGCGGTGTCGGCCGCCGCGCCACCGTCGGGCTCACGCTCGACCTCCCCGCGGTTCGGGTCCGCCTCGGTTCGGCGCTCCTCGCGTCCCGTCCCCTCGGCGACCTCGTTGAGGCTCTGCTGTTGGGGGTACGGCTTGTCGATCTCGTCGTCGAGATACCGCTGGAGCGCCGTGCCGATGGCGTCCGGAATGGAGTTGACCTGCTCGCCCTTGTCCCACGCGACCTTCGGCGAGCGGATACCGCGAAGCTCGCCGGCGATCTCGTTCGGATCGACGCCCGATCGGAGCGCCGTCGAGATGGTCTTCGCGAGCGCCTCGGTGAAGCTGGCCGTGAAGCCGCCGGAGTTGCCGATGGTGGCGAACAGCTCGAACGGCCGCTCGCGCTCCGTGTCCTCGTTGATGGTCACGTACAGCTTCCCGTAGCCGGTGTCGATGCGCTGGGTGACGCCGTGGAGCAGGTCCGGGCGGGTCTGCTTTTCGGCGTACGCGTCTCCCTCGACGTCGAAGGAGAACAGCTCCGCGGGGTCGCGTTCGAGCGCCGCGCGCACCTCCTCGTGGTCGAGGAACCCCTCGATGTCGCCGAAGATATCCTCGATCGTCTCCGTGAGGACGGCGGCGGCTTCGTCGGGGTCCATGTCCTCGGAGAACTCCGCGTTGTCGGCGCGGGTCGTGAGCACCTGCTTCGAGCGGGTGCCGTCGCGGTAGACGGTGACCCCCTTCCCGCCGTTCTGGTAGATGTAGCGGTACACCTCGTCCATGTCCGCCTTCGTCGCGGAGTTCGGGAAGTTGCAGGTCTTCGAGATGGCCGAGTCGACGCCCTCCTGGCAGGCGCACTGCACGGCGGCGTGCTGCTTGCCCGAGAGGTCGCTCGTCACGACGAACAGCTCGCCGATGGCGTCCGGCACCGTCGACAGGCCGTCGACGCCGTCGAACTCGTTCGTCGCCATCTGCTCCTGTGCCTCCTCCTTCACGGCGTCGACGTCGATGTCGTTCGCCTCCAGCGTCCGCAGGAAGTAATCGTCGAACTCGACGAGCATCTCGTCGCCCTGCACGTCGTCGGAGACGTTCTTGTAGTAGGCGACGTTGTAGATGGGCTCACACCCTCCGGTCGTGTTGCCGACCATACTAGTCGTGCCGGTCGGCGCGATTGTCGTCGTGTTGTGGTTCCGAACCGGGAAGCCGTCGGCCCACTCGTCGGCGTCGAGGCCGGTCTGCTTCTCGAACCACTCGCGGTACTCCGTGGGGTTCGCGTACTTGGAGTCCGTCCACTCGTCGAAGGAGCCGCGCTCCTCGGCGAGCTCGTGGGAGGCCCACTTCGAGCCGTGGTTGATGCGGCGCATGAGCTGTCTGGCGACCTCGTTCCCCTGCTCGCTTCCATAGGGAATGCCCAGCTGGATGTACAGCTGGGCGAGCCCCATCACGCCGAGGCCGATCTTCCGCATCTCGCGGACCTTCTGTTCGATCTTCTCCACCGGGAAGTCCGACATCGTGACCACGTTCTCCAAAAAGCGGGTCCCCTGCTCGATGCGGTGGTCGAACTCCTCGGTGTCGAGCGCCTCCGCGAGGAATCGCTCGATTCCCTCTTCGAGCGTGTCGAACTCGTGCTGCTCGGACCAGACGCGCCAGTCGGGCGCGCCCTCCGCGGCGAGCGTCGAGAGGTTGATGTGACCGAGGTTGCAGGCCTCGTACTCTTCGAGCGGCTGTTCGCCGCAATTGTGGACCACAAGCCCGTTCGCGACGAACGAACTGGTATCGGGCTCCGTTAGGTCGTAGACGGCCTCGTGGCCATCGGGGTCGACCGACTCGACCGCGGCCTCGAACCGCTCGACGTACGGGCCGCGGTCGTAGCTGTCGAGTCGCTCCGCGAGCGCGTCGTTCTTGTCCTCGCGAAGGAACCCGATTTCGTCGGCAAAGCGGATGAGGTTGTCCTTCGTGATGACGAGGTCGTGGTCGGCCTGCCGCTCGTACTCCTTCGTACCGCCCTGCCCGTCTGGCATCTCCTGTGTGCCGGCCTCGTGTCGCTCCTCGTAGAGTTTGCTCGCGACACCGAAGTTCAGGAGCAGTTGCTGGACCTGTTTCAGGAGGTCCGTACTGGTGCTGGTCAGCCGAACTGATGTGCCCTTCTCGACGTTCCCTTGCACGCCGCCGTCGGCGGAGAACAGTGCCTGCAGGAAGCCGCGGGCCATCTCTTCGCTCCCACGCATGACTGCGTCGGGAACCTGTAGCTTCTGCTCGGTGAGGCCGAACTCCTCGGCCATTTCGTAGAGCCGCGCGGAGCGAATCCGCTGTTCGACTGCCTGCGCGCCGCGGTAGTCGTCGCCTCGACTGATTTCGTTGACGCCGACTTCGTAGTCGGCGTTGCCGACCGGCTCGCGGACGACCTCGTTCACGTCGTCAGCGAACGCTTCGGAGACGTCGGCGTCCTCGTCGTAGAAGTTCAGGACGGCGCGCTCCTCGCCGTGCTTGAGGTGCCCGTCGCCGACGGTCCAGCCGAGGACGCGACCTTCTGCGGCGGAGCCGTGCTGGCCGAAGCTCCCCTTCCGGTTCTGGATATGAACCGTGTCGCCGGCATCGAGGTCACCCGCTTCGACCCACCCGTCGTCGGTCATGACACGGTGGTCGGCAGTCAGGCGGAGCTCGTACCCCTCCTCGGTCGTCAGCCGGAACACGTCCTTCTCGCCGGTCTTGTAGACGCTGCTCGCCTCCTTGACCGTCTCTTCGCTCAGTCGGCCGTCGACGACAACCTCCTGTGCCGTCCCCTGCTGGTACAGCTCTTCGGCAGACACGAGCCCGTTACCCGTGTTGATGAGCGTGTCCCCGGTCACACAGGGATTTGTCGCGAGGATGCGGTGGTCCGGGTGCTCCTCGACGTCGAAGCTGTGCTCCTTGTTGACGCGCTCGAGGTAGATGACCCCCGGCTCGCCGTTCTCGTGGGCGCCGTCGACGATGCGGTCCCAGATGAGCTGGGGGTCGATGGAGAACTCCTCGCCGACCTCGACCTCGTCGCCGAGCCCGTAGCGGGAGTACATCTCCTTCGTCTCCTCGCTGGCGACGTGCGGCTCGCCCGTGCGCGGGTTGGTGAAGGTGAACTCCTCGCCCGACTCCAGCGCATCCATGAAGTCGTCGGTGACGCCGACGGAGATGTTGAAGTTCGAGAGATGCCCCTCGACGGCGTTGCGGAGGTGCTTGGGGACTTTTCCGTCCTCGTCGATGAGGCCGCGTGCCTCCTCCAGCGCCTCGGAGAACGTCGTGTACGTGTAGTCGTCGGGGTCGTTCAGACGGAGGCAGTGGGCCAGCGAGACGTCCTTGTTCTTCGAGTGGATGAACTCGATAACGTCCGGATGGGAGACACGCATGACACCCATCTGTGCGCCCCGGCGGGTCCCCCCTTGGGCGATGGTCTCACAGTTGTGAACGACGAGGTCCTCGGCGACGTACGTGTGCGTACCGGCGACCTCAGCGTTGTACACCGGCCCGTCGTACTCGACTGACTCAACCGACTCGACGGCGACGACATCCTGTCCGCCGACCTGTTTCGTTCGGTCGGTCGCACGGAACCCCTCGGGAACGTCATCGAAGAGTCGTTCCAAGGGCGTCCCGAGAGCGGTACTGACGCTTGCACTCACCGAAAACGTCTGTTTCCGGTCGTCGGGGCGGCGGTCATGACGCGAGAACTGAACTCCACACCGGAGCCCAGCTTGGAACACGAAGTCGACGATGTCACGATTTGCGAGCTTCAGCTGTACCCGCTGGCTGTCGCCTCGCTGCTCCAGCCGTCCGTCGCCATCGAAGAGGGCCTGCAAGACCCTCGACTGCGTCTCCGGAGGCGCCTGCCACAGGAAGTCAGGCACCGTCTTCTCGGCAGCACCGGTCCCGAACAGTCCCTCGACAAGCGCAGCGAAACTCGAACTTTCGACGTGCAGATGGAGGGTATTCCGCTCTTCGACCAGCTCGCGGCGGACCGATACGTCGAAGCTGTCCAGCGCAGCCTCGATCTCGTCCGCCGCGTTCGTCTCCTCGCTGTTGAGCGTGAACGTTACTTCGTTCGGGACGCCGCGACGGTAAACCACACAGCCCTCGACGAGATACCAGCCGGCGACTGTCGCCAACGATTCGACCGGCACTTCTCCGGCAGTCGCGGCTGCGGAGGGGCCTTTGGTGGCGCCGTAGTACTCACGGTTGATCTGTACGCCGCCGTCGGTGAACACGACTGGGCCCGACGCGAGCGTGGACAGGTCGGCGGTATCGTCGAGCGTGAGCCCGTTGTCCGTCGCGTCGTTTCCGAGCACGAGGAGATCACCGGGCACGAGCTCCTCGGCGTCGACCCACTCGAATCCGTCGTCGCGTGCGACCTTGAACGGGTGTTCCACCGTGGCTCTGATCGGTTCGTTGCGTCGTTCCGGAGTGACTTCGACGAGCGCTTCGTCTACGTGACGCTCCATCGTCTCGACGACCGGCTGTTCGTCGCCGTTCTCGTCGATGACGAGGTCACCCTCACGGAGCGTCTCAACCGGAAGCTGGCCCTCCGGCGTGAGAACGCGGGTGCCGGGGGGGAAACACATCTGGTCGAACGTCCGCATGAACGTGATGGGGCCGGAGGCGATGCCGCCGGTCGAGCCGACGGCGTCGCCATACGGGCGAAGCCGCCAGAAGGCGTATCCCATTCCGCCCCCCGACTGAAAGACCTCGGCGGCCTCCTTTGCCGTCTGGTGGATGTCGGTGAGGTCGTCCTCGGGGCTGTCGACGAAACACGCCGACAGCTGCTGGAGCTCGTCGCCGGCGTTCATCAGCGTCGGCGAGTTTGGGATGAAGGAGAGCTGCTCCATCAGCTCCTGGAACTCTGCGCGCTTCGACTCGACGTGCTCGCGGATCTCGTCGGGAAGGTCGGGAACGACGGTGTCGTAGGCGAACTTGTTGACGTTGTACACCGAAAGCTCCGTTTCGACGTCGTCGGCCGCGGTCGTGCCAGCCCCGAACACCTCGCTCGCGAGCTCGTCGCGGCGCGGGTGGTCCGGCTTCAGCTGGTCGGGCGAGACGGAGACGTCGACGCCGCGCTTTTCGGCCTCGAAGACGGCTTCGGCCAGCGCGATGTTCTTCGCGACGCGCACGAAGAGATCCTGCTGTTCTTCGATGAGTTCTCCCTCGTGGTCCTTGCGCAGGTAACGAGCCGGCAGGATGTTGTGGTAGGCGTTCGCGGTGAGACGGTCCTCGAGCGTCTCACCGTCGGTTCGTTTGATCGGAAGGACGAGCTCGTCCGCGGTGAGGTCGGGCCCTGCCATCACTCGGTCCTCCGGCCCGCTGCCCCCCGGCAGCCGGCGACGGTGCTGTTCGCGTGGAGATAGTTGGCGGTCATTCGTAACGGCGATTGGTTCTGTACCGGGCCAAATAACCCTTTGGCAATCGGGTGGTCGTCGGGCGAATCGTCGGATGCAGCTGGCACTGTCGGGTCGAGATGGGCGCGCCGTCACGCGGTGGCGCTTGGTACATCGCCTCACAATTCGGCGGACGCACATAATAATATCCAGACCGGAGTGGAAGTGAAATCCTCGAAATGAAACGGTGGTTGTGTCGTGTGGTTCGGCACGGGAACTGAAGGGGGGAATACAGCTGTCACTCCACCGAAATGGCGTTCGACGACGTGCTCGCGGAGTTCGATTGCGGAGGTGGCGTTCGATGAGGTGCTCGCGGAGTGTCCAGCCGGCCGTGCGAGGACGCTCACCCGAACGCCACCCGGGACGGCGTCGTGACCCTTATTCGAGCGCCCGTCGAAACGTCGCCGATGCACGTTGGTATCGTCGCCCAGCGCGGCAACGACCGGGCGGCCTCGCTGGCGGCGGACATCGGCAGCGCGCTCGACGCGGTCGTCTCGTACGACGGCGAGACGGCCACCGCGCTCGGAACCGAGGGACTGGTGCCGACCGAGATGACGGACTGCGACCTGGTCGTCTCCATCGGCGGCGACGGCACCTTCCTCTACACGGCCCGCAGCGTCGGTGCCACGCCGATCATGGGCGTGAACCTCGGCGAAGTCGGGTTCCTCAACGCGACACCACCCACCGAAGCCGTCGACGCGGTCGTTGAAACCGTCGCCGCGCTGCGCGCCGGCGAGGCGACCTACCGGGAGATGACGCAGGTGCAGGCGACCGCGAAGAGAGTCGATCTCCCTCCGGCGCTCAACGAGGTGACGGTTATCGGCCGCCAGCGCGGCCACGGCAACGGCCTCGACGTCGAGGTGCGCGTCGACGGGAGCCTCTACTCCGACACGCACGCCGACGGCGTCATCGTCGCGACGCCGACCGGCTCGTCGGCGTACAACCTCTCCGAGGACGGCCCGCTGCTTCACCCAAACGCCGGCGGGTTCGTGATAACGGAGATGTGTGCGGACGGGTCGATGCCGTCGCTCGTGGTCGACGAAACCGAGACGATCTCCGTCCGCGTCTCGGGCGCAGAGACGGCGTATGCCATCGCGGACGGTCGGACGCGCGCGACCGTCGACCCGCCGGCGGCGCTGACGCTGGAGCGGGCCGCTGAACCGGTTCGCATCGCCGGGCCGGAGCTGGATTTCTTCGCCGCGCTCGGCAAGTTGGAGTAGGCAGCACGCTCGGCGAGAGAAACCGATTTACGGCGTCCAGCCCTCGCTCTGGCAATGAGTGAGCAACTTCCGGACGTACAGGCGAGCAGTCCGGACGTGAGCGTCGGCCTCAATCGGGTCGGCGTGACCGGGGTCGAGAAGCTCGTGAAGATCGACCGCCGCGAGGACCGGCCGATCGTCCTGATGGCCGAGTTCGAGGCGTACGTCGACCTCCCGAAGTGGCGCAAGGGAATCGACATGTCCCGCAACATGGAGGTCGTCGACGAGATCCTTGAGGAGGCGGTCTCCGAGCCCGCCTACCGGGTTGAGGACGTCTGTGGCGACGTGGCCGAGCGGCTGCTCGACAAACACGATTACACCTCCCGCGCCGAGGTGCGGATGGAAGCCGAGTACGTCATCCGCGAGCGGACGCCCGCCTCCGACCGGCAGACGCAGTCGACGGCCGACATCATCGCGAGCGCCACGGCAGACGAGGACGGCACGCGCGCGGAGATCGGCTGTCACGTCGTCGGAATGACGGTCTGTCCCTGCTCGCAGGGGATGAGCGAGGCGCGGGCCCGCGAGACGCTTCGCGAGCTCGACGTCGAAGAGGACGTGATCGAACGGTTCCTCGACGAGGTGCCACAGCCGGGCCACAGCCAGCGCGGCCACGCGACCATCACCGTCGAGGCGGCGGGGAGCCCGGACGTGGAGCTGCACGACCTCATCGACATCGCGCGCGACTCGATGTCTGCGCGGATCTACAACTACGCGAAGCGCCCGGATGAAGACCACATGACCTACGAGTCACACGCGAACGCGAAGTTCGTCGAAGACTGCGTCCGCGCGCTCGCGGAGAACGCCGTCGAGCGGCTCGACCTGCCGGACGACGCCGTGTTGAGCATGAAACAGTCGAACGACGAGTCGATCCACCAGCACAACGCCCACGCCGAGCGCGTCGCGGAGTTCGGCCAGCTGAAGGCGGAGCTGAACGGTCAGTAAAGCTCCAGCGGCTCGGCCTCGGCCCACCGCGGCTCGAACGTCTCGTGGACCGAAGTGGCGAACTCCCGGTCCTTCAGGTCGATGACGCCGAACGTCTCCTCGCGGTCGAGCGGGTGCGGCACCTCGATGACCGTCTCGGCGTCGTCGACGAGCGTGAACGTCCCCGACAGCTCGCGGACCGTGCGGACCTCGAACCGGTCGTGAGCGGCGAGCGACGCCCGGTAGCGGCTGCCGATGCTCTCGGGCAGCGTCGGGACGAGCTCGCGGCGCATCAAAAGCTGAACCGTCGCGCCCCGATCGAGCGCCGCGACGAGCTCGTCGAGAATGTCCGTGCCGTAGCGGTCGATGTCGAACAGCTGTGGCGTGTACGCGGACAGCACCATCACGATCCGGTCGTCGGCGGCGGTGAGCCGCTCGACGAGCAGGGCGGCCGTCTCGTCGCCGCCCAGCGCCGCCGTCCAGAACGTCTCCTCGGGCGGGTCGGCGGACTCGAGTTCCCCCTGGAGCTCCGCGACGATCTCCTCGTACTGCGTCTTCTTCTCCTCGAGGGTACGCTTCTTGTCCGCGAGGAGGCGGTCGAGCGCCGCGGCCGGCTCGACGGGCGCGTACTTCTTCGGCCGGCTGGCGGTCTGTGACCGGACGAGCTCGTACTGTTCGAGGCTGTTCAACACGTCGTAAATGCGGCCCATCGGGACGTCGCTACGCGCAGACAACTCCTTGGCGGTTGTCGGTCCGGTGTCCAGTAGCGCCCGGTACGTTCGCTCTTCGTACTCCGAGAGCCCGAGGTCGCGGAGATCTGCCATCACCCTGGGTTTCCGGGGGGACCCACAAAAACACGTCGCACGTTTACCCGTCGGAACTGTTGTTTCTCCGCTCCATACGTCGCCCGGCGTACGCGATCCGAACGGCCGGGTGGCTACTCCTCGCCGATGACGTCCTCGGGTCGGGCCGCGGCGGCCCGCTCGATCAGTTCGTCGGGCGTCGTCGCCGGCTCGGAGCGGCCGTCGCCGCGTACGACGACGGCCGCGTCGCGGTCGCCCGGAACGACGACCTTCTCGTGGTCGGCGATGCGCCACGCGGCGCGGTGGAGGTCCGTCCCCGCCGGCGGCGTCTCGACGACGAGCGGGTCGTAGACGGTGCGGGCACAGACGGCGCCGTAGCCGGCCACCTCGGCACCCATTCGCGAGGCCGCGCCGGCGAACGCCCCGAGCGCGTCCTCCGCGGCCTCGCGGTAGCCCTCTTCGCCGGTCAGGGCGGCGAGGTCGACGAGCGCGTCCGCGAACTCGACGTTCGCGTCGAGCGGGCGTAGCGGGCGGTCGAGCAGCCCCGGTCCCTCGCGGGGGCCGTCGAGGAACGCCCCGTCGGCCGCCTGCAGCTCGAGCGTCGCGTCGGCGACGGCGCGTGCGGCGTCGAGATATCTTTGGTTCCCGGTCGCCTGCACCCCGGCGGTGAGCCCGAGCAGCACCCGCGCGCCGTCGAGCAGGAGTCCGGTCTCGGCGTCCGCGCCGTCGTAGTGGGCGACCGTTCCGGCCCGCGGCTCCCGGCTGCTCCCCTGTTCGGCGGTGCCCTCTCCCGCCCCGGTCACGAGCGTCTCGAGGACGTACTCCAGCGCGCGCTCGGCGTAGCGGGTCGCCCGCTCGTCGTCGGTGTACGCCCCGAGCCGGAACAGCGCGTCCACGGCCAACCCGTTCCGGTCGGCGTACACGGTGTCGTCGACGACGGGCGGCTCCGCCTCCTCTCTGTCCGAGGGCGCGAGCGTGTAGTAGTCGCCGCCGGCCTGCGAGCCGGCGAAGGCGTCGCCGGTCCACAGCGCCGTCGTGAGATACTCGACGGTGCCGGTCGCCGTGTCGCGGTAGCTCTCCTCGCCGGTGTACAGATACCCCGTCGCGAACGCGCGGACGAGCGCCGCGTTCTCGTCGAGCAGCTTCTCGCGGTGGAGCTCACCCCCCCAGTTGCGGTTCGTCGTGTAGCGGTAGAACCCGCCGTCGTAGGTGTCGTACAGGTGGGTCTGGACGGCCTGCAGCGTCCGCTCGGCGCGGTCGACGTCGCGCTTCGCGGCGAACTCGACGGTCCGCGGGAGCGGAAACTTCGCGTCCGTTCCCCAGCCGCCGAACTCCTCGTCGAACGCCGCGGCGACCTGCTCGACGAAGTGCGCCTCGATCTCGGCGGTGACGGGGCCGCGCGGCGGCTCCGGGTCCTGTAAGGCACGCGGCACGCGGCCGGCCGCCGTCCCCTTCGCGTTCCACGTCTCGCGGACGCTGTCGATGGCCGACCGAAGCCCGTCGGGGCTCATGTACCCGGCGCCGGTGATGATACGGCCGTCTGGCGTACAGAACACCGTCGACGGGAATCCGCCCATGTTGTACCGTTCTCTCGCGCGCGGCTGCCGGTCGACGTCGACCCTGACGGGGACGAACCCCTCCTTCAGGTGGCCGGCGAGCCGCGGGTCGGCGTACGTCGTCCGGTCCATCTCGTCGCAGGCGACGCACCACGACGCCGACAGCGACAGGAGGAGCGGCTTCCCGGTGCGTTCGGCCTCCGCGAACGCCTCGGGACCCCACTCGCGCCACTCCACGAGCGTGTCGTCTCTCATTGCTCGCCGTTCGTCGCGGGTGCGGAAAGCGTCGGCGTTTCGGGTTCGCGTGGATCTGTTCTCGCGTGGAGTTGCTCGTCCGTCTGTGGTCGGAGGCCCAGTAAACGTCCTGCTAGCGCGCTTTTTGATCTGTGGTCGGAGGCCCAGTGAACGTCCTACTAGCGCGCTTTTTGATCTGTGGTCGGAGGCCCAGTGAACGTCCTACTAGCGCGCTTTTTGATCTGTGGTCGGAGGCCACTCGGTAAACGTCCTGCTAACGCGAACCTATGGGAAGCCGCAACCGCCCCGCGACCACACCGCCCGCGACCACACCGCCCGCCAACGCACCACGAGCCTCCCCAACCGATTCCGTCGCTCCCTGCGGTCGCTCCGTCATCCCTCGCGCGCCGCTGGCTCGCGACGAGACGCTCGCCAGCGCGCGCCCGGCCGAGCGGGGGCTTCCGAATCGCGGCACTCGTTCACGTGGCGCTCGTTCGCCCCGAGCGCAGGAGCCAAACGGCCCCGTCCCGTAACGTCGTGTATGGTTTCCGTCGTCGACGTCGCGGGGCTGCTCGTCATCCTCGGCGTGAACAGCCTCGCGGCCGCGCTGCTCACCCGGCTGTTCCGCGTCCGGCTCAACACGGGGTGGGGGGCGGTACTCTACTCCGTGCTGTTGACGCCGGTCGTGCTGCTCGTCGTCGTGCTCCTCCTCGGCGGTGCGGGGCTCGGCCCGGACCTCGGCAGCCCGGTCGCCGTCGTCGCGATAACGATCCTGCTCCCGCTCGCGCTCGGGATGGCGTTCGACTACTTCTGGCAGCCTGCCCCGGAGGAGGTCGATCTGCCGGACCGCCGCGGCACGAACTGACCGCTCGCCTCGCCGTACTGGGTCCCGCGGTCGCACTGTCGGTTCGCGACCCCTCGGTCCGACGAAGCTACTCACCACATCGAGGGGCAGAAGGACCCGTTCCCTCGATGATCTGGTTCGCGACCGACGACGACCGGGGCCAACTCCACCGAATTCTTCACCCGTATCTCGCCGCATCGAGGGCCTTTCGTCACTTAGTCGTCGTCAGCGGTGTACGCGCCGCCCCGACGCTTGACGCGTGCGACGACGAGCCGCTGGTCGTCCTGCCGGAAGCTCACGGAGAGCCGGAACTCCCCGACGCGTATCTTCTTGTACGGGCTGTTCTGGAGTGGTTCCCGTAGTCCGGCGGGTCGCGCCACGGCGAGGAGACGATTTCATCGAGCTTGTGGAGTATCCGGTCTTGGTCGGCGGGGACAGTCGGTCGAGGTCGTCTTCGGCGGTCGAGGAGAGTTCCCACGTCCACCTATCGTCACTCATCCGTACCGAACCGCTCGCGGGCTTCCTCGGCGCTCGTCGTTCGTCCCTCGCGGATGTCTTCTTCGGCTTCGAGCAGGGCGACGAGTTCGTCGCGGTCGAACGTCGGGAACTCGACGGCGTCTCGAAGCGTGTATCGGATGAACTCGCTCCGGCTGTTGAACCCGCGTCCCTGCCACGTCTCGTCTATCTGTTCGAGGAACGACTCGGTGAGTTTGAAGTTGACCGTGGCGATGTCGTCCTCGCCGTCGTCGTTCGTGGTCGCTTCAGACATATAGACGTAATACGCCAGTCTTACCAATAGCCGTTTCGCCGGAACTCCACTCGCCACGTACCCGTCGTGGATTGCCGCATCGAGGAGCAGCTCTATCACATTCCTGACTAAGCATCATTTATCCCTTCGTGAGCGCGGGTTAGCGAAATCCGGGATGTCGCTTGATGGGACGCGCTCCCGGTCGATTTCAGGTCTATCCCGCCGCTGTATATGAATTAGTTTGTGTGTCCTGACAATTTATCGAATCGCAGTACGGCAAGGGATGCCCTGTTTAGCGAGAGACGCGAATCTTGAACGGGTTTCGTTCAGACGAGAGTAGATAGAAAAGTGTGTGTACAGGGAGTGTACGGCAGAAAGAGCCTAGGCCGGAATTTGAATCCGGGGTCTCGTCCTTACCAAGGACGCGCTTTACCGCGCCCCTTTCAGCGAGATATACCGGACACATTATCCGGATACTCGCCCCACTTGGACTGTCTTCCTATAATTCTATAAACGCTATTTATAAAAAACACCCGATTAGGGGGGCATATGCCGAACCAATATCACTCTCTTTCTCTAATTTGAGGGGCCGTATTCGGGTACATTGATAACATTGGCCTGAACAGTTTGTAGACAATTATGGAACGGGAAGCGGTGAGAGAGTACGTTGAACACGCTCAATCTACTATTGAGAGTTCACCACAGATGGGGGAAGCAACCACAAAGGCGGCTGTTCTACAGGACTTTCTCGAACTTCTCGAATGGGAAATCCCCTCGAACACAGAACTTGAGTATTCAGTCAAAGCGTTTGGCCGGACGTTCTCGGTGGACTATTCTTTGGTGTTAGAGGGAGCGCCGGTAGCGTTTCTTGAAGCGAAGGGCGTTGATACACCGCTTACGGATGACCATAGAGAACAAATTCAAGAGTATATGAAGAGCGAAGACGTGAACTTGGGGATTCTAACCAATGGTAAGGAATATGCGTTCTTCAGGCGGCAAGTAATCGATTCCAAGGTCAATGTGAATACACTCGCTGAAACTACGCTTCAGAATTTACCCAACAGAATCAGCATTCTCCGGGCGTTCACGAAAGAGGCGATTCAGAACGAAGAATGGATAGATATTTTCAACCGAATCGAAGAGTTGGAAGACGCCAAATCTCAACTTGAAAGGAACAAGGGGCGATTTGCGGCCCGGATTTCGGAGAATATGTCTGATTGGGTATCTAATACGATATCTTCTCCGGCTGAGACTCAAGCCAAGGAGATGATTGATAGACTGATTCAGGATATTGAAACGGAGATAGTTTCAGATGGTGCTGTTTCCCCGGATGAGGAAGATGATAGTATTCCTGTGTCTGTTTCTGAAGTTACCACAGATGCGTCCGGTGACTACGTCATTAGGCTTCAGAACGACGGACAAACCTTAGCCACATTCGGAGATGACTATCAGTCAAAGGTAATGGCTGAGGCGGTAAGCCACTTGATTGAGAACTATGACTTGATTTCTAAGATGGACTCAATTCCATACGTTCCCGGCAATAAAAATGCAGTAATCAACGACCATCCGGCCCACCCTGATAACCGCGAGATGAAGACGCACCGAGAATTGCCCGATGGTTACTACCTCTTCACCAATCTGAGCAAAGAGGATAAAATACGCTACATACGGCGATTTGCCGAGAGATGCGGTCTTGAAGTTGCGTTTGAAGGTGGTTGGTGAGTCTTCAAAACACTTCCAAGTAGTCTTCAATCACTTCGCTCTCTTCCTCGGTCGCAACGCATCTTTTAATTGGGCTGATTGAGAGGTAGGTTGTATAATGTCGCACGCCTCTATGTCTGATGAAGAATCCGTTCTTGATACGGATGATGTGCGTGAGGTTTTGGAAGAGTTCACTCTTGAATTGGGCGACCGATTAGATGCTCACGACATTGAGCGCGTGATTACGGGCGACAAGGATGATTTGACAAGTGCCGACCTTGGAACTCGCCCGGAGTCGTTCACGGAGAATCACCTCATCTATCCCCTGTTAGAAGCCGCCGGATTGGAGTACGAACCGCGCCCTTTTGGACAAAGCGGGGGACGGGCTGTATGGCCTGATTTTGAACTCACCAACGTAGAGGCTCATACGATTGGGGAAGACAAGCCGCTCAACAACGTGGGAGAGGCTATCCCTGAAATCAAGGAGTACCTTGACCGGAAATCGATTGATGCTGAGTACGGGATAGCCACAGACGGAATTGAGTGGTACATTTACCGAATTGAACTTGGTGGGGACTTTACCGAATACCCTGAAATCAAGAAAGTAGACCTTCGTTCCGCCCTGATTGAGATAGCGAGAGATACCGGAGTCGTATCCTCTACAAGCGTTGTTGATGTTGACGTTGAAGAGGTTCTTGAGGAATTTGTCTCGGTCTTTGACCACCCACGTCTTGAAACGCTCCTCTCTCAGACAGCACCGAAAGCACTCCGTGATGAACGGAAGAGAGACGTTGAAGCCTTCTACGAACTCTACATTGAACTTCTGTTCGGGGAGAGCGATGAGTACGACTATGACACGTGCTTGATGGATGATATTCGTTCTCCGCCCGGAGCGACTGAGACGGATGAACGGCTCTTCGGTATCACCCTGATGAATCGGCTATTGTTCATAAAATTCCTTGAATCAAGAGATATTCTCAATGATGGCTTCCTTCGTGAGCGTGTAGACCATTACCAACGTCACGAAAACGTTCTCACAGGGAATCTCTATGAAACCCAAATCAAGCCCCTGTTCTACAAACTTCTGAATACGGAAGTGGATGAGCGAGAGCCGAAGTATCGAAGCGGTTGGTTCTCCAATGTTCCCTACCTGAACGGGGGACTCTTCCGCGAGAACGTCCCCAATGAGTTCAGTTACACGGTGATAGACCGTATCCTACCGACCGTCATTTCAGACCTTATCGAAGGCTCTCAGTTGGAACTCAATGGTGGTGGGTTTGACCCTGCTATTTTGGGGAGCGTGTTTGAGAAGACAATTACCCACATCGAACAGGAACGGGAACAGAAGGACACGGGAGCATACTACACTCCGAACGACGTTACGGAAAACGTTAGCAGGAACGCTATTGACCCAAAAATCAGGGACGTTCTCATTGAGACATTCGTTGAAGTTGTTCCTCAAGATGATGACCAAGCGACGGTAATCCGGGGGCAGTTAGAGGATATGGAACTCTCGGAGATTTTGGAAGCGGTGGAAGAGGGACGTAGTTGGTTCGCTACCCCTGAAGCCATTGAGGAAGCCAATGAACGACTCTCTACGCTGAGAGTTCTTGACCCTGCCTGTGGTTCGGGACACTTCCTCACGTCTGCTATGGATGAGGTATACCGCGCACAACTCTCCCTACATCGGGGACTGAGCCACGGTGATACGCCTGATGCGGAAGCCCGATTCAAAATCAAACGGAAACTCGCTCTCTCAGGTATCTACGGAGTTGATGCAGACGAAATTGCTACTGAAATCGCCAAACTCCGGGTTTGGCTCAAGATTGTAGAGGATAACGGTTGGTCGCCTGAGTTCGGGAAACTCCCCAATATTGACGTGAACATTATTGACGGAAATTCCCTGATTGGACTCCCCATCAAGGGGATGACCGAAGTTTCCCTTGATTTCGCTGATGTAGAGGATGAGATTGAAGAAATCCTTGAACTCAGGAAGCAATACAAGAACGAAGAAGCGGAAGACAGAACGGAGATTGAACAGTTAGAGGAAGAGATTCGCCCGGTTCTGAACAAGGCCTACGTTGACCAACTCAATTACACGGTTGAAGAGAAGTACGATGAAGCCAATGAGTTCCGAGAGTTTTGTGAGTCTATTCAGGAATCCCACCTTCACCGCAAATTGGTTTCCATCAAAATAGAGCGAGAAGATGGAGAGGAACTATCTGATGATGACAAGGAGCGGTTGGGCGACCTTGGGTTTGAGTGGCAAGAGTGGCGAGATACGAACAAGAGCGCGAGTCTTGATGTAGAAGACCGGGAACAGGAACTATGGAACGATGATGAGGTAGATGACCCTCAGGAAACTCTCATCGATGAACTGAATGACCTTCTCGCTGATGAGTTCGTTTTCTCAAATGTTGAACGCCGACCTGTTGAAGCCGACCTGAACAACATCTTCGGCGCTCCCTTCCATTGGGCGGCTGAGTTCCCTGAGGCCAACAGCGAGGAAAACGGAGTGCTTGGCGTTGATTTCGATATTATTGTTGGGAACCCGCCGTATGGCGATTTACTATCTGAGAGTGAGGACGCACTCACCGCTACTTACCGGACTGCCGGAGAGGATATTGCCGCCTTGTTTGTTGAAAGGCAACTACAACTTCTCAGCGAGGATGGGTACTTTGGGAACGTTACTACGCTGAAATTAGTTTACAAGCGGTCAATGGAAGAGATTCAGGAATGCCTTCGTGAGAATCTTGATAGAACGGATATTGCTTGCTTCGCTAAGCGTCCATCGAAGGTGTTTGAGGGGGCAGAAGTTCGCATTGCCATTATTAGTGGTAAGAAATCTCCTTCAGATGGTGAGGGAGACATATTCACAAGTGAGTTCATCCGCTTTGACAATGAGAAAGACCGGGACAGCCGATTCCGGAACATCACCTTCAGAAACACAGACGGCTACACTCTCACAAACGAAGGCATCGATGGAGAAGGAAGACACGTAGCACTTGCCAAGGTTGGGTTAGAGCATATAGAGAGCATCCTTCAGAAACTCAAGGAACAGCCCTCACTCATCAAGAATAGAGAAGTAGATTCCTCAAACCACGTAATATGGCGTCGGAGAGGAATGGACTACTTCACCAACCCGATGTATGAGAAATTGTACGACGGGACGGACATTAAGGGGATATACTTTGAGTCTGAATTAGAAGCCCGTGCCGCATTCTTAGCCATTAGTTCGTCCGCATTCTACGTCTATTGGTGTACCTATGGGGATATGTTCCATCTCAATCTGAGCGAGATACGCGGGTTCCCCCTACCTGAAGTAGATGAACTTGAGACTGTTCAAGATGAGATTGAGGATATATCTGAACGCCTTTGGAATACAATGGAAGAAGGCTTCAATAGCGATATTAAGAACTTTGAGAATTACGAAATGCAGAAGCCCATCATTGAGGAAGCAGACCAAGTGATGGGTGAACTCTACGGGCTGTCTGAAGAGGAAATCACCTTCATTCAGGAGTACCACTCGGAGTACGGTCGCCACGGGCCTGAAGACTCCCAACTGAGCGAATACTGAGTTTACCTCAGGATATTGATTGTTTTGGGAGTTAGAGTTACAGCGGAAGCCAATACCCAACTTAAAAATTATTTAAACACCTTCAGCCAATTACATTCTCTCTCGGCACTTCCATCTTAGCGCCCCGAATATATCACCAATCAAACTAAAGGAGTTCTCAGGGCTGTTAGGAGAACATCTTCGTGCGGAGCCGGAGTCAAAGTTGAAACTTTTGAAGACTCAGTTTCCCCCTTCAACAGATATTATAACGTTATAGAATCGCAAGACAGCGATACGATACAAGCGCCGGTATACCGTCTGAAGGCGTCCCGGTCGGATGTGATGGAAGACACGCGCACTCCGAAGAAATGTCCTCTCAACGTTGAGAGCGGGGTCTACAGCGAAGCCACGGGTAGACCTTCGGATAGGTTCCTAAATTTCTCCAACCAACTGAGCCTGAGCAATGATGAGTTCCGCGTGTTCTTCAGCCCACTCTTCGCCCTTCCTCTCCGCGACCTTGTTGATGACCCCCTGTTCTTTGGGAGTCCGATTGGAGTCGGTCATTCACGCTTCCTGAACTTCGGTTGTCGCTTCGTGGGCTTCCTGTGGGTCATCATCGGTGGGAACTCCAATAGCACCGGAACAGAATGGACACACGATTCCGTCTTCTTCAAAGTTCCAAAACCAATCGCATTCAGGACATAGCATCTGTTTTCCCGGTTCATACTACGGAGTCCATCTTTATTCCTGTTGCCCCGATATTTCCGATATGGCTGAAGAAGGCGACTCGGGAGAGGAATCCGTACAAAGCGTATCTGCCTCAGGTAGCGCAACGGCTACAGGAACGGCAACTATCAGTTATACATCCGGCTTTCCGAAGAGGCAGTTAGAATACGCCAAGAGAGCGCGGGACAAGGCCGGAAAACTTGAGGTAACTTTCGGCGGCGATGACGTGCTGATGGTTCCACAAGATGAGAAAATAGAGCATCAACACAACGTTGTGTCTGCCGTAGTGAACAGTCTTGGATTCCTTCAGGGACAGAAGTATTGGTTCATCTATCGGTTGGACGAAGGACGGTGGGAGTTTGATAACAGCGAGGAAATACAGGAAACGGGATGGAATGGAACAGAAGACGCATTCGTTCGGATGTTAGACGCCTGTGATAGAGAAAGTGGATTTGTCAAGGATAGCCGTCCCTATTCCGAGGTGAAGGTGCTACGGAATTTCAGAAATGACCTACTTCATTTTGAATCCCCGATGGTGGAAGCAGGAAAAGAGTCGGAAGAGTATGACACGAATGAACAATTGAAAGAACACGGGTTCAATGAGAACCCAATAGAACCTAACAGCACCTATCCATTCAGTTGGTTCAGTTATGACTTGGCAGAACGTAGTGTGAGAATGTGTTTTACCCTATGGCGGTTCTTCGGGCGGAAATTGGGAAAGGAAGATGAGTTCCTTCAGGGAGTTCCATCTCCATAGCGCGAACAACCCACCTTCAAATACAACAGATTTGAAGCAGGAGAGATTTAGCCACCATCCGGCTCAAGGTCTTCAGCATCAAGTTCTCCTTCAAGATACTGCTTCCCCTCTTCGGTGATGACGTAGACCCCGTTTCCAAGGTGGCGAAGCAGACCGTGGTTGACTAACTTCTTGCTTCGCTGAGTGATGTACGACCGGCTGAACCGGACTAACCCGGAATCAGCCATTCGCTTCGGTGTTCCCGTTTCATTCTCGCTCAGATACTCCAAAACTCGGTCATCGCAAATGACCATCCAATCTGCCGATAGCCGCATCAAAGGATATTCCGAACCTAAGGGTGGTGTCTCCGCCGAATAGTGGGTTTTCACCCTTAGAGTTGCTATAGAAACTATTAGTTCCTTGAGTGTGAAGCGATAGCCGGTTAAAATGGGACTCCTTGACAAATGGCGCGATAAGCAGAAGGAAGGGAAGGAACGGCGAGAAGAACACGGACAGTTGGGGGCTATCAAAATGGCCCTCTCAGACGGCAAAGAGGAAATAGCGGATGAGATGGAAGAAAGCGGAGTTACGGACACGTATGAGGAAGCGAAAGAGGTGGGCAAGAGGAAGTTCGATGATGACCCTGTTTCCATCAACTGCCGTGAGTGTGGGGGCGAGTTAGAGACAGCCGACGTTTCGCGTTGCCCGCATTGCTCCTACGACCCTGAGGCTCACAAAACGTGGTGGTGGATTCACTTGGGGGTCGTCTTCGTCTTATGGGCGAGTATCATTGGAATCCCGTTCTCCATCATTCCCTATCTGAAACAGCGGAAACACAGTAAGAAGCGCAAGCAGGGAGTTGCGGTGAAGAAGTGGGAATAGGCTGTCCTGTGAGAGCGCCCTATCTGCCTTCTCTACTCATCTATTCGTGTGTGATGAGAAAGGGCAGACACACAGTAAAACGCATTAGAGCGTACATATTGGCCCGCTCAGTTGTATCTCACAGCCGTTCTCTCCATCAGCACTCCGCTTCGTCTGAATCAGTAGCGGAAGGAGCCTATATCGGGCTTCTGTCCTACTCACATCTGTCTACTTTCTCGCTTAGGGAAAGGGGTTATCTCCGCATATATGAAAAATCAGTTCTTGAAGGGTTCTATCCGGACTTTCTTATCTCCTCGCTCATCCTGTGGGGGACTTATAAAATTCTAATATCATAACACCGGGGGTATCAATCTCAGATGTTCCATCTCTCAAAAATCTCAAATCAAAATTGGCAAATCTGTCCCTACTTCCGATAATAGGGATAGTATGAGAATAGAACTTGATTCAAGGTGGTGAAAAGGGAAGGTCATCGTACTTCTTGGCGATACTCCGAAGGAACTTGTGCGTAATCTCCCGGTCGTAACTCGCTCCATACTGTTCCTGAAACCACTCATCGGCCCCGACCCACCCTCTTACAGATAGTAATCGATTCCCAACGTCTAATCGCTCATTATGCGTTAGCGTCTCTACTCCATCCCGTTCAGCCTGCTTCTGAAGCCGATGAGCGCGAGAAGGTTGGGACTCCTTCTTTCTGTGGCGGTCTGTCCGATATGGCCCGTTCTTGCCCGCGGAACCAACCTCATAGCCCCAACTTTGTAGAGCATCTAAGGCTTCTTCCCGTCCATCAAGACCGTCATCTATCCACTTGGAATCAGATAGTAGAGCGCCAACGACAGACTCCCGCTCAGCAAAGTTTTCTAACTTGATGATTCGGGAACTCTTACTTTGCCCACCGATGAGAACAACGGTGTCCCCCTGTTCGTAGTCCCATTTCTTATAATCCGTATTTGAGAGTTTGATGGGCGATGCTCTTCGCCATACTGTATGTTTTCCATCTGCCCCAACCGCCCCGTAAATGTAGGCAGGAATAAGAGTTCGTCTGTCTACACTTCCGGGTAACGGGGAATCTTCGGGTAATTCCACTTCCCGACAGTACGGACTCCCCTTCACTTGAGCCACAACGATACTCCGACGTTCCCCACCCGTGTTAGCGTAGGGGGAGAAGAGATGTTCGTTGTATTGCTTCCACCGCTCAAGATATGCATCTTCGGTGGGACGCTCCCGTTGTTCCACTACCGGTGTCGGAATCTCCTTTATAAGCCCTAATTCTTGAGAGAGGCTGAAACGCCCGATTTCGCTACGTCCCGCACTATAACTGATTTCCTTCCTCTTACTGTCGGGAAGCACATCAGCCATAGCCTGAGCGATTCGCTTCTGTAGTTCTTCATCAGGGGAGTCCGAGGATACGGGAAATTTTTCAATACCCGTATTATGATGTTCGGCTCCGGGGAGTCGAATCAGACTCTTCCGTGAATAGTTAGTCGCATCAATCGTAACTTCTGCCTCTTCGTTGAACGCTTCGGCTTCCCGTCTGAGCCTTCGGAGTTCGGTGTAGTTCTTCGCATAATACGGGAGATGAACGTGTAGGGAACGACCGCCGGAGTGGAACCACTTGCCTTCCGTTGGGTCTACTTCAAGCACCTCACGGATGAATCGCTTTAGTCCCTCTCGCATTTGGTAGAACGGAACCTCAGCATCCGATTCAACGAACACGGGATACCGTACCCGATTCGCTTCCTCACATTGATTCTGAAGTAATTCCGCGATACAATTAGGGCCTTTTACTGCCCATCCGCCTGAATCATCTCGCTCCAACACTCCCCTTTGGAACTCAGCCTGTCGGTCGATGAGCAAGTAGATAGGGGAGATGAAATCTGCTTCAGGCGGAGCCGGTTGTTCAAGCCGATGGAGTCGGGGCAATTGTTCGGGACTCCCGCCTTCCCCGGTGGAAGCATACCGGACATACGGAGTTAGCCCGGCACGTTTTATATCACTCTGAGGTAGGCTGTTTGAGTGCTGTGCGTCGTTTTTCGTCGTTCCGTTTATAAGGTTATAGCGTGTAGAATCCAAGTGTAGTTCACTCCGTGAACTGCGTTCCTTCCCGACAGAAGGGAGAAGGCCGGGCGCGTGTGAGAGCCTGCCCGTCTCAATCCTCTTTCATCCATTCAATCGGTTAGGCTTGAGATTGGTCGGGGTCGTACTGTTCCATCATCTCTGTCAATAATTCCGAATACGTTTGTTGGCCGCGCTTGAGAGAGCGTACTTCATCTCGCACTTTCTCAGATACGGAGAGGGTCGTATTAGATGCCATCACAGGCATAATTACTATGCTGAGTATATTAGTAGTTCCGCCGATTTAGCACCTCTAACACTTCAAAACGGCGTAATAGGGGTATTACGAAGCAAGAACGCCCATTCTTCACTCAGGCCATAGATTTGTCATAGGCCCAAAGTGCCATATCCACTTCCCGTGTGGACAGGCCTTCTTGTTGGGCGATTTCCCGAACTGCGTCCATATAGAAGACGTATCCTTCTGAGGTAGGATTTCTGAAGCACTCCATAAAGGTCGAATAGTCGGTGTATGATTGAGCATCCAAGAGTTCAGGCTTCACAACGCCAAGAGCGCGAAGCGCCCGGTAATCAATGATAGCGAAATCCGTTGGTTTAGCCATTGTGAGAATAGTTGACGCCATAGGAACTCTCACACCCGTTAGTTTGGTCAATTCCTCTACAGCCCCTTCATCACTTGAAGATTGAAGCGCGAGTTCGCTTTGGTCTTCCACCGCTGATGCGCTGTTCTTCCTAATGTGATGGTCAATTCGACCACCTGCTTTCCACTTCCCGATTTTACGCAATTCTTCTCGGGAGATGTAGCCACGTCGTTGAAACTCAGATGAGATTGACCCCAATCGATAGTCCGTCTCTTCACGCCAAGTCCCTGAGTCATCCTTGTATTCAATCGATTCATCGGGGGCAACATCACCGTAGGCTTCTATCCAACGTGAGAAATCAAAGGACATTGGGCAGGTATTCAGAAGGCGAATTGATATTCCTTCTCCCGTACAGGTGAGAAATAGAGGGTAATCAGTTCGGGACTACCAAATTTGTTCTACCGCGCTGTTCCGCGTCTCAGCGTCGGAGTGAAGATACTTCATCGTGGTATTCAGGCTCTTATGGCGAAGTTGTTCTTTCGCGTGGTGAGGGCCAACGTGATTCGCCCAATAGGTAGCGACTCCGTGACGGATGGAATACCACGAAATATCCCTGTGTTCGGGAATCGGAACGTCCCCGTTATCGATTACCCGGTGAAGGAGCGCGTTACAGGACTTGGAGCCGTATTGAGACGACTTTTGCGTTAGCCACAGTTCCTCTCTTCCATCGTACTTCTCTAACGAAGCCCGCTCATCAAGCCACCGCCTGAGTGTCTTCGCCGTCCGTTTCTTAATCGCACAGTTCCAATGCGCTTCGTTCTTCGTAGATTCCTCTTTCGGGATATTCAACTCATTATCTTCTAAGTTCACCCACGAAACCTTAGCCCGCCCAACTTCGATAGGCCGTAGTCCGGTGTCAAGGGTGACAGAAATCATCGATGGGTACTTCCAAGAGTTCGCCTGCTTGAACTCATCCGGCCCGACCTTCTCTTTCGGGATTCCAAGCCGTTGGGCAACGAATGTCTTCAGTTCACTCCGTTCCTCAGGCGAAACGGAATGGTAGCCTTTGACCGAGGAATGGTCAAGCGCGGCTTGATACAGCGGCTCAAACGCGCTACGTCTGAGGTAATCCCGTTCATCACCGTTGGATTGAGAGAGTTCAATTTCTACCTCCCATTCGTACTCCGTTCCCCGAACATAGTTGCTGAAGCGGAAATACCGCTGAATGTCCTTGGCGTGATGGAGAACGGTGGAATCAATCATCCCATCCGATTGGTCAAGAACGCGAATGAACTTGTTCGCGTGTTCGGGTGTGAACCTTGTCGTGTATTGGCTCTCATAGCGCCACAGCCACCGAAAGACGGTTTCAAGTTTGTAGTGCGTGGACTCAAGCGTAGTTTCTGCTAACCCTTCGTGCTTCTCCGGATTCTTCCCGTAGGTGGCAAGCCACGATAGGAGTTCACGCTTGAAATCACGATAGTCCTCTACCATATTCAGCCCGAACTTCTTCAAATCCTCTTCCGACCGCTTGCTCACCAATGGGTATCCGAACTCATAGTTGTCGGGCGCGGGCGGGATTTCCGTGTTCAGCGAGTCATCGTTTCCGAGGTTTTCCAATGGGTCTGCTTTGTTCATCGCCCGCGTTCACCCCCGTAATCGTGGGACAGCGCGGGGGCTGTCGTTATAGTGTCCTGACAATACACCAAATCGCAAGACGGCGCGGGTGTGTCCGTGTAGTAAAACGGACTGTTTCTGAGTTCCATTTATTCTCTCCTGAAAACAGCGTAAAATGGGGAGAGAAGGCTTGAAACTGCCTTAAGCCTAGGCCGGGATTTGAACCCGGGCTCTCGTCCTTACCAAGGACGCGCTTTACCGCTAAGCTACCCAGGCAAGCAGTAGCCGGTAGTCCGCTGTCGTCTTTAGTCGTTTCGATTTAGGGGACGAACGCCCGCCGCCGTGGCGATTCGCTCCCGCGTGGCGTCGTCGAACAGCGCGTCGGGCTCGGGAAAGCCGTCGTCGTACGCGCCGGCGAGTTCGCGAGCGACTCTCCCCGTCTCGCCGGGGGTGACGCCGGCGGCGGTCGTGCCGGTGACGAGCGCGAGCTCGAGCACGTCGGCTTCGAGTTCGCGATCGAGGTGTGCGGGGTTCGCGACGTCGCGGCGTGCCGTCTGGTCGCGCCCGAACGCGCGGACGACCTCGACGGCGTCCGTCGCGGCTTCGGTGCGCGCGAGCAGGAAGAAGCCGCGAGAGACGAGCACGTCGGCGGCGAGGATGTCGACGTTCGCCCGCTCGGCGTCGTGACCGCTCGCCCATGGGTCCGTGACGGTGAGCCGGCGGGTGAGCCGGAGCCCGTCGTAGATGAGCTGGACGCCGACGGCACGCTCCGTGAGTTCCGTGGGGTCCGCGCCGGCGCCCTCTGCTGCGACGAGCGTCAACACGCCGGGGACGTGGGTGCCGTCGGCGACGAACGCCTCGATGTCGCCTCGGAAGCCCTCGGGGACGATGTCGGCGACGGCCTCCAGTGCGGCCTCCCGGACCGCGACGGCGTGTTCCATCGCCACTAAGTAGGCGTGCGAATGGCAAAGACCTTTGGAAACCCCGGGCCAGCACCGCGCATGCTTCGGGTCGAGGACGACGGCGATGTCCGGGTAATGACCCTCGATCGCCCGGCCGCGCGAAACGCGCTCACGCCCGCGACGCTCGACGCGCTCGCAGACGCCGTGACGGACGCGCCGACGCCGGTCGCCTACGTCCGCGGGGCAGGCGACGCGTTCTGTGCTGGTGCCGACCTCGGGACGGTCGCCGAGACGGCTGCAGCCGGGGCGGCGGCCGCGGAAGCGTTCGCCGAGCGCGGCCAGCGGGCGATGCGCACGATCGAAGACAGCGACGTGGCGGTCGTGGCCGGCGTCGACGGCGCGGCCCGCGGCGGCGGAGTGGAACTCGCGCTCGCCTGCGACGTGCGGGTCGCGACCCCGGACGCGACGTTCGCGGAGCCGGGCGTCACGTTCGGGCTGTTCGGCGCGTGGGGCGGCACGGTTCGCCTCCCGGAAGCCGTCGGGGCGAGCCACGCCGCGGACCTGTCGCTGTCGGGCCGAGTCGTGGACGCCGAGACCGCCCGGGAGATGGGCCTCGTCTCCCGGGTCGTCGCCGAGCCGCGGACCGTCGCCGACGAGCTCGCGGCGAACGACTCCGGGGCGCTGCGGGCGCTGACTCGGCTCGGTCGCCACCGCGGCAGCCGGACGGAGCGCGAGGCGGCGGAGGCGTCGGCGTTCGCGTCGCTACTCGCCGGACAGGCCGAAGCGCTCTCGCGACACCGGAACGACGAGGATGGCGCCGAGGAATAGCGGGCGGACCGACAGCCAATGCGGGCCCGCTCCGGCGGGGCTGCGCCACCGAAACCGATAGGAGCGTCCGGGAGCTACCCGCGCTAATGCCGGACTGCGACCACTGTGGCGCCTCTTTCGACGACGAGTCCGCGTACCTCTCGCATCTCGCAGCGGAGCACGCGGACGAGCTCGGCCCCATCGAACAGCGCCGCGTCGACGCCGTGAGCTCGGACGACGGCGGTATCGACGCGGCGCCTATCGCGCTCGGCGTCGTCATCATCGCCGCCGCAGCTATCGTCGGCTACGTCGTCTTCGTCGCCGGCGGCTCCGGCGGCAACGGCAACGTGGTCAACGGCTTCGAGGTGGCAGAGACGCCGACGGGTCAGCCGTATCAGGGGACCCACCTCCACGGCACCGTCCGGATGAGCGTGCGCGGCGACAGCGTGGACTTCTCGCAGGAGCAGTACCAGATCTCGTCGACGGGCAACGACTACTTCCACTTCGAGGGTGACGGCCGCTGGCACGTCCACGCGCCCGGCGTCACCATGGAGTACGCGATGGCGACGCTCGACATCGGCGTCACGAACGACTCCGTCACCTTCGAGGGGACGACGTACACCGACGGGGAGAACGCCACCGTCACCGTCCAGGTGAACGGCAACGACGTCGACCCCGAGACGTACGTGTTACAGGACGGCGACGAGGTAACTATCGTCGTCGAGTCGGCCTGACACGCCCTCGGCCCCCGTTCTGCTGCCACGCCGCTTTTGTCGTCCACGGCCCTACCCCGACGTATGACCGAGACCGCCGCCGCGTCCGGCGATGACGGCGCTTACAGCGGCCTGTTCGGCGCGTTCCCGTACGCCTTCCGGCGGAGCGAGTCCCGGGTGTTCCGCGCGTACGTCGTCGTTGGCGGGCTGCTCGCGGCGCTGCTCGGCGTCGCCTTCGGCCTCGCGTTCGTGGTCTCCGTCGCGCAGTCGACGGGGCTCGCGACCGGCGGCACCTCCTCGTTCGTCCGCGCGTTCGTCCTGCTCGTCGGCTTTCTCGTCGTACTCCCCGTCATCGCTCCGGTGCTGCTCGTCGCGCGCCACCACCGCCGCGCCGGTGGCGACGCCCGCTACGACCGCGCGCTGGCGGCCGCCGGCGTCGTCTACCTCGCGTCGCTGTATCTGCTCCTCGTCGCTTCGATGCCGCCGGAGTTCGTCCTCGACGGCGAGCCGGTGACTCGTCCGGAGCCGTCGGGCGTCACCGCGCCTGTCGTCGCCCTCCTGTACGCGGTTCCGTCGGTCGCGTCCCCGGTCGTTCCGCTCGCGGCCGCGGCGCTGCTTTGGGGCGTCCACCGGCGCTACCGGTGAGCCGCGACCCACGAGCCGCGCCTCTCCGCGCCGCGACCGCCGACACCGGACCGACGAGGTGAAACGCCCGGAGCGGCTTCCGCCGGTATGACCGACACCGACGAGGCGAGCGGCACGTTCGTCGTCACCCACGCCGACGAGGACTCTGCCGTCCTGCGAGACGTCGACGCCGGGCAGGTCCACACGCTCGGCGACAATCCCGACGTCGAGCCGGGCGACGTGCTGGAGGCGACGCTCGCGCCCGAACCGCCGATGGAGGTGACGTGGACGGTGCGAACGGTCGACGCCCGCCGGCACGTTGCCGTGGAGGAGAGCCCAGAACCGCCGACGACACAGGAACGCGACGTCGCGGCCGACCAATCGGTCGGGGAGGTGACGCGCCGCGAGCGCGCCGGAAAGGGGGAGATACACGTCATCTCCGTCCCGGAGGCCGAGACGGCGGCGGCCGTCGACGACGTGCTCGCAGACGAGGAGACGCTCGCCCGCGCTGCCCGAATGCCGTCGGTCACGCGCGTCGAGGTGCGCTCCGAGCCGGGTGTCGTCAGCGTTCGATATCTCCCCTGACGCGCGCGGACTCGCTGCGCGTCAGCCGGACGGCCCGGCCGCGCTCTGGACCTCCCAGCCCCCGCCGAGCCCGCAGGCCTCCCGTTCCTCGTAGACGACGGTCGTCGCATCGCCGACCGTCTCGCCGCCCTCCAGTCGTTCGACGCGAATCGGCACGTCGAGCGAGCACGAGGCCGGCAGCGCCGGCCTCGCCGAGTCGTGGCGGCTACGCCGCCACGCAGTCGCCACAACAGCCCACGTCGAGGAACTCCTCCCACACGTCGCCCGGCTCCGGCTGGTCCTCCTGGCGCTTCAGCCACGCCCGGAAGTGGGGCGTGTCGAGCTGGTCGCGCCCCCACCGCGAGAGGTCGGCGGGATACGAGACGACGAGCTGATCGGCCGTGCCGGATGATGACATACGTGTACCTACGCGCTCGACCGCCGAAGCCGTTTCGCCCGCAACGGCCGCAGGCGCGGCGCCAGCCCCTATCGCCTCACCGGAGCTCCCGAAACGCTTTGAGAAGGCTTATTCGGTGCGTGGGCACAGTCGCCGTATGGTCGAGTTCGAGGTACCGGAGATAGATTACACCCGGTACACAAACCGCCAGCTCGCTGCGATTCCGCTCGTCGTGCTGGCGCTGGCGCTCGTCGTCATCGGGGGGTACTTCGCCCTCACCGGTTCTCCCGTCTCGCTGGGCGTCGCGTTCACCGGCGGGACCGAGCTACGGGTCGCGGCGGCCGACTCCCCGCAGGCCATCGAACAGGCGTTCGACGGGGAGGTCGACTCGGTGACGCCGGTCGGGTCCTCCGACAACGAGTACCTGGTCACGTTCCCGCCGGGCGCGGAGAACGTCGAAACGCAGGCGCAGTCCGCCGGCTACGAGGTGATATCCGTCCAGGAACGGGCGGCTTCCTTCGGCGCCGACGCACAACAGCAGGCGCTGCTCGGGGTCGGCGCAGCCTTCGTCGGGATGAGCGTGCTCGTGTTCGTCCTCTTCCGGACGTTCGTCCCCTCTATTGCGGTCGTCGCGTCGGCGTTCTCGGACATCGTCATCCCGCTGGCGCTGATGAACGTGTTCGGCATCGACCTCACGCTCGGGACCGTCGCCGCGCTGTTGATGCTCATCGGCTACAGCGTCGACTCCGACCTGCTGCTCAACAACCACATCCTCCGTCGACGCGGTGACTTCTACGAGTCGACGTACCGTGCGATGCGCACCGGCGTCACGATGACGCTCACCTCCATCTCGGCGATGGCAGTGATGACCGTCGTCGCAACGGCGTTCGGCATCCCGCTGCTTCCGGAGGTCGGGCTCATCCTCGTGTTCGGGCTCTCTGCCGACCTCATGAACACGTACCTGCTTAACGTGAGCCTGCTCCGCTACTACAAGTACGAGGGGATCACCGCATGATTCGCGAGAACTGGCGGCTGATCCTCCTCGCGGTGCTCGTCGTCGTCTCCACCGCCGCGCTGTTCGGCCCCATCGGAGCCGGCGCCGGCGACGACGGCGGCCTCCCGGCCGGACAGACCGACTCGCCGACGAACCTGCAGTACGGGCTGGAGCTCTCCGGTGGGACGCGCGTCCGCGCACCGCTGGTCGGGCTCACCGCCGAGCCGGTCGACCTCTCGGGGACCGACACGGGACAGCTCCAGCGCGACCTCGCGGCGGAGCTGAACGTCTCGCTCGCGGACGTGGCCGTCCGTCCGCCGACGCAGGAGTCGCCGCAGGGCGCCGTCGAGGTGCTCACGAAGAACGTCACCCGCGCCGAGTTCGCGAGCGCGATGCAGGCCAACGGCTTCGACGTCTCCGAGGGCGACGTCCGCGACGGCGTCACCCAGCGCACGCGCGACCAGACCGTCCGCGTGCTGAACAGCAAGATCAACGAGGGCGGGCTCACCGGCGGCACCGTCACCACCAGCCGAACGCCCAGCGGCGAGACGTACGTGCTCGTCGAGGTGCCGAACGCGAACCGCTCTGAGGTGTTAGACCTCATCGGGACGCCCGGCCGCGTGCAGGTCGTCGCGCTGTCACCCAACGCGAACAACACCGGCTTCGATCGCGAGCCGCTGCTCGACCAGAACGACCTCACCGTCAGCGGCGTCACGACCCGGTCGACCGCGGGCGGCACGCAGTACGCCGTCGGCGTCACCATCTCGAACCCGGACGCCGCCGAGCGGTTCGCGAACACGATGCGACAGGAGGGGTTCACGAGCCAACAGAACCCGAACGGCATCGGCAACTGTGAGTACGAACTCGGCTCCGGGCCGCAGGACGACTCGGAGTACTGCCTGCTGACGGTGCGCGACGACACGGTCGTCTACGCGGCGTCGATGGGTGACCTCGCGACGACGATCAACAACGGTCAGTTCGTCAACAACCCCACCTTCTCCATCGGCGCGCCGAACCAGTCGGCCGCCCGCCAGCTCGAGATCGACCTGCGCGCCGGCGCGCTCCCGACGACGCTCGACGTCGAGGACGAGGGAACGACCTACTTCCTCCAGCCGTCGCTGGCACAGCAGTTCAAGCTGTTCTCGCTCGTCACCGGCGCAGTGGCCGTGCTCGCCGTCTCGGCGGTCGTCTTCTTCCGCTACCGCGAGTTCGGCGTCGCGGCGCCGATGATCCTCACCGCGGCTGCGGAGGTGTATCTGCTGCTCGGGTTCGCGTCGCTCGTCGGCCTCGCGCTCGACCTCTCACACATCGCCGGCTTCATCGCCGTCATCGGCACGGGGGTGGACGACCTCATCATCATCGCCGACGAGATTCTCCAGGGCGAGCGAGTGAAGACCGGCCGCGTCTTCGAGTCGCGGTTCCGCAAGGCGTTCTGGGTCATCGGCGCCGCGGCCGCGACGACCATCATCGCGATGAGCCCGCTCGCCGTGCTCTCGCTGGGTGACCTGCAGGGGTTCGCGCTCGTCACCATCGTCGGCGTCCTGCTCGGCGTGCTCGTCACCCGACCCGCGTACGGGAACATCCTGCGCAACATCGTGCTTGACTGACCGCAGGGCTCCCGCAGTTCACTTAAAACTCCTCTAACGCCGACTGCTCCGCGGCCGCGAGCACGTCCGCCGACGTCGACCACGACGCGCGGGCACACCCCGGTAACTCGCCGTGCTTCTCGACGTATCTCCGGAGGAACTCACGGGTCGTGGAATCGGAGGGGTAGCCGCTCCCGACTTGGCCGTACTGCTCCGCGAGCGCGGTGACGTGTGCGTCGCGGGCGACCTTCGCGACGACGGAGGCCGCGGCGACGTGAGGGTCGGCGTCGTCAGCCCCGTGTTCGGCGTCGACAGTAACCTCGCGCGTACACGCGCTCGCGACGCGGCGCGCGAACCGCGCTTCTGAGGTGTCGCCGGCGTCACAGAGCCCCCCGTCGCCGTCGACTGCGGCCGCGTCGATGGCCGCCGCGTGCGCTCGGACGGTGAGCGTGTTCATGTCCTCCCCGCCGTCGATGCGGTCGACGGGAATCTCGGCGACGCCGACGCTCGCGGCGTCAGTCTCTCGGATCGCCGCGTCGAGTCGCTCGCGACGGGCGGCCGTGAGTCGCTTCGAGTCCGCGACGCCTTCCGGAAGCGCCGTCGCGGGCGCGCGAACGCACGCGGCGAACATCGACCCGAGGACGGGGCCCTTGCCGGCTTCGTCGACGCCGAATCGCACGACCCGCTCGTCGCGGGCGACGGACAAGGCGCTTCGGGTCCCGGTCAGTCGTCGCCGAACGGGTTGTCGACGTCGCCGGACCCGGCGGCCGGCTCGCCGTCAGAACGCGGCCGCGTCGCGCCGTCTAACTCTCCCGCGTCGGAACTACCGACGGTGACTTCCGTCGTGTCCCACCCATCGAGACCGTCCAGTCCGCCGGCGTCGGCAAAGAACTCGCTACTCTCTTCGCTGCCGGTCCCGAGGCCCAGTGGACTCCGGTTCCCGGGGGCGTACCAGTACAGCGTCTCCTCGTCGATGATGCCGTACGCGTCCATCTCCGGGTCGTGGATGACTCGCCGGTTCGAGTCGACGCCGACGTTCACGAGGTCCGCGAGCGTCGACATCTCGACGTACTGATCCGCGGCGTAGACTGGGATGCGGCCCGCAGAGAGCCACTCCTCGTACCGCTTGCGCTGTAACTCCTCGGCCGAGCCGTCGACCGACGGCGGCCGGAAGACGCAGCCCGCCGCGCCTGCGCCGGCGAGCAGTCCGAGCAGTGCCAGCGCACCGACGACGCCCGTGTTCGGCGACTGCTCTCGCGTCACCGTCACGGGGGTCGCGTGGCTCCGTTCGGCTGCACGCTCCCCGTCGAGGAAGTACGTCTCCTCGGTGAACGTCAGCGGGACGGTCGCGTTGAGGTCCCCTTCGTAGCGGCCTGTCTCGTACTCGACGACGTGGCGAACCGTCGCGTCGACGGTCGCCGCGCTGCCGAACTCTCCGCGGACGGTCCGGAGCCGCTCGTCGACCGATGAGACGTTCACCGTCCGGCGCACGGCGCCGCCGTCGCCGTCCGCACGCCCGTCGGCGACGGCGAGCACGCGCGACGCCGACCACACCGTCTCCCCGTCGCGGGTGGCGCGGTACTCGACGACGAGTCGCTGATGGACGACTGCGTCCGCGGGCGCGTCGACGGTGCCGAGCAGCGTCAGGTTGGTCGCCGCGTCGAGCGGGTACACCCGGCGGTTCGTGAGCTCGGTTCCCTCGTCGTACAGCGGCGTTTCGCCCGTCACGACGGCGCTCGCGTCGAGCGAGCTCTCGACCGTCTGCGCGTGCCGTTGCTCGGTCACCGTCTCCGTTCCGGGGTTCGCGTACACGTAGCCGGCGCCCGCTGTCGACGCCACGGCGACGAGTAGCAGTGCCGCGAGTACGAGCCGTCGGTTGCGCGCGACGAACAGCCTGAGCCTGAGTATCCCTGATAGTTTCATCGGTTCGCTCTCCCGTCTTTCGTCGGTCGCTCGAACGTGGTGGTCGCCATGTCAGTTCCCGCCTCCGGTTCCGTTGCCGCCGGCACCGGTGACACCGCCGCCGGGCGAGCCCTTGCCGTTCCCCGGCTCGATGCTGGCGCTCCGCTGGAGTTCGAAGCCGAGCGCGCCGGCGTCGCCGGTCACGTCGTACACGATACTCCCCGTCGGTGCCCCGGTCGCTTCGACGTCGACGTCGGCCGACGCCCCCGGCGACAGCGTCAACACGACCGTCTCGCTCCCCTGTTTGGTGCAGTCGCCGCCACCGCAGTACAGTTCGCCGTCGGCCGAGTTCGGCGCGAGCGACACGGTCACGGTAGCGGGCTCGTCTGCGTTGTTCGTGGCCGTCACGAGCCGTTCCTTGCTGTTCTTCTGGACGGTCGTCGCCTTGTCCAGCCCGACGAGCCCGTTCCCGTCGTCGACGACATCGACGCCGGAGCTCCGCGGCACGTCGGCGGTCGCGAACGAGGTAGCGGGGACCGCGACCCCCGCCGCGGCGACCGCGACGACGAGCACGATCAACAGCGTCCGGCCGCGACCCCCGCGACGCTCGCGGGTCGGGACGCGCCGACTCATTCGACACCTCCGCGGACGCTCGGCCCTTCGTGGAACGGCTCGTGGCCGTCGAACAGCAGTCCGTAGGCGAGCCAGAACGGCCCGACGACGAACAGCGTCGACCCGACGCAAGCGACCCACGGGTGGATGCCGTGGAGCCACACCACCAGCCGTCGCGGGACCACCGCCGGATACGGGTAGACGGCGACGGCAGCGGTGACCGGGCCGGGCTCCGACTGTGCCGGCACGCGGAGGTCGAGCGTCGCCGTCGTCCCCGAGACGTCTCGTGCGACCGCGGTCGCTCCCTGCGCGTCGACGACGACCTGCGTGAACGGCGCTCGGACGATGTCGATCGTTACCTGTCGAACGGCGGGCTCGCCGACCGTGAGCGTCGTCCCAGTGTCGACTGCCGTCGCGACGAACGTCACGTGTCGCGTCGTCACCGAGACGGCGAGCACGGCGACGCAGGCGAGCGTCACCCCGACGAGCAGCGGGAACGCCGCGTCTCCGATGCGCGCCAACCCGCGGCTCGGAACCGCGCCGTTCGGAGTCGTCCGTCCGCCGACCACGCTCGCGAGCAGGAGCAGCGCCAGCCCGCCGACCAATATCGGGCGGTACGCGTCGACGAACGCTGCGACGGCACCGAGCCCCGGAACGACGACGAGGCGGCCGCCGAGGGTGAGCGCCGTCCCGAGCACCTGCTCGTCGGTGACGGGCGGTACCCCTGCCGCCTGATCAGTCGTCGGGTTCGCGTCGCCGCGGGTGGTGTAGCCGTCTGATCCGACGCCGACGACGCGGTGGGTGACGTAGCCGTCCGCGGTGGAGAAGGTGACCACGTCGCCGCGCGAGACGTCACCTTCGACGAGCACGTAGCCGTCACCCTCGGAGAGCGTCGGCTCCATGCTGTCGCTGGTGACGTAGGAGAGATGCACCGGCAAGACGCCCGCACTCACCGCTACGGCGACGACGAGCACGGCGACGAGCAGGCCGGTGTGTGCGCGCATCGCTGCGTTAGCTCGCGGTGACGCTCAGCGTCCCCGAGAGGTCGTCCGATGCGGGGTTCCCCGCCGTGTCGATGGTGATGACGACGTAGTAGCTCGCTCCAGACGAAGCGGAGACGGTGGTCGAGCCTCCTTCGGCGAAGCTCCCGACCGACGAACCACTGCTGTCGTAGACGCTGAAGTTCAGGTCGTCACCGGTGTTCGAGTCTGTTCCGCCCACCGTGTACGAGAGCGTGATGCTCTTCGCGTTTCCGGCGTTGTTCGTCAGGTTGAACGCGTACGTGCTGGTCGGATTACTGCTGTCGCCGACTTCCACCGTCGCGGCGGTGTTGATGCCGGACGCCGAGCCGACGGCCGCGTCGATCTGAAGCGCGCCGGTGGCGTTCTGTGTCACGAGAGACGTGCTGCCGGGCGCTAACCCGATGATTCCGTTGCTGTCCGTCGTGACATCCATGCTAGCCGAGCGGTCGACCGACGCGCTCGTGAACGCCGCCGCGCCGACGAACGACGAGGCGACGAGCAGCCCGACGAGCAGCGCCGCGACCGATGTTTTCTGGTACATGTGCCTGTCTTTCCGAAACACAGGGTCGTATCTAAAAGGAGAGTAGCGTTCTATTGCACGTAGAAAACGGACGAACTGTGACTCACAGCGACCGACGGACGATATTTCGAAGGCCGCGTCGCGAAAGCAGCGTCAGACGCTGAGGTGGACGACGGGCGATCGTGGCACGGGCGATTTGGCGGTCGCTCGTCTCGGTTAGTCGTCGCCGGTTGCCAGTCAGTCGGTGCTGGTTGCCCGTCAGTCGTCGCCTGGCGACCGCTCCTCGCCGAGCTCCGGCGTCTCGGGCTCTGGCTCCTCCACCGTCACCGCTTCGACGGCAGGTTCGTTGAAGCCGGGACCGGCCAACTCGTCGTCGGCTGGCTCCTCATCGGTCGGCTCCTCGTCGCTCTCACGCTCCCGTCGGCGCTCGGCGAACCAGTCGCTTGCGCGATGGTGGCACATGGGTTGACACCACATACCAATACGGCTCGGAGCACAAAAAATCACGGCAGAACGCGGAACGACGTCGCAGGCGCACACGCGGCGCCCCCGGCCTCACGCCTCGACGTCGCGGAAGAAGTCCGAGTGTTCGAACGGTTCGTCCTCGCCTTCGACGGCCGTCACGTCGAGGGCGGTGACGACGGCGCCGACGCCGAGAAGCCCGGCGAGCGACGGCTCCGTACGCCCCTCGTCGCCGGAGACGAGTTCCTTCACGTAGAGACCGCCGGCGCCGTGGACGACGAGCGTCGCGTGGCGCTCGTCGGTGAGCGAGCCGGAGGTCTCGTAGACGGCCCGCTCGCGGACGAGGTCGGCCCGTCGGTGGTCGACGCGCCGGGGAGTGCGCTGCTCGACCGTCGTCCCCTCCAGTTCGTCGAGTGCGTCCTGCAGCGCCGCATCGTCGACGGGCTCGTCGAACTCGACGGTCATCCGGTACGTCTTCGAGGCGTCGTGTTCCTTCACGCGCTCGACCATGTCGTGGGTCGCGAAGCGGAGCCCCTCCACCTCGACGGCGTCGCTCGCCTCGTTGATCTCCGACTCGATGACGTCGAGATCCACGTCCCGCCGGTGGGGGTGTTTCACCTCGAGCACGAACGGCCGTCCCGTCCCGAGCATCAGCGCGTCGACGTCCTCGCGTCCGGCGCCGTGGAACACGCCCTCGTCGCCGCGCAGCGTGGTGACGAGCGTCGGCGCCACCTCCTGTTCGACGCTGGTGCGGTAGCGGTAGCCCGTCCCGTCACACTCCGGGCAGGGGGCGTTCGTCACGCGGCCGGTGCCGCCGCAGTTCGAACAGGGCCACTCCGTCTGCGGCACGTCTCGCTCGATCTTCCGGTAGCGTCCGTAGACGGCGACGGAGTTGATGGTGACGGTCACCTCGTCGGCGTCGAGGTCGACGAGCAGCTGCACGTCGGGGCGCTCGAAGTCGACCTCCTTTTCGAGGTGGGCGCCCAGCCGCCGGCCGACCTCGCGGTTCACCTCCGACTTCAGCCGCTCGCCGGCGTCGGCGTCGAGTCCGGCGTCCTCCCGGAGCAGCTCGTCGTTCTCTTCGACCAGCGGCGGGACGCGCGTGCCGACCTGATAGGTGAAGAAGTCGACGCCGTCGAGCGCGTCGGCGGCGCGCTCGGCCAGCTCGTCGTAGCGGCCGCAGAGCCCCTCACACACCCAGCAGTCGTCTGGCGGCGTCGACTCGAACGGCTCGTCGTCGTCGAGCGCGAGGCTCGTTCGGAGCGCGCGGCCGCGCTCGTCGTTGCGGAGCCCGAAGCTCCGGTCGGCGAACGGCCGGCCGAGACAGGCGTCACACAGCGGCCCGCTCGCGAGCAGCGCGCGGGCGTCCTCGAGCACGGTCATCGATGTCCCTCCGTGGGCTCTGGGGAAGTGCCCTTCGGGTCAGTCGTCGGTCACGTCGGCCGGTGAGCGGTCCGGGACTCGTGCTCCCGGGTCGTCCTCGAGCAGGCGCACCTCGCGCTGTGGGAACGGCACCGTGATGCCAGCGTCCGCGAACGCGCGGTAGATGCCGACGTTGAGGTCGTGGGTCGCGCGACCGCGGAGCACGGGGTCGGGCACCCAACACAGAAGTTCGACATCGACTGCGCTGTCGCCGAACCCGCGCAGTCTGACCCGCGGCGAGGGCGCGTCGAGGACGGGCGTCGTCGCTTCGGCCACGTCGAGCAGCGTCTCCTCAAGCAGGTCGTAGTCGGTGCCGTAGGCGACGCCGACGGGTACCCGGATGCGGCGCTTCCGGCGCGGGTTCGACTCGTTGATCACTTTCGCGGAGTTGAGCATCGCGTTCGGGACGGTAACGAGCACGTCGTCGCGGGTGCGGATGACGGTCGACCGGATGGAGATGTCCTCCACGCGCCCCCGGTCGCCGGATTCGAGGACGATCCAGTCGCCCACCTCGTAGGTTCCGTCGAAGAACAGCGCGATGGAGCCGAACAGGTTGGCGATGGTGTCTCGGGCGGCGAAGCCGACGACGATGCCGATGACGCCCGCCGACGCGAGCAGCGGCGTCACGTCGTAGTTCCACAGTTCCAGCACGGCGAACGCAGCGATCCCGATGACGACTGCGGTCCAGACGTTCTGGAAGATGGGAGCCACGCTCCCCTCGCTCGCGTCCGTGTCGGCCGTGAGCGCCGTCGAGACGCGGCGGCCGAGCCGGACGAGCGTGAACGCCCACACGAAAATGCCCGCGGAGAGCACCGTCCGTTCGAGGTTTGCCGTCAGGTCCGCCGGGATGGCGTCGACCGACAGCGACAGCGGGCCGAGCGCGTAGTACGCGCCAGCGAGCGCGACGGTGACGTACACAGCCGGGTGGAGTGTCCCGAGCACGGCGTCGTCCACGTCGCCGTCGATTCGGTCCGTAATTTGCGTGACGAGCGCGTCGCCGCCGACCTGCACGAGCCGCGCGACGAACAGCGACCCGCCGAGGACGAGAAGTAGTGTCGCCCACGGGGGGAGCGACGCGACGACCGTCGAAATGTCCGATTGCATACTGTTCTTTCTTGCCGCACGGCTATATCGGTAGCGGCGGAAACCGCCGGCTCGAGGCCAGGTCCACAACGGCGAATCGCCGGCTTCAAGCCCGGCGCCCGCCCCGACCGGACATGGACCGGCTGTGGCTCGCCGTCGTCGTCGGCGTCCTCCAGGGGGTGTTCGAGTGGCTCCCCATCTCATCGGAGGGGAACATCGCCATCTACCTCACGGCCGTCGAGGGGCTCTCGCCGAGCGCGGCGACGGAGTTCGCGCTCTTTCTCCACGCGGGGACGGCGCTCGCGGCGACCGTCTACTACCGCGGCGAGATCGGCGCCCTGCTCCGGACGCTCCCGTCGTGGCGGCCGTCGGCGCCGGGCGCGACGCCGGACCTCACCTTCCTCGGCGTCGCGACGCTCGCCTCGGGCGTCGTCGGCATCGCCGCGTACGCCACCATCGAGGAGCTGTTCCCCGCGCTCGCCGGCGGCGCGTTCATCGTCCTCGTCGGGCTGCTGCTGGTGGCGACGGGCGTCCTTCAGCGGGTCGCGGACGCCCGTCTCGGTGACCGGACGGAGCCGACGCTGTTCGACGCCGTGCTCGTCGGCGTTCTCCAGGGGCTCGCCATCCTCCCCGGCATCTCCCGGTCCGGGACGACGGTGTCGGCGCTTCTATTGCGCGGCTACGACCCCAAGGCGTCGTTCAGGCTCTCCTTTCTGCTGTCGATTCCGGCGGCGACCGGCGCCGGCTTGCTCGTGCTCGCGGACGGCGTCCCGACGCTCTCGCCGGCCGCGGCCGTCGTCGCCGTCGCCGTCTCCGCGGTCGTCGGCTACCTCACCATCGACGCGCTGTTGCGCGTCGTCGCCCGCGTCGCCTTCTGGGCGGTGTGTCTTGGCATCGGCGGCATCGCCGTCGTCGGCGGAGCGCTGACGATGCTGTGAGGCGCCGCGCCCCTTCGGTCGCCGGCGCTCCGGCCGGGACCAGCGTACGTAAAACCCCCCGTCCCGAACGCGGGGGCATGCAAGACCCCTTCAAGGAGCTGATGTTCCGCTCCTTCAAGGACGCGATGGACATCGCCGCCGACTACAACGCGTGGGCGGCGGAGGCGTTCGACGAGCCGATGCCCGTCCAGCCGAACGCGGTGCCGCAGATGGCGCTGCTTTTGTACCGGAGTAGGCTGCAGTCTCGGCTCGGCAACGGCTCCGTCGACTTTCCGGACCTCGACGAGCGGATGTACGACTGACTGGGCAAAGAATTTACTACGAAAGCGAGTAACCAAACAGCATGACCGTTACCACGGGCATCGTGCTTGCCGCGGGCGAGGGAACTCGGCTCCGACCGCTGACGCGCAACCGCCCGAAACCGATGCTCCCCGCGGGGAACCGGCCCATCCTCGAGTACGTGCTCGACGCGCTGCTCGACGCCGGCGTCGAGCGGCTGGTCGTCGTCGTCGGCTACAAGCGCGACCGGGTGCAGGAGCACTTCGGCTCGACGTACCGGGACGCCCCGGTCACGTACGTCCGCCAGGAGAAGCAACTCGGCAGCGGTCACGCCCTGCTGCAGGCGCGCGACGCCGTCGACGGCCCGTTCGTCGCGGTCAACGGCGACCGGGTCATCGACCCCGCGACCGTCTCGGCGGTGCTCGACCGCTTCGACGGCGAAGCGCCGGCGATGGCCGTCCGCGAACACGAGCACGCGGCTCAGTACGGCGCCGTCCGCGTCGACGGCGACCGCGTCACCAATCTCGTCGAGAAGCCTCGGGACGACGACTACCGGCTCATCAACGCCGGCGTCTACGCGTTCACCTCCGCTTGCTTCGATCGGCTCGCGGAGACGCCGCGGCGCGACGGCTCGCTCATCCTCACGGACGCGCTCGTCCCGCTCGTCGACGAGGCTGGCGTCGCGGCCGTCGCCACCGACGGGCTCTGGGTCGACGCGACGTATCCGTGGGATCTCCTCGAGGTGGCGCGCCGGCTGCTCGCCGCCGGCTGGGTGACCGAACGGCAGCACGCACCCGGCGTCTTCGTCCACCGCTCCGCCTCCGTCCACGAGGACGCGACGCTGCAGTCCCCCGTCGTCGTCGGGCCGGACGTGGAGATCGCCGCGAGCGCCGTCGTCGGCCCGGAGACTGCCCTCGGGCGCAACGTCACCGTCGGCGCGAACGCCACCGTCGACCGCTCCGTGCTCGACGCTGACGCACGGGTCGGCCCGGGCGCGACGCTCCGCCACTGCGTCACCGGCACCGGCGTCGAGGTCGGGGCGGGCGCCGTCGTGTCGGGGGGGCCGGCGGACGTGCGCATCGGCGACCGCGTGTTCACCGACGAGTGGCTCGGTGCCGTGCTCGCCGACCGCGCGGAACTCGGCGGCGGCGCCGTCTGTGAACCCGGGACGCTCGTCGGCGTGAACGCCCGCGTCGGGCCCGGTGCGTTCGCCCGCGGCCACGTCCCCGAGGGCGGGGAGGTGGTGCGCTGATGTGCGGCATCGTCGGCTGCGTCGGCCGCGGCGATGCGACGCTCGACACGCTCGTCTCGGGGCTCGACACGCTGGAGTACCGCGGCTACGACTCTGCGGGCGTCGCGCTCGCGGGCGACGGCCTCGACGTGGTGAAGAAGGCCGGAAAGCTCGACGCGCTGCGCGCTACGCTCGCGGACGCGTCGCCGAGCGGTCGAGTCGGCGTCGGCCACACCCGCTGGAGCACGCACGGGCCGCCGACGGACGCGAACGCCCACCCCCACACGGACTGCACCGGCGAGGTCGCCGTCGTCCACAACGGCATCATCGAGAACTACCAGTCGCTGCGCGACGAACTCGAGGCGGCGGGCCACGAGTTCGTCTCGGAGACGGACACGGAGGTGCTCCCCCACCTCGTGGAGGCAGAGCTCGCGAGCGGTGCCGACCCCGAAGCCGCGGTTCGTGCTGCCGTCGCCCGGCTCGACGGGAGCTTCGCCGTTGCCGTCGTGGTCGCCGGGGTCGACGCGGTGTTCGCCGCGCGGCAGGACTCGCCGCTCGTGCTCGGCGTCGGGGACAGCGCGACGTTTCTCGCCAGCGACGTGCCCGCCTTCCGCGAGTACACCGACCGCGTCGTCTACCTCGACGACGGTGAGTTCGTCCGCCTCGACGCCGACGGCTACGCGGTGTCGACGCTCGCGGGCGAGCCGCGAGAGAAGCCGGTCGACGTCGTCGAGTGGGACGCCGAAGAGACCGGCAAGTCCGGCTACGACCACTTCATGCTGAAGGAGATTCACGAGCAGCCGCGCGCGCTCCGGCAGTGTCTCCAGGGGCGCGTCGACGAGCTTTCGGGGTCCGTGTCGCTCGATGTCGAGGCGGACGTCGAGCGCGTGCAGTTCGTCGCCTGCGGCACCTCCTATCACGCCGCGCTGTACGGCGCCGCGCTGTTTCGTGCGGCGGGCGTCCCCGCGCAGGCGTTCTACGCCCACGAGTACGCGGTCCGCGCGCCGCCGCTGGAGGACGACCTCGTCGTCGGCGTCTCCCAGTCCGGCGAGACCGCCGACACGCTCTCGGCGCTCCGGGAGGCGCGCGGCCGCGGCGCGCGGACGCTGGCGGTGACGAACGTCGTCGGCTCGACGATGGCCCGCGAGTGCGACGACGCGCTGTACATCCGGTCGGGGCCCGAGATCGGCGTCGCCGCGTCGAAGACGTTCTCGGCACAGCTCGTCGCGCTCAACCTGCTCGCGCTGCACGCCGTCGGCCCCGGCGACGACGACCTCCGCGAGGTCATCGGCGCGCTGCGCGACCTGCCGGGCGACGTGCAGGCGCTGCTCGACGAGACGGACGCCGTCGCGGTGGCCCGCGAGTACGTCGACAGCGATGGCTTCTTCTTCATCGGCCGGGACCGCAACTACCCGGTCGCGCTGGAGGGTGCACTGAAGCTGAAGGAGATCTCCTACACCCACGCGGAGGGGTTCGCGGCCGGCGAGCTCAAACACGGGACGCTCGCGCTCGTCACGGAGGACACGCCCGTGTTCGCCGTCGTGACGGGCGACGACGAGGCGGCCCGCAAGACCATCGGGAACGTGAAGGAAGTCGAGGCGCGCGGCGCGCCGGTCGTCGCCGTCACAGACGGGACAAACGACGTTGAACGGTACGCCGACCACGTCCTCGAGGTGCCGGAGACGCACGGCCGCACTGCGGCCATCCTCGCGAACGTCCAGCTCCAGCTCGTCGCCTACCACGTCGCGAACGAGCTCGGCCGCTCCATCGACAAGCCGCGCAACCTCGCGAAGTCGGTCACCGTCGAGTGACGGTGCGAACCGACCCGGTTCGGCGCTCGCCGCCACCGCCCCCGAACAGTCTGATAGAATCTAACGACTCAGACAAGCTTGTAAAACGTCTAAAGGTTTCTGCGCCGTTCGTAAAACGTTGATAACGGTCCACTACCGGCACCTGCCTCGCGTAAATCGAGACGAAATCGAACTGAGGGTCTGTCCGGTATATGTGGGTAGGGGGTGTACGAGGAAGTGAGAGACACCATGTCCACCGCAGATCCCTCCACCACGGTCTTGCCCGTCGACGCGACGGCGCCGAACAGCCTCGTCCGCCTCGGCCGCACCGCCGGGGCAGCAGCACAGGGCGTCGCCTTCTGGGCCGGCATCCTGCTCGCGTTCGCGCAGGTGCCGCTGCTCGCGGCCGGCGTCACCGGTTCGCGGCCGACGCTGCTCGTCGCGCTGCTCGCGGTCAACGTCCTCGCGATGGCGCTCGGCAGCGGCCACCGGGCCTGACCGCTCCCTGGTCGCTCTCTGAACGGTCCCCTCCCTCCGTCGCCGCGCCGCCGGTGGACTCGGTGACGACGGCAACGCCGGTTTCTGCCCGCGGTTTCCTCGTTCACGGCTCCGCACGTGCGCACAGCCGCCCGGCCGTATGCCCCTGTGTCCCTCGCGTCGGCCATTGTCCAGATTAGGGTGATTGGAGTGAGAACACGCCGAAAGCCTCGCGTCGCTGGCGTCGGGGGGCTCGCTTTGCTCGCGTGCGTGCGTCGCCCGCCGTCCTCCAGCGACGCGCCCCGTTCAGTCCCGCCCGGCGGCAGTCGATTGGCCAGCCGATGTGGCCGGGCCTGAAAGGAGCCGGCGACCTTCGAGGTGTTCCCAGACTCGCTGGCTTCTCTGAACACTACCCTCGCGGCGATGGGGAAAGTATTTACGAGGAGTTACTCATATTGTGAGTAACTATGACGATACTCGTCACGGGTGGCGACGGATACATCGGCTGGCCGACGGCGCTGCGGATTGCGGACCGCACCGACGAGCGCGTGCTCGCGGTCGACGACTTCGGCCGCCGTGCGTGGGTCGAGGAGGTCGGCGCGACGAGCGCGACGCCCATCGCGAGCATCGAGGAGCGGCTCGCGGCCGCACGCGAGGTCCACGGCCTCTCGAACCTCTCGTTCGTCGAGGGTGACCTCACGGAGAAGTCGTTCGTCGAGGAGCTGCTTTCGGTCCACGAGCCGTCCACGGTCGTCCACACCGCGGCTCAGCCGTCGGCGCCGTACTCGCAAATCAACGGCGAGCGGGCGAACTTCACGCAGCACAACAACATGGAGGCGACCCGGAACCTCCTCTTCGGACTCCACGAACACGACCTCACGGACACCCACTTCATCGAGACGACGACGACCGGAGTGTACGGAGCGCCCGAGTTCCCAATCCCCGAGGGCGGCGCGACGATGGAACACGAGGGGAAGCGCGACGAGGTACCGTTCCCGGCGATGGCCGGCTCCTGGTATCACCTCTCGAAATCGCACGACGCCGCCAACATGCGACTCGCGCACAAGCAGTTCGGGATTCCCATCTCCGACGTTCGGACCGCCATCACCTACGGCACGGAGACCGCGGAGACGCGCGCGGACGACCGGCTGAAGACCCGGTTCGACTTCGACTACTACTTCGGCGTCGTCGCCCACCGCTTCGCCGCGCAGGCCGTCGCCGGCTACCCGCTCACCGTCTACGGGAAGGGCGAACAGCGCAAGCCGTTCGTCTCGCTGGAGGACGCCGTCGAGGGGCTGGCCCAGCTGGCGTGCGGGGACGAGCATGGCGAGTCCCCGAGTGCGACCGGCGAAGCCGGGAGCGGCGACGCGCCCGACGACCTCACCGTCTACAACCAGGTGACCCGGCCCATCGCCATCGTGGAGATGGCCGAGACCATCCGGGACGTGGCCGCCGACTTCGACCTCGACGTCGAGGTGACCCACGTCGAGAACCCTCGAAACGAGGACGAGACCCACCAGATGGAGATCGACAACGACCGGTACATGGAGCTCATCGGCGAGCAGCGCGCCACCTTCGCCGACGGCATCGAGGACGTGCTCTCGACGCTGACCCGCTATGCCGACACCATCGAGAGCCACGAGGACCGTTTCCTCCCCGACGCGCTGCAGGACTAATGGACGTCCTCGTCACCGGCGGCTGCGGCTACATCGGCAGCGTGCTCGTTCCGCGGCTCCGCAACGACGACCGCGTCGACCGCGTCACCGTCCTCGACGACTTCTCCGCGAGTTCGCCGCGCGCGCTGTTCGGCCAGCTCGACGACGACACGGTGCGGTTCCGCAACGGCGACGTACGGCAGTACGGCGACGTGGAGGACGCGACCCGCGGCGCCGACGCCGTCGTCCACCTCGCGGCCATCACCGGCGCCGCGTCCACCCACGACCGCCGCGAGGTGACGTTCGCGACGAACTACGACGGGACGCGCAACGTGCTCAACGCGGCGGGGAAGCTCGGCGTCGACACCGTCGTGCTCGCCTCCTCGTGTAACATCTACGGCCGCGCGCCGACGACCGACATCGACGAGACCGTCGAGCCGGACCCGATCAACCCCTATGCGGAGACGAAGTACGAGTCGGAGTCGCTGCTCCGGGAGGCGAAAGCCGAGTTCGGCATGGACGGGACCGCCCTCCGGATGGCGACCAACTACGGAAACGCCCCCGGCGTCCGGTTCAACCTCGTCGTCAACAGCTTCGTGTTCCGCGCGCTCACCGGGCGGGCGCTCACCGTCTACGGCGACGGCTCGAACTGGCGACCGTTCGTCCACGTGCGCGACGCGGCCGACGCCTACCGCGCGGCCGCGCTCGAGCCCGACGCGTGGGACCACGACGTGTACAACGTCGGCTCGAACGAGGAGAACTACCGCATCGCCGAAATCGCCGAAGTCGTCAGCGAGGAGGTCGCGCCCGTCGACGTGACGTACCTCGAGGACGAACATCCGGGCCCGTCGTACCACGTGAACTTCGACCGGCTCGCCGAGACGGGCTTCGAGACGGAGTGGACGCTCCGCGAGGGGGTCCGAAATCTCCGTGACGCGTTCGTCGACGGCTCGTGACGGCCGACTCCGGTAGCGTGCCCGTCGGCAGCTCGAGCCGGGTTCCGAAGGGCAAGACCCATACGCCCGCTGGCCGGTGACTCGACCGATGAGTAACTCCACTCCCCACGTCGCCGTCACGGGCGCGGCGGGATTCATCGGGAGCCGCGTCGTCGCCCAGCTCCGCCGCGAACACCCGGACTGGACGATTACCGCGCTGGACAACTTCTATCTCGGCGAGGTGCGCGCGGTCGATGGCGTGTCGGTGGAGCACGTCGACATTCGCCATCGCGACCAGCTCGCCGAGGCGCTCGACGGCGCCGACGCAGTGCTCCACCTCGCCGCCATCTCTGGGGTCGACGACTGCGACGAGCACCCGGACCGCGCCTACGAGGTGAACGTCGTCGGGACGACCAACGTCGCGTACCACTGTGAACGAACAGGTGCCGGACTCGCGTTCCCGTTCTCGATGGCCGTCGTCGGCGACCCGGCGGAGTTCCCCATCACCGTCGACATGGGCCGCGACCCGCTGAACTGGTACGGGACGACGAAGGTGCTCGGCGAGCGCGCCATCGAGACGCTCGCGGACGACTCCTTCCCTGCGGTGCAGTTCATGATTTCGAACCTCTACGGGGAACACGAGATCGACGGGCAGACGGTCTCGAAGAACACGGTGATCAACTTCTTCGTCGACCGCGCGCTCGCGGGCGAGCCGCTCACCGTCTACGAGCCGGGGACGCAAGCCCGCAACTTCATCCACGTGAAAGACGTCGCGGCCGCCTTCTGTCGGGCCGCCGAGCGACTGGTCGACCGCCGCGCGGCCGGCGACACCGGCTCGGAGGCGTTCGAGGTCGCCAGCGACGAGGACCCCGGCGTGATGGCCGTCGCGGAGACGGTCGCGCGCATCGCCCGCGAGGAACGGGGGCTCGACCCGGAGGTGACGCTCGTCGAGAACCCGCGCAGCGGCGAGACGCTCGTCGACTCCTTCGCCGTCGACACGACGGCCATCGAGCGCGACCTCGGCTGGGAGCCGCGCCGGACGGTCGAGGCGTCGATCCGGGAGCTGCTCTCGGCGTAGCGATCTCCGTCGACTACGCCGGGTAGGCGTTCTGCCACGGCCGCACCCGTTCGAAGGCCGCGCTCGCGGCGAGCACGTCCGCCTCGGCGAGTCGCGGCCCGACGAGTTGCATACCGACCGGAAGCCCGTCGTTCGTCAGCCCCGCGGGGAGCGCGCCGACGGGCTGCCCCGTCAGGTTAAACGGCTGGGTGAGCAGCCAGCCGCGCCGCGGCTCGATGGTCGCGCCCGCAACCTCGGTTGGGAGGTCGCCGATCTCGAACGGCGGGACGGAAAGCGTCGGGCAGACGAGCAGGTCGTACTCGGCGAACAGATCGGCGAACGCCGCCTGCACGTTCGTCCGAGTCCGCTGGGCCGCGGTGAGCTCCCGAGTCGACACCTCGTCGGCCTCGAGGATAGTTTCGACCGTACTCTCGGCCAGTCGGTCGCGGTCGGCTCCCCGGGGGTCGAGCCCGTCTCCCGCGAGCGCGTCGAACAGCCCCTCCCAGAGCACCGTCGCGAACGTGTAGTACGCGTCGAGAATCTCCGACTGCGGCGGGAGGTCGGGGTCGACCCGCTCGACGGTCGCGCCCGCGGTCTCGAACGCCTCGACGGCGTCGTCGACCGTCTCGCGCACCGGGTCGGCGACTGGGTAGCTGCCGAGGTCCGGGCTGTACGCGACAGTGAGGTCGTCGACCGGACGGCTCGTCGCCGCCACGTAGTCGTCGCTCGGCGTGGGCAGCGAGAACGGGTCGTCCGGGTGGGGACCGGTCATCACGTCGAGCATGAGCGCGGCGTCCTCGACGGTGCGGGCCATCGGGCCGATGTGGCTGAACGGCGTCTGGTGGGCGAATCTGTCGCGCTCGTCGGTGACCGGGACGCGCCCGAACGTCGGCTTCAGGCCGAACACGTGACAGCACGACGACGGCGTCCGGATGGAGCCGCCGGTGTCCGACCCCTGCGCGAGCGGAACGAGTCGGTCGGCCAGCGCCGCGCCCGCCCCACCCGACGAGCCGCCGGCGATGCGGTCCGGGGCGAAGGGCGTCCCCGTCGCTCCGGCGACACGGTTGTCCGTCGTACAGCCGAGGCCGAACTCCGGGGTGTTCGTCTTGCCGATCACGACCGCACCGGCGTCGACGAGCCGCTGGGCAAACGGGTCGGTCGACTCGGCGACCCGGTCTTCGAACAGCAGCGAGCCGGAGGTCGTTCGGACCCCGGCGACGTCGTTCAGGTCCTTCACCGCGACGGGGACGCCGTGGAGCGGGCCGAGCGGGTCGCCTCGTTCGACGGCGCGCTCCGCCTCGCGTGCGGCCTCGCGTGCGTGCTCTTCGGCGACGGTGACGAAGGCGTTCGTCCGGTCGTCGCGCGCAGCGATGCGGTCGAGCAGCTCGTCGACGACCGTCGTCGGCGACAGCGACCCCTCGCGGATGCGGCGCGCCAGTCCTGCGGCCGACAGTTCGTGAACGGATGGCATCGTCAGGGGATCGGCGCCGGGGGTAAGAAAGGTTCGCCCGGCTCTGCTCAGACGGACTGCGAGTCGGAGCCGCTCGCGCCGTCCGCGTCCGTCGCGGTGACGATGACATCCGACGCGGTGCTCTTGCTCCGCACTTCGTCGACGCCGCTCGCGGACGAGCCGCTCACGTCGTTCGAAACCGAGTCGAGGACACTCCCGCCGCTGTCGAGCAGATCGACGACGACGGTATCGAGGTTGCCGTCGTCGTCGCCCGCGCTCCAGTCGACCTCGAACCGGTCCCACCGCGGGTTGCTCTTATCGGTCAGCGAGTCGATGGTCGCCGACGGTGCGGCGTTCGTCGACTCAGTCTCGCTCACGGTCGTCGACCCCGAGCCCGTGTTGCCCCCGCCGTCGGTGACCGTCGCCTCGACGGTGTAGCTGTTCCCGGAGCCGTCGTCGCCGGCCGCGACGAGTCGGGTGGTGCCGCTCGCGGTGTCCCCCGTGACGGAGACGCTCGCGCTGTCCTCGCTCTCGCTGTCGGTGTCGTCGGTCAGCGCGAGGTCGACCGACGAGAGGTCGCCGTCGGCGTCGCCAACGCTCCAGTCGACGTCGAACGCGGCGTCCGAGTCGCTCGTCTCGACCTCCGACGCAGAGAGGCTGTCGACGGTCGGCGCGCTCTCCGTCGACCCGCCCGAGACGGCCGCCTCGGCGTCGAGCAGGCCGTTACCCTGTTCGTTGCTGCCGAGCCCGATGTCCTCTGCTGTACTCGTGAGCCGGTCGCGCGCCTCCGTGTTCGTGTAGCCGTTCGCCATCAGCTGTGCCCCGGCGCCGGAGACGTGCGGACAGGCCATCGAGGTGCCCGAGAAGGTGTCGTAGCCGCCGATGACGGTCGATTCGATGCTCCCGCCGGGTGCCGCGAGTTCGACCTCCGGTCCCGTCGAGGAGAACGACGAGAGCGAGTCGTCCGAGTCGGTCGAGCTGACGGCGATGACTGTCGAATACGCCGCGGGGTAGCCGACGCAGTCGGTACATGGGCCGCTGTTGCCGGCAGCCGCGACGAGCAGAACGCCGTTGTCGTAGGCGTACTGACAGGCGTCCTTCACGGTCTGCGAGCCGGAGGAGGCACCGAGGCTCAGCGAGCCGACGTCCCACCCCTGGTCCGCGGTGTACTCGATGCCGGCCGCCACGTCGGAGAACGACCCCGAGCCGTTCTTGTCGAGCACCTTGACCGCGTGCAGCGTCGCCTCCGTCGAGACCCCGACGACGCCCTCCGTGTTGTCGACGGCGTCGGCGATGCCAGCACAGTGGGTGCCGTGGTCGTCGTCGTCGGACCACGGTTGGTTACAGTTCCGCCCGCGGCAGTCGACGAACGCCTTTCCAGCCCCGACGTTCTCCTGCAGGTCGGGGTGGTCGTCGTCGATGCCGGTGTCGATGATGGCGATGTCTGCCCCGCTTCCCGTCTCCCCGTTGTTGTGAAGCACGTCGGCGTCGACCCGGTCGACCCCCCACGGTAGGGTCTCTCCGATGGCGTGCATCGTCCCGTCCGCCTCGATGTACCGGACGTTCGGGTTCTTCGCGAGGTTCTCGAGGGCTGCCTCGGAAAACCGCCCGGCGACTGCGCTCCCGATGTCGCCGAACTCGAGCACGCGGTGGACCGAGTCGGCGCGTCGCTGCGCTTCGGCGGTCGCCCCCCCTGTCGTCCCGACGATGTGTCGGTCGGCGTCTGCGGCGACGGCGGGCTCCGACCCCAACAGGAGGACGCCGACGCCCGCTGCGCTCGCGCCTCGTAGCACGTCACGTCTCGACGGTGTGTCGTCCATTGGTAACACGGTACACGATAAAACAGCATAATTATTCCGGCTGCTACGGAGCGACGGGATCGGGCGGTCGAGACGCTCTCGTCCGTCCGAGACTGCGGCGGAGGGTCTCTGATACCGGCAGCGAACCCTTCGGCCAATTAGTTTATATCCACCACCCTTGATAGCTCAGGTGGCCACGGTAGACCGAACACGGGACGTCCAACTCCCCCCCATTCCCCCGGTCGTTCCGCTCCGTCAGGAGGTTCGGTCTTCGTGGCGTCCTTCGACGCCCATCGTGACGCCAGTCTCACAGCCCGCAGCCGTCGTGCCTTTACTGTCTTCGCGAGCCGCGCGTCCTCGGGCCGGCCATCGAGATCACGACCACGGCGCGCCGTCCGGGTCGAACCGGCGATAGCGACGGTCGATGGCGTCGATGCGTGCCGTCTCCGCATCGTCGAGCGACAGGTCGAGCGCCGCGTAGTTGTCGCGCAGATGTGGCTCCCCGGTCGCCTTCGGTATCGGCCGACACCCCTTCTCGCGGAGCCACGCGAGGATGACGCGAGCGGGAGAGACACCGAGTTCGGTCGCGACGGCTTCGACCTCGGGAACGTCGAGCGCCTCGCCGCGACAGAACGGCGCGTACGCGACGAGGTCGGCGCCGACACGCTCGCAGGCGTCGACGAGGTCGGTGCGCGGCGGGAGCAGCGGGTGGACCTCGACCTGGTTCGCGACGATGGGGGCATCGAGCAGTCGGTCTGCCTCCCGGAGCAGGTCGGGCGTGAAGTTGCTCACGCCGACGTGGCGGACGAGCCCGCGGTCGACGAGTTCGTCGAACGCCTGTAGGGTCGACTCGGGATCGTACGCGTCGAGCGGCCAGTGGACGTACAGCAGGTCGACGGCCTCGACGCCGAGGCGGTCGAGGCTCTCCGCGGCCGTCGCGAGCACGTCGTCGTGGGCGAGGTTCGCCGGGTGGATCTTCGTCGCGACGAACACGTCCTCGCGAGGGACGGACGACTCGGCGACACCGCGGCCGACTGCGGCCTCGTTGTCGTACATCTGGGCGGTGTCGACGTGTCGATAGCCGATTTCGAGTGCGGCGCGGACGGTCTCTGCACACTGTGCAGGGTCGTCGTTGCCGGACGTGCCGAGGCCGAGCGCGGGAACGGTCACGGGCGGGCCGAGGGGTCGGCCGGGCAAAAAGCCACGCGCTCACTCGCCGGCGCGGTCGGTCGCCGGGCTGACCGTCCCGGTCTCCGCGTACAGCCCGCCGACCAGTACCCCACCGGCGGCCAGCGGGATCACGGCACACGCAGCGTATATCGGCGCGAAGCCGACCGTCTCGACGAGCGGAAGCGTAACCATCGGACCCAGCCCCCCGCCGAGGTCACCGAGAACGTTGTTCGTCCCCATCGCGCGGCCCATCCGGTCGCCCGGCGTCACGTCGGCCAGAAGCGCCATCAGCGGCCCGCTCGCGCCCCCCTGTCCCGCGCCGATACAGACACAGGCTACGAGCAGCCCCGGCAGCGATCCGGCGGTCGCCAGCAGCCCGAAGCCGACGAACGAGACGACGAGAAAGCCGAACAGCACCGGCACGCGCGAGCCGAACCGGTCGCTCACCGCGCCGCCGCCGAGCGTGCAGACGGAGGCGGCGAGGACGGTGACCGCCATCAACAGCCCGGACATCCCCTGCGGGCCGTACCCCCAGACGGTGAACTCGTTCGCGCCGATGAACAACACGAGCGTCGAGAACAGCGCCCCGAGATACGCGAAGTAGAGGCCGAAGTTCACCGTCCCGACCGTCATCGTCGTCAGTGCCGTGTCGAGTTCCCACGGACGGACGGCGCGCTTCCGACCGGTGACGTGCGTCTCCGGCACCATCGCGTACGCGATGCCGCTCGCCAGCAGCGCGAAGCCAGCGGCGACGACGAACGCCGTCGAGACGCCGTAGAGGTCGCTCACGACGCCCCCGAGGACGAGTCCCGCCGGAAAGCCGAGCGTGATGCCGCCCCGGACGACACCCATGCTCGTGCCCCGCGAGCCGTCCGTACTCACGTCCGCGGCGATGGTGTACGCCGTCGCGAACACGAGCGCGCTCCCCACGCCCCAGACGACCCGGGCGGCGAGAAACCACGCCTCCGGGAGCGGTGCCTCCAGCGCGACGACGTAGCCGAGCGTCGCGAGCGCTTCGACGAACAGCCCGCCGATGAGTGGGCCGCGGGTGCCGATTCGGTCGATGAGCGACCCGGCCGGCGCGTTCGCGAGGATGCGGGTGAACCGGTTCGCGCTCAGAATGAGCCCGACGACGAACGGGGAGATGCCGAGCACCGCGCCGAGGTTCGGGAGCACAGGAAACACGACGCCACCACCGAAACCGACGAAGAACGTGCTGACGACGACGGCGAGCACGACTGAGCGAGATCCGTTCATCAGTGACAGTGGTCGCGCGGCCGCCGCGACGTTCGCCGTTTCGTCGGTTCCGTCAATAACGTACCGGACGCGGTGCGGGACGCAGCACGTACCGGACGCGGTGCGGGACGCAGCTGTTCGACGGTGGCAGGGCGATCGGCGCCACCGAGCTCCCGGTTGTGCGAGCGGCGACCGTCTCAGTACGTGCCGACCGAGCCGTCCTTCCGGGGCTCCGTCGCGCCGGAGAGCGTTCCGCCGTCGTTGCGGACGAGCTGTGCGCCGCCGAACATCCCGGCGTGAAGCACCGAGACGTCGTGACCCCGACGGTCGAGCGGCGCACCGACCGAGCCGGCGAGTCGCTCTTCGAGCGCGAGATCTCCGTCCTCGCGGTAGCGCCACCGCGCCTCGTCGAGCGCACGCTGGATGGGCATGCCGTAGTCGACGATGTTCGAGACGAGCTGCACGTGGCCCTGCGGCTGCATGTAGCCGCCCATAACGCCGAAGGCGGCCCAGTCGTCCTCGTCGAACTCCGCGAGTGCCGGGACGAGCGTGTGGAACGGGCGCTTGCCGGGTTCGAGCCGATTGGGGTGGTCGTCGTCGAGCGAGAAGGAGGCGCCGCGGTTCTGGAGTGCGATGCCCGTGTCACCCGCGACGAGCCCGGAGCCGAAGCCGGCAAAGCGGGAGTTGATGTACGAGACGACGTTCCCCTCGTCGTCGGCGACACACAGCAGCACGGTATCTGCGTCCTCCGCGTGGGCTTTCGGGACGCCGAAGGAGACGTCGCTCGGCTCGTCGTCGATGTCGCTCGCTCGCTGGCGCGCGTAGGCTTTCGACCCGAGCGGCGGGAGGCTCTCGTACTCCGGGTCGGTGATGTAGCGGTGGCCGTCGTGGAACGCTCGCTTCATCGCCTCGACGAACGCGTGGACGCGATCGGGCGAGTCGTACGCGTAGTCGCCGGCGTCGATCTCCTCGGCGATGTTGAGCGCCTCGAGCGCGATGAGTCCCTGATTGTTCGGCGGGAGTTCGTGCACTTCGGCGCCGTTGTACGTCGTCGAGACGGGCTCGACGAACTCCGGTTCGAAGGCCGCCAGATCGTCGACCGTCATGAAGCCGCCGTTCGACTGCACCTCGTCTGCGATCTGCGCTGCGACGTCGCCTTCGTAGATCACGTCGGCGCCCTCGGCTGCGATGCGTTGCATCGTCGCACCGAGCTTCGGCAGCCTGACCTGCTCGCCGACGCCCGGCGGCGAGTCGTTCGGCAGAAACGCGTCGCGGGCGTGCTCGTCGGTGAACAGGTCGTCGGCGTGTTGCCACTGTGCGGAGACGACTTCCGTCACCGGATACCCCTCGGTCGCGTAGCGGATCGCCGGTTCGAGGGCGTCGGCGAGCGTGCGGCGCCCGAGCTCCTCGACGGTGGTCTCCCAGCCACGCGCCGTGCCGGGGACCGTGACAGTGTGGGGGCCGTGCATCGGCATCTCGACCGCGCTGGGGTCCTCGTCGTCGTCGGCGACAGCCGACCGAACCTTCTCTCGCGTCGCGCCGGCGGGTGCGCCGCCACACGAGCGGAGCGCGCCGACCTCGCCGTCGGCGGTGCGGTACAGCGCGAACACGTCGCCACCGAGCCCCGTGGAGGTGGGCTCGACGACGTTGAGTGCCGCGGCGGTCGCGACCGCCGCGTCGAACGCGTTCCCCCCGTTTCGGAGCGATTCGATCCCGGCCTCTGCGGCGAGTGGTTGGCTCGTGGCAACGATCCCCGACTGCCCGTACACCGTCGAACGGCGCGACGAGAAGCGGTCGAGATCTGGCTCAGACATACCTGCGTATCAACGTCCCTCGGGTAAAGGGATACCCCAAATCAATTCGGTGGTGACTCTAAACGGCGAGCAGACGGACGGCCGGTATGACGTTCTCCATCTGCGTTCGCGTTCCCGGCGAGGCGGGTCCGACATTCGCCACCGCGGTTGCGACGGACGCGCCGGCGGTCGGCGCGCTCGCGCCCTGCGTGAGCCACGACGGCGCCATCAGCACCCAGAGCTTCGTCAACGTCCGACTCGGGCGCCGCGGTCTCGTCCTCCTCGACGATCTCGCGCTCGACGACGCCGTCGACGGCTTGCTCGCACAGGACGACCACAGCGATCTCCGGCAGGTTCACGGCGTCGACGCGCGCGACACCGCCTACGCGTTCACCGGCGACGGCTGCGAGGAGTGGTGTGGCCACCGCATCGCGGCCGACGACGGCATCACCGCCGCCGGCAACATGCTCGCGAACGGCGACACGCTGGACGCGCTCGTCGAGACGTTCCGCGACGCGGAGGGAACGGTCGGCGAGCGGCTGCTCGACGCGCTCGAAGCGGGCCGCGACGCCGGCGGCGACAAGCGCGGCCACAGCTCGGCGGCGCTCAGGATCAAAGCGCCACGGACGACGGCCTTTCACGACCTCCGCGTCGACCACCACGAGACACCGATCGACGAACTCAGTCGGGTGTACGAGGCGGCGCGCGCGGCGAGTGACGGGTTCAGCGAAGCGTCGAAAGAGCGCATCTTCGATTGAGCCGCGACCCGGCGGACAAAGGCGTCAGTCGTCGCTGGCCACGCCGCCGACCGTCGGCGGCTCGTGGCTCTCCTCGGGCGTGACGCGGTGACAGGCGACGGTCCGCTCGCCGTCCTCGGTCACGACCGGTCGCTCGGCGACGCACGGCGACGGGAACGCAGACACGACGACCTCGGCGGCTGATTCGGGGTTGTCGGCGGCGTACCGGCGCGCGGCCTCCTCGACGGCGTCCCGGCCCGCCGCCGGCAGGTCGCTCGCGTCGCCCGGGAGCGCGTCCGCGACGATGCGCTCTGCCACTCGTTCGTTCGTCGTCGGTTCGCCCTCGGCTTCGAGGCGGGCCTCGATGGCGTCGGTGTCGATCTCCCGTTCGGTGACGCGCGTGCGGAAGGTGAACGCCCGTCGGAACGCTGGCTGCGTGCCCGTCCAGTCGTCGGGCGGGATGAGCGCCGGACACCGCGTGTGGAACCGACAGCCGTCGGGCGGGTCGCTCGGCGACGGGACGGTCCCCTCGAGCACCACCCGGTCGGTCCTGGCTTCGGGGTCGATCCGCGGCACGGCGGACAGAAGCGACTGCGTGTAAGGGTGTTGCGGGTCGGAGAACAGGTCGTCGACCGGCGCCGTCTCGACGATTTCACCGAGATACATCACGGCGACGCGGTCGGCGATCTGTCTGACGACCGAGAGGTCGTGACTGATGAGCAGGATGGCGAGTCCAAACTCGTCTTGGAGCTCCGAGAGCAGATCGAGGATCTGGGCCTGCACGCTCACGTCGAGCGCGCTCACCGGCTCGTCGGCGACGAGCAGGTCGGGCTCCAACGAGAGGGCACGCGCCAGCGCGACCCGCTGCTGTTGCCCGCCGGAGAACTGTCCCGGATGCCGGTCCATGTGGCTCGCGTCGAGTCCGACGCGCTCGAGTAGGTCTTCGGCGCGGTCGCGACGCTCCTCGCGGCTGTCGCCGATGTCGTGGACTTCCATCGGCGCGGTGACGATGCTCCCGACCGTCTGTCGCGGATTCAGCGACGCGAGCGGATCCTGAAACACCATCTGCGCCCGTCGACGGTAGGGGCGCATCTCGCGCTCGGAGAGGTCCGTCAGCTCCTCGCCGTCGAAGCGGATGACACCGTCCGTCGGCTGGTCGAGCTTGAGCAGCGTTCGCCCGAGCGTCGACTTCCCGCAGCCGGACTCGCCGACGACGGCGAGCGTCTCGCCCGGCTCGACCGAGAGGTCGACGCCGTCGACGGCGCGGACGACGCCGGGGTCGCCGAGCATCCGGTCGAGGAAGCCGTCCGAGAGGTCGAAGTGTTTCACGAGCCCGTCGGTCTCGACGAGCGGGTCAGTCATCGCTCACCTCCGCGGGCTGGTGGACTGACAGCTCCGGGTCGCTGCCCCGCTTCAGACACGCGGCCTCGTGGCCGTCGTCGCCGACCGGGCGAAACGGCGGCTCGACCTCGAAGCAGTCGCGCTCGGACTCGGGACACCGCGGCGCGAAGTGACACGCGTACGGGATGTCGATGAGGTCCGGTACGTTTCCCTCGATGGGGCGGACCGGCTCGTCGGAGTCGAGCCGCGGCGTGCTCGCGATGAGCCCCTGCGTGTAGGGATGTTGGGGCTGTGCGAACAGCTCTCGGGCCGGCCCGCGCTCGACGATTTCGCCGGCGTACATCACGTTGACCCGGTCGCAGGTCTCCGCGACGACGGCGAGATCGTGCGTGATGAGCAGAATCGAGGTGTCGAACGCCTCCTTCAGCCCGGTGAGCTCGTCGAGGATCTGCGCCTGCACGGTCACGTCGAGCGCGGTCGTCGGCTCGTCGGCGATGAGCAGGTCTGGCTCGCAGGAGAGCGCCATCGCGATCATCGCGCGCTGGCGCATCCCGCCGGAGAACTCGTGGGGGAAGTCGGTCGCGCGCCCCGCAGGGTCGGGAATCTCGACGGCTTCGAGCATCTCGATGGCGCGGCGCCACGACTCGCTGTTCTTCGTCGCGCCAAGGAGCTTGCGTTTCAGCTCCGCGGGCAGCGACACCGACTCCCCGACGTCCTGGTGGAGGCGGATCGTCTCGGCGATCTGCTCGCCGACCGGCAGCGTCGGGTTGAGGCTGTTCATCGGGTCCTGAAAGATCATCGACAGCTGCCCGCCTCTGATTTCGGCCCGCTCGGCTTCGGTCATCTCGAGCAGCGAGTCGCCGTGAAGCCGGATGTCGCCGTCGACGATTCGGCCCGGCGACTCGACGATGCCCATGACCGACTCGGCGAGGACGGACTTCCCGGAGCCGGACTCGCCGACGAGTCCAACGATCTCGCCCGGCTCGATCTCGAGGTCGACGCCGTCGACGGCGGTGACGACGCCGCGGCTGGTGGGGAACTGCGTCCGCAGCCCCTCGACTTCGAGCACGGCGTCGGTCACCGCTCGTCCACCTCCCCTTCGCTGATGTCGAACGCGTCGCGCAGCCCGTCGCCGAACATGTTGAACGCGAGCACGACGACCATGATGGCGAGCCCGGGCATGACGCTTATCCACCACGCCTGGCTGATGAAGTCGCGCCCCTGTGAGAGCAACAGCCCCCAGGTCGGCGTCGTCGGCTTCACGCCGAGTCCGAGGAAGGAGAGCCCGGCCTCGGCGAGAATCGCGAGCGGAATCATCAGCGTCGCCTGCACGATGATGGGCGCGACGGCGTTCGGCAGCATCTCGCGGACCATGATGCGAGCGTCGCCCATCCCGATTGCGCGCGCCGCGGTGATGTACTCCTCCTCCCGGATAGAGAGGATTTCGCCGCGGATGAGCCGCGCGAAGTCGTCGATGTACGCGATGCCGATTGCGATGACGACGTTCGTGACGCCGAGCCCGCCGGAGATTGCGATGATGCCGACCCCGAGGATGAGCTCCGGAAACGCCCACTGGAAGTCGACGTACCGCATCAACAGGCTATCGACGACACCGCCGTAGTAGCCGGCGAGGATGCCGATACCCGTTCCGATGGTCAACGAGATGGCCAGCGTCGCTAAGGCTACCAGAAGCGACACGCGCGCGCCGAAGATGAGCCGCGAGAGGATGTCGTGGCCGAACGAGTCCGTTCCCAGCGGGTGGAACACGGTTTCGGTCTGGCCGTCCCCGTCGAAGTCACCGACCGAGTTCTCGCCCGGCTCCTTCATGAAGCCGAACCGCTCCTCCTGGCCGTGTGGTGCGATGAACGGCGCGAACGCCGCCGTGAGCACGAACAGCACGACGACGACAGCACCGAACAGCGCGAGCTTGTCGTTCACGATGCCCTCGACGAGCCGCTGACCGAGGCTCTGATACTCTTCGGTCGCCTCCGGCTGCCGGTACTTCTCGGGCATCTCACCGGGGCCGAACTCGCCGCGGCGCTCACCGAAGCCCGACCCGGGGCCGGTTTCGGAGCTCACGCCTCGTCACCTCCGTAGCGGATGCGCGGGTCGATTGCCGTGTAGGCCAGATCGACCGCGAGATTCGTGAACACGAGCACGGCCGCCACCAGCAGGATGACGATCTGGGTCACGGGGTAGTTCCGGTCGAGCATCGAGTCCACGAGCAGCCGTCCGAGCCCCTGGATGCCGAAGACGATCTCGACGGTGACGCTCCCGACCAGCACCAGCGCGAGCTGGATACCAGCGACGGTGACGACCGGAATGAGCGCGTTCTGGATGGCGTGTTTGAACAGTCGCACCCGCGGGTGCACGCCCTTCGCGAGCGCCGTCTTCATGTACTGTTCGTCGAGCACTTCGAGCAGCGACGAGCGCATCATCCGCATCACGACGGCGCCGTAGGGGAGCCCGACGGCGATACCGGGGAGAATGATGCTCTCGAGCCACGGGACGAATCCCTCGGAGATGGGCGTGTAGCCGAACACCGGTAGCACGTTGAACCAGACGCCGAAGATCAGCGCGAGCAGGATGCCCACGAAGAACGCCGGCATCGAGAGTCCGAGAAACGCGCCGACGGTTGCGACGTAGTCGACCGGTTCGCGCTTGCGCGTCGCAGACAGGACGCCGGCAGGGATTGCGACGCTGAGTCCGACGACCACCGCGACGATGGCGATGGAGAACGTCCGGGGCGCGGCGGCGCCGACCGCGGCGGAGACGGTCTCGCTCGTCGTGATCGACTGTCCGAAATCGAGCGTGACGAGGTCGACCATCCAGTCGGCGTACTGCACGTACCACGGCTGGTTGAGGCCGAGCTGCTCGCGCAGCGCCTGCCGCGCTTCCGGCGTCGCCTCCTGCCCCAGCATCGTCCGAACGGGGCCGCCCGGGATGGCGCGCAGCCCGAAGAAGACGGTCGTCGCTACCAGCCACATGATGAACAGGGCGTGGGCGACGCGCTTCGCGATGTACCGGCGCATTTACTCCTCGAGGGTCACCGTGTGGAAGCTCCGCATGAACGGGATGTGGATGAACCCGCCGACGCTGCTCGACACCGCTGCGATGTCGTTCTGGTGGACGAGGAACGCGTGGGGAACCTGCTCGATGAGCCGGTCCTCGAGCTCCTGGAGCGTCTCGCGGCGGGCGTCGCGGTCGAGTTGGCGGCGCTGTTCGGCGAGCAGCTGGTGGGCCTGGTCGTCGCGGAAGTCGACCCAGTTCCAGACGCCGCCCTCGTCGGGCTTGCGGTAGAAGTTCCACAGCGACTGGTCCGGGTCGGGGTCCCCGACGGAGCCCGAGATGGTCACGTCGTAGTCGAGGTTCTGGTAGCGCTCCCAGTACGTCGAGGAGGTGACCTGTTCGAGGTCGACGTCGAAGCCGACGCTGTTGAGCTGCTGGCGCATGGCCTTCGCCGCACGGGTGTCTCCCTGCGCGACGAGGATAGAGAAGCTCGCGCCGTCGATGCCGGCCTCCTCGATGAGCTGCTTGCCCTCCTCTGGCGCGTAGTTCTGGTCGTCCGGCTTGTCGTCGCGCCAGACCCAGTTCGTCGCCTTGTTGATTGGCCCGTGGTCGGGCAGCGCGTTCCCGAAGTACGCCGTCTCGACGAACGCCTCGTTGTCGATGGACTTTGCGATGCCCAGCCGCGCGTCTCGCGAGGCGAAGATGTCCCGCTGCTGGTTCATCGCCATCCCGTACCAGTTGACGCCGGGGGCGACCGACAGCGAGGCATCGCTAGCCTGTTCGACCTGGTCGAGACTCTGGAGCGGAACGAGGTTGGCGAAATCGATGTCGCCGCTGCGGATGGCGTTGACGAGCGTCGACGCCTCCGGGATCGGCTGGATGTCGATCCCGTCGAGGTACGGGAGCTGGTTGCCGTCGTCGTCGGTCTCGAAGTAGTCGTCGTACGCGTCGAGTTCGATCACCGAACCGACCTCGTGGTTGGTGACTTCGAACGGACCGGTGCCGACCGGCTCGATGGCGTACTGCTCGCGGCCCATCTCTTCGATGGCTCCCTTCGAGACGATGGTCGCCGCGCGGCCCGGGCCACGGGTCAGGTAGATGAGCGCGGGCGCGAGCGGCTCCTCGAAGTTGAGCGTCACCGAGTAGTCGCCGTCGACGACGACGCCGTCTTCGTCGAGCGGATTCAGCGTCGAGAGCTTCGACGCGGCCGGCGCTTCGTTCTCGATGGTACGCCGGATGGTGTACTCGACGTCCTCGGCGGTGAACTCGTCGCCGTTGTGGAAGGTGACTCCCTCGCGCAGGTCGAACGAGATGGTCGCGCCGTCGTTGGTGACCTCCCAGTCGCTCGCGAGATCGCCACGGATCGTCAGATCCTGATTCAGCGTGACCAGGCCGTTGAACACGTTGGCCGCGACCTGGAAGTACTGCCCGACGCTGATGTATGGCGGGTCGAGCGTGTCGATGCTGCCCGTGAACCAGCCGGCCTGCAGCCGACCGCCCATCTGCGATTCGGACGGGGTCTCGGTCGCGTCGTCGCCTCCGTCTTCGCCTTCACCTTCGCCACTATCTGTCGGGGTCGCGTCGCCACCGCCGCCACCGAGACAGCCGGCCATCCCGGCCATCGCGGTGCCGCTCAAAAGGGTCAGGGTCGTCCGTCTATCGATCACCGGGCCGCTCAGCGACTCCGGCGTCAACTCCGCACTCGGTTGGTCGTCCGTCATCACTGTGTGAACTCTTAGCAAGCGTCTTAACCCTTACACCAAACATATTTGGTGTGCTCAGCACGTATTGCCGTCAATAGATGCGGAAGGTCGTCCTCCTCGTCCGACACCACGGTGAGCCTGAGAGCGACATCAGCGCGCAGTATCCGGACGTGACGCTCCGGTCCCGCTCGTCGCTCGTCGGTCGCGAGGAGAGTCGCAAGCGCATCATCGAGTGTACGGGCCCGCCCGAGCGTGTGCAGTCGTTCATCGAGGAGTTCGGGCAGGCGGCGCCGATTCTCGACATCGAGCCGCTCACGCCGCTCGGGCGGGACCGCGTCTTCGTCTCCATGACCTTCGACGCCTCGCAGTGGGACAGCATCGCAGAGCGGCTCACCCAGCTCGGCGTTCTCCACCGCAGCGGAACTGTGATCAAGAACGGCTGGGAGCGGTGGACGCTGTATCTCGCCGCTGACGATACGCTGTCGACCATCGTCGAGCATCTGGAACGCCACGGCAACGACACTCAACTCCGGCGCGATGTCGACCTCAGTGAAATCAGCTCGAACGACCAGCTCGACCTGACCGAGCTGGCGAGCGACCTCACGGCCAGACAGACGGAGGTGCTCACGACGGCGATCGAGCTGGGCTACTACCAGATGAACCGTGACACGTCTATCGAAGCAATCGGCGACGCCGTCGGGGTGTCTCGGACGACGGCGTGGGAGCATCTGAACCGCGCCGAACGGAAGATTATGGCCGAGGTTCACGCGTTCCTCGAGACACATGAGTAACTGGAGCAGCCCCCAGCCGGGCCCCGCTCGGTGCATCTACTCGATGATTCTGTGGAGGGTGTGCGTCGATCCGGGTCGAACGTTTATATAGCCGGCTCACGGATGGAGTGACACGCATCGCTGACACCGCCGGCACCCACCCGGCGAAAATCTATGAATCGAGACGAGTACAGCCCGCGCTTCACCGAACTGACCCGTCAAACGGGGGTTCGAATCGACGACCCCGTCGAGGACGTGCAGTTCACGCTGTACGCCGACGGGTCGATCTCGGCAACGCGGATCGAGACCGACGCTGCTCCGTGGTGTTTTCCGGTGGACAGCGCCGCCCGCCTCGACACGAACGAGCTCAAAGTGCCGATTCGTCTCGGCACGTACGTCCGTACCCCGGAGGCGGAGATGGTCGCTTCCGCGGCCAACGACGAGAGTCTCGACGTTCCGATTCCGGGCCCGTACACCGTCGAACTCACCAGCACGCCAATCAAGCTCTTTCTCTACGCGGACAGCCGCGTCGACATCGAGACAGACGAACACCAGACGACGCTCCGGTTCCCGGACGTCGACGGCCTCCAGGTGGCGGCTCGGTCGCTCCACAAGCAGCCGGCGCGGACGCTGACGACGACGCGGGACATGCGCGACGTGATGCGTGTCGTCTCCGAGTTCGGCGCCGCGCTAAAGACGACCAGCTGCGAGCGGTCGTTTCCGACGTTGCGCGGCCACCCGCCGCTCATCGAGTTCGGCGAGACGGTGTCGATTCCCGGCGGACAGCGACGCCCCGACACCGGCGTTCGCCTCGAAGTCCCGCCAGAGCCGGAGTTCGTCTTCCCGACCGCGCCGCTCGCCTACTACCTCGGAGCCGAGGTCGTTCCCGCGGAGATGCCGCGGCTGACGACGACCGCTGGGGTCGACCACGCGTTCGACGCAGACGCGTTCGAAGCGGATGCGACGCGGCTGCTCCGACACGTGTTCACCCTCGACTGTCTCACCCGCGTCGAGGGGTACTACCCGGTTGACCTGAACGAACGCGAGCGCGCGGCCGAACTGGGCATCGACCTCGACTGGGCCTCGCTGTACGAGAAACCGCTCGCAGCGCAGCTCGCAACGTATCTGTCGGTGCCGTTCGCGGACATCGAGCCGCTCGTCCCGGAGTGGCGGCTCACCGCCGATATCGTCCCGAATCTCGGTCGATCGACCGTCCTTCCTCACCTCGCGAACGAACTCGCAACGGTGCGGATGTTCGGCGAGGAGCACGCCGCGTCGTCGGTCGTCGAGGAGGGATTCAACGAGGAGACGGACGACATCGAACAGCTCCTTGAGGAGTTCGTCCGAACAGACGGGGCCGACGCCGGACTCGTTCGCGGCACGCGGTCGACGTCGCGCAACAGCGACGCCGAACCGGCCGCGTCGGGCCAACCCGTGTCGACCGACGACGTGCTCCGCGTTCCGGAGGCCGAGACCGCGACTCAGACGTACATCGGTGACGGGTTCCCGCTCAACGCCAACAAGGGGTCACAGGCCTCCTACGAGCGACAGCTCACTCTCCGGGGTGACACGCCCGGGCGCATCGGCGTCACCGTCGTCTGCAACGACGGCGAGATGCTCGACGAGCTGGAGGTCGGCGAGCACTACGGCACGCGGGACCTCTTCGATTTCGACGTGACGATTCACTCCTCGCTCACTCGCGCGGAGCTCCGCGAGGTGCTCACCGCCGAGACGGACCTCGTCCACTACATCGGACACGTCGATCAGCGCGGGCTCCAGGCAACCGACGGCTATCTGGACGCACACACCATCGACGACGTCGGGACGACGGCGTTCGTTCTGAACGGCTGTCGGTCCTTCCGTCAGGGACAGGCGCTCATCGACGCCGGCGCGATCTCGGGTATCGTCACGCTCGAGGAGGTCCACAACAGCCTCGCGACCGAGGTCGGTACGAACATCGCCCGTCTGCTGAATCGTGGGTGGCCGCTCGATATGGCCGTCGAATTAGTGAAAGACGACGCGCTCGTCGGCCGACACTACATCGTCATCGGCGACGGCTCAGTAGAGATTGCGAGTTCGGACTCAGGTCATCCTACAGCTAATGTGGTTGACCAACGCCAGTTTGACAGCGATTTTGATGTAACTGTGTACACGTACACAACCAGAGCTCGACATCTCGGATCGATGTATGTCCCCTTCATCGGAGATAACCAAAGCTACTATCTTGCATCCGGCGAACTCGATTCGTTCACCGTTACCCCTCAGCAATTGGAACAGTTTCTCACGTTAGAAACTGAGCCGGTACACATCAGCCAAGAACGTGGGAAGACGACGATATCGCTCCGGTGGAGCGACGAACTCGACGTAGAAACAATCCGGGCACTTACAGCCAACGAAGCGTGATCTGTTCTCTGATTACGGACCAGCAATGCCTGCACCGCTCGCGCCCAGCGCGCCTCCTGCCTGCGTGAGCAGGAGCATCATCGTGAACAGGACGCCGGTCATCTTCGGGTGCTCTGCGAGGTACTCCGCGACTGCCTTGTTGTCGGACATGACAATTCAGCGGACTCGCGAGTTGGTATTCAACCCAGGTCATCGTTCATCGACGCCGGGTGTTTTCTCTCTCCGATAACGGTGCCGTTAATTTTAGGTGATACGACGCGTACTGGTCACCATCAAAGAAATTATCTGTCCTCTGTACGGGGGCACAATCCTCAGTAACTGAGCTGATACCCCCACCTGTCACATCGATCAGTTCATACGGAGGCCAACCATCCTCGTCTCTGGGCGACGACCGGCGATCGTGAGACAATCGTTCCGTGTCCGTGTCGCCCACCGTTCGTCGCTCCGCACGGGGCGGAGCGCCGTTCTCGTGTTCACTTCGTCAGAGAGGGGTTCCGCCGCCCTCTCCCTGACTCGCTGTCGAGAGCAGCGCCGCGACCGGTTCGCCGTAGTCGAACCCCGGAATCACCCCTTCCATGTACGTTCCCTCGACGTACTCGCCGAGCGCCTTCGCGATCTCGGGCGCGCGGTCGGCGTTCCCCCACTCGAAGGTGAACCTCACGACGGCGGTGCCGTCCTCGCGGCTAACGTCGAGGCCGTCGAGGTCGACGGCGTCCCTGACGGCGCCGGGAGCGTCTTCGAGCCGGAGGGCGAAGGTGTCGAACCAGCCGTCCTCGAGGTCCGGACCGACGGTCTCCTCGACCGCGGTCGAGAGCATCGGCGCGCGGACGGTTAGGGTGTACCGGTGTGCCAACTCGTTCGTTTCTTCGATGGCGAGGCGTCCGTCGAACTCTGTCGTCGTCAGTCGGTAGCCGTCGTCGTCGCGTTCGAACGCGTCGTGTTCGTCCAACGCACGCGCGGCGCTCTCGGGAACTGCCATTACGCGGGATACGTCGTACGGGCGGAAAAACGGCTCGTCGCGGCGCAGTGCGGGGAGAGGGATTCGAACCCACGAACTCCTACGAGAGCGGATCTTAAGTCCGCCGCCTTTGGCCAGACTCGGCCATCCCCGCGCGTCCGGCAGTGAACGCGCCCCGCGAAAAGCCGTTTCGGTCCAGACGTTTATATGCGATGCCGGGACCACCACCGTCGATGCGGTGACGAGCTGTCCCGGTTCGCCACGGCGGGTGCGCGGTCCACGGGCCGGGAAACGGTTGGACCGCCTGTTTGCCCCTACCAGTCGACCGAGAGCGTGCCGTCTCCCTCTGGGTCTGGTGCGAGCTCCTCGTTCGTCCGGCGGTCGACGACGTGGATGACGCCGCGGTCCTTCTTCGCGGGGCAGCTCTCGGCGGCCCGGACGTTGTGGTCGAGCTCCGACTCGTCGAAGAAGTACGTTCGGGGCTTCGCGATTCCGGTCGAGAGATCCATCTCCCAGTTGGTCGAAACCTCGGCACACTTCCCGGCGGCGATGCACTTGTTCGCCTCGAAGATGAGCTTGTACGGCGCCTCGTCGACGGGCGGCGCGTTCGTCTCGCCGATGTCGCTCGGGTCCATGGGCTCGTCAGTCATCGTCGGGACAAGGAGCGGACGGGATTAGTCGCTGTCGGCTTCGGCGGGCCCGGCAGCGGCGTCGAGCCGCCGGAGGGTTCCCGGCTTCGCGATGACGTACAGCGTGTCACCGGCTTCGAGTAGTCGCGCGCGCGGCGGGATGGGGTCGACCCCGGCGTCGTGGCGGATCGCGACGATGGCGGCGTCGATGGCGCCGACGGGCGTCCCGACGAGTTCGCTTCCGGTCGCGAGCCGAACGACGCCCATCGTCTCGTCGGCCGCCCGGAGCAGCGACGCGAACTCCCGGTCGGAGCGTGGTTCAACGGGGAGCGTCGCGAGCCGATACCGCTCGTCGGGAGCGAAGGCGTCTGCGTCGGTGGCGTCCACCGCGAGCGTGACGACGTCGTCGGCCGTACCGCGGAGCTCACCGGTCGCAATTCGCTCGGCACCGTCGTCTCCACGACGGTACACTTGCACGAGGTCACCGGCGCTGGCCGCGTTTGCCGGATCTGCCCGAACCGCCACGGCGCAGGTCTCCGGCGGGAGAGTCGGACCGAGCCCGGACTGTCGCGACCCGACGGCCAGATACGTCACCGTTCCATCTGCCTTGAGATCGACGTCGACGTGTCCGACGCCGTAGTCGCTCCGGAGGCGGTGCTCGAGGCGACTACGGAGTTCGTCGACGGTGAGCCGTCGCGGGAAGACGAGCGTCTCGCCCGCGAGCGACTGCTTCACCTCCGACGTGACCGGATCGTAGCCGTCGATGTCTGTAATGTCCGCGGTGTCTCCCGGGAGATCGACGGTGATGACTCGTCCGACGGCCTGTACGACCGCAGAGACGTCCACGTCGACCGCTCCCGTCCCGGCGAGCGCGAACACCGATTCGCCAACCTCGTCGCCGAGACGGCTCCCGACGACGGCGCCTGCGGCGCTGGCACCGAGCGTCACGGTGTTGACGACGACGACGCTCGTTGAGAGCACGTCTCCCGGCGCGCCAGCACTCGGAACGCCCGTGATGAGCGAGCCGAGCGCGGTTTCCACGTTCAACACGAGCACCGTCGCCGTGAGCCCGACGAGAACCGCGAGTCCGGAAGGAACCGTCGCCCGCGCGTACCACCGGTGGACGACACCCACAGCCGCCGCGAGCAGCCCAGATAAGAGGCTCAGTCCGACGACGGTGACGAGGTTCGCGACGAGCCGCTCTACCAGCTCTCCCCCTGGCTGGACCACGGCGGGTTCTATCACGACACCACCTCTGCGAGTGTGTCGAGGGCCTCTCGCGCTCCGACGACGAACAGTTCGTCACCCGCCGCGATCTCCGTGTCGCCGCGCGGCGCCAGCGTCCAACCGTCGGGTCGGCGAACAGCTAAGACGGCCGCCCCGTGTGCCTCCCGGAGTGCGGTCTCACCGAGCGTCTGTCCGACGAGCGTCGACGGTTCGCCGACGGTGAGCTTCCGGAACCGCTTGCCTGCGCGCCGGAGCAGGGAGACGAGTTCGAACTCCCGGTGTGTGCCCCGGGGCCGGACGACGACGTGTGGCCGCTCCGCTCGCAACAGCGTCGGGACAGCGGGGCGCGGTACTGCGACGGTGATACGGCCGTCACCGCCAGTGGTGCCGCCGACGGCGGGGGCGGGCTCCCCCGTCTGTTCGGTCCCTCCGTCCGTCGCGGTCGGCTTCGGTGCGCCTGTGCCTCCCGGCTTTCCCGAGCGCGCGCTGACGACCGTCCCCTCGACGGTGGTTCCTTCTGTGGCGACCCGAACGACATCGCCACGGGCGAGCCCGGTGACAACCAGCGTCTCGACAGAGACTGCTCGGTGGCCGGCTGGAATCCGTTTCGAGAGACCGGACAGCGGCGGCGCTGCCGCGACCGTCGCGTTCGCTCGCTCGTCGATCGATACGGAGACGTCGGCGAGTTCGAACTCCGTGCGGAGCCGCTCGGCGAACCTCGTCTCCAGTTCGCCGACGGACAGTTCTGCGGGGAACCGCCACTCCCCTGTCTTGATCTCCTGTCGTATTTCGGGCGTCAGCGGGGGATACCCCTCTACGTCTCCGACGTCGCCGACGACCGTCACACGCGCCTGACCGCGGCCGCCGACGAACTCGACCACCTCCGCGGAGAGCGTCCGCTCGCGAAGGGCTTGCAGCGAGAGCCGTTTGGGGAACGACGCCCCCATCGCGTCGCCCTTTGCGTGGGCGTACAGCGACAGCATCAACACGACGATGATCGCCGTCAGCACCACCGGCCCGGTTGCGGAGTTGATGATTGTATCGTCGGTGAGCGCGAGCAGGCCGCCGTTGACGCCGGCCAGCGCGAGCGCCATCACGACGACACCGAACCCCGGGATCGACACGCCGGTGAAGTACTTGAAGATGAACCCCATCGTCCACGCAATGAGCGCGGGGAGGACGCCGGTGAGGATACCCAGGTATATCCCCTGGAGTACTTCGAGCGGAAGCGGTGCCATACTCCGGATGAACGTGGCAGGAATAAACAGCTACCGGACCGCTTAAGCGCGGCCGCGAACTCGACGCTCTGTATGGGCGACCCGACCAGCCGTCGCAGGGTTGCGCGCGTTCTCGGGCTCCGTGCGGCGGTCTGGCTTCCGACGCTGGTCGCACTGCTGTCCGTCGTCACCGGCATCATCAACATCGGGGCGACGGGAGTGTCGGGGCCGCTCGACCCGTACGTCCCGGCGCCCATCGAGCGGACGGCCGGCTTCACGGGCGCGCTGACCGGTTTTCTAATGCTCGGAGCCGTCTACGGCCTGCGCCGACGGCTCCGGCCGGCGTGGTATCTCACCGTCCTCCTGTTGCCCATAACTGCCGTACAGGGACTCGCACAGGCGAGTCAGTACTCCTATCCGCTGGTCGTGCTGTCGCTTTTATCGCTCCCGGCCGTCCTCGCCAACCACCGGCCGTTCGACCGGGAGGTCGACCTCTCGACGACGCAGCTCGCGGCGTTCGCGGCCATCGTCGGCACGCAGGCGTACGGCACCATTGGCACCTACGTGCTCCGCGAGGAGTTCGCGAACGTCTGGACGGTGACGGACGCGTTCTACTTCACGCTCGTCACCTCCTCGACGGTCGGCTACGGTGACGTCACGCCGGCGGCGACGTCCCCGGAGGGACGGCTGTTCACGATGTCCGTCGTCGTACTCGGCGTCGCGAGCTTCGGTGTCGCGCTCGGGACGCTGCTGACGCCCGCAATCGAGGCAAGGCTCGCAAGCGCACTCGGAACAATGAACGACTCGACACTCGACCTGCTGGAGGACCACGTCATCGTGGTCGGGGTCTCCGACCTCACGGAACCGGTCATCGAAGAGCTCGCGGCGACGCCGTCCGGCCCGGACGCGGTCGTCATCACCCGTTCCCCGGAACGCGCCAAGCAGCTCCGCGAGCGTAACATCGAAGTCCTCACCGCGAACCCGTCGGACGAGGAGCCGCTCGAACGCGTCGGCGTCGAACGGGCGCGCGCGCTCGTCGCCGCGACCGACGACGACGCACAGGACGCGCTCGTGGTGCTCACGGCACGGGAGCTCAACCCGGGCATCAACATCGTCGCCGCGGTGACCGACCGGGAGAACGTCAAGAAGCTCAAGCGCGCCGGCGCGGATACGGTCATCTCGCCGGCCGTCATCGGCGGCCACCTACTCGTCCAGAGCGCAATGGGGTCGGGCGATATGGAGTCGCTCGCCGACCGCATCATGGAAGTCCCGGACGACGACGTGCTCGATGACGGGTGAGGGGCCGCTCCGCGTCGGCGAGACGACGATTCCGCGGGACGCCGTGGTCGACGCCGAACTCCGGACGGGGCGTGACGTTCGCTACCTCGTCGCGGCACTCGCGGCGCTTCTGTCCGCAGTGCTCCTCCCGACGCTCGCCGTCGCGGTCGGCGTTTCGTTCCCGACCGTCTTCCCGCTCGGCGCGCTGCTGTTTCTCGCGACGCCCGTCGGACTGGCGCTGTGGCTCCGGTCGTCGCCGACGACGCTGGTGGTCGAGACGAACGAGGAGACGTACCGAGAGCGCGTGACCGACGACCGGGCGTGGGCGGAGGCGGTCGTCGAGGAGTTCGGCGAGAACGGGGAGTAGTAGAGCGCTAGGGACGGGAAGCCGTAGGTTCGAGGCGAGCGTCAGTAGATGAGCTCGTCGTCGGACTCGACCATGTACAGCGTGCGCCCGGCGATGTTGACGGCGTGGTCACCGACGCGCTCGAGGTCACGAACGGTGAGCAGGAACCGCGACACGTCGGCCATCAGCTCCTCGATGTCGAGCTCCGTCGTCTCCTCGTCGAACTCCGTCTCGATGAGCTCTCTGACGACCGTCGTCGAGGCGCGTTCACACATCGCGTCGATGTCATCGTCCCGATCTGCGATCTCGAAACAGGCGTCCACGTCGTCCTCGGCGTACGCGTCCATCCCGTCCTCGATCATCTCGATGACGGCGTCGCCGATAGCCTGGATGTCTACGTCCGGGTACCGCTCCTGTTCGGCGTCAAGCGTGTAGTCGCCGAGGTTCGTCGCGAGGTCGCCGACCCGCTCGAGGTCCGTGATGATTTTGAACGAAGCGGCGATAAATCGGAGGTCGCCGGCGACGGGTTGCTGTAGGCTCAGCAGATCGATACAGTCACCTTCAAGCTCTAGGTACAGTTCGTTCACCTCGTCATCTCCCTGGATGACTTCCCACGCTAGCTCCTCGTCCTTCTCCTCCAGCGCGGCGAGGCCGGTTCGGAGGCGGTCGAGCACGAGCTCGCTCATGTAGAGGACGTTCTCCTCCAAGGCGGCGAGCTTCTCCTGATACCCCTTGCGAGCCATCTTATCGGGGGGAGACGAGCGCCGAGCAAGAACCTTTGGGTACGTCAATACATCTCTGCATATATCTATAGTGCGGTCTATATACGGCTCCCGATTCGTCGGGAGCTACCCGAACTTCCCGGTGATGTAGTCCTCGACGCGGTCGGAGTCGGGGTTCTGGAACACCTGCTCCGTGTCGCCGAACTCGACGAGTTCGCCGCCGGTGAGGAACACGGCCGTCTTGTCGGAGATGCGGGCCGCCTGCTGCATGTTGTGCGTCACGATGACGACCGTGTACTCCTCGGCGAGGTCGTCGATGAGGTCTTCGATCTTCGAGGTGGCGACGGGGTCGAGCGCGCTCGCCGGCTCGTCCATCAGCAGCACCTCTGGGTCAGGGGCGATGGCGCGGGCGATACAGAGCCGCTGCTGTTGGCCCCCCGAGAGGTCGAGCCCGGAGGTGTGGAGCTGGTCTTTCACCTCGTCCCACAGCGCGGCCCGCTTCAGCGACTCCTCGACGATCTGGTCGTAATCGCCCTCCTTGCCCTGTATGTCGAGGCCGTAGGCGACGTTGTCGTAGATGGATTTGGGGAACGGGTTGGGCTTCTGGAACACCATCCCGACGCGCCGGCGAAGCGCGACCGGGTCGACGTCGTCGTCGTAGACGTTCTTTCCGCGCAACAGCAGTTCCCCCTCGACGCGTGCAGCGTCGATGAGGTCGTTCATCCGGTTGATACACCGGAGGAACGTCGACTTCCCACAGCCGGACGGGCCGATCATCGCCGTGACGCGTTTTTCGGGAATCTCGAGCGTGATGTCCCGGAGCGCCTGCACGTCGTTGTAGTAGACGTCGACGTTCCGCGCCTCGACGAGCGTCTCAGCCGCGCCGTGGGTGTCTGACGCGGAGAGTCCGTCAGTCACGTCCGTCTCGATCATCATCTCGTCGGCCGTCGGGTCGGCGGTCCCACCGTCCGGCCTGCGCGTGTCGTCGTCGGAGTCGGTGTGGTCGGTCATTGGTAGCTGATTACTGCTCGCTCTGATACCTGTTTCGCAGGACGATGGCGATGGAGTTCATCGCCAAAAGCACCGTCACGAGGACGACGACGCCCGCCGGGACGGCCTTCTCGTAGAAGTCCGGGCCGGCGTAGAGGCTCGCCCACGCGAACACCTGTAGGGGCATCGCGCTCACCTTCGAGGAGAGCTCCGTCGGCAGCGAGAACAACACGTCGGGCGCGCCGATCATGATGAGCGGCGCCGTCTCGCCGATGGCTCGCCCGAGCGCGAGGATGGTCCCCGTCAGGATGCCCGGGAACGACCGCGGGAGGACGACGTTCTTCACCGTCTGCCACCGGGTCGCACCCATCCCGTAGGAGGCCTGTCGCATGTCGTCGGGGACGCTTCGGATGGCCTCCCGCGAGGAAATGATGACGATGGGGAGGATGAGCAGCGCGAGCGTCGCCCCGCCGACGAGCACCGTCCCGGAGGGGCTGCCGAGATAGCGGACGAACACGCCCAGCCCGAGCAGCCCGTACACGACGGAGGGGACGCCCGCGAGGTTCGAGATGTTCACGTCGATGAAGCGGGTGAGCCGGTTGTCGGGCGCGTACTCCTCGAGGTAGACGGCAGCACCGACGCCGAGCGGGAACGACAGCAGCGCGACGGTGACCATCAACAGTATCGACCCCCCGATGGCCGGGTACAGGCCCGCGTCGACCGCGTTCCGGCTGTGGGCGCTCGTGAGGAACTGCCAGTCGACCCACGACTGCGGCCCGGCGAAGCCGGCGGCCTCGACGACGACGGCGCCGAGCAGCGTCCCCCCGACGACGACGGCGGGGAGGAGGAGCCCGACCCGGCGCTCCGGGCGGGTCGCGGCGACGCCACCGACGTAGCCGGCCGTCGGCAGCACGACGACCGACGCCAGCACGACGGCGGGGACGGTCGTGATGCCGATGGCCGGTCCGGCGAGGGCCGCGAGCGCGACGACGGCGAGCGCGACGACGCCGACGAGCAGCCCCGCGCGGCCGCCGGCGACGCTCCGCGCGTAGGCAGCCAGAACCGCCGCCGGAAGCACGCTAAAGGAGACGAGCAGGAGCATCCAGTCGACCGGCAGCACCGGGAGCGACTGCACGGCATTCGCGAGGCTCGGAACGACCTGCGGGACGCCGGCGAGGCCGCCGACCGGCCCCGGAAGTCCGAGCAGCGAGACGTAGTAGGCGACGACGCCGACGGCGAGCCGGAGCAGGTACGGGGGCTCGACCGAACTCCGGTGGAGACCGACGACGAGCGCGCTGGGGGCGGCGAGAGCGACGACGTACGCGAACCAGACGACGGGCGTGACGATGTCGACGAAGATCATCGCAACGCCGCCGGCGAACAGCAGCGAGACGACGGCGAGACCGACGGTCATCCCGCCGATCCACAGCGACTCGGGGTCGCGGACGGCGAGATACCCGCCGAGCCCCAGCGTCGGCACGACGAGCGTGCCGAAGAAGGTGAGATGCCAGCCCGGGTCGGCAGTGAGCGGCCGGACGGCGTCGTTGGCGACGAAGACGAGAAGGACGGTGAGCGCGACGATGCCGACGAGCGTCGCGGCGAGCAGCACGTATCGGAACACGGCACCGACCGTCCGGCTGACCTGTCCGAACCCTTCGACTGCGGTTTTGGTGTCCGTCGCCATCTCAGTACTCCTCCCGGTAGCGCCGGGCAATGATGTCGCTGATCACGTTCATGGCGAGGGTGATGACGAACAGCGTCAGGCCGATGGCGAAGAGGCTCCGATAGGCTACCCCTCCACCGGTGATGTCGCTCAAGAGGAGCTTGATCATCGCGGCGGTCATCGGCAGCGCTCCTTCGAGATACGCCGTCGGGTCGAGCGGGTTCAGGAAGTTCGCCTGCGAGCCGGCGGCGACGGTGACGGCCATCGTCTCGCCGATGGCCCGCGAGAGCGCCAGGATGAACGACGAGAAGATGCCCGACAGCGCGGCGGGGACGACGATGCCCGTCGACACGTCGAACTTCGTCGCACCCATTCCGTAGCCGGCCTGTCGCAGTTCGTCGGGCACCGCGGACATCGCGTCCTCGCTGATGGAGGCGACCATCGGGATGATCATGATGCCGACGACGACGCTCGCGGCCGCGAGGTTGAACGTCCCCGTCTCCGGGAGCACGGTCTTGATGGCCGGGGTGATGTAGATGAGCGCGAAGAAGCCGTAGACGACGGTCGGGATGCCGGCGAGGATTTCGAGCGCCGGCTTCAACACGGCGCGGGCGTCCTGCGAGGCGTACTCGCTGAGGTAGATCGCCGTGGCGACGCCGAGTGGGATGGCGATGACCGCCGAGCCGATCGTTATCATCAGGGTCGCGGAGACGAGCGCGAGCACGCCGAACTTTCCGTTGTTTATCTCCCAGGTCGTTCCGGTGAGGAAGTCGACGATCGACGCCGTCTCGCCGGTGACGCCGAACAGCGGCGCGGTGAGCGAGAAGAACTTCGCTGCCTCCGTCACGAGCAGGACGATGATGCTCACCGTGGTCACGACCGAGAGCGCCGCGCACACGAAGAAAAACGCCCGCGTCACGAGCTCCTGTGGGGCGTTCGCCGTGTTTCGGGTCAGGTCGTCCGTGAAGTCGTCCGTGGCCATCTAGCAGTGTACTCCTCCGGGGGTGTCCGAAAAAACTCTTCGTTCGGCCGTTCAGCTGCTCGCGTCTTCGATGGCCGACTCGAGGGTGTCCATCTGCGACTGCATCTCTTCGTCGCTCAGCGGCACGTAGCCGACCTCCTCTGCGACGACCTCCTGGTTCGTCGTGTTCTCGACGAAAAAGCGGGCGAACTCGGCGACGTGCTCCTCGGCGAGCGCCGACTTCTTCGGGTAGGTGAACAGCGGCCGCGCCAGCGGAGAGTACTCGCCGGACTTCGCAGTCTCGAGCGAGGGCTCGACGGGACCGTTGCCGTCGTCGATGGCGACCGCGGTCGTCCGGTCGGGGTTCTGGCTGTAGTAGGCGAAGCCGAGGTAGCCGATGGCGTACTGTGACCCCTCGACGCCCTGGATGATAGTGCGGTCCTGTTCCGTCGCGGAGTAGTCCTGGCGGTGGCCGGGACCGTCCTCGCCGATGATCGCCTCGATGAAGTAGTCGTAGGTGCCCGACGCATCGGAGGGGCCGAACAGCTCGATATCCTCGTCGGGCCAGTCGCCGTTCACGTCGCTCCACGTCGTCGGCGGAGAGTCGGCCGACCAGATTTCGCGGAGCTGTTCGACGGTGAGCTCCGACGCCCAGTCGTTCTCGTTGTTGACGACGACGGTGAGCGCGTCCGTCGCGACGGTGAGCTCGACGGGTTCGATGCCGTTATCGGCACACTGTTGCTTCTCTTCTTCTTTGATGGGGCGCGAGGCGTTGTTGAAATCCGTCTCACCGGGACAAAAGAAGTTCGCGAAGCCGCCGCCGGAGCCGGTCGACTGCACGTTGATGTTCACCTCGGAGTGTTGGCTCTGGAACATCTCGCCGAACGCTGTCGCGAGCGGGAACACCGTCGAGGAGCCGGCGATGTCGATGTCGCCGGAGAGCTCGTCGGAGCCGCCGTCCCCGTCGTCGTTTCCACCGTCGTCGTTTCCACCGTCGTCGTTTCCACCGCCGCCGTTTTCGTTTCCGCCGTTCCCGGTCTGCTGAGTGCAGCCGGCGAGTGCGAGTGTCCCGACGGCGGCACCGGCGGTTCCCACGAACGTCCGACGCGAGTAGGCTGGCTCGTCTGACATCATCGGAACGAAGCCCGAGTACGGATAAGTAGGCTTCTATGTTTGCTATGGATATATAGTATTGATATATAGACAACTGTTGACAACGGGAGACGTCGTCCTGATACGACGGACACTTCGCCGCAGTCTCGGACTTTTGACGAGCCCAGCGAGGCCGTTCGCGACGGAAACCCCGCTGCTCGCGGCGCCCAGACACGCGATCGCTCCCGATCCAACGAATACTGCTGTTTTCGTGCCAATGTATATAGAAACACGGTAGTTTATAGTATATTGCCCGTCTCGTCCCCGTATGGAGACGCGCAAGGTGCAGGTGACCGGTGGGTCGACGTACACCGTGAGCCTCCCGAAAGACTGGGCGACCGAAAACGGCGTCAGCGGCGGCAGCGTCGTCGAGTTCCACCCGGAAGAGGACGCGCTACTGCTCACACCGCGTAGCGACGACGAGAAGGTCGAGGGGTCGCTTGACGTCACCGGGTTGGAGGGGGACCAGCTCACCCGCGCGGTGATGACGATGTACGTCAGCGGCTTCGACATCATCACCCTGGAGGCGTCCCGTATCACCGCCGACCAGCGGCGCACGATCCGGAAGGCGACGCAGGGACTCGTCGGTCTGGAGACTATCGGGGAGACGAGCGAACACGTCCGGCTGCAGGACCTGCTCGACTCCTCGGAGCTTTCGGTCCACAACGCGGTCACTCGGATGCGCCTCGTCGCCACGACGATGCTCGCCGACGCCGTCGACGCGCTGTTGGAGAACGACGACGACCTCGCGACGGACGTTATCCAGCGCGACGACGACGTGAACCGGCTCTACTACATGGTGTCGCGGGTGTTCCGATCCGTTCTCCGGGACCCTTCGACGGCGGCCGAGGTGGGACTCGACCGCGAGACCGCCTTCGATTACCACTCCTGTGCGCGCCAGCTCGAACGCGTCGCCGACCACGCCTCGAAGATCGCCCAGAACGCGACCGAGCTCGATGCGCCGTCCGAGGTCGTCGCCGACGACATCCGTGCACTCCACGAGGCGGCCGTCGCGGTCATCGAGCGCGCGATGGACGCGCTGCTCACCGACGACTCCGACGAGGCGACCCGCCTCGCCAACGAGGCGCGACAGTCCGTCGACGAGGTGGACGCGCTCGTCCGTGAGACGGACGCGCACCTGCTCGACCTCGACTCGCAGCAGGCACAGCTCCTCGGGCTCGTCGTCGACTCGCTGTCCCGCGCCGGCGACTACGGGGGGAACGTCGCCGAGACCGCACTACAAAAGGCGGCGCCGAAGCCGTAAGGCGCTACTCCTCGATGAGGACGGCGTTGATCTGTCCGTCCTGTCCCGGCCGAGAGGTGACGCGTGCGCGCCCCTCGGAGGTGTCGATGACAGCACCCTTCGTGACGATGTTCCGGCGGACGTAGTTCGGGTTCGCACCGTTCTCGGCGACGTTCTCGACGGTCGCCTCGACCGTCTCGCCGTCCGCCGTCGCGACGCTCGCGACGTCGTTGCGGATGGCGCGGACCTTCGTGTTGCCGCCGCGCGTCTCCACCGTCTTCAGCTTCCGGTCGCCGACGCGCGTCTCCGTCGGCGAGGAGCCGAGTTCGTGCTTCCGCTTTTTGTGATTCGTCCGTCGTCGGCCGCCGGTTCGCTTCGTCGTGGACCGTCCGTGGCTCTTCATACCCGGAATCTCGCCGCTCGCGGACTTGAATCGTTCGACTCGTCCGGGCACAACGACGGCTATTAGTCCGCCCCGGCCGACCGCCCGCCGTGAGCCTCCGCATCGCCGTCGCCGCGCCGTTCCGCGCCGCCGGGAGCCGCCGGCTGCCCGAGAGCAGCTTCGTCGTCGCCCTCTCGCTCGACCGGGACTGGTTCTCCCCGGACCAGGCAAAGCGGCTCGTCGACGTCGCGGCGACCGAGGGACTGCTCGACCGCGAGGACGGCGACGTGGTGGCGGCGTTCGACCCCGACGGCGTCCCCGTCCCGGACGGATTCAGCCCGGACGAGTCGATCCTCCAGCAGCGGAGCGTCTTCGAGAAGGTGCTCGACGCCTGTATCGAGAACGGGGTCGAGAAACGGACGGCAGTCGCCGACATCAACCGGCTGCAGGCGGACCTCGCGGTGACCGTCGAGGCTGCCGCCGTCCTGTTCGCTCACCGGCGAGGCATCGACGTGGCGGCCGAAACCGAGGCGGCCCTGGAGGAGCTCTGATGGTCGACGACCGGACGACCGACGGCCGGCGGCTCGCGGAGCTGCTCTCCTCGGAGCTCCACGGCCGCGAGGCCGGCCCGCTGGGGCGGCTTGCAGTCATCGACGCCGACCTCGATGCCGAGCCGACCGCCGACGGGACGTTCGTCTACGCCGTCGCGCTCGACGGCGACCGGGTCGCGAGCGTCTACGCCCAGCCCGACCGGCTCCGCGTCGAGTTCGAGCGCGGGGTCGACGCGGCCGCGCGTGCCGGCGACGCCGCCGACCTCCGCGTCCGCCCGAAAGCCGTCGAGCCGCCACGGACGCTGGTGTTCGTCGCCGACGGCGCGGCGGTGAAACGAGCGACAGACGTGTTCGTCGCCGTCGTCGAGACGCTAGAGGCGACCGACTGACGCGCCGGGCCGCCGACTCGGCCGGCTACAGCGACGCAAGCACGTCCGGGAGCCGCGCTCCGAGCGCCGATCGTCGTACCGTCGCCGCCGCGGCCGGATGGGCCGGCGGTCCCGCTTCGTACACCACCTGGACGGGCACCAGCCCGGCCTCGCTCGCGCCGCCGACGTCGTTCTCCGGGTGGTCGCCGACGTACGCCGTCCGTTCGCGCGGGACGTCGAGCGCCTCGGCGAGCGCGGCGAACGTGCCGGCGGCTGGCTTCGGCGCGTCGAGCGTCCCCGTGACGACCGTCGCGTCGAACAGGTCGGTCCAGCCCAGCCGCGCGAGCTTGTCGCGCTGTGTCGCGTCGGGGCCGTCCGTGAGCAGGCCGACGCGGTAGCGCTCGCGCAGTCGTCCGATCAGCGCTGGTACGTCCGTCACCGGCGACATCGCGTCGGCGACGACTTCCCGGTAGGCGGCCGCGAGCGCCGCTGGATCCGTGTCCGCCTCCTCGTCCGCGAGCAGCGCGGCGAAGACGGGTTCGCGGCTCCGCCCGCCGCTGTGTTCGGCGTGTGCGTCGAGGTACGCCGCCCGCGAGAGCGGCGGCCCGTCCACCCGTTCCGTCGCAGCCGCGAGCAGCGCCGCGCGCGGGCTGTCGACCGCGACCAGCGTCTCGTCGAGGTCGAACCCGACCGCGCGAAGTTCCATGTCCTCGCCACGGCGCCGGGACACTTCAGCGTCCGGGCGCGTCGACTCGGAAGCTTGTAGTGGGCCGGTGGCCTCCACCCGCCGATGGGCTTCTTCGACGACCTCGCGGCCCGCATCGGAGCGACGGACAGCGTCGTCTCCGTCGGGCTCGACCCCGACCCCGACCGCCTTCCAGCGTTCCTCGACGCCGATCTTCCGCGGTGGGCGTTCAACCGGCGCGTCATCGACGCGACCCACGAGCACGCGGCCTGCTACAAGCCGAACGCGGCGTTCTACGAGGACCCGGACGGCTGGCGCGCGCTCCGCGAGACGGTCGCGTACGCCCACGGGAAGGGCGTCCCGGTGCTGCTCGACGCGAAGCGCGGCGACATCGGCAACACCGCCAGACGGTACGCCGCGGTGCTCGACGACGTCGACGCCATCACGGTGAACCCGTATCTCGGCGAGGACGCGCTCCGGCCGTTCCTCGACCGCGAGGAGAAGGGAGTGTTCGTGCTCGCGCGCACGTCGAACCCCGGCGCGCGCGACTTCCAGAACCTCGAAGTCGGCAACGGCAAGCGGCTCTACGAGTACGTCGCCCAGCGTGCGGCGGGGTGGAACGACGACGAGAACGTCGGGCTCGTCGTCGGCGCCACGGCCCCCGAGGAGCTGGAGGAGGTGCGCGGGCTCGTCCCCGAGCTGCCGTTTCTCGTCCCCGGCGTTGGCGCGCAGGGTGGCGACGCCGAGGCTGCCGTCGAGTACGGGCTCGCGGACCGCGGGGACTGTCCTCCGGTCGGGCTCGTGAACTCCTCGCGGGGCATCATCTTCGCCGGCGAGGGAGCAGACGACGAGGACGCGTACTTCCGGGCGGTCGGCGACGCGGCGAAGCGGCTGCAGACCCGGCTCGATGAGTACCGCTGACGACTCGGCTTTCCAGCGAATACGGAGCATCTGCCGCGGCGCGCGCTGGTCGCGCTCTCGTGCGCGACCAGCCAGCGCGCGAGGGATGACTGAGGGAGGGAGCTGTGCGACCGACCGAAGGAATCGGCTGGGGAGGCTCGTGGTGCGGTTGCGGTACGGTGCTGTCTCCCCTAGGTCCGCGCTAGCAGGACATCAAGCCGAAACCACTCTTGGGAGGAGGAAACCAAGCCGAAACCACTCTTGGGAGGAGGAAACCAAGCCGAAACCACTCTCGGGAGGACATCAAGCCGAAACCACTCTCGGGAGGAGGAAACCAAGCCGAAACCACTCTCGGGAGGAGGACATCAAGCCGAAATCACTCTCGGGAGGAGGACATCAAGCCGAGATCTCTGTTGGAACACACGGAGATTCCTCCGAGGAGAACCCGCTACGACACCAGCCGTACCGACTCAATCAACCCGATACGTGTCGACGCCGTCGTCGAAGCCCTCGCTCTCGGCCGTGCGGTCGCGCGGTCGCCGCAGCTCGGCGGCACACTCGGTGCAGTAGCCCGTCTCGCGGTCGTAATGCTCGTCACAGACTAACTTCCCGCAGCGGTCACAGCCGAACGCGGTTTCTCCTTCTCCGCAGATCTCGCACATCCCGGAGACGCTCATGCGTGATTGTGGCACGCGAGCGGTGAAAAACCCCGGGGGCGCCCGGAGATGCCCGGAGGCGCCCGGAGGCGCCGCGGACAGACGTCTCCTGAGGCCGCCGAGGCCGGGAACCTTACGGATCCTGCGCACGTACCCCGACCGTGGACAGATCGCCGCTCGTCGTGGGGCTCGCCGCGGTCTTCGCGGGGATCACCGTCTTCCTCGTCGTCCTCGCGGCCGCGTTCAGAGACGTCGTCGTGTTCGCGGTCGCGCTCCCATTCGCCGCGGCGACGTACCTGTTCTGGCAACACGCGGCCGGTCGCATCCGCGAGCGGGTGGAGACGCAGGCGCGGCGCGCCCGCGCGACAAACGAGCGTCGTGACCGCGGCGGCTTCGGCGCCGACGCGCGGTTCAACGATGCGCGCACCCGGTTCGGCCGCGAGGCACGACAGGCAGCGGGTGCCGGCAGCCGGAGCGGCGCGGGCGGGCGCGGACAGGATGCCACTCGGGGCGGCCGGCGGGTCGATCCGAACGCCGGCCCAGACATCTCCCGGACGGAGGCGTACGCGGCGCTCGGACTCGACCCGGACGCCGGCGAAGAGGCGGTGCGGCGCGCCTACCGCGAGCGGGTGAAGGAGACCCACCCCGACCGCGGCGGCGACGAAGAGCAGTTCAAGCAGGTCACCGCGGCCTACGAGCGGCTCACGGACTGAGCCGCGCCGGTCGCCCGCGTTCGTTCTGCGAGGGCAGAGCGACGGCCGCCCCACGGCGCCGAGAACCGAGGGGCTTGTTACCGCCGCGCCCGAGCGACGGGTATGCGACCGCTCGCCGTTGATATCGACGGCACGCTCACCCGCCCGCGGCCGGACCGGGGGCTCGACCCCCGCGTCTTCGACGCACTGCGCGCGTACAGCGAGTCCGCGCCCGTGGTCATCGCCACCGGGAAGGCGTTCCCCTTCCCGGTCGGCCTCTGTGAGTTCATCGACATCCCGAAGCGCGTAATCGCCGAGAACGGCGGCGTCGTCCTCTGCGAGACCGACCCCGGCGAGAACCCGTACGGTGGCGGCGAGTCGCCCGGCATCGTCTACGACGGGGACCGCGAGGCGGCCGATGCCGTCGCCGCGGCGTACCGCGACGCCGGCCACGACCTCGGCTGGGGCTCGCCGGACCTCGTGAACTACTGGCGCGAGACGGAGATCGCCGTCGCGCGCGACCGGCCGCTGGAGCCGCTCGAAGCTATCGCGGCCGACCACGGCCTCGAGGTCGTCGACACCGGCTACGCGTACCACGTGAAACATCCGGACGTGGACAAAGACACCGGCCTCGAAACCGCGGCTGCGGCGCTCGACCGCGACCCCTCGGAGTTCCTCGCAGTCGGCGACAGCGAGAACGACGCGGAGCTGTTCGCGGTCGCCGGCGAGTCGTACGCGGTCGCCAACGCGGACGAACACGCGCTCGCTGCGGCGGACCACGTCACCGACGCCGGCTACGCCGACGGCTTCCTCGAGGCGCTCGACCGGGCGACCATGGACGCCCCGGTCGACTTCACGGAGGGGGACGCCAGCGACTGATAGATGCGTCCCCGTCCGGCCGAGTATCCGCTCGCCGCGCCGCTCGCAGCCGCGGCCATCTGGGGCGGGATGTACGTCGTCTCGAAGTGGGGGTTCGCGCAGGTCCCGCCGCTCGCGCTCGTCTTCCTGCGCGCTGCGCTCGGCGCGGCGGTCCTGCTGCCGGTCGTCCGGGCGACGAAGCCGCCCCGCGACTTCTCGCGGCGCGACCTCACGGAGTTCGGGGCCATCGCCGTCCTGCTCACCGTCTCGCTGTCGACGCAGTTCGTCGGCACGGACCTGACCACGGCTGCACAGGGGTCGCTCGTCACCGTCCTGACGCCCGTGTTCACTGTCGGGCTCGGGCTCGCCGCGCTAAACGAGTCGTTCGGCCGGCGGAAGGCGGCGGGGACGGTTCTCGCGCTCGCCGGCACGGCGCTCGTGCTCGCCGGGCAGTACGATCTCGCCTCGTTGCGGTCGGGCGCGGCGCTCGGCCCCGGACTGCTCGTCGTCGCCGCGGCGACGTTCGCCGGCTACACCGCGTTCGGCAAGCGGCTCATCCGCGAGTACTCCGCGCTGGAGGCGGCGACGTACGCCACGACGCTCGCCGTCCCGCTGTTCGCGCTCGGCGCCCTCGCCGAGTATCTCTGGTGGGACGCGACCGTCGCGACGGTGTCGTGGACGTCGGCGCTTCTCGCGGCCGTGTTCTATCTCGGCGTCGTCTCCACGGCGCTGGCGTGGTATCTCTGGTACAAGGGGATGGAGCGGGCCGACGCCTCCGCCACGGCCGTCGCCTTCTTCGCCCAGCCCGTCGTCGGCGTCGCGCTCGGCGCACTCCTGCTCGACGAAGCGGTCGGGCTCCCCTTCCTCGCTGGAGGCACCGTGATGGCCGGCGGCGTCTATCTCGTCTCGACGGCGGAGTGAAGACGAGGGGCGCGCCCGGCACCGAGGTGAGGGCTCTGGAGCCGACCCGACCGATCCGGACGCCACCGCCCCGCTCCGGACCGTTCCGGCCCGCTTCGCCTCGCTCCGGACCGTTCCCGTCTGAATCCGAGGAAGGCTTTTACCGAGGCGGTCGTTACCGTCCCCCACATGACCGCGGACCGCGCCGCCCTCGACCGCGCCCTCGCGCGGGGCGAAGAGGAGGGCGGCAGCGTCGAGTTCAAAGAGCGGCTCACGAAGGACGTTCACCTCGCCGACGGTCGGATGGAATCGCTCGCCGCACAGCTCCGCCACCGGGTACTCTCCGGCGACGGCGAGGCGACGTACGTGGTGGGCGTCACGGACGACGGCGGCATCGCCGGCGTCGCGCCCGAGGCGTTCTCCGAGACGATGGACGTGCTCAGCCTGCTCGCCGAGGAGGCCGGCGCACACATCGACGACGTCCAGACGTGGAACGCCGGCGCGGCCGGCGGCGAGGAGCCAGGACTCGTCGGCGTCGCCGTGTTACAGGAGGGCGCGGTGCTCGACACGGACGACGACCACATCGTCGTCGGGACCGCGGGCCACGTCGACCACGGGAAGTCGACGCTCGTCGGCTCGCTCGTCACCGGCCAGCCGGACAACGGCGAGGGCGGCACCCGTTCGTTCCTCGACGTCCAACCGCACGAGGTCGAGCGCGGGCTCTCCGCTGACCTCTCGTACGGGGTGTACGGCTTCGACGAGCGCGGCGCGCCGATCCGGATGGACAATCCTGACCGGAAATCCGACCGCGCGGAGGTGGTCCGGGAGGCGAGCCGGCTCGTCTCCTTCGTCGACACGGTGGGCCACGAGCCGTGGCTCCGCACCACCATCCGCGGGCTCGTCGGCCAGAAGCTCGACTACGGGCTGCTCGCCGTCGCCGCCGACGACGGGCCGACGAAGACGACGCGCGAACATCTCGGCATCTTACTCGCCACCGAGCTGCCGACGCTCGTCGCCATCACGAAGGCCGACGCGGTGAGCGACGAGCGCGTCGCCGAGGTCGAACGCGAGGTGGAGCGACTGCTGCGGAACGCAGACAAGACGCCGCTGTCGGTCGACCGCCACGGCGTCGAGGCGGCCATCGAGGAAATCTCCGAACAGGTCGTCCCCGTGCTCGCGACGAGCGCCGTGACGATGGATGGGCTCCCCGTGCTCGACGAGCTGTTCGAGCGACTACCGAAGACGACCGGCGAGGCCGGCGACTTCTCGATGTACATCGACCGCACGTACTCGGTCACCGGCGTCGGTGCCGTCGCCTCCGGAACCGTCCGCTCGGGGGTCGTTGAGGCCGGCGACGAGCTCCTGCTCGGCCCGATGGCCGACGGCTCCTTCCGCGAGGTCGAGGTGCGCAGCATCGAGATGCACTACCACCGGGTGGACGAGGCGCGTGCCGGTCGCATCGTCGGCATCGCGCTGAAGGGAGTGAAGGAGCCGGACGTGAAGCGAGGGATGGTGCTGCTCCCCCGCGACTCGGAGCCAGATGCGGTCCGCGAGTTCGAGGCCGAGGTGATGGTGCTGAACCACCCCACCAGAATCGACGACGGCTACGAGCCGGTCGTCCACCTCGAGACGGTGAGCGAGGCGGCCGTGTTCAGCCCCGAATCCGGCCAGCTGCTCCCGGGCGACACCGGCCGGGCGCGGATTCGGTTCAAGTTCCGCCCGTATCTCGTCGAGGAGGGACAGCGGTTCGTCTTCCGCGAGGGGACCAGCAAGGGCGTCGGCACCGTCACCGACGTGTTCCCCGAGAAGTAGCCGCAGACCGCCCGGCTGCGGACGAGACGGCCCAAAGCACTTGCCGGCCGGCCGGGAGATGCCTCCATGCCCTCCCGCCGCCCTGCCGAGTGGTTCGCCCCGCTGTCCGTCCCCGTCGCCGTGTTCGCCATCGTGGTCGCCTTCGGCGCCGTCGTCCCGCCGCTCGTGTCCGGGCCGATCTCCGTCGGAGAGGCGTACACCCTCGCGCTCGTGATTCTCGTTCTCGCCGTCGGGTACGGCGCGCCGTACGCGCTCGTCGTCGCCGTCGGCACGCTCCCGGTGCTCCGGTTCGGGATGGCCGGCTACGCGCCGCCGGAACTCGCGGAGGGTGACGCGTCGACGACGACCCTCGCGGCCGTCCACGTCGTCGCCGGCGCCCTCTACGTGCTTGCGGCGGCGTTCGTCGGGAGCCTCGCGCTCGGAGCACAGATCGCCGGCTCGCCGGACACCGCGTTCACGTTCCCGTTCGGGACGGTCGGCGGCGGGATCCTCGTCGGCGGCGCGTACGTCGTCTTTCAGCTGTGGCGCGGGCGGCGTCGCGACCCGCGCACGGTCGCCGTAACCGTCGCACTCGGCGCCCTGCTCGCAGCGTCGCCGGTGGTCGTCCGCCGGCTGTTCGGCGGGCTGTAGCCCGTCCGGCGACAGTGTGTTCAGGTGCCCGGAACGCTTTCGGCCGCGCCGCGCTTCCCGTTCGACATGAAGCGACCGCCAGCACTCCGGCTCGCGATGGTGCTCGCGGGACTCGCGACGCTCGTCTTCTACGCGGCCGGCGCGTATCTCGCGTGGCACGGCCTGCTGTTCCTCTGGCGGCAGCGGCCCGACCCCGTCACCACGGCGCTGGTCGTCGTCGGTGTCACCGTCGCGTTCGGCTACGCCTCGTATCAGTTCGGCACGGCGGCCGTGCTCCGGTCGCTCGACGCCGAGGAGCTGCCAGAGCGACGGGCGCCCGAACTGTACCGGCGAGTCGGCGAGCTCTCGGCGACGCTCGGCATCGACAGGCCAACGATCTGTGTCGCCCGGATGGAGGCGCCGAACGCGCTCGCGGTCGGCGGTCCGTCGGACGGCGTCGTCGTCCTCGACGCGGACCTGTTCCGGCTGCTCTCGGCGCGGGAGCTCGACGCCATTATCGCCCACGAGCTCGCCCACGTCGAGAGCCGCGACGGGCTGGTGAGCACGCTCGGCGCGACGCTCGTCTCGACCGTCGCCGGCCTGTTCGGACTCGTGCTCCTGCCGGTGATGCTGGTCGCCGTCGGGACGGCCCGTGCGCTCGCACTGGTGAGCGGCGGAAGCTATGCGGACGTGCAGGCCGCGACCGACCGGGCGCGGCTCCTCGTGAGCGGGCTCGCAGTCGTGGCGTTGTTCGCGCTCACCCTCCTGTTGCGCGCCTACTCGCGGCGCCGGGAGCTCGCGGCCGACGACACGGCCGTCGCGCTGACGGACGACCCGCGGGCGCTCGCGACCGCGCTGTCGAAGATACAGCGGGCCGCGGCCGCGGGCGGCCTGCTGTCGTCGCTGTACATCCACGGCGACGAGGAGGGGACGCTCACCCGGCTGCTGGCGACGCATCCGCCGATGGAGCGGCGGATCGAACGGCTCCGCGAGCGGGCAGCGCAGTCTCGCGAGCCCGGCCGCAGGATACCGGTTCGGTAGTCACCTTCGTCGCCACGGCGGCCGCGTCAACTCGCCCATCGACGACAGCGTGTAGGTCGGCGTCGGCTCCGGCGTCGTCCCGGCGTCGAGCCACGCCGAGGCGACGCCGGCGGCGTGGGCGCCGGCCACGTCCGAGGAGAGGGAGTTGCCGACGTGGACCGCGCGGTCCGCCGGCGTGTCGAGCGCGTCGAGCGCGCGCTCGAACGGCTCGGGATGGGGTTTCGCGCGGGCGTCGTACCCGGCGTGGACGACCGTCTCGAAGGCGTCCGCGAGGCCGAGTCCGCGGAGCTTCGCGGCCTGCATCTCCGGGGCGCCGTTCGTCACGACGCCGATCCGGTGGTCTGCGGCGAGTGTCTCGACGGCTGCCAGCGAACCGGGCAGCGGCTCCACGTTCGTGTGGTCGCGCTCGCGGGCGAACGCGTCGGCGACCGCGCGCCCGACCGCGGGGTCGCGGCCGTCGTCAGCGGCGATGGCGGCGAAACACTCTCGCCGGAGGTCCTCGATGCCGTCCGTCTCGTCGACGAACTCCGCGTAGCGGTCGTGGTACGCCGACGCCTCGAAGAACGGCTCGACGCCGACCGCCGCGAACGCCGCGTCGAGCACCGCGGCGGCGTCCCGCCGGTAGGTACACAGCGTGTCGTCCACGTCGAAGAGGACGGTCTCGTACACGTCCGGAACTTCACACCGAGCTACAAAATGCTAGCGGCGAGGGTCTCCCTCCTGTCGACTCCCGGCTACGTCCGCACGTAGCCGTCGTCGCCCTCCGCCGCGAGGCCGAACAGCACGCACCACGACAGGAGTCGACCCACGCGCTCGCGCCACCGCTCCGCCCAGTCAGTGCTCCGCGCGCGTTCCCACGCGGGCACGCGGTCGCGCAGGCGTTCGAACACGTCTTCCGTCGAGAGCGCTTCGTCCGCATCGGCGAGGACCGAAAGCGTCTCCTCGACCGCGTAGACGTTCTCGTGGAAGCGGGCGGCGAGCGTCTCCCGGTCCGTCTCGGTGTCGCGGACCCGCGCGTACCCCCGCGACCCCTCCTCGGCGAGGCCGAGCGCCCGGCAGAACGTGAGCCATTCCTTCGCCTCGTCCTGGGAGGGGACGTCGGCGTCGCGCATCAGCCGTCGACAGCAGGAGTCCTCGCCGTCCGGGACGATGGGGACCGCCCCGTAGACGGCTTCGAGGCGGTCGAGCGAGCCGGGTGCCGGGGGGACGACTTTGAACCGCACGTCTGCTCAGAGCCCGAACGACTCGGCCAGCAGCGGCTCGTCGCGGCGCCCGAGCGCGTGCGTCTCGCCGCCGACCACGTCGACGGTGACGCGTGCGGGCGCGAACACCTCCGTCGGCACCTCGTAGAAGTCCCAGCCGGCGTCGTCGAAAATGTCGGCGAACGGCCGGCCGTACTCCTCGCCGGCCGTCGAGGGGAGCTCGTCGAACCGGTCGAACGGCGCGTCGACCGTGAGGTGGACGCTCGCGCCGTACGCGAGCACGTCGTTCGTCCGCGCGACGGCCGTCTCGTAGTCGCCGGCGACGGGTGCGACGGGCGCGTCCGCGTGGACGGTGAGGATGTCCATCGGGTCGTAGCCGAGCTCTGCGAGCCGGAACGCGGCCATCTCGCCGGCGCGGGCCGCGATGGCGACGCTGCCCGTGATGGAGTCGGTGCGGAACGTCGGCAGGAAGACGGCGCTCGGGTCGAGTTCGCACATGCCGGCGACGTGTTCGGCGACCGACTCGTCCGGGAGCTCGTCCGCCTCGAGACACAGCGTCGCGAACTCGAAGGCGTCCGCGTAGCCGACGCGGCGGAACTCGTCCTCCTCGGCGACGAGCGCACGGGCTGGCCCGGAGCCGAGCCCCTCGAAGGAGTCGGTCGACACCTCCCAGCCGGCCTTCTGTGAGCAGAGCAGGCCGAGCGCCGGGTGGTCGGTGTGCAGCGTCACGTGCGGGAGGCTCGCGCCGCCGAGCTCGCCGGCCTCCGTCTGCACCGTCGCGAGCCCGCCGGTCTGTATCTCGGCGAGCAGCAGCCCCGCCTCGTAGCCGCCCGTCGCGTCGACTCCGAAGTCGAGCACCGTCCCCCCGTTGTCGAGTTCGTACGCCTCGACTGCGAGCTCGTCGGCGAACTCCATCGCCTCGTCGACGAGTTCGAGTGCCATCCGGTTGAGACTCTCCATGCTCGACGTTCGACGGTCGGGATAAAAGACGTGTCCGTTCCTCACCCGAGGCTCATCCCCCCGTCGACGCGCAGTATCTCGCCGTGGACGTACGCCGTCTCCAGCAGAGAGTGGACGCTCTCGGCGACCGTCTCCGGCTCGCAGGCGTACTCCGGAAGGTGCGTGTCCACGTTCTCGTGGCCGCGGAACTCTTCGCGTTCGAGGTACGCGACGATGTCGTCGTTCATGCTCGTCGCCACCGGGCCGGGGGCGACCGCGTTCACCTGCACCCCGTCCGGGCCGAGCTCGCGGGCGAGAGCCCGGACCAGCCCGTGGAGCCCGGCCTTCGACGCCGCGTACGAGGCGTCGACCGTGCCCGCCGTGCCGCCGACCGAGGAGACGTAGACGACGTCTCCACCCGCCTCGCGAAGCAGTGGGGTCGCCGCCCGCGTCACGTAGAACGCCCCGTCGAGATTCACGCCGAGCACCTCCCGCCACGCCTCGTCGGTCGTCTCCTCCACCCGATTCGGGTCGACGATCCCGGCGTTCGACACGAGCGCATCGAGGCCTCCGAGCGCGTCGGCAGCCGACTCGACCACCCGTTCCGCGGCTGCGGAATCGCTCACGTCCCCGGCGACGGCCGTCGCCGTCGCGCCCCGTTCACGACACGCGGCGACCGTTTCCTCGGCGGCCGCCGCGTTCTCCACGTACCCGACGGCCACGTCGTGGTCCCCCGCCAACCGTAGTGCCGTTGCGCGTCCGATTCCTCGACTCCCACCGGTCACCAGCACTTGCATATTCTCCAGTTATATTAATAGATAATAACTACGGCGATTCGAGGGAGAGACCGCCGGGAGTGCGCCTCGCTACCGGTCGCTCCGCGCCGGCCGGCCGAGTTTGGACTCGACGCGGTCGACCTTCTCTCGCGCCTCGTACGTGCGTGTCCGTTTGTCGTCGATCTTCAGGAATGTGCTCACCCGGTCCCCGCCGACGGCCTCGTGTGCGGCCGTCGCGGCGGCCATCAGCTCCTCGATGTCTTCCGCCTCGATGACGGTACCCATCGGATTCGTCTCGTACGAGACGTCGAAGTCGTCGAGCGCGGCGACCGCCTTCGCCACCTCGCCCGCCATGCTCCCTTCGATGACCGGTGCGACGCTCAACAGCGCGACGACTGTCATGCCCGGAGCTCCGTCCCCCACGGATATAACACCGGCCCCCGAGGTGGACGACATGAGCGGCACACAGCGGCTTCCGAGGTGGGTGACGTGAGCGACACAGCCGCGGGCGAGCGGTTCACCGTGCGGGCGAACGGCCGAGAGTTCGTCGGTCACGCCTACGGCGACGGGGAGCCGTGGCTCTGTCTCCACGGCTTCCCGGACGACCCCCGGACGTTCGACCGGCTCGCCGACGAACTCGGCGGGGTGCGACTGCTCGCGCCGTACATGCGCGGCTACGGACCGACCGGCGGCTCGCCCGCCGACGACTACTCGCCGGCGGCGCTCGGTCGCGACGCCGCCGCCCTCGCCGAGGCGCTCGACACACGGTACGTCGTGGGCCACGACTGGGGGGCCGTCGCGGCGTACGGCGCGCTCCGCTCGGACGTCGTCGAGCGCGCGGCGACGATGGCCGTCCCGCCGCGGTTCGACGCGCTGCTGTTCGCGTACCCAACGCAGTTCCTCCGGTCGTGGTACATCTGGCTGTTCCAGCTTCCGGGTGCCGTCCGGCTGTTACGCGCTCGCGACTTCGCGCTCGTGGACGCGCTGTACGGCGCGTGGTCGCCCGGGTTCGAGGACGACGCACACGTCGCTCGCGTGAAGGAGACGCTCACGACGGGCGACACCGCGCCCAACGCAGTGGCGTACTACCGGGACATGGTCGCGGCGACGGTGGAGGGGGTCCGCGCGAACGGGGTTCGCGACCCCGACGAGGGCCGACCGATGACGACGCCGACGCTACTGCTGACCGGGGCGGACGACTGGTGTATCGGCACGGAGCTGTACGAGCGAGCCGACGAGGCGTTCGAGACGTGTCGCGTCGTCCGCGTCCGCGACGCCGGCCACTTCCTCCACCGCGAGCGGCCGGCCGTCGTCGCCGACGAGCTCCGGGCGTGGCTCGGATAGCCAGTCCTCAGCGTCCGTCTGTCCCGCGGGCGGGCGTCGCCGGCGGCCGGCGCTTGTGTGCCGTCGCGTCGCGCCACGCGAGGAGCCGTTCCACCGTCTCGCTGTCGACGCCGACTCGCTCTGCGGCCTCCTCCGCAGAGACTTCCGCGTCGACGACGGCGACGAGTAGTTCGTCGAGCGTCCGGTCGTCGACCCCGAGCTGTGTCGCGTCCGTCGGGCTGGCCTCGACGCCGTGCGGCCGCTCGGTCACCGCGTCCGGCACGCCCAACGCGTCGGCGAGCGCACACACCTCAGTGTGGTAGCGGTGGCCAAGCGGGAGCGCGTCGACGCCGACGTCGCCGTGTTTGGTGACGGAGCCGAGCAGCCGCTCCGTCCGGGTCACGCTCCCGAGCACCAGCCCCTCTCGCGTGTTGGCGACGTAGTACGCGCAAGCCATTCGGAGCCGGGCGAGTGCATTCTCGACGGCGAGCAGGTCGTCGGCCGGCGCGCCAGCCGCCCCCATCGCCTCGCGGAACGCGGCGAGCAGCGGCTGGAGCTGGACCCGATGCGTCTCGACCCCGAGCGCGCGGGCGAGTGTCTCGGCGTCGCGCGCGGCGGCCTCGCCGCTCAGGTGGGCGGGCATCACGAGCGCGTCGACGTTGTCGGCTCCGAGCGCGTCGGTCGCGAGCGCCGCGACCACCGCCGACGCGACGCCGCCGTCCAGCGGGACCACCGCCCGGGTCGCGCCAGCCTCGGCGACGGCCGCTTCGACGAACGCCGTCACTTCCTCGCGGACCGCGGCGACAGCATCCGGCGAGACGGCAAGCGCGCCGCCGTCGGTCGGCACTACGCGCACGGTCCTCCCGACGTCTGGATGGCGGTCCGGCTCGACGGGCCGTCGGAACTCTCTCTATTTCTTGTACGTTCGTCCATACATATTCGGTAATAGTCGAACAATATATGTCTTACTCGGGATTAGATTATCTACTCGAAGGGAATAATACGAATATTAACACGAAACGTGCAGTTCTTACTCGGTCGATTAGACGATCGGTCGGTGACGCCAACGGCCGCGAAGGCCGCCGCTCACCGGTCGATGGTCGGGATGACCGAGACCGCGAGGAGGACGAACCACACCATCCAGACGACGAACACGGCGAGCCACGCGGCGTACCGGGCAGTGGGCGTCGCGACGAGTACGTGACCGACGAGAAGCGAGAGCGCGACGGCGCCGAGCGCGACGTAGTCGCGGCGCTCTGGACGGAGCCGTCTCATCGCCGGGCAGTTAGACCGCACGGGTCATTACTGTTGGTCCGGTAGTCGTCGCTCCTCGTCGGTGGCCGCGCAGAAGTGCACCGGCCGAGATTTGAACTCGGGTTGTGACCATGGCAAGGTCACGTGATACCACTACACTACCGGTGCGCGTTCGCATCAGAATCGAAACGGCTGGAGAGTAAAAGGCTTCCGAATCGGTCACCTGCCGGTGGTTCGCACGCTCCCGTGGCTCGTGTGACCGCGTCTCGCGTGTCACACCGGACCACGCGAAACGGCCGTGAACCCGCCTCAGGCGGGCCGAGAACCGGGCCACTTTTATGCTCGGGTTCGGTTAGTCACGCTACAGTCTAGTGAGCGGACACGGAAGCGACACGGCATGACACGCAGCGTACTCGTGCCGTCGTCCCTGACCCGAGAAGCCGAGGACAAACGCGAGGCGACTCGCAAGCTCGGTTACGTCGCACGCGCGGCGGTCGTCTTTCGGGTGGACCGGCTCGTCGTCTTCCCCGACGGGGAAGGCGACACGGGTCGGTTCGGCGACGGGTTCGTCGATACCGTCCTCCGGTACGCGGCCACGCCCCCGTACCTCCGAAAGGAGGCGTGGGGGAGGCGTGACGAACTGGAGTACGTCGGCGTCCTGCCGCCGCTCCGCGTCGCCTCACGGACCGGCTCCGGATCGGACGATTCGGGGTCGTTAAGACAGGGAATCGTGACCGAGGTCGGAGCTGACGACCGCGTTCGGGTCAATTGCGGACTGCAACACCCGGTCTCTCTCCCGGTATCGCCCGGTACGGCGACGCCGGCCGAGGGGGAGCGCGTCACAGTCAGGGTTACTTCGCGAGAACCGGTCCGCGCGCGGCTCACCGACGACACCCCACCGGGGTATCAGGTGACCCGCGAGGACCTCTCTACGGCGCTCTCCCGTCCCGACGCCGGCGTACGGATCGCCGCGTCGCGACACGGGGAGCCGCTCACGGTGGATAGACTCGACTCGCTCGTCGAGTCCGTCCACGACGGCGTCACCATCGTCTTCGGCGCCCCCGAGCGGGGGTTGCCGGAGATACTTGGCGTGGCGCCGGGCGAGGAAACCGTTCCGTCGGCCGCAGCGGCGGCCGGCGAACCAGACGACGCTGACGACGCCGAACCGCACCCGCGGTTCGACCTCTGGCTCAACACGGTTCCGAACCAAGGCAGCCAGGTGGTGCGAACGGAGGAAGCAATGTTCGCCACCCTGGCTGCCCTCACACTGGAGTGAGACCAGAATGCCACAACCAAGCAGACCACGAAAAGGCTCGATGGGCTTCGGCCCCCGCATCCGCGCGACCAGCGAGGTCCCGCGGTTCAACAGTTGGCCGGAGGACGACGGACAGCCCGGGCTCCAGGGATTCGCCGGCTACAAGGCCGGCATGTCCCACGTCGTGACGATCAACGACGAGCCCAACTCCCCCCGCGAGGGGATGGAGGAGACCGTCCCTGTCACCGTCGTCGAGACGCCGCCGATGCGCGCCGCGGCCCTTCGAGTTTACGAGGACACGCCGTACGGGCTTCGACCGCTGACTGAGACGTGGAGCGACGAGCTCCACGACGATCTCGGTCGCGCGCTGTCGACGCCCGAACAGAACAGCACGGACGCCGGTGACATCCACGCCGCGCTCGACGAGGGTCGGGTCGCGGACGTGCGCCTCATCACGCACACCGTTCCCGGTGAGCTGCAGAGCGTCCCGAAGACAGAGCCCGACGTGATGGAGACACGCGTCGGCGGCGGCAGCGTCGGCGACCGCGTCGAGTTCGCCCTGGACCTGCTCGACGAGGGCGGAGTCCACGAGGCGACCGACGTGTTCCGCGCCGGCGAGTACGCCGACGTCGCGGGCATCACGAAGGGGAAAGGCACGCAGGGCCCCGTGAAGCGGTGGGGCGTCCAGAAGCGGAAGGGGAAACACGCCCGCCAGGGGTGGCGCCGACGCATCGGCAACCTCGGCCCGTGGAACCCCTCCCGCGTCCGGTCGACCGTCCCCCAGCAGGGGCAGACGGGCTACCACCAGCGCACGGAGCTGAACAAGCGCGTCATGGCGCTGGGCGACGAGGAAGTGACGCCCGACGGCGGCTTCGTCAACTACGGCGAGGTCGACGGGCAGTACGCACTCGTGAAGGGCTCGCTGCCCGGGCCGAACAAGCGCCTCCTGCGCCTTCGCCCCGCCGTGCGACCGAAAGACCAGCCGCGCCTCGACCCCGAGGTCCGGTACGTCTCCACGGCGTCTAACCAAGGATAATGAACACGACAGTACGCACGCTCGACGGTTCAGACGGCGACGAGGTCGACCTGCCGGCGGTGTTCGACACCGACTACCGGCCCGACCTCATCAAGCGCGCCGTCCACGCCGCGCGAGCCAACCGACAGCAGGACTACGGGACCGACGAGTTCGCCGGTCTCCGCACGCCCGCCGAGTCGATGGGTTCGGGCCGCGGGATGGCCCACGTTCCCCGCCAGGACGGGCAGGGACGTCGGGTCCCGCAGGCCGTGAAGGGCCGCCCGGCCCACCCGCCGAAGGCGGAGACGGATCGCACGCTCGACATCAACACGAAGGAGCGCAAGCTCGCCGTCCGCTCGGCCATCGCGGCCACGGCGGACGCGGAGCTGGTCGCCGAGCGCGGCCACGCGTTCGACGACGACCTCGAGCTCCCGCTCATCGTGACAGACGAGTTCGAGGAGCTCGTGAAGACGAAGGAGGTCGTCGCCTTCCTCGAGGCGGTCGGCGCCTACGACGACATCGAGCGCGCCGAGGACGGCAAGTCCGTGCGCGCGGGCCGCGGCACGAGCCGCGGACGCAAGCACTCGGAGCCGGTTTCGGTGCTGTTCGTCACGAGCGAGGAGCCCTCGACGGCCGCCCGCAACCTCGCGGGCGTCGACGTCGCCACCGCGGCGAACGTCTCCGCCGAGGACCTCGCACCCGGCACGCACGCCGGACGACTCACCGTCTGGACCGAGTCCGCGCTCGCGGAGGTGGCCGACCGATGACGGTACGCTATCCCCTCGTCACGGAGAAGGCGATGAACGACATGGACATGCAGAACAAGCTGCAGTTCATCGTCGACGTCGACGCTTCGAAAGGCGAGATCCGCGAGACCGTCGAAGAACGGTTCGACGTCGGCGTCACCAGCGTGAACACGCAGGTGGCGCCCGACGGCACGAAGAAGGCCGTCGTCCGCCTCTCCGAGGACGACGACGCACAGGAAGTCGCCTCACGCATCGGGGTGTTCTGAGATGGGACGACGAATCCAAGGACAACGACGCGGCCGCGGCACGTCCACGTTCCGGGCGCCGTCGCACCGCTACAAGGCAGACCTGTCGCACCGCACCGTCGAAGACGACGACGTCGTCTCGGGAACTGTCGTCGACATCGAACACGACCCCGCGCGCAGCGCGCCCGTGGCGGCAATCGAGTTCGACGACGGGGACCAGCGCCTCGTCCTCGCGCCCGAGGGCGTCGGCGTCGGCGACACGATCCAGGTCGGCGTCTCCGCGGAGATCGCGGTCGGGAACACGCTCCCGCTCGCGGAGATTCCGGAGGGCGTCCCAGTCTGTAACGTGGAGCGCCAGCCCGGCGACGGCGGGAAGTTCGCCCGCGCGTCGGGCGTCAACGCCACGCTGTTGACCCACGACCGCAACGCTGCGGTCGTCCAGCTCCCCTCTGGGGAGATGCGCCGGCTCAGCCCGGAGGCGCGCGCGACTATCGGCACGGTCGCGGGCGGCGGGCGGACGGAGAAGCCGTTCGTCAAGGCCGGCAACAAACACCACAAGATGCGCGCACGCGGCACGAAGTGGCCGAACGTGCGCGGGGTTGCGATGAACGCCGTCGATCACCCGTTCGGTGGCGGCGGCCGCCAGCACCCCGGCAAGCCGAAGTCCGTCTCGCGGGACGCCCCGCCGGGCCGGAAGGTCGGCGACATCGCGTCGCGGCGAACGGGCCGCGGCGGCAAAGGAGGGAACAAGAACAAATGAGCACCGACTACCAGACCGGCCGGGAGGGTGAGTTCACCTACCGCGGCCACACGCTCGACGAGCTCCAGGCGATGGAGCTCGACGAGGTGGCGGAACTGCTCCCCGCTCGACAGCGGCGAAGTATCCGACGCGGCCTGACCGACGAACAGCAGAAACTGGTCGAGACGGCACGCGAGCGCGACGATGAGGGGACAGCGAACGATCCCATCCGAACGCACCTGCGCGACATGCCGGTGCTGCCGGAGTTCGTCGGGCTCACCTTCGCCGTCTACGACGGCCACGAGTTCGAGCGCGTCGAGGTGGCACCCGAGATGCTCGGGCACTATCTCGGCGAGTTCGTGCTCACGCGTACGTCCGTCGAGCACGGCCAGGCCGGTATTGGGGCGACTCGGTCCTCGAAGTTCGTCCCGCTCAAGTAACGATGGGAATCAGCTACAGCATCGACGCGGACCCGGACACGACGGCGAAAGCCATGCTTCGGGAGCGTCACATGAGCCACAAGCACAGCAAGGCCATCGCGCGGGAGATCAAGGGGAAGACGACGGCAGAAGCCGTCGAGTACCTGGACGCTGTGATCGACGGCGACCGGTCCGTCCCGTTCAAGTCCCACAACTCCGGCGTCGGACACCGCTCCGACATCGACGGCTGGGACGCGGGCCGCTACCCGGAGAAGGCGTCGAAGGCGTTCCTCGACCTCCTCGAGAACGTCGTCGGCAACGCCGACCACCAGGGGTTCGACGGGGAGGCGATGGAGATCGTCCACGTCGCCGCCCACAAGGTCGGTGAGTCGCCGGGGCGCAAGCCTCGCGCGTTCGGCCGCGCGTCCGCGTGGAACACCCCACAGGTCGACGTGGAGATCGTCATCGAGGAGGTGTCCGAATAAATGGCAGACGAACATCAGTTCATCGACAACGGCCTCCGCCGGACGCAGATCGACGAGTTCTTCGCCGACGAGCTGGCGCGCGCCGGCTACGGTGGCATGGAGCTCGCACAGACGCCGATGGGGACGCAGATCGTCCTCAAAGCCGAGAAGCCCGGCATGGTCATCGGCAAAGGCGGGAAGAACATCCGGAAGCTCACGACGCAGATCGAAGAGCAGTTCGACCTCGACGACCCGCAGATCGACGTCCAGGAGGTCGACGAGCCGGACCTGAACGCCCAGATCGTCGCCGACCGGCTGGCCAACGCCCTCGAACGGGGCTGGTACTTCCGGCGCGCGGGTCACACGACCATCGACCGCATCATGGATGCGGGCGCGCTCGGCGCGGAGATCGTCCTCTCGGGGAAGGTCACCGGCGCCCGCTCGCGCGTGGAGAAGTTCAACCGGGGCTACGTGAAGCACAACGGCGAACCCGCCGAGGAGATCGTCGACTCGGGCGTCGGCACCGCCGTGATGAAGCTCGGCACCATCGGCGTCCGGGTGAAGATCATCCCGCCGAACGCCCAGCTTCCCGACGACTTCCACATCAAGGAAGACGCCGACATCGAGGCCTTCATCGAGGAGGCCGAGGGCGACGTCGACGAGCTGCTGGCCGAGGCGGACGAGGCGCTCGACGAGGACGGCCTCGCCGCGGAGCCCGACCCCGACGCCGAGGCGCTCGACGAGGAGACGCTCGACATCGCCGAAGAGGAGCTCGTCGACGAGGACATCGAGACGGACGCCGGTGCGGCGCCGACGACCCCGTCCGGCGACGTCGACGAGGAGCTCGACGACCTGGAGGCCGACGTGGAGGAGCTCGACGAGGAGCTCGAAGCGGACACCGAAGCCGAGGCCGAGGAGCTGCTCGACGAGATGGAAGCCGAGGAAGCCGACGCCGACGCCGAGGCTGACGAAGCCGACGACGCTGACGCGGCTGAAGACGCCGACGCAGCCGACGAAACTGACGCGGACGACGAGGAGGTCGAGGACTGATGGCCATCGTTCACGTCGAGGAGATCCGAGACATGACGCCCGCGGAACGCGAGGCCGAGCTCGAGGAGCTCCGCACGGAGCTGCTCAACGCGAAGGCCGTGCAGGCTGCGGGTGGCGCCCCGGAGAATCCGGGTCGCACGAAGGAGCTTCGCCGCACCATCGCGCGGATCAAGACGATCCAGCGCGAGGAGGGCGACCTGGAGTCGCAGAGCGACTCCGAACGAGCGAGCGGCGGGAGCCGCGAGCAAGACGAGGACGAGTAACATGAACCCCCGAACCCTGCCACGACACGAACTCGCCGGCCTCCGCGTGGAGGTCGTCGACTCGCCCAACGCCGACCTCGTCGGCATCAGCGGCGAGGTCGTCGACGAGACGACGAACACGCTGCTCGTGGGGGGTGACCGGGTGAGACAGGTCCCGAAGGCGGCCGCGACGTTCCGCTTCGCGCTGCATGACACGCGCGTTCGCGTCGACGGCGAGCGGCTCGTCGCGCGGCCCGCCCGACGGACGGAAACTACGACATCACACACATGGCGCTAGGACTGAACGTATCGGAACCGGAGGAGAGCTGCTCCGACCCCAACTGTCCGTTCCACGGCACGCTCAGCGTGCGGGGACAGACGATGGACGGAGAGGTCGCCTCCACCGACATGGACAAGACCGTCGTCGTCGAGCGAGAGTACGACGTCAAGGTGCCGAAGTACGACCGGTACATGAAACGCCGGTCGCGCGTTTCGGCTCACCACCCTGACTGTCTCGACCTCTCGGTCGGCGACACGGTCCGTATCGCAGAGACCCGACCGCTCTCGAAGACGAAATCACACGTCGTCATCGAGACCGTCCAAACGGAGGGTGACGACTGATGCAGGCGCTCAACGCCGACGTGACACAGGGGCTCGAGAAGGGCTCGCTGATCACCTGCGCGGACAACACGGGCGCCCGTCAGCTGAAGGTCATCTCCGTTTCGGGCTACTCGGGAACGAAGAACAGACACCCCAAGGCCGGACTCGGTGACAAGGTCACCGTCTCGGTCACGAAGGGGACGCCGGAGATGCGGCGGCAGGTGCTCGAGGCCGTGATCATCCGACAGCGGAAGCCGGTTCGCCGGCCGGATGGCACGCGGCTGAAGTTCGAGGACAACGCCGCCGTCATCGTCGACGAGAACGAGGACCCCCGTGGGACCGAGCTGAAAGGTCCCATCGCGCGGGAGGTCGCCGAACGATTCGGCAGCATCGCCAGCACGGCGACGATGATAGTATGACTCGACAGCCGGACAAACAACGAAGCAGACAACGACGCGCCCCGCTCCACGAGAAGCAGCGGCAGGTCCGTGCCCACCTCTCGGAGTCGCTCCGCGAGGAGTACGGAAATCGCAGCGTCCGCGTCAACGAGGGCGACACCGTCACCGTCCAGCGCGGCGACTTCGCCGGCGAGGAGGGTGACGTGGTGAACGTCGACCTCCGCGACGCGGTCGTGCACGTCGAGGACGTGACGCTCGAGACGGCCGACGGCGAAGAGGTGCCGCGGCCGCTCGACGCGTCGAACCTCGTCGTCACGTCGCTGAATCTCGAGGACGAGAAGCGCGAGGCGCGCCTGGAGGACAACGAATGACCCGACACCAGAAACGACTCTCGGTACCGAAGTCGTGGCCGGTCGAGCGCAAGGAGAACACCTTCACGGTGAAGGCGGGCGCGGGCCCGCACGGCGAGGCGGGCGTTCCGCTCGTCATCATCCTGCGCGACGTGCTCGGCTACGTCGACTCGAAGAAAGAAGCACGCTACGCCCTCGACCAGGACTCGGTACTGGTCAACGGGCAGGCGGTGAGCGACGAACAGCGTCCCATCGGGATGTTCGACATCGTCGCGTTCGCAGAGCGCGAGGAGTACTACCGCGTCTTCCCCGACGAGGGGGGGCGGCTCTCGCTGACGCCAATCGACGCCGACGCCGCCGGCTCGCGGCTCGGGAAGGTCGTCGGCAAGCGACAGATCACCGGCGGCGACACCCAGCTCACGCTCCACGACGGAACGACCCTCGTGAACAACGACGACACCATCTCGGCGGGCGACTCCATCGTCATCTCGAACGACGACAAGTCGGTCGTCGCCCACTTCCCGTACGAGGAAGGGGCACTGGTCACCGCCGTCGCCGGCACGCACGCCGGCGACATCGGCACCGTCGAAGAGACCCAGGTGACGCCGAGTTCTTCGCCGAACAACGTCCTCGTCGAGGGCGACGACGGCCGCTTCGAGACGGTCGAGGAGTACGTCGTCGTCATCGACGAGAACTTCACCGACGGGGGTGACGACGAATGAGCTCCGAAGCGGACGAGAGTGAGTTCCCCGACATGCGTCGCCCGCGCGTCGAGAAGGTCGTCGTCCACATGGGCGTCGGCCGCGGTGGCCGCGAGCTGGCGAACGGCGAGGAGATCCTCGCGGAGATCGCCGGCCAGGAGCCCGTCCGCACGACGGCGAAGCGGACGATCCAGGAGTTCAACGTCCGCGAGGGCGACCCCATCGGTGCGAAGGTGACGCTGCGGGGCGACCTCGCGGAGGAGTTCCTCGAGACCGCGCTGCCGTTCGCAGAGATCAGCGCCTCGCAGTTCGACGAGACGGGGAACTTCTCCTTCGGCGTCGAGGAACACACGGAGTTCCCGAGCCAGGAGTACGACCCCGAGATCGGCATCTACGGGCTCGACGTGACCGTCAACCTCGTGCGCCCGGGCTACCGGGTCCACAAGCGCGACAAGGCGAGCACGCAGATCCCCGGTAACCACCGGCTCACGCCCGAGGACGCGGTCGCGTTCCTCGAAAGCGAGTTCGACGTGGAGGTAGCAGAATGAGCGAAAGCGAGACAGAACAGGACACGGCGGAGCAGCCTCGAACGGGACAGCTCCACGAGTGCCAGCGGTGTGGTCGAAAGCAGGGACTCGTCGGCAAGTACGACATCTGGCTGTGCCGACAGTGTTTCCGCGAGATCGCCCGCGATATGGGATTCGAGAAGTACAGCTAACAATGGCGGACAACGACCCACTGGCCAGCGCGCTCTCCGGCATCGACAACGCCGAAGGCGTGGGCCATCTGACACACACGGTAACGCCCGCCTCGAACGAGATCGGCTCCGTGCTCGAAGTGCTCGCCGAACGCGGGTACATCGACACCTTCCAGTACGTCGACGACGGGAAGGCCGGCGCGTTCGAGGTCGAACTGAAAGGCTCCATCAACGCTTGCGGCACGGTGAAGCCGCGCTACTCGGCGACGGCAGACGAGTACGAGAAGTGGGAGAAGCGGTTCCTCCCCGCCCGCGACTACGGGGCGCTCGTCGTCACCACCAGCCACGGCGTCATGAGCCACTACGAGGCCCGCGAACAGGGCATCGGCGGACAGGTGATCGCGTATGTCTACTGAGATACCGATCCCCGAGAACGTCTCGGCCGAGCTCGACCGCCTCGACCTCACCGTCGAGGGGCCGAACGGCAGCGTCACCCGCCAGCTCTGGTATCCGGACGTGACCGTCGAGGTGGACGGCGACAGTATCGTCATCGAGTCGGAGAACACCGACGCGAAGACGAACGCGACGGTCGGCACGTTCGAGAGCCACGTCCACAACATGATCCACGGCGTCACCGAGGGCTGGGAGTACACGATGGAAGTGTTCTACTCCCACTTCCCGATGCAGGTGAACGTCCAGGACGGCGCCGTCGTCATCGAGAACTTCCTCGGTGAGCGCGCGCCGCGGCGTGCCCCCATCCACGGGGACACGGATGTCGAGGTGGACGGCGAGGATATCATTCTCTCCGGGCCGAACATCGAGGACGTCGGCCAGACGGCCGCGGACATCGAACAGCTCACGCGCGTCTCCGGGAAGGACACCCGCGTCTTCCAGGACGGCGTGTACATCACCAGCAAACCGAACCGAGGTGACGCCTGATGGCGGACGACGAGACAGAAGAACAAGAGGAACTCACCGAACTGACCGACATCTCCGGCGTCGGCAACGCGAAGGCCGCGGCCCTCGAGGGCGCGGGCTACGCCACGGTCGACGACGTCCGTGGCGCCTCCCAATCGGAGCTCGCCGAGGTCGACGGCATCGGCAACGCGCTCGCCGCGCGGATCAAGAACGACGTCGGCGGGCTGGAGGTCTCAGAGGAGACCGACGCCGAGGTCGAAGCCGAGGAGCCAGAACCCGAAGAAGAGGTCGTGGAGACGGAGCTCCAGCCTCGCGGGCTCGCGGACAAGACGCCGGCCCTCGACGAGGAGACACAGCGGCTGCTCGCAGAGCGGAAACGCGTCGACACGCCGCAGTTCAACCGGCAGGACTACCACAAGAAGAAGCGGACGCCGTCGTCCTGGCGCCGTCCCCGCGGTGGCCTCTCCAAGCAGCGGAAAGGCATCAAGGGGAAGGGCCAGACGGTCGAGGCCGGCTTCCGAACGCCCACCGCGACCCGCGGGCTCCACCCGTCGGGATTCGAGGAAGTCCACGTTCACAACACGGACGACCTCGAGGGCGTCGACGGCGACACGGAGGCCGTCCGCATCGGCTCGACGGTCGGCGCGCGCAAGCGCGAGGCCATCGAAGAGCAGGCCGAACAGCAGGGCGTCCGCGTCCTGAACCCGACCTACGTTGAGGTGGAGGTGGACGATGAGTGACCTGACCGCCCAGCGCCGGCTCGCTGCCGACGTGCTGGACGTCGGGAAGAACCGCGTCTGGCTCGACCCCGACCGGACGGACGACATCGCGGACGCGATCACCCGTGAGGACGTCCGCGACCTGATCGACGAGGGCGCCATCCGCGCGGAGGACGCGAAGTCCAACTCGCGCGGCCGGGCCCGCGAGCGCGCAGCGAAGCGCGCGTACGGTCACCGCAAGGGTGCCGGCTCCCGCAAGGGGAAGGCCGGCGGCCGACAGAACACGAAAGAGCAGTGGCAGTCGAAGATCCGCGCACAGCGGGCCACGCTGAAAGAGCTCCGCGACGAGGGCGAGCTCTCCGCCTCGGAGTACCGGTCGCTGTACGACCAGGCCTCCGGCGGCGAGTTCGACTCCGTCGCGGATCTCAAACGATACATCGAGACCAACTACTGACAATGGCAACCGGACCACGATACAAAGTGCCGATGCGGCGCCGCCGCGAGGCACGCACGAACTACCACCAGAGGTTGCGCCTGCTGAAATCCGGCAAGCCCCGGCTGGTCGCTCGAAAGAGCAACCAGCAGACCAGGGCGCAGCTGATCGTGACTGGACCGAACGGAGACGAGACGGTGGCGAGCGCCGAGTCGAACGACCTCACCGAGCACGGCTGGGACGCGCCGACGGGGAATCTCCCCGCGGCGTATCTCACCGGCCTGCTGCTCGGTCAGCGCGCCGTCGAGGCGGGCTACGAGGAGGCCGTTCTCGACATCGGACTCAACACCGCCACGCCGGGCTCGAAGGTGTTCGCCGTCCAGGAGGGCGCCATCGACGCCGGCCTGGAGATTCCGCACAACGACGACGTCTTCGCCGAGTGGGACCGCACGCGCGGCAGCCACATCGCCGAGTACGCCGAGCAGGAAGACGGACTCTACAGCGGCGACTTCGACGCCACCGAACTACCCGCGCACTTCGACGAACTGCGTGACGAGCTACTAGAGGACAATGAGTAACGGATGGGAGCCGCGAACGCGGCTCGGACGGAAGGTCGTAGAGGGCGAGATAACCACCATGCGGGACGCCCTGAACAGCGGGCTCCCGCTGAAGGAGCCGCAGATCGTCGACCAGCTCCTCCCGGACATGGACGACGAGGTGCTGGACATCAACATGGTCCAGCGGATGACCGACTCCGGCCGCCGGGTGAAGTTCCGGTGTGTCGTCGCCGTCGGCAACCGCGACGGCTTCGTCGGCTACGCGGAGGGGCGTGACGACCAGGTCGGCGGCGCGATCCAGAAGGCCATCGAGATCGCGAAGCTGAACGTCATCGACGTCTCCCGCGGCTGCGGCTCGTGGGAGTGTGGCTGCGGCCGCCCCCACACGGTCGCGCTGCGCACCACCGGCAAGGCCGGCTCCGTCGAGGTCGAGCTCCGGCCCGCGCCGCGCGGACTCGGGCTCGCGGGCGGGGAGACGGTTCGCCACGTGCTCGATCTGGCCGGCATCGAGGACATCTGGACGCGCTCCTCGGGCAACACCCGGACGACGGTGAACTTCGCGAAGGCGACGTTCAACGCGCTGCGGGCGACCAGCGAGGCGCGGGTCCCCCAGCGAGCCTTCGAGAAGCGCGAGGTGATCGAGTGATGGAGGCCATCGTCCAGCTCCGCGGTGAGGTGAATCAGAGCCACGCGGTTCGCGACACGCTCTCGATGCTGAACCTCCACCGAGTGAACCACCTCACCTTCGTCCCCGAGACGGACACGTACCGTGGGATGATCACCAAGGTGAACGACTGGGTGGCCCACGGGACGCCCTCGGAGGAGACGGTTGCGCTGCTCATCGCGACGCGCGCCGAACCCGCCGAAGGCGACGCCGACATCGACGACGACTGGGTCGCAGAGCACACCGACTACGACGACGTCGACGCGCTGGCGGCCGCCGTCGTCGACGAGGAGACCACCCTCTCCGAACAGGGGCTCTCCCCGACGCTGCGGCTCCACCCGCCGCGCGGCGGTCACGACGGCATCAAACACCCCGTCAAGGAGGGCGGGGCCCTCGGGAAGCAGTCGACCGAGGAGATCGACGACCTCCTGGAGAAGATGCGATAATGACGAGCAAGAAACGGCGACAGCGCGGTTCACGCACGCACGGCGGCGGCTCGCACAAGAAGCGACGCGGCGCCGGCCACCGGGGCGGGCGTGGCCGTGCCGGTCGCAAGAAACACGAGAAGGGGCTCTACCCGAAGCGCGGCAAACACGGCTTCAAGCGGCCGCAGAAGACCGACCGCGAAGTCGAGACGATCAACGTCCGCAAGCTCGACGAGGACGCCATCCTCTACGCCGAGGACGGGCTCGCCGAGGAGACCGACGACGGCTACGCGCTCGACGCACGCGACATCGTCGAGGACGGCCACGAGGTCGACGCGGTGAAGGTGCTCGCGGGGGGACAGGTCCACAACAGCCTGACCGTCACCGCCGACGCCTTCTCCGATGCGGCCGTCGAGGCGATCGAGGCCGCCGGCGGCGAGACGGTCCTCACCGAACACGGCGAGGACCTCGCGGCCGCGGCCGAAGAAGCTACGGACGACGGGGACACAGAGGAGTAAAATGAGCTGGAAGGAGACCGCCGAACCGGTACTCTCGCGGATGCCCAACGTGGCCCGGCCAGAGGGCCACGTCCCGTTTCGCCGTAAGCTCGGCTGGACGGCGGGCGTTCTCGTGTTGTACTTCTTCCTGACCAACGTGACCATCTACGGACTCGGCGGTGGGAGCGACGCGTTCGGCCAGTTCCGGTCCATCCTCGCGGGACAGCAGGGGAGCATCCTGCAGCTGGGTATCGGCCCCATCGTCACGGCGTCGATCGTCCTTCAGCTGCTGGGCGGCGCGAACCTGCTCGGGTTGGACACGGACGACCCCCGCGACCAGGTGCTGTATCAGGGGCTCCAGAAGCTGCTGGTGGTCGTGATGGTGATACTCACCGGGCTGCCGATGGTGTTCGCCGGCGGGTTCCTCTCCCCCGACCAGCAGGTCGCGCAGTCGCTCGGCATCGGGATCGGCGGGCTCCAGTGGCTCATGTTCGCTCAGATCTTCGTCGGCGGGATTCTCATCCTGTTCATGGACGAAGTCATCTCGAAGTGGGGCGTCGGCTCCGGGATAGGGCTGTTCATCATCGCCGGCGTCAGCCAGCGGCTCATCGGCGGGCTCTTCGCCGTGCCCGGCGTCACCGGGAGCCGCGGGTTCCTGTTCAGCTGGTACGAGATCATCGTCGGCAACACGCAGCTCGGGCCGGTGCTCGGGGGGCAGGGGCTGCAGGCGCTGCTCCTCGAACAAGGGCAGCTCCTGTTCCTGTTCACCACCGTGCTCATCTTCGTGGTGGTCGTCTACGCGGAGTCGGTCCGCGTCGAGATTCCGCTCTCGCACGCCCGCGTGAAGGGCGCGCGCGGTCGCTTCCCCGTGAAGCTCATCTACGCGTCCGTCCTGCCGATGATTCTGGTTCGCGCGCTGCAGGCGAACATCCAGTTCCTCGGCCGTATCCTGTTCGCACAGACGGGGACCTCGGGCGGCGTCATCGAGCTGTTCGGCACGCGGATGCCGTGGCTCGGGGTGTATCAGACCTCACAGACCGGTGCGACGCCGGTCGACGGGCTGTTCTACTATCTCGCACCCATCTACTCCTATCAGGACTGGATGTGGTTCGCCGGCTTCGGCGGCACCAACGACTGGTGGCAGATACTCACGCGGCTGGGCGTCGATCTAACCTTCATGATCGTCGGCGGCGCGATCTTCGCCGTCTTCTGGGTGGAGACGACCGGCATGGGGCCGGAGTCGACCGCCGAGCAGATTCAGAACTCCGGGATGCAGATTCCGGGCTTCCGGCAGTCGCCCGGCGTCATCGAGAAGGTCTTAGAGCGGTATATCCCGCAGGTGACGATCATCGGCGGCGCGCTCGTCGGCGCGCTCGCCGTGATGGCGAACCTGCTCGGCACCATCGGCCAGGTCTCCGGAACGGGGCTGCTGCTGACGGTCTCTATCACGTACAAGCTGTACGAGGAGATCGCAGAAGAGCAGCTCATGGAGATGCACCCGATGATGCGCCAGATGTTTGGCTAAAATTACATCTTCGATTAAAACGTTCCGTACGATGCGTCAATCGGCCAACCGAACGGCCGGAAATTTTTGCTTGCGCAAAATAAGCGAACGAGCGTTAGATACTCTGGCGTTCTGAGCTGTTCTCCGCCGATAATTGCCACGAGAGTGTTATCGACCCCGAAAATAGCCGTTTCAACTTCTCCAGAACTATCCGGAATTTAGTTGATAAGATATGCCCCAATAGTCTATAGCATCTTTCTATACTGGAAATATGACATTACTGGTCATATAGAACAAACCCCCGAAGTAGTGGGTTTCACACAGTGATTTCCATTACCCGAGACGAGAGATTATTCCACTGTTAGGGCCTCTCTGAGCTATTGACTGGGTGATACACCACAATCGCGATTCGTGAATAGGTATCGATACGCTGTAATTTAAAACGTATGCGTACGATATATAGAAACGGGCACGAATACGCTTCAATATTTGAATTTATCTGTACTGATGGATATATTTCGACCGTATCTGAAGGTTATTAGCCTAACATGGCTGGTGTAGTAGAAAGAAGAATCGAGGGCGACGTTATGTTTGAGATATTGCTATTTTTGCAAATTAACAAAGAAGTTATGACTACTCAATTATATAGGGAGGTTTATATCTGTGTCCACGAGATCTCGCAACGCAATCAGATCTCGGCTGAACCTCTCTCACGTTTGGCTGTGACAGGCGTACCCTCCCGTCCGTGACGTGGGCGTTCTGCCGACCTGAAACACTATTGTGGCGATATCGCCGTGAGCCAGTTCTCACGGAGTATCCATCGCAACCATTTATTAGCTGTTGCTAATAGTTGCGTCCATGGTGATACTAAGTGCCGTTGATGGCGAGCAGGTCCCCAGCGAAGTAGTGGAGACCGGTCAGAGTCTGGCTACGCAATACAACGAAGAACACGTGGTAATCCATGTTATGCCCCAAGAGCTGTTCGAGGAGTTCCGAGCTTCGGCGGGTACACCCAAAGCTGGATACTCGCTTGCATCTCCGATCTCCTACGGAGGGTCGAACTCCCAACCCTCTGGCGGAAGTTCTCAGGGATACACGATCGAGGACGGGGAACGCCACGCTCGTGGGGTTGCCGAGGACGTTATCGACGAGACCCTCGACGGTACGGATGGGGTCACACCCCAAGGCCGCGTCGGTGATCCCGTCGAGGAGGTCATGGCAGAGGCAAACCGCCGGAATGCACGCTATTTGGTGATCGGCGGCCGGAAACGAACTCCGGTTGGAAAAGCGATGTTCGGAAGCACGACTCAATCGATTCTGCTGACAGCTGACATTCCCGTCATGACGGTGATAGATGACTGAGGTACGTAGCCGCCGACTCGAACGGTCCTGTCAGCCTAACGCCCTCATATGGCCTCATACCCGTACTGAGAGCTGATTTTTGATCGGGGTGGGAATGTATGCCGATGCATACGGAAGCTGAAACCGATTCTTCCGGGCAAACAGCCGAATCTCGGTTCCTACTGTGAGCAACGACGGGTTTACAAAACAAACGATTTGCAACAGCGACCCCCGGGCCGCTCTTCAGTACAGCCGGAAAAGCAAAAAAAGCCGCTGATTCCCACGGTCAAGGTGTTCGAACAATTAGAATCAACGTCTTAACGGGTTCGAGGCACTGTAAGCTACTCTTCATTTCTGGTCTTTCGTATCGACTGATGAGATACGAAACCGTCGATTAGAGCGGTGAAACGGGACTGCTCACCGTGTATCTGGATTTGCTCGGATCGTCAGAATCCCCCGATATTGAGCAGGTGAGTCACCCTTAGTTTGGCGATTTCGTACCGAACGCCACTCCAAAATAACATTAGTTATGCTGTTATCATCGTTCTATTTATCCTCTAATTACTGATTCGAATATCTCGAACGGAATTCGGCGTTGCGTGGGTTTGTCTGAGGTAACTGAGTCCTGCCATTCAAGAGGAGTGCAAACGAAAGGAGGTGAACAATTCGTCATGTGTGCGCGAGGTTGAGCTCGATTTCGTTGACGACACCCATGAGCTCTCCCGGTAAATTATCTCTTGCCTCCTTTTCTTTCATCCGGTGCTTCGGTCCGGATACACTTATTGCACCGGTGACAGTGTCGTCACCTCCGACTATCGCCGCGCCGATCGCCCACTGTTTTTCCAGTCGTTCACCTCGGTTGTACGCGAATCCACGGTCCCGAACCGCTTCCAACACCTCGAAAAGCTCCTCGCGATGCGTAATCGTTTGGTCAGTTTCGGCTTTGAGTCCGTGTTGGCCAATTATTTCGTCAACGCGGGCCTTCGGAAGGTTTGCTAAGATCGCTTTACCGGCAGCTGTCGTGTGCAAGAACGCCTGTTTTCCGAGTCGGACGTCGGTTTGGACGGCAGAGGTGCTTTCTCGATCACTGAATACATACACCCCTCTCCCGTTCTGGTGAACGATATACTGCGCGCGTTCGCCAGTTGTTCGCGCGAGGCCTTTGACTTTCTCTCGAACGATGTTGTAGGATCGATCGCGACTGATCGCGTACCCCCCGAGATGGAGATACTGTAACCCGATATGATACTGTTTCCCCTGCTTCACCAGGTAGCCACGGTCACGAAGCGTTTCGAGATGCGAGTGAGCGGTACTTTTCGCGAGCCCGAGCTCGTTCGAAATGTCCGAAAGTGACGCTCCGTCGAGCTCCATGACCGTCTCAGCGACTGTCAACGACCGTAGCGTGGTCTTTTTCCGCCCCGAATGTCCGGTGTTTGGTGTCATATGACGTGCTAATAAAAACGGGATCGTATAACAGTTTTGCATATCCGAATGATACGCAACGGATCTTCCCACCCTGCGATCCACTTTCGCCCGCGAGAGCGTAGACGTATATCGACAACCACCACTCGAGGCGAGAACTTCGTGCCAACTCTACTCAGGGGAGTGCCGGTGCGAGGGCGTCGATTTCGGTGTTGATCCCGTCAATGAGGAGTGCACTGATCACCTGCTGAGCCACGTAGTATCCAATAACTGCGAACACCGCCTCCTGTGAGGTCGTTGAAAGGACGATCAAAAATGCGATGCCGAGGTTTTTCAGCGTCCCTGAAAACAGGATCGCACTCAGGTCGCTTTTGCCTATTCGTAGAGTCTGCACCGCTGTGTAGGCACATAAGATACCGAGCATCGCGACAAACAACGCAACGAGCCCGAGTCGGCCGACAATCTCGAACGACATCCCCGAGACCCCGACGGTTCCGACGCCGGCATAGATTAACAGCGCGATCGAGACCATCGTCGCATACTGCATCGCCCTCTCTGAGATTACACCGCTTGGGACGAGGGCGAGGAACAACAGACCAAGGAGGATGACAGCAAGAAGGTTGAACATGAGATCTTGAATCGGCACCGTCAAACTGCGACTAGTTAAGCTCGAAAGGAGAATCGGCATAACCACTGGCGCGAGCGCAATAGAAGCGAGTGTCGCAATCCCGGAAAGTTTTGCATTACCGTTAGCCATCCGCGTCCAGACAATCGCGCTTCCCGCCGTTGCCGGGGCGGAGAGGATGGCAACTACTCCGAGTAAGGATCCTTCCGACAGAAGAACCTTGGCCCAAGTGACGCCCAGAAACGGGACTACCCCGTACGAGATGAACAGAATCGTCACGATCGAAAGTAGCGATTCCGTCAGGTACGACCGATCGACCGTGACCCCCACGAGAGAACTGTACACTAGAAACCCGACGATGAGAATCGTCAGCTGTTGAATGTATGTTGCGCCTGTAGGAAACAGCAAACCCGCAACTACTGCGGTTAACACGAGCAACACGTTCTGAAGTCGACCGGCGATCGAGAGGAGACTGTGTTCAGAATCCATCGGTTGAACTCACGGAGTAGCGGCTTAGTGCGAGCACGTTTCGAGGACGAACTCAGACCAATATACTAAATGTTTCTCTCCGATGCACCGCTTTTGCCCTTCGTGGCCAACCGTTGTTCGTCACAACCACGTACCAGTTCGAATCGTGACTGAGCGTGGGACACTCGCACCGTGACTGAGCGTGGGACACTCGCACGCCGGTTTGAGAGTGGTACACTGCTAGCCTCCTCCTCGGGCTTTAGAAGACGTACAGATCGATTGCCGCGAGATGCCTCGTGTCTCTACTGCTGGCCACCGTAGGACGGTGAACTGGAGGAACTATAATCATTATTATCATGATAGAAACGTTTTTAACACTGATTTGATATTGTTGTCATACGCCATGGCAGATGGTAGCAAGAAAACACGGCGAAGTTTGATCAAGACCACCGGCGCGCTGGCCGGTGCAGGGGCAATGGGGTCGCTCGCGGGGTGTTCCGGCTCGCCTGACGATGGCGACGGAACCGATGATGGAACCCCAACAGACACCGATAGCGGCGGTGGAAATGACAACGGTGGAAACAACGACGGTGGCGGTGGTGAATCGGTAACGGTTGAGTTCTGGTCCGGGACGGCTGCCGAAAACACGGCGCTCACCGACCACTTCAACGACTCGATGGAGAACTTCGAGTCGATGAAAGACGGCGACGTCGAAGTTGACATCCAGCCGATTCCGTTCAGTGAGATCGTCAGTAGCCTGAACTCCGCCGTTTCGAACGACAACGCACCGCACGTCGCGCAGTCGGGCGGTGCCGGCATTCAGTTCTATCTGAATGACGCTGCGGTTGATCACGGTCCCTACATCGAGGAAACCGACGGACTCCCCGAGAACTGGGCTGACTTCAGCAACGAGGCAGCACAATACCGTGGCAACTGGTGGGCTGGTGGCACCGAAGGGGCGAACAACACGATGCTCACCATCCGGCCGCAGATATTCAAAGACGCGGGATACGATGATCCGTCGGAGCTCGAAACGTGGACTGACTTCACCCGCGCGCTCGAAGACATTCAAGAACAGCGGCCCAATGTCAATCCCTACGAGGAGAGTGGGGTATGGAACGACCTCGAATCCTACTGGGGCCAGGCACAAACCTCGTTCACCGACGGGGACGACCCCTGGCTCCGTGGCGATCCGGACGACCCCGAAGTGCTGATGGGCCAGGGTGGCCCGACCGACGGCATGATCAAAGCCTGCATTGACCGGGCGAACACTTTCTCGAGCCCGAACACGGCGTCGCGCACGGACGAGGAGATGCCGGCGCTCATGCTGTCGAACCGTGTGGGAGCAAACACCACCGGCTTCGGGAACCCGCAGCGCTGGCGGTCGCAGGATCCGAACGTCGAGTTCGGCTGGGACGGGGACGTCTGGCAGGGTCCGATCCCGCGTGTGGACCCCAACTACGGCGACGAGTTCGGCTACGCAGAGCTGTCGGGCGTCGAGGGGCAACACGGCGGGTCCACCTCCGGTCTGCAGAGCCAGTACCAGGTCATGGCGTCTGACATGGAAGACACCGCCTGGGAGCTCACCAACTACGCGGTCAACAACGAGGACCACATCGTCCCAATTATCGGTGAGTACTACGGCAACGTCGCAACGTATCTCCCACACAACGACGTCGTCCAAAGTCAGTACGACCTCGTGCAGTGCCAGACCGCCATGATCGATGTTATCAACAGCTACACGTCACAGTGCCGGACGACCGGCGCCGCGTGGGACGTTTCCGTCACCGACGGCATCCGATGGGACTCGCTCAACGTCACCATCAGCGAGGCTATTGCAGGGCAACACAGTGTCGACGAAGCACCCGGTCTCGCCCGCGAACGTGCGCTGGACGCCCTCAGTAGCGCATAGGCTCAATCGTTCCCCTTTTTTTGACGTAGCGAGGTTCGGGAGGCGGAGAGCTCTGTCTCCGCAGAGGCTTTATCACTCGGCGTTACCGAGAAACGTGTATGCGCGAACACGGGGCGGATGCGGTCGCGGAAATCATCGAGGACGCGGGGTGGTCATACCCGGTGTCCGTTCGAAAGCTACTCAACGAGTATGCACTGTACAACATCAGGCTTGATTCGAACGGGAACACGGTGATGGTCGGAGAGATCGTCAGCCCCGACGATGTCCGCGAGTTCACCAGTGAGGAAGACCTCAAACGAAAGCTCGAGCCACTCTTCGAGGAACATCGAGCAGAGCGGACCACTGGGCTCCTCGAACGCGTTCGTCGATACTTCACCTAACCCCATGGGAACGAACAAGCTCCGCGTGTACGCCGTGGTGTTGGGCGGAGTTCTCGCAGTCGTCTCTTTGTGGGCGGCGGGCACGTACGACGGGCCTCTCAACTCGTTTTTGCTCGCAGCCGGCGTGGGCGTCGCGATCGCAGCAACACCCTACGTTACCGCGTACGCGAAGCTCCTTCGGGAGCGCCGTCGCCACGCCACGCTCGATCAGGCGATGTTTATTTCCCCGCAACTCGAAATCGACCGCGACACGTTTCTTGAACGAACAGCGACGGCTCTCCGCTCACGTGAGCAGTTCGGCGCCGTCAAACGGCAGGAGTTCCCCGAAGGACGGGGACTTATCGTGAACCACACTGCGTTCCACGGCACGTTCGTCCGACTGTCTGAACAGGGCGAAGCGATCGTTACCGGGATTAAAGCGGATGCGGCCTCTGCAATCGTCGATGAGTTAGAGCAGCTCTGGTCTCACACTTTCTCTCCATGTGGGTCAAACCCGTTCGCCCAGCCCATTCCCGTTCGTGGACTCCCTCGGGGATTACTGACGATCGGGCTTACGGTCGTCATTATCCTCGATGCCGCTTTTCTGGTCGGTCTCGCGTACCCGGCTGCCGCGTATAACCCTGGAGAGAAGGCAACGCTGGTGGGCTACGATATCTGGGCAGATGCGGACCCGGGCGCAGACGAGGTCGACGCCCAACTCGCCAAAGCTGGGTTTCTGATCTCCGTGTTGAACGAAGAGGCAACCGAGATTCGGTGGCAAGCGGGCATCAATAACAGCAGTCGGTCCTCGGTTAATGATGCAGCGACTATCTCGGCAGATATCACCGGACTTCTGGATGCGGCAAGCAACAGCGAGCTCGACAGCAGCGAACGGGCCCGTCTTGAAAGCCTCCGCACAGCGCACGAGAACGCCCGTGATAACGTCCGTGAGGCAATGGTTGAGCCTGCCCCGAACGCGACGGAGCCGAAGTTCGACGGTCCTTTCTCGACGAACTCCACAGCGACGGATGGGAGTCGATCCTCGCTCAATAAGATCTCCCCGCAAATAGCCCGCTAAGGGTGCCAACGAAGGCTTTCGATACTTGGATCGTTCGGAAGTACCGACGAGCGAGGGACCATAAAGTTATTAATGGACACCACATGGGGTATGACATACCATGGCAGGTATCCAGTTCAACAACGTCACCAAAGTCTTCGGCACCGAGTCGGACGCAATCATGGCCGTTGACAATCTGAATATCGATGTCGCCGACGGTGAGTTCCTCGTAATGGTCGGTCCCTCCGGGTCGGGAAAATCGACCTCCTTACGGATGCTTGCTGGGCTGGAATCGATTACTGACGGAGAAATCAAAATCGGGGATGAGGTCGTGAACGATATGCCCCCCCGCGAGCGGGATCTGGCGATGGTGTTTCAGGATAACGCCCTCTATCCACACAAATCTGTCAAGGAAAATATGGCCTACGGGTTGAAGCTTCGAACCTCTCTCTCGAAGGAAGAGATCAATACCCGTGTCGAGGAGGCCGCAGAGATGATGGGGATCGAGGCGCTTCTCGATAAAAAACCGACCTCACTGTCCGGTGGCCAACAACAGCGTGTCGCGACCGGGCGAGCGATTGTCCGTGAACCGTCGGTGTTCCTGTTCGACGAGCCCCTTTCGGATCTGGACGCCAACCTCCGCAAGCACATGCGGACGGAGTTAGCTCGGATTCACACAGAGCTGGAGATTACGTCGATTTACGTCACCCACGATCAGGAGGAGGCGATGACCCTCGCGGATCGGATCGCGATTCTCAATCACGGCGAACTCCAGCAGATCGGTCGTCCGACCCACGTGTATTCGAATCCGAACAATATGTTCGTCGCTGATTTCATCGGTTCCCCGAACATCAATTTCTTCGACGTCGATCTGGAACGAGCTGACGGAGAGTACACTCTCGTGAACGAATCGTTCAACTACCGCATCTCCGAGAGCTTCGCTGACCGAGTCCAATCGAATACTGACGCCACGGAACTCGTCCTAGGTGTCCGCCCAGAGACGATCGAGCTTGCAGAGCAGCCGGAATCCGGACGCACGATTTCAGGGAGCGTCATGGTTGTTGAGACGGTCGGCTCTGACAACTTCATCTACTTGGAGATCGCTGGCGACGAGACTCGCGTTCGGGCTCCCTCGAACGTTCTCCCGGAGGTCGACGATGAACTGCATATCACGTTCGACGAGGAGGATATCTACCTCTTCGACCGGCAGACAGAAGAAGCAGTGTTAGACCGGACACGAACCGAAGAGCCGCCGCTGATTTCGTGAACGGCACGCTGGTACTGCGCTGCGGTAGGTTTTAACCGGGGGGTGTTAATACTAATCACCATGGACGAAGATTCGCCGACGGCACTTCTCTCGGATGTGCGTGAAATGTGCGAGATCGTCGCATCGACGCTCGGTCCGTTCGGTGCGAATAAGCTCGTCGTTGAGGATACTGGAACCGTGACGATGACGTCCTCTGGGGTTGAACTTCTGGAACGATGTGACCTCGAGAATCCTGCTGTCGAACTTCTTCGAACGGCAGCGACTGGATTTCGAACAGAGCACGGAGACGGAACGAGTTCGCTCGTCGCGCTCGTCGGTGCCCTGCTGGACGAAGCCGTAGCCCTGCGGGAACAGGGGCTTCACCCAACAGCGATTGAACGGGGGTACCGGGCTGGGCTTGAGCACGCTCGGACGTACGTCACGGACCACGACCTTGCGGTTTCGGAAGGAGGCTCGGAAGCTGTCGCACGGACCACGTTGACTGCGACACGCGACCCAACGCTGCGCGCGACGTTAGGTGATGAGATCGCTGAAATCGCGACGGTCGTGGAAAACGATACCGGGGGGCAGCCCTTCGATCGCCGTAATCTCGCGGTCGTTTCGCGGGTCGGCGGAACCCTTGGTGAAACGGAACTCGTTCGTGGTGCAGTGTTGGATGACAGTCCTGTCCTCGAAACGATGCCGCGGTCGGCTGACGGTGGTATTGCGCTTCTCTCATCGAACGTCGACGTCGCTCGTGCCGGCGGTGAGATGTCTCGCCGACCTGGCATCGTGTTAACCCTCTCACCTGATACGTTCGAGGAACGTCAGGCGTTCGATGATAACGAGATGGAACAGTTTGAAGCGGCCGTCGAGGATGCCGTGGGGGCGGGCTGTCAGGTTATCGTCACCACGGCATCGGTGAACGATCGGGTGAAGCGAACGCTCGCGAATGCTGGAATCATGGCGATTCAACGGGTCGATGAGGCAGACCTTGCCCGGCTGGCTCGGGGAACCGGGGGCACCGTTCTGGGGGCTTTCAGCGAAATTAGCGCCGAAACACTGGGGCAAGGCACAGTGACGGTCCAACGCGAAGCGGGTCGGGATATGACACGGGTTGAAACGGACTCAGAGCAGGTGTACACGGTATTTTGTCGCGCGCCGGATCCTCGGACGCTCGACGCATTCTCGAAGTCGATCGAGAGCGCCGTCACGGCTGTTACGACGGCGAACCGGACCGGACGGATTGTTCCGGGTGGCGGCGCAATCGAGCTGGGTGCCGCCCAAGCAGTCCGTGGGGCGGCCCGCTCCGTTGAGACGCGCGAGCAACTCGCCGTTAATGCTTTTGGCGACGCACTAACGGTGATACCCCGGGCGCTGGCCCAAACGGGGTCACTTGATGGAACCGACGCGGTGATCGAACTCCGGACGGAACATGACGCGGGGAACCACACTACGGGATTCGATGCCTTGCTCGGCGAAACGAAAGACGTGATTGCGGCCGACGCCCCCGTGATCGAACCACGGGAAACGAAACTGGCCGTGTGGGAGAGCGCGGTCGATCTCGCTGTACAACTCTTGCGAATTGACGCCCAGCTTCCGGCGCGAGACCTTTCGACTGACGACGCGACCGACACTGAACGAGCCGCTATCGAGGAGCAAGGGTAACCGACTGTCGACGCTGGAAAGAAGTGTGGCCGGACGGACGCTACTCCTCGCGGACGTAATGCTCGAGCGTCCCGACCCCTTCGACCTCGATCTCGACCGTATCACCGTCCGAGAGGGGCCCCACACCCGAGGTGGTGCCTGTCGCGATGACGTCTCCCTCTTCAAGCGTCACGTACTCCGTTATTTCGGAGATGAGACGAGGAACGTCGTAAATTAGATTATCGATCGTAGACTCCTGTTTGACGTCCCCATTCAGACGGAGTTCGATACGGGCATCGTCGTCGACGTGCTCGGGGTCTGCCACAACCGGACCGATGGGTGCCGCGTTGTCGAACGCTTTCCCTCGGATCCAGTTCTGTTCTCGTCGCTGGTCGTCTCGGTTCGACACGTCGTTCACGCACGTGTAGCCCGCGATGACGTCCTCCGCGTGCTCCTCGGGAACGTTGCGACACTGTTCTCCGATAACCACGCCGAGTTCCGCCTCGTAGTCCACACGGTCTTTCCCCGGTGGAAGCGTCACCGTGTCGCCGTGCCCTGACAGCGTGTTCGGTCCCTTCAAGAAGAGCAGTGGCCGCTCGGGGATGTCAGAATCCGTCTCTTCGGCATGGTCCTTGTAGTTCAGGCCGATGCAGACGATCTTCGACGGCTCAACCGGTGGGAGCACATCGACATCACTGGGGTGGTACGTCTCTCCACCGAAGACGATCCCGTCGTCCGTCCATTCACCTTCCCGTACGTTACCCGCGTCGTCACGGAACCTTGCTTGCCGCATAGCAGCTTAATTGTCTCTGACGCCCAATAAAAACGTTCCCCCGGAGACCGGTCGTCGACAACAAGGACTACCCGCTACCGAATGTTTATCACGGTGCATGTTGACACCCAGATATGGCACAAGAGCCCGCGTCCACTACTCGGGCTGAGCAATATCTCGAGGAACGGACGCTGCGTGATCGACTCGAAGAAAACTGGGTCGGCTATCTGTTCATCCTCCCGGTGTTCATCATGTTTACGCTGTTATTCTACTACCCGATCCTCCGAGGAATCAGAATCACGTTCACGCGCTACTCCTTGGGCGGAGAGAACGTGTTCGTCGGTCTCGAGAACTACATGTGGGTGCTGACAAACGACCTGTTCTTTTACTCGGTTGGCTGGACCCTCGTGTTCGTCTTTGCTACCACGCTTCTCCAGCTGGTCATCGGATTGTTCGTGGCGCTGTTACTGCATGAGCTCGCCACCCGACACCGACAGTGGGTCGCAGCGATCGTGATGTCTCCGTACTTCGCTGCGCCGGTCGCCAGTGGGGTGCTCTGGTTCTGGTTCCTCCACCCGGACTTCGGATTTATCACCCGCATCTTCGTGGAGTTCCAAATGGCACCCATCTACTTCCTCACAGAGGGGATTTGGCCCTATGTCTCACTCATCGTGGCACAGACGTGGCACGACTACGCGTACGCGGCGCTCATTTACGGCGCGGCGTTGCAATCGATTCCCACCGCACAGTACGAAGCGGCTGCAATCGAAGGAGCTGACAGACTCCGCCGCTTCCGAGACATTACGCTCCCCCATCTGCTCACACCGACGATTATCATCCTCGCGATTCGAACCGCGTACAACATTTCCGAGTTCGCTCAGCCGTTCCAGCTCACCGGTGGAGGTCCGGGGACACAGACGATGCTACTGAGCATCCTCACCTACCAGGTGGCGTTCGTGAACCTGAACTTCTCGCGTGCGTACGTGATCGGCCTAGCCATGATGCTCATCTCGATGACGGCCGCCACGGTGTACGTGCTGTCCATCAGAACGGAGGATGAACTGTACATATGAGCCCTACCGAGCAGTCCGTCAGGTCGGAAGACACCCACACACACTCACGGAGTGATTACAAATGTTAACAAGCAGCCGCCGTAGCAAGTTCCTCGTGTATGGCCTTCTCGCAATCGTCATCGCGGTCGCCCTGTTGCCCTATTACTGGGTCATCAGGACCTCGCTACTGCCGAACTTAGCCACCGCCTCGCTCAACTCCCCGTGGACGCCATTCGAAGGCGGGCTGTTAACGTTCGAACCGTACATCACGATGTGGAACAACTACGATTTCCCGCTGTATTTCCGTAACAGCATTATCGTCTCGCTTGCGAGCACCGCGTTGGCGCTCGTTTTCGGCATTCCTGGTGCGTACGCGTTCGCTCGCCTCGACTTCCCGGGTCGCCAGATTCTGTTCTACACCGTCGTGTTCACCATCATGTTCCCGTGGATCGTGATCACGGTTCCGGTGTACGGCGTCTTCTACGAACTGAACCTGCTGAATACGATGTACGGTATCATTATCGCGCTGGCGATATTCATTCAGCCAGTCGTTATCTGGCTGCTCCAGGGGTTCTTCCGGCAAGGAATACCTGAGAACATCGAGGAAGCCGCACTCATCGATGGAACGACCGAGCTAGGTGCGTTCCTCCGTGTCGTGCTTCCGCTGAGCATGCCCGCCGTGGCGGCCACCGCCCTGTTCGCGTTCCTCAGCGCGTGGAACAACTTCCTGTGGGTGTTCATTCTCACTTCCGATCAGCAGTACCGGACCGCGACGGTCGCGATTTACTACGTCTTGGCCAGCGACGTGCTCCGGGAGTGGAACATTCTGATGGCGGCGGTCGTACTCCTCGTGCTTCCGCCCGTCCTGTTTTACGGGATTTCCAATCGGTACGTCGGAGAGGGGCTCGGGGGGGTCTAACGCCTCGACGAAACAGCACTCTTTGGTGCATCGTTTCTTCGCATGGGCTGTAGACGCCGGCCTGCGCTCGCCGCGACAAACGTAACCTCACCAACTTCCCCGGCCGCGTCTGGTGCTCGGGTATCCGCAGTGGGTCACTCAAACGAGGATGGGCTACACACAACGGCAAGCTGTGCCGCTGGTTGCTAATCTCCGAGGCGTTCCTCAGCCTGGAGCTCAGCGAGGCGGTCGCCGAGCACCGTTCGGGCGGCCGAGACCTCGTCGCCGACGCGAAGGAACCGATACCCCTGTTCGATCTTCGTTTTCGCATCTTCCGTATCATCAGTAACGCCGCCGATCGGCACCTCCGCAGCGTCCGCAGCTGCTCTAATCGTCCTGATCGCGTCCCGGACTTCGGGGTGGCCGCGTTCGTAGGGATGTCCGTACGCGATGGAGAGATCGGAAGGGCCGATCACGATGAAATCGAGTTCTGGAACGGAGAGGATCTCCTCGATGTTCTCAACCGCGTTGCGGGTCTCGATCATACAACCGACGGCCACGCTCCTGTCGACGGCAGACACGTCGTCAGGCGTCTGCGCAGTCCACACGTTTCCCCGACCAATCCCCGATCCCCGCGTCCCTGGCCGTCCGTCGTAACTGTAGCGGGCGGCCTCAACCGCAGGCCGGATATCGTCCGGGTGGTTGACCTGCGGGATGAGGACCGTCCGAACGCCAGTATCCAGTACCTTCCGGATTAACGGAGGATCGCCTTTTGGGAGACGAACAACGGGGTCGATGTCGACGACGTCGGCTGCTCGAGTGTATCGTTCGAGCTGCTCGCTATCGTACGGGCTCTGCCCGCAGTGTTCGAAATCGAGCCAGACGAAGTCGAAGCCGAGATGGCCATACACCTCCACCATGGCTGGACTCATCGTCGTCGTACGGGCTCCGAACACGGTGGCACCGCTGTGGAGTCGCTCCGCTATCGTCGTTCTATCCATAACCGTGCGACGAATGCACACGTTAAGAAGATGACGCTGCTGGCCGCCACTCCCCTGACGCGGCGAATTACCGGTGCTCCGTCTTCGGAGTGAACTGTGACAAGTCGGTGTTGGGGTGCAGGAACGCGTCTGTCGCGAGAAACGTGGTGGCGTTCGTGCGCCCCGTCTCGACCGCTTGTGAGAGCACACGTCGCGGTTCGATGATTCCTGCCTCCCAGGCGTCAACGTACTCTCCGGTCGTGACGTTCAATCCGATGCTCTCGCCCCCGTCGTTTGCGCGAACAGATCGAAGTTCGCTGATTACATCGATCGTGTCGTGTCCGGCGTTGCGAGCAAGCGTCCGTACAGTATCCTCGAGCGCAGCGCCGAACGCCGCGACAGCTAGCGCCTCTCGACCCCCCACGCTCGGTGCGAGATCAGTTACTGCTCCGGCCGCAGTCATCTGTGCAGCGCCCGCACCGGGCAACACCTGCTCGTCCATCGCCGCAATAGCGGTGACTTCGAGCGCGTCCTCGACAACGTTCAGAAGGTGTTCGGCGTTGTGTTCCGTCGGTGTCCGTAACGTCACCGTGTATGCAGTGCCGTCACAGCGGGTAAAACGCGTCCACTTTTCATCAGTAGCCGTGTGTTCATAGACACGCCCGGCAGTACCGAGCCGCTCTGCCGTAATCGAATCGGGCACTGACACGACGGTGGCACCTGTCGCGTTTGCGAGTCGATCGATGTCTGCCTCGGGTGTCTCGACGCGATCAACCACGTCGACACCGACTTCGTTGAACAGGTGAGCAAGGTCGTCGTCGACTCGAACTTGAGAGATGAGGATATCGACACCAAGCGAGGCCAGCCGCTCGGCGAGTTTCCGTTGTTCTGCCTCGAACCCCTCTCTGTAGCGCTCGAGGGAATCGACGGAATCGATATGCACACCGGAGTAGTTTCCCGCCCCGAAGTTCGTGCTTGTCTCTTCGAGATCGATCTCCGAATCGATGATCGCCACGGTCACATTCTGGACTGGATCGGGGAACTGCGAGTCCCAATCAAACTCGACCAGCGATCGGTCGGAGTCAGACGCTTCTGCTCCCCGTGGCCATCGTGTCACGATAACCCCGTCATGTAGACCGGTTTCGACTCCGGGATCGGTGACGACCTTCACCTGCTTTGTGTCGATCCACGAACCGTCGGTTTCCGCGGCGAGTCCCTGAATGGCGTCGACGACGATTTCGACGTAGCTGTCGGCTACCTCACCGCCGAGACGGGGACCCATCGTCGTCCGCGCAACCTGCTCGAGCCGGTTGGTCTCCTCGTACGTCACCGGCCGGGCCAATTCGTCGAACGCCTGGCCGAGTTCTTCGGCGGCAAGCGCGTAGCCGACGACGACATCGGTCGGCGTGAGGCCCTCGTCGATGAGCTCATAGCCGCGATCGAGGAGGGCTTGTGTCAACAAGATCGCTGCGGTGCTGCCATCGTGCAGATCTCTGTTGATGGTATCTACGGCGTCAACGAGGATCGCAGCGATCGGATGTGAAAACCCGTCGCCGCGCTGGATCGCATCGAGAACGGCTGTTCCGCTGTTCGTGACTTCGAAGACCCGCTCGTTTTTCGAGCCGGTCAGTTCCACCAGTTTATCCATCCCTCGGGGCCCGTACGTCGTTTTGACGAGAGAGGCGACGCTATCTACCCCTTGCTGGATAAACCGCTGCAACTCCTCGTCGCGAAGCGAAAAATCCGAAGTGGAAAGCGGATCGGAATTGGGTGGTTCCGATGGCATCTACCCAAGCGTTCGCCCGGGGTTTGTTAAATGTATCCGTGCTCGCGGGAGTACCGGGACGGGCTGACTGGCGGTGTGGGAAGCAGTACTCAGTCGGTGTGAGTTGCGGGGTCTGCTCGCCCAGCGGGTGTCTCGGTATAGGGGAGAAGAAGTACGGGTACCATTGCAAGGAGAACAACGCCAGCGAGGATGAGGAACGCTCGCTGGATGCCGAACGTGTCACCGATGTATCCGATGGCCGGTGCCGCAACGGACATGGCCAGGAGCGCTCCGGTCCACACGTACCCGAAGACGCGGCCCTCGAGCACTTCCGGCGAGATGTCACTGACGATTTCGTCGCGTGCTGGGTTCACTCCCCAGAGCCCGATGCCGACCACGAGCAGCGAGGCCAACAGCGCGAGGGGCGTGAGCCGCACGACCGAAATGAACGCGAGCATCACTGCGGACACGCCCATCAGTCCAAGGAGGAGGTGTCGCGAATCGTACTGATCGACGAGCCGCCCGACGCCGATCTGTGCTGCCCCGGCGGTGATGAGCAGCGTCGCGTAGTAGAAGCTCGCCGTCGAGGCTGGCGTGAGTTCGAACCCGGCGACTGTAAGCGAGTAGCCGTACACGCTGGAGATGAACTCCGGAAGGAAGACGCTCACCCCCTCGGTGGCCATCAGATGCACGACGAAGTAGACGAACACGAACGCGAGTGGATACAGATACGTCCGCCGTGGGATGTTCTCTAGTGTGTTCTGCGAACTGGCCGAATCCTCACCGAGCCGACTGCCCGTCGGCCGCGTCTCGAAATTGCCCAACATCACGTAGAGAAACAATGCGTACAACACTCCAATAAACCCGAACGCAGCCACCACGCTGTGCCATGCGAACACGAGCGTTAGCCCGCCCACGAGCGCAGGAGCGACACCATCTCCGAACTTGGATGCTCCGCCCCACATACCCAACACACGGCCTTTCCGACTCGGGGCGACGTTGGCCGTGATGAGTGGATAGCCGGTGGGATGGACCGTGCTCGATCCGATCCCGATGGTGAACGTGGCAAACGTCATCGCGAGAATCACGCTACTGAGTTCCGTTCCAAACAGCGCGACGGTTCCGAGCTGTATGCCTGGTGTTAGAGAGAAGACGAGGACACCGAGACCTGAGAGGCCGATCCCCGCAGGGAGAATGTACCGGCGGTCATACCGGTCGGACGCCACCCCGAACGGCGCTTGGCCGACCGCCCCACCGAACGAAAGTGCCCCGAGCACAAGCCCCATCTGCCAGAGTGGAAAACCATACAGCGCCCCCCACAGCGGGATGAGGGGCGGAAACAGCCGTTTGAGAAGGTGGTCCATCCCATGCACCCCGCTAATGACGAACGCAAATGCTCGTTCCCCAGGCATACGCACACACTGTCAGTCGCTCATCTTGAGTATTTGGGGTGTCGCCCCATGTTCGGCCTCCGGGGGTGCCGTCGGCAGTCGAGAATCAGTGCTGCCCGTCTCGCGACCTCCAAGTGAGGGTTAATTATTTGGGTCCGATGTGCCACACAGTTACACGCTATGACGGAATCAGGAATTGACATTCCCGCTCTTGGGCTTGGGACGTATCGAAACACCGACCCGGAGACGTGCGCCGCAAGTGTCCGCACCGCGCTCGATGTCGGCTATCGCCACATCGACACTGCTGAAGCATACGGAAATGAGGAAGCTGTCGGTGAAGGGCTCACTGCTGCGGATGTGCCTCGTGACGAAGTGTTTCTCGCGACGAAGGTTCTCCATCCGAAATTCGCCGATGGGTATTCCAGGGTGGAGATCGTCGAGAGTGCTCGCGCGTGCATCGACCGACTCGATGTCGACGGGGTCGATCTCATGTATGGGGTCCATTGGCCGGATGGTGGCTACGAGCCCGCAGACACGTTCGCTGCCTGCGGGGATATCGTCGACGAGGGGCTCGCGGAGCATATCGGTGTCTGTAACATGACGCCGAGCCAAATTGATACCGCCCAAGACCACGCAGATGTACCGATCTCCGTACTACAGGTCGAGATGCATCCGTTGTTGCCACAGCGCGAACTCCGCTCGTACTGTGCGGACAACGACATCACCCTCGTCGCCTACGCGCCGCTCGGCAACGGTGCGGTGCTCGAGGTGCCGGAACTCGTTGAGATCGGAGAGAAGTACGACGCCAGTGCTGCACAGATCAGCCTGGCGTGGCTCCGGGCGAAGGAGGTCGTCGCGATCCCGAAGGCGAGTACGGAGGCACACATCCGCGAGAATTGGGCGTCTCGAGAGCTGGAACTGGACGCGGCCGACATCGACGCGATCGACAATCTCGGGGTGACGGACCGGCAGTACGATCCGGACTACGCACCGGCGTGGTAGCGAATCCCCCACGTTTCCTACCCCAAACGGTATCGATAGATAGGATTTTAACCCCACTTCCTGTAGGTTTCCCTACTTATGAGTTACAAACAGGTTAGCGTTCCCGACGAGGGGGAGCCGGTGACCTACGATGAAGCCGCCGACGAACTCGACGTACCAGCCCACCCTATCATTCCGATCATTCATGGCGACGGGATTGGTGAAGACGTTGGCCCAGCGGCCCAACGGACGATTACCGCGGCCGTCGAGTCCACCGGCCGGTCGATCGCTTGGATGGAGGTTTACGCTGGGGAAAGCGCCCGCGAGAAGTACGGAGAAAACCTTCCGGACGACACAGTTGAGGCGCTCGAGGAGTTCCGTGTATCCATCAAAGGGCCACTCACGACTCCTGTCGGCTCCGGGTTTCGGTCGCTGAACGTCGCCCTGCGAAAGAAACTCGATCTCTATGCGAACGTACGTCCGACGTATTATCTCGAAGGAATCCCGTCGCCGGTCAAACATCCGGAACGGATGGACATGATCACGTTCCGGGAGAACACAGAAGACGTGTACGCGGGTATCGAGTGGGAGGCAGACAGTGATGGCGCAGAGCAGGTCCGCGAGTTCGTTGAAGACGAGATGGGATTTGCGGACACAATCCACGACGGCCCAGCCGGCATCGGTGTCAAACCAATTACTGAATTCGGCAGTAAACGACTGGTCCGGGAAGCGATCGAATACGCACTGGAGAACGATCGGGATTCGGTCACCCTCGTCCACAAGGGGAACATCATGAAGTTCACCGAAGCGGCGTTCCGCGACTGGGGCTACGAAGTCGCCGAAGAGGAGTACGGTGACCGGACGATTACTGAAGACGAGCTGTGGGAGAAGCATGATGGTGAGGCGCCGGAGGGGACACTCGTCGTCAAGGACCGCATCGCCGACAACATGCTCCAGCAACAGCTGACACGTACACGCGACTACGACGTGCTCGCGATGCCGAACCTCAACGGCGACTACCTCTCCGACGCCGCCGGCGCACAGATCGGCGGGCTTGGTGTCGCCCCCGGAGCGAACTTCGGCCACGGGCGCGTTCTCGCCGAGCCGGTCCACGGGTCGGCTCCCAAGCACGCCGGCAAGAACAAAGCGAACCCCACTGCACTCATGCTCTCTGGCCGCATCATGTTGCAGTATCTCGGATGGACCGATGCGGCGGATCGGCTCGGGGACGCTATCGAGGAACAGATCGCATCCGGCCGCGTGACGTACGATCTTGAACGGCAAATTCAGGGCGGCGAGAAGCTCTCCACCTCTGCGTATGCCGATGAGATTATCGATCGCATCCACGACGCCGGGGGGGAGGAGTTGGATAACAACTTCATGCCGGATCTGTAAGTCCGCTCCCCGGTCTCGGGAGTGTCGCAGTAACGCTTAACTGAGGAAGGGGTCATGTCGTCGTGTCCGATGGGCGTGGTAACCACATCGTCGCTTAGCGTCGCAGCACTGGCTACGGCTGCGCCGAACCTCACTGACTCTGTCCCGGTTACGGAGACAACTGTTACTGCCGCGGGAATCATCTGTGTGGTGTTGTTGCTCGTCCTTTCGGGGTTCTTTTCGTCGTCAGAGATCGCGATGTTCTCCCTCCCACTACACCGACTGGACGTCCTCGCCGACGAAGGCCGACGAGGAGCGGCAGTGGCAGCTGACTTACTAGCAAATCCCCATCGCCTGCTCGTCACGATACTCGTAGGAAACAACCTGGTCAACGTCGCGATGTCGTCAGTTGCGACGGCACTCATCGGAATCTACACGAACGATCCCGGAACTGCCGTCCTGCTCTCGACCCTCGGGATTACGTCGTTAGTGCTGATATTCGGTGAGTCAGGTCCGAAGAGTTACGCTATCGAAAACACCGAATCGTGGGCGCTTCGGGTGTCCCGACCGTTACGCCTGTCTGAATACGCACTGTACCCTCTGGTCGTCTTGTTCGACTATCTCTCGCGGGGGATCAACAACCTGTTTGGGAGCCAGGCCGAGATTGGATCCCAGTACGTGACTCGGGACGAAATCCAGGAGATGATCGAGGTCGGGGAGCGGGAAGGGGCCTTGCGAGAAGGTGAGCACCGATTGCTCCAGCGCGTGTTTCAGCTCGATCAAACGCAAGCGGAAGCAGTGATGACGCCGAGAGACGAGATTCGGGCAGTGGAAAGTACGGCGACTATCGCCGATGCGATTCAGACGTGCGTCCATACGGGGTTTGAGCGACTCCCCGTCTACGATACGTCGCTCGATCGGATTCGTGGGGTCGTCAATCTGCACGACCTAGCCCGAACACGTTACGGTGCCCTCCAGAAGAGAGACATCGCGCTACGAACGCTACAGCAACCGACGTTCCACGTATCTGAGGCGGCGACGATGGCCGACGTCTTACCGCGAATGCAGGACTCCCGAGTACGGATGGTGATTGTGACGGATGATGACGGGACGACTGTCGGCCTCCTGACCATGGATGATATAATCGATGCACTTGGAGCCGGTGTTCTCTTTGAGGAGGCGTCCGCTGAGGGCTACCGAGCCGAATCCTAGCCGTCTTCGAACGGTTCAGCGCCAATAGGGCTACCCAGATTCTGAGGCTCGGCAGGCGACAGCGCGACGGATGCAGGTCCGTTCAACGACGGGGTGACCGTTGAAACAGAACGACCAGGAGGTTCCTTTGGGAACTCCCGACTCAGCCGAAGAATCTGCGTGCCTTAGCGCCTTCACACGCGACCGCAGTAGGTCAGGGTCGCTCGAAGGCGTCGTCCAAGCGATCAGCTGCGATTGCAACACTCGTCCGAATGCGCGTTTTCTGCAGGTTCACGTCACTGTAGAACGCGCCGAGGTCTTGAAGAGTCGCTTCGCTCCCGCGGAATCCGTACGTCGCTCTCGCCAGTCGGCCTTCGGGACAGCGTGTCGTAACGACAAGTGGGACACCAGCTCCAACGACGTCCTCTAAGGCCGGGACGATACTGTCGGGGACGTGGCCGGCACCTGTTGCCGCCAGACAGAGGCCCGCACTCGCCATCGCGATAGTGAGCTGTGCCGGGGGCATCTCGGCTGTCGCGGTGACCGCGTGGATATCGTTCGTGAGCTGCTCCGGCACGATGTCGAACGTCGGGTCTGACCGGGTTGGTGTCCGCATCCAGACGACACGCCCCTCGTCGATTACTCCCAGCGGACCGAACTCGGGCGTTCGAAAGGTGTCCGTGTTCATCGAGTGCATTTTCGTCACGTCCCGTGCGGCGTGAATCCGGTCGTTAAACACGACGAGGACGCCAGGGTCGCCAGCCGTGTCATCGAGTACGGTGCGGACACTCGACAGGAGGTTGCCCGGGCCGTCCGGACTCGCAACCGACGGATTCCGCATCGCTCCAGTGAACGCGACCGGTGTGGCCCCGTCATAACATAGATCGACGAAGTAGGCTGTTTCCTCGAGGATGTCCGTCCCTTGGGTGACGACGATTCCATCGACGTCTGGGTTGGTATTGAGATCCTGGATGAGGGTCACGAGGTCAGCCATCTGATCGAGTGTGAACTGTGGGCTAGGGACCTTCGAAAATTCATGGGCCGACAGTTCGGTTACGTCCCCAAGCTGTGGAACGGCAGCAGCCAAGTCGGCGCCGTCGAGCTCCGGTTCAGCGTCAGCTCCGTCCGTCGAGGTCGAGGCGATCGTCCCACCGGTCGCGATGAGTGCAACGCTCATACTGACGGCTCGTGAGGTGGTGGCTTAATTCTGCGGGGTAACACGGTACTACCGGAGCAGCGGCTGCTATCGCATCTCTCGATGAACGTTTCACGAACGAGTTCGGGGCAGGTCTCGGCTGTCAGTTACCACTGCGGACTCCCTGGGAGGGTAACTCTTGCAGATATGCCAATCTTCGTTATCAATGCGTCTGTACGCGCTCCCGTGTCACGAATCAGGTTCAGAGACGAGGCAGGGAGCGTCCGTATCGGCTCATTAGACGGCGACACGATCACCGCTGCTGGCCGTGAATACGCGACTGGCGAGGTTGACGTACTTCCCCCTACTGACCCATCGAAAATCGTCTGCGTCGGGCGAAACTACGCCAAGCATGCCGACGAACTGGGGAATGAGGTTCCGGACAGGCCCCTGCTGTTCCTCAAAGCCCCGAATACGCTCGCAGGCCACCACGATGTGGTGCCGCTTCCGGAAGGCAAAGACCCGATCGATCACGAAGCTGAGCTCGGCGTCATCATCGGCGAGCAGTGTCGAAACGTCTCCGAAGACGAAGCGATGGAGTACGTTCGTGGCTACACCTGCGTAAACGACGTCTCTAACCGCGAGGACCAGAACCGCGAACAGAACTGGGTGCGCGGGAAATCCTTCGATAACTCAGCCCCCATCGGTCCCGTCGAAGCGCCCAAAGAAGCGGTGCCGGATGATGCCACAATCGAACTCCGCGTCAACGGTGAGACGAGGCAGCACTCGACGCTCGAACACCTGATCTTCCCAATCCCAGAGTTAATCGCAGAGATTACCGACCTCGTCACGCTTGAACCAGGCGACGTAATCGCAACGGGAACGCCGGAAGGCGTGGGGCCCCTCACCGACGGCGACGATGTCGAAATCGAAATCGAAGGCGTCGGCACCCTCGAACACTCCGTTACGCGATAGCTGACCACCCGAAGAGTAGCCTCACAATGGACGGTGGTATCCGTCCGGGACGGCTCTCTCAACTGCTTCTCTCGATTACTGGCTGGCCCTCGGATGGCCGCCAGCTGATTATATCCCCTCATCGAGGACCGCGGCATCTCTAGACCACCTCCGTTCGGTAAACGCGCCGAGCTTGGTCTCGGAACCGTTCGAAAAGCGTGGGGTTTGAGTGGATCTCTCCGTATTAGATACACCGGTATCAACAGTCGACCGCGCCCCCGCGCGGTAGCACTGATAAAGATTGAAATAACTACCCACCGATCCGGCTCACAGCGAACCCGCTGTGGAACGACCGGCCCCTCTGGCCCGTGAACGAGAAAAGATGATACGCACCAAATCGTTGCTGCGGCAGACGAGAAGCGGCGAAACGTGAACACCGGCTGATCCATGCTTCGAAACGTGGCCTCACACTATGATATCTGGTAATCCACGATGACGGCACCAGCGTCGCCCTCGGGTACTGATTACGATGAGAAGGCGAAGGAGATACTCGGGTTCTCTCGGTGGTGGCAGGTCGCGGCCGCGGCCGTCATGATGGGGCTTGTCAGCCCGTATCAGTACGTTTGGTCATCGATAGAAGGGCCATTAGCCGAAAGCCTCGGTATTCCGTTGCCTGCGCTTGGCCTCGTGTTTACACTGTTCGTCGTATTTCAGGCGGGCTCGCAGTTTCCAGTAGGTCTGTGGCGGGACCGATATGGTCCCCGACGGTTGACCCTCGTCGCCGGGGTGCTGGTAGGCGGCGGATATATCGGTCTGGCCTACGCAGCCGCCGTCTGGCAACTCTACGTCCTCTATTCAGCCGGTGCAGTCGGCGTCGGAATCGTCTATACCGTCGCGGTCAACACAGCAATCAAGTGGTTTCCCGATCGCCGTGGACTAACAACCGGCGTCGGGACGATGGCATTTGCCGGAGGGAGTGCACTCTTCATTCCGTTCGTGCGTGCGAACGCGACGACAACCGGGTATCCAGTAGTACTCCAATCGATGGGCCTCCTGATGGGCGTGGGGATACTTCTCGGTGCGGTCGTCCTCAGAGATCCCCCGTCGGACTGGCTCGACGAAACGCAGGCCGACGCCACTGACCCGGACGGTGGCGCTGGCGACCCGGCGAAGAGGGATTTCACAGCGCGGGAGGTTCTTCGGACGTGGCAGTTCTGGACGATGTACGCGATGTTTATCGCTGTGAGTGGAGCCGGCCTGATGCTGACTGCAAAGATCGTTTCGTTTGCCCAGAGTTTCGAGATGTCGGTCGGGATCGCGACGGCCTCCGCAACGGTCCTTCCGATTGCCGGTGGCATCGGCAGACTCCTCATCGGCGACCTCTCCGATCGCGTCGACCGCGAGAACGCCATGGCGGCCTCGTTCGTCCTTCTCGGCATCGGACTCTTCGGAGTCGTCGCATTTGCTCAGCTCGATATGGACCTCGCCTTCATCGGAGCAGTGTTCTTTGCGACGTTCTTCTGGAGCCCACAGTACACACTCTTCCCAAGCGTCGTAGGGGACTATTACGGTGAACAGAACTCGTCCGGGAACTACGCCCTCCTCTACTCGGGAAAGATATGGGGTGGCGTGTTCGGCGGATTCGTGACGGCGTGGCTGGTCACTGTCCTCGGATGGTCCACGACGTTCCAGCTCAGTGCCGTGGCTGCAATCTTGGCCGGCATCGTGTCGCTTGTGCTCCGTCCCCCGGAGCCATCGGCGGGGAATAAATAGGGGTGAACGACGGATAACGGACTCGGAGCGTCTCCCGGTAACACTGGATCGATACGTCGGTCGGGTGGGTCAGGTAGTAAGCAAACCGGAGCCCGATGTCATCTGCCCCTTCGGGTTACCCTCCGAACGATGCCGTGTCGTCGTTCCATTTCTCAGTCCATCGCTGATTAACCGAATCCTCCTGGTTATCATAAGCTAAAACACATGGGTACACAGGCGATAACGATTGTAGTGTGGAGGATCCCAGGATGCCGCGGTAATCTTGTACCACAGCGGGTTTTCCCCTGTGGGCAGCCGGACTGCTTGCAGAACGGGGCTCCAATTCGTGACGTTACGCCCGACGAAGGCCGTGACGTCCGGTAGGGCGACGTCGATTCCAACGAGTACCCGAAAACAGCCGGGTGTGCTGTGATTGGACGATGGGAAAGTACGGGTGGGTGACAGCCGAGGAGTCTGTCTCGGGCGGTCCGTGGACAGTGAGCCATCGGCCAGCCTGACCGGAAGTATAACGCTGTTGTAAGCGGTACGCCGAGTACGCCAAGGAGTAATACGGCTGTCGCACCCTCTCGCCTAATGTGAATGCCAATGTCCGACACAACCACAACGTCCGAGACGCACGACAAGATACTCGACGGCATTACCGTCCTCGACCTTTCAACGTTCGTCACCGGTGGGTTCAGCTCCGGAATGCTTGCGAACCTCGGGGCCGAGGTCATTAAGATCGAGCAGCCTGGGTACGGCGACGCCATCCGCCATTCTGGCCCGCCGTTCATCCAAGGCGAGTCCCCATATTACTGGACGGTCAACTACGGTAAACGAAGCCTCGAACTCGATCTGAAGAACGACCGGGCAAAGGAGGCACTGTACGAGTTGGCTGCCGAAGCGGATATCTTCATTCAAAACTACCGTCCCGGTACCGCGGAGCGTCTTGACGTGGATTACGAGGCTATCCGCGAGCATAACGAGGAAATAATTTATCTTGCGATCTCGGCGTTCGGCCAGACCGGCCCATGGGCCGAGCGATCGGGATACGACCTGCTTATCCAGGGGATGAGTGGGATCATGAGCGTCACCGGTGAGGAGGGTCGACAGCCGGTGAAGGTCGGGCTCCCGATGACTGATCTCATCACAGCGATGTGGGCCGCCTTCGGTGCCACGGCCGCTCTCTATCGACGAGAGTTCACCGGTGAGGGTGAGTGTATCGACCTCGGGATGCTGGAGGCGGCGCTTCCCTGGCTAACCAAGCAGGCTGGGATGACTTTCGCTGGTGAGGACACGGGACGAATGGGGACGAAAGACCCCGTGCTTGCCCCATACCAGACGTTCGAGACGAGCGACGGCTACATCAACATCTGTATCCTGAACGAGAAGCTCTGGAAAGAGCTCTGTGTCGCCATCGATCGTTCTGACCTGCCTGCTGATGACCGGTTCGAAATGAACGCCGACCGCGTCGAGAATCAGGACGCGCTCGAGGCTGAAATCGAGAAGACGCTTGCCCAGCGAACAACCGAAGAGTGGATCGAAATCATCGCCGAGGAGGCTGGTGTACCGGCCGGCCCCGTGTATGAAGTTGATGAGGCGCTAAACAACCCGCAGATAGACGCCCGGGGGACGCTTTCGGAGCTAGAGCACCCCGAACTTGGGGCGATCCCCGTCATCGAGCATCCGCTCAAGTTCGCACACGCTGACAGTGGGTTTGAACTGGCGCCGCCACTACTCGGCGAACACAACCGAGAGGTGTTTGCCGATCTGGGATACTCAACCGAGGAGATCGACGAACTACAGGCGAGGGGTGTCTTCGGCGAGCAGGGGTGAGCTGGGTCGAAGGGTCCCGAGGCGGTTCTGGGGCCTCGCCCGGGAACGTTCCGAGACTGCTCTGCCTGAATCTACAGCTTCCCGAGCCGAGCAGTAGCTGAGTTGGAGAGCCTTCATCGCCAACGGCGATTTGTGGTGAGCTACGAGCGAGTATCAGTGTCCTCACCGAACCCGCGCCCGTACTGTTCGAGCACCTCGGTGACGGTGACTTCGTACGCGTCGTACCACTCAGTCCACCGCCGCTTCGCTCGCTTGTGGTCTGCGTCCCCTCCAAACGATTCGAGTGCACCTATCGATTCCCAGTAGTAGACAACGAGCACCTCGTCACTTTCGAGGTCGTTCCACGTGCGTTTTCCGAGAAACCCGTCCGTGTCTTCGGCAGCTGCCTGTATCTTGTCGTTCAGTCCGTGGAATTCCTCGTCGTACTCTCCCGGGTCAAGACGAAACGTGACGAGATACATCGACACCTGTTTGCTCTCGTAGATGGATAACTCAAACGAATCCACCGGCGATTTCTCTATGACACGACACAGTAACCGTTCTCCCGAGCACCGATTCAGAACGCTCGCCGTCGGATCCGGTCCAAATGGGATTCGTCCTGCGGACGGTGGACCAAGCGACGTCATTCCGCCACTGCACCTCTCGACCACCTTCGAGTGGGCTGGATCTGACGGCGTCACTGAACACGCGTACTCGCGAGAGAGCAATCCAACGCGGGCGGCCCTCGAAGACCGGATCGCCCGCCTCGAAGGCGGCGAGCATGGATTGGTGTTCGCCTCGGGGATGGCCGCTATCTCGACGACGATGCTATCGCTAGTTCCGCCGGGGGGTCACATCGTGTCGTCGGACTCCGTCTATAGTGGTACGGAAAAGCTCCTCACAGAGCTGCTGACAGGGCACTTCGGTATCGACGTCGATTTCGTCGACGCTCGCGAGCCTGCCAACGTCGCCGCGGTCGCCGATTCGGAAACTGACCTGCTCTGGGTAGAGACGCCGTCGAATCCACTGGTGCGTCTGTGCGATATCCGTTCGATAGCCGACATCGCGCGAGACAACGACGCCACGTTCGGGGTCGATAGCACCTTCGCGAGCCCGCAGTTTCAGGCGCCGCTCGAACTGGGTGCAGATGTCGTCGTTCACAGCACCACGAAGTACCTCAACGGTCACTCCGACTCGACCGGTGGTGCCGTCATCACCGACGACGATACGGTGTTCGAGGCGCTGGCGTTTGCCCAGCAGACCGGTCTCGGAAACATGCTCGCGCCGTTTGACTGCTATCTAGTCGCGAGGGGGATCAAGACGCTGCCGGCACGAATGGATGCCCACGAGAAGAACGCGATGGCAGTAGCTCGTCTCCTCGAGAGTCACGACCGGGTCGACCGCGTCTCCTATCCGGGCCTCAAAAGCCACCCGCAACACGACCTCGCCAGCGAACAGATGTCGGGATACGGTGGAATGCTCGCTTTCGAGTTCGACGGCACGCTCACCGAGACCGAAGCGTTCATCGCCGGTCTGGAGATATTCACCCCCGGAGCGAGTCTGGGTGGCGTCGAGAGCCTCATCGAGGTGCCGTCGCTGATGATCCCCGACGAGATCGGCCACGGGGATGCGACCGCAGAGATTCCCGAGAACTTGGTACGGATCTCGGTCGGTATCGAAGACATCGATGACCTCCGCGAAGACCTACAGACCGCGCTGCCGTAGCGCGCGTCTCTCGCTCTGCAGACCGAGAGTCGCAGGTAGATGCATACGAGTCCGCAGGTGTAGGTCAGCTTCCGTTCTTCGTCCCGGCAGGGAGTGCCGACGTTCGCCGCACCGTCGGACATTCGTGCGTCCGTGACCACCGGCGATATGTGCACGCGGGTTCAATCTGACCTATGGCGCCCTCACACGTCCTCGTCCCGCTCGATGGGTCGCCGCTGGCAGACGAGGCCCTCGAGCAGGCGCTCGAGCTCTTCGACTGTCGGGTGACGGTCCTGAACGTGGTGACGCCGATCGATGCGACGATGAGCGAGGGCGGCGTTCTCGACCCCGGCGAGGAGCGCCGTGCGAACGCACGCGACAGGGCGGACCGCCTCGTCGAACGGGCGCGGGCACGGGCACGAGCAACCGCGGCCGACCGACAGATCGAGACGGTGGTGGAGACGGGCGACCCGGCCGAGACTATCCTCGAGTACGTCACCGCCCACGATGTCGACCACGTCGTGATGGGTGGCCACGGCGGCGAGCGGCACGAGATCGCGCGTCGGCTGCTCGGCACCGTGGCGACGAGCGTCGTCAGCGAGGCCCCCGTGACCGTGACCGTCGTCCGCTGACCGAACGTCTTCAGCTACCAAGCCCTGCGGCGAAGGCTTGGTAGAGGCCGAAGCCGATGGCGATGGAGGCAACGAGCGTGACGAGCCAGAACGCGAGCGTCACGCCGATTTTCCGGCGAGAGACGCCCGCCGAGCCGCCGGCCAGCCCGCCGCCGATGACGCCGGAGATGATGATGTTGTTGAACGAGATGGGGATCCCCAGCGCGATGGCCAGCTGTGCGATGATGAACCCGGGCACCAGCGCGGCAATCGAGCGTCTTGCCCCCAACTGTGCGTACTCGCGGGAGGTCGCCTGGAGCAGCTTCGGCGCACCCATCCACGCGCCCGCGAGGATGCCTGTCGCGCCGAGCGACAGCAGGACGATGCCGGGCAACCCGAGCTCGGTTCCGTACAGGTTCTCGAGTGGACCGGTCGCCAGCCCGACCTGACTCCCGCCGCTGGAGAAGGCGACGACGCTCCCGAGGCCGATGAGAAACGTCTGGATGCCGTCTTCGACCGACGCCTGGGTTTGGCGACGGATGAACTGAAACCCGGCTGCGGCGACCAGAAGCGTCACGAGCACCGCCAGCGGGTCGATCCCGGCGAGCGTCGGTGTCGCGATCTGTCGCGCGATGAGCCCTGCGATGGAGCTCTGGGTTGCATCGGGCGGTGAGGGGATGACCCCCAACTGAACGTTGGCGACGATTCCGCCGACGACCGCCGCGAGCAGCGGGACGCCGACCGTCTCCGGGATGTCGTCGCGGCGGAGAATAGTCGCGGTGAGATAGGCGAGCCCGCCCGACACCGGCGGCACGAGCGCCCAGAAGATCGCGATTCGGCGGTAGGTGTCGATGGCGGGGCCGCCGCCGAGCGAGAGCCCGACGCCGACCATCGCCCCGGTCGTCGCGAACGCCGCGGGGACCGGATAGCCGGTGTAGACGCCGAACGCCATGAACCCGGTTGCGGTCAACAGCCCCGCCGTCGCCGCCAGCGACGTGATCTGGACGCCGTTTATGAGCCCTGCCCCGACGGTCTCGGAGATCGCCCCGCCCTGGGTGAGCGCACCGAGCGCGGCGAGGATACCGATGAGGAAGGCCGCCCGCATCGTCGAGATGGCGTTGGCACCGATCGCCGGAGCAAAGGGCGGCGAGTTGCTGTTGGCGCCGAGCGCCCACGCAGTCGCGAGGCTGGTGAGCGTCGCCAGCACGACGAGCGCCCAGAAGACGACGCCCGCCACGCTCAGGAACCTCCACGAACGGGGGTATTCATGCCCGACGCTTCGATAGACGCCGGCATTAAACTTCGTCCGCAGAATGCGACGGTCGAGTCACATCCCGTCTCTGCGTCCGACCTGCTCGCGGTCGCGGCCGCGTTCGAGTGGGCGAACCCGTGGGCCGCTGGACCGGTGTGGCGAACAGCGGCTCGTGACGGTGACGAACCGGTTCGTGGCGCCTGTCACGGTCTCCCTCGACGTCGACGTCGAGGGTGAGAGAGGTCGTCCGGGCGACGCTGTCCCGGACGTACGACACGCTGTGTGCAGAGTCGAGCGAGAACGCGAGCGACGGGACGTCCCGCGGATCGAGCACGGACGGCGACGCGGCCGGTGGAACCAGCCTCACATCCGCCGGTGCGTGAGTCAGTCGTCGTCCGCGTCCGCGAACGCCGCGCCCGCACCCTCGGTCGCGGCGTCGTCTTCGATGCTCGGCGGGTACTTGCCGCGGTGGAGCTTCAGGTCCGACTGCGGGCGGGCCATACACGTCAGCGCGTACCGCTCGGCTTCCTTCTCGGTGAAGCCGCGCTTCGTCGCGACGGTCTGTTCGACCTCGCCCTCGACGATCTCGGCGCTACAGGCCAGACACATCCCGACGCGACAGGAGTACTCCTGTGCGATCCCCTCTTCGATACACTGCGAGAGGATCGTCTCCTTGTCGGAACAGCTCATCGTCTCGCCGGTTCCGACGAACTCCACGGTGTACTCGGGCATGTCTCCGACGTTGCCCGCTCCCGATGTTAATCCTTTCTAGGGACTCCGACCGCTCGCGCCCATCCACGATAAAGAGTTTTCACCGCGGGGGAGTCAGAAGGGGTAATGACCACACACTCCGTCGACGTCGCCATCGTCGGGGCGGGGACGAGCGGCTGTTATGCGGCCGCGGAGCTCGCGGCCGCGGGCTACGACGCGGTCGTCATCGACCGCAAAGACGAGGAAGAGGCGGGACACATCGCCTGCGGCGACGCACTGAAGGGGGCGAACAACTTCCCCGAGGCGATCCCCAAATCGACGCTCGAGCCGGCGTTCACGAACACGGACGTGGACCACGGGCGGTTCGAGGCGCCGCGACAGGGCGTCGAACTCGACATTCCCGTCCCCGGCGAGCTCGCCGTCATCGACCGCTGGGAGTACGGCCGCATCCTCATCGACGCTGCGGGCCGGGCCGGCGCGCGGTTCCACTACGACACCGTCGTGCAGGACGTCGTTCAGGAGGACGGCGTCGTCACGGGGATCCACGCCAGCCGAAACGGCGACCCCGTCGAGTACGACGCGGAGATGGTGCTCGACTGCGCGGGCGCGCTCTCGCTCCTGCAGGACAAGACCGACTTCTCGGACGCGACGTTCGACACGAACGTCCGCTACTCGCAGTTCTCCTCGGCGTACCGCGAGATTCTCGAGGTAGAGGAGCCCGTCGAGTGGTCCGATGCCCTGGTGTTCAAGCCGACGAAACGCTCCGCGGGCTACCTCTGGTACTTCCCGCGCACGCCGACGGAGATCAACGTCGGGTTGGGCTTCCAGATGAGCGAGGAGCCGATGAAGCTCGTCGGCGACCTCCGCGAGGACATCAGCCAGCGGCCGGAGTTCGAGAACGCCGAAGTGGTCGACAAGCTCGGCGCCGCACTTCCGACCCGCCGCACGTACGATTCGGCGACCGCACCCGGCTACATCGCCGCGGGCGACGCCGCGGCCCACGTCAACCCAATCTCGGGTGGGGGCATCGCCGGCGCCGCGTACGCCGGCACGTACGCCGCCCAGCAGGCGATGGAGGCCATCGAGGCGGACGCGACGGACGACGAGACGGCGCTGTGGGCGTACAACAGCCGCGTGATGGACCACTTCGGCGGCCGCTACGCCGCGCTCGACGTGTACAACGTCTTCTCGACGGCCTACGAGATCGACGACCTGTCGGCGCTCGCGGGTGCCCTGCCGGGCAAGCAGATCGCGGACGCGCTCTACTCGGGCTCCTCGCGCACCTCGCCGCTGCTCGCGCTCAAGACGCTGTGGAAGGCGCGCGGCCATCTCGACACGATGTTCGATCTCTACTCGACGAAGCAGCTCGCCGACCGCCTGCTCGCCCACTACGAGGAGTACCCGGACACGCCGGACGGGTTCGAGGCGTGGCGCAGCGAGCGCGACTCCATCATGGAAGACGTGTACGCCGAGACCGGCGCAGAGCCGAAGTACTGAGCCCCGGTCTCTCCCGTGGCACGGACGCGGTCCGTCGCCTCGCACCGCGAGAGCGGGCCGCTTAAGCCGTGGACGCTCCGATCCGGAGCTGATGAACGAGGCGACGGCGTTCGTCCCCGGCCACGTCACGGGGTTTTTCAGCACGCATCCGCACGACGACCCCGCGAGAGCGGGCTCTCGGGGCGGCGGCGTCGCCCTCTCACACGGCGTCGAGACGACGGTGAGGGAGGGGAGCGGCCTCACGCTGAACGGCGACGCTATCGACGTGGAGCCGGTCGGCCGCGTGCTCGACTCGCTCGGCGTCGAGGCGCGCGTCGCCTGCGAGACGCCGCTCCCGCTCGGCGCCGGCTTCGGCGTCAGCGGCGCGATGGCGCTCGGGACGGCGCTCGCGACGACCGCGGCCGCCGGCCTCGCTCGCTCCGAGAACGATCTCGTGTCGCTCGCTCACCGCGCGGAGGTCGAGTCCGGGACGGGACTCGGTGACGTGGTCGCGCAGGCGCGCGGCGGCGTTCCCCTCCGACTCGAACCGGGCGCGCCGAGCCACGGCACGATGGACGGCGTCCCCGGCCGCTCGCGCGTGGAGTATCTCGCGCTCGGCGAGCTCTCCACCGAGGAGGTGCTCGCGGGCGACACCTCGGCGCTGTCGACCGCGGGCGAGCGCGCGCTCTCGCAGGTCCGCGCGACGCCGACGCTCACGACGTTCGTCGAGGCGTCCCGACAGTTCGCAGAGGAGGCGGGGCTGCTCACCGACGACCTGCGCGACGTGCTCGCGGCGGTCGACGACGCCGGCGGAGCGGCGTCGATGGCGATGCTCGGTGAGACGGCGTTCTGTCTCGGCACGGGGCTCTCCGATGCCGGGTACGACCCCGAAATCTGTCAGATTCACCCGCCCGGTGCGGGGCTCCGCGCGTAGTTCCTGGCGTTGGGAACCCCGTCGCCTATGTACCCCCACGACCGAGCCACGGCCATGAGCGAGGAGCCGCAGATTCCCGTCGCCCCCGACGACGAGACGGAGATTCCGGAGTCGCACCCGCGCTACGAGTCGCTGTTGACGCGCCACCGCATCGAACACGGCGTCGAGCTCGGTATCACCTCGTTACAGGGGCTCATCGCGCAGGGGCGCGGCGAGGCGTACGACTACCTGCTCGGCGAACGGACGACCGAGAGCGCCGACGCAGCGGCCCGCGCCGCGGCTGCCCACTTCCTGCTCGCGGACCATCCCGTCATTTCAGTCAACGGCAACGTCGCCGCGCTCGTCCCCGGCGAGGTGGTCGAGCTGGCCGCGGTCACCGGTGCGGACATCGAAGTCAACCTGTTCAACCGCACCGAGGAGCGAATGGAGGCCATCGCAGACCACCTCCGCGACCACGGCGCCGAGGCAGTGAAAGGGCTCACCGGCGACGGCGAGATTCCCGGCCTCGACCACGCCCGCGCGACCGTGGACGCGGACGGCATCGGCGACGCGGACGTCGTGCTCGTCCCGCTGGAGGACGGCGACCGCGCCGAGGCGCTGGCGGCGATGGGGAAGACGGAGGTCGTCGTCGACCTCAACCCGCTGTCGCGCTCGGCGCAGGCCGCCGCGGTCCCCGTCGTGGACAACATCATCCGTGCCGTGCCGAACATCACCCGCCACGCCCGCGACCTCGCGAACGCTCCCCGCGAGGAACTCGAAACGGTCGTCGCCGCGTTCGACGCCGACGCCGCACTCGACGCGGCAGAGCGTGCCATCCGTACGGGTCTCGACCGGAAGGAGTAGAGCCAAGCCCCGGGCGTCGGACGAGCCCGTATGCCGAGCGCAGTCGTCACCGGCTCCTCGCGCGGTATCGGTCGGGCAATCGCCCTGCGGTTCGCCCGCGACGGCTACGACGTCGCCGTCAACTACCACACCAGCGAGGCCGCAGCCGAGCAGGTCGCGGAGCGCGCCCGCGAGCACGGCGTCGACGCCGTCGCCGTCGGCGCGGATGTCGCCGACCCCGACGAGGCGTCGCGGCTCGTCGAGCGGGCAGCAGACGCCTTCGGCGGGGTCGCCCACCTCGTGAACAACGCGGGCATCGACCAGCACGTGTACACCGAGGACCTCTCGCCCGCGGACTTCGACCGCATCACGGACACGAACGTCAACTCGGCGTTCGCGTGTACGAAGGCGGCGCTGCCGTATCTCCGCGAGGCGGCCGAAGAGGTTGAGAACGAAAAGGAGACCGACGCTCCAGCCCCCGGCCCCTCAGTCACGAACGTCTCCTCCATCCTCGCGTACACCGGCGCGGCGATAGAGTGTCACTACGCGGCCTCGAAGGGGGCGCTCCTCTCGCTTTCGAAGAGTCACGCCCGTGACTTCGCCCCCGAGATCCGCGTCAACGCGGTCGCCCCCGGCCACGTCGAGACGGACATGACGAGCGACCGCAGCGAGGCGGAGAAGGCCGAGGAGCTGGCCGCCATCCCCCGGGGCCGCTACGGCCAGCCCGCGGACATCGCCGAGGCGGTGGCGTATCTCCGCGACGCCGGATTCGTCACCGGCGAGACGCTGAACGTCAACGGCGGCGAGCTGATGCGGTAGTCGCGAGGGGCCGAGTCGGTGGGTTACAGCGTCCCGCCCAGCCGGTCGAGCCCCTCCTCCAGCCGCTCCAGCGAGTTCGCAAAGGAGAGGCGGAGCTTTCCGGCGCCGGCGTCGCCGAAGCCGGAGCCCGGCGCGAGCACGACCCCGGCCTCGCGGACCAGCCGCTTCGCGAGCGCCATGCTGTCGTCGTACCCCTCGGGGTCGAGAAAGGCGTAGAAGGCGCCCTGCGGCCGCGGGGCAGAGACGCCCGGCATGTCGTCCAGGCGGTCGGCGACGTAGTCGCGGCGCTCGGCGAACGCCGCGTTCATCTCCCGCACCGGGGCCTGTGGCCCCTCCAGTGCGGCGAGCGCGGCGTGTTGTGCCAGCGTCGGGGTGCAGGCGGTCGTCGACTCGCGAATCTTCGTCGCCTCCGGGACCACGTCGGACTCCGCCGCGAGCCAGCCGACCCGCCAGCCGGTCATCGCGTACGCCTTCGAGCAGGAGCCGACGGTGAGCACGTGGTCGCTCTCGTCGACGAGCGCCGCGGTCCCGGTCGGGTCACGGTCGTAGGTGAGCGACGCGTACACCTCGTCGGCGATGACGTAGGCGTCGTGGTCGCGGGCCGCCTCCACGACGGCGCGGACGGCCGCGTCGTCGAACACCCGACCGGTCGGGTTCGAGGGCGTACACAGCATGACGGCGCCGGTCTCCGGCCCCATCCGCTCGATGAGCCGGTCGGCGTCGAGGTCGTACGGGAACGGCATCGGCACCTCGACGGGGACGGCGTCGGCCAGCCGCGCCTGCGTCCAGTAGTTCGGCCACCCCGGCGAGGGAATCAGTAGCTCGTCGCCGGGGTCGAGCACACAGAGAGCGGCGAGGTGGAGCGCCTCCATCCCGCCGGTCGTGGTGAGCACGTCGTCCGCGCCGTACGTGAGGTCGTACTCGCGCGCGAGCGTGTCGGCGATGGCCTCTCGGAGCGCCGGGAGTCCCGCGTTCGTGGTGTAGCCGGTTTCCCCGCGCTTCGCGGCGGCGAACGCGGCCTCGGTGACGTGCTCCGGGGTGTCGAAGTCCGGTTCGCCCACCTCGAGGCGGACGAGATCTCCGCCAACCTCCTCGGCGAGGTCGAACAGGACGCGGATCGACGAGCGGTCGCAGGCGCGAACCCGTGCTGTCGGTTGCATACCCACCCGTCCAGCCGGGGGGCAATCAACGTTCCCCGGGATTTATCACTACTGGATTGTATTACTAAGTTGTATGAGCGAGTTCGACGGGTTCACAGCAGCGGACGAAGCACAGGTAACCCGGGCCATCGCGACGGAGTGGCACGAGGAGTTCCTCGACTCGACGGACGTGGACGTCATCGTCGTCGGTGGCGGCCCGTCGGGGCTGACGGCTGCGAAGGAGCTGGCCGAGCGGGGCGTCGACGTCACGGTCGTCGAAAAGAACAACTACCTCGGCGGCGGCTTCTGGCTCGGCGGCTTCCTGATGAACAAGGTGACCGTCCGGGCGCCCGGCGAGACGGTGCTCGACGAGCTCGACGTGAGCTACGAGCCGACCGACGAGGCCGACGGCCTCTTCGTCGCGAGCGGCCCCGAGGCGTGTTCGGGGCTCATCAAGGCGACCTGCGACGCCGGCGCGCGCATCCAGAACATGACGGAGTTCACGGACGTCGTCGTCCGCGAGGGCCACCGCGTCGGCGGCATCGTGATGAACTGGACGCCGGTCCACGCGCTCCCCCGCGAGCTCACCTGCGTCGACCCGATTGCCGTCGAGGCGGACCTCGTTATCGACGCGACGGGTCACGAGGCGCTCGTCGCCTCGAAGCTCCAGGAGCGGGGTGTCATCGACGCGGACGGTATCGCCGACGCCGCCGAGGCCACGACCGGCATGGACGGGACCGACGACGACAGCTACGGCGCGCCCGGCCACGACTCTCCCGGCCACGACTCGATGTGGGTCGCCGAGAGCGAGGACGCCGTCGTCGAACACACCGGCGTCGTCCACGACGGCCTCGTCGTCACCGGGATGGCCGCGGCGACGGTCCACGGGCTCCCGCGGATGGGGCCGACGTTCGGTGCGATGCTGTTGGCCGGCAAGCGGGCCGCCCAGGCGGCTATCGACGAACTCGGCGTCGACGCGCCCGCCGTCGACGTCTCCGGACCGACGCCGGCCGACGACTGAGACGGCCCACTGACGGAACTGCGCCCCAACGCCACCGCACACACGCTCTTTCCCCCCGCCCGTTCGGGCAACAAGGCCCCCCGCCTGTTCGGGCAACAAGGCCCCCACCTGTTCGGGCAACAAGGCTTACCTCGCCGTCGGCAGTTCTCCCGCCCGGTATGCCCTCCACCGACGACCGAGTCAGGCCCGACGAACGGACGACCGACGTAGTCGGCGAACGCATCGGCGCACAGGTCATCGACACGGTGCTTTTGTTCGTACAGCTGATCGCCGTGACGCTGTTGCTCGCGGCGCTCGTCCGCCCGGAGAGCCGCAGCGCCGTCAACGGGCTCGCTGCGCTCGCGCTCTTTACGCTCCCGCTGTACGGCGGGCTGTTCGAGGGGCTCTGGAACGGACAGACGCCCGGCAAGCGGCTCTTGGACATCAAGGTCGTCGACCGCCGGGGTCGCGAGCCGGGGCTCGGGAAGGCGCTCGGCCGGAACGTTCCTGCTGTCGTCCTGTTCAGCTGGGTGACGACGGCCGTCGCGCTGGCGGCCATCGCGACGAGCGACCGCCGGCAGCGGCTCTTCGACGGGGTCGCGGGGACGTACGTCGTCGAGGCGCGTTCCGCGACCAGCGCCGACCCGAGCTCCGTGACCCGCCGTACCCGCTCGCGGCGGTGACCGCCGCTCCGCTCACACCAGAATCCGGACCCTATCGGCGACCGTCACCGCGTCCGGCGCGAGCAGGTAGGCGACCGGCTCGACGCCGAAGCCGCCGGTCTGGTACACCACGTCGGCGTCCGGGGTCGACTCGACCGCCGTCCGAACCGCCTCGTCGACCGGCGCCTCGGCGTCGAACTCGACGGCGTCGAGCCCCGCCTCGGCGAGCGCGTCGAGGACCGCCTCGTCACAGCGGACGTTGAGTGCGGCGCGGGCGCCGCTCCCGCCGGCGCGGGCGGCGAGCAACACGCTCGCGACGTGTTCGGAGACGCCGAACTCCGGATCGCCGGGCACCGTCGCCCGGCCCTTCACGTCGAGGATACGGCCGGGGACGGCGGCCACGTCGTCGATGTCGGCGGCCTCGGGAAGCGCCTCGACGAGGTTCGAGCCGACGGCCGGGATGAGCGTCGCGAAGCCGCTCGTGTTTTCGAGCGTGCGGACGCCACGGCGTACGGAGGCGAGGACGCGCTCTGCCGTCCGGATCGGGGAGTCGGCGTCGTGGACGGCGAAGTCGCCGTCGTACGCCGACAGCGGCGGGAACGCCTCCTCGTGGAGCCGGGCGAGCAGGTCGCCGCGCTCGAGCTGTCGGATCAGCACCTCCGCCTCGACGAGCGCCTGCACGGGCGTCACGTCGCCGCCGGCGAGCCCCTCGCCGAGCCGTTCGACGAGTTCGGTGACCCGGTCGTCGGCCGCGAGCCGGTCGTTCGTCTCCACCTCGCCGTGGGCGTACTTCGAGACGGCGCTCTGTGAGATGCCGAGCAGCTCCGCCACCTCGCTCTGTGTGAGTCCCTGGTCGCGAAGCTCGGCCGCGAGAAGCGCCCGGAACGTCGGCAGGAACTCGTCGACGACGACCTCCTCGACGAATCTCATTGCTCGCCTCCGAACTCACTCGGTCGGTGCTGTGATTCGACGGTCTCGCGTCGCTCGACTCGGCTCGCGGGCGTTGCCCGCTCGCCATTCCGCGAGCCTCCACGCCGGTCGGCTCGCCCGTTCATTGGGCACCACCGAACTCCGTATCACCCTGGATGCGCGACGCCTGCGGGCCGCGCTGGTCCTGGTACTTCGAGCCGCGCTCGCTCCCGTACGGGCGCTCTGCCGGCGAGGAGAGCTCCGTGAACAGCACCTGCGAGATGCGCATCCCCGGCGTGAGCGCGACGGGTGCGGTGCCGAGGTTCGACAGCTCCAGCGTTATCTGGCCGCGGTAGCCGGGGTCGATGATGCCCGCCGTCGCGTGAATGACGACCGCGAGCCGCCCGAGCGAGGAACGCCCCTGGACGTGTGCGATGAGATCGGGGGGTATCTCGACGCGCTCCTCGGTCGTCCCGAGTACGAAGTCGCCGGGGTGGAGGATGAACTCCTCGTCGGCGCCGACGACCGTCTCGTCGATGTACTCCGCCACCTCCGCCTCGCTGTTCGGGTGGATACAGGAGATGTTCGTCCGCTGGAACTCCAGAAACTCGTTGCCGAGCCGGAGGTCGACGCTTGCGGGCTGGACCTGCAGGTCGACGTCGTCGAGCGGCTCGATGACGAGCTCGCCCGCCTCCAGCCGACGGAGGATGTCCGCGTCCGAGAGTATCATATCCGGGTTCCCGGGCGACGGGCGTATAAATCGGCCGGTCACGGCGGCAGGAGTCGGCGTCCGGAGGATCGCCGAGCGGCTCGCACCGCTGGCGTCGGCCCGTGTCGGTTCCTCTTTGATGCTCCGCCGCGACGCGACGGTATGAAGCAGGCCATCGTCGTCCGCACGGATCTCGGGATGGGGGACGGAAAGCTCGCCGCACAGGTTGCCCACGCCTCGCTCACGGCCTACGAGAACGCCCACGCGTCGACGCGCCGGGAGTGGAAGGGCGACGGGCAGAAGAAGGTCGTCCTGAAGACCGCGAGCGAGGCCGACCTCCGCGAGCTCGAGGACCAGGCGCGCCGCGAAGGGCTCCCCCACGCGCTGATCCGCGACGCGGGTCACACCCAGCTCGACCCCGGCACTGCGACCGCACTCGCCGTCGGTCCTGGCGAGGAGAACCTCGTCGACCGGGTGACCGGCGATCTGTCGCTGCTGTAGGGTATCACGGGGCCGGCCGAGCGGTATCACGCCTCGCTACTGGTTTATCTCCACGGTCGGTGTATCGGAAGCATGACTGCACGATTCGAGGCTCCCGAGGAGCCGTCCGACGGGTGGGCCGACGTCCGCATGACCGACCCCGACGTGGGCGAGTGGGAGATCGACGCGGTGGTGATGGACGGCCGCGTCGAGTACGTCGACCTCCGGATCGAGCCGGAGCGTCTGACCGGCTTTCTCACCTGTCTCCTCGGAGACGTCGACGACGAGCGCGCGGACGCGATTCTCTCGCGGATCCGGACGCGCCGCGGACTCGACGCTGATTCGACCGACGAGCGCGAAACCGCGGCAGCCGATTCGACCGACGGGAACGACGCTTAGAATCCGCGCGTATACTGCCGCGGGACGGGCGGCTCCGCGCCGAGCGCCTCGGCCGCGTGGAGCGCGAAGTAGGGGTCTCGGAGATGCTCCCGCGCCAGAAGCGTCACGTCCGCGCGGCCGTTGCGGACGACCTCGTCCGCACCCTCGGGCGTGGTGATGCCCCCGACCGCGCCGACGGCACAGTCGACGCCGTCGAGCGCCTCGGTGACGCGCTCGGCCAGCGGAACTTGGTAATGCGGCCCGGTGTGGGGGATTTCCTGCTCTGCGTGGATGCCTCCCGCGGAGACGTCGATGAGGTCGGCGCCGTCCTCGGCGAGCAGCGGCGCGAGCCGCGCGGTGTCGTCGACTGTCCAGCCCTCCTCGCCCATCCAGTCGGTCGCCGACAGCCGGACGAGCACGGGCTTGTCGTCGGGCCAGACCTCGCGCACCTCGCGGGTCACCTCGCGGACGAGTCGGGTGCGTCCTTCGAAGTCGCCGCCGTACTCGTCATCGCGGCTGTTCGAGACGGGGGAGTAGAATTCGTGGAGCAGATAGCCGTGTGCGCCGTGGACCTCGGCGATGTCGAAGCCGGCGTCGAGCGCGCGCTCGGCGGCCGCGCGGAACGAAGCTTTCACGTCCGCGACCCCCTCGCGGTCGAGCGCCTCTACTTCGAGGGGGTCGTCGTGCGGATACGGCGTTTCCGTCGGTGCGACGGGCGTCCACCCGTCCGAGCCGTGAATCGGCTCGCCCCCCTCGCTCGGCCGCCGGGTCGACGCCTTCCGGCCGGCGTGGGCGAGCTGGATGCCCGTCGTCGCGCCGTGGTCTTTCATGAACGCGACCGTGTCGCGCAGCGCCTCTGCGTGCTCGTCGGACCAGATGCCCAGGTCCTGCGGGGAGATGCGGCCGCGGGGTTCAACTGCCGTCGCTTCGGCTATCACGAGTCCCGCGCCGCCGACCGCCCGCGAGCCGAGGTGGACGTGGTGCCAGTCGGTCGCCAGCCCGTCTTGCGCCTCACAGGAGTACTGACACATCGGCGAGACGGCGATTCGGTTGCGGAGCGTCTCGCCGCGCAGTTCCAGCGGATCGAAGAGTCCTGCCATTACACGCTCCACGCGGCTCGGGCGAAAAGGGTCGCCGGTCGGGGGTTCGGTTGCCGGTAGCGAAATCACCCGCTCAGCCGACCTGCGCCTGCCACTCACGCACGCGGTCCGCGGAGACGCCCTGCACCTCGCCGGCGACGCCCTCCGGGTCGGCAGCAGAGAGGTCGTCGAGACTGTGGATACCCGCCTCGGAGAGCTTCTCCGCTGTCTTCGATCCGACGCCGTCGAGGTCCTCGATCTCGCTCGCTTCCTGGCGCTTCTCGTACTCCTCGTAGTTGCAGATGGGACAGCCGAGCTCCCACGGGTCGTCGTCGTCCGGTCCATCCCGAACGAGCAGCTCCGGCAGGTCGTGTTCCGCACAGCGAGCTTCGGTCACTTCCACGTCGCCGCGACGCGGCAGCGGCAGCGAGTAGTCGCAGTCGGGGTAGCGCGTACAGCCGACGAGCCGTCCCCCCGCCCGCGTCCGTTTGATGGCGAGCTCGCCGCCGTCCTCGCTGCCACACGCCGGGCAGGCGCCGATGACGCGGTCCTCGGTCGCGTCGGCCGCGTCGGCTTGACACTGCGGGCAGCCGTGGACGAACGTCGACCGCCCGGCGAGCATCTTCACGTGTCGGAGCCCGTGGTCCTCGCAGGTCTCGTCGACGACGGTCGGCTCCCCCTGGTTCGGCAGCGGCAGGGTGTACTCGCAGTCCGGGTAGCCGTCACAGCCGACGAAGTACGAGCCGCGGCGCGACCGGCGCACGAGCAGGTCCTCGCCACACTCGGGACAGGGACCGAGCGTCCGGTCGGCCTTCAGCGACTCGCGGAGGAACTCGCCGACCTCGTCGCGGTGGTCGTGGAGGTCCGCGAACACCCGGCGCAGCATCTCGCGGGACTCGTCGGTCACCTCGTCGAGCGACTTCTCTCCGTTCGCGATGGCGTCCATGTCCCGCTCCAGTTGGGCGGTCATCCCCTCGTCGACGATGCGGTCGGCGAACCGCTCCGCCGCCTCGACGACTGCCATCGCGAGCCCGGTCGGCCGCGGCGGGTCCCCCTCGACGTAGCCGCGGTCGTACAGCTTCTGGAGCGTCTCGTGGCGAGTCGACTTCGTTCCCACCCCCAGGGACTCCATGGTCTCGATGAGCCGCGACTGCCCGCGTCGGCGCGGCGGCTGGGTCTGTTTCGCCTCCAGCCGGGCGTCGGACAGCGCGAGTTCCTCGCCCTCCTCGACCGCGGGGACGTAGTTCTCGGTGCTGCTGCCGTACGGGTACACCGCGTGGTAGCCGGGGTCGACGAGCCGCTTCCCGTTCGCCTTCAGCCGGCAGTCGTTCGCCGCCGCGACGACGCGGAGATGCGCCCACGTCGCCGGCTCCGCGCAGGTCGCGAGGAAGCGCCGGACGACGAGCTCGTAGATCTCCCACTCGTCCTCCGAGAGCTCCTGCCGGCCGGGAATCTCGCCGGTCGGGTGGATCGGCGGGTGGTCAGTCGTTTCCTCGTCGCCGGCGGTCGGGTCGATCTCCTCTTCGCCCTCGAGCAGCGACGCGGCGTCCTCGCCGAACGCGCCGGTGTCTGCGAACGTTTCCAGCAGGGCCTCGGGGTCGAGGTCGTCGGGGTAGACGGTGTTGTCCGTCCGCGGATACGTGATCCACCCCGTGGTGTACAGCTCTTCGGCGATGGACATCGCGCGCTGTGCGGAGTAGCCCAGCGAGCCGGCCGCGCGGATGTACGCCGTCGTGTTGAACGGCGTCGGCGGGTCGTCAGTCCGGGTGCGCCGGCGGACGGATTCGACGGTCGCCGCCTCGGCCGCGGCGAGCCGCTCGTATGCACCTTCGGCGTCCGCTTCGTTCCAGACGCGCTCGTTTTCCGTGCCGTCCTCGCCCTCGAAGAAGTACTGCGCCTCGAACTGTTCGTCCTCGGCGTCGGCCTCGGGCGCGAGGTCGGCGAACAGCTCCCAGTAGTCCTCGGGCTCGAACGCCTGTATCTCGCGCTCGCGGTCGACGATGAGCTTCAGCGTCGGCGACTGCACCCGGCCGACGGAGATGAAGTCCTCGCCGAGCTGGCCGGCCGTGAGGGAGAGATACCGCGTGAGCGCCGCGCCCCACACGAGGTCGATGACCTGTCGCGCCTCGCCGGCGGCTGCGAGATCGAAGTCGAGGTCGTCCGGGTCAGCGAACGCGTCGGTCACCTCTCGTTCCGTGATGGAAGAGAAGCGAACTCGTTCGATGGGGATGGCAGTTTCCGCCTCGATGAGCTCGTACGCCTCCTTGCCGATGAGCTCGCCCTCGCGGTCGTAGTCGGTCGCGATGACGGCGCGGTCGGCCTCGCGGGCGAGCCGCTGGAGCGTCGCGACGATGTTCTCCTTCGTGACGTTCTTGACGACGGCGGCGTCCGCGAGCTCGACCGGCTCTACGTCGCGCCAGTCGTTGTACTCCGCGGGGAAGTCGACGCCGACGACGTGGCCCGACAGCCCGACACAGCGGGTGTCGCCCCACCGGTAGACGTTGACGCCGTTGCGCCGCTCCACGGCGGCGCCCCCGTCCGAGAGAATCTCCGCGATGCGTCTCGCGGCGTTGTCCTTCTCGGTGACGATGAGTTGCATTACCCCTCCGTACGCCGACCCCGGAATTAAACGCTTCGGCGAAAAACCGCAAGACAGCGCGCCCGTGCACCCGCTCGAATGCGGCCACGAGTGCGGACGCACGCGGACGGGGTCGCGGGCGCGAGTCGTGGCTCTGTCGCCGCCAGCCGTCGTCGAGACGGTGCCGGTCGGCTGTCGACGCTGTCAGCCGAAGTGTTCGGCGTACAGCTCCTGTGCGTGTTCGATGGCGTCGTAGGCGGCCTGGCGGCCCTCGAAGCCGAGCGTCTCGACTTCCTTGCCAGCCTCGAGGTTCTTGTACGTCTCGAAGAACTCCTCGATCTCGTCGAGCTGCTGTTGGGGAACGTCCTCGAGGTCTTCGATGTGGTCGTAGCGGGGGTCCTCGCTCGGGACGGCGATGACCTTGTCGTCCTTCTCGCCGTCGTCGTCCATCTTCATCAGCGCGACGGGGCGCGCCTCGATGATACAGCCGGGGAACGTCTGGTCCTCGACGAGGACGAGCACGTCGAACGGGTCCTCGTCGTCGTAGTACGACTGCGGGATGAACCCGTAGTCGCTCGGGTAGTGGACGTTCGAGTGGAGCACGCGGTCGAGCACGACGCCGGGGACGTCCTTGTCGTACTCGTACTTGTTGCGCTCGCCTTTCAGACACTCCACGACGGCGTAGATCTCCTCGGGGGCGTTCGGGCCCGTCTCGAGGTCTTCCCAGAGGTTCGTCATCACCGGCGCTGCGACCGGCGACGAAAAACGACTTTCGATTGCCGGCGAGCAGCGATATGCTCAGAGGATTCTTGGAATGCGCCATCGAAAGCCTCTAAGTAATATCGGCCGCTACGAGCAGGTAGACACTTCGCCCGCGCCCTTCGACCTCGAGCAGCTCGGGGGTTGTGTGCGGCCAACGAAATGTTCGCGAAGTGTTAAATACGCCACCGAGCGTACTATCACCATGTCAGAGGCACAAACGGTTTCGGGCACTCCGGGCACCGCAAGCGAACTAACCGCGTTCCAGCGAAACATCCTCACGATCCTCTCCGAGGAGGCGCGCTACGGGCTGGCGATCAAGCGCGAACTCGAAGCGTACTACGGGTCGGAAGTGAACCACGGGCGGCTCTACCCCAACCTCGACGACCTCGTCGAACTGGGTCTCGTCGAAAAGAGCGAACTCGACAAGCGGACGAACCAGTACGAACTCACCCAGGCGGGCGAGGAGACGCTCGCGGAGCAGTTCGAGTGGGAGTTCTCGAAGTTCGTCACGGGTGACGAGCGCGCGACACGCCTCGAGGAGCTGCTCACGGAGTAGCCGAGGAGCTGCTCACGGAGTAGCGGTCGAGACGGAGATACTTCCGACGGGTGCCGCTCGTGAGCGGCAGCGCCGTGACACGCGACACTCTCCCCGACACGTACGGCTCTGACGGTAGTCGGAGCGTCGGTGTGAACGACGACGGGATGCGGGTATCAGTTCTTTTTTTGTCCCGTCAGTCGTCGGCGTGCGTATGAGTGACACGCCACTGCACGGTCGGACTATCGAACGGGACGTCCGCGAGCTCGGGGCGCTGTTGGGTGACGTCGTCGTAGCCCAGTCGTCCGATGGCTACGAGGCAGTTGAGGCGGTACGGACGACGGCCATCGACCACCGTCGCGGAGACGCCGAGTCCCGCGCCCCCGTCGACGAGGTGGTTTCGGGCCTTGACGCCACGACACAGAACGTCGTCGCTCGGTCGTTCACCACCTACTTCGAGCTGGTGAACCTCGCCGAGGAGCGCGAGCGCGTCCGGGCGCTCCGCGAGCAGCGCGCATCGGGCGAGCTCGACGACTCGATCCGGGAGACGGTGGCGAGTCTGGCGGCTGCCGGCGCGGACGCCGAGACGATCCAGCGCGCGCTCGACGACACGCTCGTCCAGCCGACGTTCACCGCCCACCCGACGGAGGCGCGTCGGAAGACGGTGAAAGCGAAGCTCCGAGCGCTGGCCGACACGCTGGCGACGCTCGACGAGCGCCGGCTCACCGACGCCGAGCGCGCGTCGCTCGAACGGGACATCGAGGCCGAGGTGACGAGCCTCTGGCAGACGCGGAAGGTGCGCGACCGCCGCCCCGAGGTGACCGACGAGGCGCTCAACGTCCAGTGGTATCTCGAGAACACGCTGTTCGACGTCGTCGGAGAGGTGTACGACGAGCTTGAGGCGGCGTTCGGGGAGTCGTACCCCGGCGTCGACGTTCCGAAGCTGTTCGAGTTCCGCTCGTGGGCCGGCTCCGACCGCGACGGCAACCCGTACGTCACGCCCGAGGTGACGGAGGAGACCCTCTCGCGACAGCGCGCGGTCGTCTTAGAGCAGTACGCGACGACGCTGAAGCGGCTCTCCGGCGTACTGAGCCAGAGCGACACGCTCGTTCCGGTCGGCGACCGGGTACACGAGCGGCTCGACGCCCACGCCGAGGTGCTTCCAAGCGTCGCCGAGTCGGCCGCGACTCGCTACCCGAACGAGCCGTACCGGCAGCTCCTGAAACTGATGCGGGAACGAGTGAGCCGCGTCGACGACGTCCGCCCCGGCGGCTATCCGGACGCCGGGACGTTCGCCGCGGACCTCGACGCCATCGACGCGGAGCTGCGCGACGCCGGCGCGGACGCCGTCGCCGATACGACGGTCGCGCCGCTGCGTCGAACGGTAACGACGTTCGGCTTCTCGCTCGCCGCGCTCGACCTGCGAGATCACCGCGAGAACCACACGACTGCGGTGGCCGAGGCGCTCGAACGCGAGGGGATCGACTACCGCGGGATGGACGAGGGCGAACGCGTCGAGTTCCTCACGGAGGCGACGCTTCAGGAGACGCCGGTCGTCGACACCGGCTCGACGGCCGGGCTCTCCGAGACGGCCGCGCGGGTGCTGGAGCTGTTCGACGCCACGGCCCGCTGGCAGCGCGAGTTCGGCGTCGACGCCATCGACACCTACTGCATCTCGATGTGCGAGGAGCCCTCTCACGTCCTCGAGGTGCTCTTCTTGGCCGACCAGGCGGGCGTCGTCGACCTGCCGGACCACTCGGGGCTGGACGTGGTGCCACTGTTGGAGACGCACGCCGCCCTCGACGGCGCACGGCGGATCATGGGGACGCTGTTCGACAACGAGGCGTACACGGCAGCGCTGGCGGCGCGCGGCGGCACCCAGGAGATCATGCTCGGCTACTCGGACTCGAACAAGGAGAACGGCTTTCTCGCGGCCCGGTGGGCGCTCTACCGCAACCAGAAGCGGCTCGCGACCATCTGTGCGGAGCACGACGTCGAGCTGCGGCTGTTCCACGGCCGCGGCGGGTCCGTCTCCCGCGGCGGCGACCCGACCCACGACGCGCTGCTGGCGCTGCCCGACGAGACGGTGACCGGACAGGTGAAGTTCACCGAGCAGGGGGAGGCCATCGCCGAGAAGTACGCCGACCCGTCCGTGGCGCGGCGCAACCTCGAACGGACGGTCGACGCACAGCTGCGCGCGCGCCACGGCGTACTCTCCGGCGACGGTACGGACGAGCCCCCCGCCGAGTGGATCGACGCGATGGAGACGGCAGCCGACGCCGCCCGCGGGGCGTACCGCGACCTGCTGGAGACGGACGGCTTCGTGGCGTTCTTCGAACAGGCGACGCCGATCACCGTCATCGAGGAGCTGAACCTCGGCTCGCGGCCGGCGTCGCGGTCCGAGGAGCGGACGGTCGGCGACCTGCGAGCCATCCCGTGGGTGTTCTCGTGGACGCAGTGCCGGTGTATCCTCCCCGGTTGGTTCTCGCTCGCGACCGGCCTCGACGCGTATCTCGACGCCGGCGGCGACATCGAGACGCTCCGCGAGATGCACGAGGAGTGGCCGTTCTTCCGGACGATGCTCGACAACGCCGCGCTGTCGCTCGCCCGCACGGAGATGGACGTCGCGAGCGCGTACGCGGTCCTCGCGGACGACGGCCCGCGCGAGCGAGTGTTCCCGCGCATCGAGGCCGAGTACGAACGCGCCGTCGAGCTCGTGTTGGCGGTGACGGGCCGCGATAGACTCACCGACAGCGACTGGCTGGCAGAGAGTCTCGACCGACGCAACCCCTACGTTGACCCCCTGAACGCACTCCAGCGGGAGCTCCTGCGACGCGACGACCGGACCGAGCTGGAGGACCGGACGCTGCGGCTCACCGTGAAAGGAATCGCGGCGGGGATGAAGACCACCGGGTAGTCGCGGCGCGTACGGCCCACGTCGGTGGGCTCTCGCGTCTCGTTCCGGGGGCGGCGTCGCGACGTCGCGGGCACGCTCCGCTGTGGACAGTTTCATATTCCCGACCGTCCAGCTACCGGCAGTGACCGAGGCGACATCCACCGACGGCGCCGGGCGAAGCCGCTCGGCCGTCGTCCGGCTCGTCGTCGGGGCGAGCCTCATCTCCGCCGGTCTCGGCGCATACGAGATCGCGCCCGCGAGCGTCACGCCGCTCATCATCGACCAGCTCGGGGTCACGGAGGCCGCGGCCGGGCTCATCGTCAGCGTGATGTTCGGGACGGCCGTGTTCGCAAGCCTCCCCATCGGCGGCGTGCTCGACCGGACGGACTCCCGGCGTGCGATCGCCGTCGCCGTCGGCGGGCTGCTCGTCGCGGGCGTCTGGGGCTGGCTCGCCGGCCGTGCCGGCGACTACCGAGCGGTGCTCGCCTCCCGCGTGCTCGGTGGCCTCGCCTACGTCGTCGTCTGGAACGCGGGCATCGACATCGTGAGCGAGGCGGTCGACCCGGACCGGCGAGCGACGGCCGTGGGGGCGTTCACGGCGAGCGGCCCGGTCGGCTTCGCGCTCGGACAGGCGACGGGGCCGGCCGTCGCGACGCGCGTCGGCTGGTCGGCAGTGTTCCTCGCGTACGTCGTCGTCGTCCTCGCGGGCCTCGCGCTGTTCTGGGGCCCATCGCGCGGGCTCGGAAGCGCCGGGGGTGCCGCGCCGACGCTCGCGGAGTTCGGCGGGGTGCTCCGGAACCGACAGGTCTGGATCGTCGGGGCGCTCGGCTTTCTCGGCTACTCGCTGTACCTGTTCGTCAACAGCTGGGGGCCGTCGTATCTCACCGACGAACTCGGCCTTCCGCTCGGGGCGAGCGGGGTCGTCGTCGCCGGCTTCCCCGCCGTCGGCGTGCTCTCCCGCATCGGTGGGGGCGCGCTCTCCGACCGCCTGTTCGACGGCCGCCGCCGCCCGGTCGTCCTCGGATCGTTTCTGATGGCGGTCCCGCTGCTCGCCGTCATCGCGCGGACCGAGGCGCTGACCGTGCTCGTCGCCGCGCTGCTCCTCTCCGGAGTCGCGATTCAGCTCACACTCGGGCTCTCCTTCGCGTACGTCCGCGAACTCGTCGAGCCGCGGGTCGCGGCGACGGCTGTCGCCTTTCAGACGAGCGTCGGGCTCGGTGGCGCGTTCGTCGCGCCCATCGCTGGCGGCGCCCTGATCGAGGCGACGAGCTATCGGACGGCGTTTCTGGTCGCGGCCGCGCTCGGCGCCGTCGGCGTCCTACTCGCGTGGTACGCGCCGGAGCCGGGCTAGCGGCGGCCTCGACCGATCACTCGGGGACGAACTCGTGGAGCGGCCAGTCCTCCTCGTAGGAGAGCGCGATCGACCGCTCGGCGTCGGTCGGCTCGCGGACCCGCAGCCGCACCGGATCACCGATGTCGACCGCCTCGTACGGCGCGTCGACCCGGCCGGTGAGCCGCCCGCCGTCTTCGAGTTCCACGACGGCAATCGTGTACGGCGCCTCCGCTTCGAGCGCCGGCGGCGCGGCGTGGACCGCGGTGTAGCTGTACACCGTCCCCTTCTTCGACTGCGGCTCCGCTTCGACCGCGCGGCTCCCGCAGGCGTAACAGGCCGGCCGGGGCGGATACAGCACCTGCCCGCAATCGCCACAGACCCCGCCGAGCAGCGTTTCGTCCGCGAGCGCGTCGAAAAAGCCCGGCAGCGTCAGCGGACTGTCGGGGCCGAGGTCGCTCATCGGGCCACCTCCGCGGTGAGCACGTGCGCGACGGTTACTGCGTCGGCGACGCCACCCTCGTTGACGAGCAGCGCCGTCTCGGCGCCGTCGACGGCGCGGTCGCCCGCCGCGCCCGTCAGCTGCTCGTACCCCTCGATGGCCTGCAACAGGCCGGTCGCGCCGATGGGATGTCCCCTCGCTTTTAGCCCGCCGCTCGTGCTCACCCGGACGTCCGTCCAGCCGTCGTCGCGCTCGCCCGGCGGGAGCGCGCTCTGGTAGCCGAGCCCGGCGGGCGCAAAGCCGACCGCCTCCGAAAGCAGCGCCTCCGAGACGGTAAAGGCGTCGTGGACCTCGGCGACGTCGACGTCGGCCGCCTCGACGCCCGCCTGGCCGTACGCCGTCTCGGCGGCGATGCGGGCGCCCGCGATGTCTGTCATGTTCCGTTCCGCGACGGCGATGTTGTTGGCCGAGGCGCCGCTGCCCGGGACGGCGACGGTCGGGACGTCGAACTCGGCGGCGATGTCGGGCGTCGTGACGAGCACCGCGGCGGCCGCGTCGCCGACCGGGGCGCAGTCGTACAGCTTCAGCGGCGGCGCCACGGGCGGCGACTCCAGCACCGTCTCGATGTCGATCTCCTCGGAGAACTGCGCCCGCGGGTTGGCCGCGGCGTTGCGGTGGTTCTTCACGGCGATGCGCGCGAGGTCCCGCTCCGTCGCGTCCGTCTCGTGGAGATACCGCTGTGCGAGCAGCGCGTACTGACTCGGCGCGGTGACGCCGGAGCGCTGTTCGATGGCGCGGTCGAACGCGGCCGACAGCGCGTCCGTCGCGCCGCCGGTGCCGCCGGCGGTCATCTTCTCGACGCCGCAGGCGAGCACGGCGTCGTGTTCGCCGCTCCGGACGTCTTTCACCGCGTGGCGGAGCGCGAGCGCCCCCGCCGCCGCACAGCCTTCAACCCGCTCTGCGGGGACGTGCCGGAGCCCGGCCCACTCGGCCAGCAGCGTCCCGTGCATGATCTGGTGTTCGTACTGCTCGGACTGGTTGCCGACGTACACCGCCTCGACGAGTTCGGCTGGCGCGGGGAGTTCGGCGAACGCCTCTTCCACGGCGATCGAGAACAGGTCCCGGCCCGGCAGCTCCGTTCGGCCGACCGACGACGCGCCGACGCCGGCGATGACTGGCTTTCTCATCGGTCAAGCTATCGTGGTACCGGTTTATATTCGTGTGGGACTGGCCGATGAACTACCGGACGCAGAGCAGTCGCTCCCCGTGGGAACATTTCCGTGGCCCAAGAGCTATCCGTTCGGGCGGTCACCCGCCGGTAGATGGCCCCGTCCCTCAACCCCCAGTGGAACCCCGTCTGGGGGTTCCACGCGCTCGCCGTCGCGTTCGTCGCGATGGGCGGGTGGCACCTCCTCACGGAGGGAGAGGCTCTCGGCACGGCGCTGGAGGTGTTCATCATAGTCGGGCTCGCGTCCATTCCGTTTTACACCGGCGTCGAGCTTCGCCGCGACGACTCGCCGGAGGCCGCTCGCCGAGCGCTGGACCTGACGCTCGTCACGGTCGTGGCGCTGTCGCTACTCGCCGTGGCCGTCGCGGTTATCTGGGGGATCGAAGGGACGCCGCCGGAGAACGCCCCCTTCATGGTCCGGTTCGCGGGCGCACTCGGGGCCGCGTTCGGGAGTCGGGGCGGACTCACGGTCGTTCGGTCCGAACAGACGTACGACCGGGCGGCTGAGCTCAACCGGCTGTTGAAGATGAATCAGCGCGTGCTCAGACACGACCTGCGAAACGAACTCGCCATCGCCGTCGGCCATCTCGACAACCTCGAGTCGCGGCTCGGCGACGACCACGACGTCATCCGCATCCGCAAACACGTCGACGAACTGCTCGCCAGCAGCGAGCGCGCCCGCCGTATCGTCGACGTGTGGGAGATCGACGACTGTGGAGAGTTCGACCTCGTCACGGTCGTCGCCCGGGCGCGCGGCCGAATCATCGAGCAGCATCCCGACGCCGCGATATCGATCTCCGTGCCGGCAGGGTGTCGCGTCCGCGCACATCTCGCACTCGACGAGGCGATCGAGGAGCTGCTCGCGAACGCCATCGAACACAACCCGCCGGACGTCACCGTCACCGTCACCGCCGTTCATCACGACGGCCAGGTGTTCCTCGAGGTCGCCGACACGGGCGTCGGTCTCCAGCACAAGGACCGGGAGGCGGTGTTTCTCACCGAGGAGACGCCGCTGTCGCACGCCCGCGGGCTGGGGCTCCTCTTCGTCTACTGGATCGTCGCCGGCTCCGACGGTGCGCTCGACATCGACGACATCGACGGCGGGGGAACCGCGGTTCGGATTCGGCTGCCGGCCGCGTGAGCCACGCGCTTCGTCGCCGACTGTGATTCGCGTGCCGGTGGCGACGTATCGCGAGTACCGACGGCTGCACCGTTCGGACGACGGCAACCGAGGCGGGGGCTCTGGCGCTTCGCGGCTGACGTCGCGGACGTGGCGGCTGGCTCCGTTCGTCACCGTTTCTCACGGGACCGGTCCGTACAGATATACTTCCGCAATGAAAGAAATTAACAGCCGACTGCGGCCACTGTCTGTCGATGCGACGCATCCTGACGCTCGTCGTACTCGTCTGCGTCGTGACGGCGACCGTCCCGACGGCGGCCGTCGCGGCGGAGACGGGCGGCGCCGGCGGAAGCGCCCCGCCGGCCGCGGCGACTGCTACGGCGAACACGACGAACAGCACGTCGAATCACACGGCGACGGTGACGGTCCTGTCGTTCAACGACGTCCAGACGGCGGCCGCGAAGGACGGGAACTTCTCGCGGCTCGTCCAGTTGGTCCACGAGCGACGGACGGCGCTCGGCGCCGACAACACCGCCGTCGTCGGCGCTGGCGACGACGTGAGCCCGCACGCGCTCGGACCCGTCAGTCAGTGGCGGGTCGCCACGACCGTGCTGAACGAGGTGGATCCGGCCGCAGACGCCATCGGGAACCACGAGTTCGACTTCGGCTACGACGCCGTCTCGGACATCCAGAACGACTCCGAGTTCCCGTGGCTGGCGACGAACGTCGTCGAGAACGGCACCGACGACCCGTTCCAGAACACGAACAGCTACGAGATCGTCGAGCGGAACGGCGTCCGAATCGGCTTCATCGGGCTGATCGACGAGGGCGCGACGTACGGCAAGACGAACATCGACTTCGCTGCGAAGGGGCTCACTGTCCGCAACATCAGTGAGGCCGGTCCCGAGGCCGCCGCGCGGCTGAAAGAAGAGGAGAACGTCGACGTGGTCGTCGCGCTCGCACACACCGGCGTACCGGACGCGAAGGAGGTCGCTCGGGCCGACGACGGAAACATCGACGCTATCCTCGTCGGCGACGACGAGATCTACTATCCGCCCGAGGAGACGTCCGGAACAGTCATCTCGGAGGGCGAAGCCCGCGCACAGTATCTCGGCGAACTGAACCTCACCGTCGACACCGGCGCGAACGACGTGACCGAGTGGGACGGCCGGCTCATCAACGTCTCCGAGAGCGGCGTCGAGAAGAACGCGACCGCCTCGGAGATCATCAACGGCTACCGCGCCAACGTGTCGCTCGATTCGTCGGTGACCTACTCGGAGGTCGCGCTCGACGCGCGGTTCTCGACGAACTATCACCACGAGTCGAACTACGGCAACCTCGTCGCCGACGCGATGCGCGAACGCGCCGACGCGGACGTCGCCATCACGAACGCCGGCGGCATCCGCTCGAACGAGGTGTATGGACCCGGCAACATCACCGGTGGGGACGTGTTCAACACGCTGCCGTTTGGGAACACGCTCGTCACGGTCGAACTGACCGGCGCGGAGCTTGAGGAGGCGCTCGAATCGCAGGTCATCACGGTCGGGCCGGACAACAGCTTCGACGCAGAGATCAGCCAGCAGGTGTCGGGCGTGAGCTTCAAGTGGAACGGCGCGTCCGGCGAGATAACCGATCTTCGTGTGGGCGGTGAGCCGGTCGACGAGGACGCGACGTACACGGTGGCGGTGAACAGCTACATCGCCGCGGGCGGCTCCGGCTACCCGCTGGAGAACGCCACCCGCGTCTCCGAGACCGACGCGCTGCTCGCCGAGGTCGTCATCGACTACCTCGAGGACCGCGACACGGTCGCCCCCGAGGTCGAGGGCCGGTCCGTGCGAGTCACGGAGTCGGTCGGTTCACAGCGAGTGTGGTCGGGCGGCCAGGGCGTCGTCACCGTGCGGTACGCCCTTCCCGAGAACGCGACTGACGTCGACGGGAGCAGCTTCTACGCGCGTGACGACGGCGAGCGCGTCGAGGCCCGCGAGGCGTCCATCGCCGGCGACGCGCTCGTCGTGCAGTTCGACAGCGCGGCGTTGAACGGCATCGTCGAGGGCCCCTCCGACCAGATCGAGGTGGTCGGCACGTACAGCGACTCGCGGTACTCCGCGTACCGCTCCTACTGGAACGGTTCGGTGGTCGAAGGCGAGGTGACGGTGCTCGCCCCCAGAGAATCGTCTGAGGAGTAACACGTCGACCCCGTCTCTTATTTCGTTGGCCTCCTATCCACGCGTATGCGCCGCCGAGAGGCCCTCCGTCTGTTGGGTGCCGGCACGGCGCTGACGCTCGGTGGCGCCGCGGTCGGACGCGGAGAGACACCGATCGAGCCGCTCGGCCGCCTCGACGTCGAGGGGGCAAAGGAGGCCGTCGTCGGCGAGGACGGCACGGTGTTTCTCGCCGTGACGGACGGCTTCGCCGTCGTCGACGTCTCCGATCCGTCGTCGCCGACGTTGCGCCACGAGAACCGGAGCGTCCTCGCTGACCGCGACGGCGGCCCACTCGACGGTATCTACGACGTGAAGGTCGACGGCGACCGGCTGGTTGTCACCGGTCCTGCGAACGGCGGCTCCAGCTTCGCTGCTTCGGTGGTCTACGACGTTTCCGACCCTGCGGCGCCAGAGCGCGTCAGCGTCCACGAGACGGACTTCTTCAACCACAACTGCGACATCGGCGACGGCGTCGTCGCGCTGTGTGGCAACGACGGCGACCGGAACCCGCTCGTTACCGTCGACGCGGAGACTGGCGAGGAGCTCGGCCGGTGGTCCGTCGTCGACGCGGAGCCGGGGTGGGCCGGGGTGCCGTTCGGTCCGTGGCAGCTCCACGACGTGACGCTCGCCGACGGGATGGCGTATCTCGCCTACTGGGACGCAGGGACGTGGCTGGTCGACGTGTCGGAGCCGTCTACGCCCGCACTCGTCGGGAGGGTTCGCGGTGAGCCGGTCGAGAAGTACACCGAGATGGCGAGCGACGAGGCGTCCGAGGCGACGTTTCAGCCCCCCGGAAACGACCACTACGCCGCCCCAAACGACGACGGGACACTCGTCTGCATCAGTGCCGAAGCGTGGGACATCGAGCCCGAGGAGGAGGACGTCCGCCCCGGGTCGCTGTATCTCTACGACGTGAGCGACCCCTCGAAGCCGACCGAACTCGCCGAAATATCCGCCCCACGGACGACGGACGAAGGGTACGGCGGAATCTGGACCACCTCGCACAACTTCGAAATCCGCGGCGAAACCCTCGTCTCCTCGTGGTATCGCGGCGGCGTCCGGGTGTACGACATCGCCGACCCGACGACGCCGATACTGCTCGCGTCGTGGCGCAACGACGAGGAGACGAGCTTCTGGACTGCCCAACACGCCACCGAGGAGTTCTTCATCGCATCGAGCCGCGGGGAACCAGAGTCGGGCGAGGCAGCCGACGCCGCGACGGCCGCGCTGTACACGTTCCCGCTCCCGGACGCAGCCGTCACCGACCCGCCCACGAACGCGACCGCGACGCCGACGCCGGGGTCACCCCCGCCGGACGCGACCGCGACCCCGACGCAGACCCCCGGATCGCCGCCCGACGCGACCGCGACCCCGACGGACGCGCCGACGCCCCCCGACGACTCGACCCCCACCGACACGGCGACGCCCGGCCAGCCGGGGTTCGGCGCCGCTGCGACGCTCGCCGCGCTCGGCGTCGGCGCGTGGCGGCTGCTCCACGAATAAAACGTCGACGCGGGAGGCGCCGCGGCTTAGAAGGTGAGAATCTCGTAGTCGTCGTCGACGAGCGACCGGATGCTGGGGTGGCCGTCGTTGTCGTCGACCGTCACGACGCCGGCGTCGTTCACGGCGTCCGCGACGCCGAACGCGCCCGAACAGTAGTCACAGACCGAAGTGTCCTCCCGGACGGCCTGATACAGCTCGTGGTGGTCGCTGTCCTCGTCTTCGAGCTCGGGAATCCACTGCGTCCCCGCGCCGTCGAAGATGAGCTCGAGTTCGTCGTCGTCGTTCTCTGCGAACTCCTTTGCGGCCTCGAGCCCGTTCACGAGTCGGCCGAGGTTTTCGTGTCCGTCGGTGCCTGCAAGAATCACGACAGCTGCTTTCGCCATTGTGCTCTCTCGTACTACCGAGGAGTGAATATACCGTTCGTCGGCGTGTGCCACCGGTGCGCTCCCGGCAAGCATTTATATGCGTTCGCGGCACGGAACCCGGAGACGTGACGGCCGTTCCCGGGCTAACCGAGCTCCCGGTCAGTGGTCGCGGTCGCCGCGCGAGAACTGCCCCGAAAAGGCCCGCTGGACGACCTCGGAGAGCGCCGGGTGGATGTGGACGGATTCACGGATGTCCCGCACGGTTCCCGACCCCGCGGTCATCGCGACGACGACCTCCTGGATCAGGTTCGACGCCTCCGGCCCGATGATGTGACAGCCGAGAATCTCGCCGTCGAGGTCGATTAGCGTCTTCACGAAGCCGTCGGCCTTCATCGCGTCGCCGCGGGCCGTCTGGTCGTACTCGTACGTCCGGGTGGCGTACTCGCGGCCGTTCGCCCGGAGTTCCTCCTCGGTCGCGCCGACGCCGGCCACCTCCGGGGAGGCGAACACGGCGAACGGCATCGCCGAGTAGTCGACCGGCTCCCTGTCCCCGAAGAGGTTCCGCGCGACCGCCGCGGCCTCGTGGTTGGCGTTGTGTTTCAGCAGATACTCGCCCACGATGTCGCCGAGCGCCCAGACGCCGTCGGCAGTCGTCCGCAGATACTCGTCCGTCTCGACGAAGCCTCGGGCGTCCGTCTCCACGCCCGTCGCGCCGAGATTCAGCGTGTCCGAGTTCGGGGTGCGCCCGGTCGCGACGAGCAGTTCGTTGCCCGTCACGGTCACCGGTTCGCCCTCGGCGCTTCCCTCGTCGTAGTCGTAGGGCTGTGCCTCGACTGTCACCGCCCCGTTCGACGCAGAGACGGCCGTCGCCGCGTGGCCGGTGTGGACGGTGAACCGGTCGTCGTACCGCTCGGTGAACGCCTCTGCCACCGCCTCGTCGGCCGCCGGCAGCAGATTCGGCCGGCGGCCGATGATGGTCACGTCGCTCCCGAACGTCCCGAAGAAGTGGCCGAGTTCGGCGGCGATGTAGCCGCCACCGACGATGACGAGGTGGTCCGGCGGCGCCTCGAGCTGGAGCGCCTCCGTGCTCGTGAGATAGTCGACCCCGTCGATGCCGTCGATGTCGGGCACCGCCGGCCGCGTTCCGGCCGCGATGAGCACCGTGTCGGCGCTGACCTGCGTGCCGTCGTCCTCGCCGCCCGTAATCTCGACCGTCCGGTCGTCGACGAAGCGACCCTCTCCCTCGTAGAGGTCGTGGCGCGGCGAGGAGCGGAGCCCGTCGCGGATGGAGTCGGCGTCGGCCGCGACCTCCTCGTTCACCTCGCGGACGATGTCGGCGAAGTCGACGCCGTTCACCGCGGCGTCGATGTGGAACTCGCCCCCGCGCTCGATGGTCTCCAGCACCTCCGCGTGGTAGAGGAGCCTCTTCGAGGGGATGCAGCCGCGGTTGAGACAGGTGCCGCCGAGCGGTCCCTTCTCTATGACCGCGACGGACTGCCCGCGGTTCGCGGCCGCGTTCGCGACGTCCAACCCGGAGCCGGAGCCGATGACGAGAAAGTCGACGTGTTCCATACCGCCCGGTCGATGCCCACGGATATGAATTGCCGGTGCCCTTGCTCGCCCGCGACACAGCCGTCGGTCGCAGCCGTCCGGGGTCGACCGCCCGCCCCGGCTCAGAGCGCCCGTTCGAGCTTCGTCGCGACGGCTCGTGCTTTCTCAGCGAGCGGCTCGGGAACGGTACCGGCGGCGACGGCCGCGTCGAGCTGGTCGTCGTCGACGCGGCGGACCTCGCCGTCGGGTCCCTTCACCACGTCAACGTGAAGGTCGACGTACCGGACCACGTCGGGAAACACCTCGACCGGCGTGCAGACGTTGACGTACGTGCCGCGGCGCGTCCCGTCGTCGCCGCGGTAGACGGTCGGATACCACCAGCGCCCCTCGCGGAACTTCGTGACCGCCACGTCGCCGGCCTGCCGTTCGACCCCGAGCGCGTCGTAGCGGCCGCCGGGGCTCATCTCGCGTTCCAGTCGCACGGACCCGTCCGACTCCATCTCCGTCACCTCGCCGCGGCCGAGCGTGACGAGGCGGCCGTCCGGCTTCCCGTGGCCGATTGCGACGCGGTCGCCCTCCTGCGGGCCGAACTGCTGGGTGGCGACATCGAACGGGAACGGCTCCTCGCCGTCGAACGTGACGAACGCCTCGGTGAAGTCGACGGCCGCGCTCGCCGCGTCCGTCGCCGCCTTCACGCGGTGGTGGCCAGGCATCGTGCTCGTGACCGCGCGGCGCTTTCCGTCCAGCGCGAACCGCCCCTCCCGGCCGAACCAGACGTGGGCGGTCGCGAGCGGGGCCGCGAGCCGCGCGGGTGCGTCGTCCGGATCGGCGGCCGCGAGTCCGGCGTCGACGAGTTCGGCGCGGTCGCCGGCGGCTGCGAGCGCGTCGTCCAGCGCGTCCATCGACGCCTCCTCCTCGTCGCGACCCCAGCGTGCACCCCAGCCGTCGGGAAGCGCCGAGGGAAGCAGGTCCTCCAAGGCTGCGGCGCCGGCCGCCTCGCTCGACGCCCCGCGGACGAGCCGGAGCAGTTCCCCCGACAGCTCGACGTCCGTCGTGAGCCTGGGTCGGCGGTCCGTCCACGGCGGCTCCGGGCGGCGCACCTGCACCTGGACGAGGTCTCCCTCGTCGACGTAGCCGTCGACGGCGTCGAAGGGGAGGAAGCCGTCGGCCGCGCCGAGGTCGACGACGGCGCCGGAGCCGAGCGTCTCCGCGACGACCCCGTCGAACACGGCGTCCTGCGGCGCCGCGTCGCTCCACGAGAGGGTGTCACGGGAGACGCCTGTCAGCCGGTCGCGGAGCCGCTCGACCGCCCCGCGACCGCCCGTCAGCGTGACGCCCTGTCGGTCGTCGGTGGTGTCGACCGCCACGTCGGCCGGCGCGACGGGGAACGACGCGTCGAACCGTTCGCGGATGGGCGGCGACGCCTGCACGACGGTTCCGTGCTCGCGGCACAGCTCCGTGAGCGCGGTCGCGTAGATGCCGCGGACGCGGACGCGGGGGTCGCTGGCCGGGTCGTCGGCCGCCCTCTCCTCGTCGGCCGAGTCGTCCGGCTGGTCGCCGCTCATAACAGCTCTGGGGCGGTCGCGAAGCGCGTCCGGCCGTGCCGGCCGTCCAGCGTGAGCTCGACGAGGCCGTCGTCGAGCACGCGACCGTCCTCGACGCCGACGCCCCACGTCTCGAACCGGAGCCAGCCGCGGAGGTCCGCGGCGTGGGTGTACGCGTCCAGATACGCGACCGCGTGCTCCGCGGGGCCGTCGCCCGCGTGCGCGAGGTCCATGTCCGAGTAGAACGTCCCGCCGTCCTCGAAGAACGCCTCGAGGTCGGCGGCCGCCTCATCGACGGCCGCGGCGACGAGGTCGCTGGCCCGCTGGATGTCGTCGGCGTCGAGGCCGACCTCGCGGAGCGCGGCCTGTTCTCGTTGGTTGAAGTGCATACCGACGGGACGGCCGGACGGGTCAAAAGCGCCGCGGCAGCCACTGGATCCTCCACCGGCGCCAGACATATGTCGTCGGACTCGGACCGTTCGTGCATGTCCGGTCGCGGTGAGCAGCCGATCTCCCGCGCTGTCGCCGCGCTCCTCGCCGCCGGACTCGGCGCCGGCCACCTGTTCGTCGCTTACTTCCACATCGTGCTGTTCGCACAGGTGACGTACGCCGGCTGGCCGCCCGTCGCCCCGTGGCTGTTTCTCGGCGCGTACGCGGTCTCGATGTCCGGCGTCGCCGCCGTCGGGCTCGCTCGCCGCGACGCGGCCGGAGCGCTCGTCGCCGCCGGCACCGGCACGCTCGCCGTCGAGCCGTTCGTCTCCGCGTTCCTCGTCGGCGGGGGCTGTGAGGTGGCGCCGGGGTCGGTCGGCCTCCCGTCGATTACGCTCGACGGCGTCGGCCTCGTGGTCGAGACCTCCGGCGGCGCGTGTACCACCGCCGTCGCTCTGCCGGCGCTGCTCGTCGCCCCGTCGCTCGTCGCGGTCGGCGTTCGCGCCGGCGCCCTCACGGCCCTGCTCGCACGCTAGCGGCGCGCGGACGTTCGGTGAGCGCACGTCCGGTTCAGCCGGCGGCGGCGGCGGGGTTTCACGCTTGGCTGGCTCCCCACGTCGCCGAGGTTTTACCACGACCCCCCTCCTCACGCCCGGTATGACAGAGAGGGATCCCGTCGAGACGTCCGCCGACGGGACGCGAGACCTGTACGACGTCGCGACGTGGGAGCCACGGACGGCCCTCGACCGGCTCGCGGCCCGAGCCTACCGCGTGGGCATCGCGGCCGCGCGGGTCGTGCTCGTGTTGCTCGCTATCGTCGTCCTGCTCGTGCAGGTCGTGCTCGGCGGGCTCGGCGCGACGCTCGTCGAGGACCCGTACGCGATCGGGCTCGTCGCGCTGTCTGTGGTGCCGGCGCTGGGGCTCGCGGCGTACATCTACGCCGCGGACGTGACGACCGGCGAGCCGCTGGAGCTGCTCGTCGGCTCGTTCGTCCTCGGGGTGCTGTTCGCCGGCTTCGCCGCGGTGGTGAACACGCTGCTGTCGTTCGTGCAGATCGTCCCCATCGTCGGGCTCGTCGTCTTCTTTTATCTCGTCGTGGGGCCCGTCGAGGAGGGCGTGAAGCTGCTCGCGGTGCGGCTGTACGCCTATCGCGACGACCGGTTCGACGCCGTCGTCGACGGCGCCGTCTACGGCGCGGCCTCGGGGCTCGGCTTCGCGACCATCGAGAACGCGCTGTACATCACCCGGCAGTTGAACGCGACGGCGCCGGGCCAGGAGGCGCTCGCGGCCGTCGGCGCCGGTGGTGCGGCCGCGTGGCTCGTCGGGAGCGGCGTCGCACAGGCGGGGATCGCCGGCTCGCTTCAGCAGCTCATCGCCGAGGGCGGCCAGATAACGACCGTGCGCGCGCTCGCCGGCCCCGGCCACGTCATCTACTCGGCGTTCGCGGGCTACTATCTCGGCCTCGCGAAGTTCAACGCCGACGACGCCGGCCCAATCGTCGCGAAGGGGCTCATCATCGCGGCGTTCATCCACGGCACGTACAACGTGCTCGCGGGCGTCGTCCCCGGCGTCGTGAGTCTCTTCTTCCCGGGCGTGCCGGTCATCGTGTTGTTCTTCGGGTTCGTCCTCGTCTACGACGGACTGTTCGGCTACCTGTTGTACCGGAAACTCGCACGTTACCGGCGCGTCTACCGGGCGACGCGGCCGGAACCGGAGATGGATGTCGGTCCCGACGCGTTCGAGGTGGCGCGGACCGAGTTCGAGGAGTAGTCGTCTCGCCGGAGTGGCAACGGGCGAGGAGTAGTCGTCTCGCCGGAGTGACAACCGGCGAGGAGTAGTCGTCTCGCCGGAGTGACAACGGGCGAGGAGTAGCCGTCTCGCCGGAGACAGCCGGCGACGAGAACGTCCCGCAACCGCCCCGTCGGGGCGGGAGAAACTGTTTTGAGGACAGGGATTCTGTGTCTATTAATAACACGGGTTGGCCAATGATCGATCTCACGCTGGACATGGAGCAGTACGACTGCCCGTTTATCGACACGACCGTCGAGCACGACGTGACGTTCTCCGCGGTCCACTGGGAGTTCGACTCGAACGAACGGGCGCTCTCCACCCGGATGTTCGTCGAGGGGGCCGACCGCGGCGCGCTGGAGAACGGGCTGTCGGCGCTCACCGAGCACGAGCAGATGCGCGAGGCGAAGCTGCTCTCCAAACAGCGGGAGATCGCCCACGTCCGGACGACGATCCACGAGACGGCCGCGATGGAGACCATCCGGCGCAACGACGGCTACATCACGGGACCGTTTCACATCGAGGCCGGCAGCGAGCTGTGGCACGTCGGCTTCGACCGCGAGTCGGCCGCCGACGGGACGCTCTCGGCGCTCGACACCGAGAACGACTTCTCCGTCGTGGAGCGGTCGGACCTGTCGCTGGCGGACGTGAACGGCTTCGTCCGGAACGTCGGCGCGGCGATGACGCTCGTCGACGGCTGTCGCGACCTCTCCGAGACGGAGCGGGAGACGCTCGAAACCGCCGTCAGCGAGGGTTACTTCGAGTCGCCGCGCGACGCCACGCTCGGCGATCTGGCCGAGGAGTTCGACGTGTCGAAGCCGGCCGTCTCGAAGACGCTGCGGCGCGGCGAGGGGAAGCTGCTCGAACACGCCGTCGACGCGCTCGAGGACATCGACGACTGAGACGGAGGCGACGGCGAGCGAGCCGCGCGTTCACATGTTAACGCCCCAAGCCTTGCCGGATGACTGTCATAGTTAGCGTGTGTCATGGTACGAGACAGCTACACACGTAGGCGGATGCTCGCTGGCCTCGGTGCGGCCGGCGTCACCGGACTGGCGGGTTGTACTGGGGGAGATGGGAACGGCGGTTCGACGGACACCGACACCGCGACCGACACCGCGACCGACGGGGGCGGTGCGACCGTGACCCAGCAGGCGTCGGGGACGGTGAAGATCGGCGCCATCCAGCCGCTCTCCGGTGACTTACAGTACTACGGTCAGCAGGCGCTGTGGGGGTTCTACCAGGGGTTCAACTACAAGGGCGACGGCGACTTCGCGCCGACAGCAGAAAGCGGCACCCACACGGCGACGGTCGGGGACGTGGATTACGAGCTCGTCGTCCGGGACACGGAGCTGTCCGCGGACACCGCACAGACGGCCGCGACCGACCTCGTCACCAACGAGGACGTCGACATGCTGTTCGGCTGTACGTCCTCCGCGTCCGCGACGCGGGTCATCACGACGGTGTCACAGCAGTCGGGCGTGCCGACGATGATCGGGCCGGCCGCGTCGGCGGACATCACCTCGAACGCGGAGACGTGTGCGCCGAACGTGTTCCGGGCCTCGGAGAACACCGCGATGGACGCCCGCTCCGGCGGGCAGTACGTCGCGAACAACTCCGACGTGACGAAGGTGTATCTGTTCGGCGCGGACTACTCCTTCGGCCGCGCGGTCGTGAACAACTACCGCTCCGTGCTGGAGGCGAACGGCGTCGAGATCGTCGGCGAGCGGTTCGTCCCGCAGGGCTACTCCGAGTGGGAGGGGCTGCTCGACAACGCCGAGAGCGCCGGCGCGGAGGGAATCGTCGCCGGCTTCACCGTCGCGACGCTCCCGCAGCTGTTCACCACGTTCCTCAACGGAGACTACTCCTTTCGGGTGTTCGGCGGCTTCGCGACGCAGATCACGACGAGCATCGTCGGCCAGACGCTCCAGCGCGTGCTGGGCGAGCCGCTCACGGCGGAGAAGCTCTCGGACGCGAACTTCGGGCCGTTCACCACGCGCTACCACTGGAATCAGTACGACAACGAGATCAACCAGGCGTTCGTCGAGAGCTACACGGACGCGTACGGCATCGTGCCGGACCTGTTCACCGCCGGAACCTTCACCGCCGGCTCCGCCATCGTGCAGGCGGTCGAGGCGGGGGGCTCGACGGCGGGCGCAGATATCCAGAGCGAGCTCCGCGGGATGGTCGTCGCCGACACGCCGAAAGGGGCGGACGGCTACGAGTTCCAGACGTACAACAACCAGGCGCGGTCGGCGATGACCATCGCGGACGTGGTGCCCAACGACGAGGGGAACTGGGACGCGCTCATCAAGCCCAGCGACCCGGTGTCGACCGTCGTCAAGGAAAACACGACCATCCCGAGCGACAGCTCCGAGATGGGCTGTAGCCTCTGATGTTAGCGACGGCAGGGCTCACGAAGCGGTTCGGCGGGCTCACGGCCGTCGACGCGGTCGACTTCACGCTCGAGGAGGGGGAGCTCTGTTCGCTCATCGGCCCAAACGGCGCCGGCAAGACGACCTTCTTCGACCTGCTGACCGGGGCACTGGAGCCGACGGCCGGCACCGTCACCCTCGACGGGGAGGACGTGACCGGCCTCTCGCCCCACGCGACGGCGCGGCGCGGTCTCCACCGCTCGTATCAGGTGACGAACGTGTTCCCGACGAGCACGGTACTGGAGAACGTCCGCATCGCTGCCCAGGCACACGGCGAGGACTCCTTCCGGCTGTGGCGCAACGTCGGCGCGTTCGACGCCTACTACGAGGAGGCGTACGCCGTGCTGGAGCGGGTCGGCCTCGCCGGCGAGGCGGAGCTCCCCGCGGACAGCCTCAGCCACGGCGAGAAGCGCCAGCTCGAGGTCGCCATCGCGCTCGCCGGCGACCCGGAGGTGCTCCTGCTCGACGAGCCGAACGCCGGCGTCTCCTCCGAGAGCGTCGACGAGATCATCGACCTCATCGAGGACGTGGCCCGCGACCACGCCGTGCTGCTCGTCGAGCACAACATGGACATCGTGATGAACGTCTCCGACCGCATCGTCGTGCTCAACCGGGGGAGCGTCATCGCCGACGGGCCGCCCGACGAGGTACGCGGCGACCCCGCAGTACAGGAAGCGTATCTCGGCGGCTACGAGCCGGGGGACCTCGCCGACGACGAGGAGGCCCCGGAGGAGGGAGTGGCGTGAGCGACGCGGACGCTCCCGAGGCGGCCGATACCGGCGACGCCCTCCTCGAGGTGGCCGACGTCCACACCTACTACGGGGAGAGCCACATTCTGGAGGGAGTCTCGCTCTCCGTCGACGAGGGGGAAGTCGTCGCGCTCATCGGACGCAACGGCGTCGGGAAGACGACGACGCTCCGCTCGGTGTTACAGCTCACCGCTCCCCGGGAGGGGTCCGTCCGCTTCCGCGGCGAGGAGCTGGTCGGCGAGGCGACGAACGAGGTCGCGCGCCGGGGCGTCGGCTGGATTCCGGAGGAGCGGCGCGTCTTCTCCCAGCTCACAGTTGCGGAGAACGTCCGCATCGCTGCGCCCGCGGACGGTGACCCCGACGCGGCGCTCGAGCTTGCGTTCGACACGTTCCCAGCGCTCGCAGAGCGGCCAGACGCGAAGGCGGGTGCGCTGTCGGGCGGCCAACAGCAGATGCTCGCCATCGCCCGCGGGCTCGTTGGCGACAACGACTTGCTCCTGGTCGACGAGCCCTCGGAGGGGCTCGCGCCGCAGATCGTCGCCGACGTGGCCCGCGCGCTCGCGACCGTCGCCGAGGAGACGACCCTCCTCCTCGTCGAACAGAACCTCCCGCTTGCGATGGACCTCGCCGACCGCTTCTACCTGCTCGACAACGGGCAGGTCGTCACGGACGGCGAGGCGACGAGCGGCGTGACCGACGACGAGGAGATACGGAGGTATCTCTCCGCATGATGGAACTCCCCCTCGTCTCGATGCTGGACGCGCTCGGGCAGTTCCTCCGGCCCTCGACGCTCGGGGAGGTGGTCGTCAACGGGCTCTCGAAGGCGGCGGTGTACGCGATGATCGCCGGCGGGCTCACCCTCATCTTCGGGCTGATGGGCGTGCTCAACTTCGCCCACGGCTCCTTGACGATGTTCGGCGCCTACCTGGGCGGGCTGGTGCTCGTGCTCGCGGTCGGGCAGACGACCGGCGTGGCCGCCCGCCTCGCGTACTTTTTCGTCGCCGCGGTGGTCGCCTTCGGCCTCTTGGCCGCGCTCGGCGGCGCCATCGAGGTCGGGCTCATCCGCCCGCTGTACGACCGCCCGCCCATCTACCAGATTCTGCTCACGTTCGGCGTGACGCTCGTGTTGGACGAACTCGCGCGCATCGTCGTCGACTTCTATGGGCTCCAGCCCATCTCCGACTGGCAGGCCGCGCTCGGCACGAAGCCGGGCGTGCTGTCGAGCTCGTATGAGTTCGCGGGGGTGAGCGCCAACGGCCTCGCGCTGTTCGAGATCGTCGTCGGCGCGCTCGTCGTCGGTGCCGTCTGGGGCTTTCTCACGCGGACCCGATACGGGCTGGTCGTGCGCGCCGGCAGCGAGGACAGCGAGATGGCCGAGGCGCTCGGCATCGACGTCCGCCGGGTGTTCACCACCGTCTTCGCGCTCGGCGCCGGCATCGCGGGCGTCGCCGGCCTGCTGCTCGCGTGGGACCCGAAGTGGGGCGCGTCCGTCCCCCTCGCTGCCGAGACGCTGTTACCGGCGTTCGTCGTCGTCATCATCGGCGGGCTCGGCACGTTCCGCGGCACCGTCTACGCCGCGCTGCTCGTCGGACTGGTCGACGCGACGATGACGTGGTGGTTCGTCAACGCCATCCAGTTCTCGGCGCTCCCCGAGATGACGATCTTCCTCTTGCTCGTGCTCGTGTTGATCGTGAAGCCGCAGGGGCTGTTCGGCGTCGCGGAGGTGGGGGGCCATTAGTCCCGACGACGCGGGGTCCGAAGACGCCGTTTCCGAGGGCGCCGTTCCGGACGGCGGGGCGGTCGAGGGCGACGCGGCCGACGCCGACGCGTCGACCACGACGCCCGCCCGCGTCCACGACCACGAGACGGCGTGGCCGCTGCGGTATCTCCGACGCCACGCGATCCACGTCGCGGTCGTCGCCGTCTTCGTCGCGTACCCCGGTCTCTATCACGTCGCGACGACCTCGCCGGTTGCCGCGGAGGCCGTGACGCTCCTTCCCCGGGTCGAGACGATGATCGCGGTGTTCTACTTCGGGCTGTTCGCCGCGAGCTTCGATTTCATCTCCGGCTACACCGGCTACCTCTCCTTCGGCCACGCCTCCTTCTACGGCGCGGGCGCGTATCTCGTCGTGCTCGCGGCGAACGGAAAGCTCCCGATTCCGTACGACACGCCGTTTATGCTACTCGTCGTGCTCGCGGGGCTGCTCGCGTTCCTGCTCGCGGTGGCCATCGGCGCCGTCTCCTTCCGGCTGTCGGGCGTCTACTTCGCGATGATCACGCTCGGCTTCTCGCAGGTCATTTACGTGTTCGTGCGCGACTGGGACTTCGTCTCCTCGTCGCCCCGCGACGGTGCGGCCGTCGTCGGGCCTTCCGGAGTCACGCCGCCCACCTTCGAAATCGGCGTTCCCGGCATCGACGCGTTGAACCTCGCCATCGGGCAGCTCTCGGGTGACGCCGTCGAGGGGCTGTTCGGTCTGTTGAACTTCTCGACGGCGGAAGTGTCCTACTACATGATCGGGCTCGTCGCACTCGGCTCGTATCTCGCGATGCAACGGATCATTCACTCCCCGTTCGGCCGGGTGATGGTCGCCGTCCGGGAGAACGAGGAGCGGGCCCGCGCCGTCGGCTACGACACGTTCCGGTACAAGCTGCTCGCGTTCGCGGTGAGCGGCTTCTTCGCCGGCGTCGCCGGCGCGCTGTTCGTCGGCTTCCGCCGTTCGGTCGCGCCGGACAACTCGCTGTTCTTCCTCGTCTCCGGCGACGCGCTGCTCGCCTCCATCATCGGCGGCTTCGGCACGCTCGCCGGGCCGATCTTCGGCCGGCTCTTCGACGAGACGGTTCGAGAGTTCCTCTCGAAGGAGGGGGCGGGCGGCGGCCTGTTGCCGTATCTCCGCGACGCGCTCTCGGAGGGGACGCTCGGGACGGAGCTCGTCGGCGGGCTCACCGTTCAGGAAGCCATCTCGACGTTCCTGAACGGCCACGCCAGCCTCTATCTCGGCGTGCTGTTCGTGCTGTTCGTGCTGTTCGTCCCGAGCGGACTGCTCGGGACGCTGCGCGCACGGGTCGGCGACACCCTCGCCGGTGCCGTCGACGAGCGGCTCCGTGAGCTCCGGCGGCGCTGACCACAGCGCCGCGCCCGAACCGTGTCTTTTCTACCCGTTCGGCACCGACGCGGACGTATGTCGACACAGGACTCGGAGACCCTCCCCGACGCGTACGACGACCTGCTCGACCGCTACGAGCGTGCGACCTACATCGGTGACGCTGCGGGCGTGCTCTCGTGGGACCAGGAGGTCGTGATGCCGGAGGGCGGGACGCCCGCTCGGTCGAAACAGCGCTCGGCGCTGTCGGGCGCCCGTCACGACGTTCTCACGAGCGACGAGTTCGCAGACGCGCTCGAGGCGTGTGGGGACGCCGAGCTCCCCGCGGAAGAGGCGGCCGTCGTCCGGGAGATCCGCCGCGAGTACGACCGCGCCGCGAAAGTGCCGAAGTCGCTCGTCGAGCGCATCTCCGAGGAGACGTCGAACGCGCTGCCGGCCTGGAAGGAGGCGAAGGCGAACGACGACTGGTCGGCCTTCGCCCCGAAGGTCGAGACGCTGCTCGAGTTGAAACGCGAGTACGCGGCCCACATCGACCCTGACGCCGACCCCTACGCGGTGCTGTTCGCCGATTACGAGCCGTGGCTCGACCTCGAGGTCGCAGAGCGCATCCTCGAGCGGCTCCGCGACGAGCTCGTCCCGCTCGTCGACGAGCTGAACGACGCCGACGCCGACCTCGCGGACCCCTTCGACGGCACGTACGACGACGACACGCAGTTCGCGCTCGCCGAGCGCACCCTCGACTATCTGGGCTATCCCGACGACCACGGCCGGCTCGACACCGCCCCCCACCCCTTCTCGTCGGGGACGCAGTTCGACGCCCGCGTGACGACCCGGTTCGACGAGTCCGACCCGGTCAGCTCCATCGGCTCTGTCATCCACGAGTTCGGCCACGCGACGTACACGCTCGGCCTCCCCCGCGACGCGTACGGCACCCCGCTCGGCCAGAACCGCGGGCTCTCCGTCCACGAGTCGCAGTCGCGGCTCTGGGAGAACCACGTCGGCCGGACCCGGGCCTTCGCCGACGGCTACGTCGACGTCGTCAACGACGAGCTCGGCACGGACGTTTCGGCCCGCGAACTCTACGAGGCCGCGAACCAGATCTACCCGGAGAACCGCATCCGCGTGGAGGCGGACGAGCTCACCTACCACATGCACATCATCCTCCGGTTCGAGATCGAACGCGACCTCATCGCGGGCGACCTCGCGGTCGAGGACGTCCCGCAGGTGTGGAACGAGAAGATGGAGGAGTATCTCGGGGTCGTCCCGGATACGGACGCGGAGGGCTGTCTGCAGGACATCCACTGGTCGCACGGCTCGTTCGGCTACTTCCCGACCTACTCGCTCGGCAGCGTGATGGCCGCACAGCTGTACGACGCCGCGAGCGACGACGTCGACGACCTCGAAGAACGGACCGCGGCAGGCGAGTTCGACGCGCTCCACGAGTGGCTCACGGAGAACGTCCACCGCCACGGCCGCCGCTACCGGACGAACGAGCTCGTCCGCGAGGCGACCGGCGAGAAGTTCTCCGCCGACGCGTTCGTCGAGTACGCCGACGCGAAGTTCCGCGACCTCTACGGGCTGTAGCGGGCTGACTGCTCTCCGTTCGGCGTTCGCTTCGGGTGTTCGTCCGCCCGTGGTTGCGTGAGTGCTCCGTCCACATTCTGCTTGAGCCGGACAAGCCGACAGGGCCACCATCACGAAGTCGAACGAGTGTTCCGTACACGTCCTGCTAGCGCGGACCTATGGGTCAACCGCCCAACGACCGCACCACACCCCTCCCCAGCCGATTCACTCCCTCACTTCGTTCGGTCGCTCATCCCTCGCGCGCTGCTGACTCGCGACGGGACGCGAGTCAGCGCGCGCCACCACACGAACCGGGTCCGAGGCGGGTGGGAGACTCGGGAAGGGTCGGGTAGGTCGGGCGGCCTTCCGAGGTGGCGGACCATCCCGTCGGGACGTTCGAGCTGGCGTTCACGGCTACGCGGTGACCAACGCAACCGACCACGTCGGTGGATTGATAGCGACACACTCACACGGTGGCGCATGGCGACGGATGCAGGCGCGGAGACGCGCGACGACTCCGAGGACCCGTACGCGGCGCTGCTCGACCACGTCGAACGCATCACCTACCTGGAGGACGCCGGCGGCGTCCTCGGCTGGGACCAGCAGGTGATGATGCCCGAGGGCGGCGCGCCAGCCCGGGGGAAACAGCTCTCTGCGATCTCGGGGCTCACCCACGACCTGCTCGTCGACGACGAGGTCGGCGAGCTGCTCGCCGCTTGTGAGACGGCCGACCTCGACGCGGAGGAAGCGGCCGTCGTCCGCGAAGTTCGTCGGCGCCACGACCGCGCGACGAGCGTCCCCGGCGACCTCGTCGAGCGCCACGCCGCGGCCTCCTCCGACGCACAGCAGACGTGGCAAGACGCGAAGGCTGAGTCCTCGTGGGCCGCCTTCGCCGACACGCTCGACGAGCTGAAGGCGCTCCGCGTGGAGCGCGCCGAACACATCGCGCCGGACGCGCCCGTCTACCCGACGCTGTACGACGACGGGATGCCGACGCTGCCGCTGGAGACGGTCGAGGAGATATTCGCGGACCTGAAGGACGCGCTCGTTCCGCTCGTCGAGGAGATTCGCACCGACGGCGACGAGCTGGCCGCGCCGTTCGGCGACCGGACGTTCCCCGAGTCCGAGCAGGCGGCGCTGAACCAGGCGGCCGCCGACTACCTCGGCTACCCCGACGACCGCGGCCGACTCGACGTCTCTCCGCACCCGTTCACCTCCGGGACGCAGTTCGACGCCCGCATCACCACCCGGTATCGGGAGTCGAACCCGCTGGACGCGCTGACGGCGACGATCCACGAGTTCGGCCACGCGAGCTACCAGCTCGGGCTTCGGGACGACGAGTACGGGACGCCGCTCGGGAGCGCCCGCGGCGAGGTCCACGAGTCGCAGTCGCGCTTCTGGGAGAACCACGTCGGCCGGACGCGGGCGTTCTGGGAGGCGTTCCTCCCGACGTTCAAGGAGCATCTCTCGGGGGTCGACGATTTGATCGTCGACGAGGTGTACGAGGCCGCGAACCGCATCACGCCGGAGAACACCATCCGCGTGGAGGCGGACGAGCTCACCTACCACATGCACATCATCCTCCGGCACGAGATCGAGCAGGAGTACCTCGACGGCGAGCTCACGGTCGAGGAGATTCCGGCTCGATGGAACGAGAAGATGGAGGAGTATCTCGGCGTCGTTCCCGAGGACGACGCGCACGGCCCGCTCCAGGACATCCACTGGACGGGCCGGTTCGGCGGGTTCCCGAGCTACACGGTCGGGAGCGTCCTCGCCGCACAGCTGACGGCCGCGATGGGGGAAGACCTCGACGTCGAGGGGTGTATCCGCGACGAGGCGTTCGAGAAGCTGTGGGAGTGGCAGACGGAGCACGTTCACCGGCATGGTCAGCGGTACACGGCCGACGAGCTCGTCGAGGTGGCGACTGGTGAGCCCCTGTCGGCCGACGCGTTCATCGAGTACGCGGAGACGAAGTTCCGCGATCTCTACGGGCTCTGACCCTCGGCTGTACGACGGCCGCCGTCGATGCCGAGACTCGACGACCCGGCGACCGGAAGGCTACGCTCGCGACCCACTTCAATCGTGCGGTGCTCTCACGTGGTACTGATTCACATATCTTTATCACGGCCCCGGACAGATAACAGCGTGTATGGCGACCGCGAACGACGTCTTCGACGACTTCCTGGCCGACAACGGACACGAAACCGAGCCGCAGTCCTGGGAGGAGGACTACAACAAGAAACGGTGTCCCGAGTGTCAGGGGCTCCACGAGATGTCTGCGGTCGAGTGTAACGTCTGCGGCTGGCGGCCGAACTAAACACGTAGCGAACGGACGCCCACTCCTTCAGCGGCCGTCCCGAACGACATCACGCCCGCGACCCTCGGCAGGCGTCGGTACGCTTATGCCCGCGACGGCGAGAACGTGCGGTAATGGGACTCACGTGTTCGCTTCTCGGACACGCGTTCGAGGAAACCGACGTCGAGCGCGACCGCGAGGAGCAGGGCAGCGAGGTGGTCACCATCGTCCGCGAGGTCGAAACGTGTCGCCGCTGTGGCGAGCGCCGCACGGTGTCCGAGAACAAGGAGGTCACCGCCATCGTCGAACCGGACGACGTCGGGGCGAGCGACGACGAGAGCGCCGTCTCCGAATCGGCGCAAGCTACGGCCGACGACGGGTCGACGACCGACCATCCGGCTGCCGGCGCCGACGACGGAGTCGCCGGCAGCTCGAACTCCGGATCGGCGTTCGAGCCGCCGGACGACCCCACCGAAGAGGACGCCGAGATACTCGACGACGACCACGAGACGCCCAGAGAGCCCGGGCAGTGGCCGGACGAAGAGGAGGGCTTCGAGCCGACCACCCTCACCGGCGAGGAGGCCACGGGCTCCGACGGTTCGGATGCCGCTGCCGAGGCCACTGAAGACCCGCCGGCTGACGAGCCGTCTACGGGTGATACGCCCGCGAGCGACACGTCAAGCGGTGTCTCGGCAGACGACGCGTCGCCGCCGGAGCCGGCGGCAACGAGCGTTCCGACCGGCGACTACGTCTGTCCGGAGTGCGGGTTCACGACCCCCGCTGCGGAGTCGTCGCTTCGCGCGGGCGACTCCTGTCCGGAGTGTCGCCGCGGCTACCTCACCGCCCAGTAGGTCCGAAATCGGTAAACCGCCCCCCGACAAACCCCGTCCATGGAAGAGTACAAGATGCGCCGCGGGGAGTACCTCGAGGAACGCATCCCCGACATGCAGGCGACGGTAGAGGAGTACTTCGGCCCTATCACGGGGACCGAAGAGTACAACGGCTCGGAACTGCACGTGGTCGGCGAGCCAGAGAACCCCGTCTTTGAGAAGGTCGTCGCGGGCGCGGTCTCATACTCCGGCAAGAAGGACAAGCTCGCAGTCGAGTTCCACGAGCGGGAGCTCGAGGAGCTGATGGAGACCGGCGACGTGGACCGTGCCGGCGACGCGAACACGGCGAAAAACGACTTCCTGCTCGAGGCGACGGGGCGAGACGCGAAGTCGCGCCGCGAGTCGATGAAGCGCGCGGTGGAGGACGACGAGACGCCCGACAACGTGTCGTAGTCACCCCACCCGACGAAATCACATCACGCCGGGCTCTTCGTCTCCGTAGGCGCGTTCCGTCAGGAGCGCCTCGAGGTTCTCGTACGGGACGAACGCGAGCAACCCGCCGCCGTCGTCGTACAGCTCGACGCCGTTCTCCGTCCGGTCGTAGTCGTCGGCTTCCAACTGGCCGTTCGGGAGGATGGCCCGGTACATGTCCGGCTGTTCGTGTCGAGAATCAAAAAGTCCCGCACCGTGCCGTTCGCGGGAGTGTCCGCGCTCTCCTCACCCGAGGATGTAGCGGAGCACGGGTCTGCTCTGCACCGCCGGAAGCCGCTCGATGATCGCGTCGAGCCCGAAGATTCGGCCGGCGCCGAGCGCGCCGAGACCGAACAGCAGCGCCGCGTAGACGAGGTGAGAGTCGACCACGAAGCCGTGGCCGACGGGCAACCCGGCTGCGAGACCGCCTTCCAGCGCCGCCGCCCAGAAGGTCAGCATCATCACGGCGCCCCAGAACGCGTTCCAGCGGACGAACGCGCCGAGGATGAGGCCGATCCCCGTAAGGGTGAGCCCCCACATCACGAGGATGTCGATGGCCGGAAGACCAGCCATCGCGGCGAAAGCGTCGGCGAAGGGGTTCCCCGCTGGGATGGCGTTCTGCAGGAAGCCGGCGGCGGTCCAGTTGGTGGACGGGTCACCGTCGAGGTACGTCACGAGCTTCGTGACGCCACCCTGCAGCAGTATCCATCCCATGGTGAGCCGCATCGCAACCAGGGCGTAGCCGATCCCTTTCTCCGAATACTCGAAGCGGGTTTCGGTGCCGAACAGTTCGGCGTCGAGTTCGCGGTTTTCTGTTGACATCGTTCGGGTCACCTACACGTGAACCGTGGGTCGGACGGCTATTGAAAGGGGAACGCCGGTCCCAGCGGCTCGGTCTGGGCGAAAGGTTCAAATAGGAACGCCGGCGCGCGGCGTCTTAGCCCTCCAACTTCTCGCGGGAGATCAGCACGCCGCCAGGAGTGATGATGAGCTGGTCGTCGTCCTTCTGGATGATGTCGCCGCCGACCTCGTCGGCGACCTGCTTCAGCTCGTCCGAGATGTGTTCCATCGTCCGGTCCGTCGTGGTGTGTCGCGTGATGTCGGCGATGACGATGTCACCGTCGTACAGCGCGTCCTTGATCGGAATGACGTCGCTCTTCTCGCTGATGGTCGCAATGTGAAGCTGTGTGTTCGCGGACGTCGCGGAGGCGTCGAAGTCGTCGATGTCGAGCTCGACGTAGTCGCCGGTACTCCGGCCGCCGCCCCCGAGCAGTTTGCTCATGAGTCCCATACGCGCGAATCCCGACGGCTGGCGGCAAAACTCTTGCGTCAGACGGACGCCGTCCGGACCGGTTCGGACCCGTTGGCCAGCCCAGTCGGGGTGTAACCCGGAGCGTTCCGACTCTGCGCCCCCGACCCGGAGCGTTTTGGCCCCCCGCTGTCTCCTCTCGCGTGTGACCTTCAGCATCTGCGTCCGGGAGACGTACGAGAAGGAGGGAGCGGAACAGACGCGATACGGCGTCGCGGTCACCACCCGGCTCGCCGGCGTCGGGACGCTGTGCCCGTTCGCCAACGAGCACGGTGCCGTGGCGACACAGTCGCTCGTCAACGTGGAGCTCGGGCGGAAGGGCGTCGAGTACCTCGCCGATGGCCTCGCGGTTGAGGACGCGCTGGAGGCGCTGCTCAACGCGGACGACGGAAAGGAGAGCCGACAGCTCCACGGCGTCGACGCCGACGGCACGTTCGCCTTCTCCGGCGACGAGTGTATGGGCTGGTACGGCCACGTGGAGCGAGAGAACTTCACGGTCGCCGGGAACCTCCTCACCGGTCGGGAGGTGATCGAGGCGACGGCCGACGCCTACGAGGCGCATGCGCCGCGAAGCGGCGCGGAACGATCGAGCGGGCAGCGCCCGCGAGACGCCGACCCGGCCCGGCCGCTCGCCGAACGGCTCATCGACGCGCTCGCCGCGGGCTACGCGGAGGGCGGCGACAAACGGGAGGACCTCGAGGTGCAGTCAGCGGCGCTGAAGGTGACCACGACGGCGGACCGCGAGATGACGCCGTACTACGAGGACCTCCGCGTCGACGCCACGCGGACGCCGATCGAGGATCTCCGGGAGACGTACGAACTCGCCGGCGAGAGCTTCGAGGCCGCCGTCGCGAAGTACGAGGAGGAGTACGAGGCGGACGAACTCGACGACGGGGACGACGAGGGGGCGTAGCGGGGCACCCAGTGGGTTATGGCGTGAACTCGAACAGTTCGTCCCCGACGTGGTGGAGGGAATCGACGACCTTCCCGGAGTCGCCCGTCATCTCCGAGCCGTCGACGCGCGCGCGACCGATGGCGAGCACCTTCCCGTGAGTCTCTTCAGCGACGGCGACGAGGTCTCCCTCGGCGATACTGTCGTCAGCTTCGGTGATGCCGGGGCGCATCACATCGGCGCCGTCCGAGACGAACGAGATGGCCCCGGCGTCGACGGTGACGACGTTGCGCTCCGGCGTAAACGCCTGTGCGCCGTTCACGGTGAGGAACGGATCGCCGTACTCAGAACTCCGTGATTTCTGATTTGCTCGTGAATCGCCCTGCGATTCACGACCGTCGAAGAAGGCGACGTACGGCTCCCCGTCGACGAGCACGACGCGCCGGTCGGAGTCGGTGAACGCCACGTCTTCGAAGGCGTCACCTTCGACGGTGACGCCGAGGGCGTCCTCGATGGCCGCGACGATCTCGTCGATTTCGTCACCGCGGAGGTGGTGACGGGATTTCACGTCCATAGGGCCACTCCGACGCGTTCGCCGATAAATCCGTCCATGCGCGCGGACGCCGGACGTGTCGGGACGGCGTCGCGGCACGAGTCCCCTATCTGACGTGTTCCGTCACGTCGAGGCTCTCGTCCACGGCCTCGACGACCAGCACGGAGGTGTCGGGTGCGGGCGAGGCACCGGTGGCGCTGCCGGGGTTGAGCAGTCGGTAGCCGTCGTGGTACTCGTCCCGTCGCTGGTGAGTGTGGCCCGAGACGCCGACCGTCGGCCGGTCGTCGGCCGCGTGCTCGTCGGTGATCCGCGCCACCCGCTCGTCGTACGTGTCGAGGTCGCCGGTGCCGTGCGTGACGACGAAGCGGACGCCTCCGGCGTCGAGCGTCGCCACCTCCGGCAGGTCGAAGTTGGCCGGGTCGATGTTGCCGACCACGGCGGTCAGTTCGGGCGCGTACTCGCGGACGGTCGCGAGCGCGTCCGCGGAGTCGAAATCTCCCGTGTGTATCACGTGGTCGGCGGCTCGCATCTCCTCGACGACCCAGTCCGGAATCGTCGACTCGCGGGACGGGACGTGCGTGTCGCCCATGACGAGCAGTCGCATGTGCGGGGGGACGCGTCCCGACCCCAAAAGCTTCCGCGCTCGCGTACTCGCCCCCGATCATGGACGACCCCGTCGCGACGCTCGCCGAGGACACCGAGCACGGCGCCGCATGGCTCTCGCTGTTCGCGCTCGACGCGCTCGAAGCCGAGGCCGAGGCGGCGACGACCTACGACGAGGTCGCCGCGTTGGCCCGACAGCTCTGTGCGGCCCGGCCGTCGATGTACGCGGTCGCGACCCGGGTGAACAGGGCGATGGACGGCGCAGACGAGCACACGCCCGCGGCGGTCGCCGAGAGCGCTTGGGCCGTGCGCGAGCGGGCAGTCGACGCCGACGAGGCGACAGCCGACCGCGCCGCCGACCGAGTCGACGGCGCGACCGTGCTCACCCTGTCGCGGTCCGGAACGGTCGCAGCGGCGCTCGACCGGGCCGTCACGAACGGCGTGGTCGTCCTCGAATCGCTGCCGGGCGGGGAAGGCGTCGCCGTCGCCGAGTCGCTCTCGGCCGACCACGACGTGACGCTGGCACGCGACGCGGCCGTCGCCGACTGCCTCGCGGCGGGCGTGGACGCCGTCCTCGTCGGCGCCGACGCCGTGCTGCCGGACGGCAGCGTCGTCAACAAGGTCGGCACGCGGACGGTCGCGATCGCCGCTGCCCACGAAGGAGCGTCCGTCTTCGTCGCCTGTGCGAGCGCGAAGGTCGCACCCACGGGAACGACCGAGGTCGACCGCGAACCCCGGCCACCGGCGGAGCTGTACGACGGCGACGCAGATATCGACGTTCACGAGCCGACGTTCGGCCGGACGCCGGCCGCGCTCGTCGACGCGGTCGTGACGGAGCGGGGCGCGCTCGACGCCGCGGAGGTGCGTGCGGTCGCCGAGGAGCACGCGGCGGCCGCCGGGTGGGTGGGGTAGTTCCGGTTCCGTCCACCCCCGTTTCGACGGAACGCATATGCCGCTCGGGCCCAACGTCCGCCCATGACATTCGACCCTGCTGACCAAGGGCTGGACGCCGACGAGGTATCGGAGCGCGTCGACGAGGCCATCGCGGAGAACGAGGTCGTCCTCTTCATGAAGGGGACGCCGATGATGCCGCAGTGCGGCTACTCGAAGCGCGCGATCGGGCTCATCGGACAGTACCGCGACGACGTCGCGACCGTCGACGCGTTGCAGAACCTCGACGCGTTCCGCGAGGCGCTGGAGGCTCACTCCGGCTGGGAGACCATCCCACAGACGTTCGTCGACGGCGAGTTCGTCGGCGGTAGCGACATCCTCGCCGAGCTCGAGGAGCGCGGCGAGCTCGCCGAGACGCTGAACGTCGACCCCGCGGACGTCCCCGACACCGACGGCGCCGCAGCTGACGGTGGCGTCGACGCGCCGTTCTGACGCTCCGAACGCATCGAGTCCGTCGCGTCCGGTTCTCGCCTCCACGAGAGTTCAACGGTGGAACGTGCAGCGGTTCTCTCGGAAGCTTCCTTCTCGGTTTTCGGTCCCCAATTTCGTGTTCGACCTGAGGACGCAAGCCGGGAGACGTCACGGCATGGACCGTGACGGAGCACCTCGCCGAACCGGCCGCGGAACTGTGATTTCTATAGTAATCATCTAAAAATAACATTAATCCGCTTCTAAAACGAGAAAAGAACAGTTCTTCCCCGATGATTCAAATACATTGGCGGATTTTCGAGTTCCGAAACCGGTCCCGAATTTTTATCGGCTGTGACGACATGTGACCAGATGACAATGGGGGTAGACGAGCAAGACACAACGGGGGGAAGCGTCGAGCCTCGGTCCGGCGGAGACGACGACTCCTCGTCGGGACGCAACACACGCATCGAGCGGCTCCGGGAATCGGTGAGCGGTTTTTTCGGCTCCGACTCCAAGCCGGTCGAGGACCGCTACGACATCTCGAAACTCGACGGGTTCGCACCGCCGGAGCTCCCCGAAGAGGTGCTCGGCCACCCCACGCGGGGCGACGTACTCGGCGACGTGGTCGACCACTTCGAGACGGTCGACGGCGCGTTCGACCGCCGTCCAGACCCGGAGGCGATTCGGGGGCGTTTCTTCGACTTCTCGTATCTGGCTACCCACGAGGAAGTGGAGCGCTACTGGGTGAACGAGCCGTACGCGTACGTGACGATCGTCCGCGACGTGGCGGCCGACGAGCTCCGGTACCGCGTGGTCGAGCCGTACCTCTCGGAGTTCGAGCGGTACGTGCTCCGGGAGCTGACGAAGTATCTCCGCAACAGCCTGATGTACTACGACGTGGAGGAGGGCGCTGACAAGGCGGAGCTGTTCGAGGAGCAGGCGGCGAACCTCATCCGCGAGCACACCGCCGCGATGACGACGCTGTCGCTGTACAAGCTGCTCTACTACCTCCGCCGAGATTTCGTCGAGTACGGCCGCATCGACCCGATCATGCACGACCAGGCGGTCGAGGACATCTCCTGTGACGGAGCGGATCTCCCCGTCTTCGTCTACCACCGCGAGCACCGCGACCTGGACACGAACATCAGTTTCGGCGACCAGGAGCTCAGCTCCTTCGTCGCGCGGATGGCCCAGCGGGCCGGCAAGCACATCTCCGTGTCGAACCCGCTGGTGGACGCGTCGCTGCCCGACGGCTCGCGCATTCAGCTCAGCTTCGGCGGCGACGTGGCGACCCGAGGGGCGAACTTCACAATCCGGCAGTTCTCCGCCGTCCCGGACACTCCCGTCGACCTCATCAACTGGGACACGTTCTCCATCGAGGAGATGGCGTATCTGTGGCTCTGCATCGAGAACAACCGCTCGCTCATCTTCGCCGGCGGGACGGGCTCGGGGAAGACCACCTCGCTGAACGCCGTCTCCTTTTTCATTCCGAAGAAGAGCAAGGTCGTCTCCATCGAGGACACCCCGGAGGTGAAGCTTCCGCACGACAACTGGGTGCAGAGTCTCACCCGCGAATCGGTCACCGCATCCGGCACCGGAGAGGTGACGATGTACGAGCAGCTCCAGACCGCGCTACGTCAGCGGCCGGAGTACATCCTCGTCGGCGAGATTCGCACCGAGTCGGAGGTCGCGCTCACCTTCTTCCAGGCGATGGCGACGGGCCACACCGCCTACACGACGGTCCACTCCGAGTCGGTGATGGGCGTCATCAACCGCCTCGAGAACGAGCCGCTTTCGGTCCCCACGCAGATGATCAAGGAGCTCGACATCATCTCCATCCAGAAGCAGGTGATGATCGACGGCGAGCGGGTTCGGCGCAACGACTCCATCACCGAGCTCGTGGACGGTGGTGGTGGCGCTCAGGAGATTCTCGTCGACAGCGTCTTCGAGTGGGACGCCGAGACGGACTCGTTCAACGACTTCGTCGACTCGACGGTGTTCGACGACATCGCCGAGGACCGCGGCTGGACACAGCGCCGCACGCGCGAAGAGTTCAACAAGCGCAAGGAGGTGCTCACCTACCTCGTCGAGGAGGACATCACCTGGCACGAGGACGTCGCGAAGGTCATCCACGGCTTCATGAACTCTCCCGACGCCGTGCTCGAACGCGTCCGCGACGGGACGCTCAACCCGGACGCGCTCGGTACCGGAAGCGAGGTGACCCACATGCCGGCGAAGGTCGGCCTCCCAGAGGACGTAGAGGCCGTGCTCGACGAGGAGGAGCCGCTCGACGAGACCGTCCCCGCGGTGCGGAAGATCGACCCGCTGTTCGACGTCGACAGAGAATCCGACGCGGACGACGCTGCCGCTGGCGGGAGCGAAACTGACGACGGTGTCGAACCGGCGGCAGCGTCCGACGACGAAGACGGCCCAGGCGACGAGAGCCCAGAGCCGGAGGCCGCGCCCGACGACGAAGCTGCCATCGACGACGAAGCCGCCTCCGACGACGGCACCCACTTCGACGACACGACGGCAGCGGTTCGTGAACTCCACGAGGAGGACGAAGAATGAGCAATCCCGAAGGGAGCAGCGAGTCGGTGTTCGGCGACTTCGTCAGCGACGAGGAGGACGACGTGCCGATCCCCGGCTACGAGGCCGAGCAGTTCCTCCCGTCGGGCGAGATGCCCGATGAGCGCCGCGAGATGTTCAGACGGGAGTTCGGGCGGATCCGGACGTTCTTCCGGTCGCGACCCACCCGCTACTGGCGGCTCCAGCGGCGGCTGAATCAGGCACGCGTCGGAAGCACGTACGACCGGTATCTCACCACGTCGGCAATATACGCCGGACTCGCCGGGCTCGGCGGGGCGCTCATCGGCGTCGGCATCGCCGTTATCTTGAGCCGGTTCGGCGTCTTCAGCGATCTCAGCTCTCCCGTGACCGTCGGCGGCGAGCTCGGGCAGTTCGTCGCAGACAACAAGGTGCCGCTCGCCACCGGGGCCCTCGGGCTCGTGCTCGGGCTCGTCTCGGCCGCGTCCGTCTGGCTCGCGCGGTTCTACTACCCATCGCTCGTCATCGATTCGCGCAAGCGGAATATCGACGTGAACCTCCCGCACGCCATCGTCTACATGTACGCACTGTCGTTCGGGGGAATGGACCTGCTGGAGGTGCTCGAACGGACGGCGGAGTCCGAGGAGACGTACGGCGACGTCTCCCACGAGTTCGACATGATCATCCGAGACGTGGAGATATTCGGCGCGGACCTCTACACCGCAATCCGGAACGCTCGGAGCCTCACGCCGTCGAAGAACCTCGAGGCGTTTCTCGACGATCTGCTGTCCGTGCTCGACTCCGGGGGCGACATGACGGGCTTCCTCCGCGAAGAGAGCGAGAAGTACATGGACCGCGCACAGAGCGAACAGGAGAGCTTCCTCGACACGCTGGAGCTCCTGAGCGAGGTGTTCATCGTCCTGTTCGTCGCCGCGCCGCTTTTCGTCGTCGTCATCATGATGGTGATGAGCTTCCTCGGCGAGAACACCATCCCGCAGCTGATGCTCATCATCTACGCCGTGTTGCCGATGGTGATGGGGCTGTTTCTCGTCATCGTCTCGGTGCTCTCGGACCCGTACAAACAGCCCGACCACGAGCTGACGGTGACCGAGCGGACTCCCCGGGTCCCGTTGACGGCGGAGCTCCGGGCGACGCCCGGCTTCGACGCGTTCCGCGGGGCGTCGCGCCGCCGGCGAGTCCGAGAGTTCTTCCGGGCGCCGCTGCAGCCGCTGTACGAGACGCCGACGGTGACGCTCGCCCTGACGGTGCCAGCGGCGCTGGTTTCGGTGCCGCTCGTCGCCGGACTGTTGTCCGTGCCGCTGGCACCGGGCCAGCTGTTGCAGACTCCGTTCGAGGCGACCGTCGCATTCCTCGTGATCCCCTTTACCGTCATCGCGGTGCCGCTGTCCGTGTTCCACGAGTACAACCAGCGGCGACAGTCGGCGATCGCAGAGCAGCTTCCCGACACGCTCGACATCCTCGCGAGTGCGAACCAGATGGGCGTCTCGCTCGTGAAGGGGATCGACCTCGTCACGAAGAACGTCTCCGGCGGGTTCGCGACGGAGCTGCGGCGGACTCGCAACGACATGCGGTGGAACTACGACATTCAGAACGCGTTGCGGGGGCTGGCGAACCGCGTCGAGGTGCCGCAGCTCACCCGGACCTGTAACATCCTCGCGGAGGGGGCCCGCTCCACCGGGGAGCTCCACAAGGTGCTGTCGATCGCCGCGGAGGACACCCGCCACCGCTACCGGCTCAACCGCAACCGCCAGCAGGAGCTCAACGCCTACGTCGCCATCGTTATCGTCGGCTTCCTCGTCTATCTTGGCGTGATGGTGGTGCTCGATCGGAGCTTCCTCGGTCCGGTCGCCGAGCAGGCTGCAGCGGCCGGCGGTGGCGCCGCCGGACCGATCGACCTCAACGCCGAGACGCTCGACCTGTATCACGCGCTCTTTTTCCACTCCGCGCTCCTGCAGGGCATCGGAACGGGACTCATCGCCGGCAAGCTCACCGACAACCAGGTGCTCAGTGGGCTGAAGTACAGCATCGCGCTCGTCCTGCTCTCGCTCGTGGTGTTCTACTTCGTCTAAGCCCGCCGCTGATTTCGTCGCGGCTATCCTCGTCCCGTGGTATCGCGACTCATATTAACAGTAATGAGAATGGTGAGTCTACATTAGCCATTAAGAAATATTATCATTATTGTTCATAACGTTCTTATGTACCCCCCTCGCCGTAGCGGATGCGCACAATGGGACACGACAAGGACCACGACCCAGTTGCCGAGAACGTCCGCACCACGGACACGATGATCCGCGACGTCGACAACCCGAAGGCCCGCGAGCTGCGCGAGAAGCTCGACTCGCAGGACTACGTCTTCGCGCCCGGTATCTATCACGCGCTCGACGCGCGGCTGGCGGAGATGGCGGGACTCGACGCCGCGTACATGTCGGGCTACTCCACGGTTCTGGGACAGTTCGGCTTTCCGGACCTGGAGATGGTGACGATGACCGAGATGGTCGAAAACGCGAAGCGGATCGTCGAGGCGACGAGCCTGCCGGTCGTCGCCGACTGTGACACCGGCTACGGCGGCGTCCACAACGTCCGCCGCGCCGTCCGCGAGTACGAGAAGGCCGGCGTCGCCGCCGTCCACATCGAAGACCAGACTTCGCCGAAGCGCTGTGGCCACATCGCGGGCAAGCAGATCGTCTCCCGAGAGGAGGCCCGCTCGCGGTTCGAGGCGGCCGTCGACGCGAAGCAGAGCGAGGACACGATCATCATTGCCCGAACGGACGCGTACGGCTCCGCCAACGGCGACTGGGAGGAACATCTCGAGCGCGGCCGCATCTACGCCGACGCCGGCGTCGACCTCGTCTGGCCCGAGATGCCCGACCCCTCGCGCGAGGACGCGGTGAACTACGCCGAGACGCTCGCCGAGACCCACCCGGAGGTCGACCTCGCGTTCAACTACTCGTCGAGCTTCGCGTGGTCCGAGGAGGAGGACCCGCTCACGTTCCAGGAGCTGGGCGACCTGGGCTACAAGTATCAGTTCATCACGCTGTACGCGCTCCACTCCGGCGCGCACGCGGTGTACGAGGACATGAAGAACATCGCGGAGAACGCCGAGGAGGCGCAGTTCGACCTCGAGGACCGCTACCTGGGCCACGAGACGGAGAGCCACCACCAGCTCTCGTTCGTCCCGCGCTTCCAGGACGTCGAGGCGCAGTTCGACCCCGAGGCGCAGAGCCGGATGGAGTCCTCCGCGGGCTTCACCGAGGAGGGCGAAGCCGTCCTCTCCTCCGAACAGGACGACGACTGAACCGTTCGACGGCTTCGGGCGGCGGGACGAGCGCGTTCCGCCACCCCCGCCCGGAGTAATCACCGCTTTCACCGGTTCTTAATACCGAGACGACTCCGTTTACGCATACACATGGAACGAAGACACACACGCAAGTTCGTTCGAACGTTCTTCACCTCGCCCACCGCGGTCGAGGGAGAAGACGACTCCGCGAAGATGATCCGCCGCGCAGCCGACCTGCGCGGGATGCAGGCGCCCGACGTCTGGGTGCCGGACAACGAAGACGCCACGGCCCCGTCGATGCGCGACGAAGGCGCACAGAACATCGTCGAGGTCGTGAGCGAGAAGGGCGATGACTTCCCCGGCGAGATCCACCCGCGCATCGTCTGGCACCGCGACGACCCCTCGACGCGGTATCAGGGGTTCCAGCACATGCTCGAAATCGCCGACCCCGACAACGGCGCAGTCGACAACATCGACGGGTTCGTCATCCCCGAAGTCGGCGGCATCGACGACTGGAAGAAGGCCGACGAGTTCTTCCAGATCGTCGAGCACGAGCACGGACTCGAAGAGGGGAGCATCGCGATGTCCGTCATCATCGAGTCCGGCGCCGCCGAGCTCGCGATGCGGAAGCTCCGCGACGAGATGGGGAAGCCGGACAACACCCTCGAACGGATGTTCCTGCTCGTCGACGGCGAGGTCGACTACACGAAGGACATGCGCGCCATCACGCCCACCGGCGGGCTCCCGCCGTGGGCGGAGCTGCGCCACAACACCTCCCGGGGCGCGAGCGCGGCCGGCTGTATCGCCATCGACGGCCCGTACGACGACATCCGTGACGTGGAAGGGTACCACGAGCGGATGACGGACAACCAGGCGAAGGGGATGACCGGCATCTGGTCGCTCACGCCCGGCCAGGTCGTCGAGGCGAACAAGAGCCCGCTCCCGCCCGCAGAGGGGAGCTGGCTGCTCGACGACGGCAGCGAGGAGGCCGAACTCGAAGACGACGACGGCGTCGCCGTCTACACCGGCGACCGGCTCGGCCTCGAGGAGACCGGTGACGGCTACGTGTTCACGGCCGGCGGCGACGAGCAGCATCTCGACGCGGACGAGCTGCGCGAGGAGCTGCTCGACCGCGCCGCGTACATCCCGAGCATGGACGACATCGTCGACTCGATGGAGGAGTTCGAGGCGGCGAAGGAGGCCGGCACGGGCGCCATCGCCATCACGCGCGGCACGACCGTCCGCATCGACGGCGTCGAGATCGACATCGAGAACGACCGGATGTGGGACGAGGCCACCTACCAGGCGGCCCAGACCCCCATCACGCTGTTCCAGGACGTGTACGAGAACCGCCCGGACCAGCACGACGACCTCGCGGAGCTGTACAGCGAGGACGTCGTCGAGCGGGCGACGAACGTCGGAAACTGAACGGCGACGGTCGGCCGACCACTTCTTTCGGCGATACGACGACCACGGGAGCGAGCCGCCGGGCCGCTCACCCGAGACACGGGTGACCGCGCCGGCCGAACCGTAACCCGCTTACTCGCGACCCACCCATCTCCGGTATGGAACCGATCCGCGTCGTCTGGGGCACGGCGACCGCCCCGACGGCGATGGGCTCGTACGACGGCGCGCTCGCGGCCGCGGGCGTCGAGAACTACAACCTCGTGCAGGTGTCCTCGGTCGTCCCCGCGGGCGCGAGCGTCGCGGCCGTCGGCACGGCGCCGGACCTCGGCCCCGCCGGTGAGCGGCTCACCGTCGTCGAGGGACGCGCAACTGTCGCGCCCGACGAGGACGGCCCCGCCTGTGCGGGGCTCGGCTGGGCGCTCGAGGAGAGCGGCCGCGGCATCTTCTACGAGGCGTCCGGGACTGATCCGGATGCGGTTCGCGACGCGGTCCGGGAAGGACGTGCCGCCGGCGAGCGACTCCGCGAGTGGTCCTTTTCCACGCGCGACGAGCGTGTCGTGACCCGTGAGGCGCCCGACGACGCGTACACGACGGCCGTCGTCGCCGCGGCCTACGGGTCGAGCGAGCCGCTGCTGTGAGGCGGCGGAACCGTGCTGTGAGACGCGAGGAGCCGACGGCTTTTTGCACGGGCGCCGGCAACGAAGAGCATCCGAATGCATGGAGACATTCCCGGCGACGTCCCGGAGCTGACCAGTGAGCAACGGCGCCAGCTCCGGACGCGGGGCACCGCCGTCGCGGCGCGCGCACGCGAACTGCTTCCCGAGGGGTTCGTTGTCGGCTCGGAGCTCGTCGAGGGCCACGACGGCGTCCGCGCGACGGTCGCGGTGCGCCCCCCGAGCGGCACCGTCGTCTCTGCGGGCTTCGCGCTCGCGGACGCGGAAGACGCCGGCAACGACGACCTCGCCCGGCAGATCGCGGCGGGCGCGGCGCTCGAGGCGATGAACAACCCGAGCAGGCGTCCGCCGACCGGCCGCTAGGCGCCCGTCGGCGGGCTGACGAACAGCGCGTACGCCAGCGGCGCGACCGCCGCCAGCGCGCCGACGCCGAGCGCGAGCACGAGCGTCACGTTCGCGAGCCACGACCACGCCAGCGCCGCGACTAACGGGACGGGCAGGGTCGCGAGCACCGCGTCGTGGCGGTCCGCGTCGGTCACGTCTCGGGTGACGAGCGTCTCGTAATTAAATATTATTACCCACGACGGGAGCCATAGAGCTATGCGGCACCGGTACGTGTCCGCGGCTGTCATGGACACACACGAAGTCACGGGCGGTGGCGGAACGACGCTCGACGTCGTCGAAACCGGGAACGCCGACGGTCGACCGATCCTGTTCGTCCACGGCTACACCCAGAGCCGATTCTCGTGGGAGCGGCAGCTCCGCTCCTCGCTGGCCGACGAGTTCAGGCTGGTCGCGATGGACCTCCGAGGCCACGGCGAGTCCGAGAAGCCGGAGGACGCCTACGACGACCCGTCGCTGTGGGCCGACGACGTACAGGCGGTCATCGACGAGCTCGCGCTGGACCGACCGGTGCTCGTCGGCTGGTCGTACGGGGGGCTCGTGCTCTCTGATTACTTCGCCGTCCACGGCACGGCAGACGTGGCCGGGGCGAACTACGTCGGCGCCATCTCGAAGCTCGGAAGCGACGCCGCGAACGCCGTCGTCGGACAGGCGTTCTTCGACCGGGTGCCTGCGTTCACCTCGACCGACGCGACGGAGAGCATCGAGGGGCTCGAAGCGTTCGTCGAGGACTGCGTCCACGGCGAGCTCTCGACGCGCGACCGATACTTCTTGCTCGGCTTCAACGCCGTCACGCCGCCGCACGTCCGGGCGGGACTCCTCGACCGCGAGGTCGACAACGACGAGACGCTCCGCGACCTCGACGTGCCTGTCCTGTTCACGCACGGGCGGGAGGACGCCATCGTGCTGCCGGACGCCGCCGAGACGCACGCCGAACTCGTCCCCGAGTCGGAGATATCGTGGTACGAGCATACTGGCCACTCCCCGTTCTGGGAGGCGCCCGACCGGTTCAACGAGGAGCTGCGCGAGTTCGCGAACGGGCTGTAGCGAGGGGGGCTACTTCCCCCAGAAGGGATCCCGATTCCGCTGCTTTTCGAGGTACATCGACAGCGCCTCGCGCTCGTCGGTCGGGAGCTCCTCGCGGACCTCCTGTTCGAGGATCTTCGCGTGTTTCTCCGGCAGCTCGGTCCACAGCTCGTCACCCTCCTCGATCTGTCGGCCGACGGTGGGGCCGTCGATGGACGCGGCGACGCGGTCGCCGGTGTGCGCCTCGTCGACGTCCTCGCCCTCGTCCTGGAGCGTCTTCAGCTCGCCGACGCGGACGGCCTCGCCGCCCTCCCACTTCACCACGCGGGAGTTACGCTTCAGTGTCCCCGCGAGCACCTCGACGCCGACGACTGCGGGGTTCGACTGCCGGAACGTGTGGTCCTGGAGAATCTGGAACCGGGACGGGCGGGCGATCTTGTCGAGCACCTGCTCCTGCTGGGCCTCCTTGATGCCGGTGACGTACGCCTCGTATTCCTCGACGAGCTGGTAGATGACGTCATCGGAGAAGATTCGTATCTCCTGGTCGGTCGCCTGCTGTTGTGCGTCCGGGAGCACGTCGACGTTGAACGCGAGGATGGCTTCGTGGGTCGGTTCGTCGGCGGTAGAGGCGACGGCCACGTCGCGGGGGGCCACGTCGCCGACCTCCGCGCGGACGATGGGCACCTCCGCCTCCTGGAGCGCGTTCGCGATCGCCTCCAGCGAGCCGAGCGTGTCCGCCTTCACGACGACGCCGTTCTCCTCCGTCTCGACGTCGATCTGCGAGAGCTCCGCCTCAACCTCGCCGATGACCTCGTCGACGGGTCGGTCGCGGACGACGCGGACCGGCGCGCCGGCCATCGCGTCGTCGAGGTCCGGTGCGGCGATCTTGATCCCCGTCGCCGCGGCGACGGAGTCGACCTTCTCGAACTGCTTTTCGGTGCGGATCTCCGCGAGCGGCCGCGGCTGGAGCAGCGCCCGAACGTCCGTGACGATGGGATCGTTCGTCCCCCCGACGACGAGTGTGTCGTCAGCCGTCACCGTGCCGTCGTACAGTACCGTGTCGATGGTCGTTCCGAAGCCGCGCTCCTCTTTCACCTCCAGCACCGTGCCGGCGCCGGGGCCGGTCACGTCGATGGACATGTCCTCCTTCAGGTAGCGCTGGGAGAGCCCCATCAGCACGGTGAGCAGGTCCGGAATCCCCTCGCCGGTTTTGGCGCTGACGGGGACGACGCCGATGTTCCCCCGGAAGTCCTGCACCCGCCAGTACATGTCCGCGGAGAAGCCGTTGTCCGACAGCTCGCCGATGATCTCGTAGAGCCGGGTGTTGAGGTCCTGCTCGGCGCGGTCGGACTGCTCGGCGATGGACTGCTGGATGGGGACGTGCCCTTGCGGGTTCCAGCCGGGCACGGTGTCCACCTTGTTCGCGGCGACGACGAACGGCGTCTCGGTCCGCTGGAGGATGTCGAGCGCCTCGATGGTCTGCGGCTGGAAGCCGTCGTTCACGTCGACGACGAGGACGGCGATGTCGGCGAGCGCGCCGCCGCGGGCGCGCAGCGTCGAGAAGGAGTGGTGGCCGGGCGTGTCGATGAACAGAAGCCCCGGCAGGTCGAAGTCGGTCGGGTCGACGAGCGACCCGGCCATCTCCCCGATGGTGGAAAGCGGGACGGCCGTCGCGCCGATGTGCTGGGTGATGGCCCCCGCCTCCCCCTCTTGGACGGCCGAGCCGCGGACCGTGTCGAGTAGCGTGGTTTTTCCGTGGTCGACGTGGCCGAGGACGGCGACGATGGGCGTCCGCAGTCCCGTCGCGCCGGCCTCTGTCGACCCGGTGGCGTCGGTATCAGACATGAGAAATCCCTTACCTCACGTTGGCCGTCGCCCGCACATAACTCTTTCAGACCCCGCTCGCGGCCGTTCACGCCGCCCCGTGTCTACTCGACGGTGAACGACCCGCGCATCCCGAGTCCCTGGTGGGGGTCACAGTGGTACTCGTACTCGCCCGCGACGTCGAACGTGTACGCGTGCGTCGTCCCCGTGCCGTACGTGGAGTCGTCACGCCCGGGCCATGATGCGTCGGCCGGTTGACGCTCCGGGGAGACGTTGTGTCCCGACGAGTCCCACACCCACCGGACGGTGTCGCCGGCGCTGATCGTGAACGATTCCGGGCTGAATCGGTTGGCTCCGTTCGGCCCGACCCTCACGGTCACGTCCGCCTCTGGCGTCGCGGTCGGCGCCTCCGTCTCCGTGGCCGTCTCCGTCTCGGTCGCCGTCTCCGTGGGCGTCGCGTCGCCGACGGTCAACGTTCCCTCCATCCCCGCACTTCGATGCGGGTCACAGTAGTAGTCGTAGACCCCGGCGACGTCGAAGGTGTGCTCGTGGACGAACCCCGTGTCGTGAAGCTCCGTGCCCGTGCCGGACCAGTCGGCGTCCGTGGGCGTCGACTCGACGGTGACGCTGTGGTTCGCAGAGCGCCACACCCACGCGACGGTGGCGCCGACGTCGACGCCTGCCGTCGCCGGATCGAAGACGAGGGCGCCGTCCGGGCCCACGTCGATGACGAGGTCCGCCTCGGGGGTCGCCGTCGGCGATTCGGTGCCAGTTTCCGTAGCAGTTCGTGTACCGGTCGCCGTCGGCTCGTCGGCCGGCTCCGAGCCGCTACAACCGGCGAGCCCGACCAGACCGAACGGCGCGGTGCGACGCAGGAACTCGCGTCTCTCCATGTGCCTCGTTGGACTGCAGCCGATAAAGCGGTTCACCTGAATTCCGCACGAACCGCACGGACGCGACTGACGCGAGTCGAACCGCACTGACGCGACTGACGCGAGTCGAACCGCACTGACGCGACAACTGTGCGTTGAATCGCACGGCTGCGACCGACGTGCGTCAGACGATGCCCGTGTCGTTTATGTGTTGGGGCGCGTACCGGGGCGCATGAGCGAGATACTCGCGGAGAACCTCTCCGACAAGAACGTCGTCGGCACCGACGGCGCGGAGATCGGTCGGCTGTACAACGTCACGATGGACTACAAGACCGGGCGGCTCCATCATCTGCTCGTTGAGCCGGCCGAGGGCGTCACAATCGACTTCGAGCTGGACGACCGCGGCCGCTATCACGTTCCCGTCTCCACGGTGCAGGCGGTGAAAGACCACATCGTCATCTCGCGGTAGATGCACGTCCTGGACGCCTCCGCGTTCATCAACGACTACGCCACCGACGCGGAGTTCGTCACCGTGCCGAGCGTCCGCGAAGAGCTCACTGACGACGCATCCGGCTACCGGTTCGACGCGCTCGAAGGGGCGGGAATGCGACTCCACGTCCCCGGCGAGGGGCCGCTCCAGCAGGTCGAGCGCGCCGCGCGGACGACCGGCGACTTCACGGAGCTGTCGGAGACCGACGTTCGGCTGCTCGCCGCCGCCTTCGAGCTCGGCGCAACGCTCGTCACCGACGACTACGCGATGCAGAACGTCGCCGACGAGCTCGACGTCTCGGTCGAGGTCATCGCGCAAGAGGGGATCGACGAGCGCCGCGACTGGCAGTATCAGTGTCAGGGCTGTGGCCGCGTCTACGACGACCACCGCGAGCGCTGTGAGGTCTGCGGCACCGGCCTCGAACGGAAGAACCCGACTTAGTACGCGCGCTCGGCCACGACGGTGTCGTTCGCCGCCCGCACCGTCACGGTGTCGCCGCCGTTGTTCCACACTGCCCCCGACCGCCCCCAGTAGACGTCCGTCGCGGTGTCCTCACCGGTTCCGGTGTGGAGGCGGACGCTCGCGCCCGGATCGAGCGTCACCGCGCCGAACTCGTAGCGGTGGTTCGCCTCGTCGGTCACCGTCCAGCCCTCGAGGTCGAGCGCCGAGTCCCCGCGGTTCGAAAGCGTCACGTACTCGTCGTTGAGGTTCAGGTTGTCGTCTCCCGGAGCGTCCGCGTGGACGGAGATAGCGAGCCCTGCGTCGCCCGCGATTGCCGTGCCGGTGGCGGTCCCCGCAGTCTGGGAGTCGGTCGTACACTCCCACAGCCCCGTCGCGTTCGCCATCGCGGTCGCCTCCGCGTCGCGAAACGCCGATTTCCGGGTGAACGACGAGTCGTACACGCGCCCGTAGCCGTCCGCGACGAGGCCGTAGTTCACCGAGGCGCCCTCGTGGACCACGTACCCGAGCAGGCGGCCGTAGTAGCCGCGACGGTCGAGGCTCTCGTCGAACGCGAGCCCGACCTCCTCGCCGGTCAGCCGGCTCGTCATCCGCTCGCTGGCCGCCTCTCCCCACCGGCGGAGGCAGTCCCGTCCGGCCGAGGTGTCGGGGACGCCATCGAACTCGTCTGGGCTGTTCTCGGCGTGGACCTCGGGCGTGTCGATCCCGACGAGTCTGACCGTGTCCGCGGAGCCGTTGGCGTACTCGATCTCCACCGTATCGCCGTCGACGACACGGGTCACCGTGACCGTCAGATCGGGGTCCGGCGCCGGCGGCGCGGCCGGTCGTGCAGTCGACGGCTCCGCCGAGGGCGTCGAGGGCGCTGGGAGCCCGCTACAGCCGGCGGCGACGACGAGCAGCGCGAGCACGAGCGCTCGCACGAGATCGGTCACACCACGACACACGCACCGGTCCGTCTTAACCGTCCGGCGTGGCTCTCACGCGGACGACCCGCTTCCGCAACGTTTAGAATTAGTAGTGTCTAATCATTCGATGAGAACTAATGAACTCGCATCCGCCAGCCAGGGAGGTGACCGCTGCATGGCACCGTGGCTCGAAGTAGCGACGGTCGCGTTCGTCGCACAGCTCACCGTTCTCCCCGGTGAGAAGGTGCAGTTCATCATCGCGGGGCTCTCGACGCGATTCAACCCGCTGCTCGTCGTGAGCGCCGCGGGTGCCGCGTTCGCCGGCTGGACCGTCCTCGAAATCGCCTTCGGGAGCTTCCTCCAGCGCGTCTTCCCCGGGGTGTACCTCGACCTCGGCACGGCGCTCCTCTTCTTGCTGTTCGCGGTGCTGCTGCTCAGAAGCGCTCCGTCACCGGGAAGCACCCCCGAGAAGATGCGGGTGGCCGGTGCCACGGCGACGGACGAGTCCGGGAGCGCGGAGAGCGGCAGCGAGATCGAACGCGCCGGCCTCACCGACGGTGGCGAGCTTGACGTGCAGGTTCCGGTCGTCGGCTGGCAGGTACCGAACGCGCTCGGCGGCTTCCTCCCCATCTTCGCGCTGATGGCGTTCGGCGAGTTTGGCGACAAGACGCAGCTCGTCACCATCGGTCTCGCGGCACAGTACGCCCAGGGGACGGCTATCTGGATCGGCGAGATGGCCGCAATCATCCCCGTGAGCCTCGTCAACGCGCTGTTCTTCTACCGGTTCAGCCACCGGTTCAACGCGCGGAAGGCTCACGTTGCGGGCGCGGCGCTGTTCGCCTTCTTCGGACTGGACACCCTGCAGTCGCTCGTCACGGGCGTCTCCGTCTGGGAGGAGATCGTCGCCGGTATCGGCGCGTTCGGCAGCGCGCTGGTCGCGCTCGCCTGAGTCAGGCCGGGTTCCGGAGACTGACGAAGTGGTCCGGATGCGTCTGCTCGTGTTCTTTCGCGCGCTCGTGGGCCGTCACGCAGTCCTCGAAGCGGCGGTCGAGAGAACACGCGTCACAGACGACGTGGCAAGCCATGTGAGAAAATACCACACTTTATCGTATAAACGTTGTGCTGGAGAGGTCACAAGTGGGGCGTCCGCCGAGCGGAGCGAGGCAATTCGCAGTGGTGGAGAATTTGTCACCTGCGGCTGCTTGGGGAGCAGCTACCACCCGTCCTCCGAGCGCGACCGGAGGGAGCGCTCGGCTGCGGTTTTTAGTGCAGGTTTTTATTGCGAGCGGTGACCACAGCGGGCGAAGCGAGCGAGGACACCCGACGCGATACAAACGGGCGTTAGTAGAATGCGACGGGCGTCCCGGTCGACTCCTCGCGGTCGATCTTCGCGAGCGCCGCCTCGAAGTCCTCGGTTCGGACCTCGGTGCGCCCCTCGCGGATGGCGAACATCCCCGCCTCCGTACACAGCGATTCCAGTTCGGCGCCGGAGAACCCCTCGGTGCGCTCGGCGAGGTCGTCGAACGCCACCGCCTCCGCGAGGTTCATGCCGCGGGTGTGAATCTCGAGGATGCGCGTCCGCCCCTCGTGGTCTGGCTCCGGCACTTCGATGAGCCGGTCGAAGCGGCCGGGGCGGAGGATGGCGCCGTCGAGCATGTCGAAGCGGTTGGTAGCGGCGATAATGGAGATGTCGCCGCGCTCCTCGAAGCCGTCCATCTCGGAGAGCAGCTGCATCATCGTCCGCTGCACCTCCGCGTCCCCGCTGGTCTTCGACTCCGTCCGCTTGGAGGCGATGGCGTCGATCTCGTCGATGAAGATGATGGCGGGTTCGTGTTCCTCCGCGAGTTCGAAGAGGTCGCGGACGAGCCGTGCCCCCTCGCCGATGAACTTCTGGACGAGCTCGGAGCCGGCCATCTTGATGAAGGTGGCGTCCGTCTCGTTGGCGACGGCCTTCGCGAGCATCGTCTTCCCCGTCCCCGGCGGGCCGTGC